>Ga0310694_10000020_pt1 | contig 248182 bp, 201 predicted proteins | sample 174DNAGHGhighgp2_FD_203884 | JGI IMG/M metagenome (GOLD analysis project Ga0310694, IMG submission 203884) | Sheep rumen microbial communities from Palmerston North, Manawatu-Wanganui, New Zealand - 1742 DNA GHGhigh gp2 (v2) (version 2) | ecosystem: Host-associated > Mammals > Digestive...
ATCACCAAGAAGGCCGCCGCCATGGCCAATGTGGAGGTGGGTATGATCACCGAGCAGCAGGGCGAGGCCATCATGTGGGCCTGCGACCAGCTGATCGAGGGCAAGTACCACGACCAGTTCCCTATAGATATGATACAGGGCGGCGCCGGCACCTCGACTAACATGGCTGCCAACGAGGTCATCGCCAACCTGGCCCTCGAGCGCATGGGCTACAAGCGTGGCCAATATGAATATTGCTCGCCCAACGACGTGGTGAATGCCTCGCAGAGCACCAACGACGCCTATCCCTGCGCCATCCACATGGCTCTGGCCCTCGAGCACCTGGCCTTCATGCCGCACCTGGAGCAGATCATTGCCGCTCTGGACTTCAAGAGCAAGGAGTTTGCCCACGTCATCAAGATGGGTCGTACCCAGCTGCAGGATGCCGTGCCCATGACCCTCGGCCAGACCTTCGGCGCCTTCGCCGACTCGCTGCGTGGCGAATACAAGAACCTGCGCACCACTGCCGACGAGTTCCTCGTGGTGAACATGGGTGCCACCGCCATCGGCACAGGCATCTGCTCGAAGCCAGGCTACAGCGAGGCCTGCATCAAGGCTCTGAGAAAGATCACAGGCTGGAACATCTCGCTGGCTGACAACCTCATCGAGGCCACCAGCGCCACCACCTGCATGATTGCCTACAGCGCCGCCATGAAGCGCCTGGCCATCAAGACCAACAAGATCTGCAACGACCTGCGCCTGCTCTCCAGCGGCCCCCGCTGCGGTCTCAACGAGATCCACCTGCCCGAGCGCCAGCCCGGTTCGAGCATCATGCCCGGCAAGGTGAACCCTGTCATCCCCGAGGTGATGAACCAGGTGTGCTACCGCGTCATCGGCAACGACATGACCATCTCGCTGGCCAGCGACAACGGCCAGCTGGAGCTCAACGTCATGGAGCCCGTCATCGCCTACACCCTCTTCGAGAGCATCCACCTGCTGGAGAACGGCTATGACACCCTGAGAAACCTCTGCATCGATGGCATCGTCGCCAACGAGGAGCGCTGCCGCCAGCTGGTGGAGCACTCCATCGGCATCGTCACCATGCTCAACCCCATCATCGGCTACAAGCAGAGCACCAAGATTGCCAAGGAAGCCAGCGAGACTGGCCGCGGCGTCTACGAGTTGGTGCTGGAGCACAAACTGCTCACCAAGGAGCAGCTGGATGAGATCCTCAAACCCGAAAACATGCTGCAGCCGGTGGAACTAAAGATATGATTGGTTAATGGTTAATGTATAATGTTTAATGGTTAAAATCAAGACAACAAAAGGTCTCGATATTCCTCTCGGCGGAATCGCCGAGAGGTTTGTCGTTGACATGAGGGGCGTGAAACGGCACGCTGTGAAGCCCACAGATTGTGTAGGTTTCACGCCACGGCTGCTTGTCGCCGAGGGCGATACGGTCGTTGCCGGACAGCCCTTGATGCAGGACAAGCGCGACGAGCGGTTGTTCCTGCCGTCGCCGGTGAGCGGCACGGTAGAAGCCATCGTGAGAGGCGAAAAGAGAAGACTGTTAGAAGTAGTTGTGAAAATTGAAAATTTAAAATTGAAAATTGAAAATTCGGCTGACGCGTCAAAAATTCTCAATTCTCAATTCTCAATTCTCAATTCCCCTGTCTGGTGGATGATCAAAGAGCGTCCCTTCGGCACCATTGCCAATCCCGACCATAAGCCCAAGGGCATCTTCATCAGCCTGCGCGACACCAACCCGCTGGCTCCGGACCTGGAGTTTGCACTGAAAGGACGTGAGCATGAGTTCGAGGCTGGCGTGAAAGCGCTGGAAGCCTTTGCTCCCGTACACTGCGTGAAGGCCGAAGGCCCCCACCCTGCCGGCAATATCGGCACCATCGTAGCTGCCATCGACCCCATCAACAAGGGAGAATATATCTGGAGCGTCAACGCTCAGGATGTCGCCAATATCGGACGCTGGTGCCTCACCGGCGAATACAAGCCGGAACGCGTGATCGCCGTGGGCGGACCTGCGGCGAAGTGCCCGAAATACTACAGAGTGACCTGTGGAGTTTGCTTGCAGTTTATCAGCGAGGCACAGATGATGGATCCTAGTTATCCACAACTAAACACTGAACACTTAACACTTAACACTCGCATCATCTCCGGCAGCCCGCTGAGCGGCACCACCATCGCCGCCGACGGCTTCCTCGGGATGTACGACCAGCAGGTCTGCTTCATCGAGGAGGGCGACAAATACGACTTCATGGGCTGGCTGATGCCGGGTTTGAAGAAGTTCAGCTTCAGCAAGACATTCCTCAGTGGCCTGTTGAGGCCATTAATGTCCTTAAGGTCCTTAGACTCCTTAGAGACCATAAAGACCTTAACGCCCAGTTATAATTTCAACACCAACATGCACGGCTCCGTGCGTCCCTTCCTGTTCACGGGGAGTTTTGAAAGGGTGTTCCCGTTCGACATCTACCCCTTGCAACTTATCAAGGCCTGCATCGTGGGCGATGTGGAGCTGCAGGAGAAGCTCGGCATCTACGAGGTGGAACCCGAGGACTTCGCCCTGTGCGAGTTCATCGACCCCTCGAAGACCGAGATACAGACGATTATCAGAGAAGCACTCGAAGTGCTTAGAAAGGAGGCTATCTCATGAATATGAAATGGCTCGAAGACTGGTTCGAGAAGATTGAACCCAAGGGCAAGTGGAGCTGGCTGGGAAGCACCTACGAGGCGTTCCATACCTTCGCTTTCACGCCCAAGACCGTTACCAAGAGTGGCTCGCATATCCGCGACGCGGTGGACATGAAGCGCAGCATCATCATTGTGGTGATTGCACTCATCCCCGCCCTGCTCTTCGGCATGTGGAATATTGGTTACCAGCACTACGAATGCGTTAATGCGTTAATGCGTGATTGCGTTAGTGCTGACGCGCCAGCCACTTACACAATAACGCAATTACACAATTACACAATATTGGAGTGTTGGTGGTTCGGCTTCCTGCGCATGCTGCCGCTGATAGTGGTAAGCTATGTCGTGGGTCTCGCCATCGAATTTGCCTTTGCACAATACCGTCACCATGAGGTGAACGAGGGCTACCTGGCCACAGGTCTGTTGATACCGATGATCGTGCCCGTCACCACGCCGCTGTGGCAGGTGGCGCTGGCCGTGGCCTTCGCCGTGATTATCGGCAAGGAGGTCTTCGGCGGCAGCGGCATGAACTTCCTCAACCCCGCCCTCGTGGCGCGCGCCTTCCTCTTCTTCAGCTACCCGACGCACATGAGCGGCGACAAGGTATGGATTGCGGCCGACCTCTGGGGCAGCGACGCCATCGCCGGTGCCACGCCCATGGGTGAGCTGGCGGCGGGCACGAATCCCTCCGCATCGGCTCTCGACATGCTTATCGGCACCATTCCGGGAAGCACCTGCGAGACAAGCTTCATCGCCATCGCGCTGGGTGCCATACTGCTACTGTTTACAGGCATTGCTTCTTGGCGCATCATGCTGAGCGTTTTCCTTGGCGGCGGCCTGATGGGACTGCTGTTCAACGCCATCGGATATAACGCCTACATGCAGCTGCCGTTCTACTACCACTTCCTGATGGGCGGTTTCGCGTTCGGCGCGGTCTTCATGGCCACCGACCCCGTCACCGCCGCCCAGACCAACACCGGCAAGTGGATCTACGGCCTGCTCATTGGCGCCTTCGCCGTGCTACTGCGCGTCTGCAACCCCGCCTACCCCGAGGGCATGATGCTAAGCATCCTCTTCATGAACTGCATGGCACCGCTGATTGACCATTGCGTCGTCAGCCGCAACATCAAGCGCAGAGAAAGGAGGATTGCCCGATGAAAAAGACATTCTCTAACACCTATATCTTCATCTACTCGGCAGTTCTCGTCGTGGTGGCGGCCCTGATACTCACCGTGGTGAGCGTCAGCCTCAAGCCCCTGCAGACAAAGAACCAACAGGCAGAGACCAAGCAGATGATTCTGAAGACTATCGGTGTGGAAGCTACACGCGACAACGCCGCGGAGCTCTACGCCAAGCATATCACCGAGGACGACGGCTACTATCAGTTTGACGGCGGTATCGTCCTGCCGCTCAAAGGCACCGGCCTGTGGGGACCCATCTGGGGCTATCTGGCGCTGGACGAGAGCAGTACCGTCGTCGGCGCCGTCTTCGACCATAAGGGCGAGACCCCCGGCCTCGGCGGCGAGATTGCCACCGACAAGTTCGCCGCTCGCTTCATCGGCAAGCGTATGGACACCCAAGCCATCCACCTGGCCAAGAACGCCGACCACAGCAACCCCTACGAAGTGGACGCTATCAGCGGCGGCACCATGACCAGCAACGGTGTGACCGCCATGCTGGCCAAAGCCTACGAGGACTACAAAGGATTATCTAGCAACTCTAGAATATCTAGTTCATCTAGTGATACTAGCAATACCATAGAGGAGGACGAACAATGAAGAACTTTGACCTGATAAAACTCCCGTTCAGCAAGAACAACCCCATCCTGGTGCAGGTGTTGGGCGTGTGCTCCTGTCTGGCCGTGACGGCACAGCTCAAGCCCGCCGTGGTGATGGCCATCAGCGTCACTGTGGTGGTGATGCTTTCCAACCTCATCATCTCGCTCATGCGCAACACCATCCCGCCGCGCATCCGCATCATCGTGCAGCTCGTCGTCGTCTCCACCCTCGTGGTGCTCGTCGACCAGGTGCTGAAAGCCTACGTCTACGACGTCAGCAAACAGCTCTCCGTCTTCGTGGGCCTGATCATCACCAACTGCATCGTCATGGGCCGCCTCGAGGCTTTCGCCATGGTGCAGAAGCCGTGGGCGAGCTTCCTCGACGGCCTCGGCAACGGACTCGGCTACAGCGTCATCCTCATCGTCCTCGGCTTCGTCCGCGAGCTCTTCGGCAGCGGCACCCTCTGGGGCTACCCCGTCATGGAGAAGCTGGGACTCTACGGCATCGGCTACGAGAACAACGGACTGATGATTATGCCCCCCATGGCCCTCATCCTCGTCGGCCTCATCATCTGGTGGCACCGCAGCCGTAACAAAGACCTCTGCGAGCAATGAACACCTCCCAACACATACTCTGCCTTCTTCGATCCTTCTACGATCCTTCTACAATCCTTCGGCGATCCTTCGTCGGAGCGAGATGGTTTTGTAATCTATAATATCAATAATATGAAAAAAGTAATATTGATTTGTTCAGTAATGGCTTTTCTTTCATTTACCGCCAATGCTCAAACCAAGACGACCTCTGCAAATGCTCCAAACAAGACTGCTACTGCAAGTAATCAAAACAAGACTGCTACTGCAAGTAATCAAAACAAGGCAATCATGGATTCTCTAATTCATGAGGTACAAGAGTTGAGAAAAGAATTGTATGAGGCTGACTCAATAAACAAGTTGTTTTTTGATGGCATATATAGGAATATTGACAAGCCAAGATACAAAATGTATCAAACGGAAAACAACTATAACCTTTTGAAGTTGGATACGAGGACAGGTAAAGTTTGGCAAGTACAATATCGTATGAACGATGTACAGGCTTCGGTTGTCAGTATTAATTTTATTGGTATTGTATTTGAGAGCGATGGTTGGGACGGAAGATTCGAATTGTACCCTACAAAGAATATGTACACATTCATTATGCTTGACACGGGGACTGGGGACACCTACCAAGTCCAATGGAGCACCAAGGGATACGATTATCAATTTGTGGAGCCGTTGAAATAATGAACAACACAGGAATAACGTATAGCGTTCCTCTTCGCAGTATGTGGGAGAGGTTTCATGACTGGACCATAAGGATGCATAGTCAAGATGCTGGCAGATTTTATGATTTTGCCTATCAGTATGCATTGACCAGGCCCAATCAAATAGAACAGCAGGGAGTAATCTTGCAATTGAATTTTTGGCATAAAGACTACAAAGGTGAGTTCTTGCATGTTTGGTTCGAACAAAAGGAATTGTATGATTTTCTGCAAAATGATGTAGCTCTGAAGGAACTGGAAAGCATTAAACAATATCTGGCCGCAAATGGAGATCATTTAACGGAGAAAGACATATACAACTCCTCTATTTCGTACAACTATGTTCGCCACGACATTGCCCTGCATGTCCCATATCTCGAAGAGGGCTACGCCTTTTCTTTCTGTCTTATGCCCGATAATACCATAGCGATTTTCTTCGCCGATGATGATGGTGTTGGTCAAATACATGAAAGAGAATATAATATTGCCAAATCCAGAAAGGATGAAGATGGTAAAGCCGTGGAACGCAACTTCCGCTTCGCAGTCAATCTCCTAGCCTATATGGAATGCTTCCCCGAATGTGTTCGCGAAGGTGTTCCCACGACAAACAATGAAACCGTATATCAATCCAAAGGAAGAAATGTAAGACTTGGCATCTCGGAGAAGGTAATTGAAGATGGGCAGAAAGGAGCAAAACGTCCACATATGCGAAAAGGATACTTCAAATGCCTCTCTTCTGATTTCTACAAAAACAAACGAGGCCAAATTATTTTCATCCGAGAAACAATGGTCAAGGGCAAATCAAAAACGGTTGACATGTCAGACGATGAGAAGAAACTGGAAAAGTTTAAACAATAACACACTAACGCATTAACACATTCACGCATTATAGATTATGGACTACATTAACATATTCATCAAGTCGATCTTCGTCGACAATATGATCTTCGCCTTCTTCCTCGGCATGTGCTCCTACCTTGCCGTGTCGAAGACCGTGAAGACCTCCGCCGGTCTGGGCATCGCCGTCACCTTCGTGCTGCTCATCACCGTGCCTATCAACTACCTGCTCAACAAGTACTTCCTCGCCGAGGGAGCGCTGGCATGGATCTCTCCCTCGCTGGCAGATGTAGATTTGAGCTTCCTGAGCCTCATCATGTTCATCGCCGTCATCGCCGCCATCGTGCAGATGGTCGAGATGGTGGTGGAGAAGTTCAGTCCCGCCCTCTACAACTCGCTGGGCATCTTCCTGCCGCTCATCGCCGTCAACTGCGCCGTCATGTCGGGCTCGCTCTTCATGCAGGAGCGTGGCTATGCCAACATCGGCGAGGCCACGGTCTTCGCCCTCCGCAGCGGCATCGGCTGGTTCCTGGCCATTGTAGCCATCGCCGCCATACGCGAGAAGCTGCGCTACAGCCACATCCCCCCTGCCCTCCGCGGCGTGGGCATCACCTTCATCATCACCGGCCTCATGGGCCTGGCATTCATGAGTTTTATGGGATTCAAACTCTAACAATATGCGCTGTAAATCAAACCTCCTGGCTCCTGCGGAGCCGAAATCTAGTAAATCTTGTAGATTATTGCTTGCGCAAGCACCGCGAAGCGGGAAATTTACTAGATTTACAAGATTTCGCGAGCGAAGCGAGCAGGAGAATTGATGATTAACAGAGAGAACAAGATATACTGAACTATGACAACAACACTTATAATAGCCATTGCGATAATCCTCGTCGTCATCCTGCTGCTGGTGGCCGCACTGCTCATTTTGAGAGCAAAGCTGATACCGCAGGGCAACGTGAAAATAACCATCAACGACGACAAAGAGTATACCGTCCCAACGGGTGGCACGCTCATCTCCACCCTCAGCGAGCAGGGCATCCACCTGCCCTCGGCCTGCGGCGGAAAGGGCTCGTGCGGCCAATGCAAATGCCGTGTCGTCAAGGGCGGCGGCAGCATCCTCCCCACCGAGACACCCCACTTCTCGCGCAAGCAGATACAGGAAGGCTGGCGCCTCGGCTGCCAGGTAAAGGTCAAGGAAGACCTGGGCTTGAAACTCCCCGAGAGCATCCTCAGCATCAAGGAATACGAGTGCACCGTGGTGTCGAACCGCAACGTGGCCACCTTCATCAAGGAGTTCAAGGTGCAGCTGCCCGCCGGCGAGCACATGGACTTCGTCCCTGGCAGCTACGCACAAATCAAGATTCCGACCTTCAAAATCAACTACAGCGACTTCGACCGCAGCCTCATCGGCGACGAATACCTGCCGGCTTGGGAGAAGTTCAAGATGTTCGACCTCGTCTGCGTCAACACCGAGCCCACCGTCCGCGCCTACTCCATGGCCAACTATCCCGCCGAGGGCGATGTCTTCATGCTTACCGTGCGCATCGCCACGCCGCCCTTCACGGCCGACCGCAGTGGTTTCCAGAACGTCAACCCGGGCATTGCCTCGAGCTATATCTTCTCGCTGAAGCCCGGCGACAAGGTCATTATGAGCGGCCCCTACGGCGAATTCCGCGTACGCGGCACCGAGGACGGCACCTGGAGCGACGACCCCAAGGGCAATGAGATGATCTGGGTGGGCGGCGGCGCCGGTATGGCTCCCCTCCGCGCACAGATCATGCACCTCACCCGCACGCTTCATTGCCAGAACCGCCCCATGCACTACTTCTACGGTGCACGCGCCCTCAACGAGGTGTTCTACCTCAATGACTTCCACCAGCTGGAGAAAGACCATCCCAACTTCCACTTCCACCTCGCCCTCGACCGTCCCGACCCCGCCGCCGACGCCGCCGGCGTGCCCTACACCCCGGGATTCATCCATCAGGTCATGTACGACACCTACCTGAAGAACCACCCTGCCCCCGAGGACATCGAGTACTACATGTGCGGTCCCGGCCCCATGAGCAGCGCCGTGGTTAACATGCTCGACTCCCTCGGCGTCCAACCCGAGAACATAGCCTACGACGACTTCGGCGGCGGCGCCCCGAAGAAATGACTAACACATTAACGCATTAACACATTAACACATTCAAATATGAACCTACCAAAGATCCATTCCATTACCAAGAAGCTGTTTGTGGCCTTGGTCGGCGGTTTCCTGCTGCTGTTCCTGCTGTTCCACATGACGGCCAACCTCTTCATCCTGCGCCATGATGACGGCACATGGTACTCAGCCTTCTGCCACTTCATGGGCACCAACTGGGTGGTGAAGATCTTCGAGATTGTGCTCCTCGGCGTCATCGCCCTGCACATCCTGCTGACCATGTGGCTGGCCTTCACCAACCGTCTGGCCCGTCCCGTGCGCTACCACCAGGCCTCGCGCTCGAAGACGCACCCCGGCTCCAAGCTGATGATTTGGACCGGCATCCTCATCTTCGCCTGCCTCATCATCCACTTCTGCGATTTCTATTTCGTCAAGATTGGCTTGGTGAAAGGCGACTATATGGTTGAGGTCGAAGAGCTGCAGAACGAGGATGTCAACTCCATCCTCCAGTATTCCGCCCAGAGCGGCATGGCCCCTGCCGACGTGGTGGCCAGCGTGGAGAACCAGATGGCCATGTTTGCCGACCAGATGACTCCCGAGCAGCAGGCCGAGATGAAGGGCAACCTCGACAAGCTGCATGCAGCCGTACCTGTCGCCGAGCTCATCGCCACGGGTCAGCGCAGCGAGGACGGCAAATGGATTCGTCACCTCAACTACGACCAGCGCACCATGCTCAAGGAGAAGGCCCCCGACTGCGGCGTGGAGCCCGACTTCTACTTCATGACGCGTGACAAGTTCAGCCACCTGCATATCGTCATCGGCTACCTCGTCTTCTTCGTCATCATCTTCTTCCACCTGATGCACGCCTTCCCGTCGGTCTTCCAGACCCTCGGCCTGAACAACTACAAGTACAACCCCATCATCGAAGCCCTCGGCAAGATCTACACCTGGATCATCGTCCTCGGCTTCGCCTCGGTGCCGATACTGGTCTACTTCGGACTTTAAGTCCTTAAAGACCTTAAAGACCCTAAAGACCTTAATGACCTTAAAGACCTTAAAGCAATGAAATTAGACTCCAAAATACCCGAAGGTCCGCTCAGTCAAAAATGGACCAATTACAAAGCCGCGCAAAAGCTGGTAAACCCTGCCAACAAGCGCAAGCTCGACATCATCGTCGTCGGTACCGGCCTGGCCGGTGCCTCGGCCGCCGCCTCGCTCGGCGCCCTGGGATTCCATGTGGACATCTTCTGCATCCAGGACTCGCCGCGCCGCGCCCACTCCATCGCCGCCCAGGGCGGTATCAATGCCGCCAAGAACTACCAGAATGACGGCGACAGCGTGGAGCGCCTCTTCAAGGACACCATCAAGGGTGGCGACTACCGTGCCCGCGAGGCCAATGTCTACCGTCTGGCCGAGGTCAGCGGCGACATCATCGACCAGTGTGTGGCACAGGGCGTCCCCTTCGCCCGCGACTACAGCGGCCTGCTCGACAACCGCTCCTTCGGTGGTGCCCAGGTGAGCAGAACCTTCTACGCCCGCGGCCAGACCGGTCAGCAACTGCTGCTGGGAGCCTACGGCGCCCTGAGCCGCGAGATTGCCCGCGGCACCGTCGTCCTCCACGAGCGTCACGAGATGATGGACCTCGTCATCAAGGACGGCCGCGCCCGCGGTATCATAGTAAGAAACCTCGTCACCGGCGAGCTGGAGCGCTATGCCGCCCACGCCGTCGTGTTGGCCACCGGTGGCTACGGCAACGTCTACTACCTCTCCACCAACGCCATGAACTCTAACGGCAGCGCCGCCTGGGTGTGTCACCGCCGCGGTGCCGCCTTCGCCAACCCCTGCTACGTGCAGATACACCCCACCTGCATCCCCGTCCACGGCGACTACCAGTCGAAGCTCACCCTCATGAGCGAGTCGCTGCGTAACGACGGCCGCATCTGGGTGCCCAAGAAGAAAGAGGATGCCGAAGCCATCCGCCGCGGTGAGAAGAGCGCCCTCGACATCGCCGAGGAGGACCGCGACTACTACCTCGAGCGCCGCTACCCCGCCTTCGGAAACCTCGTGCCGCGCGACGTCGCCAGCCGCGCCGCCAAGGAGCGCTGCGATGCCGGCTACGGCGTAGGCCCCACCGGTCTTGCCGTCTACCTCGACTTCGCCGACGCCATCAAGCGCCTCGGCCGCGATGTCGTGGAGCAGAAATACGGCAACCTCTTCCAGATGTACCAGAAGATCGTCGACGTGGACCCCTACGAGTACCCGATGATGATCTACCCCGCCGTGCACTACACCATGGGCGGCCTCTGGGTCGACTACGAGCTGCAGACCACCATCCACGGCCTCTTCGCCGCGGGTGAGGCCAACTTCAGCGACCACGGAGCCAACCGTCTCGGCGCCAGCGCCCTCATGCAGGGCCTCGCCGACGGCTACTTCGTCCTCCCCTACACCCTCCAGAACTACCTCGCCGACCAGATTTATGTCGGCAAGATCAAGGCCGAAGGCCCCGAGTTCGACGAAGCCGAGCAAGCCGTGCGCGAGCGCTTGGATAACCTAATGAAGATTTCGGAATACTCAGAAAACTCAGAACATTCAGAACACTCCGTCGATTATTATCATAAAGCTTTGGGCAAAATCATGTGGGAATACTGCGGCATGGCCCGCAGCAAGGAAAGCCTGGCCACCGCCGCCGAGAAGATCGCCGAGCTGGAGGCCGACTTCTACCAGCATGTCTTCATCCCCGGCAAGAGCGTCGAGATGAACCCCGAGCTGGAGAAAGCCTACCGCCTGGAGGACTACTTCGAGCTGGCACGCCTCATCGTCGCCGACGCCACACAGCGTGAGGAGAGCTGCGGCGGCCACTTCCGCGTCGAGCACCAGACCGAGGATGGCGAGACCCTCCGCGACGACGACAACTTCATGTTCGTCGCCGCCTGGGAGTACCAAGGTCACGACAACCCCGAAGTGATGCACAAAGAGGAGCTCAACTACGAGCATATTCAGATTGTTAAAAGAAACTATAAATAATGCGTTAATGCGTTAATGTGTTAATGTGTAAGTGGCTGACGCGACAAACACTAACGCAATAACGCAATAACGCAATAACACAATAACACATTCGATAAGATGAAATTCAAACTCCATATCTGGCGCCAGGAGAACGCCCGCGCCAAAGGGCACTTCGAGACCTATGACATCGACAATATCAGCGCCGACTGCTCGTTCCTCGAGATGCTCGACCAGCTCAACGAGAAGCTGATCAACGACCACATCGCCCACCCCGTGTGCTTCGACAACGACTGCCGCGAGGGCATCTGCGGCATGTGCGGCCTTTACATCAACGGCCGTCCCCACGGCAACGACGACGGCGTCACCACCTGCCAGCTCCACATGCGCCACTTCAAAGATGGCGACGAGATCTGGGTGGAGCCGTGGCGTGCCAAGGCCTTCCCCATCATCAAAGACCTGGTGGTCGACCGCACGGCCTTCGACAAGATCATCCAGGCCGGCGGCTATATCAGCGCCACCACCGGCGGCGTGCCCGACGCCAACAACATCCTCATTCCAAAGCACAAGGCAGACCAGTCCATGGATGCCGCCGCCTGCATCGGCTGTGGTGCCTGTGTGGCGGCCTGTAAGAACGCCAGCGCCATGCTCTTCGTGGGTGCCAAGGTGAGCCATCTGGCATTGCTCCCCCAGGGACGTCCCGAAGCACAGGACCGCGTCAGGAAGATGGTCTGCAAGATGGACGAGCTGGGCTTTGGCTCCTGCACCAACACCTACGCCTGCGAGGCCGAGTGTCCGAAGCAAATCAAGCGCCAGAACATCGCCCGACTGAACCGCCAGTGGATTGGACAGTTATTTGGCCGCGACCGTAACGACTAAATTATTTAGTGTTTTTTAATAAAAAAAAACAAAACATTCCGCCCTCTTTTTCCTTTTATAGGATAATCATTAACCCACCAAATACCATCGACATGAAACGCACCGTCCTCTTTCTCACGCTGTTGTCTGCAACGGTAGGTCTTTCGGCACAGCAGCCCAAGCCCCTTCAGATCACCTCCGAGACCAAGTTCGTCTCCCTGCCCGACCACGAATGGGTCTCTCCGCTCGTCGACGGCGTCTGGACCGTGAAGGCCAACTACGCCTACGCCTTCTTCCTCGACGACGGCCGCAAGCTCTTCGACTTCGACTGGGCCGTCTCCGGCAACCGCGATCCCCAGATGCTCGAGGGTGCCGTCATCATGTTCAAGAAAGGGGAAACCTTCGGCAAACCCCAGTATATCCTCTACCGCAACGGTGCCGTCAAGGAACTCCCCGCCTCCTGGACCGGCGCCGCCACCAACTTCGTCGACGGCGTAGCCCTCATCGGCCGCAAACCGCAGAAAGGTGGAATGGAATACATCTACATCAACACCAGCGGCGAGCAGGTCTACGGCAAGCTCACCTCCGAGCCCGACTTCTTCGACGGACAGAACTGGACCGTTCCGCCGCTCTCCGAAGGCCTCCGCGCCTACAAAGACCCTGTCTCACAGAACTTCACGAAGAAATGGGGCTTCATCGACGCCAACGGCAAGATTGTCATCCCCGCGCGCTTCGACCAAGTGCGCTCCTTCAGCGGCGGCTACGCCCTCGTCAAGGAAGGCAACAGCATCTACTTCATCGACCACAAGGGCAACAAGGCCTTCAACCCCGTCTGGGACGAATACACCGACATGGACCATATCGGCGACGTCCGCAACGGCTACTTCCTCCTCGACAAATGGCCCAAACGTCCCTACTACAACGTCAAGGGCGAGCAAGTTCTCGAGGGCGGCGACGCCACCTGGTTCTGCCAGGGCTATTCCTTCTACACCGACCCCGACAACAGCAACATCACCCGCGTCATCGACAGCACCCTCAAGGTCGTAGACCGCATACCCCACGTCGAGTCCTACTGGAACGGCAATATCTGCTCGCCTGTCTTCGCCCCCGTCGTCAACGTGGCCACCGTCAAGCGCGAGCGCGTCATCGGCCCCGACGGCACCACCCTCATCCAGCACTACCCCGTCAACAAGGAAACGCCCAACAACCACTCCATCGGCCTCTTCTCCCGCTCCGGCTACGCCCAGGCCGAGCTCCGCTCCAACGGCACCACCTACACCGGCTTCATCAACCTCGACGGCCAGTTCGTCATCATCTACGACTGGGACCACTCCCTCACCTCTTTCGTCCCCGACCCCAACAACCCCCTGGTCCCCATTAAAGACCCACAGCCCGAACCCTCACCCCTGCCCTTCCCCATCACTCCCCAGCCCGGCCAACCCATAGGTCCTATCAAGACCACCCACCAGACCTACACCGTCACCGTCAGCGCCGACGGCAACGGCAAAGTCAGCGGCGGTGGCAAATACAAGCTCGGCCAGAAGGTCAACCTCACCGCCACCCCCGACAAAGACTGGGAGTTCGACAAATGGACCTGCGAGACCCCCAGCTACTACGGCAACCCTTCCAACGGCATCATCATCGACGGACGCGACCTCAGCTTCACCGCCCACTTCCGTGAAATCCCCAAGGAAGACACCATCCTCCCCATCGCCAACTCCAACGCCTACAGCGCCCACCAGCGCATGAACACCGAGAAGGACGGCAGCGGCGCCTGGGTCGACTTCGACGTCTACCTCGAGCTCAGCGCCGACAAAAACATCGAAAGCCCCTACGGCAAAAACACCTACGGCTTCCTCACCTGCCTCATCGACCCCACCAAGGACGTCGTCACCGAGCAGCACTACAACGGCAACAAAGGCACCGCCTCCTACAAGCTCTGCTTCGTGCCCATGCTCGTCTCCGGCCTCATCAACGAGGGCGGCCATCGCTACCTCGTCCTCGACGGCGGCCAGCTCCTCCTCTCCGATCTCCAGTTCAAGGGTGCCGACGCCCTCACAGCCCTCTTCCTCCTCTTCGTCACCGAAAGCGAAGGCGGCACCTTCGGCACCGTCTCCAACGGACGCTACCGCCTCGAACTCACCGACTTCGACGAGTCCACAGGCGAATGCACTTTCGGCGAACTCTACCGTTTCCACCCCCAGATGGGCTGGGTCCGCTCCGACCAATACCCCGTCAAACGCACCTCCGGCATGTTCTACACCAAGACCGAGAAGACCACCCTCAACGGCGACCTCTTCCGTGGCCTGAAGTTGAAGGTCAGCACCAAGCGCAAAGTCGACTTCGTGCCACCTCAGGGATGGGTGAAAACGGGCTACAAAGAGGCCGTCGACGACATCCTGCATCAGATGTCAACCCTCGTCACCGACTGGGAAGAGTTCTTCCACAAGAAATAACCAGCTAAGAACCAACCAACAATAAACTTTCACCTCTCACCTTTCACCTCTCACCTAATCACCACCTTTGGTGATACCCCCGTTCCAAAGAATGTTCGTAATTTTGCAAACTGAAAATCAAACCTCAATCAGATTGTAAAAGATTAAAAAAAAAACACATTATGGAACACGAACACCACCACCACGCCCATCAACCCTGCGCCTCGCAGTTCGGCTGCGAGGAAAACCACCACCACCACGCCCATCACCACCACGCCCATCACCACCACCACGCGCACGCGATAGAGAAGCTGTCTACTATCTATATAGTGGCTGTGGCGCTCAACCTGGCCTTCGTCATCGTCGAAGCCGTCGCGGGCTTCATCGGCAACTCGCTAGGCCTGCTCTCCGACGCAGGCCACAACCTCAGCGACGTCTTCTCGCTGCTGTTGGCCATGGTGGCCCTCAAGCTCGCCTCGAGCCACGCCACCAAGCGCTTCACCTATGGCCACCGCAAGGCCTCGGTGCTCATCTCGCTGCTCAACGCCATCATCCTCCTCGTCGCCGTCGGCGCCATCATCGTCGAGAGCGTGGAGAAATTCTTCACCCCCTCGGAGGTCAACGGAACCCTCATCATCTGGACGGCTGCCGTGGGCATCGTCATCAACGGCGTCACCGCCTGGGTCCTCAGCCGCCAGCACCAACACGACATCAACACCCGCGGAGCCTTCCTGCACATGCTGGCCGACACGCTGGTGAGCATCGGCGTGGTGGTCTCTGGCGTGGTCATCAACCTCACGGGCTGGACCCTTGTCGACCCCATCATCGGCCTCGTCATCGCCGTCGTCATCCTCGTCTCCACCTGGAGCCTGCTGAGCGAGAGCCTCCGCATGAGCACCGACGCCGTACCCGAAGGCTTCGATGTCGACGACATACGCAACAGCATCTCCGCCATCGACGGCGTCCTCAACGTGCACCACCTGCATATCTGGGCCATCTCGACGACAGAAACGGCTCTCACCTGCCACATCGTCATCCCCGAGGCCGCGATGCTCGAGGAGGTCACCGACCGTGTGAAAGAGCTCCTCGACGGAATGAACATCCACCACAGCACGCTAGAGTTGGAAACGAAGAGTTCGCATTGCAAAGATGTGAACTGCTGCTAGCAATTGAAAGAAAACCCCTAACGGGGTAATGGAATGAATTTAAGAGCGGACGAAAACAGCTATTGAAAGAAAACGCCTAACGGCGTATAGACCCCTACGAGGAAATACCCCGTAGGGGTTTTCTTTTAATAGCAAAACGCCCAAAACAGAACGATTATACCCCGTAGGGGTTTGCTTTTAATAGCAAAACGCCAAAAGCAGAACGATTATACCCCGTAGGGGTTTGCTTTTAATAGCAAAACGCCAAAAGCAGAACGATTATACCCCGTAGGGGTTTGCTTTTAATAGCAAAACGCCAAAAGCAGAACGATTATACCCCGTAGGGGTTTTCTTTTAATAGCAAAACACCAAAAGCAGAACGATTATACCCCGTAGGGGTTTGCTTTTAATAGCAAAACACCAAAAGCTGAACGATTATACCCCGTAGGGGTTTTCTTTTAATAGCAAAACGCCAAAAGCAGAACGATTATACCCCGTAGGGGTTTTCTTTTATATCAATATTGTATCCGCAGCGGGACACCGTCGATTTCAGTTTCGGTCTGGCCCTCGGGGCCTATCTCGATGATGGGGGTAGAACCACCCTCGATGATAACATCATCCAGTGACGTTGCGCTGGGTTCTAACAGAATATCCTCCATCTCTATTCGTTTCTTACCTTCAGGTATGGTGATACCTGTCTGGACGTATTTATAATAACCCACGGTCGCTATTTCCAAATCAAGGACTCCTGAGGGAACCGAGATGGTGAAGATGCCGTCGAAGTCGGTCGTGCCACCCGCCACCTGCTTGCCGTCCTGCTTGATGACAACATTGACGAACGGCAGCGGCTCTTTTGTCTTGCTGTCTTTTATCACTCCTATCAGCTTGGCATTGAACGGTTTCCGCCTTACTTCTTCAGACGCAACACGTTGTACTCCTGTGGTATCCACCGTCTGCGCGGCAGCGTCCACGGAACCGCCCAGTGCCAGTGCAAGCCCCGCCACCGTAGCCACCTTACCTAGTTTAATCTTCTGAGCCAGTGCATTCTCCAAAAAACGCACCTCGCTCTCACATCTCGGGCAGGTGCCCTTGCACGGCCCTTGGTAGGTGCACTCCGGAATTTCTAGTTCGATGCCATTCTCCTCGGCAATACGACGACGTACCGCCTTGAGTTCCTTACAGATATTTTTTCCATGGTTCATATCGTCAGAAACGCGAAAAAAGATAAAATATTATCCCCCAAAAACAAAATTTTAGAAAATAGTCGCCGCCATCGGAGTGAGGTTTTCCTTCCACCAAGGAGTATATATGGTCATCTGTTTTTCGTTCGTTTAACGTTCGTTTAACGTTCGTTTAACGTTTTATATCGAAAAACGAACGTTAAACTGTCATATATCAAACGAAGAAAATAGATGGTTGACTAGGGGTTTGCGGGTAGCTTTTTTTCGCAATATAAAAAAAAATTTGTATATTTGCATTTTTGAATATATATAAAAACAAACTATCAGACATGAGAAAACTGCTTGTTATATTGACATTTGCAATGATCGGTAGCATGGGTGCCTCCATGGCACAAACGAAGAATATCACCCTGGAGGATATCTGGACCAAGGGTACTTTCCGTGCGAAGGGCGTCTACGGCATCCGCTCGATGGCCGACGGCGAGCATTATTGTACCATGAGCCGCACGGGCATCACCAAGTACAGCTATGCCAAGGGCGAGAAGGTGGAGGACGTGTGCCTCTTCAACAGCCCCCAGATGAGCAAGAAGGCCAAACCCCTGCCCCCGATGGAGGACTACGAGTTCAGCCAGGACGAGCAGAAGATACTGCTTTCCAGTGGTTTCGAGCCCATCTACCGTCACAGCGGCGTGAGTGACTACTACCTCTACGATGTGAAGGAAAAGACATTCACCAAGCTGAGTGTCAATGGCAAGCAGCGCCTCACCACCCTCAGCCCCGACGGCACCAAGGTGGCTTTCGTGCGCGACAACAACCTCTACTGGATGGACCTAGCCACCCTCGAGGAGCATGCCATCACCACCGACGGCAAGGTGAACGAGATTATCAACGGCACCACAGACTGGGTCTACGAAGAGGAGTTTGCCATCACGCAGGGCTTCCAATGGAGCCCCGACTCGAAGAAGATTGCGTACATGCGCTTCGACGAGAGCAAGGTGAAAGAGTATAACATGCAGATGTGGGGCGCCTTGTACCCCGAAGACTACCGCTACAAATACCCCAAGGCCGGCGAGGACAACAGCAAGGTGTCGCTCCATATATACAACATTGAGACCAAAGGGAAATACACCCCTGTGCTTGACGGCCGCAGCACCACAGTGGCTGACGGCAAGTCGAAGTGGGAGTATATCCCTCGCTTCCAATGGACCAACACCTCTGATGTACTGGCTGTCATGGTCATGAACCGCTTGCAGAACACTATGGAGATTCTGGCTGTCAACACCTCCAACAACGGCCTTAACGACAAGGGCATCACCAAACTCTACGAGGAGCAGGACAAAGCTTACGTCGAGGTGCCCGACACTTGGCAGTTCATCACCGTGGGCAAGGGAAAGAAAGCACAGGAGATGATGCTCATCACCAGCGAGCGCGACGGCTACCGCCACATCTACCTCTACAACATGGACGGCAAGCTTGCCAAGCAGGTTACCACCGGCGGCTACGAGGTGTGTGATGTGGTCGGCGTCGATGCCGCCAACCAGCGCCTCTACTACACAAGCCGCGAGCACGGCGCCATCAACAAGAGCCTCTTCATGATTGGTCTGGACGGCAGCAAAAAGAAATGCCTGAACTTCCGCAGCAATCAGATGACCGACATTTATGAAACAGAGGGGCTCTACTTCTCACATGGCAACAATTCACAATGGTATGTAGAAGGCACCTACAACGCCACCTTCAGCGAAGGCTGCAAATACTACATCTGCACCTACAGCAACGCCAACATGCCTCCTGCCTACACACTGCACAACGCCTCAGGCACCCTCATCAAAGTGCTGCAAAACAATGCCGACCTGCAAAACAAGATGCGCGAATACGGTGTGATAGGGTCATACAAAGCACAATTCAAACAACTCAAACGATTCAATACGTTCAAGACATCACACGGCACCGAGCTCAACTGCTACACCATCACACCGAAAGACTTTGACAAGAGTGATGCGACGAAGAAATACCCCGTGCTCATCTACGTCTACGGCGGTCCCGGAAACCAACAGGTGACCAACAGCTACGGCTACAGCGACTACTACTGGTACCACATGCTGGCCGAGAAGGGCTACGTGGTCTTCTGCTTCGACGGTCGCGGTACGGGCGGACGCGGTGCCAAGTTCAAGAAGCAGACCTACGGCGACATGGGCCGCATGGAGTGCGAGGACGCCATCGAGGCCGCCCGCTGGTTGGGCCAGCAGAGCTGGGTCGACAAAGACCGCATCGGCATCTGGGGCTGGAGCTTCGGCGGATACCTCTCGACGCTCAGCCTGCTGAAGGGCAACGACGTCTTCAAGATGGCCATCGCCGTGGCCCCCGTGATGAACTGGCGCTACTACGACAACATCTACACCGAGCGCTTCCTCGGCCTGCCCAAGGACAACGCCAAGGGCTACGACGAGAACTCGCCGCTCAACTTCGCCAACCAGCTCAAGGGCAACTACCTGCTCATCCACGGCACCGGCGACGACAACGTGCACTTCCAGAACTCGGCCGAGATGGTGGAGAAGCTGGAGAATGCCGGCAAACAGTTCGAGTTCCGCATCTACCCCAACAAGAACCACAGCATCTACGACAACACCGGCCGCACCCGCCTGAACCTCTACCAGCTGATGACGGACTTTATTTTGAGGAAATTATAACAACTACCCCCTCCCCCGTCCCCTCCCTGCAGGGAGGGGATGAAGGGGTGGGGGCAAAATAAGAATTAGGAATTATATGAAAAAGATAATTTTGGCGTCAGCCTTATTTTCAATTTTCATTTTTCAATTTTCAATTTGCCAGGCTCAGTTCGGCGGCTATGGTGTGAAGGCAGGCTTTGGTCTGGCGACCATCGACGACGACCTGTCGGCCTCCTCGCCCATCCTGGGCGCCACCGTCGGCGGCTACATCAACTACACCTTCGCCAAGAGCAAGAGTGTCCTCGAGGAGACCTTCTTCCTGCAGAGCGGCCTGAGTCTGACGCGCAAGGGCGGCAACTTCGAGGAGGTGCTCGAGAATGGCGCCAGCCTGATGCACCGCGAGGGCTACTACCACGCCTACTACCTGCAGCTGCCCATCCTGGCCTGTGTGCACTATGAGCTGCCCATCCGCTCCGCGGGACATGTGGTGGGAGTCTTTGTAGGTCCCGCCATCAGCTTCGGCCTCTTCGGCGCCTATGGCGACAGGCGTGTTACCCCCGGTGTCGCCTCGCATTCGGCCAACTACGACGTGCAGGTCAACGGCAGCGACGATGACCGCCAAGTCTTCAACCATATCAACCGCTTCGATGTCGACCTCATCCTGGGTCTCAGCTATGAGCATGGTCCCTACACACTCTCTCTTTATATCGACCGTGGCTTCCTGGCCACCTCGGAAGGCGACGACATCCTGCGCATCATCGACAACAACCAGAGCGGTGAAAATATCAACATCAAAATTCCCAACGGAAACAATTTCTCCTACATGCTCTCGCTGAGCTACGAGTTAGGAGCTATAGGTAAATAACAAAGACAATGGTAAGAGTAAGATTCGCCCCCAGTCCTACGGGGCCCCTCCACATCGGCGGCGTGCGTACCGCCCTCTACAACTACCTCTTCGCCCGCCAGAACGGCGGCAAGATGATTCTCCGCATCGAAGACACCGACCAGACCCGCTTCGTGCCGGGTGCCGAACAATACATCATCGAGGCTCTCGACTGGCTGGGCATCGAGTTTGACGAGGGTGTCCACCTCGGTGGTCCCTTCGGTCCCTACCGCCAGAGCGACCGCAAGCCCATGTACCGCCAGTATGCCGAGCAGCTTATCCGTGACGGCTGGGCCTACTACGCCTTCGACAAGCCCGAAGCCCTCGAGGCCAAGCGCAAAGAATTTGAGGCGCAGAAGAAAACCTTCCAGTACGACTGCAACACCCGTATGCAGATGGAGAACAGCCTGAGCCTCGGCATGGAGGAGGCGCAGCGCCGCATCGACGCCGGCGAGCCTTATGTCGTCCGCTTCCAGTTCCCCGACAACATCGACATCACCGTCCACGACATGATTCGCGGCGATGTGACTATGAACAGCCGTCTGCTGGACGACAAAGTGCTGTTCAAGAGCGACGGAATGCCCACCTACCACCTGGCCAACATCGTCGACGACCACACCATGGAAATCACCCATGTCATCCGTGGCGAAGAGTGGCTGCCGAGTGCCCCGCTGCACGTGATGTTGTATAAAGCCTTCGGCTGGGAGGACACCATGCCGCGCTTCGCCCACCTGCCCCTGCTCCTCAAGCCCGAGGGCAACGGCAAACTCAGCAAGCGCGACGGCGACCGTCTGGGCTTCCCCGTGTTCCCCCTCGAGTGGCACGACCCCAAGAGCGGCGAGGTCAGCAGCGGCTACCGCGAGCAGGGCTACCTGCCCCATGCCGTGGTCAACATGCTGGCATTGATGGGATGGAATCCCGGTACCGAGCAGGAGATTATGACGATGGACGAGCTGATTAAGCTCTTCAACGTGGAGCATATCAGCAAGAACGGCGCCAAGTTCAACCTTGACAAAGCCAAGTGGTTCCAGCATGAATACTTCCAGATGCTCAGCGACGAGGCGGTGGCCGACATGCTGCAGAAAGAGCTGGATGCTCGCGGGATAACCGCGAGCCGCGAGTATGTGGTGAAGGTGGCCGGCATGATGAAGGAGCGCATCACCTTCCCCAGCGAGCTGTGGGATACCTGCTGCTACTTCTTCGAGGCTCCTACAGAATACAACGAGAAAGACGTCGCCAAACGCTGGACACCCGACATGCACATCCACATGGCCAAGGTCATCGAGATACTCAATACCGTGCCTTTCGAGCACGACGCCATCCACAAAGCTCTGCTCGACGACTACATCGCCGCCAACGGCCTGAACACCGGCAAGGTGATGAACTCGCTGCGCATCGCCGTGGTGGGCCGCACCGTGGGTCCCGACATGATTACGCTCATCCTCACCATCGGCAAAGATGAGACCATCCGCCGTGTGGAGAGAGCCATTGAGAAATTGAAAGTTAATTAATGATGGTAGTTAAAGTAGTTAAAGGAAGTTAAAGTAGTTAAAGCCAATAGTACCGTCTTGCACATTTGGCTTTAACTTCTAGCGAGCGAAAACTTCTTTAACTTCTTTAACTACAAAAAAGATAAAAAAGATTATGGAAAATAACAAATTCAACAAGATTCTTCTCGCCTGCAACGCCGTGTTGCTGCTCGGCCTGGTAGGCATTTACATTCTCCATTTCACCGGCAATAACGGCGGCAGCAAAGTCAACGCCAACGCCAAAGCCCCTGTGGTGAAAGAAGGCGGTCTGAAGATTGCCTATGTCGACACCGACACGCTGCTGGCCAACTACCAGTATGCCAAAGACCTCGAGGCCGAACTGCTGACCTACAAGAACCAGCAGGAGCAGTATGGAAAACAGCAGATGGAGAAATTCCAGAAGGACTATCAGGACTACCTGAAGAACGGCTCCAACATGACCCTCAGCCAGCAGCAGGCCAAAGAGGCCGAGTTGAAGCAGCGCGCCGAGCGCATGGCCACCCTCGAGCAGGAGCTCACGGCCAAAATCATGGAGCGTCAGATTACCGAGAACACCAAACTGCTCAAGGCCATCTTCGCCTTCGTTCGTGAGTACAACGAGCAGAACCAGCAGTTCGACATCATCCTTAGAAAAACCTTCGAGAACTCCCCCACCCTCTACATGGATTCCTGCATGGACATCACCAAGGAAATCCTCGATGGGTTGAACGAGGAGTATAAGAATGTGAAGGGCAAGAAAGAGGAATAAAAACTATTTGCTGAAGCTGCCACCGAGGCTCATGAAGGTCTTGCGGCAGCGCAGATAATAGTCCGCCAGAAGCAGTCGTTGGTATACGCCGGCGACTGTTTTTTGTTTCAGTGCCTGACGTTTTTCGCGCAGCTGCGGGCGCTGGTCGCGGAACTCGCGGTGGGCGTTGTACACTGCATTGAACTCACCCCAATGGCCCTGCAGGAGGAACTTCAGTGCCGCCACCCAGTCGAGCACCATGCGGCAACGCAGCACATGCCGCAGCCTGCCGTCGGGCAGGTTCTTATAGAGCATGGCGAGGTTGTTGCGGAAATTGAGGCGTGTCTTGAAGGGCGAACTCTTGGGTAGCGTGCCGCCGCCGACATGGAAGACCATCGAACGAGGGGTATAACGCACCTCATAGCCGGCATTCTTAGCCCTCCAGCAGAAATCTATCTCCTCCATGTGGGCGAAGAAGTCGCCGTCGAGGCCGCCGAGTTCGTGGAAGACCTTCGCCTTGACGAACATTGCAGCACCGGAGGCCCAGAAGATATCGCGTTCGTCTTCATACTGGCCGTGGTCGGTCTCCATCGTCGAGAAGAGACGTCCGCGGCAGAAAGGATAGCCGAAGCTGTCGATAAAGCCGCCGGCGCCACCGGCATATTCGAAGGTGTTCTTACGGTCGTACATCAGCAGCTTGGGCTGGGCGATAGCCACGTTCTCCTCGCGCTCCATCATGGCAACCACAGGCTGTATCCAGTGCGGCGTGCACTCCACATCGCTGTTGAGCAGCACGTAGTAGTCGGCCTCCACCTGTGCCAAAGCTTTGTTATAGCCTTCGGCGAAGCCGTAGTTGCGATCCAGTTCTATCAGTCGTACTGAGGGGTAGTTGTCCCTGAGGAACGCCAGGGAGTCGTCGGTCGAGCCATTGTCGGCCACCACCACCTCGGAGGAGAGATCCATCTCGGTCTCGTGAGGCACCTGCCATCCGGCCTCGGCACCCTGGTCCAGTAAAGAGTAGCGCATGACGGACGGCAGAAAGCGTTCCAGCATCGTGCGTCCATTCCAGTTCAGTATTACGACAGCAACATGTTTCATAGGTTGATGGGTTGATAGGTTGATACGTTGATAGGTTGATAGGTTGATGGGGCTATTTTTTGCTATTATCTCCTCGCTTCAGTTTCCAGCGGCGGTGGCTCCAGAGCCAGTACTCGGGCTTGGCTTTGATGTCGGCCTCGAGCTGACGCACATAACTCTCCACGATAGTATATTGCGGCACCTCCTGCGGTTTATCACAGAGGAGGCTGAAGGTCACCGTGTAGCGGCCGCGGCGCACCTTGTCGACACGATAGTAAAGCACGGGGTAGTTGTATTTGCGGGCGAAGTTCTCGGCGCCGTAGATGAAAGCCGTCTCCTGGTTGAGGAACTGTGTCCAGTAGCACTTGTTGACATGTGCCGGCGACTGGTCGCTGAGCATCATCAAGGCGCAAGGCACATGGTAGCGGTCATAGAAGTCGACGACCTGGCGCACATTCTTGCTGTACACCACCTCGGTGCCGAAGCGGGTGCGGCGACGGAAAACGAAAGGCTCCAGCCGTTTGTTGCCCAACGGCATCCCCACACCGATGCCATGGTGGAAGAGCTGCATATTGAGCGAGGTCACCATATACTCCCAATTGTTGTAGTGGGCCGACATGAGTATCACCGTCTGTCCCTGCTCGAAGTATCGGTTGACCAGCTGGCGGTTCACCACGCGGTAGCGTCTCATCACCGCCCGTGGCGAGGCGAAGAGGTTGTAGACGCCCTCCACCAGCAGGTCGCACAGGTGACGGTAGAAGCGACGCTCTATGCGTAGCCGCTCGGACTCGTCCTTCTCGGGGAAAGCCGCCGCCAGGTTGCGTCGCACCACCTTCTTGCGGTAGCCCAGCAAGCGGTAGGCAATCAGGTATACTATATCCGACAGGAGAAACAACTCTAAACTCTTAAATCATAAATCTAAACTCTCATCAATATCCTCTCTCGAACTGCAGACCCACCTCGCCGATGACGTTCTCGTCGAGTTGGTTGCGGCAGAGGCGGCGTTCCCAACCTGCCTCCTGTATCTCGCCACGAACGTTGCTGTTGAGCAACGTGTAGTAGCCGCTGCGATGCTCATCCCAGAAGAGGAATACACGCTCGGGGTCATCGTTGGGGAGTTTGTTGTAGCGCCACAGCTGGTAGGGCAGATAGAACACGTGGCCCTGCGACTCCTCGTTGCCCGTCTTGCCATAAGGAGTCTCCTCCAAGCTATTGAAGGTCGACGACACCTTGCGGGCAGGTGCCGAGACGAAGTTCTTCTCGTCGCGTACAAAGTCCGGCGGACCATATTTCAGATAGATACGGCCGCGGTCGGTATGGATGCCCTGGGTCTTGGGATAGCTGAAGGTGGCCTGTACATAATCGATACGCTTCTTATACTCCAGCCACTCTGCCTCGGCATTAAGCGGGTAGCGCTCCTGCCAGAAACGGTAGAGGAAGGCCTGCTTCTCCTCGATGCCGGGGCGCTTGATAAGGTCGCGGGAGACCGTCTTCTCACGTTCCGACGCGATGGGATAGAGCGCGTCGAGGTATGTATTCAGCTGGTCCTCGTCGTTCAAGGAACCCACAAAGGTATTGGCGAAATCGCTTATATCCAGCCCATCAACGCTGGGATTGGAGCGGAAGAAAGGCACTTTTCTATAGAGCATCAGCTGGTTTTTGCTGTTGCGCAGCTCCACCACGAGGTTGTAATTGCCCGAGGGCAGTGCTTTGATATCCATGCTCTCGTAGACCGGCAACATCGAGGAGCTGTTCTTACGGCTCACATGCTGTACCGCTTGGAAGCGGGTGCCCGTCTCGGCCTGCTCTATATAGGCCAGGGCGAGGAACTGATTGTTGCCCACCTCCTTGTCGATATCATAGACCTCATAGTAGTATTTGAGTTGCTCCACCTGCTGAGGGAAGAAGTCGCTCACATAGGGTTCCATGTCGTAGCCGCCGCGCGAGAGGATATTCTCTTTCGTCGTGGGCTTCACCGACGACATCAGCTGCACGTTCGACATGGTGGGATGCTTGCCGTCGTAGTTCACCACCAACTTCTCTACCACCGTAGCCGACGGCCGGTCGCTGCCTTTGTCCTTAAGCGTAATCTCGAGGTCGTAGATGCCGTTTCTCACCGAGAAGCGCTGCACATCCAGGAAACTGAAGTTCAGTTCGTCGAGCGACGACACCGAAGGACTGTTAAGGTCGTATTTCTTAAAAAAGCACACCGAGTCGCCCTGTTTGAGGAGTGTCAGCACCTCGGCAGTGGCACGGTATTTCCCGTCTTCCTGCTGTTGAAACTCCATGGTCCAGGCGTCGAACGACAGGTAAGTCTCCACATAAGGCATACCCGTCTTCGGGACATAGAAGGTGCTATAGCCGAACACGGCCTGCATCTGGGCCCTAACGGAGGTGAAAGGTGAAAGGTGAAAGGTGAAAACCAACACCATTCCCAACACAATCCGTTTATTAAAAAATTTCTTCATATCACAAATTATTGTTTTTGATTCAAAAAAAAACTTTCACCTCTCACCTTTCACCTTAACTTATGGGCCAGCGGCGGTCGAGGCCGAAGCTGACGGGGCTCACCTTGAGCTGCGGGGGAAACTGGAGGCGTTTCCACTCGTTCTGCGCCACCTTGCGGATGACCATCTGCACCGTGTCGCGGTCATAGCCCTCGGCCACAATCTCCTCCTCGCACATCGACTCGTCGAGGTAGAGGTTGAGCACAGCGTCAAGGGTGTCGTAGTCGGGCAGCGAGTCGCTGTCTTTCTGTCCGGGACGCAGCTCGGCGCTAGGAGCCTTGTCGATAGTGTTCTGTGGGATGCGGATACCGTCTCTATTGATCCACTCGCTGAGCTGGTAGACCTCAGTCTTGTAGAGGTCGCCGATGACCGCCATGCCGCCACAGCTGTCGCCATAGAGGGTGCCATAGCCCATGGCCGCCTCTGAACGGTTGGTGGTGTTCAGCGCCATGGCACCGAACTTGTTGGCATAGGACATCACCAGCGTGCCACGCACGCGGGCCTGCATATTCTCCTCCGTGACATCCTCGGCGCGGTCGCCAAAGACAGGCTTCATGCTCTCGCGCAGCTGGTCGAAGATGGGGCGGATAGGCACGATGTCGTACCCCATGCCGAGGTTGTGCGCCAGTTCCTCGGCGTCGCGCACCGAGTGGTCGGTCGAGTACTGGCTGGGCATCAGCAAGCCATGTACATTCTCGGCACCGAGGGCGTCGACGGCCAGTGTAGCCACCAAGGCCGAGTCAATGCCACCGCTGAGTCCCAGCACGGCACGCTTGATACCATTCTTATGGAAATAGTCGTGGATGCCGACCACCAAGGCCTTGTAGACCAGTTCCACTGCCTCGGGCTTTTCGTCGTCGATCTCTTCAATCTGCTGCATATCGACGGTCTGGCAGGCAGTCTCGAAATAAGGCAACTGCATCAACACGCCGCCGGCAGCATTCATTGCCAGGCTGCCTCCAGCGAAAAGGAAGCTACCCTCGCCGCCCGTGCGGTTCACATAGACCAAGCCGGCATTCAAGGCCTCGACAATCTTGGTCATGCGATAGCGCGTGCGGTAAGGCTTCTGATAGTCGAACACATTGCATCCACAGCAGATAATCAGGTCGGGCTGTTCCACATGGCCTTTCGAGAGTTCCTTGAGATCCTCGTAGAAACCTATGGCGATGCGCTGGTCATGGAATTGGATAACTTGCACGCCCTCGCCACGTACGAAGCAGCGCTGCTCGTCAGGCGCGAGATATTTCTTGGTGACGATGGCGCGGATAGCGCAGTTCTGCACGAAGACGATGGCATTGCAGAGTCCCTTGTCCTGTATCTGCAGGGGCAAACCCACGAGGAAGGCGCGGTGTTCGGAGCGGGCCACAAGTTCTTGCAGCGCCGCCTGGGCGCGTTTCTGCAGGTCGGTATAGCCTGCCGAGGCGAAAAGTGGCGAGCCGCAGAGCGTGCATGCCGGGAAGACGGTGAGCAGAGCCTCTCGCGAGGAAGGGCTGTCGAGTTCGTCGAGAATCCACTGCAGATTCTCCTCTGGACGGTTGGTAAAGACGTCGTGCTGAACGATATGTATATTCATAGACTGCTTGTTTATAATGATTCATATTGTCGGTCAAATATATGTAACGACGCCCACGCGAAATTATTATACGCGCGACAAAAAAAATCGAAAGATACCCTGGAAATGGGTAGTCGAAAAGTTTTTTTTCGAGTCAAAACAATAAATAAAATATAATAACGTTATTGGGGCAATGATAAGTATTGAATGAGGAGTGATGAATGAGAATAAAAAAAATACCACTATATGAAGAATCTTGTTATTGTTGAGTCGCCTGCGAAGGCGAAAACCATTGAGAAGTTCCTTGGCAAGGACTACACGGTGAAGTCGAGCTACGGCCATATCCGTGACCTGGCGAAGAAGGAGATGAGCATCGACGTGGAGAACGACTACGAGCCCCAGTACCTCATCAGCGAGGAGAAACGGAGTCTGGTGAGCGAGCTCCAGAAAGCCGCCAAGAGCGCCGACAAGGTGTGGCTGGCGTCCGATGAGGACCGCGAGGGAGAAGCCATTGCATGGCATCTGCAAGAGACGTTGAAGCTCGACCCCGCGACGACCCAACGTATTGTCTTCAACGAAATCACCAAGACCGCCATCCTCCATGCCATCGAGAATCCGCGCGGCATCGACATGAACCTCGTCGACGCGCAGCAGGCGCGCCGCGTACTCGACCGCTTGGTGGGCTACGAGATCAGCCCCATCCTGTGGAGCAAAATTAAGCCCGCACTGAGTGCCGGCCGCGTGCAGAGCGTGGCAGTGCGCCTCATCGTGGAGCGCGAGAACGAGATCAAGGACTTTGAAAGCAAACCCTACTTCCGCGTGTTGGCACAGTTCCACCCCGTGGAGAGCTCCAAGATGCTGAGCGCCGAGTTGAACCGCCACTTCGAGACCGAGGCCGAGGCCAAAGCTTTCCTGGAGAGCATTGTGGGCGCCAACTTCAAGGTAAACCGCATCGAGACCAAACCGGCACACCGCACGCCGGCACCTCCCTTCACCACCTCGACGCTGCAGCAGGAAGCCAGCCGTAAGCTGGGCTTCAGCGTGGCACGCACCATGCAGGTGGCGCAGCAACTCTATGAGAGTGGCTATATCACCTACATGCGTACCGACAGTGTCAACCTGAGCGATCTGGCGCTGAGCATGGCCAAGAAGGAGATCCTTTCGCAATATGGTGAGGAATACGTGAAGACTCGCCGTTACCAGACCAAGACCAAGGGTGCCCAAGAGGCCCACGAGGCTATCCGCCCCACCGACCTCACGGCCCAGAGTATCAACGCCGAGAGCGCCCAGCGCCGTCTCTACGAGCTCATCTGGAAACGCACCGTAGCCAGCCAGATGGCCGATGCCGAGATTGAGAAGACAGAGATGGAGATAGCCATCAGCGGGGCTGCCAGCAACAATCACTTCCAGTGCTCGGGCGAACAGGTGAAGTTCGACGGCTTCCTCAAGGTGTACCTCGAGAGCACCGACGACGAGGAGCCTGAGGGTGGTGAGAAGATGCTGCCCCGTCTGCCGGAAGGCACCCTGCTGACCATGGAGAACTGCGAGGCCGCCGAGCACTACACGCAGCACCCTCCGCGCTACACCGAGGCCAGCCTCGTGAAGAAGCTCGAAGACCTGGGCATCGGCCGTCCGTCGACCTACGCCCCCACCATCAGCACCATCCTCAAGCGCGAATATGTGATGAAAGAGGACCGCGAAGGCGAGCAGCACAACTGCGCCGTACTGACCCTCAAGGAAGGCCAGATTGCACGTACCGAGCGCGTCGAGAAGGGCTATGCCGAGAAAGGCAAGCTGTTCCCCACCGACATCGGATGCGTCGTGAATGACTTCCTGATGGACCACTTCTCGAACATCATGGACTACAACTTCACCGCCACGGTGGAGAAAGACTTCGACGAGATTGCCGCCGGCAAGAAGGAGTGGCGCAAAGTCATCGACCGTTTCTATGTGCCGTTCCACAAGAACATTCGTCAGACGCAGCAGAACAGCCAGCGCACCACCGGCAGCCGCCTGCTGGGTGTAGATCCCAAGAGCGGCAAGAACGTATATGCCAAGATTGGCCGCTATGGCACCCTGGTGCAGATTGGCGAGACCAACACCGACGAAAAACCCTTGTTCGCCAGCATGAAGAAGGGACAAAGCATCGAAACCATCACCCTCGAGGAAGCCCTGAGTCTCTTCGCCCTGCCTAGAACCATAGGTAATTTCGAGGAGAAAGAAGTGGTGGTGAGCATCGGCAAGTTTGGTCCCTACGTGCGTCACAACAACAAGTTCTACTCGCTGGGCAAGAACGACGATCCGTACGATGTAGACCTGGAGCGTTGCATTGAAATCATCAAGACCAAACGCGAAGCCGAAGAGAAGAAAGAAGAATTGAAGAAGAACTTCCCGCACGAGATTGGCGTACACGACGGCGAGGCCGTGGTGAGCAATATCGGCCGCTTCGGTCCCTACCTGACCTACAAGGGCGAGAACTTCCGTCTGGCCAAGGATGTCGACCCGCTGAAGTTGACGCTCGACAAAGCCATGGACATCATCGGCGCCGCCGGGAAGAAAAAAGCCAAGAAAAAATAAGAGGTGAAGCTGTCGATAATCATTGTCAACTACAACGTCAAGTACTTCTTGAAGCAGTGCTTGGCGTCGGTACTGGGGTCGGAACAGACCCTGGCAGACGGCGAGAAACTAGAACTCGACGTGTGGGTGGTTGACAACGACTCTGTTGACGGCAGCGTGGAGATGGTGAAGAAAGACTTCCCACAGGTCCACGTGATAGAGAACCACGAGAACGTGGGCTTCGCAAAAGCCAACAACCAAGCCATCGCCCGCAGTACGGGCGATGGCTTGCTGCTCCTCAACCCCGACACCATCGTGGAGCCCGACACCTTCGTGAAGTGTGTGGACTTCATGCGCGAGCACGCCGACTGTGGCGGCTTGACGGTGAAGATGGTCGACGGTGACGGCAACTACCTCCGCGAGAGCAAACGTGGATTTCCCTCGCCCGAGGCCTCGTTCTACAAAATCTCGGGATTGATAAAACTCTTCCCCCACTCGCGCCGCATTGCAGCCTACTACATGGGACATCTGTCGGAAGACGAGGTGGGCGAGATTGATATTATGCCAGGAGCCTTCCTGATGTTCCGACGCGAGGTATACGAGCAGATAGGCGGCCTCGACGAGAGCTATTTCATGTACGGCGAGGACATCGACTTCTCGTGGCGCATACGGCTGGCGGGATGGAAAAACTACTACTATCCCAAAACTCATATCATCCACTACAAAGGCGAGAGCACCAAGAAGGGGTCGATGAACTATGTATACACCTTCTACAACGCCATGTCGATATTCGTGAAGCGCTATTTCAGCGGTAGCAATGCACATCTGTTCAACGCGCTGCTGCATCTAGCCATCTGGCTGCGCGCCAGCATGGCGTGGTTACACCGCATCGCCAACCGTCTGGCGCTGCCTCTGCTCGACTTCGGCGTAGCCTACGGGGGATTCGTGTTGCTGAAGCAACTGTGGGCATCGCTCTGGGCCAACAACATCGACTACTACCCACGGGAGTACACGCTGGTAGTGATACCGCTGTACATAGTGATACTCATGGTCTGTAGCTGGTTGCAGGGAGGCTACGACAAACCCGTGCGGCCCCTTCGCATAGCCAAAGGCATGGGATTAGGACTGCTGCTACTGCTGGCATTCTACTCGCTACTCGATGAAGGGCAGCGCTACTCGCGCATGCTGCTGCTCACAGGATCCTTGTGGACCCTCGCCTCCACCCTACTCATCCGCGTTGTGCTCACCAAAGGAGCCAAAGGGATGAAGGGTACCGGCAAATGCAAGACACTCATCGTGGGCAGCGACCAGGAGACCTCTCGTGTCAGCACCCTCTACAGAACCCTAGCCCCTCACAGTACATCCCTCATCACCCATCATTCTTCTCTCGACACACAACACCTGCAGGACCTCATCCGCATCGAGCATGTCAACGAGGTGATTTTCTGTGGCGCCAATATCGACCTGCCCCAAATCATCGACCTCATGGCGGGACTGAAGACCACAGGCGTGGAATACAAGATAGCCCCCGCAGAAGGCGACTATATCATCGGAAGTAACAGCATACTCTCGAGCGATGCCCTCTATCTCGACAGCCTCGACACCATCAGCACCGAAAGCTGCCGTCGCAACAAACGGATGTTCGACATCGGCACCGCCCTGCTGGCGCTGCTGCTATCGCCCCTGCTATTCTGGTTTCAGAAACGCAAAAAAAACTATTTCGGCCACTGCCTGACGGTGCTCGCAGGGCGCCGCAGCTGGGTAGGATACACCGGCCGCAACGGCATATTCTCCCCCGCCGACCTTTTCAACAGTCCCTCGGAGTCTACCCGCGAACGACTTCTGTTGCGCTACATGCGGCACTACAAGACATCGACCGACGCAGCCATCGTGCTGAGAAATTGGAAAAACCTGTAAGCTGACAACAGTTAATCAATCAAGCCAAATGAAAAAAACAATCTACATAACCACACTTTTTTCATTTTTCATCTTTCTATCCTCACCTCTCACCTTGGTGCAGGCACAGCGCATCCATGGTATGGTATTGGGCGGTGCTACGTTGTCGCAAATTGAGGGTGACGAATTGAAAAGCTACAGCCAGTGGGGCTTCACCGGAGGTGTCGGCGCTATCGTTGGACTCGACAAAGATGCCACCTGGAACCTCAGCGTCGAGGCCACCTATACACAGCGCGGCTCCTACAATGGCACCGGAGACCCCTACAGCATGTCACTGACGCTCAATTATATCGACATACCACTGATGGTACACTTCCGCGACCCTTGGGGTGGCATGCTGCTGGGCGCAGGCCTCACCTACGGCCGCCTGGTGCAGCAACCCCACGGAGAGATACTCTACAACCCTAACTATTTCGTCCCCGACACCAGCGACATGACCTTCCTCAGCAACGACCTGCAGGCCACCCTTGACATACGCTTCCCCGTATGGAAGAACCTGTGGTTCAACATACGCTTCCAGTATTCGCTCTTGGCCGTCAAGAAAGACTGGCATTTCCGTGAACATCGTGGCGAAGAGCCTCTGCTTGACGACGAGGGGAATCCTGTCATGGATGGCACCGGCCACGCCCGGATGGTGCCCCACTGGGACAAATGGTCCAACAATGCTTATAACAATAGTTTAATCTTTAGACTTATATGGCAGTTCTAGCACTCTTCCCCGGCTCGTTCGACCCCTTCACTGCCGGACACGAGGCCATCCTACGGCGTGTGCTGCCATTGTTCGACAAAGTGGTGGTGGCCGTGGGCGTGAACTCGGAGAAACATTATATGTTCAGCGTCGAAGAGCGGACAAACCGCATCCGCGAGCGGATGAGCGACTGCCCCACGGTAGAAGTCACCTCCTATGAAGGCATGACAATAGACCTCTGCCACCGCCTTGGTGCCAAGGTCATCCTCCGTGGCATCCGCACTGCCAAAGATTTTGAGTACGAGCAGACCGTCGCTGCCGTCAACCGTCTGCAGGACCCCTCTATCGAGACACTCCTGCTCATGGCCGACCCCGAGCATATAGACATCAGCAGCACGCTGGAAAGAGAACGGCTCGTTCATGCTGCCACTCAAACTTCCAATCAGACAAACGAATGAACATCTACGACGACATAGCATACCTGAAAGGCGTGGGCCCGCAAAGGGCCAAAGTGCTGGCATCTGAGGCGGGCATACATACCTTCGCCGACCTGCTGGACTACCTGCCTTTCCGCCATGTCGACCGTTCAGTGATGAGCACCGTGGCCACACTGACAGAAGAGAGCGGCCTAGTAGTGCTCAAAGGACTGGTGAGCAATATGCAGACCGTGGCCACGGGCAAGCACCGTGAGCGGCTCACCGTAGACTTCTATGACGGCACGGCGAGGCTACAGCTCGTCTGGTTTGCCGGCACCAAATGGGTGCGCGACAAGTTGAAACCCAATGTGGAATACCTGGTCATTGGACACCCCACCGTTTTCAATGGTCAGTGGCAAATCTCGCATCCCGAGATAGAGCCCTACTCGTATGTCGACGAGGGCGCACGGCATCCGCTGATGCCCGTCTACACCACCACAGAGAAGATGAAGCAAAACGGGCTGGGCACCAAAGCCATCGCCCGTCTCACCGATACCCTCATCTCCCAATTCTCAATTCCCAATTCTCAATTCTCAATTCCTGAAAATCTGCCGCAGGATATCCTCTCCCATTTCCGTCTCATGGGCCGCCAGCAGGCCATGACAGCCATCCACTATCCCGACAGCCGCGAGCAGCTGGAGCAGGCGCGCACACGTCTGAAATTCGAAGAGTTATTCTTCCTTCAGCTCGATTACCAATACGCCCATCAGCAGCGCGTCACACGTTCGCAGGGACGCATCTTTGCCCATGTGGGCGACCACTTCAACCGCTTCTACAACGAGAAGATTCCTTTCCCCCTGACAGGAGCCCAGAAGCGCGTCATCAAAGAGATCCGTGATGACATGCGGTCGGGACGCCAGATGAACCGTCTCGTACAAGGCGACGTGGGCAGCGGCAAGACCCTCGTGGCACTGATGTGCATGCTGCTGGCGCTGGATGGCGGCAGCCAAGCCTGCCTTATGGCGCCCACCGAAATCCTCGCCACACAGCACTACAACACCTTCTGCACGATGCTCGACGGACTTGGCATCAGCGTCGAGCTCCTCATAGGCTCGCTCAAAGCCTCGCAGAAAAAGAGCATCAAAAAACGCCTCGCCGAGGGCGAGATACAGATACTCATAGGTACCCACGCCCTCATCGAGGACGACGTAGTGTTTAAGGACCTCGGGCTGGTAGTCATCGACGAACAGCACCGCTTCGGCGTGGAGCAGCGCAGCAAGCTGTGGAACAAGTCCTCCATACCACCGCACATCCTCGTGATGACAGCTACCCCCATCCCCCGTACACTGGCCATGACACTCTACGGCGACCTCGACTGCTCGGTCATCGACGAGCTGCCTCCGGGACGACGTCCCGTGCGCACTTACCACCGTACCGAGCCCCGCCGCCCGCTGGTGTTCTCTTTCCTCAAACAGCAGATTGACGCTGGACGGCAGGTATACTTCGTCTACCCCCTGGTGCACGAGAGCGAGAAGCTAGACCTACGCGATCTCTATGCAGGCTTCGACATGGTGTCATCTTACTTCCCGCGACCCGACTATCAGGTCTCCATCGTCCACGGACAACTGACGCCTGAGGAAAAAGCCTTCGAGATGGACCGTTTCAAGAAAGGATGGACCCATATCATGGTGGCCACGACGGTGATAGAGGTGGGTGTCGACGTGCCCAACGCCACGGTGATGGTCATCGAGAACGCCGAACGCTTTGGTCTCAGCCAGCTTCATCAGCTGCGTGGCCGCGTGGGCCGTGGCGCCGAGCAGAGCTATTGCATCCTCATGACCAAGGACAACCTCAGCTACACCTCGCAGGAACGCATACGCACCATGTGCAGCACCACCGACGGCTTCGAGATTGCCGAGGCCGACTTGCGGCTGCGCGGCCCTGGCGACATACAAGGGCTGCAACAGAGTGGTACTCTGGACCTCCACGTAGCCTCCATCGTCGACGACGAGCCCCTCGTCCGCGCCACACGCGACACCGTACACGACCTCCTCGCAGCCGACCCCACACTCAGCCGCTACCCGCTGCTGCGACAACATATCGCCAACTCGAAAAACAAGATGCTATGGGGGAAGATTTCTTAAATTGAAAATTGAGAATTGAAAATTGAGAGAAACATAGTATTGATGGCAGAAGAGGGCGCAACACTCTCCTCTGGTTCTCTACGCCTCTATGCCATCCCATCCGCGCCAGCCAATTCATCACTCATCACTCATCACTCATCATTGCCCCCGGTGGGGGCCATCGACCTCTACAATTATGACCCGCTGAATCACCGTGCCGCCGTGGGCATCATGGTATCAAAGGAATACCGCCGTCAAGGCTATGCCCTCGCCATGCTCCGCGAACTCGAACATTCATCATTCATCACTCATCACTCAACACTACACACTCTCTTTGCCGACATCGCCGCCACCAACACCGCCTCCATCGCCCTCTTCAAGAAAGCGGGATATGAGCAGTGCGGTCATTTCAAAGAGTGGTTGGCTGTGGACGACCATTATGTCGACTCGATAAGAATGCAGAAGATTTTATGAAGAAAAGAACAAAAATAATATTAGGAATACTAGCCGCATTAGTCCTGCTAGGTTTAGTGGTACTACTGGTAAACCTCACCGCCAAGACCCGCAACTCCGAACCCACCCGAATCTTTCTTCCTGAGGGCACCACTCAGGATGCCCTCATCGACACCCTCCACGTCCACGGCATTCTTGAAGAAGGAATGAATACAACAGTTTTCAATTTTCAATTTTCAATTCTCAGTTCTACAGTCCGCCCAGGCTCCTATATCATCTCCCCTCACATGAGTGCACTCTCCCTGGTAAGAAAACTACGCAACGGCCAACAAGACCCCATACGCCTAACGATAGGCAAATTCCGTACCCCAGAGCAACTCAACGGCTACCTCAAAAGCAAGCTCATGCATGAAGACTTCGACATACCGCTCGACAGTTTCCATCTCGTCCGTCCCAACACCTATGAGTTCTACTGGACCGTCTCTCCCGAGCAGTTCATGAAACGCATGAGAAAAGAATATGACAAGAAATCCGAAAATTCCGGAAAATCTGGATTATCCGGATATCGGGAAGTCATTATTCTCGCCTCAATTGTAGAGGAAGAGACAAACCATAATCCCGAGAAACCCCTGATTGCCAGTGTCTACCTCAACCGATTGAAACGCGGTATACCCCTGCAGGCCGACCCCACGGTGAAGTATGCCGTGGGTGACTTCACTCTGCGCCGCATCCTAAACAAACACCTTGCCGAGGAAAGTCCCTTCAACACCTACCTCCACACAGGCCTGCCGCCGGCCCCCATCTGCCTGCCGTCGGATGCCAGCGTCGACGCCGTGCTCAACGCACCCGAAACCGACTACCTCTACTTCTGCGCCAGCGACAAGATGGACGGCACCCACCGCTTCGCCGTCACCCTCGCCGAGCACGACCGCAACGCCGCCGCCTTCCACCGTGCCCTCAATGCTTTGGGAATCCGCTAACAAGCGTGTTAAAATTTCTTAAAAAGACTCCTCTATCGCAGCATTTACGCTTTTTCCTTGTCTATATGGGTAAAAAAATGTAATTTTGCAATCTATTAATTCATTACGATTATGAAGAAAATCAGTCATATTAAGCAAGTTGCACTTGCTGTCGTCTTTAGTCTCTCGGGCACTTTAGCCCTTGGACAGGTCGGTCCGTCGGACCCCAGCCCCGTCGTCAACGGCGGCGAGTATGATTGGCCTCAGTCGCCCTGCCCTGAAGTGCAGATTAAACAGCGCCACGACCACACCGCCGGAACGCGCTATCGTCGTCTGGGATGGGACACCGTGGTGAACTGCGCCAACCCTACCATCATCCTCTCCTGTATGCCGCTTATCCCTGTGCAGTTCTTCAATGGTCAGTACTATGTTGACCAGATTCCCTACGACCCAGCTGACACAACCTTCTCCTTGGGAACCCGTATGCCTATCGGTACCGACGATGTATTCGCTAGCACCTTCACAAGCATCCCCTACCCATTCTATTTCTTTGGTATCCGAAAGAACCAATTCCGTATCGGAGCGAATGGATTGGTTTCGTTCTGCAGCCCCGGAACATGGGGAGGTTCTACTGATTCTGAACGGAATTATTGTCCCTATCCTGTTCGCGGAGCTAACAACAAACTCCCTTGGAATGGAACATCAGGACATGCCATTCCTGGTGCTGCCTCTTATAACAACCGTATGCTTGACGCCATCTACGGTATATACGAGGACACCGACCCCGCTTACTTCGTCGGTTCAGAGAGCAATAGGGTTGACGGCATCTACTATGGTATTCAGGACGAGTTCCCTTGCCGCAAAATCATCTGCTCATGGAAAGAAGCGCCTGACTTCTCTCACCATTCTTCCAAAGGAACCTACCAAATTGTTTGCTACGAAGGCTCCAACATTATTGAAATACATGTCAAGAAACGCCAATGTTGTCCTTCTACTTCCGATGCTCTCATCGGCATTCAAAATGCCACCGGTCAACCTCAGGTTGCCTCTACAAACCCATCAGACCCTAATTCATCACAATCTATCAACGGCAAGCCTGCCGCCTTCTTCCCCGCCAACCTCGGTAACCCTGCCGGCACCCCTTGGACTAACGAAATCTACAATGTTGCCTACCGATTCACCCCCGCCGGCAGTACCAACACACGTGCCCGCTGGTACCGCATCTTCGACGATGGACGCGAGGACTACGAACTGCCCGACGGTCAGAACGACCCCGCAGCCCAGGGCGACACAAACGGCTACTACATTCCCATGGGAGAAACCTCTAGCGCCCCCACCCTCACCAAAGCCATCGTCCACCCCACAGTACCCACAAAATACCGTTTCCACCTGCGCTTCAAAAACGCTAACAACGACTGGTACTACCTCAACGACACCATCACCATCGGTGTGGACACCCTCAAGTATCTCAACCTGCACAAGGCCAGAATCAATGACACCATGCCTGCCAAACTCGATATCTGCATTGGCGACACCGCCCGTATGCGTGTCGATATGCACAAATGGCAGGAGATCAACCGCGAACTCTGGTACATCTACCGCATCACTGGCGGCGACACCATTCTCCTTGACACCCTCGTGGGCAACGGCCGCACCGCACTCCAGAACAGTTACATGACTATTGGCAACCAACGCCTCATTCCCGCCTTCCGTATCATCAATGGCGACACCATCGTGGTGGACACCACACTCCACACCATCGACGACTACAACCTCGTGGGCGACTCTGTCCGTGTGCGCGACATACAGCTCTTCTCCGTCCTCCTGCCCACTACAGGACAACAGGACAACAAGATTGACTCCATCTACATCATGACCTCTACCCGTTTCACCAACGGATGTCCCACCAACGACACCATGCTGGTGCGCGTCTTCCCAAAATTCAACACGACCGTCACGCACGGCATCTGCCACGGCGACACACTCCACTGGATTACCTCCGACAATCATGGACACAGATATGAACTCGACTACACTCACGAAACCGATCCCGCCAACACCTTCGTCGTCCTCCAGTCGGAACCCGGCTGCGACAGCACCGTGCATCTCCGACTGAAAGTTTTCGACACCATACGCGTCCACTACCCCGTCACCGACTGCAAGCCCTACACCTGGATTGACAGCAACGGCAACGGCAACCGCCGCACCTACTACCAGACCAACAACAACACCGCCGCCACCGACACCATCATGCTCAAGAACATCTATGGCTGCGACTCCATCGTCCAGCTCGACTTCACGCTGCGTCCGCTGACGGCCAAGCTGCGCTCCGATGTCGACCACTTCGACCTTGACCACCTCGACGCCGTCCTCACCGACATCTCCATCGGTGGCAACGGCCGCGTGTGGAAACTCCCCGGTGCCTCCGACCAGACCGGTGTCAACGCCTACTACACCATACCCGTCGAACTCGACGGCGCTGAGATTACTCTCATCGAGAGCAGCGAATGGGGCTGCGTCGACTCCGCCAAAATTTACCTGCCGCTCAACAAGGAGCACTTCTGGATGCCTAACGCCTTCACTCCCGACAATCCCGCCGGCAACAACACCTTCGGCTCGGTGAGTACCAAAACCCTCCACCAGGAGATGCTCATCTACAACCGCCGCGGCGAGCTGGTCTTCAGCTGTAAAGGCACCGACTGCGCCTGGAACGGACGCGACTTCAACGGCAACCCCTGCGTGCAAGGCGCCTACGTATACATCATACGCTACTCCAACGAGTTCGAGCCCAACGTGACTCATACCATCCGGGGTACAGTGATGCTAATCAGATAAACGTTGTCAAAAATGAAAATAGCAGTAGTAGGAGCCACCGGGCTCGTGGGACGCGAGATGCTCACAGTGCTCGAAGAGAGAGGCTTTGGCAGCGAAGACATCATCGTGGCGGCATCGCCGAAGTCAATAGGCAAAACCATCGCCTTCGCCGGCCGCGAGTTGACCGTCGTCAGCGTGGAGCAAGCTATCGAGGCCCGACCCGACTATGCCATCTTCTCGGCTGGCGCCAGTGCCTCGCGCCAATATGCGCCGCTCTTCACCGCCGCTGGCGCCACCGTCATCGACAACTCGTCGGCCTGGCGCAAAGACCCCGCCATCCCGCTGGTAGTGCCCGAAATTAACATCGCCACCGCCACTCAAGCACTTAAGCAATCAGGCAATCAGGCAATCATCATCGCCAACCCCAACTGCAGCACCATCCAGATGGTCCTCGCCATCTCGGCGCTGCACCGCGAATACGGCATCCGCCGCATCGTCATCTCCACTTACCAGAGCATCACTGGCACCGGCATCAAAGCCGTGCGCCAACTGGAAGCCGAAGAGAAAGGTGATGAGCCTAAAGAAATGGCCTACCCCTACCCCATCCATAGGAACCTCTTCCCTCACGGCGGTGACTTCCTTCCCGACGGCTACACCACCGAGGAACAGAAGCTCGTCGACGAGACACGCAAGATCTTCGGCGATTCCTCCATCATGGTCTCCGCCACCGTGGCTCGCGTACCTGTAGTGGGAGGCCATAGCGAGTCGGTCAACGTAGAACTGAAGAAAGAGTTCGACATGGACGATGTCCGACGCCTGATAGAAACCACCCCCGGCGTGGTGCTCTATGACGACCCCTCACGTAACATCTACCCCATGCCCATTGTTGCACACCATAAAGACGAGGTCTTCGTGGGCCGTCTGCGCCGCGACCCCTCGCAGCCCTGCACCCTCAACCTTTGGGTCGTGGCCGACAACATCCGCAAGGGCGCCGCCACCAACGCCATACAAATCATGGAAAAGTTAATAGCAAACAGATAATAGTTTAAGGTTATGAAAAAGCACTTATCCTTTCACTCCCTCTCTCTCCCTCTCACTCCCTTTCTCTTCCTTTTATTATTTGCTGCCTGTAGCAGCAAGAGCGACATCGTCATCGACGAGCAGCGTACCTTCGCCAACGATGTATGGAACCGCGTGACCCCGGAAGTCTTTGAAGTCGACATCGTCGACGAAGGTGACTATTTCCACATCGACCTCACCGTGGCCGTCGACACCGCCCTCTACCGCTACAAAGAGTTTCCTTTCAACCTTGACATCTACACCCCCGACGGCACCCACCGTCATCTCACGCCCCAATTCGACGTCAAAAACCACGACCGATGGAAAGGCGAAGCCGACGGACGCTACCGCGTGGTCACCAAACGAGTGCAGAACTATTTCTACTTCAACACCCCCGGAAAACACCGTATCGAAGTGCAACAAGCCACCTCGCAATACAACCTCGAAGGCATACACGCCTTCAAACTCCATATCGAGAAGGCAGAGTTGGATATCGACAAACTTAAAGAGAATTGATAGACAGCAGCATCAACCCACACATCGACCGCATAGCCTTGCGGCTCAAGACCATCCCCGAAAGCCCCGGTGTCTACCAGCACCTCGACGCTTCGGGGAAAGTCATCTATGTGGGTAAGGCACGCAACCTGAAAAACCGTGTCAGCAGCTATTTCTCACACTATGACGACAAGAGCGCCAAAATCAAGATGCTGGTACGTAACATCTACGACACCCGCGTCACCGTCGTCGCCACCGAGGTCGACGCACTGCTGCTCGAGAACAGCCTCATCAAACGCTACCAGCCCCGATACAACTCCCTGCTCAAAGACGACAAAAGCTACCCCTACCTCTGCATTACCGACGAGACCTATCCTCGCCTGCTCTACACTCGCAACCATCATCTCAAAGGACAATACTTCGGGCCCTACCCCAACGGTCGTATCCTCCGCGAACTGCAGGACATCATCCGCAACCTCTTCCAATACCGAACCTGCGACCGCATGGGCAAAAGGCCCTGCATGAAACACCAGATAGGTCTCTGCGGAGCCCCTTGCGCCGACCTGCAAAGCCAAGCGGAGTACATGGACACCATAGAGAACATACGCCGCATCCTCAAGGGCGACTTCGGAGACATCGTGGAAAGTCTCAAGACCCAGATGCTACACCTCGCCAACGAGCTGCGCTTCGAAGAGGCCGAAGTCGTCAAGCAGAAGATACACCTGCTCGAAGAATACCAGAGCCGCTCCACCGTTGTCGACAACAATGTGCGCGACGTCGACGTCATCTCCATCCTCTCCGACAATGAGTCCTCTGCGGGGGTACCCGTTGCCTATGTCAATTTCATGCGCATCAAGAACGGCGCCATCATCTACAGTTTCAGCAACGAGATAAAGAAAAAGCTCGACGAAAGCGACGCCGAGATACTGGCTACCGTGCTGCCCGCACTTCACGAGCAGACCGCCAGCACCGCGCGCGAAGTGGTGCTCCCTTTCCGCGTCGACGACATCCCTGACGATTACCTGCAACAAAACGCAGACCCCAAGGGCGACCGCCGCAAACTCCTCGAACTCTCGCTTCGCAACGTCGAAAGTTATCAAAAACAGTGCCGCCACCAACGGGCCCTATTGAACGGCGAGCGGAAAGCAGAAAGCGCCGAGCGTCTTCTGGAACGCTTACAACGGGCACTCAACCTACCTACCCTGCCCAGAGAGATCGACTGCTTCGACAACAGCCACATCCAAGGTGCCTATGCCGTGGCTGGCATGGTACGTTTCTCCAGCGGCAAACCCAATAAAAACGAATACCGTAAGTTCAACCTACACACCGCCGAAGCCGGCGACGACTACGGCGCTATGGCCGAAGTCATCGAGAGACAATATTCCAAAAACACTCCTCCTGATTTACTCATTGTCGACGGCGGCGAAGGACAGATGCATGTAGTCTGGGATGTTATTCATAACAAGCTGGGCTTGGAAATTCCCATCGCCGGCCTGGCCAAGAACGACAAGCACAAAACCAATGAGCTATTATGCTTCGATAATAGCATTCGTCCTCTCACTCCCTCTCACTCCCTTTCACTCCCTTTCACTCCTCAAATAAAAGTCGTCCAACTAAAACCCACCGACCCGCTCTTCCACCTCCTCGAGCAGATACAAAACGAAGTGCACCGTTTCGCCATCACCTTCCATCGCGACAAACGTTCGAAAGGCACCTTCCGTACATCGCTCACAGATATCCCCGGCATTGGAGCCAAAACCGCACAGGACCTCCTGCTGCGCTTCGGGTCACTGAAGCAGGTGCGCCTGCAGACCCTCGACGACCTCGCCGCCGCCATTGGTCCCGCCAAAGCCAAAACAGTATATAATTATTTAAATAACAAATAACATGAAATCCAGAATTCTCATTCTTATCTTAGCCTGTCTGCTGACGGCCGCCTGCGGCAACGGCGAGACACGCCGCGAATTCCGCTCCGCAGACGGTTCCGTCGTCGCCGTCTGCACCTATACCGGCGACGACAGTCTTCACGCCCAGTGGACCTTCACCGACGCCAACGGCAACCCCTACGTCCCCGGATGCGACTCCCTGAAAGTCCTCGAGCTCGGCTCCGAGGGGCATCCCATGACCGTCGTCTTCTACCTCAATGACCACCGCCAGCGCCACATCCAGTTCCATGACAAGTATATGCAGCGCCGCAGCGACGGCTATAGCGTCGACGGCCTCCGCACAGGCACATGGACCAGCTTCTTCCCAAACGGCACCATGCAGTCGGAAGGCAACTACTTCGCCGGCCGCGAAGAGGGACCTTATAAAGTCTTCTATGAGAACGGACGTCCCTTCTACCTCGGCCAGTACCACGACGGCCACCCCACAGGCACCTGGGAGTTCTATGACGAAGATGGCAACCTCGCCGGCACCAAAGAGTATGATAACTGATTTGTTTCCCGAGATAGGGCATGTCATCGGCGCTGAAGCCGACCGCATGGGCATCGACGCCTACTTCGTCGGTGGAGTCGTGCGCGACCATTTCCTCCAGCGTCCTTGCACCGACATCGACATCGTCTGCGTCCAAAGAGTGACTGAGTTTCCAAGTGAACAAGAATCTGAGTCATCCGACCACTCAGCCACTCAGCCACTCAGTCACTCAGTCACACCCTCCATCGGCATTGAACTAGCCCACGCAGCGGCCGATGCCCTCGGCGGCTCAAAGGTTTCCGTCTTCAAGAACTTCGGCACCGCCTCCTTCCGTTACCACGACCTCGAGCTTGAGTTTGTAGGCGCACGAAAAGAAAGCTACTCCCGAGACAGCCGCAAACCCATCGTCGAGAACGGTACCCTCGAGGACGACCAGTGCCGACGCGACTTCACCGTCAACGCCCTCGCCGTCTGTCTCAACGCCGACCGCTTCGGCGAGCTCATGGACCCTTTCGGCGGCATCCAAGATCTCAACAACGGCATCCTCCGCACTCCCCTCGACCCCGACATCACTTTCAGTGATGACCCACTGCGCATGATGCGAGCCATCCGCTTCGCCTCGCAGCTGGGATTCCGCATTGCCGATGAAACCTTCGAGGCCATCGCCCACAACGCAAAACGCATAGAGATTGTCAGCGCCGAGCGCATCACCGTGGAGCTCAACAAGATCATGCTTTCCCCCACCCCCTCCCTGGGACTCAAACTGATGCAGAAGTGCGGCCTTATGCAACTCATACTCCCCGAGATCTCCGCCCTCGCCGGCGTAGAAACAGTGGAAGGCCGCGGTCATAAGGACATCTTCTTCCACACCATGCAGGTGCTGGACAACGTCGTGGAAGGTGAAAGCTCACCTCTTTACCTCCGTTGGGCTGCTTTGCTGCACGATGTCGGCAAGCCCGGCGTGAAACGCTACGACCCCAAGCAGGGATGGACCTTCCATGGACATGAGGCCCGCGGAGCCCACATGGTGAAGCGCATCTTCAAGCGCCTCCGACTGCCGTTGGGCGAAGAAATGCGCTATGTCGAGAAACTCGTCATGCTCCACATGCGCCCCATCATCCTTGCCGAGGATGTCGTCACCGACAGCGCAGTGCGACGTCTCCTCTTCGAAGCCGGCGACGACATCGACGACCTTATGCTCCTCTGCAACGCCGATATCACCACCCGTAACGAAGAGAAGCAACGCCGCCACCGCGCCAACTTCGAACTGGTGAAACGTAAACTCGTTGAGCTTGAGGAACGCGACCGCATACGCAACTTCCAGCCTCCTGTCAGTGGCGAGGACATCATGACCACCTTCGGCATCGGCCCCTGCCGCGAGATAGGCACCATCAAGGACGCCATTAAGGACGCCATCCTCGACGGCAAAATCCCCAACGACCGCGACGCCGCCTGGCAGATGATGCTCGATATCGCCGCCTCTCTCGGTCTCCAACCGAAATAACTAAGAATTAAGAACTAAGAGCTAAGAGCAAAATTCTTTTTTTCATCTCAATATTATTTCGTATTTTTGCATCTTCAAAACAACCCACTTAACCCAACAAATCCATTAGACCCATGTACGAACACCTGAAAATAGAAGAACACGGTCATGTAGCCATACTGACCATCTCGGCCCCCAAGAGTCTTAATGCGCTCAACACCACTATTCTCAACGAGATAGACGAGTTCCTCGACGAGTTCGAGGGCGGTCAGTTCCGCTGCCTCATCATCACCGGCGACGGCGAGAAGAGCTTCGTGGCGGGTGCCGACATCAGCGAGATGGCGACCCTCGGACCCCAGCAGGGAGAGACTTTCGGAAAACGTGGCTCCGATGTGTTCCGCCGCATCGAGACCCTCCCCTGCCCCGTCATCGCTGCCATCAACGGCTTCGCCCTCGGCGGCGGCTGCGAGCTGGCCATGGCCTGCGACATACGCATCTGCTCGGAGAACGCCAAGTTCGGCCAGCCCGAGGTGGGCCTCGGCATCATCCCCGGCTTCAGCGGCACTGTACGTCTCGCACGCCTCGTGGGCATGGGCATGGCCAAGCAGCTCATCTACACCGGCAAGGTCATCAAAGCCGATGAAGCCCTCCGCATAGGTCTCGTAAATGAAGTCCTTCCCCAAGCCGAGCTGATGAACCGCGCCCTCGAGCTGGCAGGTCAGATTGCCGCCAACGCACCCTTGGCCGTCAGCGCCGCCAAGCTCTGCATCAACACCGAGTTCGACATGGAAGCCGAAGACGCCATCAAATTCGAGAACCAAGCCTTTGGCCTCTGCTTCAACACCGAAGACCAGAAGAACGGCATGAAAGCCTTCCTCGAGAAAGGCAAATGCGAATTTATCGGCAAATAATTAAAGAAACGGCGAATTTAACAAACTATACTAATTGCTACGCAGAAATAATTGCAAGCGAATTACGCAAATAATGCTTGCGCAAGCAAATTAATTAGAGTAATTCGCCCCCAATTGACCTGCAATAGCAAATAGTTAAATTAGAATAATTAGCCGTTAAAAAAGAAACTATCGTTTAACATTTAAATAATTAGCAACATGAAAATCTGTGTTATTGGAACCGGTACCATGGCCAAAGGCATCGTGAAAGCCTTCGCTGCCCAGATGCCCGTCGTCATGAAGAGCCGTACCCAGGCCAGCCTCGACAAGGCCATGGCCTCCATCGCCAAAGGTTACGGCAAACTCGTTGAAAAAGGCAAAATGACCCAGGATCAGGTCGATGCCCTCCTCAAGAACATCGTCACCACCACCGACTATGCCACCTTCGCCGATGCCGACCTCGTCATCGAGGCCGCCGTCGAGGAGATGCAGCTCAAAAAGGATGTCTTCACCGAACTCGATGGCATCTGCAAGCCCGAGACCATCTTCGCCACCAACAGCAGCTCGCTCTCCATCACCGAAATCGCCGCCTGCACCAAGCGTCCCGCCCAGTTCATCGGCATGCACTTCTTCAACCCCGCCGACCGCATGGCCCTCGTCGAGGTCATCCGTGGCCAGCTCACCAGCGACGAAGTCACCAAGTGCGTCGTCGACCTCGCCACCTCCATCGGTAAGCAGCCCGTCGAGGTGAAAGAAGCCCCCGGCTTCGTGGTCAACCGCATCCTCATCCCCATGATTAACGAGGCTGTCGGCATCCTCGCCGACGGTATCGCCAGCGCAGAGGACATCGACAAGTGCATGATGCTCGGCGCCAACCACCCCATGGGTCCCCTGGCCCTGGCCGACCTCATCGGCAACGATGTCAACCTGGCCATCATGGAGGTGCTCTACAAAGAGTTCGGCGATCCGAAATATCGTCCTCATCCCCTGCTCCGCAAGATGGTCCGTGCCGGCCTCCTCGGCCGCAAGACCGGCGAAGGCTTCTACAAATATTAATTGCCTGCGCAAACACACAACAGAAAAGCATCGGGACCTGCCCAGTGTAGGTCCCGATGCTTCTTTTTGCTTACTCGCGAGCCCAGCAGCCGAGGTCGGAGAGGTAGCGACGGTAGGCGCGGTGGATTCGGCTGCTTTCCAGCAGGGGCCAGAGACGGGGATTCTGCTTGCAGTAGCCCTCGCAACGGCGCATCAGGCGCAGGAACTCGCGGACATTGGGGTGCCAGAAGAGGGTCTCGTCGGGGTCGAGCCACTGTATGTCCTCGAACTCGAATCCCGCTGCCTCGTCGGGCAGCACCATCGAGGCCGCCCGAAGCATCTGGTTCAGCGCATCGAGGTGCAAGCCCCGCTCCCAGAAGCGGTCGGCCTCGTACTCGCGGCAGCGGCATTCCTCGCGCACCATGCTGCATGCACCGTACAGGTTCTCGTCGCCCTCGCGCAGGCCGGCATAATAGGCCTTCAGGGCGCTGCCGTAGTCGTCCACCTCGCGCCACACACTGGGAACCAAATTGATGCGTTCTCCGTTGCTCCATGCCACCATACGCTTGTTGATACGGATTCTTTTGTCTTCCTTCATCATAGTTTTTTTTATTAAACGGTCAAACAACTCGCTGCCGAAAAGGGCGCAGCATCCCCCTGCATCGGGCGTTTTCACGTCCGGAACAGCAGTGTCTGTCGATAACAAAAACTATGATTTAAAGGCAATTAACTCATATCAAGCATTCCCTTTAGGTACGGCAAAGATACAAATTATTTCACAATGGACGATTTTTATTTTTGTTTACGGTAGTCGGCGGCCAACCGGTCCGCCTCTGCCTGAGCTTTGGCAATACGTTTCTCCGCCTTGCTGCGGCCTCCATCCCAAAGGTTCTGCTGCACATCGAGAGCCAACTTGTACTGGTCCTGTCTTATGCCCTCCAGGTCGGTGCCAAGTGTGGCAAGCATGGTGTTCATCGCATCGGGGAACCGTGCTGCATCGGTCTGCCAGGTGGCCTGTGCCGACAAGCGCACCTGCGGCAGCCATGCACGCGAAGCATTCACCACATTGTATTCCGCACTCTGTGCCACCAACCCATACTGCTCCACAAGCGGGTAATGGCTCCGTGCCCAGCTGCGGCAACTGTCGAGCGTCACGCCTTGAGCCCCCACTACCGCCGGCACCATCGCCAACCACAAAAAAAACATAATTCTTTTCATATTCTTTATTTAATATCCGGATTAATCCTGTTCAAAATCAGCTGCACATTCTCCTGGCAACGAGCATGGTAGTAGGCTTGGAAGTCCATGCCCGGTTTGACCGAGGATAATATCGGCGCAACGATAAACGAAAAAAAGTTCAGCGAGACAATGTCCATCAGCAGCGTGGCGGCATCCATCGTCCGCACCTCCCCTTCTTTCGCCGCAGCGTCCAGTTCGCGCTGAAACCAAGCCACTACATCCTTCAGTAACGGAAGCGCCTCCCGTTTCATCATCTCTGCATATTCCGGACGCACTATCACTTCGTTGATGACGAACCGCGGCAAGTCCGGATTTTCACTAAGGAACTCGAAATGGCGCACAACCAACTCCACAACCTTCTCCACCACAGGCATATCCTCAATCATAAAGACCGTTGACACCGATCCCTTCAACTGCTGCAGCTTCTCGCCCATCACATGCTCGAAAAGCTGTTCCTTCGTTTTATAATAATAGTGCAACATGGAATGGCTCACACCCGCCTTCTGCGCAATCTCAACAGTCCTGGCTCCGGCAAAACCTTTCATCAAGAACTCTTCTTCTGCCACTTCCAAAATCTTCTTCTGTTTTTTATTATCTTTCATACCAACAACTTATATTAGTTTTTAGACAATTTTGTCGAATAATTTCTGCTGCAAAAATACATACTTTTTTTAATTCGACAAAATTGTTTAACATTTTTGTTCAACAAAAATGTCTATCAAGAACATCAAGAGAAAGAACAAAAACACTAAAAACCAAAGTATTAACTAACCCCACCGAAGTATTATCATTTTATCAAATCCGAATCAACACCGTACCAACACCGTACCAACTCCTACCATGGTAGGAGATGATAGGTCGATGATAACATTTTGGTAGGGGTTAAATGTAACGGCGGCACCAAGTCATCTGCTTGCGGGCGTAGTGCCAGGTATTCAGCTTGATTTCAGCCACGGCGTCGGCGAGATTTTTTGTGCCGTCGAGGACGGGGAAGAGTTCGCGGTAGCCGACGGTGCGAAGGGTGGGCAGGTGGCGGTAAGGGAGTAACGACCGCACCTCGTCGAGAAGGCCGTCGGCCATCATCTGGTCGACGCGAAGGTCGATACGACGGCGGAGTTCGTCGGTCGGAAGCTGGGTGACACGGACCTCGATGTCGAAAGGACGTTCTACGGGTTTCTGTTCTGCAATCACCTGACTGTAAGGGCGACCTGTCATGTAGCACACCTCGAGGGCGCGTTGCAGGCGGACGGGGTTACGTAGGTCGACACGAGCGTAATATTCGGGGTCGAGCATCTGCAGCTGTGCACGTTTCTCTTCGAGGGGCATCTGCTGGAGGCGTGCACGGAGTTCGGGCGTAGGGTCGGGCATGGCGGTGACGCCCAGACGTAGAGCGTCGACATAAAGGCCGCTGCCACCGACAGCGATGACAGTGTCGCGTCCCTCGGCAAAAAGGCGTTGGACGACCTTCATGGCATCGCGTTCGTAGTCGGAGATATTGTAAGGCTCAGTAACAGAACGGCAGGCAATAAAGTGGTGGAAAGCGGCGACAAGTTCCTCGTCGGAAGGACGTGCCACACCGATACGCATCTCGCGGTAGAACTGACGCGAGTCGCACGAGAGTATCTCAGTCCCCATCTCACGGGCCAGGCGTATGGCCTCGGCGGTCTTGCCCGAGGCGGTAGGGCCAGTGATGATGAGGAGTTTTTTCATCGTATCCTTAGGGTCCTTAAGGTCTTTAGAGTCCTTAGAGTTTATTTTCCAGGACTAGGTCGAACTGCTCCCAGAACTCGGGGAAGGACTTGTCGACCACCTCGGGGTGTTCGATTTGCAGGTCGGGGAAACGCAGCTTGAGGGGTGCGAAAGCCATGGCGATGCGGTGGTCGTTGTAAGTGTGTACTGGTTCTGTGGGGTGCAAGTCAGCGGGATGTATGGTCATCTCCTCGGCGGTATAGCTGACCTTGCCGCCCATACGCTTCAACTCGGTGCTGATGGCTTGCATGCGGTCGCTCTCCTTGAGGGCGATATTGCTGACTCCCTTGAGGGTGGCCTTAACCTTGGCGGCAGCAGCAGCGACAGCGAAAGTAGGCACGAGGTCGGGACAATCGAGACAGTTGAACTGCACGCATTTCGACGCTTCTCCCCCACCCTGTATGGTGATGGAACGGCCAGCGGAACGGTAGGGTGAGCGCACCTCGGTGGCGACGATACCCAGCTGACGGAAGAAGGCGTCGGTGGCGCTGTCGCCCTGACAGGAGTCGAGCTGGAGGCCCAGCAGACGTATGCGCAAATCAGGCCGCAGGAGGGCCATGGTGTAGAAGTAGGAGGCCGACGACCAGTCACGTTCGATAGATATCACGGCAGGCTTGGGCTTGCCAACAAAGGGCTGCACATAGTAGGTGCGGCCGTTGGAGGAACGGCGCACCTCAATGCCAGCCTGTCGCAGGGCATCACAGGTCATCTCGATATAAGGGCGCGAGGTGGGACGTTGCGTCATGGTGAGGGAGATGCCCTCTGGCATGCGCGGGGCAATGAGGAGCAGCGAGCTGACGAATTGGCTGCTGAGCAACGGGTCGACACTGACGGTGCGGCGTATGGGTATTCCCCCCTGGATATGTACAGGCAAGAATCCTTCCTCTCCGGTACATTCCACACGGAGGCCCATCTGGTGGAGAGCCTCAATGAGCGGCGCCATGGGACGCTGACAGAGGCGCTCGTCGCCAGTGAGGGTGAAGTGGCCTGGGGTGATGGCCAGCAGGGGCATAAGAAAACGCGCCACAGAGCCGGCGTTGTTGCAGTAGAAGACGTCGGAGGTGCCCTCCTCGAGCTGAGTAAGCAGTTTACGCAGCAGGCGCGTGTCGCCCGAGGTGGAGAGCTTGTTGATGCGGAAGTGGCCGCCGGTGAGATGGTTAATCATCAGCCAGCGGTTACTCATGCTCTTCGAGGCGGGAAGGGTGATGCGTATATCGTTAGTTTTCATACACAAGATGATAGGTTGTCAGACGCTGATGTTATATTCTTTGAGTTTGCGATAAAGGGTGCGCTCCGAGATATGGAGATCGGCGGCGGCCTGCTTGCGGTTGCCCTGATTGTGCTCCAAGGCGAGCATGATGGCGCGGCGCTCGCGGTCCTCGAGGCTCACAGCCTCCTCCTCGATAATCTCCGGAGTCATAAATTCTTCGTCAGGAGTGACAGAATGACTGAGTATCTGTGTGGCTGTGTGGCTGTGTGTCTGTGTGCTGGCAAGTTGGGAGACCATCTGGCGGAGGTCGTTAATCTCACCGCGCATCTCGTTGATCATCTGTCCCATGGAGAGGGCCTTGAGGAGCAACTCGCGGTCGGTAATTTGGTTGGCGGCCACGGGGGTGCCAGCCTCGGGCACGAGGGCGGGCATGCGCTCGGCAGGGATATAAGCCAGGTAGTTCTGCAGGATATCGGGGGTGATGGTACGCTCGGTCTCCACCACGGCAATCTGCTCGGTAATGTTCTTGAGTTCGCGCACATTGCCATACCAAGGGTAGTTCATCAGCATGGTGCGGGCGTCCTCTGTGAGAACGATGGGAGGCATATGGTATTTCTCCGCCACGTCGGACGAGAATTTTCTGAAGAGCAGCGGGATATCCTCCTTGCGCTCGCGTAGGGGCGGCAGGTAGATGGAAAGCTGGTTGAGACGGTAGTAGAGGTCCTCGCGGAAGCGGCCGCTACGTACAGCCTCCACGATATCAACATTGGTGGCGGCGACGACGCGCACGTCGATCTTCTGAGGTGTGGAGGAGCCCACAGGGATAATCTCACCATTCTCGAGGACGCGCAACAACTTGACCTGCATGGCCAAGGGCAGTTCGCCAATCTCGTCGAGGAAGATGGTGCCGCCGTCGGCCTCCTCGAAGTAGCCCTTGCGGCTGCGGTCGGCACCTGTGAAGGCGCCCTTGACATGGCCGAAGAGCTCGCTTTCGATGGTGCCCTCGGGGATGGCACCGCAGTTGACGGAGATGAGGCCGTGGCCCTGGCGCACATGCTTGCGCGAGCTGTTCTCGTGGATGATGCGCGAGAAGACATCCTTGCCCACGCCGCTCTCGCCAGTGATGAGGATGGAGAGATTGGTGGGAGCCACCTGGATGGCCTTGTTGAGGGCCATCAACAACTTAGGGTCGTTGCCGATGATATCGTAGCGCTGTTTGAGGGTCTGTATGTCCATGATGCTTATTAGTGGCCTTAAGGAGTTTAGGGCTTTGAGAATTTTATTGTTACTAGTTTATTACTCTGTGAAGGGCCAGGCCTAGTTGGCGGCGGATATTGATGAGTTCTTTCTTGTTGGCCAGGATCATCATCATCTCGTCGTCGTCCTTGGCGGCGCGGAGCTGGCGGGCGTTTTCTGCGATACGGTCGTCGATGCACTTCACCTTGAAGCTGAGGATTGACTCGGTGAGGTCGACTTGGAGGTTGTCCTCCACGGAGGGTACAAAGATCTGCTTTTGGCGCCAGGTGTCGCTGATGCGCCAGGTGTCGAGCATGAGCGAGATGGCAAAGGAACGCAGGGCCTCGTCGTCGATGGTAGCGAAGCGCGACGCATCGGGAGTCTCACCGCGGGTGACGACATCACAATAGTATTCGAAGATGCGCTGACAGAGAGGATCGCTGAAGGAGAGCTCGTCAGACAGGAGTTCGCTGACCACTATCTCGGCCACCGAGCAGGTGACCTCCTGAGGGGCGCCGTCGTCACCGAGGATAGTCTGCGAGAGGGTGTGGGTGCCGTAGTTGAGGAGCAACTGCACAAGATGGCGCTCGCAGGCAGCTACCGGCATATTAACGGCAGTGACCGAAGGGGCCGGAGCAACTGGAGCTTCGGAAACTTCCGGATTTGCCGGAGCGGCTTGGGCAGTCTCTTCTTTTTTCGCCTCCTCATAGCTCTTCTGTCGGTTCTGATTGATGGCTTTGGCCAGCTCGGAAGCCAGAGCCTCCTCGGGGACGTCGAGGAGGTGGGCGCACTGCGCCACATACTCGGTACGCTCCAGCAGGTCAGGCACCAGGGCTATGGTATTGACGGTCTCTTTGACGAGTTCGGCCTTGCGGATAGGGTCGTTCTTGACGCCGTCGAGCAAGACGCGCGTCTTGAACATAACGAAGTTGTCCTCATGCGAAGCCAGGTATTCCTGCAGAGCCGTGGAGCCGTATTTCTGTGCGTAGCTGTCCGGGTCCTCGCCGTCGGGGAAGAGAACACAGCGCACATGCATCCCCTCGGCGAAAAGCAGGTTAACGGCGCGCAGCGCCGCCTTAATACCTGCGGAGTCGCCATCGTAGAGCACCGTAACGTTGGGTGTGTAGCGCTTAATGAGGCGTATCTGCTCAGTGGTGAGGGAGGTGCCGCAGGAGGCCACGGTGTTCTCCACTCCCGACTGGTGCATGGAGATGACGTCGATGTTGCCTTCGACAAGGTAGCACTTGTTAGCCTTGGAGATGGCCGAGCGAGCCTGGTAGAGGCCGTAGAGAATCTTGCTTTTATTGTAGATGTCGGAGTCGGGCGAGTTGACATACTTGGCGGCTTGTTTCTCGCTGCTGAGCACACGGCCGCTGAATCCGAGTACACGACCCGAGATGCTGTAGATGGGGAACATCACGCGGCCGCGGAAACGGTCGTAAGCCTTCTTGGTATCCTCTTTGAAGATGGTGAGTCCCGTCTTCTCGAGGACAGTATCACTGTATCCGTTCTTGCGGGCGTGGTCGGTGAAATTGCTCCATTCGTCGAGGCAGTATCCGAGACCGAAGTTTTTTATCACCTCATCGCTGAGGCCGCGGCCATGGAAATAGCTGAGGCCTACGGCACGTCCCATCTCGTCGTTGTAGAGCAGGTCGGCGAAGTATTTCTGTGCGAAATCGGAGACATGGAACAGGGCGTCGCGTTCGTTCTGACGCTCCTTCTGTTCTTCGGTCTGCTCCTCCTCTTGAATCTCGATGTGGTATTTCTGTGCCAGCCAGCGCAGCGCCTCGGGATAGGTGAAATGCTCGTGTTTCTTGAGGAAGGCCACCACATCGCCCGCCTCGCCGCAGCCAAAGCATTTGAAGATACCTTTCGAGGGCGAGACATAGAACGACGGTGTTTTCTCGTTGTGGAAGGGGCAGCAGCCTATGTGGTTGGCACCACGCTTCTTGAGCGAGACGAAGTCGCCTATCACCTCCTCGATACGGGCGGCATCCATGATGCGTTGTATGGTCTCCTGGTCTATCATAGAAACAATTTGCAAAAATACGATTTTTTTTCGACATGAAACAACAAAAAAAACACCACCCTTCCGGATGGTGTTTAGTAAGTGGATTATCAACAGTTTTAGTGAATCACCTCGATGGAACCGTTGTGTTCGATGTTGCCGTTGTAGCCGCGGGCCGAGAAACGATAGAAGTAGGTTCCGTCAGGCATGTCGGCGGGGTCCCAGAAGTCCTCGTCGCGCGAGATATTCTCCATGTGGTAGACACGCGAGCCCCACTTGTTGTAGATGTCGAGCGAGTTGATGGGGTATCCCACACCATCGATGAGGTTCAGGATGACGAAGCGGTCGTTGATGCCATCGCCATTGGGGGTGATGACATTGGGGAACTGCAGGTAGTCGTTGATGACGAGCACCGTGTTGGACGCCGTGTCGGAGCAGTAGATATAGTTGCCCGAAGGTGCCAGGTTCGTGGTGCGGGCAATAAGGCTGACGCCATAGACGCCCGAGAGTTCATCGTTGCCGACATACTGCGAGAAGTCGAAGGTGGCATTGGTATCGACAATAGTCTCGACCGAAAGGGGGTTGTCGCGGTTATACTGTATCTCCCAATAGTATTTGTTGTCGGGGAGGTGCGGCACGGTGTTGTTGGTGAATGTCACCACAGGGTTGAGCACCGAGGGATAGACGGGATCCCACGCGAAGGCGGCATGAGGCGTAGGATAGGCAGCAATGCCGTTCTCGGAGATGACAGAGTCGATACAGCCCTCGTTCGAGATTGCGTAGTATTTGAGCGTATAGATACCCTCGGCAAAGGTGTGCGTGGGGCTCTCGAGCTCGGAGGTGATACCATCGCCGAAGTCCCAGAAGTAGCGGTCGCCATCGACTGTCTGGTTTTGGAACTTGATGGTCATGGGTGCACAGCCTTCGAAGGAGAAGGGCTCGGGCACGAAGCTAGGCAGCGGCTGTGTGCGCAGACCCACCTTGATAGTGTCGTAAGCGGCGCAGAGTTTCTGTCCTTGGGCGTTGAGCACACGCACCACATAGTTGATGTCGCCATGGGCGTCGGTGGAGGTAACGATGGAGGCGGTATTCTCGCCGAAGGGCTCCCAGAGGTAAGAATATTGCTGGGTGAGGGTGTGACGGTCGCGAGCATCGAGGACGGTCTGGTCAACACCGCAGAGGCTGGTGTCGGGGCCGAGATGAGGCTCGGGTGTCCAGTAGGAGGTGATGCGGGTAGCGGTATCCCAGACGCAGCCGAATTCATCGTAGATAAAGACATTGATGGGGAATGTGCCAGCGGTATCGGGCGAGGAGATATAGGAGACCGTGGGAGTAGCCTGGTTGATTACGAGGCCGCGGTAGTGGCCGAGGTCGTAGTCGTGGTAGATGGAATCGGGCTTGGGACGCCAGACGAGGGAGTCGATACCAACGGTATACTTACAGTCGTCATCCTGGCTGACGCCGCAGATATCCATGGACCAGTTGAAGATCCATCCGTTATCCGCATTATAGGTGTCGTACACACGCACTTTCCATGTGCCGTTGAGCGGGCAGCCCACCAGTTCGCTAAAGTCGGAGAAGGGCAGATAGTAGTCCACCTTATGCTCGTGGTCACTCGGTTTACGCGTGGTGGTACCATCAAGGGAAGGATGGCTGGGTACTCCACCTCTTGTGAAAGGATGGGAGACTCCGTTGGCATCCACATAAGGCTCACATCCCGGAAGCGTAGTGTTACCCGCACCCAGCAGCGCCTCGAGACCCCATACTGGGTCATTGGAGGTGATTGTGGGTGCTCCACTGGAAGCAAGATAATAGTTACCTGCAGGATTACGATCAAAGGCGGTGAGAGTAGCAGGATTGTCGCCCGTTATCAAGGTGTAGTCCGCATTGCGGCTGAAGCAATAGTCGAGGCCGATACCATGGGGATTCTCCCAAGGGTTGCTGCACTGGCCGCCATCATCATGGGTGGGCCAGCCCAGATTGGTACCACTACCATCTGCTCCACCACCATTGATAGGACGGCCTTCGGCATCAACAGATGGGGCGGTACGAGGGATACCCTCGGGACCACACTGCACAGAATGTCCATATTTCAGAACAGCTTCCTGACCCGTGGGGCAGACAAGCGTGATATAGATATCGCCCATGAAGGTGTGCTCCATATTAATACAGATAGAGCAGATATCCTTGGCTTGGTTGATGCGACTGGTGTTCGGGAACTCAGTGAAAGTCACAGGAGCCTCAAAATAGTTGGGGTTGGTGCAGGAACAGCCGTCGGGGACGAAGGTAACAGCCTCGAAAACCTTGGAGACGGTTTCGTTGTTTTCAATCGTACGGAGTGTCAACGTGGCGTTCTCACCCGAGTAACCCATATTGACCATCAGGGAGTCATGGTTGCAGATATCGGCAAGGGTAAAGATGGTCTTGATGGGGTTGGCCGAGGTGCGAACCTTGATAGAGGTGTATACGTTTGTGCCGCAACCATTGGCATCCTTTATGTCAAGTACCATGTCGTAGCATCCAGTCTTCTGATAGTCATTATACGTAATGGTGGACATACCCACACCCTGAATGGTATCGCCCTGGTTGGCCATATCCCAAATGAAATAGCTTGTAGTGTCGGTGGGGTTGTAGTAGCCGTAGTTGTGGGTATAGTCTCCATGGCCGCGGAAGATGACACCGTCACCAATGCAGAGGTGGGCTCCCATGAACCGGTTGGTGTCAATGCGAGCGATTCCCTGCGAGTGGTCTTCCGGATCAAGGAACACGGTATCGAGTATCGTCACTTCGCGAATGTACGAGGTGTCATATACCACACCATTACGCGTACGGAAGAACATCGGATCAATCACAGGCACAAGCGACTCGCACGGCTTGCGGCAGTGGACATTGAACTCGAAGCCTTTTCCGATGCCGGAGCTGTTATTGTCGCCATTGTTGCCCGTGCGGAAACGGACTGTAATCTTGTTTAACGAATTCGTAGGAGTGACGAAAATATAATCGCCCTCATGCACATCACCATAGTAGGAATTGAACTTCTTGATGAGAGGAGCCGACGTGTCGGCGCCATCATAGACGTATACGGTGTCGGTTTTGTAGACCGAAAGACGACCGATATAAACGACCAGGCGATTCTCACCAGTACAATTGCCCTCGACGGTGATATAGTAGTCAATACCACGCATGGGGTATCCGTCTTCCGGTGCACCATCGCCTTGCGAGTCGTCATCACGAAGGGTAATGGCACCTCCCACATCAGCCATAGAGGCCGTGGTTCCATTGGTTGTAGCGTCCAGCCGGAACACATCTTCGCCCTGTGCGGAGACCATGGGACTTAACGCCCAGACAAAAGCCACTAAAAAAAGTATCTTTTTCATTTTATGACTCTCCTACATTAAAAAAAACTACTGTTGACTTTCTCTATATTCCTGAAACTTCTGATTCGTCAAACTTGCCATCTCGTTGGACGAGCGGAGCACCAAATAGGGATGACGCGAACCCGGGGTAGCGAAACAAGTCTCCTCGGTAACAGAATCGTGTCGAACCTGTATCTGGGCGAAATTGTAGGCATAGTAACTAAAAGTATTCAGGTCTATAACAATATCACGAGACAGAGTCTTTCCCGTCGACCATTCCACCACATCGCTAATCTCAAGCAATTCAGCTCCCGCAGGAATGGTGTCGGACTCATAAAATGCCGTCTGGGCAAAGAGACACCGGTACATGTACTTATCAGGCGCAACTGTCTTATAATTATCCAGTCGCTCCACATTACCGCCGAAATACGGAAGTACAAGGGCGTCACAATCCTGGGCTTTCAGGCCCGCAACAGCCATTAACATGGCGACAACTACGACTATACGTTTCATATCTTTCAATTTATTTTTTTTAATCCTCTTTGCCTATATAGACATTAGTTGTCCACTTATGGCTCATTTTTTAACATTTAGTTAGGCCTTTTTAACATTTCGGTTGCGCAGATGGTTGATGAGTGCCATCAGAAAACCGAGACAGAGGAAGCCGCCAGCGGGGAGAATCATCATCAACATGCCGTCGGCACCACCGATGAGGCTGTGACCAAAGATGCAACCTGTGCCAAGGAGTTCTCGCACCATACCGAGGAGCGTCAGTGCCCAGGTGAAGCCGAGACCCATGAAGAGGCCGTCGAGAAGCGAATGCCAAACATTGTTCTTGGAAGCGAAGGCTTCGGCACGGCCGAGGACGATGCAGTTCACCACGATAAGGGGGATGAAGAGGCCAAGGGTGTCATACATATCGGGCACGAAAGCCTGCATTACCATCTGGACGATGGTGACGAAGGTAGCGATGATAACGATGAAGGCCGGGATACGAACCTTGTCGGGGATAACGCTCTTGAGGAGCGAAATGACAATGTTGGACATCATAAGCACAAAGGCTGTGGCGAGGCCCATCATCATGCCGTTGATAGCCGAGGTAGTGGTGGCCAGCGTGGGGCACATGCCGAGGATAAGGACCCATGTGGGGTTCTCCTTGATAAGACCGTTTTTAATTATATCTTTTGCTTTCATAAGGCGATGTGATTATTTGTTGAGAACCGTCTGAAGGTTGGTATAAGCTTTGTTGACGCTGCGGAGGAAGGCCTTGGAGGTGATGGTGGAGCCTGTGATGGCGTCCACGGTGCCGCCGCCACGGGTGTCCTTGGTGACGCGCAACTCAGACTGCGGCTCGGTGGCGGGCGACTTGCCTACAACCTGGCCTTTCTGGCCCAGCTGGAACCATTTGTCGGCCTTGGCGCCAAGACCCGGGGTCTCGTTGCTCTCGAGGATGCTGTAGCCATAGACGTTACCGTCCTTGTCGAAACCGACCATCACCTTGAGGGTGCCTCCGAAACCGTTGGGGTCAGAGGTCTCGACGGCCGCACCGGCGTACTCGCCCTCGGCGTTATAGGCCAGGTGACACACCATCTCCTCGCCGTCGGCTTTCACGATGGTATCTTTCAGTGTCTTATAATCGATGGAATCGAGTGTCTTGCCGTTCTCGTCGACCTGCTTCAGCACGTTTTCGATGGCTTTATTTACTTTGTTCTGTTTGGCGACTTTTATGGGTTCCTCTGTGACGGCGTTCATGAGCGCCAAGGCGGCGGCGGCCACCAAAGCTATCGCCGTCAGCGACAGGAGCATATTGATTAATGTGGATTGAGCTTTCTTTGCCATAACTATTCAGTGTTTAGTGTTAAGTGTTTAGTGTTTAGTTTAACAAGCAAAGCGTTTGGGTTTGCAGCAACGGTTGATGAGCGGGGTGACGCTGTTCATCAGCAGGATGGCAAAACTGACACCCTCGGGGTAAGCACCCCAGGTGCGGATGATGACCGTCAGCAAGCCGCAGCCCACGCCGAAGATAATCTGGCCACTTTTAGCCATGGGCGAGGTAACCATGTCGGTAGCCATAAAGCAAGCGCCGAGCATGATGCCACCGGTGAGGATGGTGGTGAGGGGGTCGATAAAGCCCAGAAGCTTGGTCATGCCGTCAGTGGGATCGACACCGACATGCACGGGATTCACCAGCCAGAGGATAGCGCTGAAAACGAAGGCAGTGCCGATGAAGGTGACGGGGATGTGCCAGGTGATAATCTTCTTCCAGCAAAGGTAGGCTGCGCCGAGGAGGATGGCCAGGGCCGAGACCTCACCGAAGGAGCCACCGCTGTGGCCGATAAACATATCCCAAGCCTGCGGCAGCTGGTCGAGGGCTTCCGCTCCACGGCCTTTGAGGAGACCCAGCGGGGTGGGACCCGTCACAGTGTCGAGGCCGAAGAAGCTGACCTTCGAGACATCGGGCCAGGTGGTCATCTGCACGGGGAAGGAGATGAGCAGGAAGACACGGCCCACCAGGGCGGGGTTGAAGGGGTTCTTGCCGAGGCCGCCGAAGGCCATCTTGCCGACACCGATGGCCACGAGGGCGCCGATGACGACAATCCACATCATGTCGATGGTGGCAGGAACGTTGAAGGCCAACAGGAGACCCGTGACGACGGCCGAGCCGTCGCAGATGGTGCTGGACACCTTGAGAATATATTTCTCAACAAGCCACTGGAAGAGCACGCAGCTCAGCACAGAGATGGCGCTGATGATGAGCGCGCTGATTCCAAAGTAGGCGATGGCCACCAGCAAGGCCGGTATCAACGCCATGTTAACGCGCCACATAATTCTCTTTGTCGACTCGTCGCTATGCACGTGGGGCGAGCCCGATATATTTAATAGATTCATATTATAATAATATTGCGTTATTGTGTTATTGTGTTATTGCGTTAGTTGTTAATGCGTCAGCACTTACACATTGGCGCATTAACGCATTAACGCATTATCTACTATTTCTTTGCGGCCATCATGGCACGGACCTTGTTCTTGCCGAGACGTATCTCGTCGGTCAGCGGCTTGTTGGCCGGACAGCTGAAGAAGCAGCATCCGCACTCGATGCAGTCGAGGATATTGTGCTCCTTGGCCTCTTCGATACGGTTGTTCTTCACCAGTGCCGAGAACATGTAGGGTTCCAGACCCATGGGGCAGGCGTGCATGCACTTGCCGCAGCGGATGCAGGCCGTCTCGGGGTTGCGGCGTGCCTCACCCTCGTCCATGACGAGGACGCTGCTGTTGCCCTTCACCGTCGGGGCGTCGAGGTTCACCACAGCCTTGCCCATCATGGTACCTCCGCTGATGACCTTGCCGGTGGTGGCAGGCAACTCGCCGATGGAATGCTTGATGATATCGTTGTAGGTGGTGCCGATGCGCACGATATAGTTATGCTGCGAAGGCAATTTTTTACCCGTCACGGTGAGGATATTCTCGATGAGGGGTTTGTTCTTCTGGATAGCCTCGTAGACGGCGAAGGCAGTGCCGAGGTTGGAGACCACGCAACCCACGTCGATGGGCAGCTTGCCGCTGGGCACCTTACGGCCGGTGACGGCATTGATAAGCTGCTTCTCGGCTCCCTGCGGGTATTTCACCTTCAGAGGCTCGACGATGATGCCCTCGAACTGGCGAGCCATCTCCTGCATCTTGGCGATGGCCAAGGGCTTGTTGCTCTCAATACCGATATAGGCGTTAGGAACACCCAAGGCTTTCCTCAGTATGCTCACGCCGATGCACACCTCTTCGGCATGCTCCATCATGACGCGGTAGTCGGAGGTGAGGTAGGGCTCACACTCGGCGGCGTTGATGATGAGGTATTCGGCTTTCTTGCCATCGGGGATGGAATATTTGATATGAGCGGGGAAGGTGGCGCCACCAAGGCCCACGATACCCATCTCTTTCAGCTTGTCGACAATCTGCTTCGGCTCAAGCGTGCACTCGCGCTTGATGTCGGGCGTACGGTCGATAGTCTCCATCCACTCGTCGCCTTCGACATTAATATAGACGGCGGGCTTAGCCAGACCGAAGGCGTCCTTGCAGGGCTCCACCTTGGCAACGGTGCCACTAACGGGAGAGTGGACGTTGGCACACATGAAGGCCTGGGCTTCGCCGATAAGCTGACCCACCTTCACCTTGTCGCCTTTCTGCACCACTGGCGTGGCGGGGGCGCCGAGGTGCTGGTTCATCAGCACCACCATCTGCGACGGTACCGGCATCACCTCGATGGCGGCATCGTTGGATATCTTGTTTTCTTCGGGGTGGACACCACCCATTCGGAATGTTTTCATCAGTGTTCTGTGTTTAGTGGTTAGTGTTTAGTTGTTTGCAGCCGGGGCCTCCTCGGCAGGCTTCGGAGCCTCGGGCTTCTTGGCGGGAGCCGGGAAGTTGACGTCGGTGATGGCGTGCACGGGGCACTCGGTGACGCACTTGCGGCAGGCCTTGCACTTCGTGTAGTCGATGTAGGCCACGTTGTCGGCCACCGTGATAGCCTCGAAGGGACACACCTTGGCGCATTTGCCACAGCCGATGCAAGCGTTCTTGCAGGTCTTCATGGCCACAGCACCCTTCTCCTTGTTGATGCAACGCACGAAGACGCGACGGCCCTTGTTGCCCTTGTTGCGCAGCTCGATGACACGGCGCGGGCAGGCTTTGGCACAAGCACCGCAGGCGGTGCACTTCTCTTCGTCGACGACAGGAGTACCCGTCTCGGCATCCATGTGGATGGCATCAAACTGGCAGGCGGCCACACAGTCGCCACAGCCCAGACAGCCGAAGGGACAGCCGTTCTCGCCGGTGTACACTGTGTTGGCGAAAGCGCAACTCTTCAGACCGTCATAATTGGAGCGACGGTTCTCGCCGCAGTTGGCAGGATGGCAGCGTACGACAGCCACCTGAGGCTCGCCGGCTTCGGCGGCACAGCCCAGCAGGGAAGCCACTTTCTGCATCACAACGTCGCCGCCGGGGGCACAGCGCAGACCCTCCAGGTTGCCCTGGGCCACACAGGCCTCGGCGAAAGCACGACAGCCGGCCTTGCCGCAACCGCCGCAGTTAGCGCCGGGAAGCACCTCGGCCACCTCGTCAATCAGTGGATCTTCCACCACCTTGAACTTTTGGGCTACAAAATAGAGCACCACGGCAAAGAAGGCGCCAATAGCGCCTAAGACCAATACCGCAATCAGGATTTGTTGAGTCATGTTGTTATTATGTGTTTTAGGTTTTCTTCCTGAATTTATATTATTTAAACAAAAAATCGCGCGTGTTACACACCCGCTCATACTATAAATATCGGATGCAAAATTACACAAATTCTGTCGAACAGCAAAATTTTTTTTTCCACAATGAAAAAAATTTGGCCAATTAAAAAAATGTTCGTACTTTTGTGTCGTCATTTCAAACTGTAAAAGCCATGAACAAAATTGTTGTCGGTTTTGATTTTTCTTCGGGTTCGGCCTATGCTGTCGACCTCGCAATCGACATTGCCAACCGATGGAAGAACGACATCAGGCTGGTCTATGTGAAAGAAAAAAAGGAGGATGAAGCCCCCATCCGTGCCGAAATCGAAAGACGCAATGCAGGGGTGGCACACCTGCTCAAAGGCATCAAACTGGAGTATGTGCTGCGACAGGGAAACCCTGCCGAAGAGCTGGCGAAACAGGCCACCGAAGACGAAGCCAACCTGCTCATCGTGGGCACCCACGGCATGAGCGGCATGAAGAAGGGCCTCCTCGGCAAGAACAGCTACCGCACCGTCGAGCTCTCGCCGGCACCCGTGCTGCTCATCCGCGAAGACTTCAACTTCAACAAAGCACTGGAAACCATCGTCGTACCCATCGACAGCAGTGACGACACACGGCAGAAGGCCGCCCACGCCGCCACCTTCGCCAAGAGTTTCGGCTCCACCATCCACCTCCTAGGTCTTTACACCTCCAGCGCTCCGAGCATCCGCCAGGTAGTCAACAACTACATCAATATGGTGAAACGCTATTTCGACAACAACAACATACAGTATGTCACCAAGTTCCTGGATGTGAAGGACAATGTCACCGTCGACACCCTCGCCTATGCCGAGACGGTGAATGCCGATATGATTGCCATCATGACCGAGCAGGAGAGCACCTTCTCCAACCTCCTCATGGGTTCCTTCGCCCAGCAGATGATCACCCAGTCGAGAATTCCCGTCCTCACGGTCCGTCCTAAACGGGTGCTCGCCGACACTGCACAATACTAAAAACAAGATACATGAACGTAAATGGCATTATTGAAAGAAATTCCCTACGGGAAATATGCCGTAGGCATTATCTTTTAATAGCTACTAAGGGAAATCCCCTACGGGGAATACTCCATAGGAGTTTTCTTTTAATCTTTCTCTTCTCCTCTACCCATTCCGTATTTGCTCAGACGGGCCGCGTGACCGTCAAAGGCGACGTCACCGTCGACGAGATGGTGGAGCGCCACGTGGAGTTCAACAACCGCCTGAACGCCATCCCCGGCTACCGCGTACAGATAGCCTCCTTCTCGGGGACCAACTCGAAGACCAGCGCCTTCAACCTGCGCGATCAGTTCATGCTGGACCACTCCGAAGTGCAGGCCTATATCGTCTACGACGAGCCCAACTTCAAGGTGAAAGTCGGCGACTTTCGCACCCGACTCGAAGCCTACGCTTTCCTTCAGCAAATCAAGAATGTATACAAGGGCTACATCATCCGCGACAACATCAATCCCGAGCCTCCCGAGCAGCAGGAGTATCTGCCCGACGACTTGGAGAACCTATTCGACGAATAGCGCCGCAGCCATGCCGTCGGCATGGAGGAGACCCTCACGCGTTGGACAAAAAGAATTGTTTCTCAACACAATCCAACCACAATCCACATAAGGCTGTATCCCACGATACAGCCTTTCTTTGTATTTATCGGGCACCTGTGCGAGAGGGAGTCCACGGGTGGTGCGGAGGGCTGTCATCAAGAGTTCGTTGAAGGCATCGGCCTCGGAGAGAATCTCTTGTTCAAAGGTGCCGTCGGGCTTGTTCCATCTGCGGCAAAATCCATCAAAGCTATGGGCTCCGGGACCGAGTCCCAGATAGGGCGTGCGGTCCCAGTATCGGCTATTGTGCCGCGAGGCCATTCCCGGACGGCAGAAGTTGGAGACCTCATATTGTTCAAAACCCCTTTCTCCCAGCATTTTGCAAAGCATCTCATACTGCCGTACCACATCGTCCTCGCCGGGCAGCGCTACCCTACCCTGCTCCACCTGCACCGCCAATGCGGTGCCAGGCTCCACGGTGAGCGCGTAGGCGGAGACATGGGAAACCAATTGGAAATTGAAAATTGAGAATGGAGAATCGACAGGCAACCCATAGATAAAGTCGACGCTGAGGTTGCTAAAACCTGCGGTATGAGCATTTTCTACGGCAGCGAGGGCCTGGGAGGCAGTGTGACGACGGCCGATAAAGCGAAGCATATCGTCATCAAGACTCTGGATGCCGATACTCAACCGGTTAATCAATCCTAAACCACTGAGACCATGGAGATAATCCTCGGTCAAGTCCTCGGGATTGGCCTCCAATGTCACCTCCTCAATCTGAGAGAGGTCGAAATTCTCATGCAATGCTTTAATTATCCGTTCCAAATCACTGATAGCAAGTATGCTTGGCGTACCGCCACCAAAATAGATGGTGCGAATGGGATGTGCCTGCTCCTGACGACGCTGCCGCATCTCTTCAATCAACGCATCAACATATTGCGACAGCAACGCCTCCCCTGTACCAGGGATGGCACCCTTCAAGGCAGAAGAAGATACCACCGGCTTCGAATAGAAAGCGCAGTAGGTACACTTGCGGTGACAAAACGGAACGTGAATGTATATCATCCGAGTAGGCTGTCTGCTGCAGCGTAAGGACTTATCTTATTCTCAAGGATTTCCTTGCTCAGGGCCTCGATGCGTTCCTCGACACCAGGGGTGCTATAGAAACGCTCGCGCAGGCCGTTCTCGATGGCCTCGGTCATGATGCGCAGGTTCTGCTGCTGACGCTTCTTATAGAAGTAACCGTTTCCTTTCGTGAATGTTACATAGTCCATCACCGAGTTCCATAAGTCCTCGACACCCTCCTTGGTGTAGGCCGAGCAAAGGGTCACCTTGACAGTCCATCCACTCTCGGGCATGGGGAAGAGGTGCAAGGCGTTACGGAACTGTCCTGCAGAAAGTTCGGAGCGCTGACGGTCGAGCTCACACTTGTTGATGCTTATCATGTCGGCCATCTCCATGATGCCGCGCTTGATGCCCTGCAGCTCGTCGCCGGTATTGGCGAGCTGCAGCAGCAGGAAGAAGTCTACCATCGAATGGGCGGCCACCTCGCTCTGTCCAACACCCACAGTCTCAACGATAACCACATCGAATCCCGCCGCCTCGCAGAGGGTGATAATCTCGCGTGTCTTGCGAGCCACGCCACCCAGGCTTCCCGCCGAGGGACTGGGCCGAATAAAAGCGTTGGGGTCGACCGAGAGTTCCTCCATGCGCGTCTTGTCACCTAGGATGGAACCTTTGGAGCGCTCGCTACTCGGGTCGATGGCCAGCACAGCAACCTTATGATTATGAGACGTCAACATCTTACCCAGGGCCTCGATAAGGGTACTCTTTCCCGCACCCGGGACACCAGTGATGCCCAGGCGCACACTCTTGCCGCTATAGGGCAGGCAGCGCTCGATAATCTCCTGCGCCTTCTTCTGGTGGTCGAAACGAGAGCTCTCCACAAGGGTAATCGCACGGCTTAGCAGGGTACGGTCGCCATGGAGTATGCCACTAACCAACTCCTCCACAGAGGGTTCCTGACGCATACGCGCACGCATACGCTCCACATAACTATTGCTCACTTGCTCAGGCTGGTTCACGCCAGGTGCAACGCTCAGGGCCGTATCATATTCAAAGTTGCTATACAGGTGTTTGTCGTCCATAATAACCTATAACGAAACAACGCGGCTATTATTGCAGACAGAGCACAAAAAAAGCACCGCATTGCTGTGGTGCTTCTTTGTAGCGGGAATCAGACTTGAACTGATGACCTCCGGGTTATGAATCCAGCGCTCTAACCAGCTGAGCTATCCCGCCATCATTTTGAACATTATCTCATCTCAAAAACGGGTGCAAAAGTACTAACATTTCCCGATATGACCAAATTTATTTTAAATGAAAATTGAAAAATGAAAATTGAAAATTAGAAATCAGGTAGTTGTAGAAAATAAAATTTTTCATTTTTCATTTTTCATTTTTCATTTTTCCCGAAATATTTCCGCCTATGGAGTCAATTTTCGCCCCTGTCACAGAGGACAAAGTGTTGATTTTTCCGTTAAGACGCAGGTATCCTAAAAGGGCAAAGATGAGAGCTTCTTTGTAGTTGACAATCAACGCATCGGGGACAGAAACCTGCACCTCAGGACAATATTTTCCGACAATCTCGAGCAAGTAGCTGTTCCATGCACCGCCACCGGTAACGAGCAGTGTCTTAATCTGCTGACGCTCAACAACACGGGCAATCTGTATGGCGATATGCGAGGTGACGGTAGCCAGGGCGTCGCGGACCTGCGCCGAGGAAGGCGTGACGCCGAGGAAGGCTTTTACTATCGGCCAGAACTGGCCGACAAACCACTCCTTCCCGAGCGACTTAGGCTCCGTAACCGAATAGTATTCAAGTCCGTCGAGCTCATGCAACAGACAGGTATGAACCTCTCCACCACGGGCATTCTGACCTTCGGCGTCATAAGGATAGCCCAGCAAAGCCGCCAGGCGGTTGAGCGCCATATTGCACGGACAGATATCATAAGCAATACGCTTGTTGTCATGACGATAGGAGATATTGGCGATACCACCGAGGTTGAGGCAGGCGTCGTATTCGCCAAACAGCAGTTCGTCGCCTATCGGCACCAGCGGCGCCCCCTGGCCACCGAGGGCCACGTCGAGGGTGCGAAAATTGAAGACCACCGGCAGCCCCGTCTCTGCGGCGATGGCATCGCCGTCACCAATCTGGGTGGTAAGGCCCAGATGCGGCTGATGAAAAATGGTGTGCCCATGCGAGGCGATAGCGTCGGGCCGAGCCTTGCCCTCGAGGAAGCGGTTGATCGTCTGCCCGAAAAGATGCCCCAACTCGACATTGGCAAGGGCGTAGTCATAGGCAGATGCGTTCTCGAGTGTCGACAAACGCTGGCGCCATTCGTTGAAATAAGGTACGGTCTCGGCCGCCAGAATACGGTAGCCGTGCTCATCTATATCACAGAGTGCCAAGTCGATGCCGTCGAGCGACGTACCCGACATCAGTCCAAGAATCTTCATTTTTCTCCTATCAAATTAGAATGCAAAGATACACAAAAAATTCCACTCATGCACAAAACAATATAAATCACTGTAAAATTGCAAGATAACAAGCTGCCAAAATATTTTTTATACAAAAACAATAATTTATCCAAAAAAAGTGCGTAACTTTGCACCCTCAGAAATTAATCTAAAATCTTAATAACATGAAGAAAATCATCAACACTCCCAACGCCCCCGCGGCCATTGGACCCTACAGCCAGGCTGTTCAGGCCGGCAACACCCTCTACATCTCGGGCCAGATTCCCATCAACCCCGCCACCAAGACGGTCCCCGAGGGTATCACCGCCCAGACCGAGCAGGTCATGCAGAACATCAAAGCCATCCTCGACGAGGCCGGCTACACCTTCCAGGATGTCGTCAAGAGCACCTGCCTGCTGGCCGACATGGAGTACTTCAAACCCATGAACGAGGTCTACGCCAAGTACTACAACACCGACTGCCCCGCCCGCGCTGCCTTCGCCGTGAAGGGCCTGCCCATGGGCGTCCTCGTCGAAATCGAAACCATCGCCGTCAAGTAATAACGTAATCACGTTATAACGTCATAACGAATAACAAAACAATAACATAATGGATTTTAGCTTCACCAAACAAGAAGAACTCTTCCTGCAGATGATTCGCGAATTTGCAGAGAAGGAAGTCAAGCCCCTCGCCGCCGAAGTCGACGAGGAGGAGCGTTTCCCCATGGAGACCGTCCAGAAGATGGCCAAGATTGGCCTCATGGGCATTCCCATCCCCACCCAGTACGGCGGTGCCGGCGGCACGAACATCATGTACGGCATGGCCGTCGAGGAGCTCAGCCGCGTCTGCGCCACCACGGGCGTCATCCTCTCCGCCCACACCTCCCTCTGCTGCGCCCCCATCCTTGAGGCCGGCACCGAGGAGCAGAAGATGAAATACCTGCCCAAACTCGCCAGCGGCGAGTGGATCGGCGCCTTCGGCCTCACCGAGCCCAACGCCGGTACCGATGCCGCCGGCCAGCAGACCATCGCCGTCGAGGACGGTGACAGCTGGGTGCTCAACGGCAGCAAGATCTTCATCACCAACGGCAGCTACGCCAACGTGTTCATCATCATCGCCATGACCGACAAGAGCCTCGGCACCAAGGGCATCAGCGCCTTCATCGTCGAGAAGACCGACCCGGGCTTCAGCATCGGCAAGAAGGAGAAGAAGATGGGTATCCGCGGCAGTGCCACCACCGAGCTTATCTTCGAGGATTGCCGCATCCCGAAAGACCGTCAGCTGGGTCAACTGGGCAAAGGCTTCGGCCTCGCCATGAAGACCCTCGACGGTGGTCGTATCGGTATCGCCTGCCAGGCCCTCGGCATCGCCCAGGGTGCCATGGACGAGACCGTCAAGTACACCAAGGAGCGTAAGCAGTTCGGCCGCAGCATCAGCCAGTTCCAGAACACCCAGTTCCAGATGGCCGACCTCGAGACCAAAGTGCAGGCCGCCCGTCTGCTCTGCCGCTCGGCCCACTACAAGAAAGACCACGGCATCCCCTACTCTGCCGATGCCGCTATGGCCAAGCTCTTCGCCGCCGAGACCGCTATGGAGGTGACCACCAAGGCCGTCCAGTTCCACGGTGGCTACGGCTACACCCGCGAGTACCCCGTCGAGCGCATGATGCGCGACGCCAAGATCACCGAGATTTACGAAGGCACCAGCGAAGTGCAGCGCATGGTGATTGCCGGAAAGTTGTTTAAATAATAGACCTTAAAGTCCCTAACGACCTTAAGGACCTTAAAGACCTTAAAGAAAGAACAAATGAACATTGTAGTTTGCATAAAGCAAGTGCCGGACACCACCGAGGTGAAAATCAATCCCGTGACCGGTACGCTCATCCGCGAGGGCGTCCCCTCGATTATGAACCCCGACGATAAGGGCGGTCTTGAGTACGCCCTGCAGCTGAAGGACAAGTACGGTGCCCACGTCACCGTCATCACCATGGGTCTGCCCCAGGCCGAGGCCATCCTCCGCGAGGCCCTCGCCATGGGTGTCGACCGCGCCATCCTGCTGACCGACCGCAAGCTCGGCGGCGCCGATACGCTGGCCACCAGCAGCGCCCTCGCCGGCGCCCTGCGCACCATGGATGTCGACCTCATCATCACCGGCCGCCAGGCCATCGACGGCGACACCGCCCAGGTGGGTCCCCAGATTGCCGAGCACCTCGACCTGCCGCAGGTCTCCTATATGGAGGACCTCCAGTACAACGAGGCCACCAAGACCTTCACCATCAAGAAACAGCTCGAGGACGGCTACCAGGTGCTCGAGATGCAGGCCCCCTGCGTCGTCACCGCCCTGGCCTCCAGCGTGCAGCCCCGCTACATGACCGTCAGCGGCATCGTCACCGCCTTCGACAAGGAAATCGAGGTCTGGGGTGCCGACCGCATCAACGTCCCCGAGGAGCATATCGGCAAGGCCGGCTCTCCCACGAGCGTCTTCAAGTCGTTCCCCAAGCAGCTCAAGCCCGCCGGCCAGACCTTCGAGGTCAGCCCCGAAGAGGCCGTCGAACTGATCGTCAACAAGCTCAAAGAGAAACATATCATTTAATGACTAATGAAGATAGAAGGAGATAAAAGAAGATAGAAGGAGATAAAGGACAAATGCATTGGTATCGTCCTCTATCTTCCGCGAGCAAAGCGAGCTATCTCCCCTTATCTTCCTCTATCTCCTAAAAATGAAGAATTATGAATCTGTCAGAATATAAAGACGTTTACGTGTTTGCCGAGCAGCGCAACGGCAAACTGCAGAATGTGGCTCTTGAGCTCCTCGGCAAGGCCCGCGAGCTCGCCGACGCCAACAACGAGAAAGTCGTCGCCATGCTCCTCGGCAAGGACATCAAACCCCTCGCCCAGACCCTCATCGAGCACGGTGCCGACAAAGTCATGGTCGTCGACAACGACCTGCTGAAGGACTACATGACCGAGCCCTACACCGAGGCCATCACCGCCATCATCGAGAGCGAGAAGCCCAGCATCATGCTCATCGGCGCCACCACCATCGGCCGCGACCTCGGCCCCCGCGTCTCCGCCCGCAACCGCACCGGCCTCACCGCCGACGCCACCAAGCTGGAGATCAGCGACGACGAGGCTCACGAGTTCCGCATGACGCGTCCCGCCTTCGGCGGCAACCTCATGGCCACCATCCTCTGCAAGAACAACCGCCCGCAGATGTCCACCGTCCGCCCCGGCGTCATGCAGAAAATGGCCGCCGACGCCAGCCGCAAGGGCGAGGTCGTCGACTTCAACGTGAACTTCAACGTTGAAAAAATCAACCGCGTGAAGCTCGTCAAGACCGTCAAGGAAGAGAAGACCGTCACCGACATCAGCGAGGCCAAGATCCTCGTCAGCGGTGGCCGCGGTGTCGGCACCAAGGACGGCTTCGTCAAGCTCGAGGCCCTCGCCAAAGAGCTCGGCGGCGAAGTCTCCAGCTCCCGCGCCATGGTCGACGCCGGCGTCATGGATGCCAGCCGTCAGGTGGGTCAGACCGGTAAGACCGTGCGTCCCGCCCTGTACATGGCCTGCGGCATCAGCGGTGCCATCCAGCACCTCGCCGGCATGGAGGAGAGCGAACTGATCATCGCCATCAACAAGGACAAGTTCGCCCCCATCTTCCAGGTTGCCGACCTCGGCATCGTGGGTGACCTCCACAAGATCGTCCCCATGCTCACCGAGCGCCTGAAGACCCTTCAGAAATAAAAAAAAAGGATCCCCATCCACAGGGACACGCCGTTCTCGGCGTGTCCCTCTTTGCATCAATGATAACAGCAGTCCCCTCCTACCGCCCACGCAACCCCGGCCACGACTACTATGGCCAAGGCGTCTATCTTGTCACGATAGTGATAGGTGGCCGTACCCCACTGCTCGGGAGGCTGGGCAACGACCCTATGCATCCCGAAGTACACCTGTCGCCACTAGGAGAAAAAGTGCTGCAAGAATGGGAGGCCATCCCTGCCAAGCAGATTAGTCACGGAAACAAAGTAGCCGTACATGCATGCGTCTGCATGCCCGACCATTTCCACGGTGTCATCGAAGCGCTAGAGCCGATGCAGTGGAGCCTCGGCGACATCATCCAGGCCTTCAAAGCCACCTGTACCAGCTATTGGCAAGCCCAACAAGGGGAGCCCTCCTCCACCAATCGGCCAATCCTGGTCGACTGCACCAGTCCCTCCGTCCCCGATTGGCTGCGCGAGAAAGCCCTCGACCACTACAACGAAGGCTCCCTCATCCGTGCCCTCTCCCAGAAGCAACGCAAAGAATACTATGCCTTGGTCGGCCGTCAGCACCAGCCGTTGTTCGACGACAACTACGATGACACGGTCTGCCTCGATGACCGCCACCGTCAGGCCATGATTGCCTATGTACATGACAACCCGCGCCGCGCCATCCTACGCCGCTTGTTGCCCGACGTGATGCAACGCTGCCTGCATGTCAAGATTGGCAACCGCAGCTACGGCGCCTTCGGTAACCTTTTCCTCTTGCGGTGGGCCAACAAGGTGCAGGTGCAGTGCCACCGCCGCCATCCCGTCAGCAGAGAGCCTTACGAGACCACCGACGACTACGCCCGCCAGCATGACGAATGGGTAGCACAGGTGATGAGAGGTGCCACTGTGATAGTGACATCTGGCATCTCGCGTGGCGAACTATTGATGAAGAACGAATGCCTGGAAAAAGGCTACCCGCTGATACACCTGCAGAAAGAGCCCATCGGTCCCTATTGGAAACCCGAGAGTAGCCGTTTTGAAGCCTGCGTCCGTGGAGCCTTGCTTATCCTCGCCCCGTGGGGCCTCGACACGATGGCTCCCGTCGCCGGAGTCCCCTCCGACAGCGACTATAGCCGCTTCCACAACCTCAACGTCCTCGCCGCCGAGCTCTGCTCCTTCACCAGCGAAGCCGCCATCTTGAAATAACCAGGGGTGACCGTTATCGCCCACCCCTATTCCCCCCTCCTTGCCCATGTGTAACCGTTTTCGGTTACCCAGATAACCCTCAGAACAAAAAGGGAAAAAGGACCCATCTTCTTCATATCCTCTCTACCTCTTCTCTACCTCTTCTCTACCTTTTCTCTACCTCTTCAATACATAAAATGTAGACAAAAAGTAGATAAGACGTATAGAAAAACTATCGACATCACCTTATCACCACCACCTTTCGTGCGGGATGGTTGCCAATCTTAATCATGTAGGTGCCACTGGTAGGAACATCGAAGCGTATCGCTGTGCCAAAGTCCTGCTTGGTGGCGAGATATTTCCACTCGATTTATTTTCACGATGCAAAATCACGAAGAAAATTCAAACCATGCAAAATTATTTGCCGACGTCACTAAAAAGTCGTATTTTTGCAGCGTGATTTGAATAGGATATTATGGACTACATCACATATAAACACCGCATTGCCGCCGTGGACAACGGCGAGGAGATTGGGGAAGTGACATTCCCGGAGAGGAACGGTGTGTATGTCATAAACCACACCTATGTTGACAACCGTTACCGCGGTCAGGGCGTCGCTTCTGAGCTGGTACGGCGGGCGGTGGAGGCCATAGAACAACGCAGCGGACGCGTGGAGGCGACGTGCAGCTACGCTCTGCTGTGGCTGGCACGCAACCGTGGTTGTGAAATCACCAGTCCACTGAGCTGTCCCATTCGATAGAACAAGCATCAACAAGAAATAACAATAAAATACACGGACAGCATGATCAGCGGTACCATCACCGTCAAAAAAGGAGAGTATTCGGGGAAATACGATGTAGCTTACAACCTCTGCGACGAAAACTTGATACTGTATAACAGTACCGCAGGCGTTTCGATGGTGCTCTACAAAGTAACTGATTAAAAAAGATTATGGCACTAATAAAATCCCACAAAGGACTTTCGCCCAAATGGGGCAAAGACTGCTACTTCAGCGAGAACGCCACCCTGGTGGGCGACGTGACGCTGGGCGACCAATGCTCGGTGTGGTTCAACGCTGTGGTGCGCGGCGACGTAGCGTCCATCACCATCGGTGACCGCTCCAATGTGCAGGACGGCAGCTGCATACACGTGACACACGACACCGGTCCCACACATATCGGCAGCGACGTGACCATAGGCCACAACGTCACCGTGCATGCCTGCACCATCCACGACGGTGCCCTTATCGGCATGGGAGCCACGCTGCTCGACGACTGTGAGGTGGGCGAAGGCGCCATCGTGGCGGCAGGAGCGCTGGTGCTACAGGGCACCAAGATACCGCCCCACGAGATCTGGGGTGGCGTGCCGGCCAAATACATCAAGCCCACACGTCCCGGACAGACCGACAATGCGGCCCACTATGTGGAATACGCCAAAGAATACATGAAGTAGTTAATAGTTAATAGATAATAGTTAATAGATAATAGTTAATAGTTTAAAGTGGGGAAATACGATTTTGACGAGATTATCGAGCGGCGGGGGACCGACTGCTTCAAGTGGGACGCGCTACAGGCGATGTACGGGCGCGGGGATGTGACCCCCATGTGGGTGGCGGATATGGACTTCCGCTCGCCCGACTTCGTGATGGAGGCCCTACGGAAGCGCTGCGAACACGAGGTGCTGGGCTATACCATGCCTTCCCAAGGCTACTGGCAGGCTGTCACCGCATGGCTCGAGAAGCATTACAACATAAAGACCTCTAAGGACAACCTGCATTTCATCCCCGGCATCGTGGCGGGCATCAGCTATGCGCTGCTTTGCCTCACGCAACCCGGAGACAAGGTCTTGGTGACCACCCCCGTCTACCCTCCGTTCCTCAACCTGCCGAAAGACAGCGGGAGAACGCTGGTGTGCTCACCGCTGAAGATTGTCACCCCCACCCCTACCCCTCCCTCGAGGGAGGGGACGAAGAGACGCTTTGAGATAGATTTCGAAGACTTCGAGCGCAAGGTTGAAGGCTGCAAGGTGTTCATCATGAGCAACCCTCACAACCCCGCCGGGACGGTATGGGGTACGGAGGTGCTGCGCCGCGTGGCCGAAATCTGTGAGCGTCACAATGTCATCGTCATCAGCGACGAGATACACGCCGACCTCACCCTGCCGGGCCACCACCATGTGAGTTACAGCACCGTGAGCAGTAAAGGCATCACCTTCATGGCCCCCAGCAAGACTTTTAATATTGCCGGATTAGGTAGTTCTGTGTGTTTCATCAGTGATGAAACCCTAAGAAAACGTTTCTTCGGCTGGCTCGACGCCCTCGGTGTTGCGGGCGGCAACATCTTCGCCTTCACCGCCGCCGAAGCCGCCTTCGCCCATGGCGAGGAGTGGCTGCGACAGATGCTGGAATACCTGCACGAGAACGTTCAGGCGCTGGGGCTGTTCTTGCAAGAGAGGATGCCGAAAGTGAAAGCCGTGCTCCCCGAAGCCTCCTACCTCGCCTGGCTCGATTTCAGCGGCTACGGCCTTACACACGAGCAATTGAAAGACCGCCTGCTCAACGAAGCCAAGGTGGCCCTAAACGATGGCACCACCTTCGGTGTGCGCGGCCACAAGGGAGCGACTGCTGAAATAGGCAAAGACTATGAGTGCTGCTTCCGTCTCAACCTCGGCTGCCCGAAGTCGACACTCCTCGATGTACTCGAACGAATAGAGAAAAGTCTAGAACCAACCCGTTAGACCCAACAGGTTGGCGGTGACAACATAGCGGAGGGTCTTGCCGACGAACATCACCAGCAGGGTCTTCCATGGATTGATACGCATCAGTCCCAATGCTATCGCGATGAGGTCTCCCACCAGCGGCGCCCACGAGAACAAGGCCGCCCATACGCCATATTTCTCCACGCGGGCGTGAATCTTCATCAGTTTCTCACGTTTGACCTTGAAGTACTTTTCAAGCCACTCCCACTTGCAGAGCCATCCCATCGAGAAGCTAATCATGCCGCCAGCGGTATTGCCTAGCGACGCCACCAAGATGATGAGCGCCAAAGGGTAATGCATAGCCATGGCTCCTGCCACCAGCGCCTCGGAGGAGAAGGGCAGTATCGTGGCCGCCAGCATGCAGCCAAGGAAGAGTCCGAAAAGGCCAAGACTATGAAGCATAACCCTAGGATAACGGAGAACGCTCATTTTTATTATACCACACAATAAAAAGAGTAAAAGCACGTTAGCGAAAATATGACCATACGGAAGTCTACCATAGAAGATATAGACCTCATCCTGCGCATGTACGACCACTCGCGCAACGTGATGCGTGCCGACGGCAACATGACCCAGTGGGTGGGGTACCCCACACGCAAAGACGTGGAAGAAGATATTGCACAAGGAGTGTCCTATATTCTTGAGGAGTGCGAGGGAGAGCAAGGGAGAGCAAAGGCGTGCGGGACATTTGCCATGGTGCCGGGCGTGGAGCCCACCTACGGTTATATCGACCACGGACGATGGATTGACGAGCAGACCCCCTACGCCACCCTGCACCGCATAGCGGCCATTCCGGGCGCCCATGGCATCGCCGACATCGCCTTCCGCTACGCCAAAGAGCAGTGCGACCACCTTCGCGTGGACACCCACCACGACAACCGTCCCATGCATCATATCCTCGAGAAAGAGGGCTTCGTCTACTGCGGCATCATCTACATGCCCGACGGTGCGCCGCGCGACGCCTACGAGTGGTGGCGCTACGACAGCGTGCCTGCCGACCTCAAGGAATATGTAGAAAAAGAGATTCTCCCGCGTCACGAAAAATATGACGCCGCCCACCGTCCCGACCATATCCGTCGCGTCATCGCAAGAGCAATGACTGAAGGTGAAAGGTTTAAGGTGAAAGGTGAAAGGTATGCTGACGCAAATCAAGGTTTTCACCTTTCACCTCTCTCCTCTCACCTTATCTATGCTGCCGCATCCATGCACGACATCGGCATCTGCGAGGGCCGCGAGGTGCACCATCTGGCCTCGGGACGCATCATCCGTGCCGACCAGAACCTGCGACGCTGGTTCAGCGAAGAGGAGATAGAGCTCATCGCCCAAGCCGCCGAGGACCACCGCGCCTCCGCCACATCGAAGCCACGCTCCCTGCTGGGATGCATCCTCTCCGAGGCCGACCGCGACATCGAGCCCGAGACCATCGTGCGCCGCACCGTGGAGTATGGCCTCAGCCACTACCCCGAGCTGGACCGTGAGGGTCACTGGCAGCGCACCCTCGACCACCTGCACGAGAAATACGCCGAAGGCGGATACATAAAACTTTGGATGGACGACAGTCCCAACGCCGCACCCCTGGCCGACCTCCGCGCCCTCATCCGCGACGAAGCCCGGCTACGTCCCCTCTTCGACACCCTTTTCGACACCCTCTGCAACAACAATCCACCACAATAATCTTATAACCACCCCTTCTGCATCATGGACTATGTACTCATCCTCTTGGGCTTTGTCTGCATCCTGACAGGTGTCATAGGGTCAGTCGTCCCAGCCCTGCCGGGACCTCCCATCAGTTGGGTGGGGCTGTTGCTGGTCGGCCTCTCCCCATGGGTGGAGAACTCGACAGCGCTGATTGTCATCACCGGCGTGCTAGCCGTGATCATCACCGTGCTAGACTATATAATACCCTCCTTGGCCACCAAGCACTTTGGAGGAAGCAAATATGGTATCTGGGGATGCAACATAGGGCTTTTCATCTCCATGTTCGGCCTGCCCTTCGGTCCCACGGGACTGCTGGGCATCATCTTCTGGCCTTTCATCGGCGCTTTCATCGGCGAGATGATTAAGCAGCAAGACTTCATGCACGCCCTGCGTGCCGCCTGGGGCGCCTTTGTGGGCTTCCTCTGCGGCACACTGATGAAGCTAGCCTACTGCATCACCCTCCTTGTCGTGGAGATAGTGGCCCTGTTTTAATAGATAATCACTCCACGCCCGCAAGACTCAGCAGGGAGTGGACCGGAGCGATGTCCTCAAGTATTGCGCGGCCTTTCAGGGCGGGCAGCTCGACGAGGAAGACGAATTCCTTGATACGTATCTTCTTGCCGCCAAAGGTCTGCTGCTGCAGCGAGTCGGCGATGCCCTTCACCGTGCCACCGGTAGCCAGGAGATCGTCGAAGATGGTGACATCAATGTAGTCGCCGTTGGCCTCGCAGGCCACGAAGTCGCTGCGGCGGTAGAACAGTTCGTCGCTGCCATATTCCTTCATGATTTCCACTCGCACCAGGTCGCCCTGTTCGAAGGGGAGTTTTCCTTTCTTACGGAAAGGGACGATATTCTTCACATGGTCGCTGACCGACAGCAGCGGAGCGGCGAAGAGGAAGCCACGGGCCTCGACAGTGGCCACATTGGGAGCCGTCGAGAAACGGTCTATCTCGCTGATGGCCTGGCGGAACGCCTCCTTGTCCTGCAGGAAAGGAAGCACATCGATGAAGTCGATTCCCGGCTTGGGGAAATCAGGATAGTGTTTGATGACGTTTTCGAACATATTCTTTATTTTTTCATGATTTTCAAGGATTACCTAGGGTTTCCTAGGCTTTCCTAGGTTCTACTAGGATTTCCTAGGGCTTCCTATAAAGCCCAAATAACCAGTCCTCCGCAGATAATCACTCCCGTAATCAGCAAATCGACGAGGCAATAGCCCATGATATCGCGTGCCGAGAGTTTGGCGATAGCCAGTGCCGGCAATGCCCAGAAAGGCTGTATGAGGTTGGTCCACGCGTCGCCCCAGGCGATAGCCGTGCCCGTGAGGCCGGCGTCGACGCCGAGAGCCGCTCCAGCAGGGAGCATGATGGGTGCCTGAATGGCCCAATGTCCACCACCCGACGGGACGAACATATTCAGCACCGCGGCGAAGAGGAAGGTCAGCAGCGGATAGGTGACAGGGGTGCTGATGTCGATGCATCCCTGGGCGATAAGGTTACCCATGCTGACGCCACTCTCCCCCACCCCGGTGATGATGCCCATGATGCCGGCATACAGAGGGAACTGCAGGATGATACCCGCGGCACCCGTCGTAGCCTTGCCGAAAGCACGCACATAGGCCACCGGAGAGCCATGAAGCATCAAACCCAGCGAGAGGAATATCATGATGACGGTACCCAGGTCGAGACTGCCGCCGCGGAAGCCCAGCTTCACCACCACGTATGCTGCCAGCAGCAACGCTATCATCCAAGAGAGGATGGGGCTGTTCTCCAGCCGCTGCGCAGGGGTAGGGTCTGTAAGGTTCTTCGTGTCCTTAAGGTCCTTAGTGTCCTCTTCCAGCAGTGCCGGGTCCACCGTCACGGCCCCTTTCTTGGGGTGCATCAGCGTGTTGGCCACGGTGATGGCCACGATGACCAACAGCACCATGACGAGGTTATGCATATCGAAGATGGTCTGCGAGGCAGGAACAATGATATCAAGTGTCCCTTGCGTCACCTGGGCGACCTCGCCCTCGGTGGCCAAGGTCAGGGGAATGGAGCCCGACATGCCGGCATGCCACACCACAAAGCCGCTGTAGGCCGAGGCGATGAGCAGGCGATAGTCCACTCCCGCCAGCTGCCGTGCGATGGCTTTTGCGAAGACCACGCCGATGATGAGGCCGAAGCCCCAGTTAAGCCAGCAGGCCAATGCCGAGACCACCGTCACCAAGGCTATCGCCGCCGCGGGGGTCTTCGGGATACGTGCCAGGGCGTCGATGCCGCGCTTGATGGCGGGTGCCGCCGCCAGCGCGCTACCACACACCAGCACCAGTGCCATCTGCATGGCGAACGACAACAGGTTCCACACACCGCCGCCCCAGTGCTCGACAATCTCTATCGGCGTCTGATGGCAGACGGGCATCGTCACCACCGCTGCCACAAAGGTCAGCAGGATGGCAAAGATAAACGGCTCAGGGAGCCACCGTTGTACCAGTCTTACACAGAATTTTATCATCTTATAAGAGAGTTCAAAATCAGAAATTCATTAACCATCTGATCTTATTCGGAATATCCACATTCTCCTGAATGCCGGAGAAATAGTGGGCGCCGGGGCCCAGGGAGAAGACCGGCACCATGCAGCCTGTATGGCTGCCCCAGAGGAACTTCACTTCGTTCTCGCCCTTCTCGATGTCGCCCGAGGGCAGCGTCACGCCGCCGGTCTCGTGGTCGGCGGTGACCACCACCAGCGTATGGCCGTCGGCTTGCGCGAAGTCTATCACGGCATGCAGCATCAGTTCGAAATCGGCCATCTCGGCACGCAGGTAGGCAGTGTCGTTGTTGTGGCACGCCCAGTCTATCTGCGAGCCCTCAATCATCAAGGCGAACCCTTTGCTGTTGCGCGAAAGCATGGCGAGGGCCTTCTTGGTGGCCATCTCCAGCACATTGCCGCGGGCGGGAGCCGTCAGCGGGTCGCCATCATAGAGCAGCGCCACCAGGCTGTCGCCCGAGAAACGCGTCATTGCCTCGAGGGTGTTCACCACCGTGTAGCCACGCTTGGCCAAGGTGTCGAGAGGTGCCAGACCGTCCTTGCGGTTCTCCGGAAGGAAATACTTACGACCGCCACCAATCATCACATTATGACTGCACTGCGCCATCTGAAGGCTCAGAGTGTCGAACTGCTTGCGGTAAGGCACATGACCATAGGTGGCGGCGGGGGTGGCGTCGAGCACACTCGAGGTCACCACGAAGCCCGTGCTCATGCCGTACTTCTTAGCATCGTCGAAGATAGTATTGTAGCGCGACGAATCGGGGCCCCAGTTCACATGGTAGTTGTCCACCTTTTGGCCCGTGGTCAGCGCCGTGCCGCCTGCCGAGGAGTCGGTGCGGTACTTGTTGCGCGAATAGGTGCGCGAGAAACCGCTGTAGGGGAAACGCAGGAAAGCCGAGTTGTTGCCCAGCGAGGCCACCACCGACGAGTAGACCTGGGCCACACCCATGCCGTCACCGATGATAAGGATGACATTCAGCGGCACCTCCGCCTCTTCTTCGTCAACAGCTGCCTCCTGTTCTTCTGCCTGACGGGCAGCCTGCTCCATCTGATCCCTCTGGTATTCCTGATCCATCACATAGGAAGCGGCAGCCCACGTCATACATCCTGACAGCGACAGCGTGGACGCTAGCAACAAAGAAAACAATATCTTCTTGATAATCATATAATAATTTATATTTTATCTTATTAAACGACCTGCAAATATACGAAAAAAAAGTATCTAATTATTATCTTATCGACCTATATCCTGCATCGGTGCGGCGATAATGTATACTCCTATGACATTGCGGAATTCTCTGTCGAAGATATCACGTCGGATGATGCGGTAGTGCGGGTCATAAGACGCTTTGAAGGCGGCGCTGTGGGTCATAACGAACTTGGGGTCGGGCGTGGGCAGCCCCTGGGCGCTGCGGAGAAGCGCGGAGACCAGTTTTTCCAGCGGGATGACGCCGCGCTTGACGAGGATGAGGTTGACACGGACGAAGTTGCTGTCGCACAGCGTGTATTCATAGAGTGGGAAGGGACCGTCGTTGACACCGTTGATGTCCTCCGGATAGGCGTCTTTCATCTCAGCCACCTCCTTGGAGATATAGCGCACGGCGGCCATGGAGTCGGTGAGGAGGTGTCCCGGGCCATAGAGGTCTTGGAAGACAAGCTTGTATAGGTCTTGAGATTCTGCAGCAGGGTAACGCTGGGCATAGCGCATCAGGGCCTCACCACACTGAGCGTGGGAAACAGTAAAGGAAATTAATAATAAAAGGATAATGGAGTGAAAAGGAGTGAAAGGGAGTGAAAGGGAGTGAAAAGACAAATGATAATGTCTCTTACCCTGAAGGTTACTTTGTTCTCCTGTAATATTGATTATCATAACGTTATTTAAGTGTATATATTCTTTGCTAGGGCTATCGTCCTCTCACTTCCTCTCACTCCCTTTCACTCCCTTTCACTCCCTTTCCACACGCTTTACTATCAATATGCTCAATTCCCAGAGGAGGTAGATGGGGACGGAGACGAGACTGAGTGTGAAGGGGTCACCGGTGGGGGTGATGATGGCGGCGACGATTAGGATGACGACGATGGCGTGGCGGCGGTATTTTTTCATAAAGGAGCTCTTGAGAATACCGAATTTGCCTAGTAGCCAGCAGAGTACGGGGAGTTCAAACACGACTCCCATGAGAAGACTCATCACTCCCAGCACCGAAATATAGGAGCTCAAGGTGATTGTATTCGCCACACAATCGGCTACCTGATAAGAGCCAAGGAAGTCGACGGTAATGGGGAAAATAGCGAAATAATTGAGCAGGACTCCGGCCACAAATAGCACTGTAGCAATCGCAACCGCCCGAATTGTGAAACGGCGTTCTGCCTGGTATAGCCCAGGGGAGATAAAGGCAAATATCTGATAAATAAGGTATGGAGACACAACAATAAACCCAGCCCATAGCGCCACACGCATGTGGATGAGGAACTGTTGGGTCAGTTCAATATTGATGAGGGTCAAGTATTTGGGCTTTGGACCCAAGACTACAGAAAAGAGTTGTTCTTTGAAGAAAAAGCAGGCCACCATGGCAATCATGGTAACCACCACCATGCGCCATAAACGCGAACGAAGTTCGTTAAAATGTTCCCAAAAAGTCATTCTTTTTTGTCGGACGAGTCGGACATGTCGGACGAGTCAGACTCCACTCCGTTCATACCGTCCTTGAAGCTCTTGACGCCCTTGCCAAGACCATGCATGAATTCGGGAATCTTCTTGCCTCCAAAAAGGAGCACAATAGCCAGAATAATGACGGGAAGCTCCCATCCATGCATTCCTAAAAACAATAACTGCATATATTAATCTTTTTTATTATACCATTGAATCTTTAAGTTTGTTGGTGTAGTCCTCGATCATGTGCAACTTGGCAGGGATGTCGATGTGCTGCGGACAGTGCTCCATGCAGGCCTTGCAGTCGATGCAGTGGTCGGCTTGACGCAGGCGCTCTATCTCGCTGAAGGAGGCGAGGTAGGCGCGGCGGGCACGGCGGAACTCGCGCTGCTCGACGGTTCCCTCGTTGGCTATATTATCCTCGTCGAGGCACTTGTTGTAGTGCTTGAAGTTGCCGGGGATATCGATACCCACGGGGCAGTGCGAGGTGCAGTAGTTGCATTCCGTACAGGGGATGGCGGGATAGTGGGCGAACTCGTCGGCCACACGCTCGAGGAGTGCCATCTCGTCGTCGCTGAGGGGCACGAGGGGTGCGTGGGTACGCACATTGTCCTCCACATGCTCCATGAGGTTCATGCCGCTGAGCGAGGTCATGATGCGGGGGAACATGCCGAGGTAACGGAAAGCCCATGAGGCGAGGCTGCGGTCGGGCTCGCGCTCCTTGAGGGTGCGTGCCAGGTGGTCGTTGAGTGTCGCCAGGCGGCCACCAAGGAGGGGCTCCATGATGACGATGGGTATCTCGCTGGCGTCGAGCGCATTGTACAGATGCTCGGCATTGACATTCTCAGGCTCTATCTCGTGGGCGTAGCGCCAGTCGACATAGTTCATCTGTATCTGGGCAAAGTCCCAGTGATACTTGTCATGCATCTCCACCACCTTGTCGAACTCCGACTGCTCGCCGTGGAACGACCAACCGAGGTTGCGGATGCGTCCCGCCTTGCGCTCCTCAACGAGGAAGTCGAGGAGACCGTTGTTGACGAAACGTTTCTCAAAGTCGCTCTCGCCTTCGGGGCTGACGCCGCCGAAAGAGTGCAGGAGGTAGTAGTCGATGTGGTCGACCTGCAGTTTATCGAACGAGTCGCGGTACATCTTGAGGCTGGCCTCGGGAGTCCAGTCGCGAAAGTTAGAGAGCTTGGTGGCGATGAGCCATTTGTCGCGCGGATGGCGGCTAAGGGCGATACCCGTAGCCTCCTCCGACATGCCCTTAAGATAGACAGGCGACGTATCGAAGTAGTTGACGCCGTGTTCGATGGCATAGTCGACCATATCGTTGATGGCCTTCTGGTCGAGTTTGGCGTCGGGGTTGTCGCGCAGCGAGCCGCCTCCCTCGATGGGGAGACGCATCATGCCGAAGCCAAGGAGGGAGACCTGCTGGCCATGGGCATCGGTGCGGTAGGTCATCTTGTCGGTGGGAACAGGCCCAGCGGCATATCCCTCAGCCTTGACAGTCTGAGGATGGTCGCAGCCCGCCGCCACGACGGCTCCCGAAAGGCCTTTGAGAAATTGTCGTCTATCCATAACATATGATTGCTTGAATGTTTGATTGCATGATTGCTTGAGTCTTGCTTGAATTTTGCTTACGTTTTGCTTGCGCAAGCCACTCTAGCAATCAAACATTCACACATTATTATCTCTTGTCTACTATCTCTTTGCGAGCTTTACGCTTTTTGCCACTGGACCAGTAGCCGTAGACCTCGCTGACGTTTCCGGCAGTGGAGAAGGCCTCGATTTTCTCTTCCTTCATCCAGCCCAGGATTCTGCTGAACTCGTCTTTGTTGAGGAGCACTTCGAGCTCGATGCTCTTCTCGCCGCTGTAGCCGCCAGTGACCTCATAGAGGGTGCAGCCACGGTGGAGCTCCTCAATGATATACTTGCGGATGCGCTCGTAGTCTTTCGACACGATGCAGAGTTTCTTGTGGTTGTTGAGGGTGGCGGTGAAGTAGTCGACCACGAGGCCGTTGATCCAGGTGCCGATGAGGCCGATGACCACCATGCGGAAGTCGTTGATGAAGAAAGCGGTGCAGCAAATGACGGCACCTGCCACGGAGACCGAAGCACCGATGTCGAAGTGGAGGAACTTGTTGACGATCTTGGCCAGGATGTCGAGTCCGCCGGTGGAGGCGTTGATGCTGAACATCAGGGCCTGGGCAGCGCTGAGCAGCAGCACGAAGCAGCAGAGGTCGAGCCAGGGGTCACCCATGACGGAGGGAGAACCGGTGACGAGGTTCGGGTTGGCGATGTTGGTGTAGGGGAACACGGCGGCCCAGAAGTCGGTCAGAGGACCGAGGATAAGGGCGGTGTAGACCGTCTTGAAGCCGAACTCGCGGTCGATGAGGATGAAGGCGAGAATCAGCAGGATGATGTTGATGACCGTGATGAGGGTACCGAGGCCGATATTGATACCGACATTGGCGAAGATGTTGGTCAGCACGATGGAGAGACCCGAGATAGTGCCGATGATAAGTTTGGAGGGCACGAGGAAATAGTAGACCGCAGCGGCGGTAACCAGCATACCGAGGGTCATAATGACCAGTTCTTTCCAAAACTTGAAGGTTTTCACGTAGTCAACAGCTTCATTGACTTTTGCAGAGATGTTACTCATAGGTTTAGTGTGTTATTTTTTATTTAATTCTTTACTTTCAGTATTTCATCAGATTCACGTGGCGGACCATGTAGCCCTCGACATAGATAGCTGTCATGGGTCGTGCGGGGCAGTAGTATTCGCAGGCGCCACAGCCGAGACAGGAGGTCTCGTTGACGGCGGGACGGCCGTCGGTCATGATGATGGCCCCCGAGGGGCAGTGGCGCGCGCAGGCGCCACAGCCTATGCAGTTGTCGGCCAGCACCACGGCATGGCCGATGCTGATGGCTGTCTTCTGATCCTTGGTGATGGGCTTGATAGCTCCCGAAGGGCACACCTCGCTGCAGCGCGTGCAGGCCGTGCGGCAGTAGCCCTGGTCGAAAGCCATGTAGGGCTGCATGAAGCCGTCGAGATCCGTGGAGGGACGCAGCACATGCTCGGGACACTTGCTGACGCAGAGCTGGCAGGCGGTGCAGCGGCTCTCAAAGTTGCTCAACGAGTAGGATCCTGCGGGCTTCAGCGGGAACCTGCGCTTGGGGACGCTCTTCTGCTCGATGGCGGCGAGGCCGCCGTCGAGTTTCTGTTCCTGAGCCTGCAACACCGCGGCGGTGCCCACGGCAGCCGTGACGGCAAGGAAGCGCCGACGGTCAGGGTCTTTAAGGTCCTTAGAGTCCTTAGAGTCCTTAGAGTCCTTAAGGTCCTTAAGGTCCTTAAGGTCCTTAAGGTCCTTTCTGGCAATCTTGATAGCCCCTTGCTTGCAGTGGCCGAGGCAGTTGAAGCACATCACACAACGCGAACCATCGACGGTCCGGCCGTCGACATCAATGCAGCTGGCCTTGCAGCGCTTCTCACATTTGCGGCAGCCGACGCACTTTTCGCGGTCGATGCGGATGCCGAAAAGGGAATATCTGCTGATGAATCCCAGCAGCGTGCCCACTGGGCAGAGGGTGTTGCACCAGAGACGGCCGAAGAAGAAGCTCACCACGAAGATGACCGCCACGGTAACCACGGCGATGATGAAAGGCAGACCCGTGGCGAAGAAGCCCGTAGTCATGCGGGCGAAAGCACTGTAGGGTGCCACGACGGCGGCGACACCATTGGCGATGCCGAAAAATCCCAGTACCATCAGCACCACGAAGAGGGCAAAGAACGGATAGCGCAGCCAGTTCAGCGGCTTGCGGTAGTGGAACTTGCCAAGGAGGGGTTTGCGAATCCAGATGAAGAGGTCCTGCAGGATGCCCAGCGGGCAAACCACCGAGCAGTAGAGGCGGCCTATCAGGAAGGTAACCAGCAGGACGGCCACGACGACGACCACGTTGAGGGCCAGGATAGCAGGCAGCAGCTGTACCTTGGGCATCCAGCCCAGACAGTGGCGGACGAGGTTGGTGTCGTCGAGCATCCATGCCAGCCCGTCGAGCAACAGGGCGCACATGCCGAGCAGCATGACGGCGGCGAGGATGATTCGGATGTATTTCAATGCTTTCATATTTCTATTACTTCTTACAATTGTCCGTGCACTCCCTTGTACTCCTTGCACTCCTTTATTTTTTCAGCATCGCATACACGGCGAGGCCGGCGACAGATTTGATGCCCGTCTTGCGGGTGATGCTCTTGCGGTGGGTGTTGACGGTATTGACGGCGATATTGAGGCGCGACGCAATCTCCTTGCTGCTGAGACCCTGGGCCACCAACTCGAGGACATCCATCTCGCGGTCGCTGAGGTTATAGTCCTCCTGCGGCACAAGCAGCAGCTCCTCAATCATGGCGTGCTTCTCCAGGTCGCGGCTCAGCTGCAAGATGTCGAAGACCAGCTCCATCATCTCCTCGGTGAGACGCTCACCGGGCAGATACTTGTAGATAATCTGGGTGAGGTCAGAGAGTTTGTCGCGGATATTGTCGTGACTCTTGAGATAGTGCTCGTGGACGGTAGGTGTACCCTCCAGCATCTGGGTGAGATTTTTCTCCTCGCGGCGCACATGCTCGCGCACCTCGCGGCAGTAGTCGGCATAGTATTTGCGGAGTATCTCGCCGCTATGGCCAGCGTTCTCGGTGATATGGTCGAGGTGGTGCTGTAGGTGCGGAAGGCGCTCCTCAAGGTAGTAGCGGTGCGAGGCACGGAGGTGCTCGGCCACAAGGCGGTTGTCGATGCGCGACGACTCCTCGTCGTCGGGACGATAGTCGTCAAAAGTGTAGATATTGCATACCGTAAGGAAGAAATGGTCGTCGACATTATTGTCGCGGCAGACCTCATTGACGGTCTTTTCGCCAAATCCCAGAGGAATGCCAAACCTAGGCAGCATAAGGATTAAGTCGTAGTTCGACGCAATCATGTCTGCCATCTTCATACGGCCAGTAAACAGGGTCCGATTCATGCGGCAAAAGTACGAAAAAAAAACGATATAATATATTTTTTGTATATTTGCATTATGAACAACAGGTTACGGACATTCGTCTTTTGTACACTATCATTGTGTTCCACAATAGGTTGGGCACAACAATATCCTTGGCAAGATACCACCCAGAGCCTCGACGAGCGCGTGGAATGGCTTATCAACAACCTGACCCTCGACGAAAAACTCTCGTTGATGGTGCACCAAAATCCCGCCATCGAGCGTGTGGGGCTGCCAGCCTACAGCTGGTGGAACGAGGCACTGCATGGCGTGGGCCGCGCCGGCGAGGCCTCCGTCTACCCCATGCCCATCGCCTTGGCCGCCACCTTCGACCCGTCATTGGTGCGCAGCGTGTTTAACAACGTGGCCCTCGAAGCGCGAATCAAATACCAGCAGGCGCGGGACACCGGCTACTACGGAGATTACGCTGGATTGACCTTCTTCACCCCGAATATCAACATCTTCCGCGACCCACGCTGGGGGCGCGGTATGGAAACCTACGGCGAGGACCCCTATCTCACCGCCATGATGGGACTGGCCTGCGTGGAAGGTCTTCAGCATGCCTACGATTACTTCGACGGCGGCGAGCCCGACCCTGCAGAGCTCAGCGCCGCCGCCTGCCTCAAGCATTTCGCCGTGCATAGCGGCCCCGAAGGTACACGCCACGAGTTCGACAGCCGTGTCTCGGAGCGCGACCTGCGCACCACATACCTGCCGGCCTTTGAGTATATCATCAAGCGAAGCGACGTACAGCAAGTGATGTGTGGATACAACCGCCTCAACGGTGAGCCCTGCTGCACCAACCGACGACTCTTCGACATCCTGCGCAACGAATGGCAGTACGACGGCATCCTGGTCACCGACTGCTGGGCTTTGAACGACGCCTACGAGACCGACACCGTCATCCCGCGCCACCGCACCCACGCCACTGCCGCCGCCGCTTACGGCGACGCCTTCGGCCGTGAGGTGGACCTCGAATGTGGCAGCGGCCTGCCCGCCCTGCGCGAGGCTGTGCAACAAGGTCTTGTGCCAGAAAGCAAGGTGGACGAGCATGTGAGGAGAATTCTCAAGACAAGAATCCGTGCCACAGAACAGTCCTCGCGGTCTGCTATCGTGGAGGCCGAGACTTTGGAAGTGCCGACAGCTTCCATGGTGCTGCTGAAAAACAACGGCGTGCTGCCGCTAAAGGATAACGAATCTCTCCGTCTCGAAGGTCCCAACGTTTACGACAGCCTCATGCCTCTGGGCAACTACAATGGCACACCCAAGCACACTGTCACCATCGGCGAAGCACTCGGCCACTACGAAGTCCTTAGTGCAGGCGACGGCAAGACGCTGGTCTACTGCGGCGGTCTCAATCCCCAACTCGAGGGCGAAGAACTGTCCGTGGAGAAAGAGGGGTTTTATAAAGGCGACCGCACCCGCATCGAGCTGCCGCAGGAGCAGGTAGACGAAATCAAGGCTTTTAAAAAGCAAGGTTATCGTGTGGTGTTGGTGCTTTGCACGGGCTCGGCCATCGCCTTGGAGAACGTCATCGACGACTGCGACGCCATCCTCGTGGCCTGGTATGGCGGCGAGAATATGGGCACCGCCGTCAAGCAACTGCTCTTCGGCGAGTGCGACGACTTCGGACACCTGCCCGTCACCTTCTACCGCAGCACCGACCAGTTGCCCGACTTCAGCGACTACAGCATGCAGGGCCGCACCTACCGCTATCTCGCCAGCGAACCACTCTTCCCCTTCGGCTACGGACTGAGCTACAGCTTCTACCAACTCTACGAGACCCAGGTCAGCGAGGCCGACTTCACCGTCGAGGGCATCATCAGCCAGTGCAACACTGACGTACCTGACGCCACCACCCACCGCACCGTCATCCAGGTCTACCTCAAGAACGAGAACGACCCCGACGCACCCCACAAACAACTTATCGGTCTCTGTCCCATTACCTTCGTCAGAGGCAATCCAACACGCAAACCCTTCCGCATCGAGCTCGACCCCTTCTGGTTCCGCCAGTTCAACCCCGAGACCGGCCTGATGGAAGAGCCCCGTGACGGCACCAAGTTCACCCTCCAAGTGGGCTTCTCCTCCGACGACCGCGACCTTTTCGATTATCCTTTCACCTATCACAACAGAAAATGAAGAAGATATTTATCATAGGCCTGATGGGCTTAATGGGTTTCATGGGCAATGCTAAAGCCCAGCATGACAGCATTGCCGAAAGCGACCCGGCCATCCTGCAGCGCATCGACGAATGGCAAGATTTAAAATTCGGCTTTATGATGCACTGGGGCATCTACGCCCAGTGGGGCGTGGTGGAGAGCTGGAGCATCTGCAACGAGTCGTGGATCACGCGCGAAAAGTTGGACGACGACGGCCGTCCCGTCAAAGGCACCAAGGGCGAGGATTTCTATAAATACAAGCAGGCCTACCAAGCGCTCAACCGCACCTTCAATCCCAAGCACTTCAACCCCGAGAGTTGGGCCGCCGCGGCCAAGAATGCCGGCATGAAATACGTCGTCTTCACCACCAAACACCACGACGGCTTCTGCATGTTCGACAGCCGCTACACCGACTACACCAGCATGGGACTGGAATGCCCTGCCCGGACCGACTTCACACGCGGCGTCGTCGACGCCTTCCGCGGCGCGGGATTCTGGACAGGTCTCTACTTCTCCAAGCCCGACTGGCACAACGACGACTACTGGGCCCACGAATGGGCCACGCCCGACCGCAACGTCAACTACTCCATCGCCGACCATCCCCACCGCTGGGAGCGCTTCTGCCAGTTCACCTACGACCAAATCCACGAGCTGACACACAACTACGGCAAGATAGACATCCTGTGGCTCGACGGCGGCTGGATACGCCCCGAATGGAGCGTCAACGACGAGACACGCCCCTGGCTGGGCTGCAGCGGACAAGTGCAGGACATCGACATGCCGCGTATCGCCACCATGGCCCGCGAAAACAACCCGCAGCTCATCATCGTCGACCGCAGCGTCGGCGGCAAATATGAGAACTACCGCACCCCCGAGAAGCAGGTGCCCGACACCCTCCTCCCCTACCCCTGGGAGACCTGCATGACCATGGGCGACAGCTGGAGCTACGTGCCCAACGACAACTACAAAAGCGTCAAAACCCTCATCCACATGCTCTGCGACGTGGTGGCCAAGGGCGGCAACCTGCTGCTCAATGTGGGTCCCGATGCCGACGGCAACCTCCCCGCCGAAGCCCTGCAACGCATGGAGGAGATAGGCCGCTGGCTGGACAAGAACGGCTACGCCATCTACGGCACTCGCCCCCTCTACCCCTACTGCGAAGGAAATATAAGATATACCCAGAGCAAAGACGGCAAGCACCGGTATGCCATCACCCTCACCGAGGAGGCACCCTACGCTATTGTAAAAGTAGTTAAGTAGACAGTAGTTAAGTAGTTAAGCCAAATGAAATAAGACAAATGACGAAAGAAGAGAAATATACTGCCCTGCTGCCGCAGGTGAAGGCACTGTGCGAGGGCGAGAGCGATATGATTGCCAAGATGGCCAATGTCAGCGCCCTGCTGCACCACGAGTTCGGCTTCTGGTGGACGGGATTCTACAGAGTGTTAAGTGTTCAGTGTTCAGTGTTTAGTAATGCTACGCAGGACAGCGACAGCCCACTTAACACTAAACACTCAACACTAAACACTCAAGAATTAATCCTAGGGCCTTTCCAGGGGCCGCTGGCTTGCGTGCATATCGCCTACGGGCGCGGCGTCTGCGGGACGGCGTGGAAGGAGCGTCGCACCATCGTGGTGCCCGACGTCGAAGAATTCCCCGGCCACATAGCCTGCTCCAGCGAGAGCCGCAGCGAGATAGTCGTGCCCGTCTTCAAAAACTCAAGCAATCAAACAATCAAACAATCAAGCAATCCTGAGGTCATCGCCGTCCTCGACATCGACAGCCGCGAGCTGAACACCTTCGACGACACCGATGCCCACTACCTCGAAGAGGTGGTCAAACTCCTCGTGATAGCGTAATAACGTTATTACGTAATTACGTTAGGCAAGAAACATTACAGCGAGAACTTCAGGTCCAGCCGGATAAACCAGCGGTCTTTCGGCGCCACACCATCGGTGTAGCTCAGTCGGCGCACGAAGTCGACACGCAGGAACTTCAGTATATTTTCTATACCGATGCTATACTCCATATACGGCACGCTGCCGATGGCACGTGTTCCCGAAGGCAGTTGGTAGAGTCCCGTGCGGTCACCTATGGAGGGGTCGTTCTTCTCGCTCAACGCACCATACAGGATATTGAAGCCCACCACCTCGCGCAGACGCAGGCGGTTGATGAGCGGTATGCGGTTCAGTATCCATCCCTTCAGGTGGTAGGTGGCGAAGAGGCTGACATAGCGGTCCATGATGAACTCCATGGGCTGCATCGAGTTGAATGCCGTGGAGGAGAGGAAGAGGTTCGAGTTACCCGAGGGGATATACAGGCGCGGATAGGGCGCGCGGCTCCACACGATACCTGCCGACGCCTTCATGTCGATATGGCCGAAGGAGGAGAGCCAGAAGCGCTTGTCGGCCGAGAAGGTGGTGGCATGGATAATCGACGACGACTCCGCCGAGGAATGTGTCAGCAGGCTGACCTTATGCGCCAGCACCAGCGACAGAGCGTCGTGCCGCAGGTTCGACTGGGTCTCGCGACGCCGTGTGCCCGGCGAGAAGTTGGGCATAAATCCCAGCCCCACATTCCACTCGGCATCGGTGAAGTAGTCCACCTCACGCAGGCTGCCGTCAGGCTGGTACTGCATGTAGTGCAGCGCCCCTGTGGGCTCGATACGCCGCGCCGCCAGCCAGGTGTCGAAACGCAGATGGTTCTTCCACTCCTTGCGGAAGCGCACCTGCGCCTGCGCCACATACTGCAGGTTCTGCAGCTTGTTGGTCGACGACATGATGTTGTCGCGGTCGAAGTTCTCGTAGTTCTGACCCGGGGCGTCGAGCTCGTAGAGCGCGCCCACGCTGATGCTGCTGAAGGGCGACTCATGCGAGTGCTTCTCCTTGTCGTCGAAGGTGTAGGTGTAAGTCAGGCTGCCCTTGGGCCGCTTGTCGCGGAAGCCATAGGCGCCATAGCCCTCGAGGAAATGGCGCGGACTCAGCTGGGCCTTGGTCATGCCGCCGAAACGCACACGCCAGCCCTCCTGACGGTTGTAGCTGATGAAGTTGTAGATAGGTCCCAGGTCCACCTTGCTCTTGCTGCGCACCTTGGAGGTGGGGATGTAGCCGCTGGTGAGCAGCTCGCCGGTGTACTTGATGGCGCGGAAGAGCGGCAGGCGGTCCAACTCCACCCACATGCTGTCGAGCACCGTCTCCTTGGCCGTCAGCGTCACGGGACGCCGCTCGTTGAAGTCTTTCTTGAAACGTATCTGCTGGCTTCGCGGCAACGTCACCTCATGCTCGAAGGTAGAGAAGAGGCTGTCGGGCAGCATCCGCGCCGTATCGCTGAGGTCATAGTCGGTATACACGCGCATCTGGTGCACATAGAGCTCCTGGATATGCTTCGAGATATACATGCGGCCGTAGGTGTCGCACCGGTACGGCAGGTAGTGGCCCGCCGAGTCACGGTGGAAGGTCTGCACGATGGAGAGGTCGCGCACGAAGTTCAGGTTGACATGCGGCGACACCGTCATCACATATTTCGTCAGTGCGAAGGTGCTGTCGGGGTCCAGCGACACATACATGCGGCCCGTGAAGCCATAGCTCTGCTGGTTGGCAGGCACGAAGCTCAGCTCCACACACTTCTGTCCGTCGACATAGGTGGTGTCGGTGATATAGTACTTGTAGAACGTCACCGCCAGCACAGGCGACAGCGGACTAGTGAAGTGATTCAGCATCAGCTCGATGTCGCCGTCATAGATATCCACGGGGTTGAACATCGCACGGATATTCTCGTCGATACCCTCGTCCGAGAGCACCTCGTCGAGACCCTCATGGCGTTTGCCGATGACCAGGCGCCGCTGATGCTTGGGACTCTTGCTGTAGCTCTCCTCGGCCAGCAGCTCGCGCATCGAGACAATGAGGATCGGCGTGGCGTCGAACTCCGTCTCGTCGATATATTTCTCCAAGAAATTCACCTTGCGCCAGCAGCTGTTCTCGAAGTCGGGGTTGAAGTCGTCGAGCGACATCGAGAGGCGCTCGTAGACATTCCTATAGTAGCGCGGCAGGGCCTCGGCGCGGTTCTTCTCCTTGTGGTCTATCACCTTCTTCACCAGCTCCACCGCGGGGTTGTGCTTGCGCGAGTACTTGGTCTTGCTCTTCTTGGCCGTGACCTCCACCTCCTTGAGGGTGGTGCCGCGCGGCACCATCTTCACCGTCACGCGCTTCTGAGTCTGGCCGCGCTTGAGTTTCATCTTCTGCGGCTCATAGCCCATCATGCGGAAACTCACGGTGGTGTAGCCCTGATCGTTGCTGATGCTGAACTTGCCGTCCATATCGGTCTCCGCACCCACCGTGGTGCCGTCGAAGACGATCTGCACGAAAGGCATCGGCTCGTTGGTCACGGCGTCGCGCACCCTACCCTGCAGACCCGTCGTGGGACTCTGCGCCTGGGTAATTGAAAATTCAAAATTGAAAATTGAAAATACTGCGAGAAAAACTAATGGTTTATATTTCAATAGGATATTCATCTTCCAATCATACATTGTAATATGCAAAGATACATCTTTTTTGCCAAATATCACCACCAAACAAACCATCAAGAAATAACAAAGCACACGATAGCCATATAATCAATATTTTAGACTATCGTTTAACGTTCGTTTAACGTTCGTTTAACGTTTTTAATACGTTAAACGAACGTTAAACTCTCGTTAAGGTATCGTGGAAGGGGGCAACCTGAAGGCTACTTGAAGGCGTTCTCGCTGAGGCCGTTGCCACTCAGGGCGAGGTCTTTCATGTAGCCGGGGACCTCGCGGCCGAGGTACTTATCGACATAGAGCTTGGCGAGGTACTGGCCCAGCATGAAGCCATGTCCGCGGAGGCCCGTCAACAGACCCACCTCGGGGTCTACGATGTAGCGCGGCTCGGTGTAGCGGCCGGCCCAGCAGGCCAGGAAGCTCACCTCCCTGAGGCCCGGCAGCCACTCGGCGAAGACCTGGCTGACAATCTCCAGGAACTCCTTGCTGTTGTACTTGATGTTCTGGCGTGTCTCGTAGGCGTCGGTGTCGGGGCTGGCGCAGCCGATAATCTGGCCGGTATGCTCGAACTGCTGGCCGTAGACGGCGCTGAAGCCCTTGTAGTGGCGACGGTCGATAATCATATCCAGCGGGCCGCCGTTGGGTCCCATCATGGGCAGACGACGCGTGATGAAGGCCTGGTGCTTCACGGGATAGAGGCCCGTGTCGATGCCCAGCATGTCGGTGAACTTCTCGGCACCCCAGCCCATGGCGTTGACGAAGTGTCCACAGGTGTATTCAATATACTTACCTTCGTGGTTGCGTACCAAAGCGACGACTTTGTCGCCCTTGCGCCAGACGGAGAGCAGTTCGCAGTCCTCGTAGTAGCGGCCACCCAGCGAGACGCCGATGCCACGGATGTAGTCGATGACGCGGCCCGGCGTAGCCTGCCAGCAGTCGCGCGTGATGAGGGCGTGGCTGTAGGTGTCGCGCGTGTCGTCCCACAGCGGCGAGATCTCCTTCTTGAAGTCCTTGCGGTCGATCATGTAGGCGTCGCTCCAGGCGCGGCTGGCGTCGAGGGCCTTATAGGTGGCCTCGTCGTGGACGAGGTTGACATAATGTGTGGGCTTGTAGTTGATGTTGTGCACCTTCTGGATGCCTTTGAAAATCTCGTGGCTGTGCTGTGCGATGTCGGCGATGTCGGGGTTCGAGAAGGCCGGACGGCCGCCGCCGATATTGCGCCACGAGGCGCCGCGGCTCCAGTTCACCATGACGGGCTTGAGACCCGCCTCGGAGAAGTAGCGGAACAGGCCGCTGCCCGCGATGCCGCCGCCGGCGATGAACACCTTCACCTCCTCGTGCTGCACACCGTTGCCCTGCGGGAAGATATAGACCTCCTTGCGGCCCTCGGTATAGACGTCGCCCAGCGTCACCTGGTTGCTCAGCGGCGCACGCGGCGTGGCGTCGCCGGTGAGCTCGATGCCATGGGCGCGGAGCACGCCGCGGGCACGGGCGATGCAGCGCTTGCCGCGGCAGGGGCCCATACCCATGCGGGTGATGTGCTTCAGCTCGTCGACAGAGATATACTTGCGGTCGCCCACCACCTCGAGCAGATGCTCCTCGGTGATGTCCTCACAATGGCAGATATAGGTGGGTTCTTTAGTGTCTTCTTTAAGGTCCTTAAGGTCCCTAAGGTCTTTAAGGTCTTTCGGGTATTTCTCTTTGACAATAAATCCCTTCACGTCGGTCATCTGGCCGTCGACCTGGGCGACGAAGACGCGGGCGACGTTGGTCTTGTTGTCTTTCTTGAGCACCTTCTCCACCTTGCCCTCGCCGATCTTCTGGCCGTTGTTGTCCACCAGCCACACCTCGGCGCCGTCGGCCACCTCGTACTCGATGGGCAGGAAGCACCAGTTCTTGGCCAGGTCGTAGCCGAAGATGGCCAGGCCGGGGCAGTGGTTCACGCAGGCCATGCAGCCGATGCACTTGTCGTAGTCCACCGTCGGCGTGCTGCTGGTGGTGGGCTTGCTGATGGCATGCTGCGGACAGCTGAAGGTGCAGGGGTTGCAGGCGAAGCCATAGAGGCAGTCGAGCTGCACGAAAGGTTTCATGGCCATACGCTCCGGCGTGGGCAGGTTGGGCTTCTCCAGCAGACGGATGGGGTGCTGCTGCGAGTCGATGTACTGGCGCGAGATGTCGAGGTACTCGTCGTAGTTGAAACGGATAGCCATTTCCTGCGCTATCTCGTAGGCGGCCTGTTTGCCGCGCAGCACGGCGCTGGTACCCTCGCCGATGCGCACGGCATCGCCCACGCCATAGACGTGGTGGCCGAAGAGTTCCTTGCCCTTGGTGAGCAGCTGGTTATCGGGCACCAGACCGGTGCAGATATTGATGATGTCGATGTCGTCTATCACCTGCTCGGTGCCGGGGATAGCCTTGAAGTTCTCGCATTTGGCGATGACGGCACCCGTGATGCCGGTATAGTCCTTATTAGGTATCGCGCGCACCAGCGTGTAGCCTGTCATGATGGGGATGCCGAGGCGGCGCACACGGTTGGCCTGTACGGGGAAGCCGCCCTCGCGGGGCATAGCCTCGATGATGGCCTTGATGGTGGCGCCGGCCTGCATGCCCTGGTAAGAGGTCAGGTAGCCGATATTGCCGGCACCCACAGTGAGCACGCGCTTGCCCAGCAGGGTGTGCTCCTGGTTCATCATCTTCTGGAAGACGGCGGCGGTGTAGACGCCCGGCACGTCGTCGTTCTCGAAGGCCGGCATGAAGGGCACAGCGCCCGTGGCCACCACGAGGAACTGGGCGTCGACGTATGCCATCTGGCCATTGACGATATTCTTCACCGCGATGCGCGGTCCCTCGAGGAGGTCCCACACGGTGGTGTTGAGCAAGATGTTATCCAATTCCTCATTCCTCATTCCACATTCATCATTAACAAGCGATTTGGCGATTTCAAATCCGCGCATGCCGCCGTACTTCTTCTCTTTCTCGAAGAAGAAGAACTGGTGGGTCTGCATATTGAACTGGCCGCCGATGCGGGGGTTGCTGTCGATAACGAGGTTGTCGATGCCGAATTTCTGCAGCTGCTCGCGGCAGGCGAGACCGGCGGGGCCGGCGCCGATGATGGCCACCTGCGTCTTGTAGATCTGCACGGTCTGTGCCGACTCCTCAGGACGCATGGGCGGCTCGAAGGTGACGCCCGGCAGGTCGGCCTCATGGGTGATGGAACGCACCTCGTGCACGCCGTCGACGGGGGTGATGCAGATGCGCCGCACACGGCCGTCGACCAGCATCTCGCAGGCACCGCATTTGCCGATGCCACATTCCAGACTCCTGTTGCGCCCCTGCAGCGAGTGGCTGTGCACCGGGAAGCCGGCCTCGTGCAACGCCTTGGCTATCGTGTAGCCTTTGCGTCCTTGCACCTTGTGTCCTTCATACATGAATTCGACCACTTCCCTCTCAGGGATGTCGAGAATCGGATGCCGTTCAATCTTGTACATATTTGTATGTGTTTTAGGATTAATTTCTTACGAAAAATTCACCCTCTTTGTCATCACCACAAAGGTAGTAATTTTTTCAATAAAATGCAAAAAAAAGTTAAAAAAAATAAAAAAGCCAAGGCGTAGTGCCTTGGCTTGTAGGATATTGCCCTTGATGTTTGCGGAGGGCTACCTGACTATCAACTTGCGTACGGCGGCCGTGTGGGCACCCACGATGCGCACAAAGTAGGCGCCGGAGGTCAGCCCGCTGACGTCGATGGTGATTGAATGGTCAGTGATGAGTGATGAGTGATGAGTGATGAGCGATGAGTGATGAGTGATGAGCGATGAGTGATGAGCGATGGTGCGGCCGCTGAGGTCCATGAGGAAGACCTGTGCGCCGGCCTCGACACCCGTGAGGGTGACGGTACTGCTGGCGGGGTTGGGATAGAGGCGCACCTGCGAGGCGTCGACAGTGCCGATGCCCGTGGTGTCGTGGGGATCCCCACCCTGGGCGCCGCAGAGGCTGTCCATGGTGAAGAAGACGGAGTCGAGGCTCGAGGCGTCGGCCGTCTGGTAGAGGGTGTTGCCCGCCTCGTCGCTGATGACGAAGGAGCAGATGTTGTCGTCGTTGCCGCTGTACCAGCGGAAGCTCAGCGGCATGCCGCCGCAGAGGAAGAAGGTCTGGCTGACGTCGCTGCCGCGGCGCATCTCCACGGTGCCGATGACGTGGTTGCCCGTCGAGGCCTCGAGGAATCCGCCATGCCAGCCGTCGCCGGCAGCCGAATGGCCTCTGACGGTGAAGGCGCAGGTCTCATTGGCGCAGCCCGTGAGGAACACGGCGCTGACGGCGTCGCTGGTGTCGCCCTGGCCACAGAGGGCGCGGACGCTGACCTCATAGTTGGTGTAGGCGTTGAGGCCCGTGACGGTGAACGAGGGGGTGCCACTGGCGGTGCCGCGCTGCACGCCGTCGACATAGACGGCCCACTGTGTGGCGCTGCCCACGGCAGTCCAGTGGAACGACAGGCTCTGGGCATCGGCCGAGTCGAGCGTCAGACGCACCACGGGACGGCAGCCCTCGATGGGCTCCAGGTGGAAGTCGAAGAAGTACATGTAGTGGAAGTTGTTATTCACTATCGGGCTCACCACCACGCGGGTACCCTCGCCTTCATAGACGTCGAGGTAGGAGATGAACTCCTCGTGCGAGGTGTTGGGGTTGTTGGGTGCCACCTCGACGGTGTCGATCCACTCCACGTCGGAGCAGTCGCTCTGGCTGGCCACGCCGACCTTGAAGTATCCGTGGTCCGACGAGCCCACCCAAGTGCGCAGGCGCACACCCTGCAGGGGCTCTGCCATGGCGGGCAGGATGATCCACTCGTTGTTGCCGGCATTGCGCAGATAGCCGCGGTGGCTGTCGGAGAGGCGGCCGCGGAAGATATACTGCGAGAACGACCAGCAGGGGGTGAAGCCTTCCTGGGAGGCCACTACCATCTGGCTCTGGGTGAAATGGAAGGGGATATGCTGGAAGGCGCAGTCGGTGAGGAACGGTATGGGGGTGCTGTAGCGCATCTGGCCGTCGCATTCGACGCCTATGCGTACCTCATAGCGCGTGTCGGGCTGCAGGCTGTCGAGGGTGTAAGGCATGAAGGCCACATCGGGATCGGTTGTCCAGGCGCCACTGCCGAGGGGGCGGTACTGCAGCGTCCAGGGGGCGCCGCTGCCGGCAGTCCAGGCGAGTTCCACCGACGAGCTGTCGACGGCCGTCACCGCCAGCACAGGGGCTTCGCAGAGCTCCTCGAGGTTGCACTGGCCCACGAAGCGCAGGTCGGGCAGGTGGGTCTTGTGCGACACCGACGGCGGCGTAGCGCCGTCGTAGGGGTTGTTATCGTTCGACTTATAGTGCATCTGCCACTCCGAATCATGCCACAGCCAGTAGGGGTTGGCACCCATGCTGGTGTTCGAGCCGGTGTTGTCGATGATGGTGACGACGACATTCGACGTGCCGTCATAGGCAAAGGGGGTGGTGAACATCAGGGTGTCCCACTCCTGGTTAGGCAGGAGATACTGCACGTCGTTGGCCACCTGCGTCATGCCCGTCGTCGGCACGGGGTTGTTCGACACCGTGGCGGTGCTGTGGCCCAGCCAGATGCTCAACTTGCGCGTCGTGGTCACCGACTGGGGGCGCACATGGCGGCGCAGGGCGATGCCGCGGATAGTGTCCTGGTTCGCCAGCACGTCGGCGGGGTACATCATCTGGCTGTAGGTGTACTTGTAGAAGGTCACAATCGGATGGTCGTTGGACCACGAGGTGGTGTCTTGTGCCAGCGCGCTCTCGCCGCACTGACGGAAGACGATGGGCACCGTCAGGGCCTCCGAGGTGTCGGCGCCGCAGAGGGTGCGGAATGTGGCGGTATACTGGTGGGTGTAGTCGAGGTTGGTGAAGAAGTGGTAGTTCGAGCCTGAGGCCTGCTCCTCGACATCCATGGCGCCGGGGTCGCTGAGGTCGTGCAGGATGGCGATGACGCCGTCGGCGTCGTTGCCGCGCACGTCATAGTCCCACTGGAAGGCTGCGGCCTCGTGGTTCACCGTCACCTGGCGCAGGTTCGTCAAGGTGTAGCAGCTCAGCTGCGTGGTGAACTCCGTGGTGCGGGGGTCGCTGAGCGACTCCTCGCCGCACTGTGTGACCACCCACACATAGTAGTGGGTGCCGGGCTCGAGGTTCTCGAGGGTGATGCCCGCGATGTCGGCATCCTCAGACTCTGCCGTGGTGATGTCGTCGACGGTGTTGTAGTACACCGTGTAGCCCTCGGCGTCGGCCACCTCGGTCCAGGTCAGCACCGCCGTGGTGACACCCACGCGCTCCGCCGTCACCTCGAGGGGACGCTCACAGCTGTTGAGGGCCGTGACAGTCACATTGTCAAGGTAAGCGTTACCGTTGCTATAGCCACTACCGAAGTTGCCAGCGAACACCAGATAGCCAATGTCGGAGCTGACGCCCGTCAGGGTATCGGTGCGCACCTCGTAGGTGGTCCAACTAACATAGCCCGGAGCGTAGGAGCCCACGGCGACGTATGTGCTCAGGTCGTTGGGGTCGCTGGCCAGGTAGACATACAGGGTACTCTTATAGACAGTGAAAGAAATATCCAGCTGGTTCATCGGCGCGGGAATAAGAGGCGTAGCAATACGCATTACGCCACTAGAGGAAGCTGCGTTGCCGTTGAAGCTCAGCACGTTTCCATGCGTGTTTCCATAAGTGTAGAGGTTGGGGAAAACGAACGTTCCGCTAATCAGCGAATCCACACGGGTCCAGCCCGTAGGCTTCGTGGCACCATCCACTGTGGTGTAGCTGTCGAAGTTTTCGCTCCACGGCAGCGTCATCTGCGCCGCGGCGCCCAGCGGCGCCAGCGCGCACGCAACAAAAAGCATCAATCGGGTAAAAATCTTTCTCATAGTTATGTTATTTATTATTTTCTCTATCAGAGCAAAAGAAAGAGGAAACCTCTTTTCATTGTAAATGATTGCGGAAACGTTTTATTGTGCACCCCCACAACAAGTTATCCACCCCTCCCCTAGTTCATATCATGAACAAGTCGGACGGAAGCGCCAGTATTTCTTGTCCTATCAGTTGCATTTATCGTAAGCTGATTCGATTGGAACGACAATCCATAGGCTTTAGACGCTTGACCTGTATGATGATTGCAACTCCAATACAACGCTTTATTACCCACATCCCTCACATCCGTTTTAAATCTTGTCCCCGCTGCCGGTAAAAAAACAGCACCTTCTGCCTCTAATAAATACCAATCAATCGAAATAATATTCGTTGTCCAATCGGACTTATCATTAATTGTTCCCCAATAACTCCCTGCATGAAGTGATGGCGGTTCAAATTCATCAGGAAATAAAATGATTCCATTCTTATTATTAACCTTAGCAAATGCAAAACGAGCCCCAGAAGTTCCGTTTACCGTACCAGTCGTGGTACGCTTGGTAAAGAGTGTATCCCACTGTCCAGAGGTCAGCGTTCTCCACCTTCCTGCGACATTACCTCCATTGCTTATAGCATTATGAACGCCCCAATCGGCATGGGCGTATGTGCCCGTTAAACTATAGAAATATGAACTTCCATCTGTGGGACCATAGCCATAACTTCCCCCATCGCCAGATGCAGCATTAGACGTGTTGTATGGCATATACTTCACATTTCCATTATCCCATCCACTGGTTCCCCATCCAAAAAGTGTCACTTTCCCTGTAGTAGTATATTCACCTCCAACACTTCCATCGGATTCTTCTGTATCGTTTTGCGACGACAAGAAACTCCACTTCTGCGAGCTTTTATTATAACAAAGGTTACCTTGTGAAATAATCACTTTTTTTGTTGCATTTACACTAAAAAGGCCTCCAAATCTTGTAGGGACATATCCTATTTCTGCTCGTCCTAAAGAATAATTCGTCCCCGAATTACCCTGTGTCTTCTTGAATTTCTTTTTAACATCATCGTTTTTGCGAACACCCACCTCCACAGTGAAGCGGTTATCAGGACCTACAGGCAGGACGGGAAGCTGGATGATGGCGGTATCGCCAGCCAGGACACGAAGGGCTGTTCCTCCTACCAGTTTGACACGGCGCAGGGCGGCATCGTTGGTCTCCACGGCATTGACCGTAAGGGTATTGCCGAGGGTGACGGTCTTGTTACCACAAAGCTGGTATTTGTTGCTGCTCACCACGATGCTGTCCACCTGAATGGTGAAACCATAGTGGTTTATAACCATGACATTGAGGGCACCAGTAACATGCTTGAATTCGAGCACAGGATTGTCACCGGCGGTAGCCAAGTAGGCCACCATGGGCGACGGCAGGTTCTGCAGCGTACGACCGTAATGCGTCGTAGTGGCATAGGTATAGCTGGAGGGCAGGTTGAGCGTATAGTCGGCGCCACTGTTGCTGACATAGATGCCGGCGGGGTAGACGCCAAAGAAAGGAGCCTCAAACGAGGAGGCAGAGTTGACAGTGACAGTGTTGTTAGGCTCATCGATGTTGACAGTCACCTGTTCTCCATTGACAAGCACCTGGTCGTCCGTTGCCCAATAGCTGACATTGCCACTCACAGCCACCTTGCCGGCGCCATGCATCCCTTCGGCGGTGATGCGCAACGTACCGCTACCGCCGAGGGAATCCTTCTGACAGGCGGCAACAGCCAAAGCCACTAACAACAACAAATATATCTTCTTCATAATCGATATTCTCCTTATAATTAATCCCAGAAATGATTGCTTCCGACATTATCGGTCCAGTTGTCATGGACGGAATAAGACTCTACCTGGCGGCTCTGTCCGTTGATGGCAATACCATCCTCGCTAGCCCAGATATTCAGATGATCCGCCAGACCGCTGGTAGCGTAGCCGCGCTCCGTGCAAAAGTTGACCGCCGTCAGCCGCGGCGACACATAAGCACGTTTCTTACGTTTATCTATCTCATTCATCGTATGTTAATATAGTCTTTGTATAAAAAAAGTAACAACAACGCTCTCCGTCGTCGTTATCAACAGTTTTTCAACAAGCAATCAACACCCAACACTTTCTTATAAAAGCATTGGTAATTTGTAAAAATCAGCACGTTAGACAAAATCATATTCATCTAATGGTTAATTATTAACACTGCAAATATACAAAAAATTCTTTACACACAAAAAAAAACGGCGAATTATTCTAATTGTGCTAATTGCTACGCAGGTCACAACATCTATGAAGTCGCGACCAAAATCAGTTTAATTTGTTAAATTCGCCGTTTCTCAAAGATATAAAAAAAGCGGAAAACAGACATTTTGCTGTTTTCCGCTTGTGGCTTTTCGTGGCCGATCGCAGACTAGCTCTCAGGGCTCCAGTGTGCCGGGAGGCGGTAGCGGGTGGTGGAGTGGCCGAAGTTGTAGATGTAACCCACGGTGACCGAGGGGATGCCGACCCAGAGGATGGGGGAGCTGACGAGGCCCGTGCCGGGACCCTCTTCGCCAGTCTTGCCACCCGCGATACGGGGCGGCACCATGAGGTATTTGGCGTCGAGGTAGAGGTCGCTGTGGCGACCGATGTAGTAGCGGAAGAAGACGCCGAAGTCGGCGGCGATGTCGAACTGTAGGTGGTCGTAGCGCCACACAAGGCCAGCGCCGAGGTAGGGCAGCACGTTGAGGCGTTTGCCGCGGGTGAACTTGATGGCATGGGTGAGGTTGAGCATGACGTCGGTATGCAGCGTGGAGAAGCTGTAGGATTCGCCAGGCTCGCCCTTGATGGTGTCGTAGCGCTCGTGGGCGGTGAGGCCGCCGAGCTGGAAGCGTATGGTCCAGAAGTTGCTATAGTTGCGACCCATCATGATTTCGGGGGCTAAGCCATACATGCCGTCGGAGGGGCTCATGTGCTCGAAGGTGAAGGAGGAGAAGTTGGGGCCTAAGCCGAAGCCCATGAACCAGTCTTCTGCCACCTCGCGCGACTCATACTGAGTGCGGCGGTGGAACGGCGAGTCGGTGAACTGGCGCGTGACGCCGAGGGTCAGCGAGGTGAGGTAGCATCCGCCGCCGTTGCCGGCCTCGGGGAGGAAGTGCATCTTGCCCTGGAGGAAGAGGTCCCAGCCGCGGGCGAAGCGGTAAGAGAGGTGGGCGCCGAGCATGGCCTGGAACTCATGGTCGGTAGCCTCGCCGCCGCCGTTGCGGAAGGAGACACCCAGACCCAGCATGGGGTAGAAGTTAAGCTTCCAATGACGTATGCGCCAGAAGGTGGAGTTGAAGTCCCACATGAACTCGGCGGTACCGAGGGCGAAGGAGCCCTGCTGGTCGACGCCGGTATAGAGGTAGGGCAGCGACATGAAGTCGAAGGTGGCCTGGAAGGCCAGGGGGCTGAGGATCCACTTACCGACAGAGAAGTTGCCCGAGAACCCCATGGGGTTGTCGTTCTTGGGGTTGTCGTAGATGCTCACACCTCCGCTGAGCGACATGTACATGTTGACGCCAAAGTCGGTACCCACCTGTGCACGGGAAGTTGAAAATTGAAAATTGAAAATTGAAATTATTGCTGCAACAAATAATATCTTTCTCATAATTCCTAATTTCTAATTCCTAATTAATCGTACTATTGACGGGCATGCGGTAGCGCGAGGTGGAGTGGTCGAAGTTGTAGACGTAGCCGAAGGTGACGATGGGGAATCCGACGCCGAAGATGGAGCCCGAGGGGCCCGCGCCACCGGCCAGACGGGGCGGCACCATGATGTACTTGAGGTCGAAGTAGATGTCGCTCATGTTGTCGACATAGCGGCGGATGTAAAGGCCTGCGTCGGCACCGACGGTGAAGACGGGATCAGTCTGGTAGCGCCACACGGGACCGGCGCCGAGGTAGGGCATGAAGTTCCACTTCTTGCCGCGGGGGAAGCCGGTGATGAGGTTCGTGAGGTTGATCATGAAGTCGGTGTGGAGGCTGTTGAAGATGTACCACTTGCCGGGCTTCATTTCCACATTGCTGTAGGGCGTGCCGTCAGGGTTGAGGCCCGAGACGGTCTCCTCGTGGGCCCGCTCGCGGGCGAAGAAGCCCGAGAGCTCAAAGCGGATGGTCCATACATCGCTCCAGTTGCGACCAATCATGATCTCGGGGCTGAAGTTCCAGAGGCGTGCGTCGGGGTCGGTGACATACTCGAACTCGAAGGAGGAGAAACTCAAGCCGCCACCGAAGCCCATGAACCAGTCTTCGTCGGTGCTGCGCGACTCATACTGCGTGCGACGGAAGTAGGGATTGTCGCCGAAGCGGTAGTTGGCACCGACGGTGATGGTGTGCATGAAGTTGTCGCCGGCACTGCGGTCGAAGGTCTGCGGCAGGAAGAAGCACTTGTACTCAAGGCTGGCGTCCCACGACGGGCTGAGGCGTATGGGGAGATGGAATCCCAGCATAGCCTGGAAGTCGTTATCCTCACCGCCATAGTCGTCAGATGGGCGGTAGGCCAGGCCGAGGCCAATGAGAGGATAGACGGGGAAGGGCGTGGGGATGGCCTTGTTGTAGACGTGGAAGAAGGTGGCGTTGACGTCCCACATGAACTCGGCACTGCCGAAGAGGTAGAGCGAGCTGTTGGAGCTGCCGGTCTGCAGGTAGGAGGGCGCCAGCACGGCGTCGAAGCCGAAGCGGAACGCCAGGGGCTGCATGAGCCAGCGGCCCACATAGAGGCCTCCGGCAGGAAGTGAGAAGTCGCTGCTGCCCGAGTGCATGTAATAGTTGGCACCAGCATTGACAGACAGGAAAAGGGTATTGTCATTGTATGCATTGCCGCGCTGGGCACCCACCGTGAGGCAGGTGATGGACAGCAGCAGGGTCAACAGCAACTTCTTCATATTCTCCGTTTAGGGGTTTTACGTTTGAGGTTTTACGTTTCTTATGCTTTCGCGCGCTCGGCGAACTCCTTGGCGGAGACTTTCTCCACCTCGGGTTTCACCTGCTCCTTGAAGAGTTTGCTGAGGTTGTCGGCATAGAGGCGGTCGACGACCTGAGCGATGTTCTTACGGTCGGCAGCGATGCTGCGGGCAGCCTTCTCGAGGCGGTCCTCGGTCTCTTCTTTCTTCTCGCCTTCAACCTTCTGGTCGTTGCGGCGGAGGATATCCTTGATGTAGTCGACAATCTGGTTGTTGGTGGGCTCGACGGGGCTGATCTCCTCGAGCTTGGCCTCGATGAGCTCCCACTTCAGCGAGGGGACATACTTGTCGTTCCAGTCGGCCTCGATGGATTCGGGGGTGAGCTCTTTCTCGCCGCGGCTGGCGAACCAACGTTTCAGGAAAGCCTCGGGCAGGGGGGCGTTGAACTGGTCGAGGAGGGCCTTGCGGACCTGGTTGACGAAGAGGTAGTCGCTCTGCTCGTTGTTGGCTTTCTCAATCTCTTTCTTGAGGAGCTTGCGGAAGGCGGCCTCGTCCTTGACGTCCTGGCCGGGGAAGACCATCTGGAAGAGCTCGGCATCGACCTCGTGGGGGATGATGCGGGAGACACCCGAGAGGGTGAACTCGACGTCGGCCTTGAACTTCTTGGCGGCGGCGGTGTCGAGGTGCAGGGCGTGCTCGATGTCGGCGGTGGGGAAAGCCTTGTAGGGGTTGAAGACGATCTTGTCCTCAGCCTTCTTGCCCTCGAAGAGGGGCAGCAACTCGGCATCCTTGAGGTTGGCGAGGTTGAAGGAGGAGAAGGTGTCGATGCCACCCTCTTTGGCCTTGCCGTTCTTGTCGAGTTCGACGGCCTTGCCATAGAGGAAGTCGCCAGCGGCGACGGTCTCGGGGGTCTCGAACTTGCCATAACGCTCGACGACGCGTTTGAGCTCGGCGTCGACGTCCTTGGTGGTGACACTCACCTGGTTGTACTTCACGGCGACCTTGTCCCACTCGATGCTGAACTCGGGGGCCACGGCCACGTCGAAGAAGAACGAGAAAGCTTTCTGCTTGCCGAAGTCGACCTCACCGGTCTTCTCGTCGTTGCTCATGGGCATGCCCAGGATGTGCAGTTTCTCGTCATCGATATACTTGAAGAGGGAGGTGTTGAGCTGGTTCTGCACGGCGTCGCCGACGATGGCGGACTTGTACATGCGCTCGATGAGTCCCTTGGGGGCCATACCCTTGCGGAAGCCGGGGATGGTGGCCTTGTGCTGATACTCTTTCAGCTGCTTGTTAACGTTCTCAATGTAGTCGTTTTCCTCGATATCAACCTTGATACAGAGTTCCAAATCACTTAATTTCTCTCTTGTGATGTTCATCTGATTATTTATTTTATTGATTCTTAGTCTTTTTTATATTCCGGTGAAAAATGCAAAAATACGCAAAAATATTGAATCGGAGATATTTTTTTTCAAATCTTAATAAATCCCGACGCCGAGGTTGAGGAGATAGTAGAGCAGGCCGTTGTCGCTATTGAGCGAGGTGTCGGAGGGCATGCGCTTGTAGAGGTGTGTGCGTCGCGAGGCGAAGATGCCTACGCCGCCGTTAATGTTGTTGTAGACTTCGTGGTCCTGATCGAGGCCGCCCATCTGCGAGGCGGTGGAGAGGTAGACATTGAGTTCCTCGGAGCAGCAGGTGAGGTAGAGGTCGACACGCTTGAGGTAGCGCTTGGGGAGGGTATCGGACTGGAGCTTGTTCTTCAAGTCCTCGAGGAAGTTGTCGCGCGTGTAGGTCACGGAAGTGGTGCGCGAGGTAGGGCACAGCAGGTCGACGTAACGGGTGACGCCCTCCTCCTGGTAGTAGAAGCGCACAAAGGGTTGGTAGAGTCGAGCGTTGTCGAGGAGGTTCCACTTGATGATGCAGGCGTTGCGCTTGTTGGTGGTGGGGTTGACGTCGTAGAAGCCGAAGCCGCCGATGGTGTCGTTGTTGGTGGTGACGGTGATAGAGGGACGAGTGATGAGGGTGGCGTCGGTCTGGCGGATGAGCGAGACGGGCTCGGAGGAGGCGATGATGTGGCCGTCGGCGGTGGAGCGCACAATGAGCACATACTGGTAGTTGTCGCGCAGGCGGCGCGAGCTGCCAGTACGGGTGACGCAGTAGTAGATAGGCTGGGCGCCGCCGGCGAAGTTGCCCTCCTGTCGGTTACGCAGGGTATAGAAGAAGGGGATGGAGTCTTTCAACACTCCGTTTTCATAAGCCATCATATAGACCTCGATACTGCCCTGAGGGTAGTTGATGGAGTCGCTGTTCAGGCCATAGGAGTAGATGTTATCCTCGCTGAGATAGCAGCGCTGCACACGCGCCCAGGTGGTGTCGTCGTCCTGATCGAGGACACAATAGATTACCGGCACGTTCTTCCACTTGGCGTTGGGCGAGAACTCGACCTCGCAGGAGACAAAGAGGAGAGCTGCAAGGAGATATAGTATGGGTTTGATGGGTTTCATGGGGTTGGGGGTAATGGAGGTGATGGGACTAATGGAATTAATGGAGTTTATGGAATTAATGGAAATAATGGGGTTTATTATTTTTCAATTCTCAATTCTCAATTTTCAATTCTCAATTCTCAATTTCCTATTCTTTCGCCCACTTCGATTTCGTCCATGAGGAGCCAGGGGTTGAGGCCTTTGGCGCGGTGCCAGGCGGGGACGGCTTCGATGGCGCGGGCGTCGATTTTAAGGCTGACGATGCCGGGCTTACCCACGGGTACGCGGAGCTCGACGACACGGGCGGCTTTCTCCTCCTCGGCGGTGGGGTCGAAGGGTATGGTGGCCTGCAGTGTGTCGCTGTAGTGCTCGCCGTCGGACGAGAGCAGCAGCGTCACCTGACGCGGCGCGAAGGCCCAGTTTGCCGGGGCATGGGCGTAGCGGAGGGTGACATAGTCGACATCGATGGGCTTGGAGAGTGCAACCGTGGTGACGACGCCGTCGCCCGAGAAGCCCAGCCAGCCCTCCTGGAGGTCTTCGACATAGCCCTTTTCGCCGTCGAAGAGCAGCGTGTCGGCGCCCACATTGAAGGGAGTATTGGGCTTGCGCGAGAAGGTGGTGGATACAATATAGTCGTAGTTGAACTTGCGTGTGGCGGTGAATGACGGCGGCTTGCCGGGCGTGAACACACGGGCCTTGACCACGGTAGTGGTGGTGAGGGTCAGCGGCTCTGTGTAAATCGGCGACGCCTCGGTGGGCTCGCTGCCGTCGAGGGTATAGCGGATGATCGCTTGATTGTCTGATTGCCTGATCGTTTGAGTGTTTTTCTTGCCTTTCTTGGGTGCGGGCTTGGCAGAGGCCTGAGACTGCACGTCGGGCGAGGTGAGCGTCACCGTCAGAGGCTGCGAGAAACGGTGGGCGGAGGCCTCGATGAGCGGCGGGTCGACGATGCCGGTCTTGACGACAGGCATGGCGGTGCCATAGAAGTCTTCGGGACGCTGGCGCAGGGTGTCGGAGACATAGAGGCTGTCAACGAAGAGGTTGGTCACCACCTCGGGGATATAGCCGCGGAGGTGGAGGCGGAAGGCGGTGCTGCCGGCGGAGGGTGCGACGGTCAGGCGGTTGCTGTCGAGAGCCATGGTGAAGGGCTCACCAATGAGCGAGACATAGAGGCCGTCGAGGCCCTGTTGGTCGGCGCACCAGCGCACCTGCTGGCGCGAGGTACCGCTGAGGGATTCGCGCGGTACGCCATAGGTGCCAGGGATGCCGGTGCCGCGCTGCGAGAAAAGCACCTCGCGGTCGAGGCCGAACCACCACAAGGTGTCGCCATGCCACTGCGGCAGGTTGACGCGCAGCTGTGGCTCGAGGGTGCCACGGAAGGCATCCGTGGGCGAGAGGGTGTAGTCGGCCACGACGTCGCCGGAGCCGAAGAAGGTATAGGTGACGCGGACATCACACATCGGACGTCCCGCGGCGGCATACTGCAGCATGGCGTCGACACAGACGGTATTGCTGTCGGGGACGCTGTGCATGACGGCCACCACCGAAGACTTCCAGTCTTTGTGGCCGGCGAAAAACAGCGTGGGGGAATAGTCGAACAGGACCAATCCGCTATAGGTGTACCCCTTGATCTGTGCCGTGGTGGTCTTGAACCACGTCATAGGCAGATAGAGGTCGGGATTGACGATTTCGAGACCACGGGTGTGGTCGACGTCGCACGAGTCGACCGTAAGGCGTAGGTCGTTGACCAGCGGCTGGCGCGGACGGCTCTTGTACTCGAGAGGGAAGACTCGGGTGCCCAGATGGCGCTCCTCGAGCTTGGCCTTGCGGCGCTCGAGGTCGAAGCGGATGAACATCTCCTCGCCGGGTTGGAGGCTGACGGGGGGCACCTGCAGCTTGACGCTCTCGGCACCGCCGCCACGGATGGCCATCTGGAGGTCGCCGGCGGTGATGTTCGAGCGCTGATTAGTATATATGGTATATTCTAATATATATTTACTGAAGTCGGAGAAGTCGTTGCGGTTGGTCACCAAGAACTCGACGTCGTCGGGTGTCTGCTTGATGAGTTGTACGTCGAAGGGACTGTAGAGGTTCTTGAGGTCGGGCAGGTAACGCTCCTCAGACCATTCGATGAAGGCGCCCTGCATCGGGCGGAGGCCCTCTACCCTACCCCACAGTTTGTCGTAATCCTGCAGGGGTGCCGCAAGGGCCACCATCGGACGGCCTGCGGCCTTGACGACGGCATGCTGCAACTGCTGCCCGTCGGGGTTGAGGAATGCCACGATATCGGTATTGTCGGAGAAGTCGGCACCGGCGAAGAGTACCGGACGGCTCTTCTCCAATTCTTTCAGTCGCTTGAAAGCGGCGCCCATGCAGACGCCGTTGTCGGGAGTGTCGCCCAGCGACCAGGCGATGATAGAGACGTGGTTCTTGCACGTCCCATAGAGGTTCTCCACACGGCGCTCGAAGAGCGGCACAAACTCCTTGTCGGTAGCCACGGCTTGGCGCTGAGAGGAGACCGGCAAGAGGTTGGCGTCGCAGACGACATAGAGGCCCATCTCGTCGCAGAGCTCGTAGAAGACCGGCGCCATAGGTGAGAGTGCGGTACGCACCGCATTGATATTGTTGCGTTTCAGCTGGAGCAGACGGGCTCGCAGGAGGTCGCGTCCCTCGTCGCTGTCGACAGCCTCATAGGGGTAGATGACGCCTCGTAGCGTCAAGGGCTTGCCGTTGAGCGTCAGCAGGCCGTCGGAGACCTCCAGACGGCGGAAGCCAAAGCGCTCTCCCAGCACCTCTTCTTCCTCCATCTTCTCGTTGCGCAGGCGCAGCACGGCGGTGTAGAGCACCGGTGTCTCGGCGGTCCAGGGTTCCACGCCGTTCCATGAGCGGCTCATGCCGACCGTCACATCGCTCTCCTTGTCGAAGACCACCCAGCGACCCATGCGGTCGAGAGACTGACCGTGGGGGTCGAGGATCTCGACCTCGAGATAATACCTGCCTTTCTTCGTGGCGTTGAACACCGACGCGTCGATAGACAGCGAGCCCGTCAGCGACGCGGCCTCATAGTCGGCCGTCAGCTGTAGGTCGGCGACATACGGGTTGCCACGGAAGAGCAGGTAGGGGGTGCCGTTGAGGCCCGTAGCCAGGCGCTCGCTCTCGAGCAAGGCGCCACGCGACTGCTTCATGGTCTCAACGGTGAGGCTGTTGCGCTTGCCATATTTCAGGTACTTGTCCAGCTCGAACTCGTTCCAGTGGCGCGAGTCGTCGGCATAGCCCGCCGTCTTGCCGTTGACCAGCACACGGCAGGCGCGGCCGCCACGGACGTTGAGCAGCACATGGAACGCCTTCCACTCCTTGTCGGCATCCAGCTGACAGGTGTAGAGCGTCGAGCTGTCGGTCTGCTTCTCCTGCCACTCCTCCAACTCGAGATAGTAGGGGGAGTCACGATAGGCGAGCTTAGTGATGGCGCGCTCGTCGTCGTAGGGCACCAGCAGCGAGTGCGGCGCACGGCGGGTACCGTCGTCCTGCGCAAAAGCGCAGACGACAGACAGGCACATGGCAGCCACTAACAGCAGACCTCTTCGCATCTTTCTGCGTCTTTTTATTTGTTGCCGAGATAGAAGGTGATACCACCCGTCAGCAGGTAGAGGCTGACGGCATCGTCGAGCATCGGCACATTGAGCGCATCGCTGCGCTGCACATGGTTATCCATGAGCACCTTGAGACCGACATGGGCGGCGAAGGCCACCGTGCGGCTGACGGCATAGCGGGCACCGAAATCGAAACCCACATAGAATCCACCCTCGGTGATCTTGGTCGAAGGGGGCTCGCTCGACGTGCCGACGGGCAGCGTGTAGCCCACCTGCAAGACTCCATAGGGCGTCAGGCGGCTGCGCATGAAGTGGCTGCGCAACTCGGCATAAATGGGAATCTGTGTGAAGGCACCTGTCGGATCGGCCAGGTAGCTGAAACCCATACCCACGGCGGCCTCCTTACGGAACTGGTAGCCGACGGAGAACGACGGCATCAAGGCCGACACGGTGTCGTTGAGGCCACTCTCGTTCGAGGAGTTCAGGTTGGTGGCATAGCTGACATCGCCCGTGAGGTAGAAGCCTCGCCACAAGAATTCGACATGGCGCTGCGCCACTGCTGTGCCCGAGAGGCACAGCAGTGCAACAGCGGTAATGAAAAGTTTTTTCATCTTATTCAATTAAGCATTCATCGGTTTGAGGTTCTCGCTGATGATCAGCTGAGCCTCGGTAGCGGCCTGCACCTGCTCGACGGTGAACTCGGGATTGATCTCGGTCAGGACGATGCCCTTGGGGGTGATCTCCATGACGCCCATCTCGGTGATGATCATGTTCACCTGGCCCTTGGCGGTGAGCGGCAGGGTGCATTTCTTCAGAATCTTGGGGTTACCCTTGGCGGTGTGCTCCATGGCGAGGATGACCTTGCGGGCACCCACCAGGAGGTCCATGGCGCCACCCATACCGGGAGTCTTCTTGCCAGGGATCATCCAGTTGGCGAGGTCGCCTTCCTCATCGACCTGCATGGCGCCGAGGACGCTGACATCCACATGGCCGCCACGGATGATGCCGAAAGAGGTGGCGCTGTCGAAGGTCGAAGCACCGGGCACATGGGTGATGTAGCCACCACCGGCGTTGATGAACCAGGGGTCTTCCTTACCCTCTTCGGGGGTGGGACCCATGCCAATCATACCGTTCTCACTCTGCAGGATGACGTGGACGCCTTCGGGCAGGAAGTTGGGAATCAAGGTCGGCAGACCGATACCAAGGTTGACGACATCGCCGTCGTGCAGCTCCTGGGCTGCGCGCTTGGCGATAAAGGGTTTAATCTGTTCTTTTTCCATTTTTATAATTGTTTGATTGTTTGATTGCTTGATTGTTTGAGTGCTACGCAGGTCATGTCAAACCATTTCGCTGTTTAATTGTATACACACTTGAATTCATCATCTTATATAATTCCTCAACCTGACCTTGCAACATCTCAAACCTTTCTTGTCAGATAATTACTTGCGTATATTAAATCTAACCAATAATAGGTCTCATTTGCCTCTTTTAAAGAAATGGCTACTTTATGGATAAAATCCTGTGGACTTTCTGCCCCCAATGCTTCACAATAATTTGCTCCAATGCTTGTGCCAGATTTGAGTATTTGCTTTGACATAATATACTCGCCCTTCTCCCTCATTTCACCACATAATGCAATGATATTTAGAGAGAATTCCTTACTCTTTTCGTATATTATACCTTTGGTTCGCATTACGTTTTTTTATGATGCGTCAGCTACTCAAGCAATCAAACAATCAAGCATTCAAGCAATCATATTATTTCCAGCCGCGGGCTACCATCTCCTGGGCGATATAGGAGGCCTCGTCGTCAGCATAGGTGTTGGGGCCGAAGCCGGCATCGTAACCAAGTTCCTTTGCTAACTCGTGGCTGATACGCGGACCGCCGCAGATAAGGATGACCTTGTCGCGCAGGCCCTCGGCCTCGAGCATCTCGACAAGCTCGGTGAGGTTCTTGATGTGCACATCCTTCTGCGTGACAGTCTGGCTCACGATGAGGGCGTCGGCATGGAGCTCGATGCCCTTGGCGATAAACTCCTCGTTGGGCACCTGGCTGCCAAGGTTGTAAGCCTCAATCATGTCGTAGCGCTCCAAGCCGTAGTGGCCGGCATAGCCCTTCATGTTCATGATGGCGTCGATACCCACGGTGTGGGCGTCGGTACCCGTCGAAGCGCCCACGATGACAATCTTGCGGCCGATGTGCTCGCGGATATACTCGTCGCACTCGTGCATGTCCATGGTGGTCGACTCCACCTTAGGCACGTGGATGCTGGTATAGTCCACGGTATGGGTCAGCGAACCGTAGCAGTTCATGAAGCAGAAGCCCTCTGTCAGTTCCTTTTGGTACACCACCAGGGGGTTCTCGAAGCCCATCTTCTTAAGCAGCTGCTTGGCGGCCTCTTCGGCCTCGGCACCTGCAGGTACCGGCAGGGTGAAGCTCAGCTGCACCTTGCCGTCGTTCATCGTGTCGCCGTATGGCTTTATCTTGGTGAGGTCTAAGGTTTTGTCGTAATCCTTAGCCTCCATTGAATACAAACCTTCGCTCATTTTTCTTAAGTTTAAAAGTTTAAAAGTTGCGCTTCCTTCGGTCGCTGAAAGATTAAAAGGTCCTGAATCTTTTTATCTTTTAATCTTTTCAACTTTTTATCCTCACTTTTTACCTTTCATTAATTCCACAAACGGGTTAAAGTAGTGCTCGCCCTTGAGGGTGACGCCGTCGAGGCCTTTACCGCCGGTCTTCGGACGCTTCACGTTGGCGAAGATACCCTTCTCCAATGCGGTGAAGAGGCCTTCGCTCTCCATGGTCTCGAGGAGCTTGGTGGCATTGTGCAACACCTCCTGGGCACGGCTCTTGATGATGCCGCCCTCTTTGAATTCCACCTCTTCTCCGATATCCTTCATGTTGTTGAAGATATACTTGGCGTTCTCGATGGAGAGGTAGCGGTCGCTCATGAAGGGAGTGTGGATAGCCTCGGTGGGCATACCCAGCAGCTGTAGACCCTGGTGGGTCCACTGGCCGATAACATTAAAGAGGGCATCCTGGATATGGCCACGGAAGATATTGCCGGTCATGAACTTGGTCGGCGGCATGTATTTCAGCGGAGCCTTGGGGAAGATTTCGCGAATCATCTGGGCCTGTGCCAGCTCGTAGAGGAATCCGTTGGTGAGCATGGGGTCCATCTCGAAGGCGTGGCCGAGTCCCATCTGCTCCTCGGGCAGGCCGGCCATCAGAGCCAGCTGCTCGTTGATGAGGTCGGAAGCCAGCACGGTATGAGCCTCCTCATAGGCGTCGGCGGTGGTGAGGTAGTTATCCTCACCGGTATTGATGATGACGCCGGCGAAGCCGTTGATGATACGGCTCATATACTGGTCAATCAGCGTGCGCTGCATGTTGATGTCGCGGAAGAGGATGCCATAGAGAGCGTCGTTGAGCATCACGTCAAGTCCTTCCAGCGCACCCATGGCAGCGATTTCCGGCATGCAGAGACCAGAGCAGTAGTTGCAGAGGCGGATGTAGCGGCCTACTTCCTCGCCAACCTCATCCAATGCTTTGCGCATGATGCGGAAATTCTCCTGGGTGGCGAAGGTGCCGCCGAAGCCCTCGGTGGTGGCGCCGTAAGGCACATAGTCGAGGAGCGACTGACCTGTGGTACGGATCACGGCGATGATGTCGGCACCCTGACGGGCACCGGCCTGAGCCTGCACCACATCCTCATAGATATTACCTGTAGCCACGATGATGTAGAGGTAGGGCTTGCTGCCCTCACCTATCGTCTCGATATATTTCTCGCGGCGCAGACGGTTGCCGCGCACTTTCTCTATTGTGGCGTTGATGACGGGCTCAAGGACCTTGTCGATGTCGGCTTTTGCATGGACGGGAAGTTTGGTGATGTCGAGGGTGCCAGCGGCAATGGCCTCGGCAATCTCCTGCGGGTTCTTTCCGGTTTCCACCATGGCGTTGCCCACATAAAACATCACGCCCTCGCCAAGGACACCATTGCTCTTCAGGTGCTCCACAACGACGTTGGGCATAGGCACATCATTGTCGTCGATACCGTCGATGCCAAGAAAGCGGCACAACGTGCGCTCCACAGCCACGGTGGTGTAATCTTCCACGAAATCCTGCACCTGTCCGGCAATCTTGCGGGCTACCGAACGAGCATGCTCAACCTCGTTAAAATCAAGTCCTACTTTACTTTTCTGCATTGTTGTTGTATTGTTTGTTTATTGTTTTTACACTATGATTCGAACTGCAAAGATACAACTTTTTTTATAAATATAAATAAAATAAAGAAAAATACCCCTTCTTGAAACAAAAAAAAACGGCTCTTGAAAGCCGTCTTCCTGCCCAAAACATTATCATGGTTTTGACATTTGGGCTTTTGGGTTCATTCACGCTATATAGACACAGAAATGCCCATTTCGTTTCACTCTTTAACTTTATTTAACATTAAAGCCCTAAAAAAAAAGAAGCTCCGCATCGCTGCGGAGCTCCATATTATTTCATCGCGGTAGCAGTTGTGTCAGTCTCTGCGGTGTCGTCTTCCTTGTCGTCCTCCTTGGTGTCGGACTTGTCATCGGACTTCGACTTCTTCTTGGGCAGTTTGATATCGCTCAGACCGCTGCCGCGGTTGAACTTGCTGATGTCCACAGGTCCCGATATGCCACTGACATGACCCTTCTCGGTGAACTGCCACAAGGTATAGCGCACCGTAGGGGTGCCACGATAGTTGGCAATAAATATCTTGTATTGACGGTATTTCTTGCCGCTAAAATGTTCCTTGAAGAGTTTCTCACTGGTATAGATCATCGGCTTAGCGCCATACTCTTTCTCCATGAGTTCGAGTATCTTATCGACACGCTCCATATTGAGCCTATTGACATGATAGCCTTCGATGTCGAGTACCGGCACCAAGTCCTGATCACTTTTTTTGACCTGCTTCTTGAAATTGCCCATCTGCTGATAGGCAGTGGTCTTCGAACTATAGACATGGTAGCTACCCACCAACAACCCTGCCTTACGTGCCTTTTTGATGTTGGTCTGGTAGTTGGGATCACGATTCGAGGTTCCTTCCGTAGCCTTGATATAGACAAACTTGATGGTCTTGTCCTTGGCGACCTTGGTCCAGTTGATGGTACCTTGGAACTTAGAGACATCGATACCTCTTGTGTGCTCTTGTGCATGCAAGTGGAGAGCAGGGAGTACAAGAAGTGCAAGGAGTGCAAGATTACATTTGTATTTCATCGCCATTCTCATGGAAGAATTTAAAATCCAACAGACTATATTTCTCCGACGGTTGGATGTCGAGTTTGACATGGTATTTGCGTTTCCATTGCGAGCGGAGGCTCTTCAGCCAGCCCCCTTTAGTGAGGTAGGCGTGGACGAAGGGATGTGTGACGAGGGTAAGGCGCTTCTCGATGGCGGAAGTCAAGAGAAACTTCAGGCTCGACTCTATCTCGTCGACCACCACGAGGCTCTGTTTGATATGACCCGTGCCGTCGCAGAATGGACATTTCTCCAGCACATCGACCTCCATGGCAGGGCGTACGCGCTGACGCGTAATCTGCATGAGGCCGAACTTGCTGAGCGGCAAGATAGTGTGGCGGGCTTTATCGCGTCGCATTTCCTCGGTCATTACGTCGAAGAGTTTTTTTCTGTTCTCGGCTTTGTTCATGTCGACAAAATCGACGATGACGATGCCTCCCATGTCGCGCAGACGCAACTGACGGGCTATCTCCTTGGCGCTTTCGATATTCACCTGCAGGGCGGTGTCTTCCTGGCCGCTGCCAGCCTTGATATGGTTGCCACTATTGACATCGATGACGTGCATTGCCTCGGTGTGTTCTATATATAGATAGACTCCCGAACGAATGGTGACGATCTTGCCAAAGGCACGGCGGATGTCGCGCGAGATGCCGAACTGGTCGAAGATAGGCGACTCCATCTTGTAATGCTTGACGATGTCCTCCTTGCCGGGGTCGATACCTTTAAGGAACTGACGCACCTCGGAGTAGAGCTCGGGGGTGTCAACATAGATGGTGGCGAAATCGTCGGTCAGCACATCGCGAAGCAATGCCGAGGTGGTGCCGAGTTCAGCATGTACACGACAGGGGGCGTTGACGCGCTTGAGTTTCTGCGTCATCTTATCCCAAGCCTCCATAAGCTGGTGTAGGTCGGTATCGAGTTCGGCCACCGTACGGCCTTCTGCGACGGTACGCACGATGACGCCAAAGTTCTGGGGTCGGATACTCTGCATGAGACGACGAAGGCGGTTACGTTCGTCGTTTTTCTTGATTTTCTGCGAGATGGAAACCTTGTTACTGAAAGGTGTGAGCACCAGGTAACGGCCAGCGATGCTGATGTCGCCCGTCACCTTGGGGCCTTTGGTGGAGATAGGTTCCTTGGTAACCTGCACGAGTACAGGCTGGCCAACCTTGAGCACATCGCCCATGTTGCCCACCTTCTCCAGGATAGGTTCTATTTTAAAGTTGTCGAGTGTGGCAGCGCTCTTGTCGCCATTCATGGCGAGGCGCAGGTATTTGTCGACCGACCCGTAGTCGGGCCCAAGGTCTAGGTAGTGCATAAAGCCCTCCTTGTCGCCGCCTACATCAACGAAGGCAGCATTGAGGCCTTGCATGATTTTCTTCACCTTGCCGAAGAAGATATCGCCCACAGCAAACTGTTCAGTGGTCTTCTCTTTATGAAGTTCCACCAGGCGTTTGTCTTCCAACAAAGCTATCTGTACACCCTCGTCGCCACTTGATATTACGAGTTCTTTATCCATTCAATTATCGATATACATAAAAAAACAAATTACATACCTATCCCGAGGGAAGGTGTGTAATTTGTTTTAGTTTTTGGATGATAGAAGAAACTTAATTATTTCTTCTTATGTCTATTCTTGCGCAGGCGTTTTTTACGCTTGTGCGTAGACATTTTGTGACGTTTGTGCTTTTTTCCGTTAGGCATAGCTCTTACAGATTATAATTATTTAACTTTCTTTTTGACATCCTGCATGAAAGTCTTGGCGGGCTTGAAAGCGGGGATATTGTGAGCGGGGATGATAATGGTGGTGTTCTTGCTGATATTGCGGCCAGTCTTCTCAGCGCGTTTTTTCACGATGAAGCTGCCGAAACCACGCAGGTACACATTCTCACCTTCGGAGAGACTCTCTTTGATAACGGTCATGAACTCCTCGACAGTGGCCTGGATGGCGACTTTCTCGATACCGGTTTTCTGAGCTATTTCAGCTACGATTTCTGCCTTTGTCATTTTAATGAATCTTTTTTATTTGTTAATCTTATTCTCTGTTTTTCAACCAAAATCGGAGTGCAAAAATACTACTTTTTTTTCAATCAGCGAATATTTTTTTTTCGCACACCCTCTTTTTAACATTTTACACAACACAAACAAACTGATTTACAATATGCTAATGACCGATAATATTTTTCTCACACAGTTGCATTTCATTTGCAAAAAGAACTGTTTTCATAGCCCTATTTACTAGTTTTTAACCTTTTAACGAAGACAAACCAGAGGACTACAACGGCAGCGGCAGAGCACCCAACTACCATAGGCCACGGGAGGGCCATAGTTGCCTCGGGATCGACACAGGAGACACCGTTGGCGGCGAGCCAATAGAGCGCCACAACGATGGCATTATTAATGAAATGGACAGTGATATTAACAAGTATCGATTGGCCATAGAAATAGAGATAGCCCAACAAAGCCCCAAGGGCGAAACGTGGCATAAAGGCGAAGACTTCACCATGGACAAGGCTAAAAATGGCGGCGGTGAGCCAAATGGCGAGGTGAGTGGAGAGTGGAGAGTAGCGAGTGGAGAGTGATTTTGAGAGCCAACGGTGGAGGAGATTCTGAACACCAGCGCGGAAGAACAACTCCTCACAAACGGCGGGAACAAGGGCAAGGCCGAAGAGGTTAAGCAGCGGGTGGCAGTGGGTCATCATAGCCTGGACGGTAAGCTGCGACTGCTGTCCAATGGCGCGAAGCTTGCGTTCGACAGCCTCCCAAGACCCCGTCCAGTGCCAGCCATCATTCCATTGGGTAAGACATTCTATCAGCGGAATCGACAGTGCCAGAACGCCAACGCCGACGAGAGCAAGGAGCCAACGGCGAGAAGAGAAGTCGAGCCGTAGAAAGTCACGTTCGGTACCTGCATAATAGATACGGACGACCAGCAGTGCAGGCAGGACGAAGATCATCAACTGGGAGAAAGAATTCCAAAGAAGGAGCGCGCTCTCGTTGCCAGCCTGGTTCATATTAACGCCGCCGAAGGCCATCTGAACGATAACAGACACTACCATCAGTACGAGCGACAGCAGCGACAGCACCAAGAGATGCATCAGAGGGTGGGATGTTTTTTTCACGTGATGAATGATAGGTGGGTTATATTACTTTAACAGAGACATGATTGGAGAGGAAATAGGCAACGCCGCAAGGAATGCGGAGTTCTATATAAAATATGTATAGGTAGTTCCATGAAGCATCAGTTTTTACGCAAAACGTAAAGCTCCAACTGGTGACCCCGGCGGGATTCAAACCCACGACTTTCGGAACCGGAATCCGACGTTCTATTCAGCTGAACTACGGGGCCTAGTAAAGGTTATTCCGGGCTAATAACTGCAAAAAAGAGATATTATTGTGCAGAGGAAAGTTTTTTTTATCTAAAAAGTGAAAAGTAAAAACCAAAAGGTAAAAAGCAAAACGTAAAACAATAATTATTATTTTTTTGCGTTAATAGACTCACGAAATAAGAACGTGAGAATTTGAAAGAAAGCAGGCGAGACGCCTGCGTACCCATTAAAAATTGAAATTTGAAAAACGTGAAACATAAAGCAGATAGCAGGCAGCGGGTAGCAGGTAGCTACCGGCTACCGGCTATCGGCTACAGACTTTTTACTTTTTACCTTTTATTTTTTACTTTTTCCCTCACCTCGACCGCTCAAGACCATTCGGTGCTAGCGAAGGGACATTGGTGGAAACTAACCGTGAGCGAAGAAGGCATGTACCGCATCACGACCGCTAACATTCCTACGCTGAGAGGAGTGAAGGTGGACAGTCTGGCGGTATACGGCATGGGCGGCGGGATGTTGTCGGAAAGGAATTACGAAACTCCGACAGCGGATGTCCCGCAGGTGGCCACAGAAGTAATTGACCATAACGGCAACGGGTTCTTCGACGACGGCGACGAGTTGCTATTCTGGGGCGAGGGGGCCGAGAGATGGCATTACAATCGGCAGCAGTCCACCTGGATTTTCGAACACCATGCCTATGCCGTGGAAAACCACTATTTCCTGACGGCATCATGCCGCGGAGCGAAGCGAGTGGAGAGTGGAGAGTGGAGAGCAGAGAGTGATACAACACTGACGACATATACCACAGTGGCACATGTAGACAACGACCTGACAAATATGTACCACAGCGGCCAAGTGTGGGTAGGCGAGAAGCTGACGACGGCCGTGCCGTCACGGAGTTTCGAACTGCAGCTTCCCGGAAGTGTGACAGGAAAAGTGCGGCTGCGGTGGGCTGCTGCAACGACGAAAGGGGGACGGTTTTCACTAAGTTCGGAGGTCGGTGGGTGGAGTTCAGAGATGACCTGCACAGCATCGAATCCGTACCGCACCCTGACAAGGGAACTGAGCGGCAGCGGAAACACCTATAGGTTCGAGTTAACTTTTGTTCCGACAGAGAATTCGGGAGCAGGATATCTAGATTTTATCGAACTGAGTGCCGAGGCGTCGCTGCGGTGGAACGGAGGACAGCGTGTGGTGAGGAGCGACCGTGCTGCGGGACGTGTGGCGCAGTTCGCAGTGAGTGATGCAAGTGGAGCGCTGAGTAGCCAGATGGAGGTGTGGGATGTGACAAAGGCTGGAGGAGAGCGGAAGATGACTGTGAGCGGAGGATGCTGGACCGACAGCACGGAACTGGGTCGGAAGTATGTGATTTTCGACAAAGAAAGTTGCCTAACGCCAATATCAATCAATCCGCTTGAGAACCAAGACCTGCATGGACACGAAGCTGCGAAACTGGTGATAGTGACTCACCGGGACTTCATAGAGAAGGCGCGTGAGCTGGCCATGATGCACGAGTTGATGGACGGAATCACGACGCTGGTAACGACTGATGAGGCTGTATACAACGAGTTTTCTTCCGGCAAACAGGATCCGATGGCTGTCCGTGCGCTGCTCCGCTGGTTAAAGAAAAAATATCCGTCGGAGATGCCGCGGTACCTGCTACTTTTCGGAAAAGGAAGCTACGACAATCGCGACCTGGAAGGACGGAGACTACCGACAGTGGTAACGTATGAGACGTCCTATTCGTTCGACGAAGATGGCTCGTCGTATGGCAGCGACGACATGATGGGCTACCTGGACGAGAACGGCGGCAGCAGCTATACCGAAATGATGGACGTGAGCGTAGGACGCCTGCCGGCGAAGAATATAGAGGAGGCAGCGCTGATGGTAGACAAGCTAACGGGCTACATGACGCGACGGGATCTGCTAGACGACGAAGTGCGAGGCGACTGGCGTAACGTGGTGGCGCTGCTGGCAGACGATGCAGACCCCGGACGAGGAGGCGACAGTGTTTTCGCCCACTCGTCGGAAGTTATCGCCACGAGCATCAAGACCTCGATGCCGCAACTGAATATCGACCGGCTCTATGCAGACGCTTATCAGCAGGAGTCGGGCACGATAGGTTCCTACTATCCTGACCTGAATAACGCGTTGCGGCGACGGATAAACTACGGCTGCCTACTTTTGAACTACATCGGGCATGGATCGATGACATATATCGGCACGGAACGCTTCATCGAACTGTCGGACATTGCGAGATACAGCAATGAGGACCGCCTGCCGCTGATGGTGACGAGCACCTGTTCGTATGGCCGCTACGACGAGACGGAAGGCATTTGCGGAGCTGAGGCCTTCGTGCTGGCCCGTGGAGGTGCAATAGGAGTGATTAGTGCGTCGCGCCCCATCAGCCATGTGGAGCGTTTCAACAAGGATGTAGTGATGTATGCTCTAGAAGAGCCCAACACCATTGGCGACGCGCTGCGGAAAGCAAAGAACCGCACGGCGGTGTCGCCGTGCATCAACCTGATTGGTGACCCGGCACTGCGCCTGAGCCGACCGACAAACCGAGTGAGGGTGACAGAAATCAATGGGGAACCGGTAGAGGGAATAGACAGTCTAAAAGCCGAGGTACTGTCGCGAGTGACGGTGAGAGGTGAGATTGTGGACGGGAGCGGAGCGCTAGTAAGCGACTTCGACGGCACAGTTTATCCTGTGGTTTACGACCGGGAGATGCAATCGACGACGCTGGCGAACGACAATCCCGGTACAGAGGTAAGTTTCTGGCAACAGAAGACGGTACTTTACCGCGGTAGCCACGAGGTGGTAGGCGGACAGTTCGAATACAGCTTCATTGTGCCGAGGGATGTGTCATATCGCTATGACTACTGCAAGCTGAGCCACTATGCAAAGTCGGCCACAGAGCATGCCTCGGGCAGTTTCCAGAGTTTGATGCTAGGCGGCCTGTGCGACTCGACGTGGTCAGCGGGAGCACCGGAGGTAACACTCTACATGGGAGACACCAACTTTCTCAGCGGTGGACTGACAGGGCCCTTCCCCACCCTGCTGGCATTCTTTTCGGACTCGGCAGGAATCAATGTAGGAACAGGTCTCGGACACGACATCACGGCGGTGCTGGACGACAATGCCAACAGCCTTATCGTGCTGAACGACCTATACGAGCAGGATATCGCGGACAGCCGCCGAGGGAGCGTGAGGTACAAGTTGGAGGATTTAACCCCCGGTCGGCACACAGTGACGGTAAAGGCTTGGAATATCTTCGGGGTGTCGAGTTCATCGACGGTGAGTTTCGTGGTGCGGAGCAGCGACACATTGGCATTCTCGAGACTGACCTGCGCGCCGAACCCCGCCACCTCCGTAGCCGAGTTCTCGCTGCGCGTCAACGATCCCCAAGCCGTTGCCTCGGCCGAACTGCAAATATACAACACCTATGGGCAAATGGTACTCCGCCACACACCCAATATCTCGACCGACGGATTCATTGTAGGACCTGTGCGCTGGGATGTCGCCAACGTCCCCCCCGGACTCTATCTGGCACGCATGGTGGTGACCGACAACAACGGCGAGACTCGACAAATAACCACCAAATGCATCGTACGCTGACACAATAAAAATTATTTCCCCGCGTTATGGGGAAAAGATTTTCTTAGAACGATAGATTATATAGAAAAAATAGATTGATGAAGAAACTCACTTTTCTGATGTTACTTGCCGCCTTGGGCGGCACCCTCAGCGCCCAGTCCTCCTGGATTGGACAGGACGCCTCGAACAAGAACTATATCTCCACCGGTATGCCCATCCTCCTCATCGCCCCCGATGCCGTGTCGGCAGCCATGGGCGACGCTGGCGTAGCCTCGACGCCCGACGCCTACTCGGCTCACTGGAACAACGCCAAGTTTGCCTTCATCGATGGCAATATAGGGCTGAGCACCACCTACACACCCTGGCTTCGCAAACTGAATGTGGGCGACATGAACCTCTTTTATCTTGGAGGTTACTACCGCATCAACGACCGTAGCACGGCGGCAATGAGCCTCACCTACTTCACCCTCGGCGACATCGACATGACGGACATCGACGGACAGAAAATCAACACCTTGCACCCCAACGAGTTTGCTATCGATGCCACCTATGCGCTGAAGGTCAGCGACCACCTTGCCTTGGGTGCCACGGGACGCTACATGCGTTCAGACCTCACCAACGGCCAGACCATCAGCGATGGTAGCGGCAACACCGCCACACAGGCCGCAAACTCGCTGGCCGCCGACATCGGACTGTATTTCACCGACAGCATCGACGAGGTACAGAGCTATGCCCTCGGTGCCTTCATCTCGAACCTCGGCGCCAAATTGTCATACTCGAATGACGACAACGACAAGGAATTCCTGCCTGCGAACCTTCGTCTGGGAGGACGCTATACGAACAAGTTGGACAGCTATAACAAGATTTCGGTGCTGCTGGACTTCAACAAACTGCTGGTCCCCACCCCACCCTACACGAAGGACGGGGTAACCTACCCTTCACGTTATGCTTCGAACTATACGGAGTACAACAACATCGGTGTGATTGCAGGTGCGCTGCAGTCGTTCAACGATGCCCCTGGCGGCTTCGAGGAGGAGATGCAGGAGATACAAATCTCGGCTGGCGCAGAGTATTGGTATGCAGAGACCTTTGCCTTCCGTGCAGGCTACTTCTATGAACATGCCAACAAGGGAGGTCGCCAATATGCCACGGTAGGCTTCGGAATCCGCTACAGCCAGTTCTCTGGAGACTTCGCCTACCTTATCCCCACAACGACGGTCTCCACGAATTCGCTGGCCAACACCATCCGCATCTCCATCGGCTGGGATATGAAGCCGAGTAAGTAAGGGATGAATGATGAATGATGAGTGATAAGTGATGAACGTAAAACATAAAACGTAAAACATATCAACGTTAAACGTAAAACATCTAAGATGAGGATTGGGACGGGATATGACGTGCATAGGCTCGAAGATGGCTTGCCGCTATGGATTGGCGGTGTGCACATCGAGCATAGCCATGGGCTGGTGGGACACAGCGACGCCGACGTGTTGTTGCACGCGATTTGTGACGCGTTGCTGGGTGCGGCAGCACTGGGCGACATAGGCAAACATTTCCCCGACACAGACCCTCAGTACAAAGGCATCAGTAGCTTGAAGTTGCTGTCGCACGTGGGCAGGTTGCTGAAGGAGCATGGATACTGTGTGGGCAACATCGACAGTACAATTGTAGCCCAGCGTCCGAAGATGGCACCGCACATTGCGCAGATGAGACAGAACATCGCCGACACACTAGGCATCGACATCGAGCAGGTCTCTGTAAAAGCCACCACCACCGAGCACCTCGGTTTCGAAGGCCGCGAAGAAGGCATTAGCGCACAAGCCGTAGCGCTTTTGGAAGGAGATAAGTAAAAAGTAAAAACTAAAAAGTAAAATATCATAGTTGAAATTGGAAGAGAATAAGCCATATGTAAGTCCGCAGGAGGACAACGAGGCCGCCGTATTAGAAGACAACGGCTGCAGTTTGGTGCTATGGAACGACGACGTTCACACTTTCGATTATGTCATCAAGGCGCTCGTCGACATCTGCCGTCACACAGCCGAACAGGCCGAACAGTGTGCCATCCTGGTCCATTGCCACGGGAAATGCACAATCAAACATGGCTCCTACTCCGACCTTCTTCCAATGCACACCGCACTACTGAACAAGCAGCTGACCAGTGAGATTGTGGAAAGTTAAGTGATGAATGATGAATGAGGAGTGATGAATGAGGAGTGATGAATGAGGAGTGATGAATGAGGAGTGATGAATGAGGAGTGATGAGTGATGAAAGTAAATCCTGAAACGTAAAATAAAAAATGAATACTACATTATTAATTATCGTTCTTTTGCTGGGAGTCATACTGCTGACCCTGGAGATTGTGGCACTGCCTGGCGGTGTCGCGGGTGTGTTCGGCGTGCTGCTCCTAGGCTTCGGTGTCTGGCAAAGTTTCCTGCTCTACGGCAACGGTGTAGGAACGACCATCCTGCTGTGCTCCATAGGGCTATGTGTGTTACTGCTAGCTCTATTCATGAAGAAGAAAACATGGCAGCGCTTTAGCCTGAACGAGGAGAGTGACAGCAAGGTTAACCAGCTAGAGCCCATCGTCAAAGCGGGGACACGAGGTGTCACCATCTCGCGTCTGGCCCCCACGGGCAAAGCCCTCATCAACGGCGAGCAGATGGAGGTTCACGCCATTAACAAGTTTATCGACCCCGACCGTCCTATTGAAGTGGTGGGTACCGAAGGCTACCGCATCGACGTGGTGGAGACCGACGACAACAGATTCGATTGAGTGATGAATGATGAGTGATGAATGAAGAAGTATAATTATTAATTAAAAATACAGCCTTATGCCTATCGAAACAATGATTATCATCGGAGTGTGCTTTATCGCACTGATCCTGTTCCTTTATTTGGTTCCCATCGGAATCTGGTTCCAGGCCCTTGTCTCGGGGGTCCACACCTCGCTGGTGCAGCTCATTTTCATGCGCTTCCGCAAGGTGCCTCCCACCGTAATCATCAATAACATGATTTACGCCACAAAGGCAGGTTTGAAACTGAAGCAGAACGACCTCGAGGCGCACTATCTGGCGGGTGGCCATGTAGCCTCCGTCGTGAACGCCCTGATCAGCGCCGATAAGGCGAATATGGACCTGGACTTCAAGACAGCCACAGCCATCGACCTGGCAGGCCGCGACGTGCTGAAGGCCGTGCAGACCTCCGTCAATCCCAAAGTCATCGACACTCCCCCCGTGGCTGCTGTCGCCAAGGACGGCATCCAGCTGATAGCTAAAGCCCGTGTCACCGTGCGCACCAATATCAAGCAGCTTGTCGGCGGTGCCGGCGAGGAGACCATCCTCGCCCGCGTCGGTGAGGGTATCGTCACCTCCATCGGCTCGGCCGTGAGTCACAAACAGGTGCTGGAGAACCCCGACAGCATCTCCAAGTTGGTCCTCACCAAGGGCCTCGATAGCGGCACAGCTTTCGAAATTCTCTCGATTGACATTGCCGACATCGATGTGGGTAAGAACATCGGCGCACAGCTGCAGATGGACCAGGCCAATGCAGACAAGAATATCGCCCAGGCCAAAGCCGAGGAGCGCCGCGCTATGGCTGTCGCCAGCGAGCAGGAGATGAAAGCCAAAGCCCAAGAGGCCCGCGCTAAAGTCATCATGGCCGAAGCCGAAGTGCCGCTGGCCATGGCCGAAGCCTTCCGCAACGGCAACCTGGGCATCATGGACTACTATCGCATGAAGAACATCCAGGCCGACACCGACATGCGCGCCAGCATCGCCACCCCGCAGGGTGCCAACAAGGCCGCCAACAACAAACCCTTAGACAAATAAGCCATGTTCAAGAGTAGCAAAATGAGTTTCATCATCAGGGGCATCGCCTTTACCGCCCTGGCGGTATTGTGCTTCCTGTCACGCAACGAAATGATGGAGACGCTGGCGAAGATTGCCGGCATCGTGTTTGTCATCAGCGGTGTCGTCTTCTTCATCATGGGTTATAAGAGTTTCAGCCGTGACAACGAATCGGTGCGCCTGTCGGCAGCACTGCTGATGATTATCATGGGCGGCATCGTCATCTTCCGCCCCGATATCGTCATCGCCATTCTGGGCATCTTCGTTATCTTCGAAGGCGTAGACTTCATCCTGAGCGCCATCACCTACAACAAGGCGAAGGCACAGGGATGGTGGATTATGCTCGTGGCAGGCCTCGCTGTGGTAGCCCTCGGCATGTGGTCCATCCTTTACACAGAGCAGGCCGCCCAGGCTATCTCGGCCACAGTAAGCATCCTCATCGGCTGCGGCTTCCTGGGCATCGGCATCAGCTGCTTCGTCGCTGTAGCTGGCATCAACGCCCTCGAGAGATACACCGAAGAGAAGAAGAAAGCCTTGGAAGACCAAGAAGAGTATGTAGAAACAGAAGTGGTGAAATAACCCTATCCTTTATTATAAGAGAAGCCCGCCATACGGCGGGCTTCTCTTATTTAGTATTGTTCCTTCTCGTTGGGGAAATCCCTACTCTTGACGTCATTGATGTAGTGGCGGATTGCATTGGCGATGTCCTCACCAAAGGTGCCGTAGGTGCGCAGGTATCGCGGTTTAAACTGACGTGTGATGCCAAGCATGTCCTGTAACACGAGCACCTGTCCGTCGGTAGCGGCACCGGCACCGATGCCGATAGTGGGAATCTTCAGCTCTGCCGTGACCTCTCCTGCAAGCTTGGCGGGTATCTTCTCGAGCACGATGGCGAAACAACCAGCCTCCTGAAGAATGAGGGCGTCCTTCTTGACCTGGGCGGCCTCTTCCTCCTCGGTGGCACGGACAGCATAGGTGCCAAACTTATTAATGCTCTGCGGCGTGAGTCCAAGGTGCCCCATCACAGGGATACCGGCAGACAGAATACGCTGGATAGACTCGAGGATTTCCTCACCGCCTTCCATCTTGATGGCGTCGGCACCCGTCTCCTTCATAATGCGGATAGCGGAGGCAAGAGCCTGTTTGGAGTTGCCCTGATAGGTGCCGAAAGGCATGTCGACCACGACGAGGGCACGCTTGATGGCGCGGACCACAGAAGTGGCATAGACAATCATCTCGTCGAGGGTGATAGGCAAAGTGGTCTTATGACCTTCCATGACATTGGCGGCGGAATCGCCGACAAGGACAACATCTATCTTGGTGCTCTCGAGCAGCGAAGCCATGGAGTAGTCGTAGGCCGTGAGCATGGCGATTTTCTCGCCATGAAGTTTCATGTTCTGCAGGACACGCGTAGTGACCTTGGTGACATCAGTTTGTAGATAAGCCATAAAAAAGTGTTTAGTGATGAGTGATGAATGATGAGTGATGAATGATGAGTGATGAATGATGAGTGATGAGTGATGAGTTTATAAAATTAGTCTTCGATGATTTCGTCTGGATTACGGTTTTTCCCTTCACGTTTCTCCTTCTCTGCAGGAGTCTCCTCTTCCTGGTCAGCGACAATACGGAACATGGCACGGAGAGGTTTCTTGAGCTCATATTTCCCGTGTTTGTCAACGCGGAAGGCTACATAGTATTTCTTGCCGATGGCGAATGAGGCCGCTTCTGTGAGCGACTCCACCTCGTAGAAATAGTCGCCAATTTCCTTCTCGTTGATACGCTTACCCAGATAGATGGTGTCAAATTGACTGATGCTGACGGAGGCCTGCAGTGAGAGTTCGCCCTTACCGGGGGTACGGCGCGTAGGGAGCGCCTTGTATTCTACACCCTTTGCGGTCTTCACCTTGGCAAAAAACTTCAGTCGGGCGTCAATCTGCTCCTTGGTGACAGGGATGCGGAGGATGATATTGCTCTCCTGCGGCAGTTCGCATTCCTCAATGCCACGAGCCTGGTTGCTCGACAGCACGATATATCCTGCCTGGATAAGCAACTGTTTGGGATGGGGAATGAGACGGTAGCGTTCAACTGTGGCCTTATAGTCGAGATGGTCGTCCACCCTGATTTCAAGGTCACCATTGCAGGAGTCTTTGGTATTCTCGATGGTGTGTACCGAACCCTTGGGCAACATAAGGCTGGCGTAATAGCCTCGCACGGTGCTGTCCTCTGTGGGCAGGTAGCACCCTCGGGCCGCACCCAGACATTCATCAGGATTGTTTTGGAAGGTGACAAGGACAGAGTTCTTCAGCGAGACACTCTTGTTGAGCACCTTGCGGGCATCGGGCAACGTAACGATATTATATACTGCCGTGGTCAGCGGCACCTCATAGCGCACCGTCTCCACGGTGTCACCATGACAGGAGCAACGGATGGGGTTAAGGGCCATGCGGATGGGGAACGGCGCATGACACCGCTTGGCGAAATAGTTTCGTACAGACTCCACACGCTTGGCGGAGAGCGCAGTGTCGGCGTCGCCATAGCCTTCCACCGACATGGTATAGTAGTTGGGATTATTCAGAGAGAAAGCGATGCGGTAGGCCGAGTCCAACAGATCGAGGTCACTGATGCCGTAGGCGGAATCGGCACCCTGGTAGGATATCAGCAGACAGAAGGTCTCGGCATTCGCCAACGCCTTCTGCATATTCTTCACAGGCTTGGAAGAGGGGATATAGAGACCCGACTGGGCAGTTGCCGAATTGAAAATTGAAAAATAAAAAATGAAAATTAGGCTGACGCAAACAACTTTGCACAACCCACTGACCACTGACCGCTGACCACTGACCGCTTTCATTATTTCCCTTTTTTATTTCAACAATTCATTAATAATCTGGTCGGTGGAGACACCCTCGGCCTCTGCGTAGTAGTTGCGTACGATACGGTGGCGCAACACATTGAAAGCCACAGCACGGACATCTTCGGCATCGGGCGAGTACTTCCCATGCATGGCGGCATAGGTGCGGGCGGCCATGATGAGGTACTGTGAGGCACGAGGACCGGCACCCCAGGAGATGTAGCGGCTGATTGCCTGGCTGTCGGATTGTTTGATTGCTTGAGTATTCGGACGGGTATTTGCCACCAGTCTCACGGCGTATTCGACGACATTGTCGGCTACGGGCATACGGCGGATGAGCTGCTGGAAGGAGAGTATCTCTTCGGCGGAGAGGACATTCTCCACCGTGGCAGTCTGCGGCACCGTGGTCTGGCGCACAATCTGCACCTCCTCGTCGAAAGCAGGGTAATCGAGGCGGACATTGAACATAAAACGGTCGAGCTGTGCCTCGGGCAGCGGATACGTGCCCTCCTGCTCGATGGGGTTCTGCGTAGCCAGCACGAAGAAGGGGGTGGGCAACGGATAGGAAGTGCCGGCAACGGTGACACGGTGCTCCTGCATAGCCTCGAGGAGGGCGGCCTGGGTCTTCGGCGGCGTACGGTTGATTTCGTCGGCAAGAACGATGCTGGCAAAGATGGGCCCCTGTACGAACTTGAAGTTACGGTCGCGGTCTAAGATCTCACTGCCAGTGATGTCTGACGGCATCAGGTCGGGGGTGAACTGAATGCGCGAGAACGACAGTCCCAAAGCCTGTGCAAGGGTATTGATCATAAGGGTTTTGGCCAGTCCCGGAACACCGAGCAGCAGACAGTGTCCCCCGGTAAAGAGGGTGAGCAATAATGCATCGACAGCCTCCTGCTGTCCGACGATAACCTTGGCAATCTCGTCCTTGAGGAGAGTATGTTTCTCTGCAAAGAGGTCTAGTTGTTCCTTGTCGTTCATAGAGGTTGAATTGTTAGTAGGTTGGTAAGTTTACACGTTGGTTACTGATTAATACCGAGGTTGAGGAAGGTGCAATCCTGGAACTCGGGAGCCAGGCGGATATAGGTCTTGGCAGCCTGACGCTGGGCCCACTGGCGCATGTGGCGCTGTTTCGCTGCCGCGAGGGCGGCATTGTAGATGTTGTCGTAGTCGTCGGTGAGGTTGGCCTTGTGGGAGGGATATTTCTTGTTGAGACGCACAATGCGGTAGGCATCGCGGTTGTCATCGGTCTTGAAAGCCGTAGCATTTGACACCTGTCCCTCGTCCATGCCGGAGATACCCACAGCATAGTAGCGCTCGCGCACAGCGTCGGCATCGAAACGGTTGCTGCCGTCGGCGGGGTTGGTCACCGCCCCACCCTGCTTGGCATTGTCGTTGGTGCCATAACGGCGGGCGGCATCCTCAAAAGAGATACTGCCGTTGCGAATCTCCGTCGCCACACTGTCGAGACGCATACGCGCCTTCAGCAGGTCGTCAGACGACACTTTAGGTATCAATAGGATATGACGGGCGTTGATAGTATTGCCTCGACGCTCAATAAGCTGAATGATATGGAATCCAAACTGGGTCTCGATGATAGGCGACACCTCGCCGGGCTTAAGGGCAAAAGCGGCCGACTCGAACTCTCCCACCATATCGCCACGCGAGAAGAAACCAAGCTCACCACCTTTCTTGGCAGAGCCAGGGTCCTGCGAATAGAGGGTGGCCAGCATGGAGAACTTCTCTCCTTTGATGACACGCTCACGCAGACCGGCAAGTTCGGTGCGTACCCGGTCGCGCTCGGCCTCTGTGATAACGGGCTCGATGACAATCTCAGATATCTCATAACGCTCGGGCATCATCGGCAGACTGTCGGCAGGAAGCGAGTTAAAGAACTCGACGACCTCGGCGGGAGTCACCTTGACACCCTCTGTAATCTGATGCTCCACACGACGGCTCAGCAGGGAGGTACGTATCATACGCTCATACTGTTCCTTGAGTTCGTCATAGCTGAAGCCCGAGGCCTCACGGAGCGCCTCCTTGCTGCCATACTGGCGGAGGTCGTTCTTGAGGTAATACTGAAGGTACTGGTTTATCTCGTCATCAGTAACCTCTACACTGTCGACCTCGCCCTTGTGGACTAGGAGCTGCGACAAGATTAGGTTCTCCAGTATCGCACAACGGTTAGCCTGGGCGTCGCCTGCTCCCGACTTCAGACGCAGTTGTGCATAGGAGCGTTCGATGTCGGAATACTTGACGATATTCTTGCCCACCACAGCAGCGACACCGTCGACGAGGGTCCCCTCCTGGGCACGCAAGGCGAAGGGTGAAAGGTGAAGGGTGAAAAATGAGATAGCAACTATGAACAGTGTCTTTTTCATTGCAATTCTTGATTCTTAACTCTTAATTCTTAATTCTCTTAACATGGCCTCCGTCCTCAGCCTCCTTGAGGAGGTCGGAGCGCAGTTTGTTGAGGGCTTCAGTCTTACGATGGTTGAGGATGAGAGCCCTGATGTTCTCGCGCTGCACCTCGAGGGGCGATATCTCGTCTGATACCTTATAGCTGAGGATGCGCACGGCATAGAACAGCGAGTCGTCGGAGAAGGCGATGTGCCGGTTCTGCTTGAGGAAGGCAGGCTCATTGTAGGCAGTGACGGGCACCGTCGCCTGGAGGTTGCGGAACGGTATCCACGCATCGGCGTCATAGTAGCCTGTGAAACCGTTTCTCGACGCCGTCTCCTCCAATTCGAGGATATCCTTCTCCTCGAACTTGCCACGCTGTACAATCTTTTTCAGCTTGGCGACGGCAGGAGCCTTGGCGGGAGCCACCACATAGACGGCCTTGACGATGCTGCTCTTGAGCAGGAAATCACCCTTATGTTCCTCATAGTAGTCGCGTATCTGCTCCTCCGTGACGGCGGTGTCGAGCAGCTGGTCGAGCACCTGACGCTCATAGGCATAAGTCAGAAGATTGTTCTTGTATTCCTGCAACTCTCGCGAGAAGTCCTGTTTGACATTCTTCTCAGCCTTGGCGAGGATGACAGCCTGACGCACCCATTGGTCGACATAGTTGTCGAGGATGGCAATACTGTCCTCATAACTCAAGCCCGGAGGTACAATGCCGACTAGGTCGTTGGCATGCAACTCGCGGTCGTAGACCTGCGCCACCAACGGCGAGTCGTCGTCGTTGGAAGAGGAGCAGGACGGCAGCAGCCAGAGCAGCAGCAACAGACTAGAAAGCAATCTTACGGAGGGCATCGTAGTTGATTTTCACTTTGTATTGGGCGCGGAGACTCTCACAGAGTTCTTTCTCCACCTCGTTCTGCCAGGCGCTGAGGTAGTAGCCGCGGGCCTCCATCTGAGCTTTGAGGCAGGGAGCGATGACACTCTGTACCATCAGCAGATGGTAGCCCTTTCCGTTGGGATAGGCATACACGCCACGTTTCCACTGGTCGTCGGCCAAAGGTGCCTTGCGGCCCTGCTCGACGAGCTCTATCGTGAATTTCACCGGGTCGGCGGCCTTGCAGCGCTTGCTGTTGACCTTCTTGACAAGCATGTCGCGAATCTCGGTCGAGGCGAGGTTCTTGTCGAGACCTTTCTTGACAATCTTGATGGCTTTATCGGGGTCGAGACAGAGGCTGTCGGCGACAGTGAAGTCGACGATGCGGGCACGTGTACGCCAGAAAAACAGCGAGTCGTCGGGGTTCTGCAGGCTCTTCTTGGCGCTCTCGCGGGCATAGAACTTCGAGAATCCCACGCTGTCGTTGATGGCCTTGGTCCAGATCATTTTCTCGTTGTAGTTGAAAATCATCAGGCCACGGCGGTATTCATCGACCACCTCGGCAAACTCGGGATACTCTTTCTCGAGCTGGCTGTCGACATAGGCTATGGTGACACTGTCAAGGAACTCATCATAGCGCATCTGCACATAGAACAGTATCGAAGCGGGAATCTCGACACGCTGATGGGACTTGATATACTTGGCGAAGTCTATCACATTATACTCCTTGTCGGGAGTTGTCACCAGCGGACGCAGGTCGTGGAACATGCTGTCTTGGTATTTCCACTTGCCTCTGAACACCGTGTCGTTGAGCAGGGCGGTAATCTCGTCGAGCGAGGCCATCATGACGGCAGGCTTCTTCGACTTCTTCTTACCCTTGGCTTTGGTTTTGTCGGCCACAGGGGTGGTGGTGAGGTCGCGGATGCCGTATTTCTTGCGCGAGTTCTCGGCGAAAAGCTTGCGGGAAGCATTGCCGCGCTGGTCGCGGGCCATACGCTGCTTGTAGTATGAGACCATCGACTCATAAGGCGGTATCTGCTCTTTCTTGACGACCTTGATGATGTGCCAGCCGTAACGCGACTGGAAAGGCTTCGAATACTGACCTTCCTGAAGCTTGGCTATCTCCACCACATACTCGTGCGGCAGCTGACCCATCGAGGCATCATTGATGTAGCCGCCGGTGCGGGCCGTGGAGAGGTCCTCACTCTGCAGCGCCAGGCTCTCGAAGCTAGTGCCGTTCTCCAGCAGGTTGTAGATTCGTTCGATGGCAATCTTGTTGGCCGAGCTGCGCAGCCAGATATGCTGGATGGTGGCGCGGCCATAGACCTCGGAGCGCTCAAAGAGTTTGATGATATGGTAGCCGTACTGGGTGCGGACAGGCTGGCTGATTTCGCCATCCTGAAGCGCATAGGCGGCATTCTCGAAGGGATAGACCATTTCGAACACCGTGAAGCAGTTGAGCTCACCCTCGTTGGGGTGCACCTGCGCTTCGGCGTTGAGACGCAGCACCTCCTCGCGGGCCACGGCGTAAAAATCCTCGCCGGCTTTGACACGCTGATAAAGCTCCTGGGCACGGTTGTAGGCCGCCAGGGTATCCTCGGGCGTGGCATCGGAGTTCACACGCACCAGAATATGTGCGGCATGCAGCGAATAGCGGTTGCGCTCGTAGGCCTCGTGCAGCAGCGACGAGAGGGCCGCCGAGTCAATCAGGTAGGGTGCCGCCAGGTCTTTGCGGTAGCGGCTCAGCTCCTTGCGCAGGTCGGCAGCGGTGTCGAGACCCTGGGCGAGGGCATCGAGATACTTGGCCTGGAAGTTGGCATAGAGCTCGACATACTCGTCGAGGGCAGCACGTTTCTCGGCCTCGGAGACGCCGTGCTTGGCGCTGAGGTTGTCACCCACCGACTGGCGGAAGTCCTTCATGAACTCCGACTGACGGATCTGGCGACCGCCGACCTCGAGGATGACGGGGTCGCTCTGAGCGTGGCAAGGTGAAAGGTGAAAGGTAAAAGGCGAAAGTAATGCTGCAATAAAAAGAATCTTCTTCATTTGGCTTAACTACTTAACTTCTTAACTCCTTAACTTCTTATTTCCTACCTCGAATAGTTGGGTGCCTCGCGGGTGATGGCGATATCGTGAGGATGGCTCTCGGTGCGGCCAGCGTCGGTGATGCGGATGAACTTGGCCTTCTGGAGGTCCTCGATGGTGCGACTACCGGTATAGCCCATGCCGGCCTTCAGGCCGCCAACCATCTGATAGAGTATTTCGCTGAGGGTGCCTTTGTAGGGCACACGTCCCACCACACCTTCGGGGACGAGCTTCTTGGCGTCGGTCTCCTTGTCCTGGAAGTAGCGGTCCTTCGAGCCTGCCTGCATGGCCTCGAGCGAGCCCATGCCACGGTAACTCTTGAACTTACGGCCTTCATAGATGATGGTCTCTCCCGGAGCCTCGTCGGTGCCGGCCACGAGAGAACCCACCATGACGGTGCTGGCGCCGGCGGCGAGGGCCTTCACCACGTCGCCGCTGTAGCGGATACCGCCGTCGGCGATGACGGGAACGTCGTAGCCTTTCTGTTTCAGGGCACCCACCACTTCGCAGATGGCGGTAAGCTGGGGCACGCCGATACCGGCGATGATACGGGTGGAGCAGATGCTTCCGGGTCCGATACCCACCTTAATGGCGTCGGCGCCGGCCTCGGCCAGCATGATGGCGGCCTCGCCGGTGGCGATGTTACCCACGACGACGTCGATATTGTCGTACTTGGCCTTCACGTTCTTGAGAGCCTCCACCACACGGATGCTGTGGCCGTGGGCGGTATCGATGACGATGGCGTCGGCACCGGCCTTCACCAGAGCGTCGACACGGTCCATCATATCGGGAGTGATGCCCACGCCGGCGGCCACACGCAGGCGGCCGTTGCTGTCCTTGCAGGCCAGGGGACGCTCCTTGGTCTTCATGATATCGCGATAGGTGATGAGGCCCATGAACTGGCCCTTCTCGTTCACCACGGGAAGTTTCTCGATCTTGTGCTGCTGCAGGATATCGGTAGCCTCGGCGAAGGTGGTACCCTCGTGGGTGGTGATGAGCTTGGTGATCATGATCTCGCTCAGCGGGCGCTCCATATCGCGCTCGAAGCGCAGGTCGCGGTTGGTCACCATGCCGATGAGCATACGGTTCTCATCCACGATGGGGATACCACCGATGCCGTACTCCTCCATCAGGTGCAGGGCGTCCTTCACCTTGGCATCCTTGTTGAGGGTCACGGGGTCGATAATCATGCCGTTCTCGGCACGCTTCACCTTGCGCACCTCGTTGGCCTGACGCTCAATGCTCATGTTCTTGTGCAGCACGCCGATACCGCCCTCCTGGGCCATACCGATGGCCATGGCGGCCTCTGTCACGGTATCCATAGCGGCACTCACCAGCGGCGTGTTCAGCGTGATGTTCTTGGAAAAACGGGATGCCACCGTCACCTCGCGGGGGAGGATCTCGGAATAGGCAGGAACCAGAAGGACATCGTCGTATGTGAGTCCTTCACCGATGAATTTAGAAGCGTCTGTATACATAAATATCGCGTTTTTATTTTCTTTTCTATTTGCAGATTCTACGTCTGTCTTTTTATGAAATTAATTTGCAAAAATACGAATTTTTTCTGACATGTCGGGAGAAAAAAATCAACTTCATGCCATATCTATTCGTAAAATACTGATTTTCGGATATCAAACGAGAGAATTCATCTCCATAATCCGTCCCTTCCATATATCTTACCCTCACCTGCCACACCCGCATTACAAAAAAAAAGAGCCGCCGTTGGGCGACTCTTTTCTGTTAATACGTAATTACATTGAACCTAGCAAGACTACCTCCGCGACCAGGAGTCCTCCAAGTAACAATGAGTAAAGGATAATTTTCCCTGCATTTCCGCCTTGATTCCTCTCTTCGGATACTGCAGGTTCCTGCTGGGTATACAATCCTGCTCCTCCAATGGTATATTTTTCAGGCTCTTGTGAAACCGCGCTATACCGCTGCGGACAATTCCTAACCTGTCCAGCTTGAGTCATGCGATGACCTGAGTGGTGACGCACTTCTGTTCCGACGGTTGTATAGCGTACAGCCTTGCCACTAACAGTAGTGTAGCGCGCATTTCTCATACCTGCATTGGATATCACAGAAGCCTCGCTCTTGGCACCAACAGCCTTGGATAACTTTTGTCCGTTGGATGTTTGCACGGTGCCTACAAGAAACAAGCAGCAAAATAACGAAAATATAATCCGTCTTTTCATGACATAACAATTATTGGAGGGTCGACACACTTACGCGTACCCGCTCAACAGGCTCGCCCGTTGGGGCTACTTCGGGAGCAGGAAGTTCAATGCCATTCTTGTCCCAATCGACAAACTTGCCAATGTATCCATAGACAGAAACGGTGTAACTCTTAACTTTCCCGTTTTCCGCAACCGACTCCACGTCAATAAGAGGAGCCACAAGGATATCTCCGCTGTGTTTCTTCAGTGTCTTGTTGGTGGCGTCGATCTTCAGTTGCTCCTCTATTTTAGAAGCTAAACCCGTCTTGAAGTTTTCAAGAGCCGACCCCTGATAAACCCACACATCATTGACCCTGATGGGGTCCACGTCCACCTTGGCAGAAGGATTGATAACGACAATCTCAGCATTGGCCTGAGCAATGCGAGCCTGTGTCGACTTGGATTGCGACGTTGTCATACAAGACGTTGCTGTCAAAGCCACGGCGACAGCGGCAACTAATACTTTAATTTTCATAATGTTGTTTGTTTTTATTTGTGTCTCGCCGGATCCCATCAACAAGACGATGTGTTTGTTGGTTGAAATAAATACCCACAAAAGATAGCATGGGACCAAGAACCTTGCAAATCCTGCTTGTCGAGAACTTCGCATTACCCCTATCGCGGATGGTTTGTTGTGGGAAAGTCCTGCAAGCAGCAGAAAAACAATGCTCGACGCCTCTCTTATGTCTGCCAATTTTCGCGCACATGCTGTCGCATGGTGTTCAATTGACGACGCAAAGATACTTCTTTTTTTTCAATCATCCAAATAAAAAATGTAACATGTTGATATGTAGTCACATTCAATAAACAAAAAAAGCATATTACATCTTTCACGATTCTTTTTATTGCTTTTTTAACAGTCGAGGCTTTGAGGCTAGTAATGTTTGACCAACCGTTCGGTAACAATATAATCAAAAATAATTTGGTCATGTCGGGCAAAAGTCGTACTTTTGCAGTCGTTTTTTACTATAAAGAAAATGAAAAAAATATTTCAATTAACTTGCACAGTTGCTATTATGGTGCTAATGGGCAGCTGCGGCGACAAGAATCATTATGTAATTAATGGTACCGTCGACACAGAGATGAACGGCAAAACGATTTACATGTTCAACATCTACGGCGAGAGCGCTGATCCTGTGGACAGCACGGTGGTGGCCGACGGCGAATTCACCTTCCAAGGTACAGTAGAAGAGCCCTGGATGGCCCTGATAGGGAACGCCGAAATGGGTGCCCTGCCCATGGTCGTCGTCGAACCCGGCACCATCGTCGTGACAGCCAGAAGCATCGGCGGCACCACGCTGAACGACCGACTGATGGCTTTCAACAAGAGTTTCGACATCAGCGACATCCAAAGCCAGATGGATGAGAATATTTCCCTCTACTACAACGCTCCCAACGCCGAGGAATGTGCCGCTGCCGAACATGTGCTTGACAGCTTGGATTCCGTCAGCAACGCCCGCATCTGTGAAGCCAACTGGAAGTTGTACCATGAGAACGAAGACAATATTCTGGGTGTGAAAGCCATGCAGGAGATCACCTTGGCAAGCAGCTTCAACTTCCACGAGTTCGACAGCATTGTGAAAGCCGCCAGTCCCATCGTGGCCAACAATAAGTTCATGCAGGACAAGCTCAACCAGTTGCGCGCCATCGAGTCCACCTCGGCCGGCAAACACTATGTCGACATCCAAGGTGTCGACGGCAAGCTGAGCGACCTTATCGACGGCAAACTCGCCTTGGTCGACTTCTACGCCAGCTGGTGCGGTCCCTGCCGCAACGAGATCAAAGACAACCTCATCCCTCTGTGGGATAAATACCAGAAGAAAGGACTCGTCATCGTAGGTCTCAATGTCTGGGAGCGTGGCAACGCCGAAGCCCGCAAGGCCGCCCATGAGAAAGTGATGGCCGACCTCGGCATCACCTATCCCCAGTTGGTCGACAGCACCCGCACTGCCACCAACACCTACGGCGTACTGGGCATTCCGCAAATCATGCTCATCGGACCCGACGGCACCATCCTGGCCCGCGACCTGCGCGGCAAAGACATCGAGGAGGCCATCATCAATGCCCTGAAGAAGTGAATCCCAACAAAGAAAATACCGCTGCAATTAAAAGAAATTCCATACGGGAAATATGCCGTAGGCATTATCTCTTAATAGCTATTAAAAGTAATCCCCTACGGGGAATACTCCGTAGGAGTTTTCTTTTAATTTTTCTCACCTTTCACCTTTCACCTTTCACCTCGACAGCGCAGGATTCCAACCGCGTGTTTCTTCACGTCGACGGTTCCACCTTCTTCATCGACAACGAATATTTCGGTGACCGCATCAGCGGCTACACCTTGCCGGGCTTTGTGCTGCAACCCAAGGTGGAATGGCAAATCAGCAACAAAGTGACCCTCTCGGGTGGTGCGCACTGGCTCTATTACTGGGGTGCCCGCGACTATCCTGCCACCACTGCCTACGGTGCCTACCCATTGTACGACAGCGTGTCGAATCCGCTGCACCTGCTGCCGTGGCTGCAGACAAAGATTCATTTCTCCCCCGATCTTGAATTAACGCTCGGCTGCCTTGATGCCGACGGACACGACATGCCGATGCCCCTATATAATTTTGAGCGATCGACGGTTGCCGACCCAGAGACCGGTTTCCGGCTCAAATATTGGGGCGAATGGTTGAAGATGGACTTCTGGTGCGACTGGCGCGAATATATCTGGGACCGCAGCCCGGTGCCCGAGCGCTTTACCGCCGGTGCCAGCGGAAAACTGATGTTCAACAATGAAGACTGGACTCTCTACCTGCCTCTGCACTTCGTGGTGCAGCACGAGGGCGGGCAGAACATGTCGGTGCCGCACAACATCAACAACAACTTCAACGGCGCCGCAGGCTTGGGACTGAAGACCTCATGGCACAACAGCCAACTTGATATCAGCTGCCGGGCCATGTGGTACCACCAACACGGCAACGCCGCCGTTCCTTTCAGCAACGGCTGGGGTGTGTACCCAGAGGTGGATTTGAGCCTCCCATCTGATTGGCTTTTCATGACTAGCTATTGGCACGGCAAAAATTTCGTTCCTCTGCTGGGCAGCTGGCACTACAGCAGTCTCTCAGCCAATACAGAGGGACTCTTCTTCGACCGCACAAGAGTTATTACATTGTACGGAGGCAAGAGGTGGCAATTCAGCGACAACCGGCCGGTTATCAGATGTAACCTTATTGTCTACGGCACCCTCTACCACTACCTGCCCTCCACCGGCACTTTCGCCGACGGCACAACCAAAGACTACGGCCACCGCACCCAGATAGCCTTCGGCGCCATTTTCCAGTTCTTCCCTACCGTTAAACTGCACTAAATGTTCCAATTCTACGACATACACGGCCCCATCACTTCCATCCCCGAACCCACGGCAGTCACCGTCGGCGTCTTCGACGGCGTCCACCGCGGCCACCGCGAGTTGCTGAAAGGCGTGTCTCTGGTTGTTACACTGACATCGCATCCGTCGTTTGTGTTGGGTCGTCGCGACAGCGAGTACTGGCTCGACGACCCTGACGAACACCTGCGCCTCCTCTTCGAGGCCGGCGCCAAGTATGTCGCCGTGCTGCCCTTCACCCGCGAGGTGGCCAGGCTCTCGGCCTGCGAGATGGCACGCCTACTGTATGACAAGCTGCAGATGCGCAGTCTCCTGCTAGGTTACGACAGCCGCTTCGGGAGCAAGAGCAACGACGACTTCGACCAATTGCCTGAATTAAGCCGCCAGCTGGGCTTCGCCCTCCACCGCGGAGAGCCCTTCCTCGTCGACGGACAGCCCATCAGCTCCAGCCGCATCCGCGAGAGCCTGACGAGCGGCGCCGTCGAGGAGACCGCCACCTTGCTGGGCCGTCCCTACGCCATCACCGGCACCGTGCTCCACGGCCGCAGCGTGGGCCACACCCTCGGCTTCCCCACCGCCAACATCGACCTCTCCCTGACCCGCAAGATGCTTCCCAAGGAAGGCGTGTACGCCGTGAGAATTAAGAATGAAGAATTAAGAATTAAGAATTGCGGTATGGCAAATCTAGGGACTGCTCCCACCTTCGGCGTGGAGAAGCCTCTGCTGGAGGTCCACCTCCTCGACTTCGACGGCGACCTCTACGGACAGACCGTCACCGTCGAATTTACCCACCGCCTGCGCGACATCGTGCGCTTCGACTCGGTCGAAGCACTGCAGCGCCAGCTGCAAATAGACCTTGACCAATGCCGACAGCTATGAACGAACTGACAATAACCTTCTACCAACAAGACATCGTCTGGGGCGACGCCGCCGCCAACCGCCACAAGGTGGCGACGACACTAACGCAATCCTGCCTGAGCGACAGCGAACGGCCTGCGACCAACGTGGAGCAAAGCAATCAAGCAATCAGGCAATCCGATATCTTCGTTGTCCCCGAGACCTTCACTACTGGCTTCGGCGACCACATGGCCTCGCTGGCCGAAGAGCAAGAGGGTCCCACCCTTCAATGGGCACGCCAGATGGCAGCACGCTACGACCTGCTGTTCGTCGGCACCTGGATCATCCGCGAAGGCGACCACTGTTACAACCGCCTGCATTGGGTCTATCCCAACGGCGACTTCGGCTACTACGACAAAGCCCATACCTTCCGCGTCAGCGGCGAATACGACATCATCTCTCGCGGCACCCAGCGCAAGGTCTTCGAATACAAAGGCTGGCGCATCAAACCCGCCGTCTGCTACGACCTCCGCTTCCCCAAGTGGCTGAGGAATAACGTTGAATGTGGTGAACATCCGGATGCTGCAGCACATTCATCACTCATCACTCATCATTCATCACTAGATTACGACCTTTTGCTTGTTTGCGCCAACTGGCCGGGGAGCCGCCACGAGGCTTGGACAACCCTTATCAAGGCCCGCGCCATCGAGAACCAGAGCTATGTGCTGGGCTGCAACCGCTGCGGCGTGGACGGCGTGGGGGGCAAATATACAGGTAACAGCGCCCTCATCGACTACAAAGGCCTCCCACTGGCCGAAGCCACCCCCTCTGCCAACCAGACCGTCACCGCCACCCTCGAAAAAGACAAACTCGACACCTTCCGCCAACGCTGGCCCTTCTACCTAGACTTCGATTAGCAGAACATTTGGCATAAAGATCATTTAGTGTAAAGAACATTTGGCTTAACTTCTTAACTACTAAATTCATTTGGCTTAACTTCTTAACTTCATAACTTCTTAACTACTAAATTCATTTGGCTTAACTTCTTAACTACTAAATTCATTTGGCTTAACTTCTTAACTACTAAATTCATTTGGCTTAACTTCTTAACTTCATAACTTCTTAACTACTAAATTCATTTATCTTATCTCCTGTCTCCTTACCTCCCTAATGAAAAATATTGAGCAAAAACTAGGATTCGACCGCATCCGCCAGATGGTGGCGGAGCAGTGCACCAACGCCCTGGCCGTCCGCATGGCCGACGAGATGCACTTCATGACCGACTACGAGACTCTGAGCCACGAGCTGAAGCTCGTCGAGGAGATGCGCCAGATAGTGCTCATGGAAAGCGGCTTCCCCCAGCAGGATTTTATCGACCTCACCCCCATCCTCACCCACCTCCGCGTCGGCAACACCGTCATTCCCTTAGAAAGCCTCTTCGACCTGAAACTCTCCTTGCGCACCATCCGCGAGTGCTACTATTTTCTCACCTCCGAAGATCACCAGCAGTACGAGACCCTGCGCAACCTCGCCATCGAGGTGGAGCTGGGCTATGGCGGCAAGAGTTCACAGCTCAACGTCATCAACTCGCTCCTGGGAAAACTCATCGACGACCATGGCGAACTCTACGACAACGCCTCCCCTGCCCTCGCCGAGATACGACGCACCAAAGCCCGCAAGACTGCCGAAGTCGACGCACAGATCAGCCATACCCTGGCGCGCGCCAAGCGCGAAGGCTGGGCACCGTCGGATGCCGAAGTGACCATCCGCGACGGCCGCCCCGTCATCCCGCTCCTCACCACCCACCGCCGCAAAATCCGCGGCCTCATCCAGGACGAGAGTGCCACCCGTCAGACCGCCTTCGTGGAGCCCAGCGAGGTGGTGGAACTCGGCAACGACCTCCGCGAGCTCGACTTCGACGAGCGTCATGAGATCCAGCGCATCCTGCTGGCCTTCAGCGACCGCCTGCGTCCCCTGCTGCCGCAGCTCGACGAAGCCTACCGCTTCCTCGCCCGCATCGACTTCCTCCGCGCCAAAGCCCGCGTGGCAGTGGAACTGGGCGCCAGCGTCCCCATCCTCCACCCCGACCCCCGCATCGAGTGGATGGACGCCCGCCACCCCATCCTCTACTTGCAGAAGAAAGATGCCGTAGTTCCGTTCTCCTTGAGTCTTTCACCTTTCACCTCTCACCTTTCACCTTCCCGCATCCTCATCATCTCCGGTCCCAACGCCGGCGGCAAGTCCGTCTGCCTCAAGGCCGTGGGCTTGATACAATACATGCTGCAGTGCGGCATGCCGGTGCCGCTGCGGCCTACGTCGGAGTGCGGCCTCTTCGGCAGCATCTTCATCGACATCGGCGACCAGCAGAGCATCGACAACGACCTCTCCACCTACACCTCGCACCTGCAGAACATGAAAGAGCTCATCGGCTCGGCCGACGAGAAGACCCTCTTCCTCCTCGACGAGCTGGGCGGCGGCACCGAGCCACGCTCGGGATGCGCCATCGCCGAAGCCGTGCTCGAGGAACTCTACGAGAAAGGAGCCTTCGGTGTGGTGACCACCCATTTTGCCGACCTCAAACTGATGGCCGACAGCCTCCCCGGCATCGTCAACGGCGCCATGCTCTTCGACACCGACGCCATGCGTCCCCTATACCGCCTCGCCGTGGGCCATCCCGGCAGCAGCTTCGCCTTCGAGATTGCCGAAAGCATTGGCTTCCCCAAGGATGTGCTCGACCGCGCAGGAGAGAAGGTGGGACGCGAACAGCTCAACTTTGAGCACCAGCTGCAACAGCTCGAACTCGACAAGCAGGAGATTGCCCGCCAGAAAGAGGAGCTGCGCGTGGCCGACGACTTCCTCAACGAGGTGACACAGAAATACCAGCGCCTCAACGACAACCTGCAGGCCCGCCGCCACGAGATCATCAGCGGTGCCCGCCGCGAAGCGCAGCAGATACTCACCGACGCCAACCGCACCGTCGAACGCACCATCAGCGACATCAAGTCGGCCAAAGCCGAGAAGGAAGCCACCCAGCAGGCCCGCGCCCGCCTAGCCGAAGCCGCGAGAAATAATGAGGAATTAGGAATGAGGAATGAGGAATTATTGACCCAGCACAAAAATTCATCACTCATCACTCATCATTCATCATTACCTGAACAGGCCCTGCCTGTTCAGGTAGGCAGCATCGTCCGCATCGACGGACAGGACACCTTCGGCCAGGTGGTGGAAATCAAGGGCAAGAAAGCCGTCGTGGAGAGCAACAGCCTCCGCATGACCATCCCCCTCGACCGCCTCACCGGCACCGCCAAGCAGAAGATACCCACATCGAAGAAACCAGCCACTCAGACCTTCTCCTCCATCTATGATGAAATGAACGAAAAGCGTGCCCACTTCAACCCCACCCTCGACCTCCGCGGCCACCGCGCCGAGGAGGCCCTCGACATGCTGCACCGTTTCCTCGACGAAGCCATCCTCCTCAGCGAGAAAGAGGTGCGCATCCTCCATGGCAAAGGCTACGGCATCCTCATGCAGGTCATCCATCAGGAGTTGAAAGGCATGCACGAAGTCCGCACCTTCCACCCCGAGAAGGTGGAGCTAGGCGGCGTAGGCGTCACCATCGTCAACCTCCGCTAGCGCGGCAGACGCTTCATGATACCGAAATAGTTCCAGCGACCATATTCGTAGGTGTCGTAGAACTCCGGAAAATCTCTGGGAGGAATATCCAGATAGAACCACACATTGGGCAACGGAACCCTGCGTGTGGGATAAACCAGTGGTTGGCGGTGGATACCGTGACGGTAGTCACGCCAGATGGGTGCATACAAGTTGGATAGCATTTTGAAACTGTTGTGATAATCGTCGCTGTACCACAACATCTTCCCCAATTCGCCCACATACCATCTCTGGGTGATATTTTCCACCACGCCGTGACAGGCGGAAACCACATTGATTACCACCAATCCCTCTCTCTCAAGCGGAATAGGAATAGCCATAGTGCTGTCTGACAGGCGGACATGCTGACCGCGAGGAACCTGATTGTTGAAACGCACCGTGACAACGGCCTGCTGATTGGGCAGCCAGCTCTCGAGGTGCAGCCATAGGGTGTCGCCCACTTGCGTGGTGTTAGTATCTATCCAAACGTTGACAGGATACTCCACACTGGGCATACGGTCGGGATAGAGGGTGGTATGCGTGGTTCCTGCATCTCTCCCCTTGGGGTCGAACAGTGTCAGCGAAGCGCGATAGACTCCCTCGGCAAGCGGTGGCAGAGCAAACGCATGCATTCTTTCCTTGGTGGGAAACCGGCGCCGGGCGCTGAAAGCCAGCGTGTCGACCTCCCAAGTATCGGTGTTGTTGCAGCGCCAGTCGTAGGAAAACAACGGATAGCGGCAATGGAAATCACGCTCGGAAATCGAATGCTTCGCCTTAGTGCTCATCGCCTCGGGGTTGAGCCAATGGTCTTTCGGTACACACAGACGCTCCATGGTGAGACGCACCTCGGCCGAATCGTGCCACCATTGCGGTGCCACATTGCAAAAGAAAATCAGCGAGTCCCACGATTGACTATCATCTTCTCCGGCAAAGAACGCATAACGGCTATAATCCTCAGGTTCCTCTGTGCCGTATATTCCCATCCAGTCAAACGATTCCTCATTCACATCTTCCTCTGCTTTGGTCGAGACCTCAATAATCCCGTTGTAGTCGGAATTGTCCCATATCCAATACTCTGTGCTATCCTTTGGAAGCACAAAAGTGCCATATCCCGCTCCGCTTTTGTCGGTAACAACCTCGACAGAATCAAGTATTTCGTCTCCATTGTCAGTAACAAGGTATATTTTGTGTCTCATACCTGCCATCACGCCGCCACGGGAGAACAGCACACAATGGAAACGCACCGTGTCACCGATGTGGGCATTGACATGATGCCACTCTCCGTCGATGCCGACATTGCAAAAGACCAATGAGTCGTAACCCCATCCCTCGCTATAGAAACTTGCACTGCGCCCAAGGTCAATGTTGCCGTGCATGGCGAGGGCACACTCTCGGGTGGCAAGGTGCAGAAAGTCGAGGTTGTACATACCGAACTTGTCGGTAACGGAAGCATAAACAAGGCTATCTTCTTTCTCCACTTCCACGACGAACCCTTCGACCGGGGCTCCTGTAATGAGGTTGAGGACATAGCCATGTCCATTGTCATCGTTCAGGAGCACCCAATTGCTGCGCACCAGTTCAATCTCGGTCCAAGTGAGAAACTTCTTGTCGGCCGAAGCTTGCAACAGATAGCGTCCTTCCGCCATCGGCGGCAGATATACGTAAGCCTCATGCCATTGCTGGTCATCGTGGCGTTCCACCCGCATGTCCCACTCATATAGCGGTCGCTGGAAGGTGGTGTCTTCCAACGCATAGACCTTAATCCACACCCGCTTGGCATTGCGGTGCCACAGGGTAGTCAACGCCCACTCCGAAGCCGGAATCGGATATATGTGCTGCTGATTGACAGAGTGCATCAACACCTCCGGTTGCCTTATGCGCTCGGACAACACGCGGCAGCATGCCGCCGCGTCGCTCTGCGGCCAAAGCAGAATGGCACTGTCGCACATCACCAAGGCACTGTCGAAACACTTTGAGCAGTCGTATTTTACAGCATCTCTGTAGTATTCTTTGGCCAACTGAAGGTAGATGTCGGCAACCAACGGCGTCGTGTCGTAACGGTGACGTGCCAATATTCCACGGATACTATTAGTTCCCCATTGGTTTCGGTCGGCCACCTGCAACTCGGCCCATATTCTGCCCTCCTGACTGTCGTAGGTTTTCAACAGATCCTCCAGTATGGAGTCCATATAGAAGCATCTGCCATTAATCTCTCGAAAAAGATCCGCCTGCCGCTCGTCGGGCAACAGGCCATTGTCCCGCATCAACTGACCCATGGTCTCCTTTACATCGGGAATACTCTCCCTCGGATAGACATTGACAAACACCTCGTCCATCATGCCGCGGCATTCGTAAACCATGTATCGCTCGTCTTCGCCACAAATCACATAGAACGGATGCTCCTTCGAGCCGTTGCCGCTGCTCCACACCGCCGCCGTCAGCATCTGTAGCCGCCACCATTCGCGCTGCGTCGTGGGGTGCCACTGGCCGAGGCTGTCGGTCAATTGCCGATAGCTTCGTCCATAGTGCATCAACGTCTGTGTGCTGTCGCCACGCAGAGCGGCACCATAGTACAAACAGCGGAAGTGGTCGACGGTCATCGTGGTGTCGCACTGCTTGAAACGCTTGACAAGGCTCTTATAGCGGTACTCGCCAAACCAGCGGCCCGTCTCCTTCTTGATAAGCTCGTAGTTGGGCGGCAGCGGCGCGGGATTGTCCTGCGCCTGCAACGCCAGCGGGACTAACAGCAACGCGAGCAGCAGCAGTCGAACCGGTCGCATCACTTGGACTTTCTGATATTGGAACTGCATATAATTAATCTTTCCGATGCTCCTTAGACCTTATTTCTACGTTAGTTTAACGTTCCAAAAACGTTAAACGAACGTTAAACGAACGTTAAACTAAAGCTATTATAGTCTTGTTGAGGGCTTTATGAGGGGATGGAGAGTGATGAGTGTTGAGTGATGAGTGATGAATGATGAGTGATGAGTGATGAATGATGAATGATGAGTGATGAATGAGGAGTGATGAGTGATGAGTGATGAATGATGAATGATGAGTGATGAATGAGGAGTGATGAGTGATGAGTGATGAGTGATGAGTGATGTGTTTTTACTTGGACTTTCTGATATTGGAGATGCGGAGCATGTCGTAGGAAGTGTCCCAGATCTCGGTCATTTCGGCTTTGTAGAACATGCCGCTGTTAGAGGTCTCTTCCCACGCCTGTCCGCGCTCGCTGCGAATGTCGGTGTCGAAGGCAGCCATACCCTCAATCCAACTCTTGAAAACGAGGACGATCTTCTCGCCGGAGCCGAATTTGGCGCGGACGAAATAGCCCTCGATGGTGTTGGCTTCGCCAGCATCGGCGAAGAGGCCCGTATCATGGTAGTTGGGCAGCACCTTGTCATAGGGCTCCATCTCCACCACCTTGAACTTGGTATCCTCGTCGTCCAACGCTCCTTCCATCTTGATGATGAAGTGGGAGCCTAGGGGGAGCTCCAACTGGGAGCCTGCGCGGGTGGTGCTGGCCTCGTCGTGCGACTCAAACATGCGGCTCATGCTCATGAAACACTCGTGGATATCGAAATAGAGCGTGTCGACGCCGCTCTCGTTGAAAGCGAGGGGGAACTCATCGCAGAAGCGTCCACCGATATTAATGAGCGCCTGACCCTCGGGCTGCATGTCGTTCATGCTCATGATAAAATAGGAATGCGCTACTGTCGTAAGATGGATGGGAGCATGGTAGGAGCCGTCGCCGGTGGAGTAGACGGCGTCGAGCAGCATGGAGAGCGTGCGACGGGCAGCGGCGGTGCGCGGGTCGCTGTCACCATAGGTGTAGTAGCTGCCGATGAGGCGGTAGTAGTACATGGGCAGCTCGGTAGGCTTCTTGGCGATCACTTTTTCGGCCAAGTCCCTGACTTTGACGAAATCGGAGTGTGAAGGCTCGCTGTCGCCAAAGAGGATGCCACGAATCTCCTGTTGCTCGTCGAAGTGGCCGTAGGGTTCGAAGTCGGGCTGATGGACATAGCCGTAATAGATGCAGCGCAGTTCTTCGAGATCGAGCGTAGTGTCGCATTTGGCCAGACGCTCCAAGAGGCGCGGGTAATAGAAACGGCTAGACGGGTCGGTGATGTCGCGCTTGATATTCTCATAATTCGGCGCCATGAAGGAGAGTTCTTCTCCGACGACGATATTCTCGCCCTCGTCGTTCTGGGAAAATGCCACACAAGGCACTAAAAACAAAAGTGTTAAAAAGAAAAGCTTTTTCATGTGTTTTAATATTTGACGGTGCAAATATACACTTTTTCCCCAAATGGGTCAACCGGCATCAAAATATTTTCGTATTTTTGCATAGGAAAAAGAGAACACTGAAGCACATAAAATACTATAAACGTGAGCAAAGGGAATGAGTTAAAGCCGCGGATAGGCTTTTTCGGCCGCCGCAACGTGGGTAAGAGCACGATGATAAACTGGTTGACAGGCCAGCAGATTGCCATCGTTAGCGACACCGCCGGCACCACCACCGACCCCGTGCGCAAGAGCATGGAGATTGGCGGCATAGGGCCTGTGGTGCTCGTCGATACCGCCGGCATCGACGACGAAGGTGAGCTGGGCCGCCAGCGCGTGGAGAAGAGTATGGCGGCACTGGCCGAGGTAGACCTGGCGCTGCTGCTCTACACCGAGGACAACTACGGAGAGCCCGAGGAGACAGTGGAACGCTGGTGCCGCGAACACGGAACGCCCATGCTGAAAATACTCACCAAAGCCGCTCCCCTCGACAAAGAGGCCTTGATAGCAAAAATAAAAGAGACCTTGCCAGAGAGCGCCTATCGCGGCCGCTCGTTGCTGGGCGATGTCGTCCACCAGGGCGACACGGTGGTGCTCGTCACCCCCATCGACTCGTCGGCCCCCGAAGGACGCATGATCTTGCCACAGGTGCAGGTGCTGCGCGACCTGATGGACATCCACGCTCAGGCTTTTTTCTGCCAACCACAAGAATTATCCTCTACAATGGCCGCGCTAAAGGAGCCTCCGGCTTTAGTGGTGACCGACAGCCAAGCCTTCAAGCAGGTGGCCTCCTGTGTTCATGCAAATGTTCCATTGACCAGCTTCAGTGTAGTGCTGGCACGACAGAAGGGCCTTTTCAAAGAGTATTTGGAAGGCACACATAAGATTGGCGACTTGAAGGACGGCGACCGTGTGTTGCTTTTAGAAAGCTGCACACACAATGTAACATGCGAAGACATAGGCCGCGTCAAACTGCCCGCAGCGTTGAAGAAAGCTACAGGCAAGAATCTTCAATGCGAGGTCATTGGTGGACAGTCGCCACTGCCGAAGGATTTGTCGCAGTATGCGCTGGTGATACAATGTGGAGGATGTGTGATTACAGCCCAACAAGTGAAAGCACGCCTGTTGCCGGCTTGGGAGGTCGGCGTACCTGTGAGCAACTACGGCCTGGCCCTCGCCTGGTGCAACGGCATCTTCGACAGAGCAACAAAGGTTTTTAATTTCAATCAAAACTAAAAGAACTATCAGAATTTCTTTTTGTTCTGATTGAGAAAAAAAAAGACAATTTATGATTGATACAAACAAGAAACCAAACCTGAGTATTATCGTAGCCATGGCCGATAACCGCGCCATTGGCAAAGACAACGACCTCATGTGGCACCTTAGCAGCGACCTGAAGCGTTTCAAACAACTCACCACGGGACACCCCGTCGTCATGGGCCGTCGCACCTGGGAGAGTCTGCCCAAGCGGCCGCTGCCCGGCCGTCGCAATATCGTGCTCACGCAGAACCCCGATTTTGAAGCGGCAGGTGCCGAGGTAGTGCATAGCGTGAACGGCCTCTTCGAGGCGCTGAAAGACTGCGACGACGAAGTGTTTGTCATGGGAGGCGCTTCCATCTACCAGCTCCTTCTCCCCTTCACGAACAGGCTGTATGTCACACAGGTATACAAAGATTTCGACGGCGACGTCTACTTCCCGACCATCGACATGTCGGAATTCAACCTGGTGAAACTGAGCGAGCCCATGTTTGACGAAGCTAGCGAACTGGATTACGCCTACGAAGAGTACGACAGAAAACCTAGGATTTAATGTAACGGCGAATTCTACGAAATTAGGGTAATTCGCCCTCAATTGACCCGCGGCAGCCTAATTCGTTAAATTAGAGTAATTCGCCGTTAAAAAATAGTGTAATTCGCCGTTAAAAAGAAATAACATGAACGTTACAATCATCAATATCGGTGACGAGCTGCTTATCGGGCAGGTGGTGAACACCAATGCCTCGACGATGAGCCGTCTGCTCACCGCTGCGGGCATGGAGGTGCGGAAGACCCTGGTGGTAGGCGACGAGCGGCAGGCCATCTGGGACGCCGTCGACGAAGCCATGCTCACCTCGGATGCCGTGCTGGTCACCGGAGGTCTCGGCCCCACCAAGGACGACATCACCAAGAAGCTGCTGTGTGAATATTTCAACTCAGAGCTGGTGGAAAACGACATGGCGCTGCAGAATGTAAAGCGCATCTTCGAGAGCCGTGGCTATGAGCTGACACCCGTCAACCGCGCCCAGGCCCTTGTGCCCAAATGCTGCGAGGTGCTGAACAACGACCTCGGGACGGCACCGTGCATGTGGTTCTCACATGAGGGCAAAGTGCTAGTATCATTGCCCGGCGTGCCCTTCGAGATGGAGTGGTTGATGCGCAACCGGGTGATACCCAAGCTGCAGGAGACATTCCATACCGACATCATCATCACCAAGAACATACTGGTGCAAGGCATCGGTGAGTCGTTCCTGAGCGACCTCATCGAGCCGTGGGAGCTGTCGCTGCCGGAGAATGTGAAGCTGGCGTACCTGCCAGTGGCAGGGATGACCAAGCTGAGACTGACTTATCGGAGTAATCTGAATAATCTGAGTAATCTGAATAATCTGACAAAAGGTCTTTATGAGCTGGCCGGCAAATACATCGTCGGCGAGGACTGCGAGACGCTGGACGAGCTGGTGCATAAGACGCTCATCGAGCGAGGGTTCACGCTGGCTACCGCCGAAAGCTGCACTGGCGGCAACATCGCCCGCCTGCTGACGGCACAAGCAGGTGCCTCGACCTACTTCAAAGGCGGCGTGGTGGCCTACAGCAACGAGGTGAAGGAGAGCGTCCTCGGCGTGAAGCACAGCACCCTGGAGGCTCACGGTGCCGTGAGCGAGGAGACCGTCCGCGAGATGGTCGAGAGTGTCCGCACACGCCTCGGTGCCGACCTCGCCATCGCCACTACCGGCATCGCCGGTCCCGACGGCGGCACAGCCGAGAAACCCGTGGGCACGGTGTGGATTGCCGTGGCCGACAAAACACATACCGAGGCCAAGCTGCTGCAGTTCGGAGCCAACAGGAGGCAGCAGAACATCGACCGCTCCACCAACCAAGCCTATGCAATGTTAATAAGACTGATATGCCAAAAACACTAATCACCATATTGTTGCTCATCGTCAGCAATGTCTTCATGACCTTCGCCTGGTACGGTAACCTGAAGCTTACCGAGATGAAAATCAATACCAGCTGGCCACTAATACTCATCATCCTCACCTCGTGGGGAGTGGCATTCTTCGAATACAGCTTTATGATTCCCGCCAACCGTATTGGCAGCCAAATCAACGGCGGGCCATTCTCGCTTATGCAGCTCAAGATACTGGCTGAGTGCATCTCACTGACAGTCTTCACCATTATTGTTGCCACCGTTTTCAAAAGCGAGCCCATCCGTTGGAACCACATCGTCAGCTTCATTTTTATCCTGCTGGCTGTCGTCTTCGCCTTCTGGAAAACAAAATAAAACGATATATTATGACTAAAGCATTATTTATCAATGGGAGTCCTCGTAAGAACTTCAATACGGCACAGCTACTGCAGCGCGCCATGGAGGGTGCCAGCGAGGCTGGCGCCAAGGTGGAGATGGTCAACCTCTACGACCGCAATCTGAACTACAAAGGCTGCATGAGCTGCTTCGCCTGCAAGGTGAAGGGTGGCAGGAAGGGCGTATGCTCTTTCCCCGACGACCTGAAGGCCGTCATGGAACGCGCCGTCGAGGCCGACGTGCTGGTGTGCGGCTCGCCGGTCTATTGCGGCTACCCCACGGCGGGGTTGCGCGCCTTCATGGAGCGGCTCATCTTCCCGGCGGTCAACTACTCCGACTTCAGCCACCCCGTAGTCAACAAGCCGAAGCGTTCGGCCACCATCTTCACTATGAACTGCCCCGACGAGGAGGTGTACCGCGCCAACAACTACCACATCCTGATGGACGCCAGCGCCCGCCAACTGGGCATGTTCGGCCCCACGGAAGTGCTCTACAGTTTCGACACCTACCAGTTCAACGACTACAGCCGCTACGATGCCGCCATGCTCCCCGAGGAGCGTAAAGCCCGCGTGCGTGAGACGCAGTTCCCGCAGGACCTGCAGAAGGCTTACGAGCTTGGCAAGCGGCTTGTGACGGATGCAAAACAGGGATGATATGTACAACTTGAAGTATAACGTGACCACGAGCACCTGCGACAGCGAAGGCCGGCTGAAGCTCTACTCGGCCCTCCAGATGATGCAGGACTGCTCGGAGATGTGGATTGACTCGGTGCCAATGGTGAAGCAGTACTTCGCCGAGCAGAATATGGCGCAGCTGCTAGCCACGCGGCAAGTGGAAGTGGTACGTGTGCCGGAATTCAAGGAGGAGCTGACGGTGACGACTTCTGTCTACGAGGTGAAGCCTATGTTCGGCTTCCGCAACACCTTCATCTACGATGCCGAGGGGAAGCCCTGTTACAAGACGTGGAGCATGGGGGCTTTCGTCGACAAGGCGGCCGGCAAGCTGAAGCGCGTCGACGACGCCACCATCGCCTCGATGGCATTGGATTCACGGCTTGAGATGAACTACAAAGACCGCCGCATTATCCTGCCCAAGGAGAGTGGTGAAGTGCTTGAGCCGGTACGCGTGCTGCGCGCCGACATCGACTATAACCGGCACATGAACAACGCCAACTACGTGCGTGTGGCGATGGAACTCCTGCCGGAAGGCTTCGTGGTTAGAGGCTTGCGGGTAGAATACCGTGTGGCAGCCAAGTTCGGCGACAAACTTGTCCCTACTATATACAAGCATGAAGATGTAATCATAGTCTCTCTGTCTATCGGCGAAGATGTAAGTGCAATTATTGAATTCTCCTGAGTTTCTTTGTCTGGAAGCTTTGGCGGTATCCACCGGTCTTAGTGCTTGCGGTGGTAGTCCTATTGCTTGGGAGTTTGGCCACCGGTGCGGAAGTCGGTGGGAGAGAGGCCCGTTTCGCGGCGGAAATAGCGGCTGAAGGTGGCTTGGTCTTCGAAACCCAGCAGGTCGGCGATGGCCTGCACGGTGAGGTCGTGCCGTATGTGGAGCAACATCTTGGCCTCAACCACCACCTGGTGATGAATCCAGTAGGCGGCGGTATGGCCCGTCTCCTGCTTGACGACTGCGCTGAAATGCTTGGTCGACAGACAGGCCTGTTCGGCATAGAATCCCACATCGCGATGTTCGCGGAAATGCTGCTTGAGGTCGTTGTGGAAACGCATGCTGATCTGCTTGTCGCTAACTGCTTCGTTCAGCTTGCTCTTGCGGTATTGGCTGAGAAGCCTCAGCAGGAACTCCAGCAGGCGCGTCATCAGCATCCGGCGGTCGGGGAGGTCGAGGCGTGTGATTTCGCGCATCCCTTCCACTACGTGCGTGATGATACGGTATTCGTGCTTGTCGAGCTTCACATTGGGGTGCGGCTCATAACGATAGCGCATCTGTTTGATGATTTGTATCAGGGGGTCGTTGAGTACCGACGAGTCGACAATGATCAGGGTGGCCAGGTAGTCGTCGGTCACGCTCACCTTGCGGAGGGTGTGGTTAGGGAAGATGACACCCACCGTATGCTGCTCAGAGAAGTCGGAGATGTCGTCGTACATCAGTTCGATATGTCCGCGGTGGCCGATGCAAATGACATAATCCGACGATGTGAATGGCTTGTCGCCCGAAGGCAACCCTTTTACATTGTCGAATACAACGATACCTTCCTCGTTGATTCTCTGAGGATAAAGGTTCATCGGGTGAGTGTAAGGCTGATCTTTTTTCATAGTGCAAAAGTACGGATTATTTTTGATACGGAGAGCAAAATCCGACTTTTTGCCAAGCATTACGGACGATATGTTATTGTGTGGGTGACTGGTTTAGTGTAGTTTTGCATTTTAAATATTAATACTTTTTTCTATGAAAAACAAAGTCATCTTATTCATTCTCTTTGCTTTCGCGGCTTGCGGCGTAGCACAGGCGCAGAGCGACAATTCCGTTCAGATTGTCTACAACGGCACCTCGGCGACGGTCACCGTGGCCGACAACATCAGCCAGTATTTGACCGTTACCCAGCAGGGGGCGCACGTCTCCATTGCGCAGAGCGATTCTGTTGCCAGCGAGATTACCTACACGCTGAGCGGCACGTCGACCGACGGCGAGTTCTATATGTCGGGCAGCTACAAGGCCACCGTTGAGCTGAACGGTCTTACATTGACCAACGCCACGCCTGTCTATAGCGGTGCCGCCGTACACATCCAGAACGGCAAGCGCATCAATGTGAAGGTCATCACCGGCACCACCAACACCCTTGTCGATGCCGCCAGTGGCTCGCAGAAGGGCTGCCTCTATGTGAAGGGCCACGCCGAGTTCAAGCAGCAGGGCACCCTCAACGTGGTGGGCAACGTGAAGCACGCCATCAAGGCCGGAGAGTACATCAGTTTGAAGAACGCCACCCTCAACATCACCTCGGCCGTGGGCGACGGCATCTCGTGCAACCAGTACTTCCTGATGGAAAGTGGCACCATCAACATCAGCGGCACCGGGGACGACGGCATCCAGTGCGATCTTGATGGCGACACAGCCACCGCCATCACCGAGGACCACGAGGACGAGGACAGCGGCAATATCTATATCGAGGGCGGCAACATCACCGTCAACTGCGCCGCCATCGCAGCCAAGGGCATCAAGGCGGCCGGCGACATCTTCATCTCCGGCGAACCTGTCATCGATGTCACCACCAGCGGCAATGGTGAATGGGACGAGGATGACCTGGAAACCAAGGCGGCCTGTGGCATCAGCGCCGACGGCGACATCGATATCAGCGGCGGCACCCTTACGCTCACCGCCACCGGTTCGGGCGGCAAGGGTATGAAGTGCGACAGCGTGCTGACCATCAGCGGCGGCGACATCACGGTGACCACTTCCGGCGGTTTATACTATAATAATGGTACCACCGAGAACACCAACTATACCGGCAACACCGACAATGTCAGCAGCGATTACTATTCGTCGCCCAAGGGCATCAAGGCCGGCGTGAAGACTCAGGTGGGCAACAGCTACACCTACGGCGGCGGAATGATTATCAGTGGCGGCAAGGTGAAGGTTACCACCAGTGGCTACAACGGAGAAGGTATCGAGAGCAAGAATTACCTCAATGTCACCGGCGGCGAGATTTACGTCAACGCCTACGATGACGGCATCAACTCGGCGCAGGACCTCACCATCACGGGCGGCTATGTCTATTCCCGCTCCAACAACAACGACGGCATCGACGCCAACGGCAATGTCTACCTCAACGGTGGTTTGGTGTATGCCATCGGTTCGCGCTCGCCGGAACTGGGCATCGACGCCAACAGCGAGGGTGGTAAGAAGGTGTATGTCAACGGCGGCGTCATCATCACCGTGGGCGGCATTGAGAATGGTGCCTCCTACAACCAACCCAAGATTCAGCAATCCTCCGTCAGTAGCAATACCTGGTACACCGTCACCTACGGCGACAACACTGTAGCTTTCAAAACTCCCACCATTAGCACTGGCGGTGGTCACGGCGGTCCTGGTGGCAATTCAAGCGGACTTGTCATTTCCGCCCCCAGCACTCCCTCTCTTGCCACTGGCAACAATGTCACCGACGGCACCTCTTATTTCGAAGGCAATTGCTATGTTGGAGGCGGCAGTGTCGGCATTGATGATGTGGAGGCCGAGCAGCAGATTGTCAACGACCCGCGCGTCTTCACCATCGACGGCCGCTACCTTGGCACCGAAGTCCCTGCCACCTTCCGCGGCGTCTACATCCAGAACGGCAAGAAGCACGTCAAGCTGCGTTAACAGGAAACCTTGGCCCTCCGCCGCCAGCAGAAGCGGGGCTTGTGAGGACGGTTTTCTGAAAAATGCGGACGGGTTCCTGTTTCAAGAATGAATGTGATGAAACAGGAACCCGTCCTTTTTTTCTTCCTTTTTCTCTTTTACCCCTCCTGTGATGTGCCTTTACATCAAGGTGTCACGTGCCTTTACATCAGCTTTGATGTGCCCTTACATCAGGGTGCCACATAAAGGCACATCAGCCGCGGTGTACAGGTAGATTGTTAATCCTGTTTTTTTTGTAGTGGAACACATATTTGCCACAACGGGGAAAGCTTTCGATTTGCATAATTCTTTATTTCGTTAAGTGAATAAGACCTGCTGCCGACGGGCCAGTGAGAATATGCACCTCGGTCTCCGGCTCAAAATGGCCACTCTGGTCCCGGATGGCTTGAACGAGTACACATTCACCGTCACGACTGGCGAGGATACGTATTGCGGAGATGGAACTGACAACAGGACGCATTGTGGCCAATGACTGGAGATTTCCGTTGTTGACGGCTTCGACGATGTCCTTGTAGTCGTCGCCGCTGATGTACACTTTCTTCTCACGCATACGGCTGTGGGTTGGCAGATATACAAAATGTGTCAATGCGCCCGAGAGGTTCATGGCTGTAAGAATGAGTCCAAGGGCAGTGCAAATGAGCCCAAGGGTCAGACAGGTGGCCGATAAACTATCCTCCATTTTGACAGTGCACAACAGCGCCCACATGCCAATTCCGACAGCAAGCACTAATAGGGCAAGAAACGGTGAGTTTCTCTTTCGGGCGATTTTGCCTGACATTTCAGTATCGATATATTGTTCTATGGTTTTCATCTTTTGTTATTTTACTTTGTTGACAATTATTTCTGTGAGGGGAATGTAACGCTTCCCCTCGACGCGTGTGAGTTGCGAATAATAAATGCGCTCGTCGCGGTCGCTATAGCGCACCAATGCCAACTCGGGCTTCGGTTGCCGTTTGATGGCTTCAAGAGCCGTTTCATCGTTGGCCTCCAGCGCCGCCACCAATGCCTTCTCCGACGAAAGCGGATAGTAGGCATAGGTGGGTTCCATCACGGTGTGCAACTCCTTGCTGTAAGGACGCCTGCTGTCACCGAACGCCCAATAGCAAAGGACTGTCAGCAGGCTACACACCCCAACGATAACACCTCCGAGAAACAACGACGATACTCCATCGGAAGCACCTTTATACATATACATTGCAACACCACATACGGCGCCGACCGCCGTCAGCGCCCATGCCGACCAGAGCGGCAACAACGTGCGACGTATCTCCGGCCGGGAATAAATTGATTTTCGGATATATTCCATTTCATTCCACGATTGAGTTTATAATACATAACAGCGGGACATAAGAATCATGCCCGCAAGAAACAATTATATAACGTGGAATCAGAGCCTAAGGCAACGTATTAAATAAATGTAGCCGCTTACCATACGGCAGTGGCTATAAGCCGACAACTTTTGAAAGATGTAGTGTCGTGCCCCTATGGATTGTAATGTTGGGGCGGTACCAGCTGGACTATCATGCACTACACGTACAGTGGATGGTGGGATAAGCGTGCTACCTCCAGTAATGGCAAGTATATCACACATTCCAACATTTTCCCACTGTGGGCTGTCGTCGGTGTGGTCGATAGAAGATAGTGATGAACCCTCATTTTGAATGTGAGGTTCTACGGCTGCAATGGCAGATGTATGCCACCCCAACATACAGAGTAGCAACAGCATCAACCTATGCGTAAACCGTTTTTTCATATTCTTACTAACGATAGTCTCTCTTAATTATTGCGAATAAAATAGAATTAAACTTGTATTCAGTGAAACATGTCAATTATAATGATACCTTGACAAATCATATACCGTTTTCTTACGCCATATAAACGAAATAACCCGCTTTTTATTGTGCCACAGTGAAACAAAAAGCCGCCGCCAGCATAGGCTGGGATTGTAAGAATTCTTATACTCACCCTCGCGGCTGGAGGCTGCGGCGGTAGTCGCTGGGCGACTGGCCGAGGTGCTTGGTGCAGTAACGGCTGAAATAGCTCAGCGAGGTGAAGTTCATCTGGTCGGCTATCTGCGTGAGCGAGAGGCGCTCGTTGTTGAGGTATTTCTTCAGGATGGGTACCGTGGCGCGGTCGATGAAGCTGCTGACGCTGTGGCCGGTGACACGCTTGACAGTGGCGGAGAGGTACTTGGTTGATACATTCAGCCGCTCGGCATAGTAGCTGACGTCGCGCTCGGTGCGGCTGATGCCGGTGGCGAGCAGGTCGGTCAGCTGCCGGACGATAATGGCGGTGCGGTCGCTGTGGGTGTCGGTGGCGTCGCGGCGGGCGTGGAGCTCGAAGATGTCGTACATCATCGTCAGGCAGAGGCTCCCCATCATCTCGCGGTAGAAGAGCAGGTGGCGGTCGTCGAGGCGGTCGCGCAGGCGGTGGAAGTCCTCCAGCAGGATTTCCGCCTGCCGGTCGTCGACTTTGATGACGGGGTTCTGGTTGAGGCTGATGCTGCCCCCGATGCTGTAGTTGTTCGACGGCAGTAGGCTATGTAAGAATTTGTTGTCGGCGGCAATCCACTCCACCTCCATCCCGGGTGCCGCCGCGAGGTTCTTCGCCCGTGTGGGGTTCGGCATCACCACCAGGTCGTTCTTCACGATATGGTAGCACCGCTCGTTGAACACAAAACTTCCTTCCCCCGCCCTGCACAGCAGGTGCATGCAGGTGTGTCCCAGCTCCAGCGCATTCATCGCCAGAAAATCCGTCGAGTATAGAAAGTCAATCTTCATTAAATCACAGCCCCTCCAAGAGAAAACGTCTTAAACTAAGATGTGTGATGCCGTTGTCGTCATTTTTGGAAACCAAAGGTGTCATGGATATGACATATTTGGGATAGTTGTCGTTGATCTTCCGCAGGTTGCCAAATTCACGCTCGCGTGTCGCTTCGTCGGCTACAATATAAGACACTTGCACGTATACCCGTTCACCTGTGGATTTTGAACAAACGAAGTCAATCTCTCCTGCCTGCAACTGACCGACATATACTTTATATCCTAATCTTATCAGGTGTTGGTACACCACACCTTCTATTATCTTTTCAATATCTTGGTCTCTCGTTCCTCCAGCTATGGCATTTCTGATACCTTGGTCCTCGAAATAGAACTTCTCATGGCTTTCAAATAGACGTTTCCCATGGATATCGTAGCGGCTCACCTTGTGTAGCAGGTAGGAATCGCTCAGCATCTTCTGGTAGTTGATGATGACGGATGGAGAGATGTTTTCTCTTATGGACCTCATATAGTTACTGATGTTGGTGGCCGAGATAAGCTTGCCTTCGTTGTCGGCCATATATTGCACCAACTTGGAGAGAAAGTCGACATTGCGTATCTGGTTTCTCATCACAACGTCTTTCAAAAGCGTAGTGTCGTAGATACTTGAGAGGTATTTGGCTGCACTCTCTTGGTCGAGGCCGATTTGTACCAACCCCGGCATACCGCCGTATTCGATATAACTGCTCAGTGCATCAGGGGTGCTGTCTGAAAGGCTGTGGAATGTCAGGAACTCGTCGTATGACAATGGCTGTATATAGATTTCAACATAACGTCCGCCAATAAGTGTCGACAACTCGCTGCTCAGCATCTTCGCATTGCTCCCCGTGACAATCACTTCAGTGTTTGGCTCCTTGTAAAAGCTCCTCAGCGTCCGTTCAAACTCTACTATATCCTGCACTTCGTCAATCATAATGTAGTTGCATTTCCCTTCGGCCATGTGAGCATCGATATATTCGTTCAGGTCAATATAGGTTCTGATGCCGTCGAATTGGCGTTGCTCCTTGTCGATAAATATCACATTACCATCTTCAGACAACTTCTCACACAGATAACGCAGTATGCAACTCTTACCCACCCGCCGCTGTCCGGTGAGCACTATGGCCATATCTTTACCAAACCATTTGGTGATTTTTTCTATATATCTTTGTCGTTCAATTAATTTCATGATAAAATAATTATATTTGACAATGCAAAGATATGAAATGTTTATGAATTACACTTAATAAAAACATGTTTTTGTAATTTTTTATCACATATACTTTATGTATATCGAAAGTACTTCTGTTGAATAATATCACCTCCGCACAGCGGATGCATGCAGGTGTGCCCTAGTTCCAGCGCATTCATCGCCAGAAAATCCGTCGAGTATAGAAAGTCAATCTTCATTGCAGAATTATGTCAATGCAAAGCTATGAGAGCGTCGTCCGCGCGTTGCTTGCCGTCGGGTGCCATAAATTAGAAGTCGTGAGTGACACTCACGAGTTGAATACTGTCGGCGGCAGTGAGTTTCAGTTGGGTAGTGTCACTAACCACTTCGTTTTGCTCTTTCTTTAATTTAGCCTTGAGGTATTTCCAGTAGTTGCGGTTCTTCTCGTGGTCGTCCTGTTCATTTATAGCCCCCACTATATCAAGAACAGAAAACCACCATTGGTTTTGTTTTTCGTTCCAGATGGCGCGGACCATGTGGTCTTTATAGAATCGTATGGAAATCTTATTGCTCATTTAGCGATAAATATTTATTGTCATTGTGTTGAGTACTTATTTAAGCACCTATTTGACCACTTATTTGACCACTTATTTGACCACCTATTTGACCACTTATTTGACCACCTATTTGACCACTTATTTGACCACCTATTTGACCACCTATTTGACCACTTATTTGACCACTTATTTGACCACATCCTTCAGCACTACAAAATAACTGCCTCTAGTTTTTCCTCGTCTCTCAACATAACCGTTATCAATAAGGGACAATATATGTTTCTGAACAGCCGATGGGTTGATTCCAATTGTTGCAGCTATCTGTTTGCGTGTGATGTGATTATCCAGAACAATCAATTCAAATATACGCTCTCTAACATCAGATTTGTTTTCCGGAATGTTTTCAATAACATGGCCTTTAGTGTCAATTGTAATTTCTTTACACATAAAATCGGGGTGACATGGGATGGCCACAAAAAAGTAAGTCCTTTCGTCATCAGAATCAAAACAAGCTCTTCCAGAGCCATTCTTCTCCAGCTCGTTTTTGATTGTAGGTATGCCTGTGCCTCTTCCTTCTGTAAGATCCAGTTCCTTTAGAAAATCACCAAGCCGACGATTCCTGTATCTTCTTGCGCGGACACGCTTACCCTCACGTAGGTCGTCTAATCGAATACTTCTATCGGCGCCGCTATAACTCACAATCTCAATTTTGTCTGGCATAATTGAGATTTCGACGGGTTCGCGCTCTTGGTATGAGCGATGATATAATGCGTTGACGATGGCTTCTTCCAACGCTTGGTATGGATAATTGAAAACCCTAATTGCCTCTGCTCTGGTGGGTACTTTTTTTACCTTTTGCTGAACCACCATTGTTTTTACATATTCCAATGTTCGATGGATAATTTGATGCACGGGTCCTGTAATTGGATCCAATTCTATGAAATTGTCAGGGTCTTCGTCTTTGCCTTTAGGATATATCACTATTTCCACCCGTGTGCCAGGAAAGAATCTCTCCGGATTATTCGAAAATAGCATCAAAGCAATATTTTTTACCCGATAATTCTCTTGTGGGCCATCAAGCAAATCCATTTGGTTTAAAATAGCCGTTGGAATCATCGTTTCCATCTGTTCTGCAAGACGACTGCCAGTCTCAGCCAGATAATCTCTTATTAACAGCATAGATACATCTGATATTTTGGCATTTGGATTGCCACGATCATCAAATGGCACACGATTGGCGAGATTCAACAATTCAATCTCATACTCACCTTTAGCAACAATGGTACTTGAATTATATCGTATATAGTAGTTGTAATTTTTGAAATTAGTGTTTGTCACTTTATCGGGCACCTTGTATGGCCGACGGTCTCCAGCAGTAGCCCAAATAACAAGCACTTTTTTCCCGTCCACATCCTCAATGGAAGTTCGAGGCTGATAGTATGGTTGAATCTGATTGTTAAAGTTAATCATATCCTTCTGGATTCTATCCAGACTATCGACGTTGATACCGCATACAGGTCTAATGGCTCTACCATTTTCCTCTTCTGCGCCAACAACTATGTAACCTCCACTTTGGTCTTCGAAGTCATTGGCAAATGCACAAATGGTTCTATAAATATGATCAGGATCCCATCCTTTTTTAAATTCTATGCGGTCGTTTTCAACGACATTTCCATTTATTAATGCTTCTATGTTAACAGGTAAAGTCATTGTCTTTTTTTATTATAATTGCTATCGTATAAAGTCTTCAATGTTAATTGGTAGTGTCGCATTTCAATTTTTCACACGGTTACTCACGCATTTACGCTTTTATATAGTCCCTTTTTCGGGGGCAAAGATACTGGTTTTATTTTAGTTACACATTTAAGCAATTTACTCACACATTTTCTTATAAGCACATTTAATAATTAGACATTCTCACATTATATATTAGCACATTCAAACATTATGGTGTTCTGACTCTTAGATTTTGAATAATGCGATCACCTCTTTTTCAATGTCAAGGTCGTTGGTCAGTTCTCGTTTGAATTCCATGCGAATGAATTACTTAATATCTAATGACATTGGGGGCTTCTATCAGTTTACAATAATTTTCCAAAGCAATTGACATTAGTTGGAAGAATGGTATCTTTTTCCTTTCACTTCCGTTGATACTGGAAGCTGTTTTCAAATTAGCATAGATTTCTCTATTGTAAGGTTCACATTTATAGTATAACTTTATGTCAAGGTCTTGGTTCTCGTAAACAAAATCATCACCGACAGTCAAAGTGGCATTGGGAAGAAGGAAGGGAATCAGCATATCGATAAGGCGATATCCAGATTTTTCCAACAAGTCTAATGATATTTCTTCAGTGTTTTTCTTTAACGCCGCAATTGCGTCTTCTTTGGTTCCAAATAGAAATAGCATCAAATCAAGTATCCCAACAGACCAAATATTGTTTCCTTGGATAATTGAGGGGCGTTTCCGAATGGGATATTCCCAATGTGCAAATTCCTTTTCTTTCAGTTTCCTCAAGGTGATGACATTATGGAACAACAACATTCTGACAAGCGAGGAGAATTGTTCTCTGCTCTGTACAGGCCATTCAGAGTTGATGGATGCAACAAAAAGGTGTGCCTCTTGGGCAACCATATTATTATTGTTGAAGAAATAGGGCGCCATGCTGTAAAACTTGTCGATATATCCAGCGAAGTCAACACCGTCACCATATTTGGCGCGGAAGATATTGCGGATATTGTCTATGTCGCAGACAAATATGATTTTGTCGAACCCATAACGATTTTCATCCTGGCCAGTCGGCCAATGTGCGGAGAAGTAATTGGATGTCTGTGCTGAAAAAAGGTTGAGTAATCTGAAAATGTGCTCGGGGTCAATTCTGTCGAGGTCATCTACAATTAGAACCTTTTGCTTGTCAATCGTGGAGTTGACCATCTCTATTAACTCCGTAGTGGCATTATATTCAACCTCATTCATCAGGTTATAGAATGCCTCTCTTGCCTTATCCTCTTCACTCTGGTTAACTCCTTTGTCGAAATCCTCATATTTTGCAGCCCATTGGGTATAGGTATCAAATACATCGGACAGTTTCTTGCCGATTTTGCCACAATGGGAAATTACATCTTTAATGATTTTGGGCAAGTTGCTCTGCACAAAGCTGGCCATAGTCTCTTTTGTGGAGAACATCTTCGCCGAAGGCGCCAGATAACCTTTCACCAGAAGTTCATATAAGATATCAAACTGGAGTAGTTTGACGACATCCTCATTTTTCGCTATTGCATAGTTAGTCGGGAAAAGGTGGAATATCTCATATTCATCCTTTTTCCGTGTAGTGAAGAACTCGTGCAAGAAAAAGGTCTTGCCACTCCCATATTTCCCAGAGAATAGGATTCTGTGATTGTCGGACAAGGCTAGGAATGTCTCAAATCTTTCAGCCTCGTATTGGGTGGTGATGAGTATAGGTTCTTGGTTCATAGATAATATCAAATTAATTCGGCTAACATTTTCCCGTCTTTATAGTATAGTTCCGTATAGTTATTCTCATATGTGGCTCCTATCCTTTGGTATATTTTTTTACAGATTTCTTCGATTTCATCATTTTTATAATATTCAAACTTTTGGGGAAGTTGTCGAGCCCCATCCTTGATTGTAATTGATTCTATGGTTTTACCGTTTGCCTTCGAAAATTTTCTTGTCCCATCATAATGAATATATGAATACAATGGATCTAATAGTTCTATTTTTATTTCACAATTGGTTGTTTCATTTTCATTTATATGCAGATATATTATGTTTGTGAGTGCAAGAATCTCTTTAGCCGCTAGGCGTGTAATATGTTTTTTTAGGATGGGTATCATTCTGATTACAGACAACAATTCATTCCGGTACACGTTTGTATCAATACTTCTATGAGACAATGGGTTCAGTAGTGTTCCTATCGAAAGAATAATAGTGTCTATATCATCCGTGTAGCCATCGGTTTTCAACAGAAAGGCCTTTGCTGAATTTAATATTGTGCGCAATTTATCTTTTGGGGATCCGTCTGGATTCTTAGAAATGTATCTTGGGAATAGACTCATGGAATCTTCAACAGTTTTTCTTAGATAATTGGCAGAAGCCGGATAATCATTATTTTGGTAATGATATATTGCTTTAGTATAAAAATCTTTAGATTCGATACAAATTGGTTCGTCGTCAATCTCCTCATTATAATACATTTCTTTGAACAGCCATTTGTCTTTGACCTCAGCTTGAAAAGAGATTCGGTCTTTCATTAGTTCAAAGAAAGCCCTGTCGTGGGTAAAGATATATATTTTAAATCTATTGTTTAACTCAAGTAGGTAACGAAGGACACGATTTCGGTTGCTCATATCAAGACTAATGAGCATATCATCTAATGCTAAGAAACTTCCTGGTTCTGGGTATTGAGACAAACATGCAAATCTTACAGAAAGTGCAATTGCTGTTTGTTTTGCTTCATTAAAGTAAGTTTGCGGCTTTTCTATTTCATGGTCATTTTCTTTTATTTGTAATCCGATTTTTGGTGGATTAATAGTTGAATTAGCCCCCTCGTATCTGAAAAAAAAGTGTTCCTTGTAAATGTTTTCTGGATTAGTGTCTTCTATAAAAACCACTTTTACACTAAGGTTTTTATCATCTTCATCCTTTAAAAACATATTATACAATCTACTGGCATTTTGATTTATGGTCTCCACTAATTGCTTTAACGAATTGTTAAATCCATTAATTAGTGATAATAAAGCTGAGTCATTTTTTCTTGGTTTTCTCTCAGATGTACATAATGTTATAATATTATCATACGTTTCTGATAAATACTCTGTTGAATATGGTGGAAGCCAAAATGGGAGAATGTCTTTGTAAAACACATTCCATAAATCAATTTCTTCAGAGTTTCTTGCGGCGTGAAATCGTGATATATACGAATGATTTATAAAAGCAGAACCTTTATTAAGAAGCTCAATTGGTGATAGGCTTCCAGATGAGTGATATAATCCATCTCTATTAAGAGTACAGTCATGACCATCGTCAAATGTTACTTTGATTTGAGGCCGAAAACCGCTGTCAATCACATCCTGGACTCTGTTAATATTTACTAGATGTTGATTGTTTGTTCTATCATCCGCAGTAAAATACTTTGCGCCAAAGTCATCTTTGAAGGCGCTTTGAAGCAACACATGTAAAGCATAATAGATCGAAGACTTCCCACTACCATTTTCTCCATATACCAAAAGATTTCTACCATCCAGCAGGTCTAAAATAAATTGTTTCGGAAAAGCCTTAAATCCATCTATCTCTATTTTAGTAATTGTGGCCATAATTATGATAAAATAATTGTTCTTAATGTATCCGATGATGAATATGCAAGAGAATCTATAGCTTCAATAATACCCTCATTTGAAGCAACTGAGAATACTCCCCATGTATCATTTGGGGTTGTAGCATATATCTTTAACATTTTCTGGATAATTGACATCCCTACTTTATCCATTTCTCCACCTATATAAATTTCATATATACAGCCATTAATTATTTTTTCATAACCATTGGCAATAAAATCATTTGATACAGATTCATTAATTCTTTTTTGTTGTTTTTTTAAATAAATTATACAATCAACTAACTTGGCAATTAACGATTGGACATCTATAGATGGTGCAGCTATGGGAACATTTTGAAGCGGTTCTTTGTCAAGTTGAAAGTTGTCACCCTGCATTTTTCCTTTGTTTTTAAGCCAGAATTCAATTAATTTTGAATTCAACAGACCGGTCAAGTACTTTTGATTCACGCGCTTTGTTTGGATCATATTGAATGTTTGGGAAAGATAACATTCAAAATCACAATATGCGAAAATGGGTTTCCCAACACATTTACGTATAGCAATTACCTTTTCCCCAGTAAAGAAACATTCTTTTCTTGCTCGGTGAAGACCATAAGGCCGATTGTCTGATGTAAAAATTTGTAAGAATCTGTCCAAATGTTTTTTTACATTTGGGAAATTGTCCAAACTATGTTTATTTTTGTAGCTCGAATCAGTATATATTGCCCAATAATCGTTATAGGGCATAGTATAAAATCTACCAATTTGAGATGTTGTATAATATGGTTTAATTAAACGTAATTCTTCGTCGGTAAAACAAAGTCCGTCTTTCTCTTCCTTTGATAAAACAAAGACCCCTTGTCCCTCATAAAATCCAGGGCCTAACAGTTTTGCGTTTTTTTTGTTCAATGTATCCTGAGGAAAAACAATTCCTTGGGCTATTTCTGAATCTGTCAGATAAATAATGTTGTCATTATTCTGTATTTGGTCGAACAAAGAATCAAAAGTATTGAAAGAAAACAATTGGTCAATATATGTTCGTCTATTAATAGTAGGTGTTAAATACTCAGCATTATGAGAGTTCCCCTCAAATAAGAGGGATAAATCCTTTTCGGAAGTTTTTCCTGTCTTTATTTTACGGTAGTCGAACTGATAATTATCGGATGTCTTGTTTTTTTGAAACAGCATTACCATTGTCTGGATGCTTGCGCTTTCAAAAACCATTAGTGCACCAAAGTCAACAATTGTACATATTTTAGTTTCTTTCATGACTTTGTTTCGCAGTATTCTAGCGCCAAAATTTGTTACCCAATTGTTTGTTGCAATGTAGCATAGTACACCATTCTCATTAAGCAAATCAAGGCTTATACACGCAAACACATACCACAGGTCCATTTTCCCCATATAATAAGGAGAGTCTTTATATTGTTCGAAAACGGTCTTAGAAATTCTGCCTTCTTTTAGGTATGGAGGATTCGCTATAATTACATCAAAACCACCTTTTTCAAAAACATCTTTATACCATGTATGCCATAGGAAGAATTTTGAATTGGCGGAAATGTCTATACTGTCAAGGATTGCATTGGTTCGAGAGTTTGTACCAAGACTATTTATGATAAGCAGCTTTACTTCGTCATTAATCTGTTTGCGTAGATTGTTTTTCTCTTTATGGTCAGTGGCTTTGAAATATTCATTTGTTTGACGATGAAGATTACGTTGATTGGCATGAGCGTCGATACCCAGAACTAATTGGGCAGATGTTGATGGGCGTCCAACTGGTCGACTAGTAATACGGCTGAGATTAATTCCCTCAAAACTTTCAAGCAGACTATTGCCTTGCATAAACTTGTAATCAAAATTAGGCAGGGCCTCGGGTTTTTCGCTATCAACAACAATACTAAGCCAAAAACGAAGTCGGGCAATATCAATAGCTCCTTTCTCAATATCCACGCCATAGATGTTGTTTTGAATGATGTCGCGTTTAACCGTTGACGGAGAGAACTCTTTGGTCGGTTTCGTGAATCCATACAGCAAAAGGCGTGAGTGATACAGCACATTCAATATTCCCATCGGGAAAGCACCAGAGCCAATGGCTGGATCACAGACCTTCACATCACTCAACAATTGATATACTTTCAATGCGGTATTTTTATCTTGTAGAGCATCTGTTACCTTTCTTTTCTTTATCAAATCATTAATTGCAGAATGCAGGGATTCGTCAGTATGAGTTTTAAGGTATTGAGCGATACTCTCCTGACTCATATACTGCACAATCTCCTTGGGAGTATAGAATGCCCCCTTGTCTTTATTGTCTTCCAGTAGGTTTTCAAAGATGTGCCCAAGCATTTCCGGGTCAACGCCCACCTCTGCATCATCAGGGTCATTCTCATCGATGGTGAAATTGTACATTCCAAAGAACTCCATTAGTTCAAGAAAGTAGGCATAAGGGAAATCGACATTTTTTTTATCGATTTCATCTCTGTCGAAAAGTCCACCGTTGAGGTAAGGTATCTTGATATTATCACCTAATATTGGAGCAGCTATATCGTCGGTTCTTGGTTCATTGAGGGTCTTGAAAAAAAGAGTTTCCAATACATCACTCAACAGACGGTTATTGCCATTGTGTCGCTTCACAAGATTGTATAAATAGTTTTTATCGCCATTCTCCCACTCGCCATTTTTTTCAGGTACCCCCATCCAGCCTTTCTTTTGAAGAAATTGAAGGAAAACAAGTCGACCAAGTAGTTTCTTTACATAGTCGCGATTCTCCTTGGTGTCATCATCAAGGTATGCAAGGAACTTCTTGTAACGGTCTTTATATCCATTAAAGAATTCTTTATTCAAACGCTCCACGGAGAAGGCTTCTTCTACATCGGTCAAAAACACAGACCCCTTCTGCCGTTTGTCAATAAGCTCAAACAAGCGGTTGGCTGCTGTAGTGCAGGGTTCATTGTCGCCAAGTAGGAAGGTATAGCGTTTAGGTGCTGTAGTTTTTGTTTCGATTGCACCGTCTTCATTGATGGTTGTCTGTTTGGAAACGAATGTCAGGCGGTAGTCTGGCTGGTTGTCAGAATGGTATAGGACAAGGGCACCGTGAATGATGTCTTGGTCAACGTATCGAATAGCAATGTCGCGTAATCCCTTTCGGTTGCGGGCAATGATGATATTTTCGGCCACCTCGAACAAGAACAATCCGAGAGAACGGCCATCGTCAAGTCGAATAGTGCCCACCTGTCCTCCATCCTTGACAAGGCCGGTATCGACTGGGATTGCCTTTGTAAAAAAATCAACTTTAGGAAACATCAATCCGAGTAGTTCTTTCCACTTTGCGAAGTCGAACTTTGACGATAGTATCTGTTTTAAGTCTTGGCGGTTCATATTATGTGCTGTTTATATTCTAATTTTGTTATTTAACGTCATTATTTACAATCTCCCAGTGTCCACCTTTGTCAGGTCCGACACGGCGAATGATTCCACCTTCTTTTAATTTCTTAATATTCCAATAGATGCCATCCTCAGTTATACCGCACACTTTGGCTAGCTCACTTTGTGTAATATAAGGATTTGTTGTTATGGTGGTTAGAATCTTCTCCGTAGTTTTTTTCGTAGTTTTCTCCGTAGTTTTCTCCGTAGTTTCTTCTGGTCCACTTGCTATACTTGCGGGGAAAGTGATTCGAATAAAGTTGTCGGTGAATTTGAAACAATCTTCGCCGTAGGCGCGAAGGATGCGGGGGATGCCAGACCCTAATGATTCCACTATGTCGAGATCGCGATAGATGCGCATCAGCTCTTTATTGCGCGGGATGGAAATGCCTGTGAAAAATTCCTCGCGACTGAGGGATTCGGGAAGTCTGCCCGCGGAGGTAATTTCCAGCCTGTCGGGGAAAATCTCGAACTTGGGTGGCACTTCAAAGGAATAGTCGTTATGCACGATAGCATTGATTACAGCCTCGCGTACAGCCACTCTGTTCCAAAGAGGTGTTTCGATTCGCTCCATGGGAGTGATTTTTGCAGCCGTCTTGTTTTCTATCTCCAGTTTTGTCAGTACGCTTTTGGTGGCCTTGATGAGTGAACAATAGCCATATTCATTGTTTTCTATTAGGTCACATCGGTCGAGGCTGGAATATTTGGCAACCTTGATGGAGTTATTGTTTTCGTCTGCCAACAAATAGGCCACATAGTTGTATTCTCCATCTTTTGTAACCAGTTCGAGACTGCGCTTGAAATTGTCGTTCAAACGCTTGCCACGCTCGTCATAGTATATACGCAGTTGCTCAAAAGTCAGATCCTGACGGTTTGACACTATCTTACTGATGGAATTGCGTGTACGCATGGCGAAAAGACGGTCAATCTGCGATTGAGGCATAGACTCAACAGATGTCCCAACACGCACGAACGCCCCACGCGGAGTCATTCCATATTTAGACTTGAAATAAGGTTTGTCGATACCGCTGGCCACTGTGATTTTTATGACAGTGCGCCCCTCGCGTGACTCGCTTGCGATGTCGAACAGACCCATTGCCGAAGGCGAGATATTGTTTTTAATTCGGTCTTTCAGTTTCAGCATACACTCGTCGACATCATCAATTCCAACAACAGAACCATCATCGTCAATACCAATATAAATGTAGCCTCCTTCTTTGTAGTTCAAGAAGGCAATAACCTCTTTTTCAATGTCGAGGTCGGGCGTCAATGCCCTTTTGTATTCTATGCGGTTGGTTTCGCTCATGGTGCTAAGTTACGAATTAAAACTTTCGGAGATGATGATTTCCGGTGAGTTACCCTTCTGTACTTTGTTTGCCGAAGGGGTATGAGTAGGTATGTCTGTAGAGATATTCTGTAATGGGTATGAAGATATAATAGCGATGACTTTCTCTATCAGAACTGCGGGCTTTACAGGCGTTTTCTTGGTGGCAGACTGCAGCTTGTTTACATCGCGTTGCAATTGTTGGAATTTTCCGCTGGTGATGGCACGCTTGGCCAATCGAATCAGTTCGGACTCATTATCCGTCAGGTAGTCAACGTGCAGACAGGCATCAAGATATGCTATTGCACGTTTTTCGTTAGGACCTTGTGCAACATTCACTTTCATCGTTATGGCTTTGCTATCCTCATCCTTTTCTGCAAAGAGACTGATGGCTTGTGATACCTGTTGATGGTGTAAGTCGTGCAAAGGGATGGATTTTTCGTCGACCCTGGCCTCAAATGCCTTGGCGGCCTCGAGGAAAGTCAAGTCTTCGTGCGTGCCATCTTCCCGGATGAAGGTGAAGGCGTCGCGTCGATTATTGCGAATGAACACCAACGTGCTCCCGCGCATCACTTTGCTTTTGCGTCCGACACGCGAGCGCATAGGCAAACGGGCAATACGCTTTATCAAGTCAGGGTCTTCCTCCTTAAGCTTACGCAATCGCATAAGGTAAACCAACTTCTCATCGCGTTCTTCGTCTATATCCTTGTCGAAAAGGCCAAATGTCTCTGGGCTTTCATCGGTGGAATAGATTTGGCTGTCTTCGCCAAGCGCGGCGTGGAAAGCAAAGAGTTTCATCTTGGCTTTCTTTTCCAGTTCGATGTCATTGTTCACCTTCTGTGTGGGGAAGAAATTGTAAATATAGATATCCTTCGCGGTGCTGCCAATACGGTTCACGCGACCAATGCGTTGCATGAGGCGGGTGGAGTTCCACGGAGTATCATAGTTTACAATAACATTGGCTCGATGCAGGTTAACACCTTCGGCCAACACTTCGGTGGAAATGATGATGTCTATGTCATTCTTTTGACCTTCGGTATAGTTAGCATCGAAGTTGGCCTTGACAATGGGCATCATTTCATTGCGATTGCTACTTTTGACGGCAATTGTGCGTGGATAGCCGTGCTGTTTCAAAGCATTCAGCAGATAGTCGGTGGTCTCTTTACTCTCAGAAAAAACAACCAATTTGCCCTCGTTGTTCTTTGCTTTGTCAAAAAGCTTGTCGTCCAAATATTCAAAGAACATTTCCAACTTGGGATCGTAATCTATCTTATCCCACCCATCCACAAGTTCGTTGAGGATGTCCTCATCGTGCTTGATTCCTTCCAGAAATCCGTCTTCAAAATCATCGGGAACACAGATTTCGATGGTGGGGTCGGCATAGATGGACTCGTTGATGAGTTTGATAAGTTCGTCCTCTTTTCCATCATTCAAGAGTTCATTGACCTTCAGGTTTGGGGCGATATAAATGGTTCCTTTGTCGAACATCTCCCGCATCACGTGGTTTGCATCGCTATAGCGTTTTAGTGACTGTTTGAAAGCGTAGAAACTGCTGTCGATACGTTTGACAAGAAGGGTTTTCATAATTTTGGCCAACTGTGTGGAAATCATATCGGCCTTCTTGTACTTTTTCTTTTTCTCAGGACGCAAATATTTGATGGCCTGATATCGATTATAGGTTAATCCCTCATTGGGGTCGCTGAGCATCTTGATTGTCCAGTCGTAGAGTTCGTTGAGCTGGTCATCAAGGGGATAGTATATCTTTTCTGGTGCATGAACATCGGGAAAGACGATCCCTTGCTCCATAAGGTCTTTCTTATAGGCTTCGTTAGACAATAGGTCGGTTCTGGTGCGTCGTACGGTAAGCGGCTCTACAACTTTTGTCCTGATTCGTTCATAGATTCGCTTTATGCCTTCGGAAATCAAGGCTATATCTTTTTGATCTTTCAGCTTGCGATATTTGTCTATCTGCTCGCGGAAAAAGCGTTGTAGATTTCCCTCCTCTAAAGTGCTGTCTTTCGAATCTTGGAACAGGTAAACGAGATTGGCAATGTCTTCTGGTTTATTGTTCAGTGGAGTGGCGGATACCAATATGACCTTCTTGTTGTAATAGCTGCCATCAGGTTTTTGTCTGCGCGTAGGTGTTTTGCAAATTTTCTGCAACTCGGTGTACATTGAGGCAGTATCTGTGCGGAACTTGTGAGCCTCATCCACAATCACCAAATCATATAGACCTGCATCCTTGATTTTATGTAGACTACCATTGGTGACTATCTTGTAATTGTCTATTTTGAATTTGTCCAAGGTTTCATCCCAAGAATCTTGCAAAGCCGGTGGTACAATCACTAACGTGTGTGAACGATATGTGGGGAATCCATTGGAGAAGAAAAATTTCTTTGCGATGAGTGCAGCGACAACTGTTTTTCCCAATCCGACAACATCTGAGAGAAAGAATCCGTTGTGCTTTATCATTTTTGCATAACCGTCGTTAACCGCATCAATTTGATAGGATAGTTTCTTATATCCTTTGGGTAAGTCGGAGACGGAATTAGGGTCAAAATCTATACTTTTACCAAAATACTCCAATAGGAACTTGAGATAGACTTCGTAAGGTGTCAGTTCTGTGTTAAGATAAGACTCTTTTTTTATCTTCTCCACATGCTGCATAGTAATAGGTACAGATTCATCCCATAGTTTTTCGAAAGTTTCTGTGGCAAAGAGAATATCATCGTCATTACGGAGCTCTACATTGAACTCAAAATTTGTTTCCAAACCGGCTTCCGTCAGGTTGCTGGAACCTGTAATAACGGATCCAAATCCATGAGGATGGTATGTTTCTTCACGGAATATATAAATTTTTGCGTGGATGTTCTGTCGTGGATGTATCCTCATCTCGACCCGTCCAGTGGCAATATCTTCGATAAACTGGTACATGCCTTCCTCCACATCCTTGTCGTATTGGGCTTCTTGAATATTATGCTGTATGTCGTCGAAAAATTCATCCAGAGTTTTATCGACATTGGGCGAGAAAAGCAGCCCTTGTTGTGAGGCGAGATATGTTAGCTTGTCAACGTTGATTCCCACAAGGAAGCGTATTTTAGGTGTTTGCTGAACAAACTTTCTTATTCTAAAATAGCCAGATGCACGGAAATAACCAACAAGTGCATCAAAAAAATGCACCTTTTTATATTGGAACACCCCTTCTATCTTATTAAGGAGCGTGTTTTGGTCTTCATTAGTAAAGAAGTTGCTGCCCATTTATTACTCTTTTTAGACTGCAAAAATACGAACTTTTTGGGAAATGGCAAAATTTAATTAAATGTGTGAATGCGATAATACGCTAATTATTGCAGCATGCGGTAGATGGTGTCGGAGGTGCGGAGGCGATAGCCCTGGAGGAAGGCGTAAAGGTGGAGGGGCTGGCCGAGCCATTCGGTGGGGAGGTCGACGGTGATGCGACCGGCGGAGCGGGGGACGGGGTCGGCGAGGGTTCCAGCACGGAGGGCAGACGAGTAGACAAAAAGGAAGAGTCTGTCAGTGGCGGCGCCGTCATAAGCATGGCTGTCGAAGTTGACGGTGAGGCACCCATCCTCGATGACGGCCGAGGTGATGGAGACCATCGGCACCGAACCTTTGCTGACAACGATGCGAGGATAGTCGATCTCGCCGTCGAGGGTGAAACAGTCTTTGTTTATTCTTTTGAAGAGGGCATAGGTGCTGTTCTTCTCGCGCACAGCCTGCCCGTGGAGCCCCACGAGGTGCGCCTCCTTCATGTAGGAGGAGAGCTTGGATATCTGTGCGAAGTTGCTGCGGTGCGCCTGCTGCGCCTCGGTGCGGGGATTGGCCACATGGGTGGGCATAGAACGCTCGCATTGCCGTCCATGCCATGTATAGTATATCTTGTTCCCCAACTTACCCGCTTCGCTATTGCCCTGTATTTTCGCCATATAGATATTGATTATTGGTTATTGATTCGTTTATTTACAAACGAATGGGTTGCGAATATATTGTGTCGCTATATTGAAGAACCCCTTAATGTACATCGGCTGTACCCCGGAGGTACCTGGGAGTTACCATAGACTTGGTATAGAGTTGGTATAGGCTTGGTATAGGGTTGCTATAGCGTTGTCCAATGAGCGCAAAGGCTTGATAACCAGGCGTATAATATAATTTATATAATAAATTATATTACTCTTGAGAGGTGTTGTCTGCGCAAAGCGAATCCGCTAGATGATACTTTTGTGTTTATTGTGAAAATATTAATGCTTTTTGTGAAATAGAGGTATGGAAAAATGGTTGTAATTTTGCAGCATCGAACGAGATGAATGATAATTGAATAATAAACAATAAAACAGATACTTATGCAAGAAATTACATTGTCAAATGGAGTAAAAATGCCCTTGCTGGGTTATGGCGTCTTCCAAGTGTCGCCCGCCGAGTGCGAGCGTTGTGTCAGCGATGCGCTGAGCGTCGGCTACCGGCTGATAGACACGGCACAAGCGTATGCCAACGAAGAGGGCGTGGGTAATGCCTGGCGCAAAAGTGGCCTGAAACGCGAGGAGGTTTTCCTCGTGACAAAGGTGTGGATAGCGAACAACGGTGAGGAAAAGGCAGCCAAGAGTATCGACGAGAGCCTGCGTAAGTTGCAGACGGATTACATCGACCTGCTACTCATCCATCAGGCCTACGGCGACGTGTTCGGCACGTGGCGGGCGATGGAGAAAGCATATTACGACGGCAAGGTGCGCGCCATTGGAGTGAGCAACTTCCAGTCGGGCCGTTTCTTCGACTTCGCCCACTATGTGGACGTAAAGCCTATGGTGAACCAGCTGCAATGCAACACCCTCATACAGCAGACAGCTATCGAGCCGATACTTGCAGAATTCGGCACACGTATGATGGCTTGGGGACCGCTTGGCGGACAAGGGGTCGAAGGCATCGTGAAGAGTGAAGAGCTTGCCTCCATAGGTGCCAAGTATGGCAAAAGTGCCGCTCAGGTGGCCCTCCGGTGGCTGACCCAGCGTGGTGTTGTGGCCATCCCCAAGTCCAGTCACAAAGAACGTATGGCGCAAAATTTCGACATCTTCGACTTCACGCTGACCGCCGACGATATGGCCGCCGTCGCCAAGCTCAACCAGCACGACACGGGCACCATCGACTTCGGCGACCCACAGTTTGTGAAGTATTTGATTGAGAATTACGGATAGCCTCTTTGCGTGAGCGCATCGAGAGCCGTCACGGCATCCACACCGTCGAGCACGCCGAGAAGATAGGTCTCGGCAGCCGCCAGTACAAGCTGGTCTCCATCGACGGGAAGGAGTGAAACCCTAAGGTAGACTCCATATCCTTCAGTATTAGCTAAGCCATCCGCCTCGGGAACCACACCTCCCTGGCGGATGGCTCTTTATGTTGCATATTTAGTTCCCGGCCGGCACAATAAAAAAGGAATGTGTGCGTTATAGTGACAGAAATCTAAAAACAAATATAATATGGCAACAATGACAATATCCTACGACGGGCGGAGCAGCACGATGCGGCACCTCATAGAGGCGATGCTCTCGCTTGGCGCGAAGATCGAACAGAGCAGCCCCAGCACGGAACAGCAGATGGTGAAGGAAAGCCTCACCACGGCATTTGACGAACTGCATGCAGGCAAAGCCCGCAAGGACGCACGAAAACTCTTCGCGTAATGGTCACGTTCGATTACCTGCCCGAGTTCGAGCGCCGCGCCAAAGCACTGGCCAAGAAATACCGCTCGTTTGTCGACGACTACAATGCGTTCCTCGACGAGTTGGAGCGCAACCCTTTCAGCGGCACCCCGCTGGGTGGCAACACCTACAAGCACCGTATGGCCATCGCCTCGAAAGGCAAGGGCAAAAGCGGCGGCGCGAGGGTCATCACCTATAATGTGCAGCAGACCGAGAGCGATGTCAACATCACGCTGATGTCCATCTACGACAAGTCCGAAATCGGCAATGTGTCCGACACCTATCTCCGTCAGCTGGTGAAAGAAATCGAGAGCAGGAAACAATAATGCCGTATGCTTTGGAATGCTCATAACTTGCTGATTTCTACCCCCACGAATTGCACAAGTGATTGCTGGGAGGCTTTCCTCTTTGTTTTTAATTCATTTGCCTCTCTCTGCCGCAATGTTGCGGCGGGGCGGGATGGTTTTGTAATTTTCAAACATTTTTAATTTATGATTAGAGACCTGATAAACATCCGTGATGCCCAAGCAATCATAGACCACTTTGGAACCGAGTTTGATTCGCATAAATTCATTGAAGTTTTTGCGGACCAACATCTAAATGAATATAGAGCAATCCTCATACGATACACCGAAGATGCCGACAGAAAAGCAAATTCGCTTATTGCTCGATTTCTTTCAGCAAATCAACGTGAATTACAGATTACAAAAGTTGAGAACAGAAAAAGCAAGAGCGGAAACGTACACGAAAATCAAACATCATGCGCCTTATGGAGAAAAAACTTATAATTGCTTTAGCAGTATTTTTGTTTGCCGGGATTGTTGCCAACGCCCAAATCGGGGTAACACGCGATGGCAGGTTACGGATGCCATATTATGGACTTGCATTTCACAATAGTTTTGACATAGGTACACCACCCCGTTCTTGGGATTATCCCTTCCCAGTATGTCAGCCACATACTCGCTCTATAACGATAACAGAAAAAGAGTTAGAGTATAATCAATTCACAGAAGAATGGGAGATACACGGGCATGGCTCCCGTTACTTGATTATTTTTGATACACTGGGGAATATGGTAGAGTCATTTATGTATGAACTCGGTATAAATACTGATGGAACTTTTTACCACAACGTGGAAAAAGGACATAATGTCTTCACTTATGATAATAACCGAATCGTAAAAATCACTAAAGTTGATGAATACGGGGAGCAGGATTTGTTTGCTTTCAAGTATGACAAGAACGGCAATGTAGTCAAAATACTACAAAACGGAGATGATGTTATCGAATATTGTATCGTATGGTATTCCAAAGACTACGTATCAAGTATTACAGCCTATCGGAAAGGGAACTTATATGAAGCATGTTCTATCAATTACCAAATTGTCAGAAACGGGCAGAATTTAGTATTTAAAGAAAAAAAATGGAATACAACCTATATTGACGCACACGGTGTCAAGACACGCATTGATTGGGAACATTGGATTGACCATTATGAAAATAGTTATGACGAGAATGGCAATCTAATCAAACAACTTGAATATGAAAACAAGGCAGCCGGAAAATATTTTAAAAGAGGCGTGATGTATGAATACGAGTATGAATTTTATGATTGACCATTCAAGAATGGCTTTAGAAAGTCCCAATCAGTTTTGAAAACGGCCGATGCAATGCTGCAATAGTGCCAAATGGTTTTGAAAACGGCTGTCGCAGGTTGCAAAAGTGGGTTTTGAAATTGAAACAAGGTTTTGCAGGGGTGCAAAAGGGTGTTTTGGAATTAAAACAAGGTTTCGTAGGTTGCGAAAGGGCCTTTCGGATTGAAAACAGGGTTTTGCAGGGTTACAACGGGGTGTTTTGAAACGAAAACATTGTTTTGCATCGTTGCAATGCGGCCCCGCGGAATGAAATATTAATAACGTAATACTACATAGATATGGAAGCAATCAAATTTGACGAAAAATCATTGTCGCGGTTCCCCGTGGCGTTTTATTTCAGCTCCGTGGAGGCGTTCGACAAAAGAATCATGGCGGCGGAGTGCGCGTTGGACCGTTTCCGCGAGATGCGCGACGAGTACGACCGGCTGTTCAAGGCGTTCGACGAGGCCTACAAGCGGACGCAGAAGAGCGAGCTGACGGCGAAGATTGCCGCCCTGGACAAGGAGCGCGACGGCTACGCCTACGTGATGCAGAAGGTGGCCGAGGCGTGGGCGGCGAAACTCGAGGACGAGGCGCTGGCGGTGCACGGCCGCAGGGTGGCGCAGGTGTTCCGCGACTACGGCTTCCGCACCAGCGAGGCGCTGGTGGCCGAGAACGCCAAAATCCACAATATGGAGCAGAAGCTGGCGGAGCGCGACTTGGTGGCCGACCTGCAGATGATGGGCCTCACGGAGCTGAACCGCCGTCTGCTGAACCGCACGGAGCAGATAGAGCAGACGATGGGCAAGCGCAACGAGGAGAAGAGCGACGTTGTGGTGGGCGAGCTGAAGGCGGCGCGCGAGAAGCTGGACGGGCACTACCGCGCTTTCATCACCTACCTCAACGCCGTGCAGGAGCTGCAGCCCGAGGAGAGCCTGTCGAAGGCGGCGCAGTACTACAACGCCGACCTGGCGAAAATCGACCTGCAATACCAGCAGAGCCGCAAGAAGGGCGGCAAAGAGGAGGACGAGCCCACGCCGGAACCGGAGACTGAAGAGGCAATCTGATTCGGAAACGGACAGAATGAGGGCGGCCCCGCCGGATGGCGGGGCCGCCCTCGTCGTTTTTATTGTGGTGATTTGTGAAAGAATTGGCGTAAAATGTGAAACTGCCGTGTGGCGGAATGTTCGTATCTTTGCAGTCGGAAACTGGTGAGGGCGAATGTGCGGAATATATTTAGTCATCAACGATTTACAAGAATATCAACCCCAAACAGACCCATCGAAATGAACGCAAAACAGATTTTTACCACCCTCGCGGCCTTTGCACTCTTCCTGGCCTCGTCGGGCTGCAACGCACAAAGCAAGCAAGAGAATACTAACGCAATAACGCAATCAAACAATAACGCAATGAACAAAATAGTCATCTTCTTCTCCCACGCGGGCGATAATTACAGCGTGGGCAACATCGAGGTCGGCAACACCAAGATAGTGGCCGACTACATCAGCGAAATCACCGGTGCCGACCAATACGAGATCGTCACCCACAAGTACGACGGTATGGCCTACACGCCGCTTATCAACATGGCGCAGGAAGAGGCCAACAAAGGCGAGCTTCCTCCCTATGAAGGCGCCGCCCCCGACCTCACGCAGTACGACACCGTCTTCATCGGCGGCCCCGTGTGGTGGGGCACCTATCCGCAGGTGATGTTCACCCTCTTCCGCGACATCGACCTCGCCGGCAAGACCGTCATTCCCTTCACCACCCACGAGGGCAGCGGCTTGGCCAACTGTGTCGGCGACGTGAAGAAAGCCTTCCCCAAGGCCACCGTCACCAAAGGCTTCTCCATCTATGGCCACGAGGTGCGTTCGGGCAAAGCCAAGGTGGAAAAATGGCTGAAAGGTCTAGGCTACTGACACCACACAATTATTTCAGAGATTGAGCGTTATTTCTGGAAAAATCATCACAACAAACAAAACACATACCACAATGAAAAAAGACCTTGGAGTTGTGCCGGCTGTGTACCCGATGCCGGTTTTGATGGTGGCCGCTTACGACGAGCATGGCCGCGTGAATGTGATGAATGCCGCTTGGGGCATGATTTGTGACATGGACAAAATCGCCCTCTTCATCAGCGAAGGTCACAAAACCACGCAGAATATCTTGAAGTCGAAAGCATTCACCGTCAGCATCGCCGACCGCGACCATATGGATGTGGCCGATTATTTCGGCATTGCCACCGGCAACAAGACCCCCGACAAGTTTGAACGCACGGGCTACCACGCTGTCCGCAGCAACCGTGTCAACGCCCCCGTCATCGACGAATTCCCAGTGGCCATGGAGTGCGAACTGGCCGAGGTGGTGGAGACAGAGACGATGTACTGCATCGTGGGCAAGATTGTCAATGTTGCTGCCGAAGAAAACGTCCTCAGCGAGAACGGCAAGGTGGACCCAATGAAGCTCAACGCCCTTATCTTCGACCAGTTCCAGAACGGCTACTACGTCACTGGCGAGCAGGTGGGCCGTGCCTGGAACGCCGGTGCCGCACTAGCCAAAGCGAAATAGTCCGCGAGGCCTTACAACTGAGAAACGCCACCCTATAGGCAATAAAAACCGTCGGGCGACGTTTTTTAATTGTGATTGACTTATGAACATCGAGGACTATCGCAACTACTGCCTTTCGCTGGGTGACGACGTGGAGGAGCGGATGCCCTTCAGGGCTTTCTGCTACGCCAGCGAGGTGCTGGTATTCTATGTCCGTGGACACATGTTCTCTTTCTTCGACTGCAACAATTTCAGTGTTGTCACCCTCAAGTGCCAGCCCGACCGCATTGAAGAACTAAAGGAACAGCACTCCTGCGTTGGCAAACCATTCAATGAGTCGCCCCGATACTGGATTGGCGTCGACCCCACGACGGCTCCCGACACCCTGCTGAAGGAGTTGACACTGAACTCATACACCCTCGTCCGCGAGAAGTACCAACAGAAATACCCCCCCAAAACCTTAAGACATTGAACACACCCACAGGAAAAGACTATGTCGGCAGCGACGAACTCTACGCTGAAGTGCAGCGCACCATGCGGCTCTGCGCCGAGATGAACAGCGGCTACCACACTGAGGCAGAGGTGCGTGACTGCCTGCGTGAGATTACCCGCAGCCAAGTGCCTGACACCGTGCGCGTCTTCACGCCGCTCAACATCAACTATGGACCCGGCGTGCGCTTTGGCGACGACTGCTTCCTTAACTTCGGTTGCACGCTGCTGGCCATCGGCGGCATCACCATCGGTGACGGTGCCTTCATAGGCCCCCACTGTGTGCTCGCAACCGAATACCATCCCGAGGATCCCGCAACGCGCCATACGCTGCTCACCAAGCCCATCGTCATCGGCCGCAACGCCTGGCTGGGTGCCGACGTCAAGGTGCTGGCTGGCGTCACCATCGGCGAGAACGCCATCGTCGCCGCTGGCAGCGTAGTCACCAAGGATGTGCCAGCCAACACGGTCGTGGCCGGAACACCTGCCAAGGTGATTCGCGAAATCAATCAAAAAACCGCTCATATAAACTAACTATTCTATGACAATCAAAGAAATTGACGTCAAGAGTGTGATGACCAAGTCGAACCTGCCGGTCAGCGACTTCTCGGTCAATACGTATGTAGGATGCGCCCATGCCTGCAAGTACTGCTACGCCTCGTTTATGAAGCGTTTCACCAACCACCCCGAGCCGTGGGGCGACTTCGTGGACGTGAAGATTTGGCCCGACATCAAGAACGCCAAGCGCTATGTCGGCAAGGAGGCTTTTCTCGGCTCGGTGACCGACTGCTACCAGCCCTGCGAGGCCAAATACAAGCGCACCCGCGCCCTGCTGGAACAGCTTCAAGGCAGCGGCATACGCATCAGCATCGCCACCAAGAGCGACCTCGTGCTGCGCGACCTCGACCTCATAAAGACATTCCCCGGCGCCCGCGTCAGCTGGAGCATCAACACACTCGACGAGGACTTCCGCCGCGAGATGGACCGCGGCGTGAGCATCGAGCGGCGTCTGGAAGCCATGCGCCAGTTCTACGAGGCCGGCATCGACACCACCTGCTTCATCTCGCCCATCTTCCCCGGCATCACCGACGTGGAGGCCATCATCGAACGCGCCAAGGGTCAGTGTAACCTCGTGTGGCTGGAGAATCTCAACCTGCGCGGCGACTACAAAGGGCGCATACTGCAGTGGGTGCATGAACACCATCCCAGGCTCGACACCCTCTACCACGACATCTACACCCGCAAAGACCGCACCTACTGGCACGAACTCAACGCCGACCTGAGCCACTTCTGCGCCGACCGCGGCCTGCGCTACGTACGCAACGACGACACCACCCACGCCCGCCACGGCGAGCCCCCGGTGGTGGTCAACTACTTCTACCACGAAGAGATAATCCCCTCGGCCCGCAAAGAGCAGCTGCGCCAAACCCGCATCTGTTGCTGAGCGTCCGGCCAAAGGAGCAGAACAACAATGTAATCCCTAAATCAAATGAAAAAGACCATATTAGCGGCCATGCTGCTCGGCGCTGTGCTGACAGCGTGCCACCAGACGACAACAAACGAACAAAAAGAAACGACTATGACAAAATTGGAACTGACTCAAGAGTGGGACAAGGTGTTCCCGCTGAGCGACAAGGTGAATCACCGCAAGGTGACGTTCGAAACACAGTATGGTCTTACGCTGGCCGCCGACCTCTATACGCCCAAGGATGCCCACGGCAAACTGGCAGCTATCGCTGTGAGTGGTCCCTTTGGCGCCGTCAAGGAGCAGAGCAGCGGTCTCTATGCCATGCGGATGGCCGAGCGCGGCTTCGTGGCGCTGGCCTTCGACCCCTCCTACACTGGCGAGAGCAGCGGCGAACCCCGCCGCACGGCGTCGCCCGACATCAACACCGAGGACTTCATGGCTGCGGTTGACTACCTGTCGAAACAGGAGAACGTAGACCCCGAGCGTATCGGCATCATAGGCATCTGCGGATGGGGCGGCATAGCTCTCAACGCCGCTGCGGCCGACCCACGCATCAAGGCTACAGTGGCCTCCACCATGTACGACATGACTCGCGTCAGCGGCAACGGCTACTTCGACAGCGAGGACAAAGAGGAGTCGCGCCACGCTGCCCGCGAGGCAATGGGCCGTCAGCGCCTCGCCGACCCCATGGCAATGGCCGGAGGCGTAGTCGACCCGCTGCCCGACGACGCTCCGCAGTTCGTCAAAGACTACCACGCCTACTACAAGACCCCGCGCGGCTACCACGCTCGCAGCGGCAACAGCAACGACGGCTGGCGCACCATCGGCACGCAGGCCTACGCCAACAGCCGCTTCCTTTACTATATCAACGAGATTCGCTCCGCCGTCCTAATAATGCACGGCTCGGAGGCCCACAGCCGTTACTTCGGCGAAGCTGCCTACCACTATATGGTGGAAGGCAAGGCCGATGGCTACAACTTCATTGGCAAACCAAATCCCAATCCCGAGAACAAGCAGCTGCTCATCATCCCCGGCGCTACCCACTGCGACCTCTATGACGGAGGTTCAAACAGTTATATACCCTGGGATACGCTGGCCGAGTTCTTTAATAAAAACCTATAAAACCATCCTGACATGAAGAAAAGTTTACTGATTATCCCCGTTATAGTTATTCTGTTCGTTGCCTGTCAGGGCAGGAAAAACACCACCGTCGATGAACCTGTGCGCATCGGCATCGCCTGGCGCGCCGACACGCTGTCGGAATTCTACACAAACGTGGTGCGGGCCATTGAGGAAGCAGGTGCGGAACCTGTGCTGCTGCCGCAAGTGCGTATGAATGACTTCGCCTACATCGATTCAACGCTTTCCCCTACCTACACGGACGAGAATGGCGTCCTGCTGCAGCAGTATGCCGATATGGTGAAGCAAGGCTACACAAACTCCAACGTCAGCACTTCTATTCGCGGCGTTGACGCCGTGGTCTTTACCGGAGGCGAGGACATCGCTCCCAGCCTGTTGCTCCAGCCCGAACCATGGCACGGTATAGAGGCAGAAAAAGATTACAACGCCACACGCGACATATCGGACTACCTGACCATGATGTATTGTCTCGACAATGATATACCTATGATGGGTTTCTGTCGCGGAATGCAGATGCTTGTCGTTGTCTCTGGAGGAACAATCATACAGGACATACCCACTTACTTCGCCCAACAGGGTAAGCCCTACTGCAACGAGCACCGCAATCCGTCGGAGCCTGACACCTATCGCGACTATGCGCCGCACGATGTCAATGTGATCGACACGGCCTCGTGGCTCTATCGCATCGTCGGTAGCTCCACGGTGCACGGAGCCCCCTCGTGGCACCATCAGGCAGCAGGAAGTGTGGCTGGTACATCGCTCCGTGTAACAGGAACAACACCCACTGGTGGCATTGACATTATCGAGGCCGTACAACGCACCGACAAGTCTTTCGCCGTGGGCCTGCAATACCACCCGGAGGCAGCCCTTGTCAAACGTCTCGACCACGACGAGAACGCCAATGACTTTATGTCCTATGACGAGGCTGTGGCCTACTTCAAGGAGTTCATTCACCAAGCTCGCACAAGGACCAAAACGCAAAAGTGAAAAACTATGAAGAAAGTAGTCGTTATATCTACAAGTCTCCGTCCGGGCTCGAACAGCCACGCTTTGGCGGAGCAATTCGCCAAAGGTGCGGAAGCTGCCGGGCATCAGGTGCAACTCATCTCGCTGCGCGGTAAGGACATCCGGTTCTGCGTTGGCTGTTTGTCGTGCCAACAGACGGGAGCCTGCATCTTCAAGGACGATGTGCCAGCCATAATGGAGAGTGTCCTCAACGCTGACGTCGTCTGCTGGGCCACCCCCATCTACTACTACGAGATGAGCGGCCAGATGAAAACCCTCATCGACCGCATGAACGCCATGTACACCAAGGATTATCGCTTCCGCGACATCTACCTGCTGACCACCGCCTTCGAGAACGAGGAGCACGTCCCCGCACGTGCCGAGAGCGGCCTGCAGGGATGGATTGACTGCTTCGGCAAGTCGGCGCTCAAAGGCCACCTTTTCTGTGGCGGCGTGGGTGCCCCGAACGAGATTGCAGGCAACACCAAACTTCAGGAAGCCTTTGAATTAGGGAAAAACATATAAACGGGACACTCATCCTTCTAAAAAGATGAAACGCATCGCATTTATCATCGCTGCATGCTTTATGTTGTTGACCGCTTGCGCACAAAACACTATTGAAAACGACAACAATCAAACAAATAGCAAAAAAAAATGAAAAAGACTTTAGTTGCCTATTTCTCGGCCACGGGCACTACCAAGGCCGCTGCACAGAAGCTCGCCAAGGAACTTGGCGCCGACCTCTATGAAATCAGCCCCGAAGAGTCTTACACCTCTGCCGACCTCGACTGGCGTGACAAAGGGTCGCGCTCCACGCTGGAGATGAAAGACCGCTCGTCGCGTCCTGCCATCAAGAGCCGCTGCGAGAACATCGCCGACTACGACACCGTGTGGATTGGCTTCCCCGTGTGGTGGTATACCGCCCCCACTATCGTCAACACCTTCATCGAGGCCCACGACCTCGGCGGAAAGGTGCTCAACGTCTTCGCCACCAGCGGCGGAAGCAACGTCACAGGCTCGGCTGCCGACCTCAAGAAGGCCTACCCGCAGTACCTGTGGGGCGAGAGCCGTCTGCTGAATTAAACGCTGAAAGGCAAAGGAAATCAACCAAAAGGGAGAAAACAGAGTTAGCCGATGAGAAAGATAATGACGATATGCGCGGTGACGCTGCTGCTGGCGGGATGCGCAACAAAGCCTGACACGGTGGAACTCACCGACTGGCTGTTTGAATACAACGGGCAAGAGTATCCCGCCACGGTGCCGGGATTCATCCATACCGACCTGATGGACAACGGTCTTATCCCCGACCCCTACTACGGCACCAACGAGGACTCGGTACAATGGTTAGCGAACAGAAAGTGGAGTTACCGCACTGTATTGAGCAAGGAGGAGTTATCCAGGATGGTGAGGAATGAGATACCTCCCAACGACACTATTTGGCTCACTTTCGAGGGGTTGGCCGGACGCACTGAGATCCTTGTCCAGTGCTATTTAGGCTCTTCCGCAGCCGCTATTGGAGATTTTGTTGACAATATGTTTGTCGAACATACTGTCCCCATTGAGATATGGGGCAAGTTTGACAGCATAGTCATCCAATTATTTTTCCAGTACCCTTACGATTCGGACTCGCTGCGCGAAGCGAACTACGGCATCACACTCCCCGAGCGGCGCGCCTTCACGCGCATAGCGCCCTACCAGCAGGGCTGGGATTGGGGCCCAAAGCTGCAGACCTGCGGCATCTGGAAGCCAGTGTATATCACAAATAAACGTCCCACCATTCAGAATACTCTGACCATTCAGAATACTCCGAAAATTGAACTCCGTCAGGAGCAGGACAGCATCGGGCAGAGTTTCACCTTCTATAAGGACGGCAAACCCATCTTCATCAAAGGCGCCAACTGGATTCCCGTCCACTCGTTCCCTGTCCTCGACAGCGCCAATCGCGCCCGCTACCGTCACCTGCTCTGCTCCGCCAAGGAGGCGGGATTCAACATGCTGCGCGTGTGGGGCGGCGGCATCTACGAGCACGACTACTTCTTCGACCTCTGCGACTCGCTGGACCTGATGGTCTGGATGGATTTTAATTTCTCCACCATGCTCTACCCCGACGACTCGCTGATGCTGGAGAGTATCAAAAAGGAAGCCTATCAAAATGTAACAAGGATAGCCAAGCACCCCTGCGTCGTCCTCTGGTGCGGCAATAACGAAGTGAAGAACGGCTGGGAAGACTGGGGCTGGCAAGGAGTCTACAATTGGACGCCCGAACAACGCGCCCGCCTACAGCACGGGATAGATACTATTTTTGGTTATAGTGAAAAAAGTAACCATAGTGACAATAGTATCTTGGCGCAAGCCGTCCGCGACTGTGACCCGTTGCAGCGCCCCTATATCACCACCTCACCACTCTACGGCTGGGGTCACCCCGAGTGCGTCACCCATGGCGACAGCCACTACTGGGGCGTCTGGTGGGGCGAGGAACCCTTCGAGAAATACGCCGAGAAGACGGGGCGTTTCATGTCCGAGTATGGCTTCCAGAGCTATCCAATGATCACCACCATCCGACGTTTCTGTCCGGAAGACCAGCTCTACATAGACTCGCCCACGATGCGTAGCCACCAGAAGCACGGCCGTGGCCGCGAGATTATCGACAAAGCCATGCGGAAGTACTACGGCTTCGACAGCCACACGCTGAACCTCGAGGACTACGCCTATGTCTCCCAGCTCCTACAGGCCTGGGGAACAGGCTACGGCATCTTCCAGCACATCAAGCAGCAGCCCCATTGCATGGGCACCCTCTACTGGCAGCTCAACGACTGCTGGCCCGTGGCCTCGTGGAGCAGCATCGACTACTACGGCAACTGGAAAGCACTGCACTACAGGGCGAAAGAGCTATATGCCGACGATGTCAACTTGAATAAATGGGAACAATATTATAATGTATATCCCAAAGACCGCACCTACCCCGAGCCTCGCTATAATTCTCAATTCTCAATTCAAAATTCTAAATTAGAGGCCACAATAGTGGCCGAAACTGACCTCTACGACCTCTACCTCGACACCGACCCGCATATCGACGGCCACTTCGACCGCAACTTCGTCGACCTGCGTGCCGGAGAAACCCTCCATACAACATTTTACCCTGCCGACCCCAAGGTGGATGTCAGCAGGGTAAAAGTCAAGGCTAAGACCCTAAACGAGGTCTTTATTTATCATCCCGAATGATGTAGTCGACAGGCCAGGTAGCCACCATACGGAAGGTCATAGGCTCGATATATCCATCGGGCATCTCACCGTCGAGATCCTGCATCACGATGTAGACATGGCCAGGCAGGAGGTAGAACTTGATATTCTCGGCCACGACCACCTGCGAACCGTCGGTCATAGTATAGGTGACGGGGCAGACATACGGCAGCGAGTACTGCTTGTTGCCGACATAGACATAGACATTCACATTGCCCCAGTCGAGCACAGTCTGTGTAAGGACAGGCCATTCAATCTCAGCCTGGAGATAGCGGCCCTCGATGTTACTCCCGGGGAAGCTGGTCCAGTCGCTATCGACGACAGTGACCGTTCCGACCTTGGTATTCATACTCTCGATGATGTACTCATCCTCGCAAGAAGTGGCCATCACACCAACAAATAATGTAGCCAACAAGGGCATCAGAAGCTTTTTCATAATCATTTTATTTTTGTGTTATTTGTTCCTCTTGTTTTCGAATGCAAAAATACGCAAAAAAGCGATAGGAAAAATCCTGTTTTTTGAATATTTTTCCTTTTCCATCACGCAAGAACTGACTACCAGTGTTTTACAAAAAATCATTTTTTTGTGTCGCGACGAAAAAAAAATTTCATTCCGACGTAACATTTTCAACTTTTCTTCGTTACTAGGGATAAAAAGGCGTAAAAACCAATAGGTGAAGTATGAGACAACTGAAGATTACCCATTCGATTACCAACCGCGACATCAAGTCGTTGGACAAATACCTGCAAGATATCTGCAGCGAGGAACTGCTGACTCCTGAACAGGAGGTGCAGCTCGCCCAGCGTATCAAGCAGGGTGACCAGGCGGCACTGGAGCGCCTCACCAAGGCCAACCTCCGATTCGTGGTCTCCGTCGCCAAGCAGTACCAGAACCAAGGTCTCTCGCTGCCCGACCTCATCAACGAGGGCAACGTGGGCCTCATCAAAGCCGCCAAACGCTTCGACGAAACTCGAGGTTTCAAGTTCATCTCCTATGCTGTGTGGTGGATTCGCCAGAGCATCCTCCAGGCTATCGCCGAGAACAGCCGCATCGTGCGTCTGCCCTCCAACCAGCTCGGCGCCCTCAACAAACTGAAGAAGGAAATCAGCAAACTGGAGCAGCAGCTCGAGCGCCCGCCTTCAGAGGAAGAGCTGGCCGAACTGCTCGACATTCCCGAGGATAAAATCAAGGCCATCATGGGTATCAGCGGCCGTCATGTCTCCATCGACGCCCCCCTGGCCAGCGACGAGGATGTCAACTTCGTCGATGTGCTGCCCAACGAGGACACGCCTCCGACCGACAGCAAGCTCATGCAGGAGTCTCTCTCGCAAGAGATCGAGCGTAGCCTCTCCACCCTCACCGAGTACGAGCGCGAGGTCATCAAGATGTACTTCGGCATCGGCCTCCCCCACCCCCTGAGCCTCGACGAGATTGCCATGAAGTTCAACCTCACCCGCGAGCGTGTGCGCCAGATCAAGGAGAAAGGCATCAAACGCCTCAAATCCAGCAGCAAGAGCAAGCACCTGAAAGCGTACTTGTAGAACTAAGAAGTAAGAGGTAAGAACTAAGAAGTGGATTGTATATTAAAATATTTCCCGGAATTGACAGAGCGGCAGCGTGAGCAGTTTGCCGCTCTGTTGCCTTTGTACGAGGAATGGAACGCGCATATCAACGTCATCTCGCGCAAAGACATGGATCATTTCTACGAGCATCATGTGCTCCACTCGCTGGCTATCGCCAAAGCCATGCCTTTTGCCCCGATGAGCGAGGTGCTCGACGTGGGTACCGGCGGCGGCTTCCCCGGCGTGCCCCTGGCCATCCTCTTCCCCGATGCCCGCTTCACACTCATCGACTCCATAGGCAAGAAAATCAAAGTAGTCTCCGATGTTATCGATAAAGTGGGGCTCACCAATACCAAAGCCCAGCAGATACGGGCCGAGGAACTTGACGGCGAGTACGACTTCGTCGTTTCCCGCGCCGTCACCACCCTGGGAGAGTTCGTCCCCTGGGTGAAAAAGAAAATCTCCAAGACACAATACAACAGCCTCCGCAACGGCATCCTTTATCTCAAAGGAGGCGACCTCACCAACGAACTCTTCCCCTTCCGTCACAAGGTGAAGACCTGGGACATCAACCAGTGGTTCGACGAGGAGTTTTTCGAGACAAAGAAGGTAATCTATCTTCCGCTGTGAGGAATTAAAAATTAAAAATTAAAAATTAAAAATTAAAAATTAAAAATTAGGGCTGACGCAAAACCTTGCATCAGCCCTAATTCATCATTCATCACTCATCATTCATCATTCATCACTCATCATTCATCACTCATCATTCATCACTCATCATTCATCACTCATCATTCATCATTCATCACTCATCATTCATCACTCATCATTCATCACTCATCATTCATCACTCATCATTCATCACTATTTAGCGGCTTCGTGGCGTTTGTAGGCGGCCATGGTGTTCTGCAGCAGCGAGACGATGGTCAAGGGTCCCACGCCGCCGGGGACGGGAGTCACCCAGCTGCAGTGCTTGTCGACCTCGGAGTGTTTCACGTCGCCAATGACGCGGTAGCCGTTCTTCTTCGTGGCGTCGGGCACACGGTGGATACCCACGTCGACGACGACGGCACCTTCCTTGACCATATCTTCGGTGACGAACTCGGGTTTGCCGATGGCGACCACGAGGATGTCGGCCTGGAGGCAGAGCTCCTTAAGGTTCTGCGTCTTGCTGTGGCACAGGGTGACGGTGCAGTCGAAACCCTTACGGCTGAGCAGGTTGGCCACTGGTGTTCCGACGATATTCGAGCGGCCGAGGACGACACAGTGCTTGCCAGCGGTCTCAATACCATAGCGTTTGAGCAGCGTGCAGATGCCCATGGGGGTGGCGGGGAGGAAACACTCCTCGCCGAGGACCATGCGGCCGATGTTGATGGGGGTAAAGCCGTCAACGTCCTTGTCGGGCGAGATGGCATCGATAACCTTCTGCTCGTTGATATGCTTGGGCAGGGGCAGCTGCACGATGAAGCCGTCGATGTCGGGGTCGTTGTTAAGGAACGCTATCGTCTCCAGCAGTTGTGCCTCGGTGGTCTTCTCGCTCATGCGGTAGACACTGGAGGTGAAGCCCACCTCGTGGGAGGATTTCTCCTTGTTGGCGACATAGGTCATGCTGGCCCCGTCCTCGCCTACAATTACAGCGGCCAGATGGGGAGCACGGTGACCCTGCTGGGTCAGCGCACGCACCTCATTGGCTATCTCGTCCTTGATTTGCAAGGCCAACGCCTTGCCGTCCAATAATTCTGTCATAAAAACAACTTTTATTATTTTTGAAGACAAGATTTTCTTTTTTTGAAGACAAGAAGGGACAAGAAAAGACAACTTAAGGTCTTTTTCATTGTCGCTCCATTGCAATCATATTGAATCTCTTGTCATTAATTTTTGTTCTTTCTTGTCCTTTCTTGTCTTTCAAGAAGAAAAGAGGATTGTCTTTTATCGGCGTCTTCGTATCGGCATCTTGCCTCCGTTTTTGGAGACCATCTTCATCATCTTGCGGGTGTCGTCGAACTGCTTGAGGAAGCGGTTGAGTTCCTGGATAGAGCGGCCGCTACCGTTGGCGATGCGCTGCTTGCGGCTGCCGTTGAGGCAGGAGGGATTCTGGCGCTCGTAGGGTGTCATCGAGCCTATCATGGCCTCGATGGGCTTGAAGGCATCGTCGCTGATCTCGACGTCCTTGGTGAGCTTGCTCATGCCGGGGATCATGCCGATGAGGTCTTTCATCGAACCCATCTTCTTGATCTGGGCTATCTGGGAGAGGAAGTCGTCGAAGTTGTACTCGTTGTGCATCAACTTCTTCTGAATCTTGCGAGCTTCCATCTCGTCGTACTGTTCCTGGGCACGCTCGACGAGGCTGACCACGTCGCCCATGCCGAGGATACGGTTGGCCATACGGTCGGGGTGGAACACATCGAGGGCATCCATCTTCTCGCCGATACCAACGAACTTGATGGGTTTTTCCACTGTGTAGCGGATGGTGAGGGCGGCACCGCCGCGGGTGTCGCCGTCGAGTTTGGTGAGGACGACGCCGTCGAAGTCGATGCGGTCGTTGAAAGCCTTGGCGGTATTCACGGCGTCCTGACCGGTCATGGAGTCGACCACGAAGAGTGTTTCCTGAGGTTGCAGCTCGCGTTTGAGGGCGGCGATTTCATCCATCATCTCCTCGTCGACAGCCAGACGGCCGGCGGTATCGACGATGACGACATTGTATCCGCGGCTCTTGGCCTCGTTGACGGCATGCTTGGCGATCTCGACGGGATTGCGGTTGCCCTCTTCGGTATAGACAGGCACCTGGACCTGCTCGCCGAGAGTCTGCAACTGGCTGATAGCGGCGGGACGGTAGACGTCGCCAGCGACGAGCAACACGCTCTTACCCTTCTTGGTCTTCAGATAGTTGGCCAACTTGGCGCTGAAAGTGGTCTTACCGGAGCCCTGCAAGCCAGCGATGAGGATGATGGCGGGCTGGCCTTTGATGTTGATCTCCACGGCCTCGGAGCCCATGAGTTCGGTGAGTTTTTCGTGGACAATCTTCACCATCAACTGGCCGGGCTCGATGCTCTGGATGACGTTGCGACCCAGGGCTTCGGCCTTCACCTTGTCGGTGAATTCCTTGGCGATGGGATAGCTGACGTCGGCGTCGAGCAGCGCCTTGCGCACCTCCTTGACGGTCTCGGCAATGTTAATATCGGTAATGGACCCTTTTCCACGAAGGGTATGTAACGCTTTCTCTATCTTACTACTAAGGTTCTCAAACATAGTCTACAGGGCATTATTTTCCGTTGCAAAAGTACGGAAAATACGCGACGTGGCAAAATTTATTTTTAAAGACCGCGCGAGAAAGCGAAGATGGAGGAGTCGTCAGGCGCAGGCACAAAAGGAGCATAGGGACCCACCAGCGTGTCGGGAGCCACAAGGGGCTGGATAAGGCATACCACCCCGCCACGGGCCCGCACCTCGAGGCCGAGGAGCAGGTTGTCGTTCTCGTCCAGTCCCGTCACACGGTAGAACTTGAACTGGTAGTATTTCCGTGGCACACGGGTAGAGTCGAGCAGACGGCAGAAGTCGGGATGGCTGTCGACCCACTGCTGCCTCTTCTTGCTGCTCGCCACCGACGGCTTGTCGGCCGGCGAGGCGTAGAATTCGGTGTAGCGGACAGGGACGATGAAGCTGTAGTGGTAGAGCTCGGCGGGGTTGTTCTGGAAGCGGCGCCGGAGACCCGAACGCCAGTCGACCCTGTCATCCGGATAGCGACGCCGCAGTTGGCGGACCATCGCCTTCTCGTCGATGGTGCTGTCGGGATGATAGAAAGCATACCAGTTGCGGGCATAATAGTGGCGGATGCTCTGGGGGTTGTGGTTGGGCGACAGGTAGACGTAGTACTCGAAGAGCTTGGAAGCCTTCACCGTGGCCGTGCCAAAGACCTTGGCCAGCGCGTCGAGCAGCGACTGGTTCTGCCCCACGGCACAGCCGTGGAGGAACACGAGGGTGCGGCTGTCGACAATGCCACTGTCGAGCGTCGGCAACGTGGAGTCAGCCATAGCCTGACGCAGGCTAGCTGCCGAGATACGGGCACCATGCGGGGTCACCGTGGCCTGCAGGTCGATAAACTCGTTGCCGTGCGAGACAAGGTTGACAAGGCCGTAAGGGCGGTCGTTGACAGTGTCGGGGTGGCTATTGAGCCAACCGATGACCTGCTTGAGGGACGTCAGGTTGTCGACCACCACCTCCGTACGCTCGTCGGGGTTGAGGCGATAGTAGTGGTTGGCCATGGTATAATACTGGTTGTTGGTCGACTGGTCGCTCCCCAGGATAAAGGTAACCGAAGTGCGCGGCACAGTGTCGAGCACTTCGGTCACGGTGTCTACCGTGTCAGCCTCCGGGAATGGCGTCGGCTGGCAGCAGCAAACAAAAAGCGGGAAGAGCAAAAAAAGCTTTACGACTCTCACTTTACTCTATTTGACGGGTGTTGGAAGACGATGGGCAGGTTGTACTGCACACGGACGGGCTTGCCACGCTGAGTACCGGGTTTCCACTTGGGCATCAAGGACACCACACGCACGGCCTCCTGGCCACAGCCGCCACCGATGTCGCGCAACACCTTGATATTGGTAATCGAACCATCCGTTTCAACAGTGAAAGTGACAAACACCTTACCCTCAATCTTTTGATTCCAGGCTGCTTCGGGATATCTAATATTGCGCTGGATGAAGGCTAAAAGCGAGTCCATACCGCCGGGGAACTCGGGGTCGCTCTCGACGACGGTGAAAATCATCTCCTCAGATTCATCTTCCTCGACAGCCAAAATGGTGGTGACATTGGGGCTCTTCCTTACGCCACCCTGCATGTTCACCATGCCATCCTCGCCACGGGCGTAGCCCATGCCTCCCACAGTTGCCACCTCGTAACCCACGGCAGCGTCGCTGACACCTTCGGGCATCGGTACGGGCTGCTTGACGGTGGTCTGCTTGCCGTCCTTGTTCACCACCTGCTCGTCGATGGCGATGAAGGAGGTGTAGTTGGTCATCAGGTTATATTTCAGACCTAACGCGAGGATAGCCTTCGCCTCGGGGGTGTCGTCGCCGCCATAGCGAGGTACCAGGTAGTCGAGCCGTTTGATGCGCTCGCGTGCCCAGAGGTAGCGCAGCGCGGCATTGGTGGTATCGGCCTTGAGCTGTGCAAGGTCAAAGCTCTGCTTCCAGCCCTTGCGGCCCACTTTGCCGCTCACGCTGAGCGTGCCAGCGGCCTTGCCATAGTACTTACCATAGATGAGGATGGGACGCTCTGCCATCATGTCGGGTACGGCAGCAGGTTCCACCTCGTAGACCTGCATACCCTTGGGAGCGTCGAGACGGATGCGGGTGAGCACGGGGGTCTCGATATAGCGGCGGAAACGCTCGGCCACACTGGCTGCCTCATTCTCCTTGGTCACCACAAAAGGCTCGCCGCCACCGGCATTGGCCATGCCCTCGATCAGGTAGCGGTTCACACCGCTGCCGATGCCGAAGGCAAAGAAGTTGGTGCTTCCGCCATTGCTGCGAATCATCTCGAAGCACTCCTTCTCCACATCCACATAGCCGTCAGTGATGATGGCAAAGGTTCTCGCAATGTCCTCGTCGGCGCGAGGCAGAGCATAGGCCTTCTTCAGGGCATCGAGTACCTCGGTGCCGCTCCAGTTGTTGCCACCGGCAATAAACTCCATGGCTCGCTCGATGTTATACTCGTTAGCCGCCACCGAGGTGGGACTGAAGACTTTGAGGTTGCTTGAGAAGAGCACCACATTGAACAGGTCGGTGGGCTTGAGGCCCATGACCAGATTGCGCATCAGCTTCTTGCTCACCTCCATGGGGAAACCCCACATGGAGCCACTCACGTCCACAATGAAGACATACTCCCTCGGGGGTAGCTCGTCCTGCTTCACGCGCTGCGGAGGCTGCACCATGGCAAGGAAGAAGTTCTCATCCTTACCCTCGTAGAGCAGCACGCCACTCTGCACCTGACTGCCGCGCAGCGAGTAGCGCACGACCACGTCGCGGTTGCCACCCTGCTTCTCACTCGGGTCGAGGGTGACGTTGGCCGTGCGCGAGAGCGACTGGTCGATGATCATCTTGTGCGTGTTACACTCCACATTCTGTATCGGCATGCCGGCATGGATGGTCAACTCATAGCCAAAAGTATAGGTCGGAGCCTCGCCCGCATGGGTGTAGGGGGTGTTGACGAAACCGTCGTCGGTACCGTGCTCCTGCTTCGGGCTGCTGTAGCGCGGGCCCACCACCGTGGGGTAGACGAAGCTGTACACCCCTTGCTCAGGGACCAACAGCTCGGTGTAGTGCAGCTCCACCTCGATGGTGTCGCCCGGCATGATGTTGCTCACATTCATCGTGAAGACATTGGGACGGCTCTGTTCCAGCAGCGAGGCACGCTTGCCCTCCTGCTTGGCCTTCTCATAGTCGGCACGAGCTTTCTTCTTCTCCTCAATCTTGGCGGTGATGCGGCGGTCGCCGATGCGCATCTGCATGGCATAGACGGCGGCACGCGTCGACATCGGGAAGGTGTAGATGGCCTCCAACGGGTGTTTGCCGGTGTTCACATACACCTGGCTCACCGTGACGTCGGCGATAGAGCCCACAATGTCGGTCTTCACCGAGGTAGCCTTCAACGGCAGACCGTCGGTCTCGGGATTGTAGCTAACCACCACAAAATAGGGGGAGAGCGTCTTGTCGGCATCGTCTTTATCGTGCTGGGCGAAAGCTTGTCCGACGAACATGACACCCACTGCCAGCAGGGTCACAAACCTGCGCAAGGAAAATGTTGTTTTCATAGGTTGATTTATTAAAAAAGGTTTGATTCAATAACGGCTACTCGCAAGAAAAATTGCACCCTCTATGCAAAAAGTGCGCGGAAGGCCTCCTCGATGACGCTGACGGAGACAATCTCAAGGTGGTAGCGTTTGGGGTCGAGCTCGCGGAGGTTGTATTTCGATATAAATATCTTCTCGAAGCCCAAACGGTCGGCTTCGGCCACACGCTGTTCGACACGGGCTACAGGGCGCACCTCGCCACTCAAGCCCAACTCGGCAGCGAAGGCGATGCGCGGCGAGATGGGGATATCGACATTGGAACTCAATATGGCACAAGCCACCGCCAGGTCGATGGCGGGGTCGTTGACACGCAGGCCACCAGCGATATTCAAGAATACGTCTTTGGCTCCGAGCTTGAAACCGCAACGTTTCTCCAAGACTGCCAGCAGCATGGAGAGACGGCGCATATCGAAACCGTTGGCATTCCTTTGCGGCGTGCCATAGACGGCGCTGGAGACCAGGCTCTGCACCTCGATGAACATCGGGCGCGCACCCTCGAGGGTGGCGGCCACAGCGGCGCCACTGAGTGTCTCATCGCGCTGGCTGAGCAAGAACTCGCTTGGGTTGGGAACCTCGCGCAAACCATTGCCCTGCATCTCGAAAATGCCTATCTCGGCAGTGGAGCCGAAGCGGTTCTTCAGAGCGCGGAGAATGCGATAGCCGTAGTTACGGTCGCCCTCGAACTGGAGGACGGCGTCGACAATATGTTCCATCACCTTGGGGCCTGCCAAGGTACCGTCCTTGGTGATATGGCCGATGAGAAGCACGGGCACACCTGTGGTTTTGGCATAATGCTGGAACTCGGTGGTACATTGGCGTATCTGGCTCACGCTGCCGGCGGGTGAGTCTATATCCTCGGTGGAGATGGTCTGGATGGAGTCGACAACAAGAATATCGGGCTGCACAGCGTCGACATGTTCGAAGATACGCTGGGTCACTGTCTCCGACACCACATAGAGTTCTGCGTCAGCCGTTTCACCTTTCACCTTTAACCTTTCACCTTGAAGTCGGTCGGCACGCATCTTAATCTGCTGCTCGCTCTCCTCACCGCTGATGTAAAGCAGTTTGATTGCTTGATTGTTTGATTGTTTGATTGTTTGAGTAACGGCGAGGGCCGTCTGGAGAAGGAGTGTAGATTTTCCGATACCCGGCTCACCACCCAGCAGCAACAGGCTTCCCGGAACGATGCCGCCACCCAGCACACGGTCGAACTCACCACAGTGGGTGGGTATGCGCTTCGTCTCGCTGTAGGTGACATCCTGAATACGCTTGGGGACAGAGAGTGTCTGACTGGCTGAATGTCTAAGTGACTGTGTGGGGGTAGCCTTCACCACTTCCTCGGCGAAGGTGCCGAACTTGCCACACTCGGGGCAGCGGCCCAGCCAGGACGACGACTGGTAGCCGCATTCCTGACAGAAATAATATGTCTTTGCTTTAGCCATAAACGTAAAACGTTAAACCTAAAACTCATCTATAACCTTGTCCACACGGTAAACCTTGTCACCGCGGTGGAGCAGCTCTTTGGAGGCGAAGGAGAAGCGGTCGCCCTGGTGCACCTCGGGAACGGGGTCGCGGTCGGTGCGGAGTTCCTTTATCGTGTCGCGGTAGACACCGGTGGTTTCGCCGATAACCATCACCTCGTCGCCCACCTTCAGCGTCTCATTGGTCTGCAGCTGCACCTCGGCGACATTTATCTTGCCGAAGTAGTTGCGCACGAGGCCCAGATAGACCTTGTTCTCCGTAGCCTGGGAACCATAGCGTTCGCTCCATTCGCCAAGACGGCGACCGAGGTAGTATCCATCCCAGAAGCCGCGGTTGAAGACCGTGGCGAGGCGCTGCATCCAGCCGTCGATTTTCTCCTTCGTGTAAGTGCCAGACTCGATAGCCTCGACAGCTTCGCGGTAGCACTCGGTGACGGTCCTCACATAGTCGGCACTTCTCCCCCGTCCTTCTATCTTCAGCACACACACGCCAGCCTTCACAATCTTGTCAAGGAAACCGATGGTGCAGAGGTCCTTTGGCGACATGATATACTCGTTGTCAATCTCCAGTTCGAGGTCGCTCTCCTTGTCTTTGACTATGTAGCCACGACGGCAGAGCTGGAGACAGGCGCCGCGGTTGGCGGAATAGTTGTAGTTGTCGAGCGAGAGGTAACACTTGCCAGAGACGGACATGCAGAGGGCGCCATGGGCGAAGACCTCTATCTGAACGAGTTCACCCTTGGGACCGCGGATGTCGTTGTCACGGATGAACTGGGTAATCTCGGCCACCTGGCTGAGCGGCAGCTCGCGGGCCGTCACGATGACGTCGGCGAACTGCGAATACCAACGCACAGCCTCTGTGTTGGAGACATTGCACTGCGTAGAGATATGCACCTCGACGCCAATACTGTTGGCGTATGAGATGACGGCCATGTCGGAGGCGATGATGGCACTGATGCCGGCGGCTTTCGCCGCCTCGAGGAGACGGTGCATCTCCGCAATCTCATCATTATATATAATGGTGTTCACCGTGAGGTAGGTGCGCACGCCAGCCTCACCGGCTATGCTGACAATACGCGGCAGGTCGTCGACGGTGAAGTTGGCAGCGCTCCGCGAGCGCATATTCAACTTGCCCACACCAAAATAGACGGCGTTGGCGCCGCCCTGTATGGCGGCCTGGAGACTCTCCCACGAGCCCACCGGGCTCATTATTTCTATCTTATCTTGCATACAAATCCTTCAGTGTCATATTAGTCCACTTGGTCGGCACCAGCCTGGTGTCACTCATGGTAGCGTCGAGGGTGGTGATACGTCCCGCGAGGGCCTGATTGACAAATCCACAGAAGAAGTCGACACTCCCCGGTAGCCAGGTGGCCACCTCGTGTCCTATTCCTTCGAAGCGCACTATCCAGCAGGGATAGCCCTGTCTCTGCATCCGTTTGAAGACCGTCTTGGCCCCATAGAGGGCATAGCTGAGTACCGCAGGGAACTTCTTATAAGCCACAATCTTATCCTTCGTGCCATGCATCAGCAGCGTCGGCGCCGGCGGCGTGGCCCACCTGGGTTTTCCATCACTCATGATGGCTCCGGCATAAGGTACCACGGCGGCAGGCTTCCAGCCATTCGGAAGGGCCGAGGCTTGAGGGAGGCTGTTGGCGCGGCACCAGTCGAGCTGCAGCACCGTGATGGCACCTGCCGACGAACCCGTCAGCACCACCTTCGACGTATCCACGCCCAACTTCTCCGCATTCGCACAAACCCACGCCACCGCAGCGGCACAATCCTCCACAGCGATATCAATACAATACTGAAAAAGCTCCTGCATGTGCCATAAGCCGCTGAGTTTCGCCACCATGGCGGTATCCTTGAGTCCCAGCCGGTAGTCGATACTCACCACCGTGAAGCCCTTATCGCTGAGCATCTTGGCAATTGTCTGCTGATAGGCATTGTTGCGCTCACCCGCCACAAAGCCGCCACCAAACACCGCCACCACACAGGCCTTGTCGGCACGAGACTGCGCCGGACGCCACACGTCGAGATAGAGTGTCGAATCGCGCTCGACAAAAGCATAGGTATCCTGGGCCTCAGAAATTGAAAATTGAAAATTGAAAATTGAAAATAGTAGCAAAAATCCGATAGCTGTCCGCTGTCCGCTATCTGCTACCCGTTTATTTATTGGACATTTCATTTCGTTTTAGAAAAAGAAGGTGAGACCGGCGGAACCAGAGACGAAATCGTAATAGAAGTTCCTCGACGAGGAATGACCATTGGCAACATCACTCAAGAAAGAGACACCCAGTTTGACATTAAATTTCATGTGCTCGCCACCGACACGGAACATCAACTGCGGCTCGAAGAGGAAATTGGTGGTCGTGTAGTCATAGTCCGACCCTGCGATGTGCTGGTCGCTGGCATCGAGCTCATAATAGCTGTAGTCAGGCATATAGGCGCCACACTTCAGGCCCAGCGCCAGGTCGATATGAAGCGACGTCAAGTCGTGCCATCCTATATTGCCTTGCACAAACGGCAGCATGAAAGTACCGCTGTACGAATAGTTGTGCGAATTTGCCGACTCTGACGTCGCCTCCACATTGTCGTTCCACGCGCCACCGTAACCCAGGCCCACATAACCCTCAAGGACAGATTTTTCTCCCAAAGGGAGATAAGCTCCGGGGGCGACCTGCAGATAGTAATTGTTGCCGCCATAGTTGGCATGGAGCTGTCCTGACAGCCAGCCGTTGAAACCATGCGAGACAGTGGTATTCACCGTAAAGGTGCTGGGGATGATCCAGTAAGACAGTGCCACAGAGGCATCGACTCGGGTGTCGCCCTCATGATTGATCAAGGGGATATCCACAGCCTGCGGATGATATATGCTGCAACCCGTAAGCGTGAGCAACAATCCGGCCAAAAGTACAATCTTTTTCATTTCCGTTTGAGATTTAATTTTTTACATCCTCACTAACGCTGTTTTAGAAAAAATATTGCGAGGAGTGAGGATTTATGATTTATGAATTATGGGTGATGAGTGATGACTTATGAATTATGAGTGCAACGACTGCGTAGCCACTCTAAAATCATAAATCATAATTCATAATTCAAAAAAAGTTTGTATCTTTGCACTTTGCATATTTATATATACATACTATGGAAAAAACTTACAAGACATTCAAAAAGAGCGTAAAGGGAATTACCCATTATTATATGCTGCTGGTGGAAGAAACAAGGAGCCAGCGTCTTGTGGGCAGCACCAACGAGTGGGTGCTGGACAACTACTACATGATTAGCGAACAGGAGAAGGTGCTGAAGGAGGAGTTGAAGGGAGTGGAGAAGGGGAAGTGGAGAGTGGGGAGCAAGCGTGTGGAGGTGCTGTGGAAGTTGCTGGAGAGCTACCTGCGGAAGTGCCACCACCAGGTGGACAAGACGTTATTCTTCCGCTACCTGAGCCAGGCGCAGGTGAAGGGCAAGGACTACCTGAGCTACCCCGAGGTATGTGCGCTGCTGCCGCTGACGAAGGCCATCCTCATCAAGGAGCTGGCGGAACTCTGCCACAGGCTGGAGGCCGAGAAGTCGTACCACTATATGCCGACAGACCATGGGCAGGCCGACCTGGAGCAGCTGGACAAGGCGGCGCAGCAGAACCTCCAGATGATGAACATCTTCAACTCGTTGAAGAAGATGACGAGGTTGCCGCTCTCAGAACTCATCGACGCGGTGAGTTTCTCGGAGCGTATGCTGAAGAGCGAGAAGGCCGGGATGTACGACGAGATGCAGGACAAGACGAAGGAGGACTACCGTGCGAAAGTCGTGCGACTTTCCAAGGTGAAAGGTGAAAGGTCAAAGGTGAAAGGTAATGCAGAGTATGAGTTTGTGAAGGAGTTGGTGGAGAAGGCTGACGAAAAGGGGGAGCATGTGGGGTGGCAGCTGTTCCCGCCGAAGCGCTGGAACGCCCGCGCCCACGGATACATCACCATCATCACACTGTTTTCGCTAGTCCTGGCAACAGGCTTCGCCCTGCTGGCATCCAACAGTCTCTTGTCTACTTTCAACGGATGGAAACCGGTGGCTGTCTGCTGCGTGCTGGCGATACTTCTCGTGGTGCCGATGAGTCAAGTGGTGATAGACTTCTTCAACTGGATGCTAGGCAAGCTGCACAAGCCTGTAGGGACGTTCAAGCTAAAGTTCAAGGACGGCATGATTCCCGAAGAGTATGCCACGATGGTCATCATGCCCACCATCCTGAAGAACCGCGCAAAGGTGGAGGAGCTGATGGGGGTGCTGGAGGTGTACTACCTTTCGAATATCAACAGGGGCAACGGGCGCGACAGCTTTAGCGGCGCCAACGGGCAGAATCTATACTATACCCTGGTGGGCGATGCCGCTGCCTATAAGGAAGCTGACGCCCCATGGGACGACGAAGTGGTGCAGGCGGGACTGGAGAAGGTGAAGGAGCTGAACGAGAAATACGATGCCCCTATTTTCAACTTCGTCTACCGCAAGCGTGCCTGGAGCGAGGGTGAACAGACCTGGCTGGGCCACGAGCGCAAGCGTGGGGCGATACTGCATTTCAACGACTTGGTGCTGGGGCAGTCTTCCGAAGAGGAGAAGCAGAAGCGGTTCAGATGCGAGACGATTTCTTCTTGGTTGGAAGTGCAAGGAGTGCAAGGGAGTGCAAAGGAGTACAAGGGAGTGCTAGACAATACCCATAAGTGTCCGGTCAAATTCATCATCACGCTGGATACGGATACGGAGTTGGTGCTCTATTCGGCACAGAAGCTCATCGGTGCCATGGCGCACCCGCTGAACCGCGCACAGCTCTCGCCCGACGGCCGCCGCGTGGACCGCGGCTACGGCATCATGCAGCCCAGGGTGAACGTCGACGTGGAGGTAACCAACAAGAGCCGCTTCGCACAGCTGTTCGCGGGCCTAGGCGGACTGGATGTGTATACGACAGCAAGCTTTGAACTCTATCAGGACATCTTTAACGAAGGCTCGTTCTGCGGCAAGGGCATCTACGACCTCCGAGTGTTCCAGCAGGTGCTGAAAGGTACCTTCCCCGAGAACCTCATCCTGAGCCACGACCTCATCGAGGGCTGCCATATTCGCTGCTGTCTCATCAACGACGTGGAGCTCTTCGACGACAACCCCTCCAATTATATCGACGACGCCAAACGCCACCACCGCTGGACACGCGGCGACTGGCAGATCATCCCGTGGCTGAAGAAGACCGTGAGGAACGAGAAGGGCGAGAAGGTGCGGAACCAGGTGAACACCATCGGCAAATGGAAGATTTTCGACAACCTGCGCCGCTCGATGCTAAGCCTCAGCCTGCTGGTTTTGATACTGGTGGGGTATGTGCTCATGACGACGAAGACCCCGATGTTCATCACGCCGTCGTGGTTTGTGCTGGTGGCACTTATCGCTGTGGCGAGCCCGATAGTGTTCTTTATCGTGGGACAGGTGACGAAGGTGCCGCGCTTCGGCAAGCGCTACCGCTACTATATGACGCTGATGCGCGGCTTCAAGGTGATCATCTATCGCTCGCTGGTGCAGTTCGCGCTGCTCCCCAAAGAGGCGTGGATGTATACCGACGCTGCCGTGAGGGCCTGCTACCGCATGTGGTTCTCGCACCGCAACCTGTTGGCCTGGATTACCAGCGACGAGGCCTCGAAGAGCACCAAGGGCACCTTGGGCGACTACCTGGGAAAATTCTGGTTCAACTATGTGGCATCGGCGGCGCTGTTCTGCCTAGCCATGCTGGGACATGTAGGCACCGACGCCTGGGGTGCCGCGAGTTTCTGCATGCTGACTTGGTGCGGAGCGCCCTTCCTCATGTACTGGCTCGGCAAGAAGTTCCCGCAAGACAAGAAGACCTTGAACGCCAAAGAGACCGACGAAGTGCGGAGGCTGGCTCAGAAGACATGGAGCTTCTTCGACAAACTGATTACCGAAGAGAACAACTGGCTCATCCCCGACAACTACCAGCTGAACCGCGACAAGAAGACCGACTACAAGACCTCGCCGACGAATATCGGCTACTCGCTCACCGCTGTGGTCAGCGCAGCGGAGCTGAAATTCATCACCGAGAAGGAAGCTGTCAGCCGCATCGCGCAGATTATCCACACCGTCAACCGTCTGGAGAAATGGAACGGCCACCTCTACAACTGGTACGACATCAGCACACTGAAGGCCCTGCCGAACTTCTTCATCTCCACCTGCGACTCGGGCAACTTCGTGGCCTGCCTGTACGTGGTGAAGGGGTGGCTGGAAAGTAATGTTGAAGGAGGAATGAGGAATGAGGAATTACTCTCAATGGTTCAGCGTCTGATTGACCAGACGGACTTCCGGAAGCTGTACAACCCCGAACTGGATGTGTTCAGCATCGGATATGACACGACGAACTACACACTGCTGCCGTACCACTACAACAACTTCGCCAGCGAGGCACGTCTGACGAGTTTCCTGACCATCGCACAGGGCGACGCGCCCTACAAACACTGGTTCTGTCTCGACAAGACGCTAGTACACTATGAAGGCTACAAAGGTGTGGCCTCGTGGTACGGCACGCTGTTCGAATACTTCATGCCGCTCATCTTCCTGCCGACCTACAAGCACACCTTGATGGACGAGACCTACAGCTTCGCCATCCGTGCACAGAGGGCCTTCTTCCCGTCGCCGTGGGGTATCTCGGAGACGGCCTACAACGAGCTCGACGACGCCCAGAACTACAAATACCACGCTTTCGGTGTGCCCTATCTGAAGTTCCAGAACACCACGCCCGACCGCATCGTGGTGTCGCCCTACAGCTCGCTGATGACCATCGGCATCGACGACCGTGCGGTATACGAGAACATGAAGAAGTTCAAGGCACTGGGCATGTACGACGACTTCGGATTCTACGAGAGTTACGACGAAGAGGACCATGTGCCCGTGAAAGCACACTACGCCCACCACCAGGGCATGATTCTCGCCTCGTTGGCCAACTACCTCGCCGACCACTGCCTGCAGCGCTACTTCATGCATGAACCCGCCATGCGCAGCATGGAGACCCTACTGAAGGAGAAGGCGCAGGTGAAACCCTATATCGACCTCAAGGTGACGCAGTACAAGCGCTACCGCTACTCGAAAGTACAGACGGAAAGCGACGCACGCGACTTTGACACCATTGCCAACGTGCCGGAGTTGGGCGTCATCAGCAACGGCCAGTACACGGTGTTGATGAACGACCGCGGCAGCGGCTTCTCGCGCTACCGCAACATCATGCTGGGCCGCTACCGCAAGATCTCGGCCGACCACTACGGCACCTACGTCTATATCCGCAATCTGCGCAACGACAAGCTATGGTGCAACACCTATGCGCCGCTGGACGTGATGCCCGAAGGCTATCACGTGAGCTTCGCCAGCGACAAGATGAGCTTCCTACGCGTCGACGACGGCATCGAGACGAAGACCGAGGTGACGGTGCTGAAAGACCGCAGCGCGGAGATCCGCCGCCTGACATTCACGAACAACGGCAACGAAGATGTGGACCTCGAACTGACGACCTACGGCGAGGTGGTGCTGGCGCCGACAGAGGAGGATGTGAACCACCGCGTATTCAACGGCATGAAGATCACGTCGGAATACGACAAGGAACACGAGTCGCTGGTATTCAGCCGTCCGGGAAGCTTCGGCTCACGGAACTATATGATCCATAAACTCTGGACGGAAGAAAAAACAGGTGTCGAATATGAGACGTCGAGGGTGAAGTTCATCGGCCGCGGCAACAGCCTGCGGCATGCCGACATCATCGACAACCGCCGCACACTGACGGGTACCGTGGGCACCACCCTCGACCCCGTGATGAGCATGCGCCGCAGGGTGCATATCCCCGCAGGCAAGAGTGTGGAGGCCTATATCCTCACAGGCTTCTCCAAAGAGAAAGACCACCTGCTGCAGCTCACAGAGCAATACCAGAGCGGCGTGGATGTGGAGCACGCCTTCAAGACCGCGTCGGTGTTCAACAACATGCGCACCAGCATGTCTCTCCTCAAGGGCAGCCAGATGCGACTCTACGGAAGCATCCTGAAATACCTGGCGCAGACTGCCACCCTCGGCAACGACCGTCAGGCAATACTGGCGAAGAACACCCTCTCTCAGAGCAGTCTCTGGCGCTTCGGCATCAGCGGCGACCTGGCGATACTGCTGATGGAGATTGACAGCATGAGTCACAGCGGCTTCGCCAAAGAGATGCTGCGGGCCTTCGAATACTACAAGGTCCACGGCATGCGACTCGACCTCGTGTTTATCAACGATGCCCCCGAACGCGAGCTCGAGGGGCTGACACACTTCATCCGCAATATGGCCAACACCGAGCACCTCTGGGCCGAGCACAGCGAGGCTGGCAAGGTATATGTGCTCGACGGTAGAGAACTCTCAGAGGCCGAGCGCATCCTCCTGCGCACGGTGGCACGTCTCACCTTCAATACCGCCGACGGCATCACCATCGAAGAGCAGCTCCGGAGGCTCGAGATTGCCAACCAGCACTATCAGGACAAGGTGGAATATCCGCTACTGAAGCCCAAGAAGGAGTTCCGCGTATGGAGTGACCTCGAGTTCTACAATCAGTACGGCGGCTTCGACCGCAACGGACGCGACTACGTGGTGACCAACACCAACACCCCCATGCCGTGGATTAACGTGATGTCCAACGAGCATCATTTCGGATGCATCGTCAGCAGCACCATGGCAGGCTTCACCTTCGCCCACAACGCGCAGCAGTTCAAGCTGACCGGCTGGAGCAACGACATCGTGCGCGACAATGCCAGCGAGATGCTCCTGATCAACAAGAAGCAGTTCGTCCCCGCCACCGCGCGCCACAGCCAGGGCTGGTCGGCCTTCGACGCCGAATACGACGACATGAAGGTGGCGGTACGTGTCTTTGTGGCCTGCGAGAAACCCGAGAAATACTATCAAATCAAGATAGGCAACAAGACCGACGCACCAATGGAGGTGCAACTCGACATGGTCTACAAGCTGGTCCTCGGCATGAGCGAGGAGCAGACGGCCCGCTTCCTCTACTCCGAGTGGGACGAAGCCTCCAACAGTCTCTGCGTGCGCAACGTCTACCATCCTATCTACCACGACCAGCAGGTGCGCCTGACGTCGACAGAGCCTATCACCGACGTCTCGCTCCACTACCCCAACCGCAAACGTCTCGGCCTGACCCTCTCGCTCCCCGCCAGCGGCAGCAAGGAGCTGGCGTTTGTGATAAGTGTTGAATGTGGAATGAAGAATGAGGAATTGGCTACCGCACCAGAACATTCATCATTCATCACTCCTCATTCATCATTAAATGACATCAACGCCGAATACGACAAGGTCGTCGCCTACTGGGACGAGAAACTCTCGTACATCCAGGTGGAGACGCCCGACCCAGCCTTCAACCACATGCTCAACCGCTGGTATCTCTACCAGGTCTACTCGTCACGCCTCTATGCCCGCGCCGGCTTCTACCAGGTCGGCGGCGCCACGGGCTTCCGCGACCAGCTGCAGGATGTCATGTCGCTGCTCTACAGCGACCCCGCCTACGCCCGCCGTCAGATCCTCGACCATGCGGCACACCAATTCGCCGAAGGCGACGTGCTGCACTGGTGGCATGAGAGCCTGCACATGGGCGCCCGCACCACCTTCTCGGACGACTACCTGTGGCTCGTCTTCGTGACCTACCAGTATGTGAAGGTCACGGGCGACCGCTCCATCCTCGAAGAGATGGTGCCCTTCTGCCAGGCCGACCAGCTAGCCCCCGGCGAGGCCGAACGCGGCATGAACTATGCCGCAGGACAAGAGAAAGCCTCCCTCTACGAGCACCTGCGCCGCGCCGTCAACCGTGCCATGAGCCGCAAAGGCATCCACGGCCTGCCTCTCATGGGCTGCGGCGACTGGAACGACGGCATGTCGACGGTCGGCGTAGAGAACAAAGGCGAGAGCGTATGGGTGGCCTTCTTCCTGGCCGACCTGCTGCCCAAGATGGAAAGCCTCACCCAGATGGTGCCCGACGCAGATCTTTCCTACTGCGAAGAGCTCAGCACATTCCGCCAAAAGCTCGTCGACGCCATCCAGAGCCATGCGTGGGACGGTGCCTGGTTCCTGCGCGCCTACTTCGACAACGGAGACCCCATGGGCTCGCGCAACAACACCGAATGCCAGATCGACCTCATCTCCCAGGCCTGGTCTATCCTCACCGACGTGGCCACGCCGGAGCAGAAAGAGAGCGTCTTCCGCGAGACCGACAACCGCCTCGTCAACCGCGAACATGAGATCATACAGCTCCTCACACCGGCCTTCCATGCCTCCAAGCCCTCCCCGGGTTACATCATGAACTACCCTGTCGGTGTCCGCGAGAACGGAGGCCAGTACACGCACGGCGCCATGTGGTACATCATGGCGCAACTCAAGGAAGGACGCTACGACCTCGCCTACTACCTCTACTCTATCATCAACCCCATCCACCGCACCCAGACGCTGGCTGACGTGCTGAAATACAAGGTCGAGCCCTTCTGTATGGCCGCCGATATCTACAGCAACCCGCAGCATCCCGGCCGCGGCGGCTGGACCTGGTATACAGGCTCCGCCTCGTGGGCCTACAAGACAGGCGTCGAGAACATCCTCGGCTTCCGCCTCAACGGAGACCAGCTCACCCTCGACCCGAGGGTGCCCTCCGAATGGTCCACGTTCACCGTTAAATACAAGTACGGCAACAGCCTGTACATCATCAAATACGACCGCTCGACCACTCAGTCACCCAGCCACTCAGCCACTCAGTCACTCACCCTGGTTGACGATGGCCAGACCCACGAAATAAACATCAACTAAAACCACCACTCATCACCTATGATTAAAGACCTTATCCGCAAAACCCTCATCACCCTGCATCTCGACCTCACGCAGAACCTGCGCTACGACAGGCTGACCGACAAAATTATGGTGTCGCACCTGCGGCCCCAGTCCAACTGCGTCGATGTGGGATGCCACAAAGGCGAGATACTTGAGCGCATGCTGCACTGCAGCCCCCAAGGACATCACTACGCCTTCGAGCCGCTGCCCGACATGTATCGGTCGCTACAGGAACGCTTCGGCGACAAAGCCAGCATCTTCCCCTACGCCCTCGCCGACACCTCGGGCGACAAGATCACTTTCAACCTCGTGGCCAACGCCCCTGCCTACAGTGGCCTGCGGCAGCGCTCCTACGACGACCTGCCCGAAGCCCGCGTGGAGCAGATTGAGGTCGATGTGCGGCGTCTCGACGACGTGGTGCCCGAAGGCACGCATATCGACTTCATCAAGATAGACGTCGAAGGAGGCGACTACAACGTCCTCCGCGGTGCCAGCCGCATCATTGGCGAGAGCAAGCCGCTCATCATCTTCGAGTTCGGCCTCGGCGGCGCCGACCACTACGGCGTCACCCCCGCCGACCTCTTCGCCCTCATGGCCGGACAATACGGCTACAACCTCTACACCCTCGACAGCTACCTCAAACGCCGTCCTCCCCTCACCGAGGAGACCCTGACCCACCTCTACACCACCGCCAAAGAATACTACTTCGTCGCCGCCCCAGCACAAAGATAAATGGCACCTTGGAGCAACTTGCGACGGACATTAACAATCTGTATCCAGAAGTGAAGGGGTTCTCTCCGCATAACTGTCGTTTCATGATCCAGTTTTTTGAGGAATATAACAAGGAGTTAACTATGGTGAAGTCAATTACGCAACCACCCGTTGCGCAATTGGAAACAAATACGAAACCACTGGTTTCACAATTACAATCAAAGCCGAGTACGCTCTGCGCGACATTGCCAAACCCATCGGTGTATCTGACTACGAACTTGGTCAGGCGCTCCCTAGCGACCTCCGATCCTCACTTCCCTCCATCGAAGAAATTGAAGCGGAACTAGAGTAATATTTTGTGGAATGGAATTATTTTCGTATTTTTGCAGCGTGAAATTGATAAAATGATGATGACATAAAACATAGAAATATAACAAAGACGACATAATAGAATAACGCAGCTCATTCTCTGTCTATAGATCTGGAAAATCAAAACCTACGAGAGAGTTTGCGAATATTCACGCTACGGCGTGGATTATTCGACACTCATTAGTAGGTAAGGCATTCCAGAGCCCATAGACATAATGAGCGACAAAACGGATAATTCAACGCCTTTTTTATTTCGAATCCCCCCCCCAAAAAAATATGCCAAACAAATATCTAAATAATTCATCTGCATCTCTCTGCCGCAAACGCGCGGCGGGGCGGGATGGTTTTGTAATCAATGCTAAAAAAACAAATGATATGAATAGAAAAGTATTAACCTTGTTTATGCTCACTTTAGCATACTTTAGTATCAGTACGAGCATGGCACAACCTCGCGTTAGTGTGGCGAGGAAACCTCTCCGTATAGAGAAGGTATCACAAATCATCAGTAATCCTGTCGGTTGGTGTTACTGGGGAGAAAATTGGTGTGGTTGGTACGGAGGAATTCTCCCCGACTATAAAAACAATCACATAACACCCAAATGGCCTTCTTCGCAAAGGTTGGCTGACTATTGCGGTGACCCTGTCATATCTATGCAAATGAAGAAATCAAAAATAGACACTATTCCTGTCTACCTTCTTTATATTGGTACTTGGAGTTACTATTATGATTATCCTGCAATTAAAGTGGGAAGACATAATTTCAAATATACTGAGGTTTTCCTAATGTCACAAGAATCATACGATATGCTATGGAATCTCGACACAGGAATTACTATCATACCAATAAATACTCATAACAGTTTCGGCGAATTGGGAGATTATACAAACGGAAGATATGATGCTGATGATAATACTGAGAGGGATCTGCTAATAGAAATGAATAATGAAAAATATCTAACTGGCGACCGTACAGTTTGCCGTTGGCATATCAAGAAAGAAGCAGATGGTAAGATTAGATTCCATCCACCTGCGGCAAAAGATATCTTCAGAACATTCAAACCCGATTTTAATGAATCGTATTATGAAGTAACACAGGCCACCTTTAATAAATTGATGATAAAATAGACAGGTTATGAGACAAATATTTCACCAGCCAGTCAATCTTGAAGATTTCCCGATGTTCGAGAAAATCAAGGACGAGAAGGTCCCGGGGTACATCGAGCACATGACAAACACGAAGGACATGCAGAGAGGCGACCTCGTCATCCTGCACGTTGGGAAGCACCGCGAGGACATCGCCAAGAGTGGAGTATATGCATGGGGCATCATAACACAGCCATGTGTATATTTAAAAGACAGCCCCGATGATGTGAAATGCAACAACAGTTGGTGCTGCGAGGTGGAGATACAGCGTTTGTGGCGAGGCAAGCCAGTGATACCAGCGGCAGAATACAAGCAATTCAACAATTTCTATCGCAAAGTGCATAAACTTGACCCGAAACATTATCCAACACTAATAAAGAAACTAAACATTAACTTGAAATGATTTTGAAAACGGCCGATGTAATACTGCAATAGAGCCAAATGGTTTTGAAAATGGGTATCGCAGGGTGCGAAAGTGTGCTTCAAAATGAAAACATAGTTTTGCTGGGGTATAGTGGCGTGTTTTTAAAGAAGTACATGATTGCGGTAATTCACATAGAACCCACAAAGAAGGCATACATAACGAAGGAAGCGTCAGAATTGACGCTCCCTTCGTTGTTTATATTGTTTGTTTTACCAAGTCGTATCCAGTGCTGCGACCGCCTGACTCTGTGCGGATAATACAGCTATTAATCTTCGCATATTATGCGGCAAATATACGACTTTTTCTCCGCATGACAAATAAATAGGTGCAAGCTAATGTTTGCACCTATTTTCCTTATTCACGGAAACTCTTATTTCCGCCGTTTTCGAATCGGCGGAGCGGCCTTTTGGCCGCAGACACCGCAAGGGTGTCTTTCTCCGCTTCGCTATCGTAAATGTCCACCGGACATTTACTTCACTTCTTCTTATATAATCGGTACTGGTTATCAGGATTTCCCATTTTTGTGGTACAATTATGGAACAAAAACAAGGTTTTTACTTCATTTTTTGACAGGCAATACCTTTAAAAAACTTTCTTCTGATATCGCGACAAGAAAGCACAATTCACCGTAGCCTTTCCAACATACGTGAGATGTATCCGATATACTCCGTTTGGAGAGTTTGGGGGAGGAACGACTGGTGAATAAACGACTCCCAAGATGGAAAGATCCTGATGAATTTCTTTATCATACGTTCTGTTACCACGGCATCGATATCCGAACGGAGCATGGCTGCCACAAAGTCGGCTTTCTTCATGTTGCTCTTTTTCCCATTGAGCGTAAGCGCAAGTTCTTCGGCGTCGGTCGGCATCGCCAACCGCACTGACAGCAGGTCGTATGCAGGTGCCAATTGCCATCGGCCGCCATTGGGTTTATACAACGAAAAGTTCTTCAGGTGCATGTCCGAGTTGCCTGTCAGCCAACAGAACATCACCACCTCCCAATAGTTCACAAGGTCCAGCTTACCAACATCGGAATAACGTTTGAGTGTCTTTGCCACCTGCTCGTAGGAAGAGTGGTATTTGTCTTCGGTCAGACGTTCCGACAATTGACAGGTATCCTCCATGGCCACTTTCATCCCCGTGGTATCTCGGTCGATACGCCGTGTAAGATAGCACAACTCGCCGTCGGCCATCCGCGCTAGCGTGTGAGGCACCACCTTGATGCCTGCAATCTCTGCCAGATGCATCGTTAAATCTTCGTTTTCGGGCAGGCAAGTATAGGCCTTCGCCTGTGGTTTGAGGATATAGCTTCCCGCCATCCCCACCAGAGTCAACCGGTCCGGTTCGTTGCGTTCCCCTTTGGCCAAATGTAACGATAGTTTGGGTTGCACACCAGTGACGGTGGTCTGACTCTGCACCAAGTTGCGCGCCAAATCATTGATATTGTCACGCGAATAGGGTATTTGCGGCACTCCTTTGGTGCCGAACGCTTTTTTGACACATCCAGCATGATAGTCGTGCTCTCCTGCTGCCAGTTCATTATAACAATACAGACAACGTTCCATAACTATTCTTCAAAGGGTTCAACACTCACCGCCCCGATACAGTCGCGACAGCATGTCATCAACAGCCCCATGCGATCCCTGGGGTCGAGCTTCCAGTTTTGCACCGAGATGTCAAGAAGCCACCCTTCCGGAATCAGACCGTCAAAAAAAGGAAACAGGACATTCGACTCAAACTCTTTTTGCGAGAGGGGCATAGTAAGGCTGACAGGAATGGCACCGGGTTGCCGTAAATAGTCATTATCGTACACGAAACGGTAGCCTGTATCTTCTTCGCTCAGAACGCCAGCCAACTGCGACTGATAATATATCTTGGCCCGTCTCATCCGTCAATCTCCCTGTCTTTAGATACCACACCCAATTGAGTACCGAACATTTCCAGTACCATATTCACTTTGTCCATACGAAGCGTGGGCTTATCGGCCTCCAATTCACGCAGAAACCGTAATCCAACACCCGACTTCGCAGCAAGCTGTTCCTGCGTCAGACCATATTGCTTGCGCATATCCTTAACATAATTACCACAAGTTTTCATCACCTAAATTTTTTGCAAAGATACGAATGTTTTTTAAATTACACCCTTTCGGGTATAAAAAAAACACCATTTTGTACAAATGCACCCTATCGGGTATAATATTGTATCTTGAATACAAAATGTACCCTATCGGGTATAGCGAGAAAAAAAAAAAACGGGTGCTGAAATCTATCCAGCACCCGTTTCTATTTAGTGTATTTCAGTGAATTACTTCACCTCCTCGTAGTCAACGTCGGTGACATTGTCATTGGGGTTGCCACCATGCTGACCTGCGCCGGGGTTGCTCTGCTGACCCATGTTGTTGGGGTCGAAGCCGGCACCGGGGTTGGCACCACCGGCTTGTTGCTGGGCTTTGTACATGTCCTCGCTGGCGGCCTGCCAGGCGGCGTTAATCTTGGCCATGGCGGCGTCGATCTGCTGGACGTTGCGGGCGCTATGGGCGGCCTTCAGCTCGTTGAGGGCGCTCTCGATGGCGCTCTTCTTGTCGGCGGGAATCTTGTCGCCATAGTCCTTGAGGTTCTTCTCGCTTTGGAAAATCATGCCGTCGGCATTGTTGATTTTCTCCACCTCTTCCTTGGCCTTCTTGTCCTGGTCGGCGTGGGCCTCGGCTTCGGCTTTCATGCGCTTGATTTCCTCTTCACTCAAGCCGCTGCTGGCCTCGATGCGGATGTTCTGGCTCTTGCCGGTGGCCTTGTCGAGGGCGCTGACGTTTGCTCCATAAAGTCGCAGGCCTGCGGAGCAGGCAGGAGAATGGCGCAAAATTCTCATTTACAATACTTACCACCTTGGTCTTTCGGCGATCCTTCGACGGTCTTTCGGCGGTTCCATTGCATCCAATTTATCCATACCAACAATAATATTTTGCAGATTCAAAAAAAAGTTGTATTTTTGCAAAATGAAAAATATACAATCATGTGTACGTATAGTATTTCTGTTGATGACACCGTACTTGAAAAGGTAAAGCCTGTGCTACCTGACGACAAGGCTGTAGAGGCGTGGATGCAGTCGCAGATAGATATTCTTCTACTGCAGCTTGCCGAAAGTCAGACTCGCAAGGCACAGACAGAGGACAGTATCTCCTCATACGCTCGCAGAATTGCCACCATTCATAAGCTACTCCGCCAAGGGCAGGAGTTCACAAGGCCCCAAGAAAGTCCATATTCGCCAGATTTGGAGGCCATCCTTGCCATGCCGTTGGTCGACAAAGTTGATGTGGGGCTCAATGGTGAGCATGCACGCATGGATTATTATAAAGAAAAGTACGGCCTATGAACCGCGTATTCCTTGACACAAATGTGTTGCTGGACGTGTTGCTACGCCGTGAGCCATTTGTTAGAGATTCCGCACAGGTGCTGGATATGGGCTTCAAAGGTATAGTTGAACTATACGCCACTCCCCTCACTTTCTCCACATGTCTTTTTGTGGCCCGCAAGTCGCTGGGGTATGCCAACGCATTAGAGGCTTTGAAAATACTTGAACGAAATATAAAGATAGCCTTGATGGACTCGGCTCAACTACACGAAGCTTTATACGCCACTGCTCCCGATTTTGAGGATATGCTGCAATACCATGCAGCCATGGCTGCAAATTGTAGCCATATCATCACTCGTAACGAACAACATTTCCCCAAGAACGGAATCATGGTGTTGTCGCCGACAGTATTTTTGCAGTCACCACTTGCCGAATAACACCGTCGAGCATGATAATTGAATCGAAAACAAAAATATGACATAAAACGTAGAAACATAACAACGACAACATAGAAGAATAACGCAGCTCATTCTCTGTCTATAGATCTGGAAAATCAAATGCAATGAGATTAAGCAATGCGAATGTTCACGCTTAGGCGTGGATTATTCAATGCTAATCAATTGCAAGGCCATTCCAGAGCCCATAGACATGATGAGCAAAAAACGGATAATTCAACGCCTTTTTTAATACAACAAAAATGAAAAACAAACTATCTTTTTTTATGCTAATACTCCTTGCTTCAGGAGTATGTGGAGTCAATGCTCAGATTACTATTTTGGATGAGGATATCCAAGAGAAAATTGTGTCAAAACCTCAGGTTTTTGATAGTCTCTCAAATATTGCCTATCAGAAGGATCCAGTCCAATACAATCAATATATTGGGTACAAATTATTCAGTCTTCCTATTTCCTCCAAATATAAATGTACAGGTTCTGATCGAACGGTTCGCATAAAAGAGTTTAAATACCTATCACCTCAAGAGTATATCTTACCACATGTGCCGTATGAGCAATCTAGTGTCGGTATGGCGCACAATAATTTGACAGGCTATCCTCGTGATCTATTTCAAAAAGATAAAGAAGAATATGAAAAATCTTTCGTTATCATGACAGACATTTACAACGCTACTGACAATGGTACTGTCTATGACAAAAAACCGATCAATCCCCAACATCTTATATATAATTCATACGACTCCATCGAAAACACCTATTATACAGTCTTAGATATAGAAACAAGCACTTTTCGGGATGGTCCATTTTCCAAATTGGAGGAATGGGATAACGAACGGGGTAATAAACCCTATTTGCGTTTCACCCTTAAGAACGAATCATCCGGAGAGAAAATATACTGGATTCCCCAGAGCGGACAATACCTAAACGATGCGATGATGTTTCTTGTACCATATTTTGAAAAAATGCAAAAGACGTATAAAAATAAAAATGTGGTGCCTACAAAAATGATAGAAAAACTTGCCGATATCAGTACTGGCGCACCAGTAAACATACATCCCGGGGATGTGTGGTACTGCTATGACGTCACTTTCATAAATCTAAAGGATAAGAAATACGTCCAACCCTTTTTTCTTCTGGAAAAGGATGGGGTCAAAGTGATGATTTCATTCGACGATTATACAAAGAAATGTGAGGGAATACTTACAAGTGCAGAGAATGGTTACACAAATTATCCGATGTTTATGCTGGAGCAAGACTACAATGAGATTATTACCAAAAGGCAACTTGCAGCAGAAGAAAGACAACGATTAGCAGAAGAAAGACAACGTCAGGAAGAGTTGGCGCAACAAGAGCACACCAAGCAAATCGTGAAGAAGTATGGAAATAAATATGGTAAACTTATTTGTGAGGGAAAAGTTTGTCTTAATATGACTAAGGAAATGTGTATTGAGTCGTGGGGTGAGCCTTTATATATTAATTCCACAATCGTCAAGGGATTAGTCCATGAACAGTGGGTGTATGGTTGGCATAATTATCTGTATTTCGACAATAACGTTCTAACGGCAATTCAAAATTGAAATCTATTTCTCATGGTTTTATGCAACTCCGGTAATCATTCCAATCGTATGTGTTTTTCCTCTATGATTTTTACTGTATCTGTTTGTATCATTTTTTGGATGGTTGCCACTAATAATATTGTGGCAAAATATATGGGATTTCTGCTTTCAATAAAATATTCAAAATCCTCATCAGGACTATCAAAACTAAACCAGCATTTTTTTATTGTTGAGGAGCCGTGAAATAACATAGATCTTTTCCGATACATATCACTTATGGCTTTTTTTATTATCTTCTCCTTGCTTCTTGGATAGTCTCCAAGAACTGCTTTTGTTTTAAATCGTAGTTGTTCCAGTATAGAATCCTCCCTATTACTTGCTTCATTATACAACGCTTCCAGTCCCAATAATGCATAAAAAATGAATGTATCATCGTTTGCCGTACTTACATATGACAATGAGTGTAATGCAACGTCAATTGGACTATGACTAGTGTCTTCAAGAAATCTTGTTTTTGTTACAAGCCATTCCCAACATCTTGCGACAGGTAACCACTCTATTGCTGGCCATTCATATTTATCATCTATTAAAAGCGCATCTGATGCGAAATAGAAGTCCTTTATTATTTGTTTATCATCCCTATATATACAAGACTTTAATATATGGAACTCGCTTGGATATGCTAAATTCAACAAAAAACATAGGTCTTTTAAGCGTCCTACTATGGTTGAATCTAACCATTCGACAAAACGTCCTTGCTCAACGACATCTTGACTATAAATTAGATATGGATTGACAGATGTTGAGACATTTAATATTTCTTCATCCTCATTGAAATGAAAATAGAATTTAAAATAATCACCTCGTATTGGTACTTCTGGCTGAAATGTATTTATATCATCAATAATGGGCTGTAGTTCTCGTTTTATCTCCTTGTTAATAGATCCGTCATCATCATGTAAACATGTCCACCATTTCAAATATGCCGAATAATTAATTATTGATATCTGTTGCATATTGTTATGAAAATAAAAAAGAGGTACAGACATATATCTGTACCTCTTTTTCAATAATGGATTATTACTTGACCTCCTCGTAATCCACGTCCGTAACGTTTTGATCGTTACCGACGTTGGATTGCTGGCCAGCGTTGGGGTTACCGCCCATGTTGTTGGGGTCGAAGCCGGCACCGGGGTTGGCACCGCCGGCTTGCTGCTGGGCTTTGTACATGTCCTCGCTGGCGGACTGCCAGGCGGCGTTGATCTTGTTCATGGCCTGGTCAATCTGCTGGACGTTGCGGGCGCTGTGGGCAGCCTTCAGCTCGTTCAAAGCACTCTCGATATTAGCCTTCTTCTCGGCGGGAATCTTGTCGCCGTAGTCCTTCAGGTTCTTCTCGCTCTGGAAGATCATGCCGTCGGCGTTGTTGATTTTCTCCACCTCTTCCTTGGCCTTCTTGTCCTGGTCGGCGTGGGCCTCGGCCTCGGCTTTCATGCGCTTGATCTCCTCTTCGCTCAAGCCGCTGCTGGCCTCGATGCGGATGTTCTGGCTCTTGCCGGTGGCCTTGTCGAGGGCGCTGACGTTGAGGATGCCGTTGGCGTCGATGTCGAAGGTGACCTCAATCTGGGGTACTCCACGCGGTGCAGGCGGAATGCCAGCCAGGTGGAAGCGGCCGATGGTCTTGTTGTCGTTGGCCATGGGGCGCTCGCCCTGCAAGACGTGGATCTCGACCTCGGGCTGGTTGTCGGCAGCGGTGCTGAAGACCTGGCTCTTCTTGGTGGGGATGGTGGTGTTGGCGTCGATGAGCTTGGTCATCACGCCGCCCAGCGTCTCGATACCCAGCGAAAGGGGGGTGACGTCGAGCAGCAGCACGTCCTTCACCTCGCCGGTGAGCACACCGCCCTGGATGGCAGCGCCGATGGCGACCACCTCGTCGGGGTTGACGCCCTTGCTGGGCACCTTGCCGAAGAACTCTTCGACTTTCTTCTGCACGGCGGGGATACGGCTGGAGCCGCCGACGAGGATGACCTCGTTGATGTCGCTGTTGCTGAGTCCGGCATCCTGCATGGCCTTGCGGCAAGGCTCGATGGTGGCGCGGATCAGGTCGTCGCAGAGCTGCTCGAACTTGGCGCGGCTGAGTTTCATCACCAGATGCTGCGGCACGCCGTCGGCCACGGTGATGTAGGGCAGGTTGATTTCAGTCTCCATCGAGCTGGAGAGCTCGATCTTAGCCTTCTCGGCAGCCTCTTTCAGGCGCTGCATGGCCATGGGGTCCTTGCGGAGGTCGATGCCCTTGTCGCTCTGGAAGCTGTCGGCCATCCAGTTGATAATCTTGCGGTCGAAGTCGTCGCCGCCGAGGTGCGTGTTACCGTTAGTGCTCTTCACCTCGAAGACACCGTCGCCGAGGTTCAGGATGGAGATATCGAACGTGCCGCCGCCGAGGTCGAACACAGCGACGTTCATATCCTGGGCCTTCTTGTCGAGGCCGTAGGCGAGGGCGGCAGCGGTGGGCTCGTTGACGATACGGCGCACCTTCAAGCCTGCGATTTCGCCAGCCTCCTTGGTGGCCTGACGCTGGCTGTCGTTGAAGTAGGCGGGGACGGTGATGACGGCCTCCGTTACCTCGGTGCCGAGGTAGTCCTCGGCGGTCTTCTTCATCTTCTGCAGCACGATGGCGCTGATTTCCTGCGGGGTGTACTGACGGCCGTTGATGTCGACGCAGGGGGTGTTGTTGTTGCCGCGCACCACCTTGTAGGGCACAGCCTCAATCTCCTTGGTCACCTGGTCGTAGGTCTCGCCCATGAAACGCTTGATGCTGTAGACGGTGTTGTGGGGGTTGGTGATGGCCTGACGCTTGGCGGGGTCGCCCACCTTGCGGTCGCCATTCTCGAGGAAGCCCACCACCGAGGGGGTGGTGCGGTTGCCCTCGCTGTTAGCGATAACTACTGGTTCGTTACCTTCCATGACGCTGACACAGCTGTTGGTTGTGCCGAGGTCGATTCCAATGATTTTTGCCATAATATGTTTCCTTTCTTATTTTTGTTTTCTTTTTCTGGGGTCCTTAAGGTCCTTAGGGTCTTTAAAGTCCTTAAGGTCTTAAGGCGACACCCTATCAATAACAATATCCGTGCCAATCCAACGGACTGACACGGATACTGACAATTTGGCAGTCCTTTATCTTCACATCACCCAACCAACACACCCTCTTCACAAAAGTGTGAGGTGGGTGTGATGTGGGTGTGAAGAGGGTGTGAGGAGGATGTGAAGCGGAAAGGTGTTATGATGGGAGTTGTTATGGTGGGTGGCAACGCTGTCGGTGGAGGCCATCACCTCCGCATGTTCATCCAACATCCGGGAGAACATCTCGATGTTGCTCAGCACCATCATGGCCGACAACTTGCGGTCCTTGGCGCGCTGGTGTTTTTCCATCAGCGTGGCCGCCGTGATGGTGAGCAGCAGCGAGATGGTGGTGCCGAGGACAAGCATGCCGAGCTGCTTTCAGAAGGCTTTTCTCACATCGACGCTAACCTTGGGAGGTCTGATGATATTGATCTTAGCCATAATCCGATGGATGATCAGAGTTCTCTGACGGGGATGTCAAAATAGGTGTCGGGGAAGGGCTCGTTCCTCAGGGTGAAGTGCCACCACTCGCACTCGTAGGGTTTGAAGCCGTGGGCCAGCATGGCGCGGCGCAGGATCATGCGGTTCTCGAACTGCTGGGCGGTGATGGTGTCGTTCTGACGGTAGACACCGGTCTCGGGATTGCCACCGCAATCGGGATGGCTCTCTTTGCCGAACCAGTCGAAGGTGCCACCCATGTCGACCTCTTTCTCGGTGCGCATGTCGAAGAGCGTGAGGTCGAGCGTCGAGCCGCGCGAGTGACCGCTGCGGGTGGCAATATACTCTTTGATGAAGAGGCTGTCCTTGCACTCGTTGGGGTAGAAGTAGTGCTTCATCAGCGTGTCACTCAGGTCCTTGCCCCAGCGCACGAAGTGGTCGACGGCCGTCTGCGGACGGTAGGCGTCGTATATCTTCAGGCGATAGCCCTGGGCCTTGAGGTCGTCGCTGACGGCCTTGAGGCTGTCGGCAGCCTCGCGCGTGAGCAGCGCCGTGGGCTGGAGGTAGCCGTCGATGCGGGCACCGACGAAGTTATAGGTGCCAAAATAGCGGATCTCCAGGATGACATCAGGCACCACGTCGGTGATGTTGACGAACTGGGAAGAGTCCATCTCGGGTTCAAGAAGGGGCTGCTCGTCGTTACACGAGACCACTGTCGCGCCCAGCATCAGGGCGAAAAGGGGAAAGAGTATTTTTTTCATCTGTCAAACATTTAAATATTTTGCAAAGATACAAACTTTTCGCAACATGAGAAAAAAATTTTTTTTCTCGACCTGCGAAAAACATCGCCCTTTCACAAGTTCGAAAACTTATTGCCATTAAGGGCAATAAAAGATGAGGCATCAGCGTTATAGCAACAATGGAACGTCACAGCCGAACAGAGATGCTCGTCGGAGCCGCCACCATGGAGCGGTACCGCGCCACCCGCGCGATACTCTTCGGCGTGGGCGGCGTGGGGTCGTGGTGTGCCGAAGGACTTATCCGTAGCGGCATAGGCCACCTGACCATCGTGGACCGCGACATCGTGGCAGAGAGCAATATCAACCGCCAGCTCATGGCCACCACCGCCACCGTGGGGCAGTCCAAGGTCGAGGCATTGAAAGCCCACCTGCTCGACATCAACCCCGAAGCCGACATCGTCGCACTGCAGAAGAGCTATAGTGCCGACAGCGCCGCCGACTTCGACCTCGACGGCTACGACTACGTCGTCGACGCCATCGACAGCCTGGCCGACAAGATGGAGCTGATACTCAACTGCACACAGAAGGGGCTCCCCTTCACCTTCTTCTCCTCGATGGGTGCGGCGCTGAAGATGGACCCCACACAGGTGCGCGTCAGCGAGTTCTGGGAGGTCGACGGCTGCCCGCTGGCAGCGACACTGCGGCGCAGGATGCGCCGCCAGAAACGCTACCCCGGCCGCAAGTTCCGCTGCGTGTGGAGTCCCGAAGTGATCCGCACGGAGGCCAAAAGCGAGACCGCCGAGGCAACGGCTGCCAAGGGGAGCATGGTGCATGTCACCGCCGTGGTGGGATTCACCCTCGCCGGACTGATTCTACAAGACATAAAAAAGAAACAATCATGATAGAAAGACTGTATTCGACATACCTGCAGTCGCGGACGGTGACTACCGACTCGCGCAACATCACCCCTGGATGCATTTTCTTCGCCTTCAAAGGCGAGAAGTTCGACGGCAACGCCTTCGCGCCACAGGCGCTGGAGCAGGGAGCCGCATTGTGCGTCGTTTCCAATGTTGAATGTGGAATGATGAATGATGAACGAGTTATCGTCGTTCCCGATGTGTTGAAGACACTCCAGGAGCTGGCACGCGAGCACCGCCGCCACCTCGAGATACCCGTCATCGGCATCACCGGCACCAACGGCAAGACGACCACCAAGGAACTCGTCCACGCCGTGCTGGCCAAACGCTACAAGACCTCGGCCACCAAGGGCAACTTCAACAACCACCTCGGCGTGCCGCTGACGCTGCTCGCAATCCCACAGGACACAGAGATTGCCATCGTGGAGATGGGTGCCAACCACCCGGGCGAGATTGAGTTCCTCTGCAGCATCGCCGACCCCGACTGCGGCCTCATCACCAACGTGGGGCGCGCCCACCTCGAAGGCTTCGGCAGCTTCGAAGGGGTGGTGCAGACCAAGACAGAACTTTACCGCCACCTGGCGGGTGGCGACCTCAGTGGCGCCAACCCTCCCAAGGGCAAACACGGGCTGGTCTTCGTCAATGCCGACAACGAGCGTCTGATGCACGAAGCCGAGAAGCTGGCCACCATCCCCGGTCTGCGCTCCGTCATCCCGGCCTATGCACCCGACAACCCCGCCTTCGTTCCCTCCACCATCGAGAAGACACCGCTCTCGATGCTCACCTACGGCCGCTCGCAGGAGGCCGACGTGCGCGGAACCCTGATAGGTGAAAGGTCAAAGGTGAAAGGTGAAAGCTATGCTGACGCAGCAACTGGCAGCGATAGCCACCTCTCACCTCTCACCTCCCACCTCTCACCTTACCTGCATTTTTATTTCGAAGTGGGCGACAATGTCTACAATGTCCATACGCACCTGTTGGGCGACTACAACTTCGACAACTGCATGGCCGCCGTGGCCGTGGGCCTCCATTTCGGCGTCGAGCCCTGGGACATCAAAGAGGCCATCGAGGAGTACACGCCCAGCAACCAGCGCTCCGAGTTCAAGGAGACCGCCCGCGGCAACCGCCTTTACCTCGACTGCTACAACGCCAATCCCTCCAGCATGGAGGCCGCAATATCATCGTTTGCAACGATGATAGGAGTGAAAGGGAGTGAAAAGACAAATGTGCAAAATATTGCTATTATAGGAGGAATGCACGAGTTGGGGCACGACGAGCGCAAGGAGCACAAACATGTGGTGGAGCAACTGGCCGAATGCCACCTCGACCGCGTGCTGCTGGTGGGTCCAGAATGGTATAAAATTGAAAATTCAAAATTGAAAGCAGCCAAAGATGAGCAAAAAGCAAACGAGTTTGCTTTTTCGAAGCCAAGCTGCGTAGACGGAGTCAAAATTGAAAATTCGAACTTCATGCTATTTCCTGACACCGACAGCGTGCGCTCCTGGCTGCAAGCCAACCCCGTGAGCGGCGCCACCATCCTCATCAAAGGCTCCAACACCAACCGACTCTGGACACTCGAAGAGATTCTGTAAAACCAAATAATATAGAACCATGAAACCAAAGAAACAATTCCGTTGGGCCCTATGGTGGGGTCTGGGCATCACACTGATAAGCATCGCTCTGATGTTCATCCCCGGAGCGGATGGCGACAACAACAGCCCCGTATCAGAAATGCTCCTTCAGATGCTGGAGATGGGCGCCGTAGTGCTCATCGTAGTGATAGGCATCGTCATGCCCGCACTCGAAGAGTTCAGCTTCCGCATGTGGGGCTGCGGGAAGACCTGGGCCGGCATCACCTCGTCGGTAATGATGGCACTCTTCATTTCCCTCACCCTCTCCTGGGTGGCGGGCGTGGTGAGTCTTGCCATCGGACTCGTCATCACCCTGATGGTGAAAGACGGGCGTAAACGGCTTCTCTTCATGATGCTCTTCTCGTCGGTGCTGTTCATGCTGGCACACACAGAAAACTACGACGGCGGAGTGATATTTATCGCTATAGCCTTGGTCGAGAAATTCGGCTTCGGCCTCTTGGCCTCCTACCTCGTCATCAACCACAACATCTTTTGGTCGATGGCGTTCCACATGCTTAACAACACCATTGCTTGCCTGGCGATGATTATGGGGGCGGCCAACATAGAGCCCACCACCTTCGAGCAAGAGGGTGTCTTCAGGCTCGACCTCAAGCCCATGGTGTTCGACCATTCTTTCACCGCAGAGCCTACCTTCTCCGACAACGGCGACACCGTGACCATGAAGAACACGCTGGGCAACTTTATCGTCGCCCTGCTGAACGAAGAAGAGCACCAGAAAATTGACAATTGGGCGTTCATCTATGAACAACCTCACAACCGTGCCCGCTACGACATACAGCTGGCATACAACCCCGAGGCAGCACAGAGTTACCTGGCCGTGGCGCACGAGCTCGAGAGGGCCGAATGGCTGCGACTCGACACCCTCGAGAACAGAATATTGATGATAACGGTCGTGGACGAGTCGAAACGCATCGAAGCCCCATCCTATGGACCCACCTCGTGGCACGGAGCGGTGTCGCTCCGACAGGCAGGCTTCGCCATCATAGAACCCGACGACTTCGACTACCGCGAGTGGGCCGTCACCATCGACAAGGAGTATCCGAGTCTGACGGACATCCAGGAGATGCTGCAGCGAGCAGGCCTGGGTCTCGAGAGCACCGACGAGACGATGACCATGGTACGCGTCAGCGTCCTGCACAACCCACTAGAGGATTTCTAAACAAAGAGGGGTAAAAGAAAAAAGGGAGGCGGGATTCCGATGGAATCCCGCCTCCCTTAAAAAATTGTCGGGGTGAAAAGACTCGAACTTTCGACCCCTTGCACCCCATGCAAGTGCGCTAGCCAACTGCGCCACACCCCGAACAATTAAATTGAACTATTCATTCAATTTTCGTGTTTTCTTCTCTTGAAAACGGGTGCAAAAGTACACACTTTTTTTATTCTGACCAAATTTTTTTTATTATTTTTTACAATCACTTGTTTATCAATACCGTCAAACGGGAGATACCTGAGGCAGTATTGCAGCGATCCTTGCCTGCACAGCCGTTAGAAATGTTAATTTTGACCGTTGGCGGAAGCATAGGATAGAGATAACTCTCAAGGGTACGGATGCGGCTGGCGGTAATCAGCGCGTTGAAACTCTCGTCGGTGGTCATGTCGTTGGAGAGCGTCATCTGTACATCCATCTCGGGATTGTCGCTGAGGAAGCGTACCAAGGGTATCAACAGGTCGGCACCACGTTCGCTGAGCTCGATGTCGGCATCGGGGCCGAAGAGGTCGTCGAAATAGATGCGCTGCCCCAGAGGGAGTCGGTCGAGGCTGACGTCGAGACGTTCCTCTGAGATGAGGTATTCCTCTTCGCCCTTGGTGGTGTTGACGGTCTCAAAGGAGATGAAATAGTTGTCCGCCTGGAACGAGATGTCGTAGTACTGGCCACACTGAAGATAGACACGATACTGGCCGTCTTCGTCGGAGTAGGTGTTGCAGACCACCTCGTCGCCCTGTTTGGCGATAATCTTGACGCCGGCAAGCGGATGGTCGAGCTGGTCGGAGACAACGCCCCAGAGGAGCACGCCGTCGAGGGCTCCAGAGAAGGAATAGAGCTGGGAGTCAGTATCGGAGGCCACACGCTTGGAGACCCAGTAGCCACAGCCCATGGCAGTGTCGATAGCCAGGTCGAAGTCGTCGGCATAGTCGGCATTGAGCGGCACGGGCAGACGCTGCACACGGCAACGGCCAATCTGCAGCATGCCGATGGTGTCGCCGATGACGCGGTCGGAGATGAGGCGTGTAGAGTAGAGGCTCATACGCCCGTTGTCGTCTGGATGACCGTTGGAAGAGAAGAGCAGGCAGTCATAGTAGATGACCGGGGATATCTCGTCAGAGGGGGTATTGATGTGATGTCCCAAGTTCTCAGGCTTACCCCACTTCTTGCCGTCGCGCTGCGAGTACCACAGGTCATAGCCGCCCACGCTGTGTTTGCTGTCGAGCGAGGTAAAGATCATGATACGTCCGTCGGTGGTGAAGGTGGGATGTTCGACGGTCATGCCCTTGTTGAACCAGCCGCCGCCCATGCGCACCTGCTTGACATCCTGGTCTTTGGTGCCATAGTTGGTGCAGCAATAGAGAAACGAACGTCCTTTCTTGTCACGCTGGGTGAAGTAGAGGTCGCCAGTCTGCGGATGACGCACCACATACTCTATGTCATCTCCCAGCTTGATGAAGTCGGTGTCAGCACAGAAACCCAGCAACTGCTCGCCGCTGCGCAAAGCACGGAGCATCACGTCGGTGGCATAGCAGTAGACATTACCGTCGACCACCGATACATTCTTCACATTACCGGGCAGGATGGCCATATGCTGCTGGTTGGCAACAAAGGCAGACTCTTGCGCCTGTAAAGTGAGAGGTGACAGGTGAAAGGAGAAAGATGATATTGCTACCGCAAATATAATCTTGATTATTGATAGTCTCTTTATATGCAAATTACTTTTTCTCATTATTCTTTTTTTAATCCAAGCCACCTTTCACCTCTCACCTTTCACCTCTCACCTTAAGCAACGCCAGCGGCAGGGCTTCACTCATCTCGCCGATGTAGTGGAACTGAAGGCCTTCAAGGTAGGCGGGTTCTATCTCCTCGATATCGCGTCGGTTGTCGTGGCAGAGCAGTATGTCGGTGATACCGGCACGCTTGGCGGCAAGTATCTTCTCCTTGACGCCGCCGATGGGAGTCACGTCGCCACGCAGCGTTATCTCGCCCGTCATTGCCACCTCGGGACGCACCTTGCGGTGCGAAAGCACCGACACCATGGCCACGAACATCGTGATGCCCGCCGATGGGCCGTCCTTGGGGGTGGCGCCCTCGGGCACATGGATATGGATATTGCTCTTCTCGAGCGTCTCGGCCTTGATGCCGAAGCGGGCACTGTTGGCCTTGATATACTCGTATGCCAGGGTGGCCGATTCCTTCATCACGTCGCCCAGATTGCCCGTCATGGTGAGGACACCCTTGCCCTTGCTGAGCGAGGCCTCGATGAAGAGTATCTCGCCCCCCACGGGGGTCCAGGCCAGGCCCGTCACCACGCCCTCGCGGGCTTCGGGACGTCGACGCTCGCCGTTGTGTACCGGCAAGCCCAGCACCTTGCGGATTTCCGTTTCCGTGACAGCCGACGACTTCCGCTTCCCACTCTCCTCTTTCCACTTTCCACTCTCCAGAAGCACCACACGGTGGCGCACCACCTTGGAGAGCTGCTTCTCGAGCTGGCGCACACCCGCCTCGCGGGTGTAGTCGTCGATGACCACCTTGACCAACTCGTCGGAAAACCGCATCGTGCGGCGGTCGACGACGTTGTCGTGCATGATGCGCGGCAGGAGGTGACGCTTGGCGATCTCGAGCTTCTCCTCGAGCATGTAGCCGCTGAAGTCGATGACCTCCATGCGGTCGAGCAGCGGCGGCGGGATGGCGGCGGCATTGTTGGCCGTGGCCACGAAGAAGACCTTCGACAGGTCGTAGTCGATATTGATGAAGTTGTCGTGGAAATGGCAGTTCTGCTCGGGGTCGAGCACCTCGAGGAGTGCCGACGAGGGGTCGCCATGCACGCTGCCGTTCTGCACCTTGTCAATCTCGTCGAGTACAAAGACGGGGTTAGGGGTGCCGGCCTTGATGATTTCCTGCATAATGCGGCCCGGCATGGCGCCGACATAGGTGCGGCGGTGGCCGCGAATCTCGGCCTCGTCATGTAGACCACCCAGCGCCACACGGCGGTAGGGACGGCCAAGGGCCTCGGCGATGGAACGGCAGATAGAGGTCTTGCCCGTGCCCGGAGGGCCTACCAGACACAGCACCTGGGCCTTGACGGCGATGCCCTTCTCGGCCTGGCGCTTGCGCACTGCCAGATATTCGATGATGCGTTCCTTGACTTTCTGGATGCCATAGTGGTCGCGCTCCATCACCTCGCGGGCGTGACGGATGTCGTAGCTCTCTCGGACGACGCCGTCCTTGCCGGCATCCTCCATCATCCACGGCACCTCGAGCAACGTCTCGAGGTACGACAGCTGCACGGTATAGTCGCTCGACATGGGCTGTATGCGCGAGAGCTTGGCCAGCTCCTTGTCGAACATCTTGGCCACATGCTCGGGCCACTGCTTGTCGGCGGCTTTCTTGCGGAGCTCGGCAACGTCGCCTTCGTTGAAGACGCCGCCGCCGTTCTGGTTGCCCAACTCCTCCTGGATGACGCTCATCTGCTGGCGCAGGTAATATTCACGCTGCTGCTTCTCGAGCTCGTCCTTGGTCTTGCTGTCGATCTCGCGGCGCAGCTCGTCGAGACCCTTCAGGGTGCTCAGCTGCTCCAGCATCTTGTCGACACGTGCACGGTAACTCTCGCACACCAGCAGCTCATATTTCTGGTCGGCATCGATATCGAGGTGCGTGGCGCCGAAGTTGATGAAAATCTTGTCACTTCCGATGCCGGTGAGCATGTGGGCCAGCTCCTCGTCCTGCATGCGGAACTTCATCATCTCGCCATACTGTTTGCGCAACAGCTTCACACGACGGCGGAAAGCCTGCGTGTCCATGCCCGTGGTGTCCTCGGGAGCCATCACGACAGAGCCGCACATATACGGCTCGCGCTTGGTCACCAGCAGCGAGTGGCAACGTGTGACGCCCTGCATCACCGCCACAGAGATATCCTCCTTGAAGGAGAACACCTTCAGCACCTTGGCAACCACGCCCACGGGGTAAAGGTCGAGCTCGGTAGGCTCCTCGGCATTGTTCATCTGGGTGAAGACCACGATATGGCGGCCCGAGCCACTCACCTCGTTGAGCAGCTGGCGCGACTTCTCACGCTTGGCGGCGATGGGGATCAGCACACCCGGGAACAGCACCTGGTCCATCACCGGCAGCACGGGCATCTCGCTCTCAATGCTGTCGTCATGCAGCAGCACGTCCTCGTCACCCTCGTCAACCACCGGCACTATATTCGCCCTCACATTCATGCCCTTGGCTAGCATCTCTCCTATCTCTTCAAAGTCGTTATATTTCATTCTTGTCTTTTTGTCTCTTTAGCTTTGTTGTGTGGCGCAGCCTCGGCAGCGCATTTATTATTAACGAAAGTAATAGCCCTTTTGTTTCACCCCGACACAATTTATCTTCGCGCACACGAATATATTTAATACCAACGCTACTCCTGGAAGTAGACACGTTTGACACGGGGGGAAACGGAGGTGAGCATCTCATAGGGGATAGTCTCGGCGGCGGCGGCGTTGCGCTGCAGGAGGTCGCCTTCGCCGAAGAAGACCGCGGCGTCGCCTTCGGCACATTCGATGTCCGTGATGTCGACGAAGCACATGTCCATGCAGACGCTGCCGATGATGGGAGCCTCCTTGCCGCCTATGGCGACACGGCCACGCTCGTAGCCCAGGTGTCGGTTGAGGCCGTCGGCATACCCCATGGTGATGATGGCAATGCGCGAGGGCCGACGGGCTATCCAGCGGCGGTTATAGCCCACACTCTCGCCCTCAGGGATGTCCTTGATCTGCGAGATGCGCGTCACCAGACGCGACACCTGCCGCAGCTGCGCCTGCACGTCGGGCTCGGGGGCGATGCCGTAGAGGCCGATGCCGAGACGCACCATGTCCATCTGCGCCTCGGGGAAACGGGCGATGCCCGACGAGTTGAGGATATGGCAGAGGGGAGTGGGGCGTGGAGTGGAGAGTGGAGAGTGGAGAGTGGAGAGCATTTTCTTGAGACTGCTGCTCCAAGTCTTGAAGCGGTCTATCTGGCCATGGGTGAAGTCGTCCATCGACGGGTCGTCGGCACAGGCCAGATGGGAGAAGATGGAGCGCACCTCAAGGATATCGGAGAGCTCGTTGAGGCGGGCGGCGAGGGTGTCGATGTCGTCGCCGGAGAAGCCCAGACGGTGCATGCCGGTGTCGAACTCGACATGGATGGCCATGCGCTCGCCATGGAGACGCACCCGCTGGGAGAAGAGCTCGAGGATGCGGAACGAATAGATGTCCGGCTCGAGCTTATACTTGATGATGTCGTCGAAAGAGGCCTCCTCGGGGTTCATGACCATGATGGGGAGGCGGATGCCGTTGCGACGGAGTTCGACGCCCTCGTCGGTATAAGCCACGGTGAGGTAGTCCACATGGCTGTATTGCAAAGCATTGGCCACCTCGACCTTGCCGGCGCCGTAGGATGCCGCCTTGACCATAGCCATGAGCTTGGTGGTGGGACGTATGCGCGAGCGGTAGACGTTGAGGTTGTGTATCATGGCGTCGAGGTTGACCTCCATGATGGTCTCGTGCGACTTGCGCTGGAGGAGCTTGGCGATATTCTCGAAGCCGAAGACACGGGCTCCCTTGAGGAGGATGGTCTCGTTCTGGAAACTATTGAAGTCGTATTCCTGCAGGAAACGGTCGGTCGACTCGAAGAAGTGCGACTCGACGTCGGAGAAGCACTCTTTGTTGTGACACAGCGCCGGGCCGATGCCGATGAGGCGTGTGATGCCGCGCTGGGCAATGAGCAGCGCCACCTGGGCATAGAGCTCGCTGTCGGGCATACCCGACTGCATGACGTCGCTGATGATAAGGGTCTTGCGATAATGCTGCTGGTCGTGCTGCAGGAAGTCGAGGGCGATGGAGAGTGAATTGAGGTCGAGGCTGTAGCTGTCGTTGATGAGCTGGCAGTTGTTGACGGCCTCGTTCATCTCGAGGCGCATCTCGACGGGGGTGAGTCGTGCACAGCGGGCAGCAATGGCATCGGGCGCATAGCCCAGGTAAAGCATCAGCGCGATGCAGTGCATGACATTCTCTTGCGAGGCACGGTCAATGAAGGGGATGGTGACCGTGAACTGGCTGTCTGAGTAACGGAGGGTGAGCGTGGTGCTACGGTCGGCGACGGCGGCGGCGAGGAGCTGCACCGCATTGTCGGGCGCGGAACCCCACGTGAAGCGGTTGATATGGTGGAAGTTCTCGATAGTGGAGAGGACGGAATGGATGTCCTTATGGTCGGTGGAGTAGATGAGCACCTCGCAGTGGGTGAAGAGCTGCAACTTCTCGGCCACCTTCTGCTGACGGGTCAGGAAGTTCTCGTCATGCGCCTGCCCGATGTTGGTGAAGATGCCGATGGTGGGCTGTATGATACGCTGGAGCCTGGTCATCTCGCCGGTCTCGGAGATGCCGGCTTCGAAGACCGCCATGTCGTGTTCTTTGCCCAGCTGCCACACCGAGAGGGGCACTCCTATCTGGGAGTTGTAGCTGCGGGGGCTGGCCACCATGCGGTGGTCGGGCGAGAGCAGCTGTACTATCCAGTCCTTGACGATGGTCTTGCCGTTGCTGCCGGTGATGCCCACCACAGGGACGGTGTACTGCGAACGGTGGCTGGCGGCGAGGGTCTGCAGGGCTGTCAGGACGTCGTCGACACGCCACATATTGGCCTCCGGGCAACAGAGGTCGCTATCGGCGGGAACGACGAAATTACGCACGCCGGCTTTATAAAGGCCTTCCACATAGCGGCAACCACTGTTGCGCTTGGTTGGGATAGCGAAGAAGAGCGAGCCGGCGGCCTCGGTAAGGGAGCGGCTGTCGGTGAGCAAATGAGTGATGACGTCGTCGGGGCGTACCACCTGAGAGGAGACACACTTGACAACATTCGTTATTTCTGATGCTTTCATAGCAAGTATTTAAATGGATTGAGCAGTCAACCGTTAGCTGCTGACTGCTTTCTTAATGATATGATGTCCTATGCGGCAGTCGAGACAACGACGGCCGTTGCAATAGTTATTCTTGAGTTGGATGAGTGCCTGGCTCTGGGCGGCATTGTCGGGCTTCTGCCCGAGGGACTGGAACTGACGTATGATGCTGTTGTTCTCGGGCGGCAGCTGTTGCAGGAGCCGCAATGCCTGCTCCTTGTACTGCTGCTGTCCGCGCACCGCGCCATAGACGAAGAGTAACGGTATCCATGCGTTGATTATCAGCAGCTCGGCCTGCATGCGGCCCAGCCGCTTGACACTCTTCCGCTCCGTGGCCTGGTCGAAATGGTAGTGGTTGTCCCAATAGTCGGCCGCATGGCAGTCGAGTAGCTTCACTATCTGCTCCACGTCGGTCATGGGGAGCAAGGTGGAGAAGAGGTTGGACGACATGGAAACCAGCTGTGCGAACTGGCTGATGCGGATGGTTGGGAACGACGACGGCCGCACACGGAAGAAACGCCAGAGGTAGCCCCCGATGGGGCTGAGCGAGGCACCTGAACGGAAAGCCTCGTAGTCGGTCTGCAGCTGCCGCGGGTAGTCGTCCTCGAAGTATCCCTCGAGCAGTCCGGCCTGTCCCATCAGCAGTGCCTCGATGCGGCGCGGGTTGTCTTTCCACCGCGCCAGGAATCGCTGGTCGGTGGCTTTAGCCAGCAGCTCGAACGGCAAAGCGTTGACCTTGCCCCCGAAATAGTGGGCCATGAGCCAATAGCAGGTCTGCTCCCAGTTGCCACGGCTCTCGTCGAGCAGGCGACGCACCACCTCCGACTTGCATTCGATGCGCTCCACCGACAGGCGGTCGAGGAAGGAGTTGACGACAAGCGCCGGCACCTCGGGCAACCGACGGGAACAAGGGATGATGTCGGCAGGCGTAGGCGGCGCCATCAGGCTGTCATAGCCCGCCACAATGGCGGGATTGATGAAGGACTTGAGTTCGAGGGTCTGCGGCACCTGTCCATTCTCAAGGACAATCTCGCGGTCGTGCTCATAGACCACATGCAGGATGATGCCGTTGTAGCTCTTGTCCTTGGAGTGGCAGTGGGCGTCCCAGTCGGAGCTACGCATGTGGAGCTCTATATTTCCGGCCCACTCCACCTCCCCTATTGTGACACGGGCATTGAAGAAGTCAGGACCTGCATCACGGTTCAGGTCGCCAGCCCGATGTACGACAACAGGCTGTCCATCGGTGGTGGCCAGCCTTTTGTCGAGCATCTGATGCTGCCAGATGTAATGCAGGAACGCCTCAGTCATGAAAGAATTAAGAATTAAAAATTAAGAATTGGTTTCAGTCCCAAGTTTTTTCAATTTTCAATTATCAATTTTCAATTTAATTAAACATCTCCTTCATCTTGTCGAAGAAGCCACGCTCCTGTTTGGTGGGGTTGGGCTGGAAATTGGGATGTTTCTGGAGGTCTTCGAGGAGTTTCTTCTCTTCCTTGGTAAGTTCTTTGGGAATCCACACGTTGAGGCACACCAGGAGGTCGCCACGGCCGTAGCCGTTGACCACCGGCAGGCCTTTACCGCGCAGGCGCACCACACGCCCCGACGGGGTGCCGGGGTCTATCTTGATTTTCACCTTGCCGTTGAGCGTGGGAATCTCCACCGACGCGCCCATGGCGGCCTCGGAGAAGGTGACAAAGGCGTTATAGTAGAGGTTGGCGTCCTGACGCTCAAAGGTGTCGTGTTCCAATTCCTCGACAAGCACGATGAGGTCGCCGGCGATGCCGTTGTGGGGAGCGGCGTTGCCCTGCCCCTGCATGGCCAGCTGCATGCCGTCCTGCACGCCGGCGGGGATATTGATGGTGATAATCTCGTCGCTCTTGACGATGCCGTCGCCGTGGCAGTCGTGGCACTTGTCCTTGATGATATGTCCCTCGCCGCCGCAATGGGGGCAGGCGCTCTGGGTCTGCATCATGCCGAGGATGGTGCGCTTGGTCTCGGTAACCACGCCGCTGCCGTGGCAGTGCGGGCAAGTTTCGGTCTTGCCGTCGCGGGCACCGCTGCCGCCGCAGGTCTTGCAGGGCACATACTTGCTGACCTTGATCTTCTTCTCGCATCCGCGGTCGATCTCTTCGAGGGTCAGCTTAACCTTGATACGCAGGTTGGTGCCGCGCAGCACACGACGGGTCTGGCCGCCGTTGCCACCGCCGAAGCCCGAGAAGCCCGTGCGGAAACCGCCGCCGAACAAGTCGCCAAAGATACTGCCAAACTGCGAAAAGATATCGTTCATATCCATGCCTCCCTGACCGTAGGCGCCATCCATGCCGGCCATGCCGAACTGGTCATAGCGGGCCTTCTTGTCGGGATTGCTCAGCACATCGTAAGCCTCGGCCGCCTCCTTGAATTTCTCCTCGGCCTCCTTGTCGCCGGGGTTGCGGTCGGGATGGTACTGGAGAGCCAACTTGCGGTAGGCTTTCTTCAGTTCCTCGGGAGTGGCATTCTTGTCCACTCCAAGCACTTCATAGTAATCTCTCTTTGCCATAATTCCATCTAAAGTTTAAAAGTTCAAAAGACTAAAAGATTAAAAGTCATCTTACTATCCTTTCACCTTTTCATCTTTCTATCTTTTCATCTTTCTATCTTTTCCTCCCTCTTAAAAAGCCACCACTACTTTGGCGTAGCGCAGCACCTTGTCGTTCAGATAATAACCTTTCTCCACCACGTCGACCACCAAGCCCTTCTGGGCCTCTTCGGCGGCGGGGACACGGGTGATGGCTTCGTGGAGGTTCTCGTCGAATTTCTCACCCTTCACCTCCATGGCCTTCAGACCCTTCTGCTCGAGAATCTTGAGCATCTTATTATATATCAGCTTGACGCCCTCGTCCTCGGTGGCCGCCAGAGCACGCTCGAAGTCGTCGATGACAGGCAGGATGGCCTTCATCATCTCACGGCTGCCGTTAATCAGCAGGTCGGCCTTCTCCTGGGTGGTGCGTTTACGGTAGTTCTCGTACTCAGAGTAAAGGCGGAGGTACTTGTCGTTGAGCTCGGCCAACTTCTCACCCATCTCCTGCACCTTGTCAGTCTCGCCGTTCTCCGTTGTCTCGGCGGCGTCCTCGGGAGCCTGTTCTTTGGCAGCCTCGTCGTTCACCGCCTGCTCGGCAGCTTTCAGTAAGTCATCTGTCGCTTTGTCTTTGCTATGTTTTTCTTTATTGCTCATAATCTATGTGTGATTTTTTCTTGTATTATTATATCAAAAAGACTGCCATTGGCAGTCTGACTGACATTTTGTCACCACCGGAAGACATCTTCCGGCCGACGGGGGCGCCGGGCTGACAGCCATTGGAAGTCCTGCAGCCGTCGCCATTCCTGCGGAAGCTTCATCACAGGGTAGGTCTTCATGTCGGGTTTGTCAAAGGTCACCACCCTGGAAGCGGTCCGCGCGGTATCGAAATAGATGCGTATACCCGACCCCACGCCTACGTTGGCGCCCACCAGCACGGTACGGCCGCTGCTGTCACTATCGGTGATATAGAAGACCATCTGCGCATTGCCGGTGATGTCGGAGTAGAGAGGCTCGCCTTCTGCGAAATAGACCACGCCCTGACGGCCTTTCAATTGGTTGAATTTCTCGATATCCACCTGCTGGATGGCGAAGCAGTTGGAACGAAGCCAGGCCTGCTTCACGCCGACGCTGTCATGCTTCATTTCCATGGTGTCGGCACTGCACTGGTAGTGCTCATACCACAGCACGGGCGATTTGTACATCATCAGCATCGAGTCGGCCACCCTGTAGAAGGCCGAGTCACACATCGCCTGGGCATCCTTGCGGTAGAGCTTCACCTTGTAGTTGGCCCTCACCGTCTCCAGCTGGTTGTTGCTGTCGGTGGTGACATACACGGTGTCGGCATGCATGAAGAGGGAGTCGCCTTTGTCGACGAAGACCACCAGGGCACTGTCGGTGACAAAGGAGAAGTTCTGGCTCTGACTCGTCTCGCCATAACGGCCCCTGCAGGTGATGTTGTTGGTCGAGTCCATGATAAAGACATGCCCCTTCGCCTTGCCGTAGCGCTGCTCGTCGTCATAATAGAGGGTGTCGCAGTCTATCATGCGGCCCTGGTTGTCGACATGCGAGGCGCGGAAAGAGATGGCGAAGCGGGTGTGGGTGTTGTAATCACCCAACTCGCTGTAGATGGTCGACGAGTCGGTATAGATATGTGTAGGGCTCTCGAAATGTGCCACCTCGGTGGTAGTGTTGTAGAGGAGCGTGTCCGTCACCAGGCGCATGGAGGTATCGCTCAGATGGACGTCGTTATAGATATAGAACTGTTTGAGGTCGGAGTTGTACTGGCCTTGACGGCTGTCGAGCTTGCGCACGCCGCTGCTCGCATAGCCCCACTTCGTGTAGTACGCCGTGGCGGTGTTACGCTCATAGGTGATGTGGTTGGCCAGCAGGCGCGTGCCACCGTCAACCAGCGTCACCGTGTCGTCCCAGATATCCACCACACGGGCGTTGCCGTCATAGAAGAGGCGGTCGCCGTAGATGAACGACGTGTCGGTAAGCGTGATAACCACCCGTCCGAAAGCCGTAAAGCTGTTCTCACGGGTGTCGTAATGCGCCGAGTCGGCACGCAGCTTCATGCCCTCATGGCGTGCCACCACGCCATTGTACAACACCCACACATCGGTATTCTGTGGACTACGGGAGCCCATGCCGGCAGAGTACTCGATGAGCTTCTGCGCCTGCAATGCCGGCGATAGTAAAAAGAGGAAAGTGAAAAGTGCAAACACTTTCCACTTTCCCTTTAGTATTTTTTGCTCTCCGCTCTGCACTCTCAGTTCTCCACTTTATTTCACACGGGAGCCGAGACGGTCCATGGCGCAGCGGAAGCCAATCCACGAAGCCGAACGGTCTTGGAGGAGGTAGCGGCGGGTAGCGGCCTGCAGATAGTAGGCACGGTCCTTCCAGCTGCCGCCCTTGACCACACGCACCTTGTTGCTCACCTGGGCAGCGCCCGAGTGGTTGGTGTCGAGTTTGCGGCGGTACATCTCGTTGGTCCACTTGTCGCCCTCAGTCAGAGCGGCGTTCTCGCTCTCGCCAGCCTCTTCGCCTTCCTCACCTTCATACTCTTCCTCGTCGGCGCTCTCGGCCTCTTCACCCTCTTCGTCCTCGGAAGCGTTCTTGCTGTCGGTCTGAGCCTCCCAGCTGCTCTGGTCGAGCTGCGAGTTCTTGTCACCGTCGAGGTAGTTGACGTTGTCGGCCTGGCGGTAGTTGCTGCGGTTCATCTGGTCTTCAACCTCCTTGTACACCATCATACCGTCGTCGCCAATCAGAGGAGAGTCATCCTCGTCGAGCTCGGGAGTCATATAGATGTTACCACGATACGGGTCGACATCCTCGTAGTTGCTGATGGTCTTACGATAGACATCGGCGCACCACTCGCTGACATTGCCAGCCATGTTGTACAGACCGTAGTCGTTGGGGAAGTACCACTTCACGGGGCAGGTATAGTCCCAACCGTCGTTCAGGTTGCCGGCCACGCCCATGGCATCGCCGCGGGTGCGCTTGAAGTTGGCAAGGAACTGACCGTAGTATTTCTTGTTGGAGGAGCGCAGGCTGTGACCGGTCCAAGGATAGACCTTGTGCTCGGTGATACGCTCGTCGTAAGTGGTGCCGATGGTACCGGCGGCGGCGAACTCCCACTCAGCCTCTGTTGGCAGACGGTAGTAGGGATAGAGGATGCCGTCGGATTTGCGCACGTCGCGGTCCTCGCCACCGTTGGTGGGATTCAGGTCCTTCAGACCCTGACGGCGCTCACCTTCGTAACGGCCGGCGAGGTAGACGTCGGTCTGGAAGGCATTGGTTCCAAGATTTTCCTGGTCGAGGGTGATGATACCCATATCGACGAGCACCTTCTCGTTGACACGGTCGGTACGCCAGCGGCAGAAAGCCTGGGCCTGCTCCCACGACACACCCACCACGGGGTAGTCCTGATAAGAGGGGCTCTGGAAGTAGTGCTCCACGAAGCTCTCACGCCAGGCCAGACGGTCACGCCAAGCGGCGGTGTCGGGCATAATCTTGGCCACCTTCTCGGGGAACTCGTCATTGTAGGCGCGGCGCATCCAGTAGACGAACTCGCCATACTGCTTGTTGCTCACCTCGCACTCGTCCATATAGAACGACGACACCGTGACGGTGTGGGTGGTATTCCAAGAATAGCGGGCGTCCTCGTTGTCAAGACCAATCTTGACCGAGCCACCCTCGATAAAAACCAGACCGGGTGCGGTGGGCTGCTCCGTTCTGTCGGAGACTTCATAACCGCCCCACAGAGGGTCGTTGTAGTTCCAACCCGTAGTCTCAGACTTGCCGGTCTTGTTTCCGCAAGCAGCCAGCAAAACGACGGTAGCCAACATCAGGCCTGAAAATCTGAAAATCTTCATATATCTGCTTTTTTGTATTATCCTATTAAACGATTTTTTCTCTTTATTGTTTCATTTTTAGAACGACGGGCAGCGTATGGCACGCACTTTCTTCTTCTGCTCGGGCACGGGAAGCAGGAATCCCACCGTGATTTCATGGGCTCCGGCGGTGCTGTTGGCCATCTTCGAAACGGTCACATCATAGCTGTATCCCACCTTGAAGTAGTCCTGCTGCACACCCACCTGGAAGATGAAGGCGTCGACATTCTCCGTACCGTGACGGAACCACACACCCACCAGGAAGGGCATCCAGTCGAGATAGACACCATAGTTAAAATAATGGAAGCCGCCCTGATACTGATAGACGATGTTGGGCGAGATGATGGGGGTACCCAGACCCAGCGACGACTGGCGGCGCCCCTCTTCGGCCACATTGATCAGACCTCCGGCATGTACCGTATACTTCATAGGCACAGGATCTTCCGAATAGAACGCCACATTGGGCTGCGTCAGGTGGGAGACTGCCAAACCGGCATACCACTGCGAGCCACTGACCAACACACCGGCATTGAAGTCGGGAGTCCACTGGCTCAGCTTGTCGGGAGGTGTGGCACCCGTGGCATACGAGAAGCCCAACTCGCGGTCAATCTGGTCAGGGAAGCGCAGGTATTCGTCCCAGCTGAGGTGCGTGTTTACCAGCGAGGCCTGAAGGGCGGCGCTGACATAGATGTCACGGCTCAACTGAAAACGGAAAGAGTACATCGCACCTATCATATTGGTAGACAGGGCGCCATGGTCACCCACACGGTCGGTCATCAGGAGGAAACCGAGACCACCGTGGAGGTCGGGGAAATACTGGTCATAAGAAGCAGAGACCGTGGTAAATGCACTCACCAATCCCGGCCACTGCGCACGATAAGTCAAGGAGATTCTGGGAGCAACCGCTGATCCGGCGAACGCTGGATTCAAATACAGCGGGTTAGCGTAAAACTGAGAGAAGCCGATATCCTGGGCTCCGGCGGTCGCCGACAACAGCAACATCGCCCCCAGAAATACTCCTTTCAGTTTCTTTTTCATGTGTTTTTTTGACATATTATAGGCCTATAATCAAAACGCAATATTACAAAGTTTTTTTCACATAGAGGTATTTTTATAAAAAATATTTTGCAACAGTCATGTTATCAAACAGATATTTTTTATTCCACCACCTCGGGGAAGCGCCAAATTATCCTTTCTGCGTCGTCTTTTTTGCGGTTTTTGGGGTCTTTCATCAACGGGCAACCATAGAACGTGGTGAGGTCGCAGACATCTTCCACATGCTGTATCATCACCACCTCTCGCAACCCCGTACACATCGAGAATGCGGAGATACCGATATGCTCCACCTCGTCAGGTAACAACATCGTTTCCAACGATTTGCAATAAGCGAAAGCTCCCTCGCCAATCGCATGCACAGAAGCATTCAACTCGATGGTTTCTAAGCGTTTGCACCCACAGAAAGCCTGCGTTCCGATACTGCGCACAAAACCGGGATACACCGCCGTCAGGCTGTCGCAGCCATAGAAGGCATACTCACCTATCTCCACCACCTCATACACCGCGCCGTTCCACTGCACCACGCCGGGCACCGTCACCTTTCCGACAGGCTTGCTCCCCGCATAGTAGGGCCAATTGCGCTCGGGATGTGTCACCCTAAGACTCTTCCCGTCGGGCAACACCTGATAGTACAACGTCTGGCCTTCGGGACTTCTGTACGAAAAATCATACTGCGCCCTGAGGACAGACAGCGGCGAGAAAGCCGCCAACAAGCATATTATCAGCACTCTGCGTTTCATGCCATGCAATCACTTACCAGATTTCAAAATGCAAAATTACACAAATAATTCAACCCATACAAAAACCTTGCGTTTTTTAACACAACACACCCCTCCCTACACTATATATTTCTTTGCTTTAAACAAACCCCCTATCCAACTCACAACATGACATATACGGAAAAGAAAAACACTATTTCAAAGAAAAAACAATTAACTTTTTCGCTCGCATACAAATTTTATTTGTATTTTTGCATTTTAAACAAGCGCCATTTCAGTCACAGATGTTCGGATACATTATAGTCATAACGGTCCTGTTGGTCATCCTCTCGATACCCGTCCTGGTGGCCATCCACTTCGTCTCCCTGCACTACAACCGCAAGGAGAAGGAACTGCGTGACGAGTCTGAAGCCCACCGCAAGATCCTCGAGGGCACCTACGACCGCATCTGGTCCAACATCAAGCTGCGCAGCGGCATCTCCGAGAAGTACCGCCGCTCGTTCAACGACATCTACCCCGACCTGCTCGACCGCTCCATCAACAACGAGCAGTTCATCGACTGGCTGCTCGACTGCGCGCCCGACTTCTCACCCGACGAATACCTCCCCCTCCTCGAGAGCATCGCCCTCGACCGCGAGAAATTCGTCAACCACCAGCGCCGCATGATGTCGCTCATCAAAGAGCACCGCATCCTCCTCTCCAGCCGTCCCGCCAAGTGGGTCATCAAAGACCGCTCCGCCATCTACTACGTCCCCATGGACACCGAGTACTCGCGCTGGGGCCGCACCCTCTAACCCCCTCCCCCACCCTTGACAAAAAGAAGAGGCACCCCGCAAAGGGATGCCTCCATGAGTATTTCTCTGCCGTATCGATTATTCGAACGACTTGATGGCCTCTTTGATGAGTTCCATGGCGGCACGCAACTGCTCCTCGGTGATGACCAGCGGGGGAGCGAAGCGGATGATATGCTGGTGCGTCGGCTTGGCCAGCACGCCGAGGTCGCGCATCTTCAGGCACACATCCCAAGCCTCCTTGCCGTTGTGGGGCTTGATGATGATGGCGTTGAGCAGACCCTTGCCGCGGACCTTCTCGATCATCGGGCTCTTGAAGTTGCTCATCTCCTCGCGGAAGATTTTTCCTAAACGCTCGGCGTTCTCCATCAGGTGCTCATCCTTGATGACCTGCAGGGCGGCGATGGAGACCTTGGCGGCGATGGGGTTGCCACCGAACGTGGAGCCGTGCTCACCGGGCTTGATATTCAGCATGATGTCGTCGTCGGCCAGGACAGCGGAGACGGGCATCACGCCGCCACCCAGGGCCTTGCCGAGGATCAGCAGGTCGGGACGCACGCCTTCGTGGTCGCAGGCCAGCATCTTACCCGTACGGGCGATACCGCACTGCACCTCGTCGGCCATGAACAGCACGTTGTATTTCTTGCAGATATCGTAGCATTTCTTCAGGTAACCCTCGTCGGGGACATAGACGCCGGCCTCGCCCTGGATGGGCTCGAGCAGGAATCCGGCCACCTTCTTGCCTTGTTCAGCCAGGCATTTTTCGAGGGCGTCGGGATCGTTATAGGGGATGCGGATGAAGCCGGGAGTCATGGGTCCGTAGTTGGCGTAGCTCTCGGGGTCGTTGCTCATGGTGATGATGGTGATGGTGCGGCCGTGGAAGTTACCCTCGCAGCAGACAATCATCACCTCGTCGTTGGGAATGCCTTTCTTGACGACACCCCAGCGGCGGGCCAGCTTCAGGGCCGTCTCGTCGGCCTCGGCACCGGTGTTCATCGGCAGCACCTTGTCGTAGCCGAAGTACTCGGTGACATATTTCTCCCACTCACCCAGGCAGTTGTTGTAGAAAGCGCGGCTGCTGAGGGTCAGCTCATGAGCCTGGTCACACATGGCCTTGACAATCTTCGGGTGGCAATGACCCTGGTTCACAGCGCTGTAGGCCGACAGGAAGTCGTAGTAGCGTTTACCTTCGCAGTCCCACACAAAAGCGCCTTCGCCTTTGGCGAGCACGACGGGTAGCGGATGATAGTTATGGGCGCCGTAACGGGCTTCCATCTCCATGAATTGTTCTGATTTTGTCATAGTTGTATTGTTATTTAGGTTGATAATGCGTTCAAAAAAGCAGTGCAAATATACACATTTTTTTTAATATTCCATATTTTTCTTCCCACCACCCACAGTTTTTTTTTCAAAATGATACGAAAGTTGAACGAAGTGGTAAATTTATTTTGACCGAGTGGAAATAAATGTGTATCTTTGCAACGAAAAAAAGGACTTGTATCACCTTATTTTATTAACCATGAAAATAAAATTGTTTTGTACAGGATTTCTATTATTGCTATTAACAACCGTCTCGTGTGGTCCAGGATCGGATGTTTATAGTATTGTTAAACGCACATACAACAATGGGATCAACACTATCGACCTCGGCGAAACATTACCGTTTGATTGGGATACAATGTATTGGTTTCCTTCAAACATTCCGTTAGAAGAAATCAATTCCATCGTTAACATTAACAAATACTGGCAAGATGTAGGAGACAGAATCGTATTTGTCAAGGATGGAAAGATCGTTTATTATAAAGAATATTTCCCCTATCACGAGACTCCGTTGGAAAGAGTTTGTTTCAATCCAAATTCAGTACAAGCATATCATAAAAAAAATGCTTTGTTCTCAATAGAGGAAAAAGGAGATAAATTATTTATCCTTACTAAAATACACTGAGACGCCAGGCACCCCGCAAGGGAGAACCCGAATATAGGAGGTAAAGATGATAAGAAAAAATATTTTTATATTTGTCGCATTGATAATGGTAGGGTGTTCCCACAACGAGCATGATGCTACGTGTTTAAATATGTTTCACCCAGACACAAACATTCAAATCGCAGACATCATAAAAATGGGAGGTGTTAGAGTGAAAGACGTTGACATTGATATGTATGAATTTAAAAGGGATGACACTCTCATCACAGTTAGTTTTAATATGGATTCGAACTCAACTTTATTGGGTTATGACTGGCTTGTGCCTATTCCTGACACCATTCAAGACACTGCCTTTTTGAATGAACTGAGTATGCGATATTCTGTAACTTTTAACCCAGAGAAAAAACTGGCGTATTGTCATAAGAGCAGATTGATTTTCATGTACTCTGTGGGGGAATATGAGGATGAGACCGAGATGAAATCAGGAAAGTGTTTCCTATTAAAATATGAACCCTGGCTTTTGATGTTTTAATCATTCGACGAGGGTAGCCTACTCTCTTGCACTCAGCAAGTACCCCCAACAAATCACCTACGGAAAGAATGAGATTGCTCGCCGGAGGATACAACTAAAAAAGAGATGTTTTTTTGAACCAACTAGCACATAAAAACGAAGGGGTAAACCGCACAAAAAACATGCGGTCCTACACCTTTGTTTTCATCGGGGAAGTACCCCATCAGGGGAGGAGACAGGTGCCAGTCCCCTGTTCCATCCCAACTAATTTAATTCGAAGTTTCATATCATGGTTAAGGTAAAATACATATGGTTCTTTCTCTCGTTTTTGTGCGCTCTGGCAAGTTGTAAAAAAAATAATAGCGAATGCCATAACTTGAATTATATTGACAACTTTGAAATATGTACACTCTCTCCTCCTTTGTCGAAATACTGCTATGTAATCATTCACAACAACGCCGGCCCAGATACATCAGACACAATTCAAATATATAAAACCGAAAGTAACCAAATCATGTTGTTTTATAGAAAGCATGGGCTGGATACAATATTTTTATGTGACAGATGGAACAACACTCGGGCTTTATCAAGCCAAACTCCCATAGAGAAGATAGAGTTTAACGATTCAAGATTTTTTTCGAGTAAAAAAAAAAAAATAAGCAATATATGTTAAAGCCTGAATATATACAAATTTGTATTCCCGAAATAAAAGACATCCTACCATGTTATTGATTTTAAAAGCAAATTTGCCAAACATAATACAATCTTGAAAATATGGCAAAAGGAGACAAACTTTATTATAAAGCATTACATCTTGCCGAACAAGAGGATTACGATTATCATGATGTTCTTCATTTGTTAAACGAATCCATAAAATTAGGCAACAAAAAAGCATCATATGCGTTAGCCACATGGTACCTAAACGGCTTTCATGTAAGAAAAAACTTTAAAAGGGCGTTCCCTCTTCTTCAACTTGCAATCCAAGGGGGACCAGAGAATGGTTTTGTTTTGTATAAAGATGCATTGACGGACATTGCTGTTTGCTATGAGTTGGGCAATGGCGTAAAAAAAGACAAACACAAGGCATATTATTACTATTTTTTGGCAGCCTTAAATGGCGACATTCAAGCAAAGCAAGAATTATCTCGTTGTCTTTATTATGGAATTGGTATCACGAAGGATGTGGAATTGTCATCATTAATAGATGAGTTTGCATTACAACAAAATGAAGCAAGCGCCATTTGATCACATCAGCAAATAAAATAACCCGGCTTAACCGCACGAAAACCATGCGGTTTCACCTCCTTTGTTCCAACGGGAAGGCACCCCGCAAGGGGGCCGAGATTAGACGTTTGTTCCTTTGTTTGGGTTGGGTGTGGCAGCCAGTGATTTGTCCGCCTGTCATTCCCCGATTATTATACCATGCATTCTTCCGTTTGTAATGAATTGTTTTTTCTTATTCAACTTGAAGTTACCATGAATCAAATGAAATCTTCGTTGCCGTAAAAAAAACATCTTTTGTTACAATTATAATCCATAAGCAGCATTTTGTTCGTTAAAACATTATGCAAATCTTTGTCTATTGACACCAATTCTTTGATTATTTGTAAAT
>Ga0310694_10000021_pt1 | contig 243775 bp, 215 predicted proteins | sample 174DNAGHGhighgp2_FD_203884 | JGI IMG/M metagenome (GOLD analysis project Ga0310694, IMG submission 203884) | Sheep rumen microbial communities from Palmerston North, Manawatu-Wanganui, New Zealand - 1742 DNA GHGhigh gp2 (v2) (version 2) | ecosystem: Host-associated > Mammals > Digestive...
AGCCGAAGAATCTTTCAGGATCCTTCGCATTTCGCAGTGCTTCATGCTCAGGATGACACATCAAGGTTGAGCTGCTACTCTGAGGTACGCACTACACGGTGTCATTCTGAGGCGCGTTACTTTGTGTCATTCTGAGGCGGAGCCGAAGAATCTTTCAGGATCCTTCGCATTTCGTGTGCTTCATCTCAGGATGACACATCAAGGTTGAGCTGCTATTCTGAGGTACGCACTACACGGTGTCATTCTGAGGCGCGTTACTTTGTGTCATTCTGAGGAGCGCAGCGACGAAGAATCTTGAGCGCAGCGACGAAGAATCTTGAGCGCGAGGCCGAAGAAAACTGTCAAGATCCTTCGCTACGCAAGATCCTTCGCTACGCAAGATCCTTCGCTACGCTCAGGATGACAAATTGAGTGTCATTCTGAGGAGTGCAGCGACGAAGAATCTTGAGCGCAGCGACGAAGAATCTTTCGGAATGACGCAACTGTCACTTATGCGTCTTTTCGTGCGCGCGCTTGTGCGCGCCGATCTGACCCGGGCGGAGGTCGGTCTTTTTCTGCACCTTTTCGCCCTTTAAGGCAAGGATCGCGTCCCTTAGCTTTGCCGCGGTCTCAAACTCAAGCTCGCGCGCCGCCTGCTGCATCTGTTCGGTGAGGATCGCAATGCGTTCGCGCTTCTGGTACTCGGTGAGCTGCTCGGGCGCGTCCTCCTCGTGCCGCGAGATGACGAGCGTGTCGTAGACCTTCTTTTGAATGGTCTTCGGAACAATGCCGTGCTCCTTGTTGTACGCCATCTGTTTTTCCCGTCTGCGGGCGGTCTCGTCCATCGCGCGGCGCATTGACGGCGTGATCGAATCGGCATAGAGGATGACGCGGCCCTCGGCGTTTCGCGCGGCTCTGCCGATGGTCTGGATGAGGCTCGTTTCGGATCTTAAAAAGCCCTCCTTGTCCGCGTCGAGGATCGCGACCAGACCCACCTCCGGAAGGTCGAGCCCTTCGCGCAGAAGGTTGATGCCGACGAGCGCGTCGAATTCACCGAGTCTGAGATCGCGGATGATCTCCATGCGGTCGATCGTGTCGATGTCGCTGTGCATGTAGCGCACGCGCACGCCCATGCGGTCGAGGTATTCGGTAAGGTCCTCCGCCATGCGCTTTGTGAGCGTTGTGATGAGCGTACGAAAGCCCTTACTTGCCTGCATGCGGACTTCGGAGAGCAGGTCGTCGATCTGCCCTTTGACGGGGCGCACGGTCACTTCTGGGTCGACAAGGCCCGTCGGGCGGATGATCTGCTCGGCGACGACCGACGCGCGGGAAAGCTCAAAACTTGCGGGCGTCGCGGACACGCAGACAAGCTGCGGCACGCGCGCCATGAATTCGTCGAATTTCAGCGGGCGGTTGTCCCTTGCGCTCGGCAGACGAAAGCCGTATTCGACGAGCGCGTCCTTTCTGGCGCGGTCGCCGCGGAACATGCCCCCGACCTGCGGCAGCGTGACGTGGCTTTCGTCGACGAACATCAGAAAGTCCTTCGGGAAATAGTCGATCAGCGTATACGGCGGTTCGCCGGGTTTACGCCCGTCAAAGTAGCGCGAGTAGTTTTCGATGCCGCTGCAGAACCCGATCTCCTGCATCATCTCAATGTCGTGCAGCACGCGGGAGCGGATGCGCTCCGCCTCCAAGGGGCGGTTCGTGTCGAGGAACATCTGTTCCTGCACCTCCATGTCCGCTTCGATCTCTTTGAGCGCCTCGTTCATCTTTTCCTGCCCGGTCGCGTAGTGCGAGGCGGGGAAGATCGCGACGTGGCTTCGCCTTGCGGTGACCTCGCCGGTCAGCACGTTGATCTCCGAAATGCGCTCGATCTCGTCGCCGAAGAAAGAGATGCGCAGCGCCTTGTCGGTCCAGTTAACGGGGTAGACGTCGAGCGTGTCGCCGTGGGAGCGGAACGTCCCGCGCGAAAAGTCCATGTCGTTGCGCTGGTACTGGTTTTCGATGAGGCGCTTCATCACGTCGCGGCGGTCGATCTCCATGCCCTCGCGGAGCGAAATGGACAGCTTCAGATATTCCTTCGGATCGCCGAGCCCGTAGATGCACGAGACCGACGCGACGATGATGACGTCGTTCCGTTCGTTCAGCGCGCACGTTGCGGAGTGCCGCAATTTGTCGATCTCGTCGTTGACGTCGATCGTCTTTTCGATGTAGGTATCGGATGCGGGCAGGTACGCTTCCGGCTGGTAGTAATCGTAGTACGACACAAAGAACTCGACCGCGGAGTCCGGGAACAGCTCCTTGAACTCACTGCAGAGCTGCGCGGCGAGCGTTTTGTTGTGCGCAAGGACGAGCGTGGGCTTTTGCACACGCTCGATGACCTTTGCCATGGTATAGGTTTTTCCGCTTCCCGTGACGCCCAAAAGCACGGACAGGGGATTGCCTGCTTCGATGCTTTTACTCAGCGTTTCGATCGCCTGCGGCTGATCGCCCTGCGGCTCGTACGGGGAAACGACCTTGAAGACGCCCATCAGTATTCGAAATCGACCGTCTTGCTCTCGAGACAGTGCGCGTGGATATAGACGCGCGCGGCGTTGTGATCCGGATGCTGATCGTAGATTTTGAGGTCTTCTTTTGTTTTGCAGTCGACGAGCAGCGCCATGTCAAAGCTTCTCGGCGAGTGCATGAAGTCCTCGCCGATCTGCATATGCGCGATCTCGGGGATCTTATCGACGAGCGCGTACAAAGAATCGCGCACGACGGGGACATTGACCGCGGGGTCTTCAAACTTGAACAGAACAATGTGCTTGATCATAAAAAATCTCCTTTTTCAAACATTCAACTTTTTCGAAGATCCTTCACCGCTTCGCGGTTCAGGATGACAATGCGGGGGAGATATCAACTTCCCGTACCGCTGTTACGGCGGACGGGTAATGCCCGTCCCTACAGGAAAATATGTATCACGCCGCTTCATTACACAGGAACCGTCGCGCGACGTCGCGGTGCGACGTCTACCGCGTCGCCATCTCTCCCTCGTCAGAGGGAGGTCAATTTCGCGGAATGCAAGGGGAACCGAACGATTATTCTGCGATGGACAGCGCAACGCGGATCATCTGATCGAACGCGGTTTCGCGCTGCTCGGGTGTCGTTTCCTCGTGCGTGCCCATGATGTCGCTGATCGTGTCGATCGCGAGCGCCTTTTTGCCGCAGCGCGCGGCGTTCAGATACAGCGCCGCCGCTTCCATCTCCGCGGCAAGCACGCCCATGCCGCGCCATCTTTTCCACGCCTCGGGGTCGTCGTCATAGAACACGTCGGAGCTCATGAGGTTGCCGACCATGTACCGCGCGCCGATCGCTTCGCACGCGTCGACCGCCTTTTTGACAAGCCCGAAATCCGCGATCGGGGCGAACGTGCCGGGCAGATTGAACTGCGCGGCGTAGTTCGAGTTCGTGCACGCGCCCATGCCGATGACGATGTCAAAGAGCCTGAGATCCGGATGGTACGCGCCTGCGCTTCCCACGCGGATGATGCTTTCCACGTCGTAGAAATGGTAGAGCTCGTAGGAATAGATGCCGATACTGGGGATGCCCATGCCGCTCGCCATGACCGACACGCGCTTGCCTTCAAAGGTTCCCGTGTAGCCGTAGACGTTGCGGATGCTTGTGACAAGCTTCGGGTCGGTTAAATACGTTTCCGCAATGAACTTTGCGCGCAAAGGGTCGCCCGGCATCAGAACCGTCTTTGCAAAATCGCCCTTGTTTGCGCCGTTGTGGGGGGTGATAGCCATAATGTCCTCCTTTTTTTATGGTTCGGAAGGTACAGAAAACTTCAGTCGTTACACCTCATCCGCCTCGTACCTCGGCACCTTCCCCTCAAGGGGAAGGCTCTTTTACGGAAACCTCCTGTAAAAGGTTTTTCGATTCATCTATGCAGGGCTTCTCCTTGAGGAGACAGCATGGTACGCGGTAGGCAACGCTTGACAATCCCTCTGTCTCGCTTCGCGATCCACCGATCCCGAAGCATAGTCGCCGCGCGTCGCTGTCCGCTTCCTTCGGCTCCTTGTTTCGGTCGCAGCTCACCTCGCTCCTCCCCGCACTGCGGGCGCTCGGATCGCTGCCCCCTTTACACAAGGGAGGCAAAGTCGCGCGATCTTCCTCTGTAACGAAGCGCAGCGGAGCGGATCAGCTGTGCTGACAGATGAGGTGTTGAACCGATCCCGCAATCATTCTTATTTACTTGATTCCCAGAAGGGAAGCGAGCTTCGCGTCCATATCGTTCATGATCCCGTCGAGCCGCGCCTGTACCTTTTCGTCGGTTTCGGCATGCGCGCCGATATAGAGCTTCAGCTTCGGCTCTGTGCCGGAAGGACGCACCGTGACCCATGCGCCGTCACTGAGCGTAAAGCGCAGCACGTTCGAGCGCGGCAGACCCGTCTTTTCGGGCTCGTTGAAGTCCTCGGTCTTTACGACCGCCGCGTTTGCGATCGCGGAAAGCGGATCCTTGCGAAGCAGCGCCATGGCGTTTTTGATCGCCTCAATGCCCGCCTTGCCCTCAAGCGTATAGGACTTGACCTTTTCACGGTAGAAGCCGTATGTTTCGTAGATCTCCATCAGCGCGTCGTAGAGCGTCATGCCGCGTTCCTTATAGACCACGCATGCCTCGGCGACGAGCATCGCGGCGCAGATCGCGTCCTTGTCGCGCACAAAGCTCCCCGCAAGGAAGCCGTAGCTTTCCTCAAAGCCGAACAGGAACGCCTGCTCGTGCGTTTCTTCGCAGCGCGCGATCTCCTCCGCAATGAAGCGGAAGCCGGTGAGAACCTCCTTAAGCGCAACGCCGAAGCGCGCGCAGATTGCGTCGGCAAGCTGCGTGGACACGATCGAACGCACGACAAGCCCGTTTTCCGGAAGCTTGCCCGTCGCCTTGTAGCTACTGAGCAGGGAGTGAATCAGGATCGCGCCGATCTGATTGCCGGTCAACACCGCCCATTCGCCGTCTGTCTTTTTCACCGCAAGACCGAGCCGGTCGCTGTCCGGGTCGGTGCCGATGATGACCGTCGCGCCGTTTTCCTCGGCATAGCGGAACGCGAGCGTGAACGCGTTCGGGTCCTCGGGGTTCGGGGCTTTCACCGTCGGGAAGCTCCCGTCCGGCGCTTCCTGTTCCTTGACCACCGTGACGTTCGTCACGCCGATGCGGCGGAGTACCTCGCGTACCGGCACGTTGCCCGAGCCGTGCAGCGGGGTATAGACAAGCTTCAGGTCCTTGCCCTTCTCTTTGACCAGCTCCGGCTGTGTCAGAAGCGACATGGTCTTTGCGTAGTAGATTTCGTCGATTTCCTTGCCGATCAGCTCGATCGTGCCGTCTTTGACCGCCTCGTCAAAAGGCTTATATGCTGTTTTGAAGCCCTCGACCGCGCGGATGTGCTTTGTGATCTCGTTGGCAAGCTCCGGCGCCGCCTGTCCGGCGGTCGGTCCGTAGACTTTGTAGCCGTTGTACTTCGGCGGATTGTGGCTTGCCGTAATGACGACGCCCGCGTCGCATTTGAGCTCGCGCACGGTGAACGAAAGCTGCGGCACGGAATGCAGCGTGGAATAGAGAAAGACCTTCACGCCGTGACCCGCCAGTACGCACGCGGTCTCACGCGCAAAGAGGTCGGAGCAGTGCCGCGAATCGTACGCGATGCACACGCGCGCCGTGCCCTGTACGGTCTCGTCGAGGTAGCGGGCAAGCCCCTCGGTCGCCTTGCGGACGTTATAGATGTTCATGCGGTTGTCGCCCGCGCCTAAGATCCCTCTTAGACCCGCCGTGCCGAATTCGAGCTCGGTATAGAAGCGTTCTTCGATCTCGTTGGGATCGTCCTTGATGGCGGAAAGTTCCGCCTTGGTCTGTTCGTCGATGTCGGGACTGTTCATCCAGAGTGCATAGCGTTCGGTTGCGTTCATCGTTTTTCCTCCCTAAAATCGTTCAGTGTCAGTTCTTTTGTGCTTTCAAAGGTCCTGTCAAACACCGTCAGCCGCTTTGCAAGAAGGCATTGACGGCGTCTCTTATACCGTTTGTTCGCGTCGCGGTCGCCGTATTTGTCGTCGCCCAGGACCGGACAGCCGATCGCTGCCATCTGCACGCGGATCTGATGCGTGCGCCCGGTGAACAGGCGAATTTCGACAAGCGAAAGCTCGCGTTTTGTTTCCAGTACGCGCACCGCAAGCTCCATTTTCAGCGCGTCCGGATCGCTTTCGCGGCAAAGCCGCATGAAAGCCGCGTCCGCGTCCTTCTTTGCGTAATGCACATACGCGCCGTCCTTCGGCTTTCCGAGCACGATCGCGTGATAGACCTTGTTCGTCTCGTGCCGATAGAACGCGTCCGAAAGCCGCTCGCGCATGGCTTCCGTGCGGGCAAAGACGACCAGTCCCTCGGTGTTCGCGTCGAGCCGGTGGACGGGGTAAAGCGGATCGAAGATCGCGGAAAGCTCGCCCAAAAGGTCCCCCTCGACCTCCGCGCCGGCGTTCTTGTCCACGACAAGCATCTCATCGTCGCAGTACACGCCGCTGCATACCTCATGCGCGGGCAGAACCTTCAGCGCCGCGGGGTATTCGCGCCACGCGGGAATCGACCAGAAGGTCATGGGCTCTTTGAGAGTCGGGTGCTGCACCGTGAGCGTGTATGCGTGCAGCCGGATCTGCGTGCCGGGGCGGGCGTTCGGGTTATAGCGCATGTCGCCGACGATCGGAAGCCCTCTGCTCGATAACTGCACGCGGATCTGGTGCGGGCGGCCGGTAAAAAGCTCCACGTCGAGAAGCGACGTGCCGTTTTCGCGCGCAAGCGTCCGAAAGCGCAGGGTCGCTTTTTTCGCACCGTCCGTGCCTTCGGGCACGACGCGCGTCGTGTTCGTGCGTTCGTCTTTTTTGAGCCAGTCGACGCATTCCGCGGATGCGGGTGCAAAGCCCTCCGCGATCGCAATGTAGCGCTTGTGCGCCGTGCGGTCTTTAAACTGCGCGGTGAGCCGGTCCGCCGCCTTGCTCGTTTTTGCAAAGACCATCACGCCGCCGACGGGACGGTCGAGCCGATGCACAAGCCCGAGGTACGCTTCGCCGGGCTTATGGTACGTCTCTTTGATGTACGCCTTGCAGACGGTCAAAAGGTCCGCGTCGCCCGAGGCGTCCGCCTGTACGGGGAGGTTTTCGGGCTTTTCCACGACCAGCAGGTGGTTGTCTTCAAATAAAATATGCGGCGCATTCATGCGTTCGTCCACCGTCCGCTCGCGCCGCAGGGCAGGATCAATCCGCCGCGCGCGATCGGAAGCCCGATCTCGTCGGCTTCGGTTGTTCCGCCTTTTACGGCAAGCTTCAACACGTTCGAAAGCACGGTCGGCGCAAGTCCGGTCGTGTAAGAATTGATGAGAAAGAAACAGGGATCGGCGGAAAGAAGCTCCGCACAGAGCTCGACAAGCGGAAAGAGATCGTTTTCGATCTTCCACATTTCGCCGGTGGGTCCTCTGCCGTAGCTCGGCGGGTCCATCAAGATGCCGTCATAGCGGTTGCCGCGCCGGATCTCGCGCTTCACAAACTTTACGCAGTCGTCCACGATGTAGCGGATCGGCGCGTCACTTAACCCCGATGCCGCGGCGTTGTCCTTTGCCCAGGCAACCATGCCCTTTGCCGCGTCCACGTGCACGACCTCCGCGCCGGCTTTGGCGCAGGCGCAGGTCGCCCCGCCGGTGTACGCAAAGAGGTTCAGCACCTTTGCGGCGCGTCCCGTGCGCTTCTCATGCGCCGAGATCTGCTCGCGCATCCAGTCCCAGTTGACCGCCTGCTCCGGGAACAGTCCCGTATGCTTGAAGCCGGTCGGACGCACGATGAATTTGAGATCGCGGTACGCGATCGTCCACTGTTCGGGAAGGTCGCGTTTGTATTCCCAATGCCCGCCGCCGCTGCTGCTTCGGTGATAGACCGCGTCGGCGCGCTCATACGCGCGTTCGTCCATCGTCCAGACCGTCTGCGGGTCGGGACGCAAAAGCGTCACGTTTCCCCAGCGCTCGAACTTATCGCCGTTGCCCGCGTCGAGAATCGCGTAATCTTTCCATCCGGAAGCAAGATACATAGGTTTCTCCTTCTATTGACTTGAGGTCGTAGCGAAAGATTCTTCGGCTTCGCCTCAGAATGACACGCAGTTTGTCGTCCTGCGCATGAAGCAAAGCGAATGCGAAGGATCCCGAAAGACAGGAACCTCCGTCATTCCTCGTCGACGCGCAGGATGTCCGCGCCGATCGCGCGGAATTTGCTGTCGAGATATTCGTACCCGCGGTCGATGTAGCCGATGTTGTGCACGCGGGTTTCGCCGCCCGCCATGAGCCCCGCCACAATCAGCGCCGCGCCGGCTCTGAGGTCGCTTGCCGCAATATCGGTCCCGCGCAGGCTCTCAATGCCCTTGACGCGCGCGACGCGTTTCGAAATCGAAATGCTTGCGCCGAGCTTTCGAAGCTCTCTGACGTGGTTAAAACGGCTTTCGAAGATGTTTTCCGTGATCACGCTCGTGCCGCTTGCCGTGGTGAGATACGCCATCATCGGCTGCTGCAGGTCGGTCGGGAAACCGGGGTAGACCATCGTACGGAAGCTGACCGCGCGCGGACGGTCGTTCATCGTCACACGCAGGTAAAAGTCGCGCCCGTCGTCGCCCTCGATCACGCGCACGCCGCTTTCCAGCAGCTTTGCCGAGATCGCTTCCATATGCGTCGGGATCACGTTCTTGATGACCACGTCGCCGCGCGTCGCCGCTGCCGCGATCATGTAGGTGCCGGTTTCGATCTGGTCCGGGATGATCGAGTACGAGCAGCCGTGGAGCTTTTTACGCCCTTGGATACGGATCACGTCGGTGCCCGCGCCGCGGACCGATGCGCCCATCATGTTCAGAAAGTTTGCCACGTCGACGACGTGCGGTTCCTTTGCGACGTTTTGAAGCACCGTCGTGCCCTCGGCCTTTGCGGCCGCAAGCATGACGTTGATCGTCGCGCCGACGGAAACGACGTCAAAAAAGATCTCCGCGCCTTTTAATTTCGTTGCCTGCGCGCGAAGGACGTTCCGGCTTTCGTCCATATAGATCTTCGCGCCGAGCGCGCGCATGCCCTTGATATGCTGGTCAATGGGACGGGGACCGATCACGCAGCCGCCCGGCAGCGCCAGCTCGATCTCCCCGTATGCGCCGAGCATTGCGCCGAGGAGGTAGTACGATGCGCGCATGCAGCTGACCTTCTCGTTTGTCGCGTCGCGGGTGTTGATCAAGGACGGGTCGATGCGCATGCAGCCGCCCTCGGTCATATCGACCTTGGCACCCAGCCCGCGTAAAATGTCGCGCAGGCTTTCCACGTCTGCGATGTTCGGGAGATTTTCCAAAACGCACGGCTCGCCCGCAAGGATCGCCGCGGGGATGATCGCCACCGCCGCGTTTTTCGCGCCGGAAATTGTCACCGTACCTTCCAGCCGCCGGCCGCCGTGGATGCTGTAAAATGATTCCATAGTCTCTGTTCCCGTTCCCCTGTATGAATAAAAGGCTTTCTTTTTAGTTTAACGGATTTTCATCGTTCCGTCAACCGTTCGCGCCCCATTCGACGCCGAATTCGCGTGCCCATTCCGAAAACGTGCCGTTGAGCCGCCAGTCGTAGAAGACTTCATTGCACAGATCGAGCAGCACGGAGTCCTTTTTTGCGATCGCATAGTACGGCAGCGCGCCGATCTCGAACGGCAGGATCATTGTACGGGATTCGTGCCACGACGCGGCGACGGTCCGCGGCAGGCACGCGCCGTCCACCGTGCCCGCGCGAAGCATGACGCGCATGGAGTAGTAATCGGCGCACGGGTGAACCGTAAGCGTCGGCGCGGTCGACTTCACGTAGTCCTTCAGCAGCGTTTCGCTCGCTGTGTTTTCGAGCACGGCGATCGTTTTGCCCGCAAGCGATTCGAACGGCTCGTAGGCAAGGATCACTCCGCGGTCGACAAAGAACGGGACCTCGCTGACTTCATAGCCGTCCTGCAAAAACTTCGGCATGCTCATCAGCACAAGATCCAGCTCGCCGTCGTTCATGCGCCACGGCGCGGTGTAGCGGTCGACCTCTGTAAGCGAAAGTCCCTCCGTGTCCCCGAAGATCAGCGTTGCAAGCGCCTCCGCAACGGCGCGTTCATAGCCGCTGCCGCTCTTGTACATGCCCTCGAGATCGGTATCCACGCCGACGCGAAGCACGCCGTTGCTTCGGATCACGTCGAGCTCCGGGCTCGAAAGCACGGTCGCGGTCGGGCGGTTGATCAGCACCAGCACGGTCAGAAGCAGCACAACGACGGTCGCGGCAAGGACCGGCTTGATCGGAAGCTTCTCCTGCCAGCCGGGCCGCAGCAGCCGTTTCTTTTTCGGTTGTAATTGCTCGTTGAACTTGGTTTCCATATCATCATGCGGCTTTGCCGCAATTCACGCACCGTAAGGTGCAATTCATGCCGTCAGGCAATTCATGTCCGCAAGGACAATTCATGCGCCGCAGGCGCTATTCCTTCCCTGCCCGTTTTCTTTTGCGGTATTCGGCGAAGCGACCAAAAGTCTTCTGATCTTACTGCATGCGTGATACAGCATTTTGTATTCTTCGTCGATCAGCAGCCCGGATTGATGAAACACGTCGAGCCGGCAATCGGTTTCGCAGCATTCCTTCAGAGCAATCCGGAGCTTAAAAACAAAATCAGCCCGTCCGAACGCATAGTTTGCTTCGTGAATATTCGCACCGATGCTTGTACCGCTGCGTAAAAAGCCGGTTGATGATCGCTGCGCTTTTTCCGCGGGAGCGCATGGTCTCACATGCACGAATGATTTCGACGGCAAACGCTTTTGAATACGTGATCAGGGCATTATCCGGCATTTTGTTTCCTCCGGAGTTCAGATGAATTGGCTGCGCCGTGAATTGACGCCTTCGGCATCATTATAGCAAACATTTCGGAAATAGGAAAGAGAAACCTATACAAACGCGCGAAAAAATCGTATAATGTAGGCAATGATCGAAAGGAGCCGTTTTTATGCGCTTATTTATCGCCGTGCCGCTGCCGAAGGACGTGCAGCGCGCCGTTTTTACCGCCGGGGAGGGTCTGCGCGTTGCAAGCACCGCGGGCAGGTTCGTGCCGGCCGGCAATTTTCATGTCACGCTCCGTTTTTTGGGCGAAAGCAACAAGCTTGCCGATATCGCCGCCGCCATGCACGAGGCGGTGAAGGACGCGCGTCCGTTTACGCTCAGGCTCGGCACGCTCGGTTCGTTCACCCACGGCGGCGCACGGACGAGCTTCCTTTCCGTGACCGGCGATCTTGACGAGCTGAACCGCATCCACGAAACGCTCGAAGCGGCGCTCTTTGAATACGGCTTTGCGGGCGGCAAGGTGCGCTTTACGCCGCATATCACGCTTGCCCGCGCCGTCGAGCACGGCGATCTATCTAAGATCCACGTTCCGAACGCGGCGTTTCCCGTGCGCTCGATCGTGCTTTTCGAAAGCACCAACGAAAACGGCCGCATGGTGTATACGCCCGTGCACACCGAAGTGTTTTAGAGAAGAGTTGAATCATGAACAACGACGGAAGGAACTGTTCAGAAAGTCGGACATGCAAAGAAAAGCCTCATTCGGCGACCGTTGATCCGGGCAAAAAAGTTGCCGACCGCTCCGGCTTTCATTCTTCAATATTCTATTTATTGGTACCTGAGGAGGCATCATGGCGTCATTGACGATTTATAAGGGCGGGGCGCACACCGGAAAGAGCACAGCGCTCTATGAAAAGATCCGCGAACACCGCAAAAACGGCGAGCACGCGATCCTTTTGGTGCCCGAGCAGGCGACGTACGCCGCGGAGCAAAAGCTTTGCGCCAGGCTCGGTGGGCTTTTGGGCGTTGAGGTCTACAGCTTCGAACGCTTTTCCGAACGGCTTCTTTCGCATTCGGGACGCACGCGGCCGTTCCTGTCGGTCGAGGGGCGGCACATGGTGCTGCGCCGCGCGGCGTATCGCGTGAAAAACAAGCTCACCGTCTTTTCCCGTGTGTCACAGGCGCCGGGCTTTGCCGAGACAATGGACGAATGGATCGGTCGGCTGAAGCAGAGCTGCATCACGCCGGACGATCTCGAAGCGGCGATTCGATCGCTCGATCCCGAATCGCTGCTCTTCAAAAAGCTTTCCGACATGCTTCTCATCTACCGGGACTGCGAGGAATTCCTTGCGTCGCGCTATCTTACCGCGCAGGACCTGCTTTCGGAAGCGCTGACGGTTTTGAACGACGCGGACCTTTCCGAAACATACGTGTACGTGGACGACCTCGATCGCACGCGCGAGCAGGTCATGCGGCTTTTGAAGGGCATCATCCTTGCCGCAAAGCACGTCACGGTCACGCTTCGCGCCGAAGACGATCCGCGTCTTTTTGCGCTGTTCAAACCGGAGGAGGAGCGCGCGGCTGCGCTTGCGGCGTTTTGCGCCGAGCGGAGCATCCCGTTTTCCGTGCGCGCGTTCGAAACGCAGAGCGTTCCGGTCGATCCCGCGCTGAATCACCTTTCAAGCGGACTGTTTATGCCCGAGCCGAAGCCGTACGAGGGGGAGAACAACGCGGTTCGCGTGACCGGCTATGCGACGCAGACGATGGAAGCGGACATGGCCGCGGACCGCATCCTCGATCTTGTGAGATCGGATGAAACGCTGCGCTATTCGGACATCGCGATCGTCGTTTCTTCGCTCGAAACCTACGCGCCGCTCCTTCGCCGCTCGTGTCGGCTTCGCAATATCCCGCTGTTTTTCGACGCGTCACGCCCGATCCTCGGACACGCGGCGACCGATTTTGTGCTGTCTTCGGTCAAAGCGGCGGTCGACTCGCTGAACGTCAACGATTTTCTGCACGTGCTGAAAAGCGGCTACGCGGGCGTGTCCGCGTTCGATACCGAGATCCTCGAAAACTATCTTTTGCGCTACGGACTGTTCGGAAGCGCTCTTTTAAATCCCCTTACGATCGGCGAGGTGCCGGAGGAGGCGGAACAGGCCCGTGCCGCGATCGTGCCGAAGCTGCTTGCACTCAAAGAATCGCTTTCCGAAAAGACGGCGGGCGGCAAGGTGCGCGGCGTGTACGCGTATCTCAAAGCGACGGAGCTCCGTGAGCAGCTGGAAGCCGAGGCGGACGCGCTGCAAGGCGCGGGCGAAGCACAGGACGCACAGACCTACGCGCAGATGTGGAACACGCTGATGACGCTGTTTTCGCAGATCGACGCGATCATGGGCGACGTGCCGATGGGGCAGAGAGAGTTTACTGCGCTGCTCGAGGAAGGGCTTTCGAGCTATCAGATCGGCGTGCTGCCGGGAAAATCGGATCAGGTCGTGCTCGGCGATCTCGTGCGCACGCGCCTGAACCGCAGCCGCGTGCTGTTCCTCCTCGGCTGCACCGAGGGCGTCTTCCCGCCGTCGAGGAGCGATGACGCGCTCTTGAACGATGCGGAGCTCAACAAAATGGAAGCGAGCGGGCTTTCGGTGTGGGGCAAGACGGCGCTTCTTTCCGAAGCGGACCGCCTGCAGCTCTATACGCTTTTAACGAAGGCGACCGAGCGCGTCTTCTTCTCGTACCCGTGCGCGGGCGCGACGGGCGAGCTTGTGCCTTCACCGGTTTTGAAAACGGTCGAAACGCTGTTCCCGCTTCCGAAAACGCAGGTGATCCTGAAAAACACCGCGCTGCCCGAGACCCCCGCGGCAGGCTTTGAACGGCTTTCCGAGCTTCTTCGGATCTACCGCACCGAAGGCGTACCCATGACCGACCTTCCGCCGCTGTTGGCGTATTATAAAAACGATCCCGCGTACGCGGAAGCGACCGAAGCGCTTCTGGACGAGCGCGCGGGTACAAAGACGGAAACACAGCTCGGAAAGACGCTTGCAAGAAAGCTGTACGGCGATGCGCCGTCGATGAGCGCAAGCCGGCTGGAGCTTTTCGCCCGCTGTCCGTTTGCGCAGTATCTCCGCTACGGGCTCGGCGCCGAGGAGCGCAAGGAGGCGACCGAGCGCGCGGACAACGTCGGCACATTTTTGCACGACGCGCTGGATCGGTTTGTAAAGACGGCGCTTGCGGAGGGCAGGGACCTCCGCACCATGACGAACGACGAGGCGGACGGGATCATCGACCGAATTTTAGAGCCGCTGAAAAAAGAGCATAACGACGGCATTTTCCAGCGCAACGCGCGTCTTCGTGAAGCGCTCTTCGTGCGCGAGCGCATGATCCGCTGGTGCGTATATTCCGTGCTGCGGCAGATCCGCGAAGGCGGCTTTACGATCGCCGCGACCGAGGCGGGTTTCGGCAAAAACGGCGAGCTCTCGCCCGTTTCGCTTGTGCTGTCCGACGGCACAAAGATCCCGATAAGCGGCAAGATCGACCGCATCGACCGTACGCCGGACGGCTCAATGTTCCGCATCGTGGACTATAAGACCGGCAGGAACCATACCTTTGACCCGTCCAAGTTTTCGAGCGGCGAGACGATCCAGCTTCCGCTGTATCTTGAGGTCGCAAAAAGCTTCGGCGGCGAAGCGGTCGGGATGTACTATATGCCGCTGTCCGCGGACCCGCCCGAATCGCAGGATGAAACGCCGATGAATCCGCTGTCCGGCGTGACGGCAAGCGACGAACAGGCGATCCGTGTGAGCGACGCGTATTTTGACAAAAAATCCGCGCTGATCCGAAATCTGACAATCAGAAAGGATGGCTTTTCGGGCGATCTCGTCACGCGCGAGGAGCTGGAATCGCTGAAAAACATGGCGATCAGGACCGCCGCGGTCAATGCGGAGCGCATCCTCTCCGGCGAGGCGAACATGTATCCCACCGAGGACGCCTGCACATGGTGTCCCTTCGGCGCGGTATGCCGGTTCGATTCGCAGCTCGACTGCAAACGGCGCAGCGTGCCGAAGCGGAAACTTGACGACCTTCTGAAAAAGGGAGGTGAGGACGAATGAGCTTTACCGAAGCACAGATCGACGCGATCAAAAAAGGCGGCAATCTGATCGTTTCCGCGGCGGCGGGCGCGGGCAAGACGACCGTGCTCACCGAGCGCGTGTATCGGCTCGTCACCGAGGGTACGAAAATCGAACACATGCTTGTGCTGACCTTCACGCGCGCCGCGGCGGGCGAAATGAAGACCCGCATCGCAAAGCGTCTGTCCGAAGCCGCAAAGGACGCGTCGGGCAAGCAGGCGGCATACTTCCGCGAGCAGGCGGCGGCAGTCGCGAACGCGAGCATCTCCACGATCGACGCGTTCTGCGCAAAGGTCGTATTCCGCCATTTCTTCCGCGTGGGGCTGACGCCGTCGGTCAAAACGCTTGATGAGACCGAAACGGCGGTTTTGCGCGGGGAGACGCGAAACGCCGTGCTCGATGCGCTTGCCGAAAAGCTGCCGTCGGACTATCGGGAGCTGATCATCGCGTTCAACGACGATTCCGCGCTTCTCAATGCGATGGAGGGCTTTGAAAGCTTTCTGTCCGCGCAGCCGGATCCCATGGAATGGATCGACCGGAACGAAGCGGCGATCGACGATCCGGAAGCGCTTGCGGTGCAGCTTCATCACGCGCTTGAAAGCGACAAAACGGAGCTCATCCGTGCCATCGACGCGCTGCAGCGCGAAACGGACAGGCTTTCGCCGGCATACAGCAAGATCCTTTCGATCCTTTACGATCTTCTGTCCCGCGCGCGCGGGGCGCTGACGCGCGAAACGCGTGAGGACTACGCCGCGTCTTTACGCGGCATCCTCGACTTCAAGGATTCGCTGCGGTTTCCGAACGGCACGCCGGAGGAGGACAAGGCGGGCGTACAGGAGGCAAAGCAGGCCTTCCGAAAGATCGTGAAGGAGCAGGCGGAGCGGAACGGCGTGCCGGTCAAAACGATCCGCGAACAGGAGCAGGCGGCGGCGCCGATCCTTCGTTCGTTCTACGCGCTGATGCGCGCGTATCTCGACGCGTTTTCCGAAGCGAAGCGCGCAAGGAACGCGATCGACTTTTCCGATCTCGAGCACATGACGATCGAGATCTTAAAGGACGACGAGATCGCCGCGGAGTACCGCGAGAGATTTCAGACGATCATCGTCGACGAATATCAGGACAGTAACCGCGTGCAGGAGACGATCTTAAACCGCATCGCGCGTCCCGGCGGGCTGTTCTTTGTCGGCGACGTGAAGCAGTCCATCTATCGCTTCCGCATGGCGGAACCGGGGCTGTTCCTCGAAAAATGCGACACGTTCCGCGGGGAGCGCGGCACGCGCATCGACCTCGGACACAATTTCCGTTCCGGCAAAGCCGTCGTCGATGCGGTCAACGCGACGTTCGAAACGATCATGAAAAAACCGGTCGCAGGCATCGAATACGACGCGCGGGCGAGGCTTTTGCAGGGGGATCCGACCGTGCCGGACGGCAGGGCGGAGCTGCATCTCTTTGAAAAGGAAAACGACCCGAACGAGGAAGAAACGCTTGCGGACGCCGAGGCGGAGGCACGGTTTGCGGCGAAGATCATTTACGAACGCATGCAGCGTCCGATCGTGGAAAAAGGCAAGGAACGCGCATGTCATTTCGGCGACTTCGCAGTGCTGCTGCGCAACAAAAAGTACGCGCGCGTCTGGGCGCAGACGCTGTCCGAGCAGGGCATTTCCTGTTACGCGCAGGCGTCGGGCGGGTACTTTGATGCGATCGAGGTGAAGCTCCTTCTGAGCTTCCTCTCCGTGCTCGACAACCGCCGGCAGGATATTCCGCTGCTTGCCGTGCTGCGCTCGCCGCTGTTCGGCTTTACCGACGCGGAGCTTTCCGCGATCCGCATCGGCATGAAAAAAGGCGCGTTTCTGGATTGCCTGCTTTCGGCAAGGGAGACCGAGCCGAAGGTTGCTGCGTTCTTCGATACGCTCGAGCGCTATGAAGCGCTGTCCCGCCGTATCCCGCTCGGCGAGCTCATCGAACGCATTCTCGACGAAACGCACTACCGCGAAATGGTGGGCGTTCTCGCGGGCGGCGAACAGCGGCTTGCGAACCTTTCCGCGCTCATCCGCGCGGCGCAGGACTGTGACGCGGCGGGCATGAGCGGCGTGCACGGCTTTTTACGCTTTATGGAAAACGTCAGGGCGACCGACAAGCTCGGCGCGGCGGCGACGGTCACGGCGGACGTTGTGCGCATCATGACGGTCCACGCTTCGAAGGGGCTGGAGTTTCCGGTCGTGTTCTATGCGGGGCTCGGCGGCATGTTCAACACCAAGGATGAAAAGAAAGCGCTGCTGCCGTATGCGGAGATAGGCACGGGGCTTCGGTACTTCGACAAGTACGGCGTGAAGCACGAAACGCTGACGCACCAAAACGCCGTGCGCGCGGTTTCCGACGCGTCGTGGGCGGAGGAACTTCGCGTGATGTATGTGGGCATGACGCGTGCCAAGCAGGAGCTGTATCTTCTGGGCTCGGTATCGAACGCCGAAAAATGCGTTGCCGAGATCCGGATGCCGACGCTTTTATCCATTCGCAAAGCCAACACGCCGCTGAAGCTGCTTCTGCCGGCGCTGAACGGGCATATCACACCCAAAGTGCATACAAAGAGCGAGTTTTTGCGCGATACGCGGCTTCATACCGAAAGCAATGTCGGGGAGCCCACCGCGCAGGAGCGCAGGGACCTTGAAGCGCGGTTTTCGTGGGTCTATCCGCACCCGATCGTCGATACGCTGCCGGACAAAACCTCGGTCACGGGGCTTTCGAAGGACGAGTCGCCGGAGTTTCTGGAACCCGCGTTCGGGATCGGCTACGACGTTCTTTCGGAGGGCAGCGCGGTGCACCGCGCGCTCGAACGCATCCCGCTTGCCGATGAAGCGGCGCGGGCGGCGTTCTTACAGGAGATCCCGGACGTGACCCCGTTCCATGCCGACGCGATCCGCGATTTCGCGGCGTCGCCGCTGTTTCTTCGCATGGCAAAGGCGGCGCGCGTCGAGCGTGAATGGAGCTTCCTGTGCCCGATGCCCGCGAACACGCTGCTGGACGGTACGGAATCCGATGAACCGATCCTTCTGCAGGGCGTGATCGACGCGTGCTTTATCGAGGACGGCGCGTGGGTGCTGCTCGATTATAAGACCGACCGCGTGACCGGCGACCCGAACGAGTACGCAAAGAAGCACACGCGGCAGGTCGCGCTGTACGCAAAAGCGCTTCAGAAGCTTTCCGGACTTCCGGTAAAGGAGCGCTGTATCGTGCTGCTCGGGGCAAAGGCGGTGGTGCGGGTATGAGAAACTATCCCGAAGCATTCTTATCGCGCATGCGGGAGCAGCTCGGCGAAACCTTTCCGGCGTTTCTTGCCGCGCTGAACGAACCGCCCCGTAAGGCGCTCAGGATCAATACGCTCAAGACGGACAGGGAGGAGCTTTCAAAGCTTTTAGACCTTCCGCTGCCCGCGCTCGAGGAAAACCCGGACGGCGCGGCTTTACCTTTGGACTTCAACCCGAACGCGACGCCGCTGCACGCCGCGGGGCTCTTTTATATGCAGGAGGCGACGGCGCAGGCGCCTGCCGCCGCGTTTGAACTGCCGGATGAACCGGTCGTGCTCGACCTTTGCGCCGCGCCGGGCGGCAAGAGCGCGCAGCTTGCGGCAAGGATGCACGGCGGCGTGCTGATTTCGAACGAGATCGTTCCGAACCGCGCGGAGGTGCTTGCGGGAAATCTGGAGCGAATGGGCGTGACAAACGCGATCGTGACAAACGCCGAGCCGAAGCCGCTTTGCGAGCGGTTACGGAACCGCTGCGACGTCGTGCTTGTCGACGCGCCGTGCGCGGGCGAGTCGATGTTCCGAAAGGACGAACAGGCGGTACGCGACTGGTCAATTGAGCATGTGGAAACCTGCGCCGCGCGGCAGAGGGCGATCCTCGAAGATGCGCAGAAGGCCGTGAAGCCCGGCGGCACGCTCGTCTATTCGACCTGCTCGTTCTCCCCGCAGGAAAATGAGGAGACGGTTCGATATTTTCTCGACCGACACACGGATTTTTCGCTCATTCGGATGCGGCGGTATTATCCGCACACAAGCGCGGGCGAGGGGCAGTTTTTTGCGGTGCTCGTGCGAAACGGTACGCGCGTTCCGTCCGCGTTTTCGATCGGAAAAAGCGACAAAGTTCCCGCGTTCGACGCATTTCAGGATGCTGTGCGCCTGCCCGCGGGACAGATAAAGTGTTTACGGGACGGGCGCGTGCTGCTGCTTCCGCCGATGCCGTTTCCGTTTGAGGGGATCCGCATCGTGCGGGCGGGACTGCTTTTGGGCGAAGTGAAGGGCAGCCGCTTTGAGCCCGCGCACGCGCTTTGTATGGCGGGGCGGGAGACGCCGTTTTTGCAGAGATGCGAACTGTCGTTCGACGAGGCGATGCGCTATCTTAAGGGCGAAACGCTTATGAAGGACGCGGAGAAGGGCTACGGCGCCGCGACATACATGGGGCATGCGCTGGGTCTCTATAAGGCGTCGGACGGCATGCTGAAAAACCATTATCCGAAGGGTCTCAGATTGTTGAAATAATGCGCGGACGGGCATTGCCCGTCCATACAGGCGAACAACAGCCGAATGATTGAGGAGGGCTTATGGATCAGAGCAAGTTGGAGCGCTTCGACATGCAGAAGCCGCCGTGCCGCACGGCGTGGTATCTGCGTCCTTTGACGTGGCTTTTAAGCGCGCCGGACGTATTAAAGCACGGAGCGATCATCAAAAAGACCGGGGTGGAGGGACTGAAGCCGCCGTATCTGCTGCTTTGCAACCACAACGCGTTTCTGGATTTCAAGGTCGTGACAAAGGCGATTTACCCCGCGCGCGCAAATTATGTCGTGGCGATCGACGGGTTCATCGGGCGCGAGTGGCTGCTTCGCAAGGTCGGCTGCATCTGCAAACGCAAGTTTACAAATGATATTACGCTGATCCGGCAATTGAAACGCGTCGTGCAAAACGGCGATATCAACGTAATCTATCCCGAGGCGCGGTATTCTTTGTGCGGGACGACCGCGGTTCTGCCCGCGTCGCTCGGCAAGCTCTGTAAGCTTTTAGGCGTTCCGGTCGTGACGTTCATCTGCCGCGGACACCATATCAATTCACCGTTCTGGAACCTGCATGATCGCGGCGTGAAACCCACGGAAGCGGAGATGACGCTTTTGTTCTCGGCGGAGGAATTGAAAACCGCGACGCCGGACGAGATCAACGAGAAGATTGTGCAGGCGTTTCAATACGACGATTATGCCTGGCAGCGGGAAAAGGGCGTTCGCGTGACGTACGAAAAGCGCGCGGAGGGGCTTCATAAGGTCCTCTACCAGTGTCCTGCGTGCGGGACGGAGTTTCAAATGGCAAGCGAGGGGACGCACCTTTATTGCAGAGCATGCGGCAAGCGCTGGTTCTACAACGAGGACGGCACTTTGAAGGCGGAGACCGGCGTGACGGAGTTTTTCCATATCCCCGACTGGTACGAGTGGGAACGCGCGAATGTGCGAAAGGAAGTCGAAGCGGGAACGTATGATAGCGGCGATCTGCCGGTGACGGTGCGCTCGCTTCCGAACGCGAAGCGGTTCATCCTGCTCGGCGAGGGCACGATGCGACACGACATGGAGGGGTTTCACGTCTGCGGCACGGACCCGGACGGCGATCCGTTCACGATGGAAAAGAGCGTGCCGTCGCTGTACTCATGCCACATCGAATACGAATACCTCGGCAGGTTCGGCGACTGCGTGGACCTCAATACGCTCGAGAACACGTGGTACATTTACCCGCATGACTGCGATTTCGCCGTGACCAAGATGGCGCTTGCGACCGAGGAGCTGTACTTCCATGACTGCCGCAAAAAGGGCATTCCGGTGAAACCCGGTTTGGCGTAATGGCGACGCATGAAATGCGGCTGAACCCCGCGCCGTTTCGGATGATCCAAAGCGGGGAAAAGACGATCGAGCTGCGGCTGTATGATGAAAAGCGGCAAAGAATCGCCGTCGGGGATACGATCACGTTTACCGAAACGGATACGGGCGAGAAGCTTTCTGTGACCGTCACGGCGCTGCACGTCTTTCCGTCGTTTAGCGAACTGTACCGCGCGCTGCCGCTCGATCAATGCGGCTATACCGAAGCAGATGTGAAAACGGCAAGCCCGGACGATATGCTTGCGTACTATTCAAAGGAACAGCAAAGACAATACGGCGTCGTGGGGATTGCCGTTGCGGTGCTTTAGCGGGGCGTCGGGGTATTCTGCAATATTCGTTGTTGCGCTGCTTGACGGGCTGCCGAGGTCGTCAGCCCCTGCATCCGCTGTAAAGAATCTTGTGCTGTCGATCCGGTAAAGGGCATTATCGCCGGTGTAAATATATTGTAGGGGTCGTCGACCTCGACGACCCGTCGAGAAACATGAAAGCGGGACGGGAAGATACGATCTTCCCCTACGGAACTTTCAAAACGGCAGTTTGGCGGCGTCCGAAAGCGTTCGGACGCCGTCTTTCAGTTCCGTCGGCAGAACGGCGACCGTGAAGGAATTCACCTTCTTAAGATCGCTCATGAGCCGCAAAAGCTCATAGATCGACAGACTGGAGGTAAACGCGCCGCGCGTGGCTTTCCGGAACGCCGGCAGCTCCCAAAGCTTCACCTTTCCGAGATATTGTACGATCCCGACGCCGAACTGCGCCATCGAAGCGGCGCGCTGTTCGTCCGGCTCGTTCAGCATTTTTGAAAACGCTTCGAGGTCGATCGTCACGCCGTCCGCCGTGAGGTCCGGCGCAAATGAAAAAAACGCTTCCATACAGGAAAAATCGACGCACAGGTACGCCGGCGCGCGATAGCCCAAAAGATTTTTCACCGCCCAAACAAGGTTCCAGCAGCCTTCGCGTTCGGACTCTGCGCGCGCCGTTGCCGTTCCGATCGGCGCGGTATCGACGCGCTCCACCTTCGCGTTTTCGCCGAGCGTATAAACCGCCGATACTGTTTCGCACGGGATCGCGACGACCGTCGCCTTCGGCGGTTCTACCCGTACAAGCAAAACGGCGATCGCTTCGCCGTTCTGCGTTCCGATCGCCATGAATTCCTTGATTTCGTCATTGTATATGCCGTCACGCGGGTTTTTGGGAATGCCCGCCGCCTCCGGCGTGCCGGTACCCGTCGGGGAGGGAGAAGCGGACGGCTCTGCGGGGACCGGTGTGGGCGCAGAAACGTCCCCTTCCGGCACCAGCGGAAGGAAGTACGGCGTGGGCTGCGGCGTTGCCGTTTGGGTTGGCGAGGGGGTGGGCGTTTCCGTCGGCGCAGGTGTAACGGTCACGGGCGGCACCGAGGGCTCTGCGGGGACCGGCTCCTTTTGATGGAAGTAGGTCAGAAAAATCAGAAGACCGACGAGAAGAAGTACGGCAACGCCGGAAAGCGACACAATCAGGATCATTTGTTTGCGGGATAGCTGCATGGAAAAACCTCCGAAGCGGTTGTTTCCGACAGTATGTGGAAAAAATGCGGTTTTATGCACGCAACAAAAAAGACGGGCATGCCCGTCTGTTTTCGATCGGTTCAGATCCGCTTTAAGATCGCGTCTAAAAGCGCGTCCGCCGCCGCGTCCTTTTTCATCAGCGGCAGCGCCGTTTCGCCGTCCTTAGTGATCAGCGTCAGCACGTTCGTTTCCACCGCAAAGCCCGCGCCGGGCTCCTTCACATTGTTTGCCGCGATCATGTCGAGGTTCTTTTTTTCGAGTTTTTTGCGGCTGTTTTCAAGCATGTGCTCGGTTTCCATCGAAAAGCCGCAAAGAAACTGTCCGGGGCGCTTTTCTTTTCCGAGCGTGCCGAGGATGTCCTTTGTGCGTTCGAGCGGGATCGAAAGCGCATCGTCGCTCTTTTTGAGCTTGTTGTCGGCAACGGTCGCCGGGCGGTAGTCCGCAACCGCCGCCGCCTTGATGATGATATCGGCGTCCGGAGCGTACTGCATCACCGCGTCAAACATATCCTCCGCCGTCACGACGTCGACCGTGTTCACGTACGCGGGCTTTTTCAAAGCCACAGGTCCCGAAACGAGCGTCACCTCGGCGCCTCTGCGCGCCGCAGCGGCCGCGATCGCATAGCCCATGCGTCCCGAGGAATGGTTGGTCAGATACCGCACGGGATCGAGCGCTTCCTGCGTGGGACCCGCGGTGACGAGCACGCGCTTTCCGGAAAGGTCCTTTTCATGCGCAAGCGCGTGCAGACAGACCTCCAAAAGGTCTTCGGGCTCGGGCAGCCGCCCTTTGCCCTCCGCGCCGCAGGCAAGATGCCCCGTTGCGGGCTCCACGATCTCCCAGCCGTAATGACGGAGCGTTTCGATGTTGTCCTGCGTGACGGGGTTTTCGTACATGCCGGTGTTCATCGCGGGCGCGACGGCTTTTTTGCACCGGCAGGCGAGCACCGTGGTGGTCAGCATGTCGTCCGCCAGTCCGTGCGCAAGCTTTGCGATCACGTTTGCGGTCGCCGGCGCGATCAGCACGAAGTCCGCGCGGTCCGCAACGGCGATGTGCTCCACGGCGTGGACAAAGTTCCGGTCGAAGGTATCGACGAGCGCCTTGTTGCCGGTGAGCTGTTCAAAGGTCAGCGGCGTGACAAACTTCGTCGCGTTCTCCGTCATGATGACCTGCACATCCGCGTGCTGTTTTTTGAGCATACTGGCGAGCGCCGCCGCCTTGAAGCAGGCGATGCCGCCGGTGACGCCGAGCACGATGGTTTTTCCGCTTAACATAGGATCCCTCCCGATCTGGACTGTATCAATAATATAGCATACGCGGACCGGAATTGCAACGCAAAACGCTTGCATTTACGCCCGCACTGCGCTATAATGCACGCGGAAAGGCACGACGCAGGCGCCTCGTACCCGTTCGGGACGGGAGTGCAGAGCGCGGACGGCGTTTCCGATTATCTGAACAGTGTATCCGAAGGGAACACAAGTTAGGAGGCAATTTCATATGGAACAGACGAAAAAACGCGTCAACACCCGTTACATCACGGAGCTCGGACTGTTCATCGGCATCATTCTGCTGATGAAGCTGACCGGGCTTTCTTCGATTCCGGTGGGACCCCTTGTCATGACGTTTACCATGATCCCGATCGCCGTCGGCGCGATGCTTTTGGGACCGCTGGCGGGCACGATCCTCGGCACATTTTACGGGTTTTTGAGCCTGTACGATGCGATCACGGGGAAGTCGCTGATGACCGCGGCGTTCTTTGCGGTTTCGCCCTTTATGACGGTTCTCTTATGCATCGGAACGCGCGCGCTCGTGGGGTATCTGACGGGACTTTTGTTCCGCGTCTTCCAAAAGCTCGACCGGCACCGCATCTGGAGTTACTTTGCGGGGGGGCTCCTTGCGCCGATGCTCAACACGATCCTCTTTATGGGCTTTATCGTGCTGTTCTTCTATCATACGGAGTTTGTACGGAACCTCGCCGCAAAAAAGGGCGCGGTGAACCCGCTGATGTTCGTCGTGCTGGTCGTCGGCGTGCAGGGACTGATCGAATGGGCGACCGGACTCGTGATCGGCGGCGCCGTTGCAAAGGGCGTTGCGGTCGCGCTGAAGCGCTATGAGCCGATCCCGTTCTTCAAGAAGCCCGCGCAGCGCATCGAAGAAACCGAACAGAAGGAGCAAAAGGAGGAATAACCCATGCTGCTTGCCATCGACGTCGGCAATACCAATATCGTTTTAGGCGGCATCCGCGACGGAGAGCAGATCTTTTCCGCAAGGTTAAAGAGCGACCGAAGCAAGACGGCCGACCAGTACGCGCTGGACATCCAGGGGATCCTGACACTGTACGGCGTTTCGCCGAGCGAGGTCGAGGGCGGCATTCTTTCCTCGGTCGTGCCGTATTTACAGTCCGTGCTGCCGGACGCCGTGAAGATCCTCACGGGCGTTGAGCTGATGGTCGTGGGACCGGGGATCAAAACCGGGCTCAATATCCGCACGGACAACCCCGCAAGCGTCGGCAGCGATCTGATCGTCGCCGCCGTCGCCGCGCGCGCAAAGTATAAAACGCCGATCGCGATCGTCGACATGGGCACCGCGACGACGCTTTCGCTCGTTCTGCGCGACAACGAATACATGGGCGGCATGATCATTCCGGGACTTTGGACGTCGCTGAACGCGCTGTCCGCAAACGCGGCGCAGCTGCCGTATATCGACCTTAACGGTCCCGCAAAGCTCATCGGCACCAACACGGTCGACTGTATGCGCTCCGGCGCGATCAACGGCACCGCCGCCATGCTCGACGGGCTACTTGACCGGCTCGAGGACGAGCTCAAAGAGCCCGTCACGCCGATCCTTACGGGCGGACTGTCCCCGGTCATTGCGCCGGCGTGCCGCCGCCGGTTTCATCTGGAGCCGGATATTCTGATCGACGGGCTCATGATCCTGTACGAAAAGAACAAGCCCGGAAGGACCGAATAACGGCATTTTTCGGGAATTTGAAAAAAAGACTTGCAATCTTGACGCGTATTTGTTATAATGCGCGTTGCAGCGCTGATGTAGCTCAGTAGGTAGAGCACGTCATTGGTAATGACGAGGTAGTCAGTTCGAATCTGATCATCAGCTCCACGTCGTCGCGGGCTTCACTTGGCTCGCGACGATTTTTTTATTGCATAAACAAATCATCGCTTCGCCTTGTTCCGCCGCGACTCCTCTCCGCACTCCACTTCGTTACAGCGGTAGATCGCGCGCTTCCCACGCGTACCATAGTCACGCTCGGTTCGCCTGCTCGCTTGCAAGCGCGCTCACTCCCACTCCGCTTCGCTTCGTTACATAAGTGCCGTTGCGCGCTACCCGCGCATCGCCATGGCTCACTGTCGCTACCAACTTTTTGCGGGCAGCGCGCCTGCGGCGCGCGGTCTTGCGAACGTCGCTACGTTCGCGGCGACGTTTTTGTTTTCTGTGTAAACCGACAATCTTTCGCGAAACGTCACCGCTCGTTCGCTCCGCATCCACTTCGTTATATAGGTGCCGTCGCGCGACGCCGCAGCGCGGCGTCTACCGCGTCGCCATGGCTCCTCTCCGCAAGCGATCACGCTTGCTGCGGCTGCTCGGTTGTAAACGCCCTCGCAACGCCTCCGCTGCGCTACCAATCGCTTGCGGGGCGCGCCTGCGGCGCGCGGTTTTGCGAACGTCGCTACGTTCGCGGCGACGCTTTTTTGGCAGCAGTCAACCGTTTTTCATGAAGCGTCACCGCTCACCTGCTCCGCATCCACTTCGTTATATAGGTGCCGTCGCGCGACGCCGCAGCGCGGCGTCTACCGCGTCGCCATGGCTCCTCTCCGCACTCCACATCGTTACAGCGGTAGATCGCGCGCTTCCACAAGCTCCATTTCGCTTCGCTTCATTACGGCGGTAGATCGCGCGCTTCCACAAGCTCCATTTCGCTTCGCTTCATTACGGCGGTAGATCGCGCGCTTCCCGCGCGTACCATCGCGCGTACCATCGCGCGTACCATCGCGCGTACCATCGCGCGTACCATCGTGCGTACCATCGCGCGTACCATGTCCCGCTTGCTGCGGCTGCTCGGTTGTAAACGCCCTCGCGACGAAAAACTGTCGCTGCCAACTTTTTGCGGGATTGCGCGCCTCACGGCGTGGCGGGAACGAACGGTGCTGTCGGCTTTTTTCGGGAACGCTCTGTAAACGCCGATGTTTGTCATCCTGAGGAAGGCGAAAGCCGACGAAGGATCTTTTGGATTCTTCGTCATTTCATTCCTCAGAATGACAGAGTTGGGGATGTACTGCGGCAGCATTTGACATCCCGCTTTCGGACGGCTACAATAGGGGTATCAAAAACGGAGGAAACGGCAGATGAAACGGTGGAAAAAGGTCCTGATCTTTCTTACGCTCGGCGTATTCGCGGCGGCGCAGGCCTTTGGGCTCTTTCTTCTTGTGCGCACCGTGCCTGCCGAAACGCTGACGCTTTCCGAAACGGCGCTGACGCTGAAAATGGACGAGGGACGGCGCGTCGTTCACACGGTCGAGCCGGACCGCGCTTCGACGCGGCTGATCAAATATAAGGTAACGGCGCCGGACGGCATCGTCGCGTGGGTCGACGAACAGAACGAAATGATCGTTGCGCTTGCGCCGGGCGCGTGTCAGGTCAAAGCGACGATCGACGGGCTCGAAGCCGTCGTCGACGTAACGGTTCTCGAAGAGACCGTGATCGCGGGGGAGTGGATCGCCGAAAACGGCACGGCGCTTTCGATCGGAAACGACCTTTCCGGCACGCTCGACGGCGCGAAGACGCAATGGGCCCGCGCCGCGTTCAACGACGGCGAGGTCAAAAACACGTACCGCTACACAAAGCTTATCGCACAGGACGGCACGGTTCTGTATTACGACCGGCTGAACGATTCGCTGCGCCTTGATCAAAACGGCGCGTTCGTGACGCTTGTGCGGAGATAAGCGGCGCGGAGGACGCAAATGGATTCGAACGTGCTGTAAAGTCGCTTTTCAAGATCCTTCGTCACATTCCATTTCGCTGCGCTTCATTACAGAGGCAGATCGCGCGCTTCCCGCACGTACCATCGTTCCTCAGGATGGCACGCTTCCGGCTCATTTACGACGATTTTTATTTTTTCACATTTTCCTGCAACATTTTGCCGTCTTTATGTGTCTAATCAGTAAAGACACAAACCGGAAGGGAGGGAAGCGCTTTGAGAAACGGAAGCGAGAACGCCTGGTTTTCCCGCGAGATCGAGGCGGTCGCGCCGACGATGTTTCGCGTCGCGTTCGCAATCCTCAGAAATCGCGCAGACAGCGAGGACGCCGCGCAGAACGCGGTTTTAAAGGCGTACACCCATTTAGACAAGCTCAAAGAACGGCGATATTTCAAGACATGGATGATCCGCATTCTGAAAAACGAATGCAGTAATTTTGTGCGCTCCGCTTTTCGCACGGTCAACCTCGACGCATGCGAACCCATCGGCTACGACATGGAGGTGCCGGACCTCGATCTGAACCGCGCATTCGACACGCTCAACGCGGACGAACGGCTTGCGATCACGCTGTTTTATTTTGAGGGTTATTCGACCCGCGAGATCGCAAAGATCTGCGAGGTCAGCGAAGGCACGGTGCGCTCGCGGCTTTCCCGCGCACGGGAGGCGCTTCGGAAAAAGCTTTCGGAACAGGAGGCAATGCTATGAACAGCAGTTTCGATACAAGATTAAAGAGGGGCCTCTTTCCCGAAATGCCGCAGTCGTTTGCGGACGGACTGCTGCGCACGGCGGAAACGGCAGGAGGGACCCAAAATAGATCGGCACAAACGGACGCGGCGAAATCGTCCGCGACCGGATCGGAACCGAAAAAGCGCAGATTTCCGGTCGGCAAGGTGCTTGCGGGCGCTTTGGCGGCGGTGCTCGTCGCCGCGTGCGTCGTGATTGCGGTGTTCGCTCCGGGCATCGGACGAAACAAACACGGCGCGGTCGATCCCGCCGCATACAATCCCCTGCGCGGAAGATGGACACTCACGGAAGTGGAGCAAAATGGCGAAACGGTCGATCCCGAAACGATCGGGCTTCAGATGCAGCTTCAATTTTCCGACGAAAGCGTCACGGTCTCGACGCAGACGGGCGGTGCGGAGGGACAGTATGTCTATCGGTACGCCTTTGCCGACAACGCGGTCGAACTCACGGCGGAGAGCGGAGAAATCCCGGTGCTGCCCGCAAGCGGCGTATATGACCCGGAAACGAACACGCTGCGCTTTGCAAACGAAGACGGCGACGGCGCGGTGATTTTCTCGCGCGTGTTGAACAAACAGACGCTGCTCGGCGTCTGGAAGCTGACGCGGATGGAGCATGCCGTGGACCCGTCCCCGTTCGAAGGTTCCACATATGAAGCGTGGGAATATGAAGCGTGGGAGAAAGAACAAACGTGGGAAGAAGATGCCAAGCCGCAGCCGTGGTATCTGGAGTTTACGGCAGACGGCCGCATGAATTATTTCTTATATGCGCCCGACGGCGGGGTGCAGGGAAATCAAAGCGCCCCCTATACGATTTCGGGGAACACCTTGCAGTGGTCCGGTTGGACGCTGCGTTACGAAGCCGAAACCGATACGATTTGCTGGATACATCCAACGGACCGCAGAGAGTATTACGAGCGCGTCCCGGAAATGGAGATCGTCGATCCGTACCGGCAGAAGACCATCGAGCTGCGGAAGCAATACCCCGACTATTTCGATCTTGATACGTCGAAGGGGCTGAAGGTATACGTGTGGCAGATGGCGGAAAGCTTTTATTCCTGCGCGCTGATTTCGGGAACCGACGAGCGCTCGGAAATCGAGATCGGCATGATGAAGGGCGTAACGATCGAGGAGATGCGCATGATCCTTTCGACCTACTATGAAGCGCGGGACTGCAATATCGAGCCGGAGCAGGTCGAGGTTGTTCCGTTCCATAACCCGATCTCAAGCTATTGGTATGAGATCGACGAAGCATATACGGGACGCCTGAGATGGCTGCTCACGGGAATCCCGTTCGAATGCGACGATCCGCTGTATTCGGCGCCGCTCGACAGCAAGGTTGATATCGGCGGCATTCTCAATCTGGAAGTCAGCACGGTCTGCGACGTCGACGGTGACGGACGGCTTGAGACCTGCATGTTGACATACGGACCGACTTCGGGGCTCTTTACGTTCACGCTGTCCGTCTACCGCAACGGCACGGCGGTCTATCGCAACACGTTCCAAACGGCATACGGGTATTTTCGCTTCCAACGCATGACGGACGGATTAAATCTGTATTACTATGATGCGGACAGTATCAAAACCACAGGGAGGAGTACTGCGGCTTACGCCGTCACGATAGAAAACGGCGCGATCGCGCTGACGGACGAGGAGACGGGGGAAACCGTCTCGTACTGGGGTACCGCCGACCCACAGTGGAACATGGCGGTCGCAAAGACGCCGGACGCGGTGATCCCGGAGACGGAGCGCAAGGAGATTACCGAACTGCGGGCACAGTTCCCCGAATACTTCGGGCTTGACACGTCGAAGGGGTTGAAGGTCTACGTGTGGCAGATGGCGGAAAACGACTTTTCCTGCGCGCTGATTTCCGGTACGGACGAACGCTCGGAGCTCGAGATCGGCATACAGTGCAAAGGCACGACGATCGAACAGATGCGGCTGATCCTTTCGACCTACGGATTGGAAGAAAAGGAAATAGAAGTCGTCCCGTTCCATAATCCGATTTCAAGCTACTGGTATGAGATCGACAATGATTACAAGGTCTGGATCAGACGTTTGGTCAAAGAAAACATGCCCTTTACAAACGAAGAACTGGAGGGGCTGAAAAGCCCGCCGTTCTCGATTGCAGACGTCGTATATGACGTGGACGGCGACGGGCAGCTTGAGACCTGCTCGCTGAACCGGGGACCGACCTCCGCGGACATTACGGTGGTATTCACGGTATATCGCAACGGAACGCTCGCGTACCGCAATACGTTCAAGATGGATGAGGGCGAACTGACCTTCTATCGCTCGGACAACGGGCTTTTGATACAGCACGTCATTCCTTGGAATGACGGGATACAGCTTCATACGGAATACAGCATTACGATCGAAAACGGAATGATCGTACTGGCGGATGAGATCATGGGAGGAACGGTCGAATACTGGGGGCTTTCCGATCCGCAATGGAACATGAAGGACGGAGCGTGACGGGTGATTGAAAAGATGAAAGAAGATCCTTTCGGGGTTCTTCTTTTTTTGCGCGTATTTTCTGTGCGGTTCGCGGCACAAACTAACCGCGTTCGGGCATAGGATACAGAAAAGGAGCAGGGAATGACCGTTTACGAGATCCTGACATTTGAATATGATTTGCCGCTCATAAAGCTTTTGAACCGCCGCATGGGCGAAACGGACCGCATGTACGCGCTGGAAGCGATCCCCGATGGGGTCGCGCTGAAGCTGCGCGGCAAAGCGCCGGAGGAAGCGGCGGCGGACGCACTTGCGGTCGTGCTCGGACGCGATCTAAGGTATTTCGCGCTTGCGGAGTACGCGGACGCGCTGCCGCTTTCGCTTGCCGATAAGCAGAGTGTGCTTGCTGACGCATTGGAAGCCGCCGCGTGCCGCGAGGAGCGCAGGGTGCTGAAACAGAAGATCACAGACTATCTTTTGACGCACCGTACGCTGGTTTTAGAGGGCTTTCTGCGCTTTCGCATGCAGGAATTTCTGATGCTTTGGGAGCTTGCGGTCGAACAGGCGGCGGCGCGCGTGCTGATGAACAAGGAATACGGCGAGCTCATTGAAGCGCTCCGCCGCTTTGTCGGGGGGCGGGAAAGCCGCGTGAATCAGCTTTCGGTCTGCATCCACGCGGACGGGACGATCACACTTTCGGACGACAACGACGTGCACATCGAATACGTCGACTGTGCGCCGGATGGGATCTTAAATCTGCTTGTCAACATGGCGCCGATGCGGCTCACGGTCTACGATCTTTCCGGCAACGAAAAAAACCGCCTCACAGAGGCGATTGTGAAGGTGTTCGGCGACCGGGTCAAGCTGTACCGATAAATCATGCGGGCACAGCCCGCAATTCATGTCCGTGTAGGGGGCGACGTCCCCGGCGCCCCGTCATGCATCGAAGATGCAATTCATGTCCGCAGGACAATTCATGCGCCGCAAGGCGCAATTCATGTACAAGGGAACCTCATCCGTCTGCTTCGCAGACACCTTCCCCATGCTGATGCAGGGGAAGGCATTGCGTTCGCGCCGGCATACCGTAGGGATGGATCGGGTGTCAAGAGAACCGTCCCCTTGACACAGACTCGTCACTTAGAGTATCAATGTAAATACGTTCACTTTCCCAGTCAATTCTGATATCCACAAGGATTCCTGCAGCGTCAAGAATATTTTCTAGTGTTGAATAATCCACAAAAATCTCTGCGTCTAACCAATTTACATAGCGAGGATTATCCTTTTCAGAAAGAAGTGTTATGGCCTGTGACGGTTGCTCTGTTTCTAATGATAGTATACGGTTCTCAATATTATAATTAAACACCTTATTGTGCAGCTGAATTCTAACAAATCCTCGTTGATCCGAATCAGCCCATTCCCCGCCTAAAGCTTGCAGGACGCTAATAAGAGGCAAGTTTACATCGCTTTCATGAAAAAAAACATTAGGTACACCAGCCTCCCTTCCGTTTATATATAGATGGTTAGTCCAATTTCCTGAGACGCTACATCCAAGTAACAAACATAATAATATAGTGGGTACAAGTCTTCTCATTACAAGCAATCCTCCTTTATTTGTTGTTATACTTTTTATTCTCCCACTTTACATAATAGAGTTTTCGCAAAGGGGATGTCAGAGGGACGGTTCGAGACCATCCTGACACTTTTTGTTTTCTATCGGCTGTTGCCAAGAGAACAGCCATGCTCCGGTAAGCGGACACATATACACCATGTGGACGAAATTTCGAAATCATCCCACGCTAACCGTCCCCTCGTCACCTAGTCACCGTGGCATCCATTGGACTCTTTCTCCGTGTGTTTTAAGGAAAGCGTTCTCTTGATTTTCTGTAAATACATAATACCCATTCGAGCATTCAAATGGTAAGAATACCAGCCTCTTTTTCTCCAATGAACACATTGCGGCAGTACCTTCCAGAGTGAAAAATGCGGCATCCCAAATAGAGCGAAGCGCTTGCATCATGTTATTCTCAACCGGTATTTCACACCATGCTCGGATTGTCCATTCAATTTCGCTGTTTTCTTTGCGAGTTGATTCGCTGGTCTCATTATAATCGATCATATACAGTGATTTGGAATCACCGAACAGTGAGAAAATCGCTGTTTCATCGGGCAGTCCATAATCCGAACGGATAAGCCACGCCTTGTATGTGTGAAACGCAGCATGTGACAGCTTTTTCAATTCTTCGTTTGTCTCTGTACTATACTTTGTCAAATGACAGTCGGTGTAGCAGGGACAGTCCGGTGAAAGAGCAGTCCCATCAGGAATATCTAAGCTTCTGCTGTTCACTTCCAATTTCAAATCACAAGTCTTGCTGTGTTCAAATTTGCGACTTTTATATCCTCCTGCTGAGAGTTGTAAGTCCCTACAATAAACGCATGATTCGCATTTGACCGGAATCGGCTTCAGCTCAGACAGAACCTGTTCCGTAATCGGGATTCTTTCGTCTGTCACTTGAAAAGGACTCTCATATAAATGCGTTCTGATAGCTTTCTTTTCGCAGACCAACAATTCACATTCGCCGCCATCCCACAAGCGATCTTGATTTCCCCATAGAAATACAGTCTTATTGTTCCATGTATAATATCTGTTGCTTAATTCTCGAACTGTCATAGCGGATCTCCAAACCAAACATGAAAGTGTGTAAAAATTCATTGTCATGGGGACAGTCCCCTTGACACGCCGTTCCCCTGACAATGGTCGTTGCGCAACATCAAGATAAGGGGTAATTCAGAACGATACCGTCGGGGAGCTGTTTTTGAAGATCTGAAAATGCTTCCTGTCCGGAGCGGTCATTTCCGTGCCCCCAATACTGCTTATCGGCATATTTCATTCCAACGCTGACCGCTTTCGGAAGAACGCTATCCGGATCATCAGCGTAATACAATTCGTCAGAATCATAAGCTGTTATGAAATGTACTTCTGTTTTGACGTCCCCGTTCGGCGTGCTTACAATCATTTCCTTTTTGAACTGCTTTGTCAATTCGTACCATGCGGGTCCTGCGTACTCGTTCCATTCAACTGTAAACCTCTCCGCTTTGAACATGATATCAAAATACGGTTCTATTCCGGATCCGGACAGCACAAAATGATCGCCGTCAACGATCTGATGGCTGAAAACCTCCATCCCGTTTTCAAGTTCATTTGATATTCTTTTCAATGCTTCTTTTCCGTTGAAAATGATTCTCGGCCCTACGGGCACGCTGTTCCCTTGTTCGTCGGTTTTCCATGTATGCCCCGGTTCGTATGTGACGTCACTTACCCCGTAAAAAGTGATATGCGCCTTTTTGATCTCAAGATCAATGCGCTTCGGATTTTGTTCTGCATCCTTGCTGATATTCAGGCAATCGGCATAGACCGAAATGCTGTCTTCGGTCAAAAAAACAAGTTTCAATGAGGAATCATGGAATTCAAAGAATTGAGGATGATCCACAGATCTGTATTTTGCGGTCATTGCAGTTCTCCTTATCGTCATTACATTCAACAGACCGAACTTTTACGCAAACGCCCCATGTCAGATGCATGCCAGAGGGACGGTTCTCTTGACACACTTTTACGGCCCCGTAGGGACGACCATCGGTCGCCCGTCTGCGCAAGTGCGTTGCAGACGCACGAACGGAAGCGGCTAAGGCAGAACGGCGAATGAATCCGTCAAATCCGGCGACATGCGCGGCGGATTTGACTCCCTGTAGCTTTCGCCGCCCGGAAATACGCAGTATTTTAGGCGGAAGCTGAAAAAACGGTCTGTTGAAAGTATTTTCAACAGACCGAATTGTTACGCAAATGCCCGATAGATCGCTTCGACCGCGCGCTCGAAGTCGCGCTGCTCGACGCCGATGATGATGTTCATCTCATTGCTGTCCTGATCTATGAGGCGCGTGTTGACGTCCGCGGCGGATAGGGCGGAAAAGAGCTTTGCCGCGACGCCGGGGTTTCGCACCATGCCGATGCCGACCGAGGCAATGAGAGCGATGCAGCTTGCGATCTCGACCGTGTCCGGCGAACATTCGATCATGACGTCGTGATAGAGCTGATCCATCTTGCCGAAGAGCCGCTTGTCGTCGATGACGAGCGAGATCGTGTCGATGCCGGAGGGCATGCGCTCGGCGGAGATGCCGTTTCGCGCAAGGATGCCCATCAGTCGGTAAGAAAAGCCGAGGTCGTTATGCAGGTTGTCTTTCGTAAGCGTAATGACCGTGTAGCCGCGCCGTCCCGCAATGCCGGTCAAAGGCCGCGTGTGCTCCTTGTCGGTCGCCATGCTGTCCGGCACGATCATCGTGCCCTTTGCCTCCGGGTCGTTTGTGTTCAGAACGTGGATCGGGATGCGCGCCTTCCGGACCGGAAAGATCGAATCCTCGTGCAGCACCGTCGCGCCCATGTAGGAAAGCTCTCGAAGCTCGGAGTACGTTACCGTTTCGATCACCTTTGCGTCCGGCACAATGCGCGGATCGGTCATGAGAAAGCCGGAAACATCCGTCCAGTTTTCGTATACGTCGCTTTCCGTGAGCTTTGCCGCGATCGCGCCGGTGATGTCGCTTCCCCCGCGGGAGAACGTATGGATCGCGCCGGAGCGCGTGCGCCCGTAAAAACCGGGGATCACTGCGCGCGCGTGCGCCGTCAATGCCTCTGCGCGTAAGCTCGTTGCGTCGTCGTCGAACGTCCCGTCGTCGCGGAAACGGATGAATTCCGTCGCGTCCAGAAAATCAAAGCCGAGATATGCGGCTAAAAGCTTGCCGTTCAGGTATTCGCCGCGGCTTGCCGCAAAGTCCGGCGTCGCGCCCGCCTCGATGCGTGAGCGGATCTCGTCAAGCTCCGCTTCGATGCATACGTCAAGCTCGAGCCCATCGCGAATGCCGATAAAGCGATCCGTGATCTTTGAAAACTCGGCGTCGAACGGCATGCCTTTTGCGCGCAATGCCTGACAGCGGTACAGGAGATCGGTGATCTTGTCGTCGCCCGGGAAGCGTTTTCCGGGCGCGCTGACCACCACGTACCGCCGCGCGGCGTCGCGTGAAAGGATCGCTTTGACTTTTTGAAACTGTTCGGCGGAGGCGAGGGAGCTTCCGCCGAACTTGACGGTTTTGATCATGCTGGTTCCTTTTGCTTTTTCGGCGGGATGTCGGAGACTTTTCGTCCCGCTTCATTTTCCCGGCAAGGATGATCGCGTTTTTGTACTACCCTTCCACCGCAAGCGGTCCCCCTCCCCTCACAAGGGGAGGTCGGTTTCGCGTGATCGTTAAGCGCCCCTCACAAGGGGAGGTCGGGTATGCGCGATTGTTGAGCGCCCCTTGTTAGGGGAGCATGGTACGCGGTAGACGACGCTTGCGTCGTCGCGCGATCTACCGCCGTAACGAAGTGGAGCTGTCGACGAAGTCGACTGAGGGGTAGTCCTCTATTGCGCATTCCGTTCTATCCCGCCCTTGTTTCTTTGAACAAAACGGATTGTCTTCGACAGCGAATCGAATTATTTCTCGATCTTGCGGCACTCGAGATAGTAGCGCTTCTCGTTCGCTTCGCCCATCGAGAAGGTCTTTCTCGGCAGCGCGCCGTCGAACACAACGGTCGGGAACAGCTCGCTCTTTTGCATCGCGGGAAGCAGGAAGCCCATGGTGTTCGGCTTCGCAGCCAGATCGCGTACGACCGCTTCGCCGTGGATGTAGTCGACCTCCGCGCCTTCGGTTTCTTTCAAGAGCGCGTCGATCGCGTTCTGCAGTGTGCCGACCGCGAGCTGTGCCGCGGGCTTTTCCACCACGAACGCGCCGAAGACATTGCCCGTGCAGAACGGGATGGTGTGCACTTCGCCGCCGCTGGCCTTCGGCATGTCGTCCGAAAGAACGATCTTTGCGTCGCCGTTCTGCGCCTTGAGCTTTGCAAGGATCTTTTCTGCGCCTTCCATGCCGCCGATACCAAACAGTACGCGGTGGATCGGCTCAAAGACGATACCGTCGTCGTGCACGTTTTCGACTTCGACCAAAGCGTAGCGCGCCGGATGGTCCTTCTGTTCTTCGGGCGTAAGCGTCGCCTTGACCTTTTCCCAGTTCGCCTTTGCGGTCGCAAAGCTGTGGTTGCCGTCGCCCATCGCGAACAGCAGCGGCGCGTGATCGCCGTACTTTGCCTTGAACGCGTCCGCGTCGGTCAGCACGGTCATTGCGTCGATCGCGCCCTGAATGTCGTTTGCGCCGTCCACGAGCCAGCCGGTGATGTGGCCGCCGTCGAGCATCAGGTCGGTGTCATAGAGCTTGTCGAGCGCGTCCGTCTTCGCTGCGAGCGGTTCAATGACCGTGCGCTTCGGGTCGTCGATGAGAACCAGAATGTGCGGAAGCTCCAAAGGCGCCCCCTCGCGGATGCGGAGACGCGGGGGAATGCGCTCCACGATCGTGCCCTCGGTCGCGCGGATCAGTGTCGTTGCGCCCTTGTTATAATCATAGCATTCGAGGTCCAGCGCCATGACAAGACCCCAGCGCGTATTTCCCGCGACGGAGCGCTTGACCAGCACGAAGCCCTGCGGCTTGGTCTCAAGGATGCCCTTTGCCATATACTCGCGCATGTTCTTGCGGATGGTCGCAATGCGCTCCGCTTCGCCGTCCTTGCCGAGGAACGCTTCCGGCAGGAACAGGTCGAGGGTCGTAGGCGCGTCGCCGATGAAGTTTCTCGCCGCTTCCCAGTATTCGGGCTGCGAGGTGAACTGGTCGCATGCCACGACCGCCCATTTCGAGAAATCCGTGCCCTTCGGGGGCAGCATCACGTTGGGAACCAGAACGCCGATCTTGTTTTCGAACATAATCCATTCTCCTTTTCAAAAGCATATTTGTACTTTTACATTATACGGGATATCCGCGCCGTTTGCAAGACCCGAAGGACAGTTTATGCGCGGGGAACTTGGCTCCCCTGTGTAAGGGGAGCTGTCACCGTAAGGCGACTGAGGGGTTGTTTCGTAGTGGAAGATCGCATCCTCCCGTACTGCCGGAACCTTATTCTGCTGTAATCACAGGGGAGATCCTTTGCCGCCGGTGAGATGATCGATCGGTTTGAAAAAAGGAGGACGATGGACGATGCGTAAATAATATATTATTTTCCGGCGTCACATTTCGACGTTCCCGCATGTCTATAGTATGAAAGCATCAGCGAACCGCCTTTTTACACAAAATCTGCAAGTATGTTACACATTGTCGGTTCGCGGTATGTTACAATAACAATATCATATAAAGGAGAAGCGACAAATGAAAAAACGTCTGACAGCCCTGTTCATTGGAATGCTGCTTCTGGTCATGCTTCCGGTGCTCGCTCACGCGGAGGAAGCGACCGGCGAACCCACCCGCTTCTTACAGTGGGAGTTTGATGAAAGTACAGGTACGCTGACATTGACCGGAAGCGGCGATATGAGTAATTACTCCTACCTGGATGATTATGGCATTCAGGACCTGCCACCGTGGAGCGCATATTTGAGCGAGATCAAAACCATCATTCTGCCGAACGGACTCTGGTCCATCGGGTGCGATGCGTTCCGCAACTGTACAAAACTCGAATCGATCACGATCCCGGACAGCGTGAGAGAGATCCGGATGCACGCGTTCAAGGACTGTACGTCGCTGAAAACCGTTGATTTCGGCAGCGGTGTGGAGCAGATCGGATACCGCGCATTTGACGGCTGTACGGCACTGAAATCGATTACGCTTCCCGGCAGCGGGGAGACCGTTGAAGACGAAGCGTTTCGGAACTGCGCAGCCATGACGTCCGCTACGCTGAAACCGGGTGTGAAGAGCATCAACGCAAACGTGTTTCGTAATTGCAAAAAGCTGACGTCCATCAAAATCGGGGACGGCATCGAACACATCGGTGAGAGCGCGTTCCGGGACACCGGATGGTGGGATGCGCAGCCGAAGGGCGTTTTGTATATCGATCATTGTCTGATCGGACGCAAGGATACGTATCCGAAAAACCTTGAGATCCGCGACGGTACAAAGATCATTGCCGATCTGGCGCTTTGGGGCTGCACTGATATGACCTCGGTCGTGATCCCGGACAGTGTGGAATACATCGGCAATGCTGCGTTTGGGCAGTGCAAAGGTCTTACTTCTCTGACGATCCCGTACGGCGTTAAGTGTCTCGGTTATGAAGCGTTCAATCGGTTGGAAAGGATCAAATCGGTCGTAATTCCGGACAGCGTGACGTCCATGGGATATGCGGCGTTCCAGGGCTGTACTGCGTTGGAATCGGTTACACTCCCGAATAATCTGGAAAAGATCGAGGAAAGAGTATTCAATGAGTGCAGCTCGTTGAAATCGATCGTAATTCCGGACAGCGTGACAGAGATTGGAAAGAAGGCGTTTTGCAACTGTACATCGCTGAAATCGATCACGATCCCGGAAACCATCACAAGTATCGGTGAAGAAGCATTTTCCGGCTGCACGGGTCTTACGTCGATCACAGTTCCGTGCGGGCTGGGTCTTGCAGCGTTCAACAACAGCAAGGCGATCAATGCGGTGCATATCACAAAGGGTACCGGCAGGATGTTTGATTACCCGTACTACAGCTATCGGAATACACCGTGGTACAGGACCGAAGCGGACACCGTGACGGTCACGCTGGACGAAGGCATTGAATATATCGGTGAAAAGGCCTTCTATGAATGTGACAAGCTCAGGTCGTTTACGATCCCGAACTCCGTCACTGCCATCGGCGACTATGCGTTTTCCCGCTGCACGAATCTCGGGTCGATCGCGATTCCGGACAGCGTGACGGACCTCGGACGGTATACGTTTGAGGGCTGCACGGGGCTGAAGTCTATAACGCTCGGCAGAGGGTTCACGACGATCAGCCACAAAGTGTTCGGCGGCTGCACAGGACTGACTTCGATCGAAATCCCGGATACCGTAACAAGTCTCAGCGGATTCAACGGCTGTACGGGGCTCACGTCGGTTACGATCCCGGACAGCGTGCGCTACATCGGTCAGTTCGCATTCCTTGGGTGTACGGGGCTGAAATCGGTCACGATCCCGGACAGCGTGACGACCCTCGGTCCGGACGCGTTCGCTGCCTGCACAGCGCTGAAGTCGATCACGATCCCCGACAGCGTCACGACCATGGACAACGGGGTATTCGGCGGCTGTACGTCGCTGAAGTCGATCCGCATTCCGGACGGAGTCACCCGGATCGAACTACAAGCGTTCCATAACTGCACCGCGCTCGAATACATCTTCTTCGGTTCCGGTATGACATACGTCAACGACTGGGCTTTCCAGGGCTGTACGGCGCTGACGGACGTATACTACAACGGGACGGAGGCACAGCGCAACGAAAAATTCCCGGAGTACGCGATGGGATGGGACAATGACGCGCTGAAGAACGCAACGTGGCATTTCATTCTGGAAGACGAGCGTCCGGTCGATGCGTCGATTGCGTTCGGTGAAGGCGTCTTATACAAGGGAACGACGCCGTATGTGATCGCGAACGGCATGGCGCAGACGCCCGAGCTCATCGTAAAGGATGAGAACGGCACGCCGATCGGCCCGCTGTATTATGACGCGGTCTTTTCGGAGAACACGAATGCAGGCACGGCGTATGTCGATGTGACCCTCAAGAACGGATATACCGGCACGGCGCAGGCATGGTTCAAGATCTATCTGCCCGCGACGACGTGGACCAAGGTCGAGAACGTAAAGGACGGCATTCTGATCCAGTGGACGCCGGTCGAGGGCGCCGCGGGCTACGTGATCTATCGCCGCGCGTGGAGCACCACGACCAACGGCTGGACCCGGTTCGAACGCTGGTGGAACGTCACCGGAACCTCATGGATCGACGGTACGGACAACCACCCGGTCTATGCGGGCACACGCTATCAGTACGGCGTCAAGGCATACTTCGCACGCCGTACGGATCCGGTTTCCGGTGCGGAGATCGGAGGCAACGTCAACGAACCGTCCGGCAACTACAACCTCGGCGAGGTCGGTCCGCTGAAGACCACGGTCCGCATCTCCACCCGCGTGCTTGAGAGCGTCACGCCGGGCAAGCAGCAGATGACGGTCAAGTGGACGCCGACCAAATACTTTACCGGCATTCGTGTCCAGTACGCAAGGGATCCGTACTTTACTGTGGATTGCAAGGAAGATCTGGTCGCGTTCAAACTTGACGCAAACGGCGACGCGGTGAGCCCGGTTCCGAGCGAAGACGTCATCAAAGGCTTGTACCCCGGCTTGACCTTCTATGTACGCGTCTGCTCGTATCACATCTTCGAGGGTACGACCTATTACGGCGAGTGGTCGAACGTGTTGAGCTGCAAGGTGAAATAAAGGGTAAAACACAAGCGGGAAAGGGAGGACCTTTCCCGCTTTTCTGTGCGTCGGACGGAGCGGCGCGCGTTGACAGTGGCAGGCGCCTGTGGTAGAATCAAAGGGACATCAACGAGGGGATCGGGACGTGAAGATCGGGGAAATCGGAAACAGAAATCGGCGCTGGCTGCTTTGGACGGGATTGCTGTCCCTTGCGTCGGCGCTCATCGTTTTTGTGCCCGCGATCATAAAGGATAAGGGCTTTTTTGTGATCGTCGACGATTTCAACTCACAGCAGCTGACCTTCGCGACGGCGGTGCGCTATGCGCTGTACGCAAAACCGCTCGGCGAGTGGTTCTGGGGGATCGACCTCGGCACGTCGCTTGTCAACACGTTCTCGTTCTACAACCTCGGCAGTCCGTTCTTCTGGATCACGCTGCTCTTTCCCAAAATCCAAATCCCGTATCTGTTCGGCTGGATCTATATTTTGAAATACGTCGCCGCCGCGCTGATCGCGCATCTGTACCTCCGGCGGTTTTTGAAGGACGAACGGTACGCGGTGATCGGCGCGCTTCTGTACGCGTTTTCCGGTTTTCAGTCAACCAACCTGATGTTCTTCCATTTCCACGAGGTGGTCGCGTTCTTCCCGCTGCTGCTTCTGGGATTGGAAAAGGTCATGGAGGATAAAAAATACCGTCCGTTCTTCATCTTCACGGTATTTCTGAACTGTCTTGTCAATTATTTCTTCTTTGTCGGCGAGGTCATTTTTCTGATCCCGTATTTTCTGGTGCGCTTCCGCGGGCGGTCGCTGAAAGCGCTTTTCAGCGCGGCGCTTGCACGCCTTCTCGACGGCGTGCTCGGCGTCGGCATGGCGTGCGTGCTGTTCCTGCCGTCCGTATTGTATGTGTTTGACAGCGCGCGAAGCGACTTTTCGCTGACGGCGGGGAACCTGTTTTATCGGTTTAAGGACGTGCTTCTGATCCTGAAAGGGCTCCTTCTGCCCGGTGACCTGATGAACGACGGAAGCGCATTGTCCGCGGTGAACTACGGCTCGACTGCGGCGTACGTGCCGCTGTTCGGGCTGTCGTTCGTCTTTGCGTATCTGATGAAGCAAAAGAGTTGGCTGCGCGTGCTTCTGTTCGGCGGGCTGTTTGTCTGCTTCTTCCCGTGCCTGCAGTCCGCGTTCTATCTGTTTGCGGACGTATATCAGCGCTGGTGGTATATGCTCGTGCTGCTGTTCGTGCTTGCGACGGTCAAGGTGCTCGAGGAGCCGGAGCAGTACCCGGTCGGGCTCGGTGTGTGCCTGCACGGCGCGATCGTCGCCGCGCTGTATCTTGCCGTTCGTTTTCTGTGCAGGGACGAATCGGGAAATCCTTACGTGTTCCATAAAGTGCGGCTTTTGCTCGGCACGCTCGCCGCCGCCGGATCGCCGCTGCTTGTATGGGGGCTGATGAAGCTGCGCCTGCTCGGCTGGAAACGGCTTGCGATCCTGGCGACGGTATTCTGCTGCGCGTCGACCGCGCTGACCCTGCACGCCTATCGCAAACTGAATACGAACAACACCTTCCGGCGGGAACACTTCGAGGTCGGACAACGGATGGAAGCGATCGACGAACAGTACCGCTATCGAGCAAGCGGCATCTTAATGACGACCAACGGCAAGTCTGCGGCGTATCTCGGGTTCTGCTCCACGCTGGAGAATTCGAGCTATGCGTTTAACGATCTCTTCGGCATCCGGCTGCCGAACCGGACAAGCGGACGGTCCGGCATCAAAGGGCTTCCGGCGCTTTTGGGCGCAAAGTACCGCATCGCGGTATATCCCACCGAGGAGGATGAGATCGTCAGACGCATTGAATACGACGGAACGGTCTATAACGTGGTGGCATGTCCGGACGCCTGTCCGATCGGCTTTGCGCTCGACCGGTATCTGACGACCGATCGGCTTATGTCCCTGCCGGTTGACGAACGCGCATGCGCGCTGATGCACGCGTTCGTGATCGAACCGGAGCAGCTCCCGGAGGTGACGCCGCTTGCGGAGCCGCTCGATCCGGACATGATCGACCCGAGCGCTTTGGACGAAGCGATCGAACGGTGCAGGGAGAACGCCGTGTTCGACTTCCATCGGGACAATACGGGCTTTTGCTGCCGCACCGCCTATGAAACGGACCGCTTCGTATACTTCTCGGTACCGTATGATAAAGGTTGGCACGCGACGATCGACGGCGATTCCGCAAAGATCCTCTGCTCCGGCGGCATGATGCTGCTGCGCGTGCCTGCGGGCGAACACGCCGTGCGGTTTATCTACCATACGCCGGGACTCCGCCCGGGCGCGATCGCTGCGGGCGTCTCATGGCTCGCGTTCATCGGCCTTTGCGTTTTAACCAGCGTCACCCGGAAACGCGTTCAAGCGGAACGCGAATGCGATTGAGATCGGCGATCCGACAACGTATCGGACGACGCCGAAAGGACTGTAATCGAACAGGACCTATGACGTGCGCATCCGTTCCTATCATGAGTTCGAAGACATGACCTGCTTCGGCGAGCGGTCGAACGTATTGAACGGCAAGGTAAAATAACGACACAAACGCAGGCGGGAGGGCAGAACCCCTCCCGCTTTTGCTGTCTGATGGGGCGTGCGCGCCGGCTGCAGGCACAGTTTTCATAGACGCGCCGCAGGCGAACCGGACGGGAAAACATCCTTCCGGCTTTTCGATTTTCTGTTGAACACACACGTTTTATTTGCTATACTATTGCTTGCGGGGTACCGCGTATCTCTGTTCTGTGTATCCGGGAGGGAATCATGAAAAAACTGCTTTCGATTGTACTGAGTTTCTTAATGGTCGCAGTGCTGCTGCCGATCGATCTGCATACGGCAAAAGCGGATGACTATTCAGGCAAATGCGGAGATCATTTGTCGTGGGTTTTCGATCCAGATACCGGCACGCTGAGAATAAGCGGGGTAGGTCCTATGTACGACTATTCCATTCCGGATGATCAGCCCTGGAGCAGTTACCGAGAAGCGATTCTCAATATCTCGCTGCCGGATGGATTATCAAGAGTCGGGCAAGATGCTTTTTGGAACTGCATCAATCTGACGTCCATTACAATTCCGGATTCGGTACAGATTATCGGAAGTTACGCTTTTTGCGGTTGTTCCAGTTTGGCACAAATTGTACTCCCTGATCACATGGAAGATATAGGCAGTGGTGCGTTTTGCAATTGTGTTTCTATCACCGCGTTCTCATTCCCTGAAGGTATCCGAGCTGCTCGAAAGAGCGTCTTGAATGGTGCAACCGCTTTAGCTTCTGTGAGCTTTTCGAGCACTGTGACATATATTGAGTCGCAAGCATTCGAAGATTGCACGAGTTTATTTGCGATAACAATTCCCGACACGGTAACAGGAATCGATTATAGCGCTTTTTACGGGTGTGCGGGACTGACGTCAATCAAGATCCCGGACAGTGTGACCTTCATCGGCAATCAGGCGTTTGCCGGCTGCACGAGTCTGACGTCATTTGCGGTTCCTGCAAATACCACCGTGATTCCGTACGGCTTGTTGTCCGGATGCAGAGATCTGATCTCTTTTTCAATGCACGCCTCTGTCACCGAAATCGGAAGCGACGCGTTTTCTGACTGCACAGGACTGACAACGATCAATATCCCAGATTCCGTACAGATTATCGGAAGAAACGCTTTTTCAGGATGCACAGGACTTCAAACAATTGTATTGCCGAACGGAATAGAAACGATTCAGAAGTGTACTTTTGAAAACTGCACGGCGCTGACGCATGTTGGAATACCGGATTCGGTTGTAAGAATTGAGGATGAAGCTTTCCGTGGCTGTACTTCTCTCGTTGATATTACTTTGCCGGAAGGGATCTGTTTTGTCGGAGAAGACGTATTCTACGATACCGGGTATTGGAATTCATTTGATAAAGCAGTGATTTATCTTGGCAATGTTCTTTTGGGCTATGTCGGTTATTCCCCGGAGACATTCATCTCTGCTTCAATGCGTGAAGGCACGCGTGTGGTTGCCGGAGGTGCATTTGAGAACTGTACACAGATTGATCAGATCATCTTTCCCGATACCGTTGTCGGGATCGGCGCAAACGCATACAGAAACTGTACGGGAGTCGAGAGAATTGCAATATCGGACAGTACATTGTATATCGGAGAAGGTGCATTCTATAATTGTACAGCACTTGATTCTTTGACAATCCCTTGCAGTGCGCAAATCGGGAACAATGTCTTTGCCGGCTGCAGTAATCTTTCAACGGTGAATATAACAGCAGGTACAGGCACATGGGAAAACGCCGATGGTGCATGGCTTCCTTCAGACGTATCGTTTGCGGTGAAAATTGAGCACGGAGTTACACGCATCGGGAATAATGCGTTTAACGGATGCAAGGGACTGACCTCTATTATCATCCCGTCTACCGTTTCAAGTATAGGCAGCAATGCGTTTTACGATTGCGAAAGGTTGACCGAACTTTCAATCCCGGAAGGTGTAACCTCTATCGGTGATGCCGCGTTCAGTGGTTGTCTGAGACTGGAAACTGTCAATTTACCTGACGGCATTGAACAATTAGGAGATTCCCTTTTTGCTTATTGCACGTCCCTTTCCCGCGTTGCTATTCCGGAAAGCGTACGATCTATCGGGGAAAAAGCATTCATGGGCTGTGGGAGCCTTGAATCCATTACAATACCGGACGGTATTACAAGTATCAGCAATCGTACGTTCTCAGACTGCGTGAATCTGAGGGAACTTTCTCTGCCGGACAGTGTCAGATATATCGGCTTTTCAGCATTTGGTAATTGCAGAAAGCTGTGGAATTTTGAATTGCCGGATCAGTTGGACTCGATTTATGACTGCGCATTCGAAGAGTGCATATCGATCACCGGACTGGTTATACCGCAAAGTACGCAATATGTTGGCACAAACGCGTTTTGGGGCTGCACATCGCTGACCGAAGTTTCAATACCATCGTCCATTCTGATCGATTCCGCCGCATTTATGGATTGTACGAGTCTGTCCGATATTCGGATCGGGGAACAGGTCAGTGTCGGCATTTCAGCATTTGAGAACACGGCCTATTGGAACAGACAGAGCGACGGTCTGGTTTATCTGGATTACATTCTGCTCGGTTACAAAGGCAAGTGCACGGAAACATCGATTATCGTAGCTGAGAGCACGCGAAGCATCGCTGCAGGCGCATTTGACTCGTGCAGTACATTGGAAGAAGTATGCTTACCAAACGGGATTACTTCGATCCGAGAGAGAACATTTTCGCAGTGTTCCGGTTTAACCTCCATCGAGATACCGGAAAGTGTAGAAAAGATTGGCTCATATGCGTTTTATAATTGTTCCGGATTGCTTACGGTAACGTTCTGCGGAAGCGAACCGGAAATCAGAGAAGTAGCAAGAGACGCATTCCTTAAATGTTCAAGCTTAACAGACGTATACTACGGCGGCTTGGAAGAGCAGTGTCGGATCAATGATCAGTATCCTTATAATACGTGCGAAACACTGTTATACTGCAGCTGGCACTATCAAACTGCATCTGCTGCATCCGGTCAGTGCGGCGACGACCTCTACTGGTCGTTTGACGAAGATACCGGTATACTGACCATTACCGGCAGCGGAGATATGGACGGATATTCCTGGTCAACCACGCCTTGGATAGCATACCGTGCGCAAATTACAGCGGTGATTCTTCCCGATGGTTTGACAAGTATTGGCTCTTATGCGTTTTCCGGCTGCGATAGGCTTAGTGAGATCGCGATTCCGGACGGTGTGACAAACATCAGCGATTATGCGTTTTTTCGCTGCACAGGACTTACGGAACTCACGATTCCGGATAGCGTGACGACAATAGGAATTGAGGCGTTCTGTGGATGCGAGGGACTGAGGGAGATTACTGTCTTAGCAAACAATATGGCATATAGTTCTGTTGACGGAGTGTTGTTCAATAATGATCAAACAGTATTAATTGTTTATCCGAACGGCAAAAACGGAACGAGTTATATAATCCCGGACGGTGTGACAAACATCAGCGATTATGCGTTTTTTCGCTGCACAGGACTTACGGAACTCACGATTCCGGATAGCGTGACGACAATAGGAATTGAGGCGTTCTGTGGATGCGAGGGACTTACGACACTTGAGATCCCGGACAGCGTGACGTCGATCGACACCGCGGCTTTCTGCGATTGCAGGGGCTTAACAAACATCAAGATCTCAAACGGATTGACGGTGATCAATTGCGGCGTATTTGACAGCTGTACAAACCTGCCGTCGATCACGATCCCGGGCAGCGTAACGACTGTCGGCAACAGTGCGTTCGGGTTTTGTACAAGCATGACGTCTGTCACAATTCCGGTCAGTGTTGAAAGAATCGAAAGAGGCGCTTTTGAGGAGTGCTCCGCGCTTTCCGACGTCTATTACGGCGGAACAGAAGCAGAAAAAGGAATGATGGATATTGACGATATGAATGAAGCACTCCTAAACGCCGAGTGGCACTGCAAGCAAACCTCTGGTCAATGTGGTGATAATCTCTATTGGTCGGTTGACGGGGGCACGCTGACAATCACCGGCAGCGGGGAGATGTGGGCGTTTGAACAGCACGACGATGTTCCGTGGAGAGCGTTTGAATGGATCTCGTCTATAGAGTTTCCGGATGGACTGTTGAATATTTCCAATTATTCGTTTGTGTATCTACTGGGATTGCATTCGGTCACGATTCCCGACAGCGTGCTGCGAATTGGAGACTATGCATTTCCGGAATGCACAGAGATGCATTCTCTGACCCTGGGAAACCATGTGGAAAGCATCGGAAGATTCGCGTTTGATGGGTGTGAAAGTTTGACGGAGATCGTGTTGCCGGAAACGCTGAAAAGTATCGGATGGGGCGCGTTTGAAGTATGCAAAAGCTTGCGGGAGATAACAATTCCGGACGGTGTGATGAAAATTGAGCCGTGGACGTTCAACCACTGTTTAGCGATGGAAACCGTCACGCTTCCCCGCAGCATTACAGAAATCGGTGAAAACGCATTCCTGTGTGATGAAAATATAACGGACGTCTACTATGGGGGCTCTTTGACGCAGAGCAAACAAATCAGTATTGCAGACGGGAACGAATGTCTCTTAAACGCGATATGGCATTATACCGAAACTTCCGGTCAGTGTGGCGACGGCGTTTACTGGGGCTTTGACGAAGATACCGGCACGCTGACGATCTCCGGAACCGGAGAAATGGACGATGTCCTCGGCTGGGAGCCTCTGAAAGACGACATTCGCAGGGTTGTTGTCGGTGATGGCGTTACCAATATTTTGGGCAGCGCGTTCAGCGAATGCGATAACCTTGTTTCCGCACATATCGGTAGAAGCGTCGCAGAGATCGGGTGGAACCCCTTTGCGTGGTCGCGCAATCTGCAGGAGATCACGGTCGATCCGGACAACGCATCCTTCCGCATTACGGACGGCGTTCTGTTCAGCATGGACGGAACAGCGCTTTATGCATATCCGCCGCAAAGGGACGGCAGAAGCTATGTGATCCCGGACGGCGTAACATGGATCAAAGGAAACGCTTTTTGCGCGGCGGAAAAGCTGACTGATATTACGATCCCGGATAGTGTTACGGTGATCGACGGCTATTCTTTTGCGAGCAGCGGATTGCATACGGTCACAGTTCCTGCAAGTGTAAGGAATGTATGGGGCGGTGCTTTTGCTAACTGTACCGCGTTGAACACGATTGTGATTGAGGGCAGTGAAACCGCATTCGGGTATAACAACGAAGCTGAAGATGATGGGGTATTCAGTAATTGTTGTAATGTTCGCTCTGTCACAATACCATGCAGCTTAACGCCGTACGAGTTTACATTCCGCGGATGTTATTCTCTGGAAGAACTGCATCTGACTGTCGGCACCGGCGAGATCAGTACACGGATGATAGAAGACCTGCTGTTCTGGTATCATTATACAGAATATACCGTTTGGAACGAGGAGACGCAGTCGTGGGAGGAAGGAGAAATACCCGATGCCGGGCCGCTGTCTGTTATCTTGGACGAAGGCATTACCGAGATCCCGGACAACACGTTTGACTGTAATTACTTTGATGAAGATGATTTTGACGGAAACAGCGCAATCGCATCGGTGACGCTTCCCGTAAGTATCAGGAGAATCGGCGCGAACGCCTTTGCGCATTGCGGAAACCTGACGGACGTGTATTACGGCGGTTCGAAAGCGCAAGCGCAAGAGAACATCGTAATGATCGACGGCGGCAACGATTCTCTCCTGAACGCAACATGGCACTACCATCCTGCATCTGCTGCATCCGGTCAGTGCGGCGATAATCTCTACTGGTCGTTTGACGAAGATACCGGTACACTGACCATTACCGGCAGCGGAGATATGGACGGATATTCCTGGTCAACCACGCCTTGGATAGCATACCGTGCGCAAATTACAGCGGTGATTCTTCCCGATGCTTTGACAAGTATCGGCTCTTCTGCGTTTTCCGACTGCGATAGGCTTAGAGAGATCACGATTCCGGACAGTGTGACAAACATCGGAGATAAGGCGTTCTACGGCTGCGATGAGCTGGGGTCGGTTACAATCGGCAGCGGCGTCACAAGCATCGGCGAGTATGCGTTTGGCGGCATGTGTTCTTTTGGGGAAATCACGATCCCGGACAACGTAACAAGCATCGGTAATTCTGTGTTTGAGGGCAACGAGGGGCTGACGTCGGTTATAATCGGTAATGGCGTAACAAGCATCAGCGCATGTGCGTTCCGCGACTGCGCGGGGCTGACATCGGTGACAATCGGCAACGGTGTGACAAGCATCGACCATTCTGCCTTTTGTCGCTGTACTTATCTTAGAGAGGTCACGATCCCGGACAGCGTGAAGAGCATCGAGTATTCCGCGTTTGAGGGCTGCACGGGGCTGAGGTCGGTTACAATCGGCAACGGTGTGACAAGCATCGGCGAAAATGCGTTTCTTAGCTGCACAGGGCTTACGGAACTCACGATTCCGGACAGCGTGACAAGCATCGGCAATAGAGCGTTTGAGGGCTGCACGGGGCTGAGGTCGGTTACAATCGGCAACGGCATAACAACCATCAGCGACGGTGCGTTTGTTCGCTGCACGACGCTTAGTGAGATTACGTTCCCGGACAGCGTAACAAGCATCGGCAACAGTGCGTTTGAAGGCTGCATGGGGCTTAGTGAGATCACGATCCCGGACAGCGTGACAAGCATTGACAATTATGCGTTTGAGTGCTGCACGGGGCTGAGGTCGGTTACAATCGGCAGCGGCGTGACAAGCATCGGCCATTCTGCTTTTTCCTACTGCAGTGGATTGACGTCTGTCACGATCCCGAACAACGTGAAATGTATCGAATACAGCACGTTTGCTGAATGCACAAGCCTTGCGGATGTCTATTATCTGGGGACAGAAGAACAAAAAGAGGAGATTGCGATTGAAGAAGATAATGATTTGCTTTTGCAAGCAACCTGGCACTACATTCCGATCGCGTTCAAGTCACAGGCGCTGACGCTGGAAGGCAGGATTGGCGTGAACTTCTTTATCGATCTGCCGCAGGACGAAGCGATCGAATACGAGGGCGTTTCGTTTACGATCGACAGCATTGACGGCGCGGAGACGTTCGTCCCGTTCACGGGCACGAGTCATCCGAAGAACAGCAGCGGATATTATCAGTTCACGTACTACACAAGAACGATCGAGATGGCGAACACCATCACCGCGACGCTCCGGTACACGCTGAACGGCAAAGCCGGGACGCTTGAGAAGACCTATTCCGTGAAGCAGTACTTTGAGACGTTCGATCAATATATCTCTTTGTTCAATGAAAAGCAGCAGAACATGGTGAAGGCGACGGCGGATCTCGGTCACTATGTGCAGGCGTTCCTCGCCGCACAGAAAGAGTGGACGTTCGGAACGGATTACGCGGAGATGGATAAGCATTACGCCGACTACACCGCGGCGGATATCACCGCGGCGCAGACCGCGCTTGCGCCGTATGCGGTCAATAAGTCGACCGGAACGAACATGCAGAAGATCACGTATTCGCTCGTGCTGGACAGCGATACGGAGCTGCTTGTCTACTTCAAGCCGGCGTCGGGATATACCGGCACGTTTACGTTCACGGTGAACGGGACCCCGATCGCGGAAAACGGCGAAAAGATCAGCGTTGCGCTGCAGTCCGACGGGCGCTACATGGTGTCGATCAAAAACATCGCGGCGCACGAGCTAGGCAATGAATATGTGATCAAAGCCATGAGCGACGGCGACGAAGCGAGCATCACGGTGTCCGCACTGTCGTATGCAAACGCGATGATAACGGGCTATGCAAACAACTCCGAGTGGGCGAACGCGGCGGTCGCGATTTACCGCTACGCAGCGGCGGCGGAAGCGATGAGACATTAAAACCGGCAGAATTGAAAGCGGGAGGACGATCATCCTCCCGCTTTTCGATACGCTACGCGCGGAAATTGCAGCCGCAGTCGGGACAGTAGTAGGTCCGGCGCCAGGGTGAGAACCAGCGCTTGCTGCGCCAGGAATAGCCCTTGCCGGCGATCGCTTTGAGGATCGCGATCCACCAGTCGAACAGGATCAGAATGAGGAGCCCGATGATCCCGCGGACGAAGGTCCAGACCACGTACCAGATCCCGAACAGCACGAGCCAAAGGCAGCCGTGCCGCTTGCTTTCGCTTGTCAGCATCGCGCGCGTGCCGCCGCATCTCGGACATCTGACGTTCAGCGCCATAGAAATCACTTCCTTCCCTGCTGTTGCGATCAGTATGGCAGACCGCCGTGGCGGCTGTCAAACGTTCGATCCCATAAAAATATTTGGAAATTCCGAAAAATAATCGTTGACAGATGCGAATTCTTTCGTTATAATAAACCTTGCGCTAGTTGCGTAGGGGAGCATAGCTCAGCTGGGAGAGCATTTGCCTTACAAGCAAAGGGTCACAGGTTCGAGCCCTGTTGTTCCCACCACAGAATGGCCCGGTAGTTCAGTTGGTTAGAATGCCAGCCTGTCACGCTGGAGGTCAGGGGTTCGAGCCCCCTTCGGGTCGCCAATATGCCTCGGTAGCTCAGTTGGTAGAGCAAGGGACTGAAAATCCCTGTGTCGGTGGTTCAAGTCCACTCTGAGGCACCATCCTGCGGGAATAGCTCATTTGGTAGAGCGCAGCCTTGCCAAGGCTGAGGTGGCGGGTTCGAGCCCCGTTTCCCGCTCCAAAAAATCGGCGGCGAATTGCCGCCTTTTCATACAGAATTCGGCGCCATGGCCAAGCGGTAAGGCACGGGTCTGCAAAACCCTTATCCCCGGTTCGATTCCGGGTGGCGCCTCCAAAACAAAAGCACCCCAAAGCGGGTGCTTTTGTTTTGGAGATGGTACTCCCACGATCGAAGCGGCGCGTCAGCGTCGGTTCGATGAGGGCCGGTTCGGGGGTGAATGAAGCCCCGGTGGGGCTTCAGAGCCGAACCGTGACCGAGCCCGCAGGCGAGAAGCGCCTCCAAAAAATCAGCACTCCATCCGGAGTGCTGATTTTTTGTTGTGCTATTCCCACATTGAGACGGGCGCGAAGCGTCCGGTTCGATGAGGGGCGGTTCGGTGGTGAATGAGGCCACGGTGTGGCTTCAGAGCCGAACCGTGACCGAGCCGCAGCGAGAAGCGCCTCCAAAGAAAGCCCCAAAAACCTCAGTGTTTTGGAGCTTTTTTCTATCTCGTCTTGTGCTCGTTTCGCGTTTTGGGCACAATTTGGGCACAGACCAAAAAAGAAGGAGCCAGTTCATAATCCCGTTTCGACTCATTTTGTTACAACGTTTTGTTTTCACAGAAATAACATTTTGTTTACAACGATGTCGAGCGAAAGTGTGTGAAATATGGTACACTTAAAATATCGATCAAGGAGGAAGAGTATGAAGAATCGAATCCTGGTTGTAGAAGATGACCCCGCCATTTCCGAGGCGATCGCGCTGAATTTGATGCTGTCCGAATATGATACCGTGACATTGGACGACGGTGACAAGGTGATCGCGTATCTTCGCGAGGACCATTTCTTTGACCTTGCGCTGCTGGATGTGATGATCCCTGGACCGGACGGCTTTGCTTTGATGGAGCATCTGCGTCCGTACAACATTCCAGTGCTGTATCTGACCGCTAAGGTCGATCTCGCTTCAAAAATTAAGGGACTGACGATCGGCGCGGAGGACTACATCGTCAAGCCGTTCGAGATGCTGGAGCTTCTCGTCCGCATCGAAAAGATCCTTGCGCGGACCGGAAAGCTGAACAGCGTTCTGCGTTACCGCGATTTGACTGTTGATATGGAAAAACGAACGGTGCAGAAAAGCGGTGAGCAGGTAAAGCTGCAGCCGCTGGAATTCGATCTGCTCGTTAGGTTTCTGAAATTTAAGAACTGCACGCTTTCACGCGATCGATTGTTATCGGAAGTATGGGGCTTTGACTTTGCCGGCGGCACGCGCACGGTCGATATTCACGTAGCACACTTGAGAAAGAAGCTTGGTCCGGAGCTCAATATCGTTTCCGTGATGAAATACGGGTATCGTCTGGAGGACTGAATGCGGCTCATCACAAGGATCCTTCTCTGCGCAAGTGCGCTGATCGTTGCAGCGGTTCTCATAAGCTGCGCGCTGATCCTGCATGCTGTAGATAGGCAGAAACGCGCGGACGCGATCAAAACAGCGGAAACGGACTTTTCGGAAATCTATTACGCGATCTGTAACGTCAATACCGTCATGTCCGATCCGATGCTTTGCGATACCTATATGACGTACAAAGTCAAATCCGCAAGTCATTTGGATCAACTGACGCTGTCTTATGACGGAACATATCTGATCAACAACGTTGGCTTTACACCGGAGCCGTTTCTTTCAGAGACCTCCGAAAACGGTATTTATCATTACGTTATTACGCGCGTAGGCGGTACGCTGTATCTGATGATCGGCACGGACGTGTATTATGGAGACCGAATCTATACGGTTAGTATGGTTCGTTCGCTGCATGAATTGGACGCAGCGATGCGAACTCTGATTCTGCAATGCGTTGGGATCGGCGCCTCGGTTACCGTTCTGTTTCTGCTCCTTGCATGGTTTATTCTGTCCGCATCGTTAAAGCCGATCCGAACATTGCAGTCCGGCGCGCAGTCGATCGCGTCTGGCGATTACGGGACGCGTATCGATATTCACCGGAAAGACGAGATCGGACGGCTTGCGGATGAGTTCAATACAATGGCGGTCGCCGTAGAAAACAGCATATCCGATCTGCGGGAACAGAACGAGCGCAAGCAGCAGTTTATCAACGATTTGAGCCATGAAATGAAAACGCCTGTGACGTCGCTTCTCTTGAACAGCGAAACGCTGCTCACGCGCACCGTATCGGATGCGGATCGCGAGCGCGCTTTGTCCCGTATCCATGAGCAGGCAAAATGGATCGAACGGCTTTCACGAAAGCTGATGCAGCTTGTCGTACTGTCCGATCAGATCGAGCTTGTCCTCTCCCCTGTCGCTCCGTTATTTGATTCGGTTTGTGAAACTGTTTCCGATTCACTCGATCGCGCGGGCGTTACGCTTACCGTCGAATGTAAAGATGAGACGTTTTTAATGGACGCCGATCTGATGCGTTCCGCGCTTGTGAACCTGATCGAGAACGCGATCAAGGCGTCGGAAAGCGGCAGTACGGTTGAGCTGATCGCAAGAAACAACGAGATCCTTGTCCGAGATCACGGCAAGGGCATCCCGAAAGATGAGATCGCGAGGGTCACGGAACCGTTCTATATGGTCGACCGATCGCGCTCGAAAAAGCTCGGCGGCAGCGGGCTCGGACTTGCGCTTGTCAAACGGATCGCCGAAGCGCATCATGCAGAGCTTGCCATCGAAAGCGAACTGAACAAAGGTACGTCAATCTTTTTCCGCTTTTCGGACGCAGTTTGATAACAGCTTGGTAACAGGTTGGAAACGACTTTGATTGCAGGATACGGTATGCTGTGGGCAAACAGAAAGGAGAAACAGCCATGAAAAAACTATTACCCTTGGTTCTCGCAATTTGTTTGCTCATCGCCTGTCAGCCGACGCCGAGTGAACCGGTCGTGGTGCAGAAGGATACGGAACGATTGGTCGATACCGTCCTTGCGCAGCAGCCGTCCGACGGTCCGAAAGAGGATGTGCCGATCACGGCTGCACCGATTGAGCCGATCACGGAACGATTTACTTTTGATTACACAAGCGAAAACGGTTTTCTGCACATCACGGCAGACGCAGACATCAGCGTGCCAAAAACCGGGAAGATCCCGATGACATATGTTAGGGCGCATTATTTCTCGGATGAATTCGCAAAAAAGGTGTTTGATTATGTGTATCAAGGTAATCCGGTATATGTAAACACACATGGACCGAAAACAAAAGCCGTGATTGCAAACGAGCTTGCGTACTATCAGCAAATCGCCAATGAGGGAACATGGGAAGAAAACGGTTTTGTGGATGCGCAGGAGGTCGACGAGATCATCGAGCAGCTGAAAGAGCTCTACCCGAATGCGCCTGAGACGCCTGCTTCGGAGCCGGTGCTTTCCGACGGGTCTATGACGGTGGAAAGCTACTACGGCAGCGATACGTATAAGCTGGAGATCGACGACGAAATCGGTTACATAGAGGTCTACCGATCGGAATCGTCCGGCAAAGACCATACGCCGCAAAACTCCGGTATGGCTTATTTCAGAGGGGCATTCGACACACGCATCGGTTATGAAGAAAGCAGCAGCGAAGGGCTGCGCGCGTTTCAGCATTGGTATTCCGAGTATGATTCCTATCGGATCGACACGGCAGACGATACGAAAGAATACGGGCAGACCTATTCCCCAAAAGAAGCTGCTGAACTCGGGCTGCAATTTTTCCGTGATCTGGGCGTAACGGATATTGCACCGCGAGATATGTGCTATCTATACGTTGCGCATCCGAACGGCGCCGCGAAGTCGTTGTATCTGATCGAATATGTACGTATCGTTGAAGGAATACCGGTCGCTTTCATCCCTACAGTGCAGGCATATCCCTATAAGGATTCAACAGAGCTTCCGTGGGCGTACGAACAGATTCATGCGTTTGTGGATGACGAAGGCATTGAATCGGTCGGTTGGCATAATCCGATCGATGTGACCGGAATTGTTTCCGATCAGGTCAACGTCATATCCTTTGAAGAGGCGTCCACCATTTTCAAATCCATGTGCGGCGTCGTCTATGAGCCGCAAACGGTAACATCATTCGATGCGGACTGTTATCTCGACGTGAAGGTTGAACATGTGGAACTGAACCTCATCCGCATCCGCGAACAGAATGCGGAAATGCTGAAAACCGGATTGTATGTGCCTGCATGGATCTTTTACGGCAAGGAGGTTGCGCAGTATAACGAACGCGGCGAACCCGATTTTGACAAACCGTTTTCGAAGATCCTGTTAGCCGTCAACGCCGTTGACGGAAGCATCATCGATCTGCATAAGGGATACTGAGGTGCAGGGCATGAACAGAAAGCTTGTATTATTACTTGCATTTGCCATGTTTGTTGCCTGCCAGCCGACGCCGGACGAGCCGGTCGTTGTGCAGAAGGATACGGAACGATTGGTCGATACCGTTGTAAGCCAGAGTACGGAGCATACCGACAGTATCGACCCAACATCCGCGGACTCCGGCTTTGTGAAATCCGACAAGCACTATACCTATGATTACGCGAGCGACAACGGACGGTTGACGATCCATGCCGACGCGGACGTGTATCTTCCTGCGCGCGGCGCCATCTCGATGGCAAGGGTCAGGCAGGAGAACTTCACAGATGAATTCATGAAAAAGGCGTTCGATCTGCATTTTCACGGGCAGACCGCGTATATATCAAATACGAAGACCTATGTTCCGTCCAAAAAAGAAATTGCGCAGGATATTGCATACTACCAGGAGCTTGTCGACACCGGACGCACGGACGAAAAGCTGATGGATGAAGACGAAGCGCTGGCATATATTGAAGAATTGAAGGAGCAGTTCAAGGACGCACCAGATGAAGCGTATACCATTGACCCGCCGATCGCCGACGGATCCGCCGTCACAAGAGAAGTCTTCAACGGTCTCGATACAATAGTCTCAAAAGAGATGTCGGCTTGTAACGATACCGGCTACTTGCAGATATCCAGTGTCTCAACGCAAGACGGTATACCGTTGTACGGATTCTATACATATACAAAAGGAACACCGGATACCTGGATCAGCTACAGCGGCTCCGAACAGGGCTATACCCTGTCGGGCTGGTATCAGCCATACACGAATGAAAAGCTTCTTACAGAGGACACATCATGCACTTACGGTCAAGCTTTCTCTCCCGCCGACGCCGTTTCGCACTGCAAAGCTTATATGGAAGCGCTCGGCGTGAAAGATATCCTTCCGTGGCGGGAGTGCGATGCGTATATCGCAAAAAGCGATGATACTGTAAAAGTCATGTATGTGATTCATTTTGTTCGGGCAGCAGCCGGATCCCCCACTGCTTATGTTTCTGTTCTTCAGGGAGAAACCGGGTATGATAAATTTGAGATCCCCTGGCCGTATGAAACCATTGAGTTCTATATCGACGATACAGGGATTCGGATGTGTTCTTGGCATCATCGTGTTGAGCCGACCGAGATCATCTCCACAGACGTGCAGACGATTCCATACGAGGAAGCCATCCGAATATTTGAAAACATGTCGAAGATCACGTATGAGCCAAGAAGCAAATCCGGAGAAACTATCATTTACTACGATCTATATGTGAATCAGATCGAGCTTTCCATGCTGCGCATTCGGGAGCAGAACAGCACAGAAAAAACAGGGCTGTACGTACCGACATGGGTGTTTTACGGGAAACGTGTCAAGCAGTATAACGGGCACGTGGATATTTCGCCGGACAGCTATCAGGACGTGATCCTGTTCGCAATTAACGCGGTCGACAGCAGTATCATTGATCTGGAAAAGGGGTACTGATCTGTCATACGCTATGGTAAAATTCAATCAGCCGCAGGGAAATCCCGGCGGCTGTTTTGTTCCGATTGTTTTCACAGAAATTACATTTTGATTACATCCCCGTATGCCGGAAGTGTGCGAAATATGGTACACTTTAGGCAATGACTCGAAGGAGAATGCTATGAAAAACAGGATTCTTGTGGTGGAGGACGATGCGGCGATCCGCGACGCGGTGCTTTTGAACCTGCAGTTTGCGGATTATGACGCCGTTGCGTTCGACGACGGCAGAAAGGCGGCGGACGCGCTGGAAGCCGATCACGCTTATGACCTTGCGCTGCTGGACATCATGCTGCCCGGTATGGACGGGTTCGAGCTGTTCGGGATCATGGAGCGATTCGGCATCCCTGTCATCTACATGACCGCAAAGACCGACTCCGCATCCGAGATCAAGGGGTTAAGGGACGGCGCGGAGGATTATATCGTAAAGCCCTTTGACCCGCTGACGCTGATGGTGCGCATCGAAAAAGTGCTGAAGCGCGTCGGCAAGTGGAACGCCGTCTACCGTGTCAAGGATATCGTTGTCAACACGGAAACGCATACGGTCACGAAGGACGGCAAGCCGATCGAGCTGCAGCCGCTCGAATTCGACGTGCTTGTCGCGCTTTTGCGGCACAAGAACATGACCGTTTCCCGCGAACGGCTTTTGAACGAGGTGTGGGGATTCGACTATCTCGGCGAAACGCGCATGGTGGACGTCAAAATCTCAGCGCTGCGAAAAAAGCTCGATCTGGAGGACGCGATTCGCTCCATCCATAAGCTCGGCTACCGGCTGGAGGATCGGTAAATGAAACTGAGTAACCGTATTACGCTGCTTGTCTCAATCGTTCTGACCGTCGTCATCCTTGCCGTGTCGCTGTCGCTGCTGCTGTTTGCAAAGAATACGATCCTGTCGCTGTCGGTTGAGCAGGTGCAGCGGAAACAGCAGACCCTGCGCACCTCATTTTCCGAGATGGCGAACTATTATGCGGCAAACAGCGATTCCGATGCCGTACATGCCTCGCTGGTCCGCTACTGCTTCACGCGCTTTGCCGATCAGACCTCCGTACTGATGCAGGATGGCGAAGCTGTCGTTTCGAGTGTGACCATCGATCCGTCGGCATATGTGCAGCAAAGCGATGACTACGGCGAAGCAGAGCCGGTTGCTGTCACGGTACAGGGGCGACGGCTTCTGATCGCGGGAAGCAGCACGTCGGTCGGAAGAAAAACCTATGATGTGTACGTGGTAGAGGACGTCTCAGACGTTTACAACCGCATTTCTCGCATGACGTGGATCTTTGCGGGCGTCAGCATCGCTGCGATCGCGCTCGGCGCGGTGGTGGTTATGCTGCTGGTGCGGCGCAGCACCAAACCGATCACTGCACTTTCCGAAACTGCGCGCGAGATCGCCGACGGCGCGTATGAAAAGCGCGTCAAGGTGCGAACAAAAGACGAGATCGGAACGCTCGGCGAGGATTTCAACCGCATGGCGGACGCGGTGGAAACGAAGATCTCGGAGCTTTCCGAGCGCAACGAACGGCAGCGCCTGTTTATCGGCGGCGTCACGCATGAATTCAAAACGCCCATGACCGGATTGATCCTCCACGCCGGTCTTTTACGCCGCGCGAACCTTTCCGAGGACGAGCGCGACGCATCGCTTGCACATATCGAGGCGCAAACGCAGTGGCTCGAGCGGCTGACGCAGAACCTCTTGAAGCTTACGACCTCCGACGAGGAGATCGAATTGCAAAGCGTCAATATTCCGGAATTACTGGACGCCGTCAAAGAAGGCGTTAAAGCGAAACTCAACGAGCGCGGTGCAGCGCTTTGTGTGCAATGTGAAACGGATACGCTTGTTCTGAATCCCGATCTGATGCACTCGCTCCTTAACAATCTGATCGTCAATGCGGCGAACGCCTACGATGCGGACGCGCCCGAAAAGCCGATTCTGCTGACCGTAACGGGAAAGACCTTCTCGGTGTCCGATCGCGGCAGAGGGATCCCGAAGGAAGCGATCGACCGTATCTTCGAGCCGTTCTTCCGCGTGGACAAGAGCCGCAGCAAAAAGCAGGGCGGCAGCGGCTTGGGACTTGCGCTTGTCAAAGCGATCGCCGACGCACACGGCGCGATAATTACCGTCGACAGCGAACTCGGCAAAGGTACGACGGTTTCGGTGACGCTGCCGTAAGACTCGAAAGGGTGCGGCTTCCCCTTGAGGGGAAGCTGGCAGCGTTAGCTGACTGATGAGGTGGTCACGCGAAAAGCGACAAGCTTTTGCGGATCGGACGAACGCAGGGCGTTCGTTGTCCTTTTCACCTCATTCGTCGCCTTCAGCGACACCTTCCCCTCAAGGGGAAGGCAGGGTGTTCGTCCGTATAACGCATTTTCATTACAGTTTCATTACAGTTTGATGATGTCTTTCCTGTTGCCCTTCGGTATGCTTGATGCAGAAACCCGAAAAAGGAGTGATTTCATGAAAAAGCATATTTGTATCATTCTGCTTGCAGCGCTTCTTTTGCTCTGCGCCTGCCAGTCGACGCCGGAGGAGCCGATGGTTCTGCAGAAGGATCAGGATTTGATGATCCAAAAGGGCGAAGCGACGCTTGCACCAGAAGAAACGTATACGCCGCCGGAGGTTCCGGAGCGGTATCAATATGACTATCAGGAAGGCACGCTGACCGTGCACGTCGACGCAAAGGTCAGCGTGCCGAATGTGCCGCTGCCGATGGCAAGGATGCGCGCGCAGGGGTTCGATCAGGACGCCGTGCGGCGGCTTCTGAAATACCTTGCGAACGGCGAAACGATGATCACAAACTGCACACACACGGTCGCGACCAAGGAGCAGATCGGCGCCGACCTCGAACAGGCAATGCAGATGCTGGAGGACGAAAGCTACAAGGACGCCGACATCACCGAGGAGGAATGGAAGGCGTATATCGCCGATCTTCAGGAGCAGTACAGAAAAGCGCCGTTTGAAGCGGACGCAAAGCAGCCGGAGAACGGCGAGACCGACGGCACGTTTTATACGGAGGAATCGTCCGGCATTCAGTACAATTGCCTCGATGCGCATACGGACAGCGCGCTAATCTGGATATGGTCTCCGCTGCATGCGGATTTCGACGCGTCGTTCCGGTATGAGCGCGGCGATATTCCGTATTATACGATGAACGGCGCGGTCGAGCTGTTCCCGGATTCTCCGCAGTCCGAAAAGATCAACATGACCTACGCGGAAGCCATGCAAAAGGTGCAGGAGATCATCGACGCGACGGGCGAACCGCTGACGGTCACGCACGTGTATCTGATCGGCGACCCGATGAACGGCAACGTGGACGGCATTGTGCAGGAAGCGAAGCATTGGGCGTACGCCGTGCAATGTCAGCGCACCTACCGGGGTGTGACGATTGCGGCGGGCGTACCGGGAACGACGCAAACGAACGATCTGTTTGCCCTCGGCTGGGAATACGAGACGATGACGGTCATTTTGGACGACAAGGGCGTCGCGCGCGTGCAGTGGAGGGAGCCGCTGACGGTCACCGAGCTGATCTCAGATTCGTCCAATCTGTTGCCGTTTGAAAAGATCACGGAGATCGCGGAGCGCATGCTGCGCGTGGTCTATCTGCAGTACACGGACGCTTCGCAGGAAGCGGAACAGCGGCGCGAGATCGCGGTCGACATCCGGGACATGAAGCTGGAGCTCATCCGTATCCGCGAGCAGGACAATGCCAATGAAAAGAACGGCGTGCTGGTGCCGGTGTGGGTGTTTTACGGCGATATTGTCGAAACGGATTACTGGGACGGCGAGCCCGACGTGATGTACACAAGCTACGGCTGCGGCGGCGGGTGCGAGTCCCGAGAGGGCGACGAGATCGTGCTCTGCATCAATGCGATCGACGGTTCTGTCATCGACCCGCTGCTCGGATATTGAAGGGAGGACAGGCATATGAAAAAGCACATTTTCATCATTCTGCTTGCAGCGCTTCTTTTGCTCTGCGCCTGTCAGCCGACGCCGGAGACGGAGTTTGTTGTGAACAAGGCGGATCAGCAGCAGATGATCGAAAAAGCGCAGGAAGACGCAGTTTATGCGTCGCCGGAAGCGGAGACGGCCCATACGACCGATGATCCCGAAAAGCAAAGCATCGATTGGGCAGCTCGTCTCGGCGCACCGGAACGCTACACGACGACGCTAAAGAGTACAGGCGGGCATCTTACGGTCGATGTAGACGCAAAGGTGATCCTGCCTGACACGGAACTTCCGATCGCGCATGTTTCGCCGCGCCGTTTTTCGGACGATGACGCGAAACAAATCATCCGTGCGCTCTTCGGCGAGAACCCGAAATGCATCCCCCCGCATTCCGACAACATGTCGAAAGCCATGTATGACCGGCAGATTGCACAATGGAAGGATGATCTGGATCACTGGGAGGAATACGGAAATGTCATATGGGATCGGTACGATACAAAAGCAGATTTTGAAAAAGCTCTGCAGGAGCTGATTCTAAAAGCGTCAGACGCACCGGAAATGCTCGATACTTTCGCGCCGACCTATGAATGGGAGCCGCTTGTCTGGGAGACTGCCTCAGGAAAGAAAACGTACGGGGACCGGGTGATGGATACGATCGTTTTGCGTGAAGATGGTACCCGATCCAGGCTGCATATCTATGACGGCGCAGCAGTGATGCGCAGCAGTATCATCTATAGCAGGGACCTTGACGAAGGGCTTGATTATTGGGACGATGACGCTGCAAAGTGGCCGAACGAAATGACAATCACAGAGGGGGAAGCCCGTACGATCGCAGAAACGACGCTCAAAGAAATGGGATTTGATCATCTGGTCTGCGCATTTTCAAAGACGACGCGTTCCTATCGCAGCGGCATTACACTGGAAGGATTGCCGTACCGCCCCTGCTGGGCATTTGTGTTCACGCCCGCAGTAAACGGCGCGGCGCTGACCTATACATACCGGACGAACGTCGAAAGCACCGAGTACAATCGCTACTGGAATTATGAACGGTGTTACATACTTGTAGATGAACAGGGCATTGCGGCGTTGGAATACTACGACATCTGCAAACCGGATGAGGTCACGGTGGAGGGCGCCGCGCTGCTGCCGTTTGAAAAGATCATCGAGATTTTTGAAAAGATGGTCTTAATCGTGGATAACAACGCGGACAGCTTGAACCGCGATCAAACGTATTCCATTACCTCCGTTCGGCTCGGAATGGTCAGTATTCCGGAACAGAATGGTGAGGGCGGATACATGGTCCCCTGCTGGGACTTTATGGGAGACCCCTTCGCTTTGAGTGAATTCCCGGAATTCTGGCAGAAGATGGGCTGGTCTTTGGATGGGAGCCACTCGTTTTTGACCATCAACGCGATCGACGGCAGCATCATCCGCCGCGAGCAGTGACACCGGAGGATAACAGCCATGAAAAAACATATTTGTATCATTCTGATAGCATCTCTTTTGCTTCTCTGCGCCTGTCAGCCGACGCCGGACGAGCCGGTGGTGGTCGGCAAGGACAATGAAGCGATGATCGAAAAAGCAAAGGAGACGAGCGCACCTGCACCGGCCGGAACCGCTCTTAATGAGCAGCTCGGCTGTCCGGAGGTCTTTTCGGTCTCATTTACGGACGAAACAAAAAAACTCACAGTGACCGGCGAAGCTCCTGTCATTCTGCCGGATACGGAAGGGCTTCCGCTGCTGTTTGTGGAAGCGGACCGGTTTTCGCAGGAAACGGTTTCCGCATTCTTCAACCGGCTCTGCGGGGACGTGACGATGTATGAATACCCTACCGAGACGCCGAAGTACGCGATCCGAGACCAAATGGAACAGAACATGCGGGAGATCGAAGCCCTGCGGGAAAAGGGCGTCCCGGACGACGACGGAGAGCTTGCATGGCGGCTGCGGGACATGGAGAACCTGCAAAAAGCGCTCGTCGACGCGCCGGATGAGGTCGAGCTGATCTCCTCGGACGGCACGCTGCACAAAGCCGAGATGACCTTTCAGGGCAAGCAGCGCGGTACGACGGATGCGTTGAGCGTATTAAGCGAGCCGTTTACCTCCAATGGCGGCAGGCATTTTTCGGTATACAACGACGCCGATTATACGAACGACGGCGTGGACACCTTCGTGGACGAACAGGGAAACGTGCAGGGCTTCAATCCGCAAAGCGGTTCGCGGCTGACCTACGTGCGTGAGGGCGGAGATCTGCTCGGAAGCTACGCAAGCGGGACGCTGATCTGGGAAGTAACGCGCGAGAGCGAAAGCGATGAGCCGGCGGTATTCCCCGATATCACGATCCACGGATGGAACGAGCCGGAAACGCTGCTGCTTTCCGTGACGCCGAAGTCTGCGCGGGAGCAGGCGGAAGCGCTTTTGAAAGAGTGCGGCGTGACCGATATGCGGTTCGATTCGATCGCGCTTTATACCAACCGACAGCCGGTATCTCCGGAATGGCAGGACGCCGAGGAAGCGTATGCATCGTATTCGCCGGAACAGCAGGCGTATTCCGTGCGCTTTTTGCGCGAGGTGAACGGCGTACCCGTGGAGGGCTATTTCGGATCGTCGCAGAGCGTAATCGACGGTGCGGAATACGGACGCGAATGGAGCTATGAAGTGCTGGAAATCGCCGTGGACGACGGCGGGATCCGGTCGGTTGAATGGGTGGGACCGCTGAAGTCTGCTGAGGTCGAGACCGAACGCGCGGCGCTGCTGCCGTTTTCGGAGATTGACGCGATCTTTCGGAAAATGCTCCCGATCAAGTATTTCAGCATCAACAGCGACATTGATTTTTCAATTCGTATCGACCGGGTGCGGCTGTGCCTGTGGCGCATCATCGACAAAGATTCCTATACGCGCGGCATCCTTGCGCCGGTCTGGTGCTTCTATGGGTCGGTCAATTCACGCGAAACCGAACGGCAGCCGCTTCTGATCATCAACGCCGTCGACGGCAGCGTCATCGATCCACAGAACGGGTATTGACCGGGAAAGGAACTTGTCATGAAAAAGCATATTTTGATAATGGTCCTTGCAGCACTGCTGCTTTTCGTCGCCTGTCAGCCCACGCCGGAGAATCCGATCGTTGTCGGGAAGGATCAGACGGAAATGCTCAATAAAGCAAAGGAAACGCTCGCACCGGAAAAACTGGAACAAAGCTTGCGGGAACGGCTGAACGTCCCGGATCGGTATACATATTCTTATCACAAAGGCGACTTGACGATCGACGCAGACGCGGAGATCGTGGTGCCGGATGGAGAACTTCCGATTGTCCGCGTGTTTCCGAGGGAGTTTGATCAGGCGACCGTGACGACGCTTTGGAACGTGCTGATTGGCGACACGCCGATGCAGATTCAGCAGGAAGGAATGACGAAAGCCGAGATCGCGGAGGAACTCGAAGCGATGCTCGCCGCGCTCGACGCAAACGAGCCGCAGGCGTTCGGATTTGAAACCGTCGAGCAATTGGAGAAGCGGATCACCCTGTATCAGAAAAAGTATAACGAGGCGCCGGATGTTTTGGATGGCGAACCGGCGGACGGTACGCTGTATACGGAATCGGAGTATGACAACAGCGGCAACGTCACAGCATCGCATACCTGCGTCCGCGCGCAATCCAAAGAGGCGGGCATCCGTTTCATTGTGAGCAACGGGTATGACAACGATGCGCCGGTCAAAACAATCCTGTATGACGATATCGGGCGGGAGATCGGCTATTCCGTTCGCAGCGTCGAGCGCAGATCGTCCTTTGTGTTCATAAAGGACAATGATCCGCATGTCGGCTGCTATGTGTGGGATGACGAACTGCGGCCTTCGGACGGCATTCCCGAAAAAGCCGCGCATTCGATCGGCATCCTTCCGCAAAATGCGTGGGATACGGCGCAAAAGCTGTTGGAGGATATGGACCTTTCCGACGCGTACCGACCGCAGCGCATCTTTCTGATCACCGACGTCGGTCCGGATAATATCCCGCGCGAGTACGCATACCGCATCGTTTGTACGCATGTTGTAAACGGTGTGCAGACGCTGATGATCGGCAACATCAGCGACGAGGGGGCGGATGACCCATTTGTGCCGTCGTGGCAGTTTGAACGGTTTTATATCGACGTCGGCGATGACGGCGTATATTGCATACAGCATCAAACACCGCTTGCCGTCGGCGAAACGATATTGGCACAGACGAACCTTTTGCCTTTTTCGGAGATACAGGCGATCATCAATAAGATGCTGCCGATCATGTACGAGAACGAAACGGACGATTACGACGGAAAGTCATTTGAGAAGCACATCGACCGCGTGGAACTCGGTCTTTGGCGCGTGCGCGAACAGAATCGAATCGACCGCGGACTGCTGGTTCCCGTTTGGGCGATTTATGCCGTTACCGCGGAAATCGATTCGTACATCAATTTTGCGTGGAGAAGCTATGAACCGATCCTGCTGATCAACGCGGTCGACGGCAGCGTGATCGATCCGCAAAAGGGGTATTGAGCAAACATATGTATTTTATCCCGCATCGAATGGATCGGTGCGGGATTTTTGCAAAAAAGCAAAATGGATGTCACGTATTTGCGATTTCAAACGTCTTTATAGGTAGAAAATGGAAAAGGGAGAGAAACCATGAAACGAATCATTGCTTGTTTTTTGCTGCTTTTAATGACTGCGTGCATATTGTCCGCCGCCGAACCGACCGCCGTGCAGCCGGCGGTCAAGGCGTACGATACCGTCTATTACCGGTCCGGACATGCCTTTTACCGCACGCCGGATGAAAGCGAGTATGCGGGAAGGATCAAAAGCGTCGTCCCTTCCACGGCGCTGCCCGCCGAAAACAATGAAGCGAATATTCCCTGCAAGAACGCGCCCTTCGTCCTTCTGGACGACGGGATCGCACTGCTTCTGAACGGCGAATGGCAGTTTTTCCGACCGGATCAACCTTAAGTCAACATTTTTACAACTCTCTTACAACTCTCTTACAAGTCGATTACAACTCTGTTGCAATTTGTACGCATTTGCATGGTAGCATGAAAACAGAAATCATAAGGAGGCGTAACAAATGAAACGAATCATTGCAATTCTGCTGATGCTCTGCATGCTTGCGGCGTGTCAGCCGACGCCGGATCACGACTATGTGATCAATAAGGGTGATGATGTTGTGGAGCAGAAGCTTTCGGCAACGCCGGTTCCGGCGCAGGCAGAAGATACGGTCTCCGTATCCGAACATGCGGCTAATAATGCGTCAACAACAACCGATCCCGGAAGCGAAACGAAGCCCGGCGCAGCGCTTTTGCCGCAGACCTTCCCGGAACGCTGGGATGCGGATGCGGAGAAGTACAGCGATCATCTTTCGATCGCGGTGCATGCGGATATCGTGCAGAGAGCGGACGGGCTGTATCCGGTTTACCGCACGCGCGGCAGGGAGATTTCCTCAGAGGAAGCGGCAAAGCTTGCGACGGCGCTGTTAAAAAAGCCCACCGAGGTCTTTACGCAGGAGCCGACCAAGGACGATATTAAACAGGAGATGGAGCGATATCTTGAGGAGGCGAACGCAAAACTTGCGTGGCAGGCGGCTGGCAAGCCGAACGACGGCGTCGACCGTGATGAAACGGAACTCACGCAGGAGGAGGTCGACGCACAGCTAAAGGAATATGCGGAGCAGATCGAGAAAGCGCCGGAGAAGCTCGAAACAACGCCGGTTTCGGATTACAACAGCCTGAAGGAGAGACGCACCAACGGCTTTACACTGGAGGACGGAAGCAAGGCGGCGGTTACATGGTGGCAGGATTTTCTGATCATATCGAAGGGATGCAGCAATTTCGGCTATAACTATTACCGCTATTATTACGAAGAAGACAAGCGCTTCGACGAACCGAACGCAAAGATCTGGAAGGACGTCAAAATGGATAAGGCGGAGGCCGAAAAGATTCTGCATGCGGAGATGGAACGGCTCGGCTTTACGGACTTTGCGGTAAAGAGCGCGGTCGAATCGAACCTGCTGGACAGCGTGGGCAGCAAGATGCACTATGTTACCGGCGGCTGGACGTTTAAGCTGATCCGCGATTACGGCGGCTATCCTTCGACAAACATTCCGTATGCGCCGGTGTCATATATGAAGGAAGGAGATAACAGCGGATACCTCGTGAATGAACCGATTCGTGATGAAGAGCTGGAGGTTTTGATCGACGAAAACGGCATTCAGTACTTCGGTTATTCGGCGCCGAAGTCCGTTCTGGAATGCGTCAACGAAAGCGTGGAACTGCTTCCGTTTGACGATGTGAAGCGCATTGCGTTAAACGCCGTTTCCGTCAGCTTCCCGTTTGAAGATTGGGGCGATCGGCAGATCGACCTTGAAATCTATGAAATGCTGCTGACGACCTATACTCTGCACATCAAAAACTCCGATGAATACTACGAAATGCCCTGCTGGGTCGTGTTCTTTGACGGAGAGTTTGCGACGGAACCGGAGTTCAGAGAACGTGAACGGACCAATGAGGACTTGCAGCACGACGTCGTTATTCTGAACGCCGTCGACGGTTCGATCATCCATCCTGACTGGGGTTATTAAAAAAGAATCAAGCTTGGGGCCGCCGAAAGACCTCTCCCCTCGTTTCGCTTCTCCGGCGAAATGCTCGGCGGCTCCTTTTTTGTGCCTTTCCGTGTTACCGAAAAACGGCGCAGATGCAACAGAAACGTTCCCTCGTACGTCTTTATAGGATAGAGAGGAAGCGGAAGGAAAAAATGCAGTAAACCGATATTTTCTGTCAAGATTTTACAACTCTGTGACAACTTTGTGACGTTTTGGTGACATCTCGCTTCTATAATAGATCTACAGAAGGGTAAAAACGCTGATCATTACAAATCGATTACAGTTCGGCAACAACTTTTTTCCCAAAAACCATTAGGATGAAATCGGAGGAGAAGAAATGAAACGGATCGCGGTTTTGCTTGCAATCATCATGCTGTTTTGTGCCTGTCAGCCCACGCCGGAACAGGACGCGGTGAAACAGAAGGACACGAACGTGCTGATCGATACGGTGAAAAAAGAGGAGCAGAAGGACGAACAGGCGCAGGAGCAGCAGGGCGAAGCCGTATCGACGCCGACACCGGTGAAAATGCAGATGCCGGAACGCTTTCAATGCGATTTTGAGACGAACGACGGGGCGCAGATCACGGGCGACGTACCGATCCGTGTTCTGACGGACGACGCGTTCCCGATGCTGCGCGTCGAACGCCGCAGCGTGACGGATGCAGAACGGCTGACACTTGCACAAAGATTTTTGCACACAGAGAATTTGTATATCTATCAGGATGTACTGGATCGCCGAAGCGTGGAGGATATGATCCGTGGACTGATGGACGAGCCGACCTTTGAGCAATACCGGAAGGACTACGGCATGTCGACGGCGACAGAGGAAGATTATGAAGAATTTATCACGTACCGCAGGGAACAGCGTGCCTACTGGCAGGAATATTTCCGCAATATGCCGGAGGACGGCTCGGCAATGCCGTTTCAGAAATGGGACGGCGCCGCGCCGACCGGGGAAACGACCTTTCTGCATATAGTAACGGAATCCGAGGGCAGAACCAATATCGGATTCCAGCCGAATATTATCGTATTCAGAGACGGCTCGAGCCGTGTGATGGCGTATACCGAACCGCAGAGCGATCGGAAAAAGAATGCGGATGCGTTCGGCTTCAATTTGACCGGAAAGCCCGGCGTCGAGCGGATCGAGCCGGAGGACTACGACGTCATACACGACGGGGCGACGGTCGCCCCGCGGGCAGCGGCGGACGCGGTTTTGCCGATCTTTGACGGCATCGTCGATCTTTGCGTCGACGATATCTATTGGAGCAACAATGCCGACACCGACGGCGACGGCGCGGGGGTCGTCGGGACATACGGCTACCTTGTTCGCCTGACGCCGATCTATGACGGCTCGGCGACGCCGTATATCAATGTCCACGGGATCCATCCGGACAGGGATGAAATAGAATCGGAGTATGCGCCCGAGTGGGATTACGAAAGCGTCATTGCCGCGGTTTCGACGGAGGGCAGACTGCTTTCCCTTTCGTGGTACGGCACGTCGAAGGTGACCGAGACGATCGCGGAATCGACGCCGCTGCTCCCGTTCGATGAAATCATGCGCCTTTTTGAGCAGCAAATGAATCGGCAGCTGTACGGCAGCGGCGCGAAGGTGCAGATCACCGGCGTAAAGCTCGGATTGTTCCGCATCCGCGAGAAGAACAGCATGGAAACGGGTTTGATGGTGCCCGCGTGGATCTTCGGCGGAACGTATTACGGCGCGGACGGCGATCATCGGGAACTCAGCCCGTTACTGGTCATCAATGCCATCGACGGCGGCATTATCGATCCGAAGAAGGGATATTGAGGAGGTTCGCATGAAACGGATACTTGCCCTATTGTTTGCCATGATCTTCCTCTGCGCCTGTGTTCCCACGCCGGAAACCGACGCGGTCAAGCAGAAGGACACGAACGTGTTGATCGACTCCGTGCGTACGGAGAATCAGGAACAGCAGAACGCCGGAACGGAGCTTCCGCCGGTCAGGACGCAGTTTCCGGAGCGTTTTACCTGCGACTTCCATACTTCTATTCAGAATGTACACGTTATTGCGGATGTACCTTTGGAGGTGCTGACTTCCGGTACGTTTCCCATGTTGCGCGTAGAGCATCGATTTCTATCCGACACCGAACGGTTGACGATCGTAAAGCATCTCTTCAAGAGCGATGACCTTTATATTTACGAATATCATCCGACGCGCGAGGCGTTGGAACGCATGATCCGCGAGTTGATGCAGGAGCCGACGCCCGAGGACAAGGCGGAATATATGGCGGACTTCGGCACCGAGGAGGAGTGGCAGGAGATGCTGGAGCACCGCAAGGAAACGCTCGCGCAGTATCAGAAGCAGTACAATGAGATGGACGATGACACGCTCCCGTCGCTTCTGCGTTGGTCGGGAACGGCACCGGTATACAGCGAGGACTTTGAACACAATTCGAATCAGATCCTGATCGTAAACAGCGAATCGATATCCGGATTCTTTGATTATGCAAATATATGGGCAAATGAATGCGACCGCCCAATTGAATACCAAATCGCAAATCGTGACGTTCGTGAAAGCACTTCGGTTTGGTCGTTTGATGATGCCGGTAAGTTTGGAACCGAGCGCATCGATCCATCGGAATACGATACGCCGCATGACGGAGCGAACATCACGCCGAACGACGCGATCCGAATCGTACAGTCTTATTTCGATGGATTCGAACCCTTTGCCGCTTCGGATGTGTATTGGTCGAACAACGCACAGACCGACGGCGACACCAAAGGCATCAATGAGAACACACGATGGGCATATCTCATTCATCTCTCGCCTGTCCGATACGGCGCGATCGGTGTATACTGTGCAGGCAATGCTTCGGACATTTCTGAAGATTCGTACGTGCGCACATGGGATTATGAAACGCTGATGGCGGCGGTAGACGGTGATGGAAACCTGATCTCGCTCGTCTGGCTCGCGCCGCTGAAGGTAACGGACGTGATCGCAGAGTCGACGACGCTGCTGCCGTATGAGGAGATCCAAAAGATTTTTGAAACGCAGATGAATCGCATGTTCTCCTACGATGAAGCGAACGGCGCGACGCTGACTTTGGACAACGTGCAGCTTGGGCTGTTCCGCATTCGTGAAAAGGGCAATATCAATACTGGACTTTTGGTTCCGGTGTGGTTCTTTACCGGTTCTGTTCAGAACGCGGATGCACACAGAGGCGAATACGGTGACGGTTTTGTTTATGACAACCTGAATCCGCTTCTGATCATCAATGCGATCGACGGCAGCATTATTGACCCGATGAAGGGATATTGAGGAGGTTCGCATGAAACGGATACTTGCTCTATTGTTTTCCATGATCTTTCTCTGTGCCTGCGTTCCCACGCCGGACGAGGAGGTCGTGATCCACAAGAACGAGGGCACACTCGAGCAGCAGCTTGCGGTGACGCCGGTTCCGGATTATCAGTCGGAGGACGTTGTGAAGGCGGAAGGCGAACCGGAAGCGGTGACAGCAGAACAGAACACCCTGCGCCTTTCGCTTAACGCCCCGGAACGGATGCAGGAGAACTTCGACGGACAGGCGGTCGGCGGACATCTGTATCTCGAAATGGACGCCGAGGTAGAGATTCCGAACGTTGAAAAGGTCCCGGTCCTGCGCGGACAGGTCGGCTATGAGCCGGAAAAAACGGCGGAACGCATCACAAAGCTCCTTTTGGGCGACGGGCCCTATATCCGTCCCGGACACAGCGAACGGACGTATGCGGAAGTCCATCTGTTGTTCTATCAGAAATGGCTCGAAGCGCTGGATCAAAAGCCGTACGGCCCGGCTGCGGACTACGACGCCATCCGGAACGAAGTACAGCAGCATCTGGACGCCTATGCCGAGAGCTATCGAATGGCGACCGGAGAAAACGACCATCCGAGTCAGCCGTGGACCGGATCCTTTGACGACGCCAAGGAAGCGATCAGCATCAGCAGCGGCGAAAAGGGAATCGGCATGCACAACGGCGACGTCAGTAACTTTACTTACGGCGCAGGCAGCCATCCGTCCTTCGGCGGCTGGATGGATCATCCCAGAGGTCCCCGGAACGAAGAGGAACGGCAATGGCTTCATAACGCTGCGGACTTTGCGAACAGCCTGGGCTACGCCCGCGTGATCCCGCAGTACATCAACGACGCGGACGAGATGACCCGGATGCGATACAGCGTCGAGACCGGGTTTGAAAGCGGGTATAAGGTTTTCTCCCTGCTGCCCGTTTACGAGGGCATTCCGGTTTACCCGTACGTGACCATGTACGGCTCCGACACCGGACGGCAGGCGGCGGGTGTTCCCTTTGCCCGCAATCTGGATCAGGAGGAGATCTTCGGCACGCTGTACAACGGCGAAGTGGTTCAGCTGCAGTGGAACAGTCCGTTTACGGTCACGCGCATTGAGAACGAAAATGTACCGCTGCTTCCGTTCGAACGGATCATGGAGATCTTCAAGCGGCAGGTGTTTATGAGCGTCTATCTCGATGCGGGATACGATATGACGTACAAGGTCACGGGCATCCAGTTCTCCTATATGCGGGTGCAGGTGCCGAATTCCGACGAATATCGGCTGGTGCCGGTATGGGATTTCATAGGCTATGTGGTTTACGACTGGGAGACGACACCCGGTCAGAGGGCGATCAGTCAAGCCTTTTTCAACCATATGTCCATCCTGACGATCAACGCAATCGACGGTAGCGTCATCGACCGGTATCTCGGCTATTGAGACCCGAAAGATAGGATGCGTTTGGTATCTTGGTGAAAGGAAACAGTATGAGACAAATCTCTGGAGACATCAGAAGAGCAATATTCGGGCGATCGTTTCTGATCGCGTACGGCGGCATGGTGCTTTGCCTTTTGATCGGCGCGTTTTCGGATGCGCTTTCCGTGTTCCGCATGGAGGACGGTTATGTGCTCTATGGCTACCACCGCGAGCTTTTGCTGAACGCGCTTTCAAGCGATATCATCTTGTTTGCCGTCCCGATCCTTGCCGCGATTCCCTACACGACCGCGTTTACCGACGACGTGAAATCCGGATACTTAAAGCCCTATCTCACCCGCACAAGCGTCACGCGCTACATCCTCGGAAAAGGGATCGGCGCGGCGGTCTCGGGCGGGCTTGCACTGGTGCTCGGCATCCTCACGGCGCTCGGCATTTTCATGCTTGTGTTCTCGCCGATGGAGGTGTACGGCGAATACGCAGTGGAATCAAGGATTCCGGACATCGTCCTTCGGTGCTTTCTGTTTTTCCTCTCCGGCGCCATGTGGGCAAGCGTGGGCTTACTTTGCTCGTCGCTGACGCAGAACGTGTACCTTGCGTACGCCGCGCCGTTCATCTTCTATTATGTTTTGATCATCCTGCAGGAGCGCTATTTTCGCTCCACCTTCATGCTGAACCCGAAAAACTATCTGACCATGCAGGGAGCGTGGCCCTTGGAGGGCAAGAGCGCGGCGCTGACGCTTCTCATGCTTACGCTGATCCTGCAGCTTGTCTTTTACATGACCGTGCAGACCGAACTTCGCGACGACAAGCGGCAGAAGCACCATTACGGGGCGCAGAACTTCTCGCAAAAGCTGCTTGAGAAGCGCATTGCACAAGCAAAACCGAAAGCGGTGAAACAGCAGAATCCCGTTCTTTATACGCTGTCGCAGGTGTGGGCGGTTGTGCGGTACAACTTCCGCATGTGGCGCGGGAACGTTCGCATCATCCTCACGTTCGCGCTTGCGTTCATCCTGTGCTTTCTGCTTTCCGACAAGGCGGCAAGCTTTGCCTACGACATGGGCACGGCGATGCAGGCGTTCGAGCCGTTCGTATGGACGTTCGGCGACGCAAATTCGGTGCTTCTCATCTCGCTTCTCTTGGTTCTGCTGTTTGCGGATATCCCGTTTCTCGGCGCGGGCGTGCCGTATTATCTCGTCCGCATGAAGCGGTCGACATGGGCGTGGGGACAGCTTGTGTATCTCGTCCTTGCGACGCTCATCTATATGGTGTTCATTCTGATCGCGACAACGCTGATCTGCATGCAAAACAGCTTCGTCGGCAATATGTGGTCGGAAACGGCGGCGATCCTCGGGTATTCAGGCGCAGGCAAGGCGGTCGCGCTTCCTGCGCTTGTCAAGACGCTCGAGATGTCGCGTCCGTACCAATGCGCCATGACGATTTTCCTCCTGATGCTGCTGTACACGCTCGTGCTCGCGCTGCTCATGCTGTTCATGAAGCTCCTCCGCGGCAAGAGCGCGGGCGTGGTTGCGGCATTCGCGTTCTCGCTCTACGGGCTGCTGCTGAATCCGGAGCTCATCAAGCAGATGTTCAATCTCCCGGATGAGCTGATGTACAAGGCAAACGTCGCCGTGGGCTGGCTTTCGCCGCTGAACCAAGCGACGTATCACATGCACAACTTCGGCTACGACCTGCTGCCGCGCTTGTGGCAGACATATTTGATTTTCCTTGTGCTGATCGCGGGGCTGATGTTCGGCATCCTGCGTGCGATCCGCAAGTATAACTTTATGTTCCTCGGTACGGAACAATCATAAAGGAGAAACCTATGAAACGAATCATCATATTTTGTTTGATTTGCGCCCTGCTTCTCGCCTGTGTGCCGACGCCGGAAGAGGAGCCGATTGCACAGAAGGGATCAGATCAGAGGGAAACGATTCCTTTTGCGTCGCTCTCGATTCCGGAGCATATCACTGTGGATGCGAGCGAACTCGGCAGCGCAGCTCTGTTGATCGACGCTGACGTGATCTTGCCGAAAGACGCCTCGTTTGGTGTATCGGAGGTGCATAAAGGACAGTTTGACTGCGAAACGGTCACGGCATTTTTGCAGTATTTCGCGGCGGGTCGCCCGCTGTATCGCTATTGGGAGGACGATAAAGCGGAGGTCTATCAGAAGCTGCTGGATTTTGAAGCGGTCGCGAACGAAGAGGACGAGATGGATATGATGCTGCTCCAATATCTCAGGGAAACGTTTGAGAACGCGCCGCTTGAGGTCGAGCACATTCCGTTTTCTTTGGAAAGTGTAGAACCGAAGGAAACACTCTGCAGTCTGTATGCGGAGGGCAGCGACGGAAAGAGCTTTCTGTCCTACACCGATACGCAGTTGATTTACAATCGGGACAGCACCATAGATGTCACCCCGGAAAGCGGTATCGCACCGGACGATCCGCTGGAACGGCAGACGCCGCGCATCTCCCGCGAGGACGCCGAAAAAGCCGCAGGAGACCTGATCGATGCGCTGCATATTGACCACGTCGGGCTTTTGGCGGATCAGGTCGAGGAATGTGCGTTTTTCCGGCTGAACCGCACCGTGGAGTGGGGATATCGGTTTCTTTTTACCCCGCTGATCGGAAACATCCCCTGCGGTCATTCGGACAGCTGGACGGTGATCGAATCGGTCCCGCCGTCCGTCGGCGCACCGTGGCCCGACGAGTGGATTGAGGTTTATGTCGGACAGGACGGCGTGATGAAATTTGCCTGGTCAAACCCTGCGGTGTATTCGGAACCGGATGCACGGAACGCATTCGTTCCATTCGACAAAATGCTGAAGCTCTTTCAGAATCAGCTTTTGTATATGTATTCGGCACAGGCAACGCAGGTGCAGGGATTGACGGACGCCGACTTTTCGGTCACGGTCGATCGGATCAAACTGATGCGCGGCACGATCCAGAAGAAGGACGATTTTTCGGTCGGTCTGAACGTTCCGCTGTGGGAGGTTCGCTATACCGTAACGTATCGGGGCAAGCGGGCGCAGCCGCAATGTATCTATTTCGACGCAGCGGACGGAACCTATGTGGAACCGCGCGTGACATACAAGGATTTGATGTAGTTTACAGAGCTTTGGAGGGACTATGAAACGACTGCTTGTTATTCTTTTAGCACTTACTTTGCTTCTCGCCTGCGTGCCCACGCCGGAGGAGGAGTACGTTGTCAACAAAGGCGACGATACCGTGGAGCAAAAGCTGAACGAGCCGCAGGGTGCCGCCAACAACAGCGTCGGGCGGCAATCCTTCCCCGACCGCTGGGATGAAGAACCGCTGAAAGAGAGCGAGCACCTTGTCGTTCGCGCACACGCCGACGTTCGCACCAAAGCGGACGGGCTCTACCCTGTCTACCGTACGCGTGAAAGTGAGATCACAGCGGATACCGTTGAGAACATCGCGGTCAAATTCTTGGATAAGCCGACGTCGTCCTCGGAATCGCTGATGACCAAGAAGGACTATGAACGGCAGCTGCAGAACTTTTTGGACGAGCGTGCACGCTATGACGAATGGGTCGCCGCGGGCAAGCCGGACGACTGGAACAATGTGAATGAGTTTGAATATTCGCCGGAGGAGATCGAAGCGCAGACGAATTGGTACATGGAGCGGATCAAAAACGCGCCGGACTCCCTGACCTCGCAGGCGGTCAACGATTATTCCGGGCTGCAGGAGAACAAAACCTTGGCGTTTACGCTTGCTTCCGGCGGGGTTGCAAGCATCTGCTACAGCAATGATAATCATTTCTATGTCATCACAAAGGGCTGCCGTGACTTTCCCAATCTCTACTCCGTGTATGACTATCAAGAGGACCTCAAATGGAAGGAAGGCAGATACGCAAAATGGATGGAGCCCGAAATCTCATACGAGGACGCAAAGAACATCTGTCTTTCGGAAGCGGAACGGCTCGGATTTGCGGGCTTTTCGATTGCAGGCAGCTACGAAGCGACGCTGTTCGAGAGCAAAAGCCCGAACAAAGCGGTCACGGGCGGTTGGTGCTTCGGACTCAAGCGCGACTTTGACGGCTATCCGCTGCTTGCAAGCGACGTGGAGGCGACACAGGTTCTCGAATATGACAGCGGTGACGACTATATCGTCAACAAAGTCATCCCGCCGGAAAAACTCTTGATGTTTGTCACAAAGGACGGTTTGCAGATGATCCGGTATGACGGCCCGAAGGATGTATCGGGACTTGTCAATGCAAACGTCGAGCTGCTTCCCTTCGACGAGATCAAGGGACGGATCGCAAACGCGCTTATCACGTGCTTCCCCTATGAAATGATCCAGCAGTGCACGCAGGATTACGAAGAAAATTGGCCGCGGTTGGAGCTTGAGATCTATGACGTGATGCTTTCGACCTTTACCCTGCGCGTGAAGGACTCCTCGGATTTCTATGAGATGCCCTGCTGGATCGTCTCCTACGACTGGTGCTTTCCGTTGAACGGCGAAGCCAGCTGGGAATACCTCAAATCGAAGCGAAATCAGGAACTGAACGATCCGAACACGGGGCACGATGTGCTGGTCATCAACGCGGTCGATGGCTCGATCGTGCGCCCGGATTATGGGTATTGAGAGGAATAAACGATGAAACGATTGCTTGTTATTCTTTTCGCGCTTGCGCTGCTTCTCGCCTGCGTGCCCACGCCGGAGGAGGAAGTGATTGCAAAAAAGGACTTTGACAGCATGCTGGAAAAAGCGAACGGCACGCCGTCGAAGAACGCAAACGAACCGGACAGCATGCCGAAAAACGGCGATCGCGTATCGGAAACGTTCACAGGACGATCGGACGCGTTCAAGGTGACGTTCGACGCGGAGATTATCTTACCCGAAGCGCCGCTTCCGATTGTACGGGTAAAGCCCGGTGAGTTCAACCCGGAGAATCTGCAGTCATATTTCGAAGTGCTTACAAAAGGCGAAGATTTTTATTTGAAAAAAGAACTTGAATCCAAGGAATACTTGGAAAAGCTGATTGCCGATATGCAGGCGGAAGTCGATGCGGGTCTTCCGTCGTTGGATCGTGACGGGCTGAGCGAGCAGAATGTTCAGCTTGAAATCGAGTATTGGAACGCGCAGATTGACGGTTTGAAAAAACGTTGGGAACAGGCGTCTGACGACCCGGGAACCCCTGTGAAACGGCTTGCAGACGTGGATTGGGAGAGCATTCCGACCTATCTGGGATGGGACCTATTGACGCTCGACGAGCAGGCAGGATTCTCTTTCCGTCAAAATGCGGAGGTTCGGGAAAACGATCATGTGATTCCGTACATCCAGAGCTCTGTCTATTACAACAACAAGAATCGGGAACCGCAGACGAAATCCGGCACGTTTCAGCGATATGCCGATGTAACCGGCCAGACTGAGATGCCGAACGGTACGCATTTGAATCTGTCGCCTGCGGAAGCACAGACGGAGGCGGAACGACTGATCGCAACGATCGGGATCAAAGACATGGCGGCGGACCGGGTTTATCTCATGCAGGAAACGGTCTTGAGCAACGGAACGGACGGCTATCGCATCAACGAAAAGCTGCCCGCGGATTATGAATACCGGTATCTTTATGAGGTCCGCTTTTGCCGCAAGGTAAACGGAATATCCGTTGCGATGCCGTCCTATTTCGGGGCTTCCGACGAACAAAGCGAATTGCAGTATGCACCGGTATGGTCGTATGAAGAACTGTATGTGCGCCTCGGCAACGACGGCGTCTGCACGTTCTGGTATCAAGCGCCAATCGAAATTGTAGAAACGGTCACAGAAAGCGCAACGCTAAAGCCATTTTCCGAGATCATAGAAACAGCAAAGAAAATGCTGCCGATTTTCTACGAAGATCGACTTTCCTCTCCATACAATTATCGTGAAATGGAGTTTAGCATTGATCGGATTACGCTGTCATTGCAGCGCGTGATGGAAAAGGATAACTTGGATTATGGACTTCTGATCCCTGTATGGTGCTTCTGGGGCAGCGACCGGCACACGGAGAGCGACGGAACGATCTATACAAACGAGTTTACCTCGGAATACGGCGATCCGTGCGGTTACATCCCGCTGCTTTGTATCAACGCTGTCGACGGCAGCATCATCGATCCTGCAAAAGGATATTGAGAGGAAATCGAAATGAAACGGTTGATTGTGATTCTTTTATCGCTCACGCTTCTCGCCTGCGTGCCCACGCCGGAGGAGGATTATATCGTCGGAAAAACACCGATCGAACCGACAAAGGCGGACGCGATACAAAGCTCCGAGCCCGCAGCGGACGCCGAACCCGCGCCAAGCTATTATGAAGAAAGCATCCCGGTCGACAAAGGCGCGCTGACCGAAATACGCTTTGCGGCGGAGCTTGAAAACGCGGACGTCCGGACCTGCGCCATCTATCCGCTGACGCCGTTATCCTTCGATGCGGAAACGGTCGAACGGCTGATCGCGGCGTTCGCCCCGGAAACGCGCATTTCGATCGGCGACGGATCCATGACGCTCCGGGACGTCGAACAGGCGATTGTGGAGACGCTGGACCATATCAACAATGTCGACACAAAAGAGTTTGAATCCGAGGCGGACAAGGCGCAGTACCTTCGGGATGAACAGGAATTCTTGGATGAGATGCGGCAGGCGTATCGCGATCTTGAGAACATGACCGTCGAATTCGTCGACGCCGCCGCGCTGACCGCGCGGGACAAGGTCGATTTCCGGCTCGTCGACGCTTCCGATCGAACCGTCGCGCAGGGAAAAATGACCTGCGGGATCGAAGCGGGCGATCCGCGCGCGAGTTTGTTTGAGATCTGTCTTACGGAAGAAAACGAGATCCCCGGGGATCTTGAATGGCCGGACGCGGATGCGGTTTGCCCGATCTGCGAAGCGTTTTTGGCGTCCGCAGGCGTCGACGGCTTTGCGTTCAACGAAATTGCATCCTCAAGGGAGGTTGTCTATACGCGCGGCGCGGGATCCCTTCCCTATGCGGCGGCATACGGCATCACCGCGCTGCAATGGCGGGATTATGACGACGGAGAGCTCTTTCCGGAGCCCGCCTGGATGGATGAGTCCATCACGTTTTTCTGCAAAAACGGGCGCGTAGCGAGCATGACATGGCTGTCCAGATCGAACGTCGGCCCCGCGTTGAAGGAGGTCTCTGTCCTGCCGTTTTCGGATCTGAAACAAAGGATCGTGAACGGTCTGACCTACCAATGGAGCATGCCGCTCGACGAAGCGGAGCAGTCGCAGCGTATTGAGATCAGCCGCGTACAGATCGGCATGAAGCGCGTTCCGGTTTACGGCGCCGTGCGGCAGTATCAGCTCGTCCCCGTCTGTACGGTGATCGGACGGTTTGTCATGCGATACCGGTCCCCGGAGGACAATCCGCAGCTGATTCTGGATGCAGACAATGAATGGTACGATCAGGAAAACGTGCTGCTGGTGCTGAACGCGATCGACGGCAGTATTGTCGGATAAAGGAAAGGAGAAGGATGAAATGAAACGATTGCTTGTTATTCTTTTCGCGCTTTCCCTGCTCCTCGCCTGCGTGCCGACGCCGGAGGAGGAATTCGTCGTGAATAAAGGGGACGGAACTTTTGAAGAACGGATACAGGTTACCGCTGCGCCGCAGGAGGCGACGGAGACGGTGCCGGACACAACACGGCAGCCAGACGCCCCTGCGATCGTCGACGAAGCGATCCCCGAGTCATGGGTTGACGAGTTTGAAACAGCAGGCATGCAGGTCCCGATCGAAGCGCAGATCCGCACCAACGGGCATCCGTGTCCCATCTGCAAGGTGAAGCGGCATGCGATACAAACGGACGAGATGCAGAGAATCGCATCGTCCATGCTCCCGCCGGTCAATGCGGTATGGAACAGCACAAGCCACAGCAAACAGGAGTATGAACAGGCGCTTGCGAGCCTTTCCGCACAAGGACTGACCCAGTTGGCGAAGGATACCTTTCAGGAGATGAATGAAAACTCGTTTCCCGACGAGGATTGGAAACCCGCCTCGGAGGTTATGATCGATTCCGGTGTGCGCGAGGTGTCCTTCCGCTGCGAAAACGGGCAGATCGCGTCCGTACAGTGTTACGGGAACAGTCTGTGCATCGACGCGCATCGTCATGCGATCGCGTATTCGGCGGATCTTCTTGCGATAGACGGATATTACGAAAATCAGGGTCCTGTCCACATTGAACCGAAAATCTCCAGAGAAAAAGCGGAGGAAACGCTCTATGCGTTTCTGGAACAAAACGGCTTTTCCGGTTATCTTGTCTGCAATGCAGACAAAGCAAGCTATTTCGATAATCTCGGTATGACGGAATACAGTCAGGGCTGGAGCTTCCGTCTTGTGAATGCAGGCGTGTATATTCCGATCGATCTGGAAAAAGGCGGACTCGGCAGCATCTTCCGCTTAGAAAACGGAGACGCATACAGTTCGCCGTGGCATCCGGAATCCATGGTTGCATATGTCAGCGAGTACGGCGTGGAATCCTTTGGCTGGTACGATCCGACCGAAACAGTTGAAGTGATCAACCCCGATGTACAGCTGCTTGGGTTTTCCGAAATGCAGAAGCGGATCAAAAACATGCTGTGCGCAGGGCTGTCATGGATGGGAGACCTCAAGGCGCCGTATGCCGATACGCCGGTCATCAAAGAACTGATACTGACACAGACGCTTGTTCCGGTCAAAAATGAACGCGATGCGGCATATCTGATGCCGACATGGGTCGTCGTCTCCGATTGGTATGGACCCAACGGCGTCTGCAGCTATCGTGATTATTGTTGTTTCAATGCAGTGGACGGCTCGCCGATCCTTCTGGAAGCGCAGGACGACTGAAGCGGCATCTAAAAAGCTGCATGCAATCGGATTTCTCCCCTTGCGCTCACGATCGTAAATGCCGGTCGTTGGTCCGACGCACAGGCGGATCATAAAGAAAGTGTGTTGATCACGGGCTTGAAGCTCGGGCCGTTCCGCATCCGCGAACAAAACGACGGCGATCATCGAGAACCGAGTCCGATCTGCGGCATCAATGCGGTCGACGGCAGCATCATCGACCGGAACAGAGGATATTAAGGAGATCAAAATGAAACGCTTGCTTATCATTCTTTTATCGCTCACGCTCCTCGCCTGCGTGCCGACGCCGGAGGAGGATGCGGTCGTCAATAAAGCGGAAACGACTGTCGTGTCTGCAGATACCGATGTTCGGATTCGTGAAACGCTCGATGCTGTTCCGACGCAGTGGAACGCAGAATTTACTTTCCGGGAAGGATCGGCTGCCGTGACCGTGGACGCCGTTATCGAAACGCCGGAAATCGAACATTTTCCGATCGTGGAAGTCAAGCCTGCGCCGATCGATTCTCAGATCGCCGCAAAGCTTTTGTATAAACTGATCCCGGGCGGTTCGATCCGCATCTCCGATCACGGCGGACAAGCATATTCTTTGGAAGACATCGACCAATGGATCGAGGAAGTCAAAAACCAGATCGAACATACGAGCGAGATGACGTTCGATTCCGTCGAAGAACGGGACGCGTACATCAAAACGCAGAACACGGAACTCGAACGCCTGTTTGATCTGCGAAAAACAGCCGAATCGGGCAAAGTTGAAATGCTGAAGGATTATGAGCTGCTTGGGAAATACGGAGCAATGGAATGCAGGATTCTGGATGCGGACGGCAGGGAATGTGCGAACTTTATGTGGAAGCCGCAATCCGGGGAGAACAATGACAAGCGGGAAAGCGTGCTTCACATCGACAGCCTTCTTCCTTCCTGCGGCTTGCTGGATCACGGCGTTTTGAACAGAGACGAAGCAGTCGAGGCCGCTGACAATCTGATCGGCGAGATCGGCTTGGATGATCGGTATGTCTGCGTTTCTGTCATGGAGGGGATCAATTCGATCCGTTGCTGTTACGGCTTCAGATACGGCGGGATTGCATCCTCGCCGCTCACGGAAACCATAGTCGACTTTGTTTCAGCATACAACATGCCGTGGCCGAATGAAATGCTGCTCGTTTCTTTCGCAAAACAGGAGGGACGGACTTCGGTGAGCTATGTTTGCCCGTCTGAAATTGTCGGCGAGATCGGCAGCGCGGAACTTCTTCCGTTTTCCGAGATTCAGTCACAGTTTGAAAAGAACATGAAGGCGTCCTATTCGTGGTTTGACGAAAGCACGCTTTCCGCCGAGATCTCGGTTAGCAGAATCTCGTTGGGATATTATCGTGTGCCGCTGAAAGATCAGGTGAATCGCTATGCGATGATTCCGGCATGGACATTTGAGGGTACACGGATGATGGAAACAAAGAGTGACGATGGCACGGGAACGTTTCTGTCGCAGGATGATTTACCGAACAATGTGCTGATGATTATCAGCGGTCTGGACGGATCGCTGTTGTATGCAGGGTAAGAAAGACAAGGCATCGGAGGTGGTACAAATGGCAAATGCAATCGAAGTACACGATCTCGTGAAGGTATTCGGACAGGATACGGTATTAAAGGGCATCAACCGCAACTTTGAGGCGGGAAAGATCCACGGCGTCGTCGGCAACAACGGCTCCGGCAAAACCGTCATGTTCAAGTGCATCTGCGGATTCTTGCAGCCGACAAGCGGCAAGGTGCTGGTGAACGGCAAGCAGATCGGCAAGGACGTCGATTTCCCCGAGGACATCGGGCTGATCATCGAAACGCCGGGCTTTCTGCCGCAGCTTTCGGGATTGAAGAATCTGGAAATTCTGGCGTCGCTGAAGCGCAAGATCAATCTAAAGCAGATCGCCGACACGATCCGCCGCGTGGGGCTCGATCCGATGAGCAGTAAACCCGTCGGCAAGTACAGTCTCGGCATGCGGCAGCGCCTCGGCATCGCGCAGGCGATCATGGAGGATCCGTCCTTGATGATCCTTGACGAGCCGATGAACGGTCTTGACAAGAACGGCGTCGCCGAAATGCGCGAGCTGTTCAAATCGCTTGCCACCGACGGCCGCACGATCCTGCTTGCAAGCCACAACATCGCGGACATCGAGGTCCTTTGCGACACGGTCTGCGAGATGGACGCAGGCGTGATGACGATGCTATAGCGCTTCGCGTTCGCCGAGATCAGGATCTCGGCGAGAATTCCGGCGCAGACCTAAAATCCTGCAGATTTTCGGGCGGTCTGTGCCGCAAGGAGTCAGATTCACCGTACATGCCGCTGAATCTGACGGATTAATATGAAAGCAAAAGGAGAGAAGGATGAAGCGACTATTCATTTTACTGCTTGCGACACTCATGTTCGCAGCGTGTCTGCCCACGCCGGAGCAGGAGTATGTGATCAACAAGAGCGACGACGTGGTGGAACAGAAGATCAATGCCACACCGAAGACCGCGGAAAACAAAGACGGTTCGACGGAGGCGGCGGAGACGGCAAAGCCGGTGAACCAGTTCTTCCCGAACCGCTGGGATGAGGATGCAGAGAAGATCAATGAGCGTGTTACGATCTCGGTGCACGCCGACGTTATTCAAAAGGAGGACGGGCTGTACCCTGTGTATCGGTTGAAGGATGCGCCGCTGACGGACGACGATGCGCGCGAACTTGCGGCAAAGATCCTTGAAAAGCCGGTTGAAGCATACACCTCCGAAATGACCAAGGGGGATTATCAGCGCGAGCTGCAGCGGTATCTGGATGAGGTTGCCGAGTGGCAGGCGTGGGTCGACGCGGGAAAACCGGACTGGGGCGACCGCGACGAAACCGGATATACGCCGGAGGGGATCGAGGAGACGACGAGCCGCTATATGGAGCAGATCAAAAACGCGCCGGACACGCTTGAAACGAAGGCCGTTTCCGATTACAGCGGACTGCATTTTAATTCTGCAACCGTCTATACGCTCGAATCCGGCGCGAAAGCGTATGTCTATTTCTACCAATGGGGCTTCGGCGTCTACAAAAACTGTGCGTATTTCGGACAGCTTTACAGGGAAATGGATTACCGGATGGACAAGGAGTACGGGGAATCGAACGCCAAATTCTGGCACGAGGTGACCATGGAACGCGCTGACGCCGAAGCGATCCTGAACAATGAGCTTGTTCGCCTCGGCCTTTCGGAGTACAGCGTTTCCTCTGCGGAAAAAGCGTGTCTTCTGGAACGTTTCACGGACGAAAGCATGCGTTATAAATCAAGCGGATGGTCGTTCCGGCTGACCCGCAATCCGGCGGGCTATCCCGTAAGCGATTTTCCGTGGGAGCCGTCGCAATATCTGAACTACGGCTCCGACGACGGCTTTGTTGCGAACAAGCCTGTGCGGGAGGAGCATCTGACCGTCTTCATCGACGAAAACGGAGTGCAGTCGCTGACGTTTTCCGACCGCAAGGCGGTTTCGGGACTGCCGAACGCGAACGTCGAGCTGCTTCCGTTCGATCAGGTACGGCAGATCGCGAAAAACACGCTGTCCATGTGCATGCGGTACGACCTCTTCGGCGAGCGTACTGTGAACATTGAGATCTACAGTGCAATGCTCACGACCTATACGCTGCGTGTGAAGGACTCCGACGAGTATTACGAAATGCCGTGCTGGGTGCTGTTTTTCGACTGGCTGTTCGACGGAGACAATGAAACGCTGCGCATGCATGAGCGTGAATCCGCGTGGATGCAGCACGACGCGCTGGTGTTGAACGCGGTCGACGGATCAATTGTACATACGGACTACGGATATTGACATTGAGGTGTGAAAGAATGAAACGACTGATCGTATTGCTTTTATCGCTTGCGCTGCTGCTTGCCTGCGTGCCTACGCCGGAGCAGGAGTATGTCGTCAACAAGTCGGATGACGTGCTCGAGGAAAAGCTGCACGCGACGCCGATCCCGGTTGCGGAGGACACGGTGGATACCGTACCCTCAGAAGTCTCGGAACCGGACGCGCCGCAGACGGAGGAGACGGCGGCGCCGAAAGAGACCCTGCGGCAGACGTTTCCGGCGCATTGGAACAATACGATCGCCGTGACCGATACGCTTTCGGTGACGATCGACGCGCCGGTCGTGACCCGCGAGGACGGCGTCTATCCGGTATATCGCTCCAAAGCGCAGGACTTCACGCAGGCGGAGATCCTCTCGATCCTGAACACGCTGCTGCCGAAGCCGGTCAAACGACTGTCCGGCGCAATGACGAAGGAGATGGTCGGCGCGCAGATCGAAAGCTTCAACGAACAGGCGGCGCGCTGGCAGCAATGGCGCGCAAAGGGCAGCCCGGAGAACGAACGCCCGGACGGCGAAGAGCTTTCGGACGAGGAGATCGCGATCATTTTAGACGAATACGCCGAGCAGCTTCGCCTTGCGCCGGAGCGTGACGAGGAGCAGCCGGTCGCGGAGTACGACCCGACGCTTCTGAGAGCGGTCTATGGCTTTTCGGACGGCAGAACCGCGACGGTCGTTGCGACAGACAGCACGGTCGCGTTCAGCTTGGGCAGCGGGAATATCTACACGCAGGCAGAGCACGACCGCGATCTGCAGTTTCCGGGCGGAGCGGAATACGACGTAAACGGCTGGCTGCCGGTGACGCTCAAGCGGGAGGCGGCGGAAAAGATGCTTTGGGAAACGCTCGATCGGATCGATATTACGGGCTTTGCGATCGTATCCGCGCAGGGCGCAAACATGATCCGAAGCGACGGACGCGCGTCCGAGGCAAGCGGCTGGCTGTTCGAGCTCGTACGAGACTTCGGCGGCTATCCTTTAGAGCCGAGTGCAAAGGCGGACGGGCGGATCAAATACGCCGAGGGCGACGGCCTTGAAGCGAACGCGCCGATCCCAAAGGAAAAGATCCGGATCATGGTCGCGGAGGACGGCGTCGTCGATTTTACCTACGGCTCGCCGAAGCAGATCGTGCGCACCGTCAACGAAAACGTGGAGCTGCTGCCGTTTGACGCGATCCGCGAAAAGGCGATCAACGGCCTGAAATACGCGTTCGCGGGATACGGTTCCGGTGAAAACTATCAGGCAAGCTTTACCGTGTTCAAGGCGGTCCTGACGGTCTATACGCTCAGGATCCGCAACGAGGACGGATATTACGAAATGCCGTGCTGGCTGCTGCTGTTCGATCACACGCTTGCATCGGGTGATTACACGTCCGGCGACGCGCTGGGCAGGCAGTACCGCGCTTTGGTCATCAACGCCGTGGACGGCAGCATTGTCAATCCGCGGCTGGGATATTGAAAAACGAACGAAAGAGAAGGGCAAGAGGTATGAAGACAAGAGTATTTGCATGGATTCTGGCACTGATGCTGATGTTGACGCCGGTATTGGCAATCGCGGAAGGTGACGAACCGGAGCCAACCGCTTCGACAGAGCCCTCTTCTTCGCCGAGCGAAGAACCGACTGCACCGCCAACGACGCCTCCGACTGCGCCGCCAACGGAGCAGCCTACAGCATCACCGAGTGAGAAACCGACTGCGCCGACGACGACACAGCCTACTGCTGCGCCTGCCACACCGGAACCGACCGGCGAATCGACCGATCCTCTGAAAATCGACACATACTGGAAGTATCCCGGCATGGACAAGAGCTATGCGGGTGGATACATGCCGGTGCAGAAGGACGGCTCGGTGCAGTTCATTATGCCGCTGCTCGGCAAAACGCTTGGCAACACGATTCGCGTCGTACCGGAGTTTCCTTCCGACGGTCCTTTTCAGCCGACCAATCTGCAGTTCGACGTACGCGAGCAGTCGTATGACGTCACGCAGGGACAGAACAATACCGGAAAGGCGAATGCATATCTGGTCAAGTTCGATGCGCCTTTGAAAAGCACCTTTTACAACGGCACCTATACGGTCACGCTCCATGTAACCTACAAAACGCCTGCAGGCGAACCTGCCGAACAGACGTTCAATATGCAGGTACAGATCAGCGGCGGGAAGACGCCTTCTTCCGGCGGTGGCGGCGGGGGGCCGACAGCGGTCCGAAAACCGGTCATTCTGATCCAGAACTGCATGATCACGCCGACCGAAGTATCCGGCGGCGAAAGAGCATCTGTTGCCGTCTCCATGAGCAATGTCGGAAACTACGACGCAAAGAACATCCGCGTATCGCTGATCCCGGAATCGGACACGATCACTCTAAGCGGCGATCTGAACGCCAAGTTCTTTGATGCACTTCCGATCAAAGGCGAGCTTGACGCGGACTTTGATCTCGCGATTGCGCCGGGCGCAACGGAAGGCGCGGCGATCGTGACCGTTCAGATCACCTACGAGGATAAATACGGCGGCGCATACACCGAAGAAGGCAAGTACACGATCCATATCACGCAGCCGAAGATTGAAATCGTCGATTGCGAATACAGTGACGTGGTCAACGGCGGCGACGGGTTTACGGTTACGCTGACCGTGCAGAACTCCGGCATGCGCGACGCGAAAAATATCGTGGTACAGTACATTTCGGAGGATGATTCGATCCGGTACACGGGGATTCAGGACCATCAGACGATCGAAAGTCTCAAAAAAGGCGAATCGACGACCGTGACTTTCGATCTTCGCGCGCTGCCGAGCGCTATGGAGGGCAAGCATTCCTTCCGGTTCAGTTGCTCCTACAAGGATGCGGCGAACAGTGGTTCCTATGAAAACGGCGTGGATTATCCGCTGACCGTTGTGCAGAAAGCTTCGCTTGGTTACGATGAAGTTCGGCTGCCGGAATCGATTACAAGCGGCGAGAGCTTTACCCTGCCGGTTTGCGTCTACAACACCGGGTTTTCGCAGATCTTCAACGTTCGCTGCTCGCTGAATTGTGATGGTCTGATCTCCTCCTCGGCGTTTTTAGGCAACCTTGCCCCGCAGGAAAGCGCGGACAAGGCAATGACCGTATTTGTCACCACGCTGTCCGGCTCACAGAAATACGGCGAATCCTACGGCAGCATCGAGATTTCCTATGAGGACGTCAACGGGGAAAAGCATTTCGAGAGCCAAAGCGTCAAGATGACGATCACCGAACCCCAGAAAATCACCGACGAGGAAAAGGTCAAGCAGGAACAGGAGCAGAAGGAGCAGCAGACCCTTTCGCAATGGTGGATCTCTTTGCTTGTCGCGATCGCGGTCATCATCATTCTGATCGCCGTCATCCTGATCGCCCGCTTTGCACGCATGATGCGGATGAAATAATGTGCTTGGAGGAAAGAACGGAATGCGAAAATGGTTTGTCATATTGCTGCTGTCTACAATGCTCGTTGGTTGCATGCAGCCGCAGACAGTGCAGCCCGGGCTTGCTTCCCCTGCGCTGGAGACAGAGCAGGAAACGGCGGAGGTCTCGCTGCAGCCCGCAAGGACAGAGGCTGCGCCTACAGCCCCCGCAACGGATGGCCCAGAGGAGACGTACTCGCCGGAACCGACGGAACCGCCGAAGGCACTGCCGACGTATATCGGCGTGGCAAACGAAACACCGACAGACACGCTTGAACTGCCGATCACAATCAAGGAAATCAACTGGGAAAAATTGAACGCCGGAAAGCAGTATGAAACGAAGTTCTATAACGAAACAGTGAATTTTCAGGACCTGCGTGTAACGGTTACAGACTTTGCTTCGGACGAAAGCGGCACGCAGTTTACGCTTCGGCTCGACCTGCCGGAGGAATGGACTGATCTTCAATGTCTTTCCATGAACCCGTGCTTCGGGTTTCGCTTCTATCTGGACGGCAAGGCACAGCACGATTTCCGGCTGACCGATCAGGTTCCGATCATGAGCGAAGCGCTTGCCGGGAATCGGTGTGATTCGATCACCATGACATATCGGAGCGAAACCGTGACCGACACGGTGATGCACGCTGCGCATGAATGGAGGATCGTACCGTTTTTCTATTACCGCAAGATGTTTCACGGCAGCAACTACAACAACAAAGAGGGCAGGACCTATATCGAGGTCGAACAAGGCGACGTCTGCATCTTCAACGGAACCGAGGACGCCTATTGGGGCGGTACAATCGGCGTGACGGAGCTTGACGCGTTCTCCATACAGCTGTCGATCGAGCATACTGCGGACCTGCCGGAGCCCGCGCGCGAGCCGAAGCTCCTGCAGGTAACGGTCTGGACGGAGGACGTCGAGCGCAACAAAGCCGCCGGGCATTACGGACCGGACGGACGACTGAAGGACGGGTCCTATGTGGTTTACGGAACGTATCGGAACGAGACGGTTGATTTCTCCGAGCTGGAATTCCATATCGAGCGGTTCTACTACTGGGAGCACGGATTTTTCTATACGCTGCACATCGTCTACCCGGAATCGTGGCCGGAGGAAGTGATCCAAAATGCGCGGTTTGACATAGAAGCGTATGCCGACGGTGAGCCGTACGGTAAGCAGGTCAGGGACGGAAGAGTATCGCGCCCGTATTTCAAGAGCACAGGCGGCTGGCTTAGCCCGGGTAATGACAGATCACATTTGACGGAAAAGTATCTCGTTTACGACCAAAAGAATTTTTCTCTCTCCGATCCGATCCCGAAACAGGAACTGACGTTCAAGGTCTGGCTCGAATACTTCCCCACGATCCGGTTCGATAACAGCGATAAGGAAATCGACATTACAAACGGAGAACCGTATTACATGGAGTCCATTCATGAATACGCGTCTATGGTTGACATCCCACTGACCGAGTTTTCGATTTCCACCGATACCTTCACATTCTCACAAGGAGGCGCACAATGAAACGATTGTTGACAATCCTGCTTTTTCTTTTGTTGCTTATAGCCTGCGTGCCGACGCCCGATCAGGAGGCGGTTGTGAACAAGGCGGATCATTCGATCAAGGACACGCTTGCCGCGCCGGACGCGGAGACCTATCGCTATGAAGCGCCGGAGCGTTGGGAAGAGACGATCGGGATGAAGAATCTCAATATCGTGATCGATGCGGACGTGGTGCTGCCGGAGACGGACCGGTATCCGGTACAGACGATCCAACGGCACACGTTTACCGGCGAGGATGTAATGTCACTTTTGAACGCCTGCTTTATCGGACCTTTTGAGCTTCGCGAAAACCCATACAGCATGGCGGAGATTGAAGAGGATATTCGTTTTGAACTGCGCGGCAATGTGATCGATTCTGACGAGGTCACAGGCGAGGTCACTTTCGAGCCGTTGACCGAGGATTCGGAATTGCTGATCGAACTTCGTGCGCGTATGGCGCAGTGCCCGGTTGAGGATATCTTCGTACCGCTTGATCCCGAAAAGCTCGTTTATCGCAGCGAGCCGTATGTCGTCCGTACGGCAGGAGGAGCGCTTCTGTATGTATCCTTCCAAAAGAATGCAATCAAGGTCTCAACGGCGCGAAATGCCGATCCGCAGGATGAGTCGATCGTATGGAACGGCGGCTTTTTCGGCGAGCCATGGCACAAAACAATCGATCACATCACAGTTACGGAGGAAAAAGCAAAAGAGACGGCAAATGCCGTTTTGGAACACGCAGGACTATCCAAGCAGTTCGGTGTCGGTAAGATCGAAAAAGGCCGTTTGGCACACGCGATTGTCGAAGAACCATACTATGAGGTTTTGTCAGAAGGATACATTTTCCGTATTTCCCGCAATGGCGGCGGATACGTGTCGTTCCCGCAGGGCGGAGGCACGTATATGGAGGACCAGCGCAGCGCGTTTTTTGAGCAGCCGACCGAGGAAAGCTTTTCCCAAAAATGGAGTCAGGACTGGTTTGAACTCTATGTTTCGGAGCAGGGCGTCGGATACGTCGGCTGGTTTGATCCGAACGAGTTTGTGACGGAAGCAAGCGAGAACATCAGGCTGATGCCTTTTTCCGAGATTCAATCGCATATCCGTGACGACCTGCGGTACTCATATGCATGGACGGATGAAGACAACCGCGGCATTACGGAACTGCACGTCAAAAAGATCGTTCTCTCCTGCACGATTGAACGGATCCCGAATCATCTCGATGAAGCGGCGCTTGTGCCGGCGTGGGTCGTCGTCTACAATGACAGCCGCTCCGAAAAAGTAAAGGGACATGATAAGATCATGCTGATCAACGCAATCGACGGCAGTTATATGCATGTTGCTTAAGGACAATGGGATCATTCAAAGCATGAGCAGAAAAGGCAACTTGTCTTGATAATGCTGTGATGGAAAACTTCTTTGGGATTCTCAAGAGTGAACTGCTCTATCTGAAAGAGTTTGACTCCTTAGAGCGGTTCAAGCAAGAGCTGATCGAGTACCTTGATTACTACAACAACCGTAGAATCAAGGCAAAGCTTAAGGGCTTGCCTCCTGCTGTTCACAGAAAGCAAGCCCTTGACGCCGCTTAATTTCGATTTCGTGTCTGACTTTTTGGGTTCAGATCACTTCTCGCCGCCCCCCTTTTTCTCTGAATTTTCAATAAAAACGAACGTTTTTCGCCTGAAAACCGGAAGAGTTTGCCAAAAGCACTTGATACAAAACCGGAAAAAGTGGTATTCTTTTAGCCGAGAGTAAAGAGTCAGCACTATGGTCACTTTGAAGGATATTGCAGCCGAAGCAGGCGTCAGCATCACCACTGTATCGAATGTTGTACACAATCGCAGTAGCCGCGTTTCTCCGGAGCTGGTACAAAAGATCCGGCAGATCATCGAGCGGGAGCATTATGTTCCGAGCATGACGGCGCGCACGCTGGTCAACGACGAATCGTACATCATCGGAGTGATCACGCACATGACCCCGCAGAATATCGGCAGTACGATGAGCGACCCGTTCCTCGGAACCTTTGTGGAGGGCATTGAGCACCGCACGCGCGAGGAAGGCTATTTTCTGATGATCCGTTCGGTGGAGAATGCGCAGGCGCTGGAATCGCTTCGCAGAAGCTGGAAGCTCTCCGGCGTGATTTTAACCGGCATTTTCGCGGATGAGTTTTTCGCAGGCGTGCAGCATCTCGGCATTCCGTTCGTACTGATCGACAGCTACCTGGATGCGCCGGACGTTTACAGCATCGGGCTTGAGGACGAAAAGGGCGGTTATCTTGCAACGAAGCACCTGCTTGAAAACGGACATCGGACCATTGCGTTCGCATCTCCCACGATTCGTGAGGGCGGCGTTGTGGAAAAGCGCCTGAACGGGTATAAAAAGCGCTGCACGAATTCGGCATGCCGTTCGATCCTTCATTGGTTTTCACGCAGGAGATCTTTGTGGAGGAGGGAAAGCGGCTCGGACATCTGCTTGCCGATAAGCCTGAGATCACCGGCGTCTTCGCCTCTGCGGATATTCTTGCCGCGGGCATTATGACGGGGCTTCGTGAAAAGGGCGTGCTCGTTCCGCACGACAAATCCATTGTGGGCTTTGATGACAACTATCTGTGCCAGCTGACAAATCCAAATCTTACGACGATCCATCAGGACGCCGAGCAAAAGGGATTTCTCGCAGTCGATATGCTGCTTGCGCAGCTTCGGCATGAAGCGGTCCGGGATCATTCGATCATTCTTCCGGTCAGTCTTGTGGAAAGGGAAAGCGTTCGTAATCTCAACAAGTGAGGTTTACGCATGAAACAGGGCATCATCTTTGATCTTGACGGCGTTCTGCTCTCAACCGACGAGATGCACTATGCGGCTTGGAAGTCGATCGCGGACGAACTCGGCATTCCGTTCGGCCGAACCGAAAACAACCTGCTGCGAGGTGTCTCACGCATGGCGTCGCTGGAAATCATTCTGGGTCTCGGAAAACGGTCGCTTTCGGAGGACGAAAAGCAAGCCCTTGCCGAGCGAAAGAACAGCCGCTATGTCGCCCTTTTGCAGTCGCTGACGCCCGATGCAGTGTCACAGGAGGTGCGCGATACGCTGACGGAATTGCATACGCGCGGTGTGAAGCTTGCCGTTGGCAGTTCGAGCAAAAACGCAAAGCTCATTTTGGAGCTGACCGACCTCCTTCGATATTTCGACGCGGTTTCGGACGGAACGAATATTTCCCGGTCCAAGCCGGATCCCGAGGTATTCCAAAAAGGCGCGGCGTTTTTGGGGCTTTCTCCCGATGTGTGCGCGGTCGTCGAGGACGCGGTTGCGGGCATCGACGCGGCGAATGCCGGCGGCTTTATGAGCATCGGAATCGGCGACGCGGCGAAATATGAAAAGACGAACGCAAGGATTTCGCGCATCGGCGAACTTTTGAACCTGATCTGAATGGATAAAAGAGAAGGGGCTGTTAAAAAGTCCGCAAAAGAAATAGCAAGACTCTCGGGAAAAGTCCCGGGAGTCTTTGCTATGTGGTATAATAATCGTGCAGTCAACAGATAAGCGATGCGCCTGCGTCGTTTCTTTTTATTGCAAACGGTCGGAAAAACGGATATAATATCAAATCGTGGGAGGGTAGGCACCGCAATGATCGAAAACGCGTATGTTCTGATCGCCGCCTTTACGGCATGGCTCATCGGGCTGTGCTTTGTGCGCGTCAAAACCGGACGCGCCGTTCTGTTTTCCGCCGTTGTCGGGCTGATCCTCGGCGCCGGTACGTACGGCATGCAGATGCTCGACGCACGGACGTGGATCGAAGCGGTTTGGCTCGGTGCTTTTTTGGCGGCCGGACTGCTTATCAAAGCGCTGTTTCGGGTGCGGTGGGACGAAGTGCTGCTTTCGCTTTTGCTTTCGGCCGGTGCGTTTGCGATCCTGATCATTCCCCGATATCTTTCCGAGGTGTCCGCAACGTCAGTCGGCGTCGCTGCGCCGTGGCTTTGCGGCGGAAGCCTCATCCTGTTCATCGGTATGCTGCTTCTCCTTTATAAATACTTTCCCGAAAAAGACTGGCGGAGCGCGTTTGACGGGAAAGAGGAGCAGGGCCTGAAGCTTCGACTTTCTTATATGTATCTGCTGCCTGCGTTTGTTTGTGTTTTCCTGTTTGCTGCAGGATGGATGTTGCTCAGAAATAACGTATATTCCGTTTTTATCGCGGTACTTGAAAGCGTCCTCTACTGGCTCATGGTGATCATTCTGATCCTGATGCCTGCTTACGCGCAGAAGAATACGGCGGTCAGCGCCGAACAGGAATACCGTGCGGAGATGCAGAGCTTCATGAACGTCATCCGCTCGCAGCGGCACGACTATAACTTCCATGTGCAGACGATCTCGGGACTTATCCGGCAGGGCAAGATCGACGAGTGCCTGAAATACGTGAACGCTCTCGAGGAGGATTCCGCGATTATGAACGCGATCCTGCCGGTGAAGGATCCTGCGATCGCCGCGCTGATTCACAACTTTCAGATCATGGCGGTGCGCGAGGGGATCCGGCTCGACGTCGATATACGGTACGATCTTTCGCAGATCGCAACGAACGTTTACGAGACCAATAAAATCATCAGCAATCTTCTGCAGAACGCGATCGACGAGACGGTGACGCACGAGGACAAGTCCTACGGGATCCACCTCGCGATCCTAAAACGCGGAGAATTCTGCGTGATCCGCGTATCCAACGCGATCCTGCAAACGCCAAGCAAAGAGGAACTTGGCGCCCTCTATCAGCAGGGATACACGACGAAGAAAGGACACGACGGCGTGGGGCTTTCCAGCTTAAAGACGTTGGTCTCAAAATACCACGGCGCGATCTATACCGAAACGGAGGACAATGTCATCCGGTTCGTCGCGCGGGTGCCGATCGATTATGCAAAGGAAACGGCAGAAAAATAGAGAGGTGCGGGGATGGAAACACTGCGGAAAATTCAGGTGCTGATCGTGGACGACGACGCCGTGGCGCGGGAAGCGGCAAAGGAATGCGTCGGCTTTTTCGTGGAGCCGGATAACGTGCATACCGCGGGCAACTCTGTGGAGATGATGCGCGTCTTAACGACGATCCCCATCGATCTTGCGTTTCTGGATATGGAAATGCCGGATATCGACGGGTTTTCCGTTGCGGATTATCTCAAGCGCGTGCAGCCGAAAACGCAGTACGTCTTTCTGACGGGGCATACCGAGCTCGGCGCAAAGAGCTATGAATACGAGCCGCTGGATTTTCTCATCAAGCCCGTCAACGTCATGCGCATGCAGAAGACCTTCGAGCGCTTCGACCGCACGCGCGAAAAGCCGAAGCCGCGCGAAAAGATCGCGGTCGAAACAACCGATGGGATCGAAATGATCGACCCCTTGGAGATCCGTTTTATCTCGCGCGACAACCGCAAGGCGGTCATCCATTGCGGCGGTACAAGCTTTTCAAGCACCGTGCCGCTCGGCGAGCTCGAGATCATGTTCGGGGATTACCGGCTTGTTCGCTGCCATCAGTCGTTTTTGCTGTCACTCGATCACGTGAAGAGCTTTCATAAGTCCGTGTTCGGACGCGCGTATTACGCGGTCACCGACACGGACGAGCAAGTCCCCGTCAGTCGCAGCAAATACCAGGAGCTGATGGATATGCTTGCAAATAACGGTACGAAATTTGTATAAAAATACGACCAACGAGACATGATATAAACCCGATCGGACAGCGGACGGACGGATCGGACTGTCATTTGCCCGATGCGGAAACACCTCTTGAAAAAAGATATATGATACGGTAAAGTAGCATCAGAACGAGCGTACAAGACGCTTGATCGGATGCTTTTTTATATCACATCGGAACGATACGGGGTGAAACGAATGAAAAAAACGGAACGTACCGCGGCGAACAAAACGGACGGCGCAGGCAGCTGGAAAAACTTCGGCGCATTCTTGCGCCATGCAAAGCTCAGCTGGGGATGGATCGCGGCGTCGCTTGTGCTGACGATGGTGTATTACATCACGGTTTCCAGACTCCCGGGCTCTACGGCGGAGCTGTTCACCGGCAAGTTCAGTTCCGGCGCGCTGATGAACGCGATCCTCGCGTACGTCAGCCTGCTTGCGGCAAAGACCGTCGTGTCGGTCAGCGATCTGATCGCGGAAGCGAAATCCGTGCGTTCCTCCCGAAAAGCGGTCTGGCAGCGCATGATGGGCATCAAAAACAGCTATTACGATGAGAAGAATGCAAACACGATGCTGAGCACGGTGACGAGCGACACGCAGCAGACGGTATCGTCTCTTTTGCAGCTCATCATCCTCATCCCAGGTCTGCTGACGTATCTGTATCAGGCGGTCACGCAGATTTCCGGATACAATCCGAAACTGCTCCTTGCGATCGTCGTGCTGATCCCGATCTACATCGTGTATTCAATCCTGATGGGTCGCTGGCAGTATAAGGTCGGCCGTAAGATCCAGGTCCGCATCGGCGGTCTGACCGGCTTTCTGACCGAACGCATCAAAAACCTCACACTGATCAAATCCTTCGTGACGGAGCAGAAGGAGGAGGAAAAGGGAAAGCTTGCGTCCTCCGAACTGTACAAGGCAAACATTGAGTTTGCGAAGCTGAATGCCGTTGTCGTCGGCTACACGATGATCACCGAGGTCGTCGGTATCGTGATCGCGGTCGTCTGGGGCAGCATCCTTCTGAAAAACGGCGAGATCGACCTTCCGGCATGGCTTGCGTTCTTCCTGTTTGTACCGACGATCAACACGACGCTGCGTCAGCTTACGAGCGTATGGTCAAACCTCAAGGACGTGCAGGGCAGAGCATCCCGTCTCGGCGAGCTGATGGAAGCCCCGCAGGAGAACATGAACGAGAACGCGCCGCGGGAGATTCCCGAAGGCGAGATCAATGTGAAGGATGTCTGCTTCGCATATCAGGAAGGTACGCCGATCCTCGAAAATGTCAGCTTCACCATTCCTAAGAGCAAGACGACAGCGATCGTCGGACCGTCCGGATCCGGCAAAACGACGCTCCTGCGGCTTCTTGAAAACCTGTATACGCCGAACAGCGGAGCAATCACCGTGGCTGAGACCCCTGTGGAACAGCTCAATCTTTCCGCATGGCGCGATCATCTGTCCTATGTCAATCAGGACGCGGAACTGTTTTCCGGCACGGTGCGTGAAGCGCTGACCTACGGCATTCGCCGCGCGGTCACCGACGAAGAACTTGCAAAGGTCACCAAAACGGCGGATATTTATGACTTTATCATGGAAAAGCCGGAGGGCTTCGACGCCGAGCTTGCCATCTGGGGCAGCGCGATGTCCGGCGGGCAGCGTCAGCGAATGGTCATTGCAAGAGAGCTTTTGAAGAACGCGGACATTCTCCTTCTGGACGAACCGACCAGCGCTCTGGACGCGGAAACCGCAACAGCGATTTCCGATACGTTCTTCAACGGCTTTGCGGGCAAGACGATCATCACGATCACGCACGAGCTGAACTTCATCGCGCATGCGGACAACATTGTGGTGCTGAACCGCGGCAGGGTGGAGGGCGAAGGGACCCATGAAACGCTTCTGCGCGAATCGAAGACCTACCGCGATCTTGTGGAGGAACAGTCTTACCAGGAGGTGTTCGTACAATGAAGAAGACGAAACCCTACCGTTCCGAAAAAGCGAGCATCCGCGAATACATCGCGGTGCACAAAGGGATCCGAATTCCGTGGGTTTTGCTTCTGATCGCATTTTTAGCGACGCTCGGAAGCACGTATGCCGGCATGCACATTGCGTTCTTCACCGGCGATATGGTGGATGCCAACGGCAACGTACCGACGGCTGCACTCGTCAAGTTTGCGTTGACGTACCTCGGGATCGGACTGTTTGCAGCGCTGAATTATCTGCTGACCACATACGCGGCGGAACATATCAACCTCGGTATCCGCGTCAAGCTCTGGCGCAAGATCATGTTCGTTCGTCAAAGCCATTATGACATCGACGGCGGTGAGGAGCTTGTTTCCCGCGTTACAACCGACTGTGACTTTGCAAGCAAGCTGCTGGTTACGATTGTCAGCCTTCTGTCTCTTGCCGTGAGCATCGGGATCTACCTTGTGCGCATGTACAAGATCAACGTCACGATGGCGAACGCAACGCTTCTGCTGATCCCGATCAGCGTTCTCGTCGGCTGGGGCTATGCGAAACTGCGCTTTCTGATCGCGCAGAAGACGCAGGCGATGCTGGCAAAAACCACCACGTACCTTGTGGAGCGCACCAAGAGCCTTCCGCTGATCAAGACGGCGAACGCGCAGGCGGAGGAGATCGAAAACGGCAGCGAATGCTTTGACGAGCAGTATAAAATGCAGCTCAAGAACGGCTTTATGGAGGTCTTCTATTCCTGCCTGCAGACCGCTTATAACATTCTGAGCATCGCGATCCCGTTCGTCATCGGCGCAAAGCTCGTGCAGGACGGCGTGATCCGCGTTGGTATGGTGATCGCGTTCTATTCCATTGCGGGTTCCGTGGCGACGGAAGCAACAAACGTTATCAACGACGTCGGAACGATCCGTCAGGCAAACGGCGCGCTCGCCCGCGTCATCAAAACGCTGAAACTCAAGGATGAGCAGGAATCGACCGGCCGCACAATGGATGAGCCGGATCAGGATATCTCCTTTGTCGACGTCGATTTCTCTTACGGCGAAAAGAACGTGCTCGAAAACATCAGCTGCGTGATCCCGAAAAACAAGGTGACCGCGATCGTCGGTTCGAACGGCTCCGGCAAGAGCACGCTGTTTAAGCTTTTAGATCGTCTGTATGATCCGACCGACGGCGAAGTGCGCTTCGGCAAGATCAATGCAAACGAATACGATCTGCACGCGTGGCGCAAGGCGTTCTGCCTCGTCGCACAGGGAAGCCCGCTGATGGAGGGCACGGTGCGTGAAAACATCTGCTACGGCTGTGAACGTCCTATTTCCGACGAGGAGCTTTTAAAGGTCGCAAAACAGGCGCGCGTCTATGACTTCGTGTCCGCGCTGCCCGATCGGTTTGAAACGCTCGTAGCGCCGGGCGGCACGAACTTCTCCGGCGGACAGCGGCAGCTCATTGCGATCGCGCGGGCGATCATGAACAATCCCGACTATCTGCTGCTCGACGAAGCGACGAGCAATCTGGATGCGACCAGCGAGCGTGTCGTTATGGAAGCGCTCGAAGAACTGATGAAGGGACGCACGACCGTGATCATCGCGCATTCGCTTTCCGCGATTCGCAGCGCCGATCATGTGATCGTCCTGCGCGGCGGAAAGATCGAGGACAGCGGCTCGCCGAAACAGGTCCTGAACGCAACCGACAACTATCTCGCGACCGTCATGGGACGGCGCACCGCAAAGGAGGCATAACATGAACACCGTTTTCCCTTATAAAGAACGAATCGACTACGCAAAGTACCTTGACGCGTATCTCAACCGTGAGGATGCGTACAGGACCATCCCGACCGATGCGGAACTGAAGGAGCTCGCAAGAAAGAGCATCGTGCGCGAACAGCTCGTTCTGCTGCCGCTGCCGGACGGAGCGAAGGCGGAGGTCGGCGATACCGCGGTGCTGAAAGTCGAAAGCGCGATCCCGAAGTTCAACAAGGAACGCGTGACCGTCACGCTCGGGCGCGGACTGTACAGCAAGGTCCTGGAACCGCTGCTGCTCGGAAAGACGGTCGGTGAACGCGTTGAAACCGTAATCGACGAACAGCCGGTGAACGCGACGGTGCTGGAACTGAAACGCAAGCAGACGCCGGAACCGACCGATGAGATGGTCGCTGCGCTGGAACAGAAGGATTTCAAGGGCAATACGATCACGACGGTCGCGGCATACGAGGCGTACATCCGCGACGCGAAAACGAGCGAGATCCTGGCGAATATCAATTACTTCACGATGGAAGAGATCATGAAGGATTATCCGGTCGATCCGTGCGATGAGGAGGATATCCGCATCCTCGGCGAACTGGAAAAGGCGATGTTCATCAAGCTGTTCGCCGAAAAGGAGGGCATTGATCTCACCAAGCAGGTGCCGAAAGAGTGGGAAGAGGATATGAACGTCCACTCGATCGACGAATTCATCGCGATGCGCCGCGACTGGTACAAGATCAAGATCGCGCAATGCCTGATTTACCTGAACATTCTGGGACTTCCTGCAGAGGGAAAGACCGATCCGCTGGATCACTACGAGGTGCTTTCGGAACTGCAGGAGAAGATGTTTGAACGGATTCGTGAGGAATTGGAAAGGAGAAATACAAAATGACGAAGTTTGTTCCCGAAGAAGAATTTGACGCCGTGACCAAAGAGGGCTTCTGGATCGCGGACTTTATGACCGATCATTGCGGTCCCTGCAAGATGCTCGATATGGTGCTGTCCGAGATCATCTATGACAATCCGGAGATCAATCTTGCGAAATGCGACATCGAAAAGAGCCCGAAGTATACGGAACGCTTCGATATCTCCGGTACGCCGACGCTGCTTTTTATGCTTGACGGCGAGATCAAATCCACACTGGTCGGCTTTCAGCCGCGCGAAGACCTCGAAGAGGCGATCTCCGAGGCAATGTACAACTGATCATCCGGTACAAAGATACCCGATCGATACAAATCAAAAACAATAACGGAGGAAACAGACATGAAAAACACGGTTCTCAAAATGACGGCGCTTCTGATGGTTCTCATCCTCGCACTCGGCGCGATTGCCTGCGGCAGCGAAGCGAAGAAACCCGAGCAGGCGGAAGGCGGCATCGACTGGACGAAGTATCCAGAGAAATTCGAAGACTGGACGATCGCAGAGATCAAGGATTATCTCAGAGCAGCAAACATCATTGTCAACAACGAATGGGTCGTCGACATGAGCGCGGGCGACGTCGAAGCGGTCGGCGCAAAAGCGGGCACGATGTATGTCGATATGACTGCGGGAACGATCACGGATATCATTATGCAGTTTGACGCAGATTCCGAGGCACTCGAAACGATTCGCACCACGCATGATGCGCAGGGCGTTGCCATGGACGGCGTGCTCGGCAATTTCGCGTTCTGCTACGGCATGGGTTCCGATGAGGAACACATCAACGCACTCGTGCAGGCGATCAAGGATCTCGCTGCGCACTACGGCATCGCTCCGGATTATCTTCTGTAATCCCGAACCGGAAGGAGTCGTCCGGCATGTACGACGTAGCGATCATCGGCTCGGGTCCGGCGGCGGTTTCCGCCGCGCTGACCCTGAAGCTGCACAATAAGTCTATCATTTGGTTCGGCTCGAAAAAACTCAGCCCGAAGGTCGAAAAAAGCGAGCGCATCGCAAACTACCCCGGCGTCGCCATGGTGACCGGACCGGAACTCAATCGGCTTTATCTCGAACAGGTGGAGCAGATGGGCATCGAGATCACCGAACGGCAGGTGACGAACATTGCGGCAACGCGGCGCGGCTTCATGGTGCTCGGCGGCAGCGACATCTACGACGCAAAGACGGTGCTCTTGTGCACCGGTGCGGTGTCGGGCAAGGGATTCGAGAATGAATCGGAGCTCTTGGGGCACGGCGTCAGCTACTGCGCGACGTGCGACGGTTTCCTTTATAAGGGCAAGACGATCGCAGTCTTCTGCGGCGCGAAGGATTTTGAGCACGAGGTGACCTACCTTGCGGAGCTCGCGGAAAAGGTCTATCTGTTCACACCGTATCCCTGTGAGCTTTCCCGCGAAAACATCGTCATGAATCCCGGAACGCTAAAGGCGATCCGCGGCGAAAAGAAAGCGGACGGCGTGGAACTTTTAGACGGCACGGTGCTCGACGTGAACGGCGTATTTATCATCCGTCCCGCGGTCGCGCCGGCAAACCTTCTGAAAGGGCTTGCAATGATCGGCGCGGACATCGCGGTGGATCGCAATATGGCGACCAACAAGCCCGGATGCTTTGCAGCGGGCGACTGCACCGGACGTCCCTATCAGCTCACCAAAGCGGTCGGCGAGGGCAACGTCGCGGCGCACAGCATCGTCGCTTACCTTGCGGAACAGCAGGCGTAACCGGCAATCCTCAGACACAAAAGCCTGCCGTTGGCGCACGTGTCAGGCAACGGCAGAGACGGAAAAAGAATCATTGTCAGAGGCCCGATTCGGTACCATACCGGATCGGGCTTTTGCGGTTCGGAACGTCGGACCCGTTGCCGATAAAAATGCGTGCATTTTGTAAGAAGGTGTTGTATAATCACTCTGATGTGATGCCGCCGGGGCAACAGAGAACAGAAAAACGGGTCGGAATATATGCATCTGCGCCGTTGTCAGCGACCCATCAAGGTCCGGAGCCTGCTGAAAATGATGAAGCGCGCAGGACCGCATGCGATCAGGCGCATTGGCAGGAACTTCAAGCGCAGGATCGCGGGCAAAACGGTCGATCCGACCGAACAGGGATAAACAAAAAAAGACAACCGAAACGGTATGGAAATGAAACGCGCGCCGCAGAAGCGGCACGCGAAAGCGGGAGGGAATATGGCACCGATCGGCAAGGAAGATTATATGGAGCCGCGCTGCCTTTTGTGTGAGGAGCCGTACGGCGCGGAGGCGCAGGTAAAGCCCGTGCCGCAGCAGCGGATCATGGAAAAGGTGGACGAGTACATGTCGCGCCGCGACTACGCGGGCGTGGAGCGGCACCTCTTGTATTGGCTTGAGGAGGCGAAGCTCGGGCACGATCAAAGAGGCGAGCTGATGATTCGAAACGAGCTCGTCGGGCATTACCGCAAAACGGGCGACCGCGAAAAGGCGTTTCTGCATGCCGAAGCGGCGCTAAAGCTTTTGGATGCGCTCGGTTTCGAAGGGACGATCACGGCGGGCACGACCTGCGTGAACGCCGCGACTGCGTATCAGGCGTTTGGCGAGCCCGAACGGGCGTTTGCGATCTTTGAACGCGCGCGGAAAAGCTACGAGGCGATCCCGTCTCTGAAACCGGAGCTCCTCGGCGGACTGTACAACAACATGGGATTGACGCTCGTTTCTTTGAAGCGCTTTTCGGAAGCGAACGCGCTCTATGGAAAAGCGATCGAAACGATGGCAAGCGCGTCGCACGGCGCTTTGGAGCAGGCGATCACGTATCTCAACATGGCGAACGCCGCAGAGGAGGAGAAGGGGCTTTTGGACGCTTCGGAGACGATCGACGCGTGTCTGGAGACCGCGCAGCGGCTTTTGGATGTGCCGGACGTCCCGCACGACGGGTATTACGCGTTCGTGTGCGAGAAGTGCGCGCCGACGTTTGAATACTATGGCTGGTTTCAGGCGGCAAATGATCTCAACGCACGCGCGAGGACATGGTATGAACGGGCTTGAGCTTTCTGAACGGTTCTATCTGGAATACGGTCGCCCGATGCTCGAAGAACAGTTTCCGACGCTGCTCCCGTATCTTGCGGTCGGGTTGTTCGGCAGCGGTTCGGAGTGCATGGGCTTCGATGACGAAATCAGCCGCGATCACGATTTCGAGCCGGGATTCATGCTGCTGCTGCCGGGCGAGGACATCGTCGACCGAAGGGCGGCGTTTCAGCTCGAACGCGCGTATTATAAGCTCCCGAAGGAATTCATGGGGCTGAAAAGAAGCACGATCGCGCCGGTCGGCGGCGCGCGGCACGGGGTCTTGCGCACGGCGGAGGTTTTCGAAAACAAGGTCGGCGCGAGTGACGGGATCCTCACCGTTTCGCAATGGCTGACCATGCCGGAGCACGCGCTCTCGGAAGCAACGAACGGCAGGCTGTTCTATGATGGGTACGGCGAGGTGAGCCGCATCCGCGAGGGGCTTTCCGCGTATCCCGAGGATGTCCGCAGAAAAAAGCTTGCGGGAAATCTCCTTCTGATGGCGCAGGCGGGGCAGTATAACTACACGCGCTGTCTCGGTCACGGCGAGACCGGCGCGGCGCAGCTTGCGGTTGCGGAGTTTACAAAAGCGGCGATGCACGCGGCGTTCCTTTTGAACGGCGTATATATGCCGTATTATAAATGGAGCTTCCGCGCGATGCGGGGATTACCGAAGCTTTCGATGCTTGCGGAAACGCTCGAGGTGCTGCTCTGTACCGACAACGAGCCGGAAACGGCGGAATCGAAATACGGCATGATCGAGGACGCCGCGTCCGACATGATCGACGAGCTTATGAATCAACATCTTACAAAGGCGATCTGCGGCGATCTCGAAAAGCATGCGTATTCGGTCAACGATTCGATCGAGGACGGCGACATCCGCAATCTGCATATTTTAGCGGCGGTGTGAAGACGCTTCTTCCTTTGTCATCCTGAGTAAAGCGAAGGATCTTACCGCATTTCGAAGATTCTTCGTCGCTTCACTCCTCAGAATGACAGAGGATCAATTACGGTTGATTTCTCTGTAGGGGCGGATCGTATCCACCCGCCAAAACAGCGGAACGGGAAGATAGGATCTTTCCTTACACAAGAATCAGCTTATGCCGTAAATTGCAGATCGGATCGTAGGGGACGTCGACCCCGACGTCCCGCTTGAATTGCCGGCAACGCGCACACGGAAGCCTTCTCCTTGAGGAGAAGGTGTCACCGAAGGTGACGGATGAGGTGGATGCGCAGAAAGCGTAGCTTTCGCGGATGAATGAATTGCGCTTACGCGCATGAATTGGCTGACGCCATGAATTGTCCTTCGGACGTGAATTGACGGCGGAGCCGTCATGAATTGCCCTGCGGGCATGAAAGGAAGACTATGAACATTCACGGATTACAGAAAATGACGCTTTTAGACTTTCCGGGACGCGTGGCGTGCACGGTGTTTTTGGGCGGGTGTGATCTGAAGTGCCCATTCTGCCACAATGCCGAACTTATCGACGGCACGGCAAAGCCGGTTATGGACGACACGGAGCTGCTGCGGTTCCTCGAAAAGCGCAGGGGGCTATTGGACGGTGTGGCGTTTACGGGCGGCGAACCGACATTAAGGACGGATCTTCCGGACCTTCTGCGAACGATCAAGGCGATGGGCTATCCCGTCAAGCTCGACACCAACGGCATGCATCCGGATCGCCTGAAGGCCATGCTCGATGAAGGACTTCTGGACTACGTTGCGATGGACGTCAAGGGCGGACCGCATCATTATGCGCATATATGCGGTTTCCCTAAAATGGATCTTGCGCCGATTTCCGAGAGCATTTCCATCCTCAAAAACAGCAAAATCGACTATGAGTTCCGCACGACCGTCGTTCAGGAACTTCACGATTTGTCAGACTTTACCGCGATTTCCGAGTGGATCGCCGGCGCTCGAGCCTACTACCTCCAGGCATTCACCGACCGCGATACGGTGGTATATGAGAACTTCCATGCACCCACAAGGGAATGCATGGAACGGTATGCCGAAGTTGTCCGAAAAACCGTACCGAACACGGCGTTAAGGGGCTTATAGCCTACGTTTTTTCACTGCTCGCCCGCCGTATATGCCGTTTTGCATATGCAACGCATAAATACAAGATATTGTATGATTTGTTAATAATCACCACTAGATATTGACACGAGACCCCCACTTGTGGTAAAGTGACAACGCTCGGAACTGCGGCAAAGCGTCCGAGCCGCAAAATTTTGAAAGCTTTACCTCAGAGGGGGATCATTTTATGTACGAGGTCATTAAAAGAGACGGAAAGCTCGCCGAATTCTCGATCGGCAAGATCACGGCGGCGATCACAAAGGCATTCGAAGCGACGGGGAAACAGTATCATCCCAGCGTGATTGAGCTTCTTTCGCTGCACGTCACGAGCGATTTTGAGGGCAAGATCAGAGACGACAAGATCACGGTCGAGGAGATCCAGGACAGCGTCGAAAAGGTGCTGTCGGAATCCGGCTACGCAGATGTCGCAAAGGCATACATCCTCTACCGCAAGCAGCGCGAGAAGATCCGCAACATCAACTCCACGATGCTGAACTACAAGGATCTCGTCGACAACTATCTGAAGATCAGCGACTGGCGTGTCAAAGAGAATTCGACGGTGACCTACTCGGTCGGCGGTCTGATTCTTTCTAACTCCGGCGCGATCACGGCGAACTATTGGTTAAGTGAGATTTACGACAGCGAGATCGCCGAAGCGCACCGCTCGGCGGCGATCCATCTGCACGATCTTTCCATGCTCACCGGCTACTGCGCGGGCTGGAGCTTAAAGCAGCTTATCCAGGAAGGCCTCGGCGGCGTTCCCGGCAAGATCACGTCCTCTCCGGCAAGCCATCTTAGTACCCTCTGCAATCAGATGGTCAACTTCCTCGGCATCATGCAGAACGAATGGGCGGGTGCGCAGGCGTTCTCGTCGTTCGACACGTACCTTGCGCCGTTCGTCAAGGTCGATAACCTTTCCCAGAAGGAAGTCAAGCAGTGTGTGCAGTCGTTCATCTACGGCGTCAACACGCCGTCCCGCTGGGGCACGCAAGCGCCGTTCAGTAACATTACCCTTGACTGGACCGTGCCGAAGGATCTTGAGAACCTTCCCGCGATCGTCGGCGGCAAGGAGATGGACTTCACCTACGGCGACTGCAAGAAGGAAATGGACATGGTCAACAAGGCGTTCATCGAGGTCATGATCGAGGGTGACGCCAACGGCCGCGGCTTCCAGTACCCGATCCCGACGTACTCGATCACGCGCGACTTCGACTGGAGCGAGACCGAGAACAACAAGCTGCTCTTTGAGATGACCGCAAAGTACGGCACGCCGTATTTCTCCAACTACATCAATTCGGACATGGAGCCGAGCGACGTGCGTTCGATGTGCTGCCGTCTGCGCCTCGACCTTCGCGAGCTTCGCAAAAAGTCCGGCGGTTTCTTCGGCTCGGGCGAATCGACGGGCTCCGTCGGCGTCGTGACGATCAACATGCCGCGCATCGCGTACCTTGCAAAGGACGAAGCAGAGTTCTATGCCGAGCTCGACCGGATGATGGACATTGCGGCGCGGTCTTTGAAGACCAAGCGTACCGTCATCACAAAGCTTTTGGACGCGGGTCTCTATCCGTACACGAAGCGCTATCTCGGCACGTTCAATAACCACTTCAGCACCATCGGTCTTATCGGTATGAACGAAGTCGGTCTGAACGCAAAGTGGCTCCGAAAGGACCTCACGCATCCCGAAACGCAGAAGTTCACCCGCGAGGTTTTGAATCACATGCGCGAACGTCTCTCCGACTATCAGGAGCAGTACGGCGACCTCTACAACCTCGAGGCGACGCCCGCGGAATCCACGACGTACCGCTTTGCGAAGCATGACAAGGAGAAGTATCCGGACATCATCACCGCGAACATGAACGGCACGCCGTACTACACCAACTCGTCCCATCTGCCGGTCGGCTACACCGAGGACATCTTCTCGGCGCTCGACATCCAGGACGACCTGCAGACGCTCTATACCTCCGGCACCGTGTTCCACGCATTCCTCGGCGAAAAGCTGCCCGACTGGAAAGCCGCGGCAAACCTCGTAAGAAAGATCGCGGAAAACTACAAGCTGCCGTACTACACGATAAGCCCGACGTACTCGGTTTGCAAGGACCACGGCTACATCACGGGCGAGCACTTCACCTGCCCGATCTGCGGCGGCAAGACCGAGGTCTACTCCCGCATCACCGGCTACTACCGTCCGGTCCAGAACTGGAACGACGGCAAGGCACAGGAGTTCAAGGATCGCAAGGTCTATGACATCGGCCGTTCGCATTTGACCCATCAGGGACCGAACCCCGCGCCCGTCGATACGATTGCGGAAGCGGCACAGGAAGCGGTCACGGAAGCGCCGTGCTGCGCGCCTGTCGCGCCCGAAACGGCGGCGGATCCGAAGATCCTGCTCTTTAAGACCCCGACCTGCCCGAACTGCAAGGTCGCAACGATGCTGCTCGAAAAGGCGGGCGTCCCGTTCACCGCATTGAACGCGAACGAGGAGAAGGAGCTTGTCGAACAATACGGCGTCAAGCAGGCGCCGACCCTCGTGCTCATCAAGGAAGACGGCGTCGAGCGCTACCGCGGTGTTTCTGACATCAAGGGTTGGCTCATGCACAAGGACGCGTAAAAGCTAATGACACCACCGGATTCTCCGCAGCACCCCTGCGGAGAATCGTTCTGATTATCTGCGGCGTATCATCCTGAGGCGCAGCCGGCGAAGGATCTTTCCCTGCTGCACAGGATCCTTTGCTTCCGCTTCGTTACGGCGGCAGATCGCGCGTAGCCAAAGGCCTTCCCCCTGATGTGGGGAAGGTGGTCCCGCAGGGACCGGATGAGGAGTACACGCAGAAAAGCGGGACGCTTTTCGCGGATCAATGAATTGCGCTTTGCGCATGAATTGGCTGCGCCATGAATTGACCTTGCGGTCATGAATTGTCCATTCGGGACGTGAATTGCGCTTTGCGCATGAATTGTCCTTACGGACATGCATTTTCAGGAGGTATTATCATGTACGATATGATCGTGATCGGCGGAGGACCCGCCGGCATGACGGCGGCGCTGTACGCGCTCAGGAATGGCAAAACGGTTCTCGTGCTCGAAAAGCACGGCTTCGGCGGACAGATCACACACTCCCCGAAGGTCGAAAACTACCCGGGCACGATCCAGATGAGCGGCAACGAATTTGCGGACCGCTTCCTCGAGCAGATCCTGCATCAGGGCGCGGATATCGAGCTGGAACGCGCAATCTCCGTGAAAACCGAAGGGAACCTCAAAATCGTCGAAACCGAGGAGGGCAGCCGCTTCGAAGCGCTGACCGTGGTCATCGCAACCGGCGTCAAGCACCGCATGCTGGGGCTTGAGGGCGAAAACGAGCTCGTCGGCGACGGCATCTCGTTCTGCGCGGTCTGCGACGGCGATTTCTACACCGGCAAGACCGTCTGCGTCGCGGGCGGCGGCAACTCCGCGCTGCAGGAAGCGATCCTGCTTGCGGAAAAGTGCAAAGAGGTCATCATCCTGCAGGACCTTCCCGCGCTCACCGGCGAGGTACGTCTTCAGCAGGTGCTGGAATCGCGCAGAAACGTCCGCGTTCTCACGAACCTGAAAATCAATAAGCTTCTGAAAAACGGCGACGCGCTCGCGGGCGTCGAGGTCGAAAACCGCACGACGGGACAGAAGCGCGAGATCGCCTGCGACGGCCTGTTCGTCGCGATCGGGCTGATCCCCGAAAACGAGCCGTTCAAGGATCTGCACAAGCTCAACAAGTACGGCTATTTCGATACCGATGAGCAATGCCTCACCGACACGCCGGGCGTCTACGTCGCGGGCGACTGCCGCAGTAAGCTCGTACGGCAGCTTACCACTGCCGTTGCCGACGGCGCGACCGCCGCGCTCGCCGCCTGCCGCTATATCAACGAAAGAAAATAACAGTCAGTCAAAAACATTTCGGACCGCCTGAGCGGTCCTTTTTTTACAATTGCATTCGACAAAATCCGATTGCAGTTTTTCGCGTTTTGTGGCATAATAAGAGAATCGTGAGAAAAGGAGGCGAAACGGAATGAAGCGAAGCGTCTGCATCGTTTTTATCTGCGTGTTTTTGATTCTGCCGATCGTCTCTGCATGCGGCGTTTCGCGTCCCGAAACCGCGGAGGCGACGCCGGTTCCGACGGAGGCGTTCCCTGCGGACGATACGATCCAGACGGTCACCGTTCCCACACCCGATGATACGCCGGCGCTGCCTACCGTGCCGCCGACGCCGACGCCCACGCCGGAGCCCACCGAGATCCCGGTCACCGATCCGATCATCACACTGATCGGCGGGGATTCGATTCGTGTGGAAGCCGACTTCGGATTCTCCGATCCCGGGTATTTTGCGGACGATTACCTCGGCAACAACCTGACCTCCCGCATGACCGTTTCGGGCGAAGTCATCCCGTACAAGGTCGGAACCTACGACATCGTCTATTCGGTCACGGACGACGGCGGCAGAAGCACAACGGTCGTGCGGCATGTGGAGGTCGTACCGGTCGAGATGCCTGAGATCGTCATGCCTCCGGAAAAGACAGTCTATCTGACGTTTGACGACGGTCCGAGCACATATACGGAAAAGCTTCTGGACGTGCTGAAAAAGCACAATGCCAAGGCGACGTTTTTCATCATCGGCAACAGAGGCAGAACGGAGATCATCAAGCGCGCGTACGAGGAAGGACACGCCATCGGCGTCCATACGTACACGCACGAGTATAAGGACATCTACAAGAACGAGCAGGCGTTTTTTGACGATTTCTGGGCAACGCAGGAGGTCATCAAGGAAGCGACCGGGTCCTATACGCGCATCTTCCGGTTCCCGGGCGGCAGCGCAAATACGGCAAGCCGCCGCAACAAGGGGATCATGACGCGGCTTACGAAGATCATGGAGGACCTCGGCTATCGCTACTTTGACTGGAACATTTCCTCGGGCGACGCCAGCGGCGAGCCCTACACCAGCACGGACGTCAAAAACCGTGTGATTAACGGGATCAAAAAGCACTCCGATTTTGCGATCGTTCTGCAGCACGATATCCACTATCAAAGCGTCAAGGCGGTGGATTCCATCCTCACCTGGGGCGAGCAGAACGGCTATACCTTCCTTGCGCTGGATCTTACAAGCCCCATAATGCACTCGGAAGTGCAGAACTGAATCATTAAAAAACGCTCCTTTCTTTCTGAAGGGAGCGTTTCTCTTTTGGAGGGTTCAAATATGCGCGGGACCGTGCACGGGCTTTTTCGGAAGCACGATCTTTTCACGCGCGGCGTCGAAAAAAGCCTTCACTTTGTCGGGAATGACGTCGAGCCCCTTGACGGCGCGGACACCCTCGCAGCTCTCGAAAAACAGCGCCAAAGCGCCGGGACCGACGTGCGAGCCCGTGACAGGTTCATAGTCGACAAGCAGAATGTCCTTCGGCGGATGTGCACTGCCCTTGATGAGATCGATGAGCTGTTCCGCGTCCTCACGGCATGCCGCGTGCGCAATGCCGATCGTCTGATGCTCGGCGCCCACTACGTATTTTTCATACTGCGCTGCAAGCGCTTTGACGGAGCGTTTGCGGCTTCGTACCGTATCGAACGCCGAGATCTGTCCGTCCTCGCCGCCCTTCAGGATCGGCTTGATGCCGAGCACGGTGCCGACGATCGCGGAAAGGTTACTTAGACGTCCGCCGCGGCGCAGAAACAGCAGATCGTTGACCGTAAACACGTTGAACATCCGTTCCGACAGCTGCCGCAGCTGCTTTGCCGCGTCCGCCGCGGAGAGTCCTTCGTCGCGAAGCTTTGCAGCCGCCACCGCCACAAGCCCTTCGCCCAAAGATGCGCCGCGCGTATCGACGACCTCGATCACGCGGTCCGGATAGCGCTCCCGAAGCATTTGTGCGCCGATCATGGCAGACTGGCACGAGCCGGAAATGCCTGAAGACATTGCGACGTATACAATGTCCTTGCCGTCTTTCAGAAACGGCTCGAAAAAGTCCGCGTACTCCTGCGGATTGATCTGGCTCGTTTTGACTTCCGTGGTCTTCAAAAGCGCATAGAACGCGTCGCCGTCGAACGATTCCGTATCGAGACAGGTGAAGCGCTCCCCGTCAATATAGTACGAAAAAGGGATCATCTTGATATCGTGCTCCCGCGCCGTACGGGTGGGGAGATTGCCGGACGTATCCGTGATTGCAATAAACTGCATTTCATTTACCTCCGTATAAACGTGTACGGCGTGATTTTTCCCGCCGCAAGTCCATTATATGCATGCTTTTTACCGAAGGTCAATCTACGCGCCGGTTTTTCTGCCCTACCGATCGGTTTCCGCGGGATAGACCCGCCGAAAAACGCTCTACTGTCAGTAGATACGATAATATGCTGATGATAACGTGATAAATTATCAAAATAACGCGTATCAATGCGGCGAAACGCGCATCGCCTTGCAAAAGGCGGAAAACATTGGTATACTGAACGCAGAACCGAAAAAAGGACGCGCGCATGGAACAGATCGGACCGAAAAACAGGGTCAGCATCATCGTCCCCGTGTACAACACGGAGGCATATCTTTCTGCGTGCGTCGAAAGCCTCCTCCGGCAGACGCATGAGAATCTCGAGCTGATCCTTGTTGACGACGGCTCGACGGACGGCAGCGGCGCGATCCTTGACATGTATGCAAAAAGGGACGCCCGCGTCCGCGTGATCCACCGGAAGAACGGCGGCGTTTCATCTGCGCGAAACGCAGGGATAGAGAAGGCGACGGGGGACTATATCGGGTTTGTCGATTCGGACGATACGGTTGAGCCGACGTACTGCGAAGCGCTTCTCGGCGCGTTTGCGGCGCATCCGGAGATCGGCGTTTCGATATGCAACCGCTTCATCCACGGGCATCCGAACGGACGCGAAACAGGCGCGGCGGGCGGCGCGGGACGTGTGCTTTCCCCGCGGGACGCGATCAAAAACGCGGTCTCGATCGGCAAAAGCTTCGAGGGGTATCTTTGGAACAAGCTCTTTTCGGCGGAGATCTTCCGCGGAAATCCGGATTTCCGGCTCGATCCTTCGCTTGCGATCTGCGAGGACCTTCTCTTGTGCGCAAAGATTTTTGCGGCGGGGCATTCGGCGTATTACGATCCGACGCCGCTGTATCATTATAATTACCGCGAATCGGGCGCGCTGCGCACGCTCGACGACAAGCGCATGACGGAGTTTGCCGCGCGTGATCGGATCGAAGCGATTGCGGCGACCTTCGGCGGGGACGTTCTGCACGCGGCAGAGCTTTCGCACGTCAAGTCCGCGCTGAATCTGCTCGCCGCCGCAAAGCAGGCGAAAAACAAGCCGCTTGCCGCCGCCATGCAGCGCCGCATCGACGAACGCATGAAATCGCTTCTTTGTGCGAAGGACGTTCCTCTTTCGGAAAAGTGCAAGCTTTTCATCCGTCGTGCCTTTCCGGTGCTTTCTCTCCGCATCTTCAATCGCTTTGCATAAAAAACAGCTCTTCACAGGCGTTCTGTCAAGATGGATTTTCAAAGGCACTGTCGGCTTTGGCCGTCTGTACTTTTTTCGTTGTATCTTACTGGAAATGCATGATAGAATCAATACGACAAATCGGTATTTATAGGGGGCGAGCATGATGTTGGAATTACTGAAAGTGAGATTTTCAGAACAAAAGGAACTTCATCCGGATTTGGAATGGTCTGAGGTGGAGCAGAGGCTGCGCGAGGTTCCTGCTGCCATCACGATTTTGCAAAAAATGGAGGAAACCGGCGGTGAACCTGACACCATAGGGTATGACGTAAAGACCGGAAAACTCATTTTCTGCGACTGCGCAAAGGAATCGCCCGTCGGGCGAAGAAGCCTGTGCTATGATGAAAAGGCGTTGCATAGCCGCGCTAAAAACCCGCCGTCAAGCAGCGCCGAGCGGAAAGCGAAAGAGATCGGCATATCGATGATGACGGAGGAACTCTATCGTCGACTGCAAAGTCTCGGTTCATTTGATTTGAAAACGTCAAGCTGGATCGCTACGCCGGAGGATATCCGCAGCAAGGGCGGCGCGTTGTTCTGCGAACGGCGCTATGATACCGTTTTTACTTTTCACAACGGAGCGGATTCCTACTATTCTGTGCGCGGATTCAGAGGGTATATTCTTGTCTGAACACCGGGCTCAACGATAAAACCCCTGCAATTTATGGGACTTAAACATTGACAAATTCCGGTTTATCGGGATGATACGGCTTTGAACCTTCCGGGAAACAGCTTCTTTTCGGAAGGTTTTTTGTTTGCCTGAAGCGCGCGTATCACCACCGCTTGACGGTGTATAAGTGCGCTCTTACAAAAAAGAGGCTTCCCCTCAAGGGGAAGGCTTTTGGATGCGCTTGAAAACCACCTTTTAGAGAACGCCTCTTCCGAGCTGTTTTTTATCCGTTCAGCATTTTTTTTCGCGCCTTCCAGTCGGGCATGTAGCGATCGAGCAGCGCTTTGAACTCCGGTCCGTGTCCGTGTACCCTGATGTGGCAAAGCTCGTGCAGGATCACGTATTCAAGACAGATCAGCGGGTAATGCACAAGCTGCAGGTTCAGATTGATCTTTTTCGTCCCCGTGTTGCAGCTGCCCCAGCGCGAGGTCATGTCGCGCACCGCCCATGCCGACGGCACAAGTCCGGTATAGTCGGACCACAGCGGCAGAAAATGCTTGATCTCGGCCTTCAGCCGTTCACGAAGCCATTCGTTCAGGATCGCTTCGCGTTTTTCTTTGGACGGCACGCCCTTGAGCGACAGCACGATGCATCCGGCGTCGAGCGCGACGCCGTTTTTCTTTTGGTTTTCGAGAACGCAAAGGGGATAGACCTGCCCGAACAGGCGGAGCGTTTCGCCGCTTTCATACTGCTTCGGCTCGTTTGCGTGCGCGTTTCGGACCCTCTCGGCGTGCGTGCGGATCCAGTCCGCCTTGTCTGCTAAGAACGCGCGGATCAGTGCTTCCGGCATCAGCTTCGGCGCGGAAACGCGCACCTCGCCGTCCGGCGGCACGATCGTCACACGCAGGTTTTTGACGGATTTGCGGATCAGCGTCGCTTCAATCCCGGCGACTGTGATGTGCTTTTCGCTCATTTGTGGTACGCCTCGTTGTGCAGGATCTTAAATCCGCGATAGAGCTGTTCCAATAGCAGCAGTCGCGCAATGCGGTGGGGAAAGGTCATCTTCGAAAATGAGATCTTCGCGTTCGCGCGGGCGTAGACCTCGGGCGAAAGGCCCAACGATCCCCCGATCACGAACGTCAGCGGCCGTGCTTCGGCTTCCTTCTCGGAAAGGTACGCGGAAAACTGTTCGGAGGTCATCTGACGCGCGTCGATCGCGAGCGCGACGACAAAATCCTTCTGCCCGATCGCCTTCAGAATCCTTCTGCCCTCCTTTTCGCGGACAAGGTCCTCGTCCGCGGGATGCAGGGATTCCGGCGCTTTTTCGTCCGCGACTTCAACGACGTCAAGCGTGCAGAAACGGGAAAGACGCTTCATAAACTCGGCACAGGCGTCCTCAAAATATCGCTCCTTCAGTTTTCCGACACAGACGATGCGCACGGTCATACGATCTCAAACACCCCCGTCGGCTCCTCACGCGCGGCGATAGCGATCTGCATGTCGTCGGCGATCCCGGCGCTTTCCAGTACGGCGCGCACGGCGACCATCGCAAGCTCCGGATAGTTGTTCTCCCGGCTTAAGTGCCCTAAGATCACGTTTTTCACGCCGGTCGTGTAGAGCTTGACCAGCGCTTTTCCGCAGTCGTCGTTGTTCATGTGTCCGTTTCCGGACAGGATGCGCTTTTTGAGCGGATACGGATAGCTGCCCGCCATCAGCATATCGACGTCGTGGTTCGCTTCAAAGAGCAGAAGATCACAGCCGGACAGGATTGATAAAATGCGCGCGTCGACGTGCCCGAGGTCGGTGCACACGCCGACCTTGTGCCCGCCGAAAAAGAGCGTGTAGCCCACGGCGTGGATCGCGTCGTGCGGAACGGAGAATGGCAGGATGCGCACACCGGCAAGATAGAAATCGCGGTCGGATTCGAACACGCAGACGTTTTTCGGCGCAACGTCCCGTAACTGTGCTTTCAGCAGCGACCAGGTGTCGGCGTTTGCGTAGACCGGCAGGTCGTATTTTTTGGACAGGATATTCACGCCGCGCACGTGATCGACGTGCTCGTGCGTAATCAGGATCGCGGAAAGCGTGCGCGGATCGACGCCGATCCGTTGCAACAGTTCTGTGATGCGCTTGCAGGACAGCCCCGCGTCGATCAGGATCCGCGCGCTGCCCGCCTCGATATAAGTTGCGTTCCCGGAGGAGCCGCTGCATAAAGGACAAAGTTTCATATGAGGGATTATACCACACTCCCGCGCGCACGAAAAGCTTTTTATTGCAAGACGGGAGGGAAGGTGCTATACTTTTTACATGATCATCGAGGAATTGGCGCTTGCAAAACTGAATCTGACGCTCGGTGTGCTCTATAAGCGCGAGGACGGGTATCATGCACTTGACACCGTTATGCAGACGGTGTCGCTCTTTGACCGCGTATTCGTGGAAAAGTCGCGCACGGTCGAGGTGCACGTAACGGGCATGACGCTCCCGCAGGAGAACACGATGTACAAGGCCGCCATGCTCTATAAAGAGGCGACCGGCTGCGGGGCAAAGATCCGCTGCGAAAAGCGCATTCCTATGGAAGCGGGCATGGGCGGCGGCAGTGCCGACGCCGCGGCGGTTTTGCGCGCTCTTCAAAGGCAGCACCGCATGGCGGATGATCGGACGCTCCGCGAGATCGCGCTGAAGGTCGGCGCGGACGTCCCGTTCTGCCTTGTCGGCGGAACGTGCCGCTGCGAGGGCGTGGGAGAGATCCTGACGCCGTTTACGCTTGGAAAACGCCTGTGGTTCGTCATCGCAAAACCGAAGGAGGGCGTGAGCACCCGCGAACTGTTCCGTCGGCTTCCGCTTCCGCGGCCGCGCGTGCAGACGCTTTCCGCGGTCGCCGCACTTGCAAGGGGCGATCTTCATGCTCTTGCGCCGCTGATGCAAAACGTCCTTGAACCCGCTGCGATCGAGCTGGTGCCGGAGATCGGCGCATGGAAGCAAAAATTACTCGACGCAGGCGCGATCGCGGCGCAAATGACCGGCAGCGGATCCGTCGTGTTCGGTCTGTTTGAGAGCGAGGAAGCCGCAAAGGCGGCTTTGCCCGCCGTATCCGATGCTGCGTTTTCCACGGTCTGCCATTCGCTGTGAGGTACTTATGAACGATCGGCACATTCGACTTTTAACGACTGCGGGCGTACTGTCCGCCGCAATCTTTCTGCTCACCGCATTTGTCCGCATTCCGCTGCCCGCAGGGTATCTGAATCTCGGCGACGCGGGTGTATTCATGGTCGCCATGCTGCTACCCGCAGGCTGTGCCGCGCTGTGCGCGGGCGTCGGGAGCATGCTTGCGGACCTCATCGGCTTTCCGCTGTACGCGCCGGTGACATTCTTTGTGAAGGGGCTCACCGCGCTCGCATTTGCGCTCTTATGGCGAAAGCTTCCGAAAAAACTCCGCTGTCTTGCGTTCCTTGCCGTGCTGATCGTGCCGCTCGGATATTTTGCGTTCGAGCTCGTCGTGTTCCGAAATTTTGCGTGGGCGGACCTGCCGATGAATCTTCTGCAGGCGGCGGTCGGCGCAGGGCTTGCGTGGGCTTTGGACCGTGCGACAAAGAGCCGGTTTTGCATCTGAACCTACGCTTCACTCTACCGGCAGTAGAGGCCGATTCTCCTGCCGGTGGACTGCTTTTGCAATCGGTAGAGTGACCTTGACGTTCTGCCGTGTTATCATTAACATAGAAAATGATAGATTTTGGAGGCAACCATGCGCATCCGCATTTCCGCAGACAGCACCTGCGATTTAAGTCCCGAACTCATTGCACAGTACGACGTTGCGATCACGCCGCTGTATGTCCGTCTCGGCAGCAAAGATCTCAAGGATTCCATTGAGGTCACCCCGCCCGATATCTACAAGTACGTCGAAGAAACCAAACAGATCCCGAAGACCGCGGCGGTCAACGTCGGCGACTACGTCGATTTCTTCACCAAGGCCAAAGAAGAGGGCTACGACAGCGTCGTGCATTTCACGATCTCCGCGGAGATGTCCTCCTGCTATCAGAACGCCTGCCTTGCGGCGCAGAGCTTTGAAAACGTGTATATCGTCGATTCGCGGAATCTTTCCACCGGCATCGGGCATCTGGTGCTCGACGCGTGCATCATGCGCGACGAAGGAAAATCCGCAAAGGAGATCTTTGAGATCCTCGAGGAGCGTAAATTGAAGCTTGACGTCAGCTTCGTGCTCGACACGCTCCGCTATCTCGCGCTCGGCGGACGCTGCAACGCACTTTTGGCATTCGGCGCAAACCTTCTGAACCTCAAGCCGTCGATCCAGGTGGATCCGGTTTCCGGCAAGATGGGCGTCGACAAGAAATACCGCTGCTCGTTCGAGCGCGCGGTCGTGCGCTACGTCAACGACAAGCTCGCGGACAAGGATTCTTTGGACCTTCGCCGCATCTTCATCACGGACTCCGGCTGTACCGACGAGGTGCGCGCCGCCGCCGAGGAAGCGGTCAGAAAGAACGCGCCGTTTGCGGAGATCATCCACACCCGCGCGGGCTGCACGGTCTCTTCGCATTGCGGACCGAACTGCATCGGCATTCTCTTTTACAGAAAATAACACTGCATGAACAAAGGAGCCGTACGGACATCTTCCGAACGGCTCCTTTTCATATTATCGCCTGTACTCGGTTCAGTATGTGAGTTTCTTTCCGTAAAACGCCTCGTACGCGTCGCTCCACAAACGTTCGTTTTGCTCCATCATGGCTTGTGTATTATCACCGACGGATCGGTTGCTGTCCGGATAGATCGGCGGCAGATAGTGAACATACAGCTCCTGTACGGGGAATCCCGCATCATCCGTCTCGCAGGAATCTTTCATTCCGATGAAAACAGGAATAACCGGAACGCCGAACTTCGCGGCAAACCGGAATGCGCCGGGCTTCAGCGGTCTCGGCTTGCGGTAGTTGAACCACATCGCCTGCTCGGGATAGATCAGAATCTTTTCCCCACGGTCCAGGAGCGTTTTCATTCCGGCATAAAATTCCTTCATGGTCGAAAGATTCTCGCTGAGCGGAAGCGTGTTTGCGTGACGCATCATGATCCGCACCGGCCCCTTGAAATTGGTGTAGTTGCTTTCTTTGATGACCTTATACAGATAATGGTGCCGCTTCAATGCCGGTCGGATGGTTTTGTAAACGACGTAATTGTCGCTCAGATGAAAATGGTTGCAGGTGACAATAGCGCCGCCCCGTACAGCCGTCGCATGTTCGATCCCGCGGACGTCCTTGATGATCAGCTGATTCTTTCGGATCATGTTCTCGAAGAATGCTCTGCCGAGAAAGTTCGCAACCGCCGTTTTGCATTTGCTCGATGCTTTTTTGATCGTATAGTCCACGTCACCCGGCTGAATGGGGATCGCCGGATCGTCTTCTTCCACATCAAGGTTGAATTGCCCGGTCCGCTCGCATTCCGCAATGCGCCGAAGCACTCGCAGGCGTTCCGTTCTCTTTTCCGGATCAACCATGGCTGACTTCCTTTCGACGCGCGTCCTTTTTGAACCAAAGCTTTCGGAACGTCCTGTCGCTGTTGTAGATCGCCTCGATGCCCTTGACCAGTTCCGAAAACGCCGCAAGGTCACGCTGCCGGTCGTCTTCGCCGAAGTTTTCGAGTTCGGCAAGCAAGGATGTGTAAAACACGCTGTCCTGCGCATATTGCCAGAAATATTCGCCGTTGATCGTTTCTTTATAATGCCAAGGCTTTAAGGAGAGGGCATAGTGGCACAGCATCAGGTCTCCTTCCGGCGGCTCCGGAAAGCTGTGCTTGTTCCAGCCCGTCGGCAGATACTTCACGCGGCCGTGGCAGATCACATTCAGATATTCCTGATCCGGGGCAAGACAGTCGAACCGGTATTGCGTCAGCATGCGCAGGAACTGTTCCTGCACACGGCGTCTGCGGAATTCGTTCAGGTTCATAACCATCACGCCGGAGTTGAAATACGTGTTATGCGGAATGCCGATGATGTCCTCCACATAGTTGGTGAACAGCGGGCTCCGGTCCGTATTCTGCTCGTACGCCGCGGCAAGCAGATACCCTTCGACGTCGGTTTTGTACAGCTCGGCGATGTCCTGCAATACAACGATGTCGCTGTCGAGATAGATCGCTTTGTCGTACTGCGGGAATGACGTTTCGATGAACAGTCTGAAATATGCGTCGACGCTGAAGTAGAACCGCTCCGGCAGCTGTGCACGGATAGGCGCCAGCATTTCCTTTACGTCAAAGAACTCGATGGATACGTTGTCCGTTTCATGCGCCTTGAGTATCGCCTGATTCCGTTCGGAGATTTCGTTTTTCAGAACGGTGATCCGGTAGGTGTTCTCTGCGGATGTGTTTGCAATAAGGGAGATCAATGCCACGTCGAGATACGGGACATATTTGTCATTGCAAGCGAAAAAAATCGGTACGGTGGTTTGCATGTTTGTTTCTTCTCCTTTTTGACAGAAGTCGACGTTTTGATACGGTTATCTTAAATGCGCGCGGTGCGGAAGTAAAGATACTTCACATTTCAGAGGGTCTCCGTTCAAAAGACCGGTCCGAACTGCAGCGAGAATACACTCTACCGCAGCGAGAATCGCCCTGAAAACTTGCTTTTTTCGACAATATTTGGTATGATACCGGGCATGGAAGATGTAAAGAAAATCGTATCGCAAAATATCACAAGACTCCGGAAAGACTGCGGGCTGACGCAGGCAGAGCTTGCAAAGCGAATCAATTATTCCGACAAAGCGATCTCCCGCTGGGAAAAAGGCGAGGTCGTTCCCGACCTTGAAACCATTTATGCGCTGAGTGAAGCATTCGGCGTACCGGTCAGCTTGATTACGGAAAAGGCGCCGGAAACGAAACCGGAAAAGGACGAGGTATCGGCAACGCGGCAGCGTATCCTGTCGCAGATTTTTCTGTTGTGTGAAATCTGGTTTGTCATCTGCGTCATCTATGTGTACATCAAGATTACGCAGCAGACAAGCATCTGGCAGCTGTTCATCTGGGGGGTGCCTGCAAGCACGCTGGCGCTGTGGTTTTTCACCAGAAAGGAACGGTCCGGCGTTCTTCTGTTCATTTACGCATCGATTTTTGTCTGGTCGCTGATCACGAGTGTTTACCTGCACCTTCTGGACGCAAATCCGTGGTATCTCTTTTTCACCGGTCTGCCTCTGCAGGGACTGCTGATCATCCGATACATCTTCAACTATAAGCAAAGCCTGAAACCGATCCGGCTCTCGCGGCAGAGGCATAAGCCGCAGCCGGAAACGAGCGACGATACGGAAGACGCCGAGGGAAGAAACGGAACGGCGGTTTAACGGGAATATTTGCTTTTATAGAAATTTTACTTTCCTTTTACATGGGAATGGTTTATACTGTAGTCAAACGATCCGTCAATGCGGATTATTTCGCGTACGGAAAAGTTTTACAAAGGAACAAGGGGGTAATTTCACAGCATGAAAACCAGAAGACTCACCAAAAAAGAGATGATCATCTTTGCGATCGGTCAGCTCGGTTGGTCCATCCTGAGCGGCATCATCGGCGCTTGGTTTGTAACCTTCTATCTTCCGACGTCGGGCGACTTAAACGAAGGCGCGATCCAGTTCATTCCGTCCGGTCTCGTCATTGCGGGCATCCTTACCGTGCTCGGTCTCATTACTGCGCTTTCCCGCGTGTTTGACGCAGTTACCGACCCGCTCATTGCATCGCTTTCTGACCGCAGCAAGAACCCGAAGGGCAGACGTATTCCGTTCATGCGCATCGCGGCGATCCCGCTGTCTGTCGTAACGGTTCTGCTGTTCTGCGCACCGGTTCCGGATCTTTCCAAGAGCGGCATCAACATTGCGTGGATCTCCGTCTTCGTCGTGCTGTTCTACCTGTTCATGACGATGTACTGCACGCCGTATAACGCGCTGATCTCCGAGTTCGGCAAAACGCAGGAAGACCGTATGTTCATTTCCACGGCGATCTCCCTGACGTTCTTTGCGGGCACGATGCTTGCGTACACGCCGTTCGTGTTTGCGGGCATGCTGAAAGGCGCGGTCGGCTTCAACTGGAGCTACCGCATCTGCTTTATCGTCCTGGCGGTCATCGCATGCGTCTGCATGCTGATCCCGACCTTCAAGCTGAAGGAAAAGGAGTTCGTCGACACCAAGCCGTCTGAAGTGAATATGTTCAAATCCCTTGCGGCGACCTTCAAGAATAAGAGCTTCCGCGTATTCGCGCTGTCCGACATCATGTACTGGGTCGGTCTCACGCTGTTCCAGACGGGTCTTCCGTTCTTCGTAAAAGTCTCCATGAAGCTCGACGAGAGCAACACGATGCTTTTCATGGGCGGTATGACCGTTCTTTCCGCGTGCTTCTATCCGTTCGTCTCCGCGCTCGTGCGCAAGTTCGGCAAGAAAAAGCTCGTGATCACCGGCTTCCTCGGGCTGGCGCTTGCATATACCGTCACCGCACTGATCGGCGTACTGCCGTTTTTGACCGGTATGCTTCCCGGCATCATCATCTGCGTGATCGCAGCATTCCCGATGGCGCTTCTGGGCATCATTCCGCAGGCGATCGTTGCTGACGTTGCGGAAGCGGACGGCATCGAGACCGGCGAAAACCGTGAAGGCATGTTCTTTGCAGCGCGTACCTTCGCGATGAAGTGGGGTCAGGCGCTCGCAATGCTCGTGTTCACCTCTCTGGCGATCCTCGGCACCACGCAGGACCTCAAGAGTAACGACCTGACCGCATCCCCGATCGGTCTCCGCATCATCGCGATCGTCGCGGTCGTGTTCTGCGTACTCGGCGCAGTGATCCTTGCATTCTATAAGGAGAAGAAGGTCATGGGCGTCATCGAAGAAGCGCACAAGAAGGAAAACCTTCCCGAATAGCGAGGTCTGATATGGACAGAACAAGCGTCATTTTCGGCAATCCGATCGACTCGAAGACCGTTAAAAAAGCGGAAAAGAGCAAGGCGAAGTTCATAAAGAAGTTCGGTGACGATACGAAGAAGGAATACCATCTGGGATTACAGCCCATCGACGAGATCAAGGAGATCAAAATTCAAAATCTCGTCCTTGCGGATAAACCTCTGGAACTTCCCGATAACGCCGTCGTCGTCGGCAACATCCGCATGGGATTCGGTCACTACCGCATTGCGATGGCGATCGCATCCTGCGCGCAGGCGCTCGGCAGAACGCCGATCTGGATGGACCTCGCGTCGTTCGACGCGACCGGCTCCAAAATGATCCGCAGTCAGAACGACCTGTACTCGCTCGGCTCCAAGCTTTCTCAGAAGTTCAAGCTGTTCAACAAGCTCGTCTGGGATCCGATGAACTGCGAAGGGTTCAAAAAGATCACCTACAACGCCGCGGATCAGAAAAACTCCGAGCTTCTCAAACCGCTGTATCATGATCTTCCGAAGGACGTTCCGTACATCGGCACACATGTGTGGCCTTCTCAGGGCGCGATTCACGCGGGGCTGACCCACGTGGTCAACGCGATCCCGGACAACTGGCCGATGGGTCTGCACCTTGCGGAGGGGTCGATCCACGCCGTGCAGACGCCGTTTGCGTATCTCGGCTATAAGAAGCTGAACGGCTTTGCAAAGACGGCGCTGAAGCCGATGCCGGACGCGGACCTCAGGCTCGTCGGTCACTACATCGACCATGAGCTTGTCGAAAACGTCGAGCACGACTGCGCAAAGCGCGTGGAGCGTCTCGAAACCGGCGCGCCGATCCGCTTCCTTATGACGGTCGGCGGCGCGGGCGCGGGCGGCAACCTGTATATCGCGATGGCAAAGCATCTGCTGCCGTATGTAAGAGCGGGCAAGGCGGAGCTTTGGGTCAACTTCGGCGACCACCTCACCATGTGGGACGCGTTCAAAAAGAACATTCCCGGCATCGAGAAGGAAGCGAAAGCATACTTCGACGATTACAAGGGACTTTCCGATTGGGCGGAAACGCTCGATGCGCCGAGCAAGGCGGGCATAACCGTGTTCTGCAACAAGAACATCTTCGAGGCGGTGTATTCGACAAACCTGCTGATGAGAAAGTGCGATGTGCTGATCACAAAACCCTCGGAGCTTGCGTTCTATCCGGTGCCGAAGCTCATGATGCGGCACATCGGCGGTCACGAGGTCTACGGCGCGATCTATGCGCGCGAGATGGGTGACTCAACCTTTGAGTGCGAAACGCCCGAAACGCTTTGCGACATGATCGACACGCTTCTGAATGACAAGGCGATCTTGAAGCAGCTTTGCAAGCGCATCGTGGAGCTCAAGAACTTCGGCGTCTACAACGGCGGCTATGAGGTTGTGAAGCTCGCAATCGAAGGCAGGAAGTAAAGCGAAGCAACCAATAGGGGCTGTGAAAAAAGTCCTGTCATTCTGAGCATGGCACGCGCGGGAAGCGCGCGATCTTCCGCTGTAACGAAGTGGAAGGCGAAGAATCTCTTCAAAAAAGCAGTAAAACCGCTGTTTTTCAGATCCTTCGTCGCATAAATGCTCCTCAGGATGACACACTTTGGACTTTCTTTACATCCCCTTTTCTTGCAGCCAACCGGGTGTCGTTCTGGGGGACGCGCTTCTCTGTGTCATTCTGAGGAGGCGAAGCCGACGAAGAATCTTTGAAAGAGGTTCGCTTTGCAAGATCCTTCGCTGCGCTCGGATGACAAGCCCGGGGAGATATGTCGTTCTGACGAGCACTCCTCTCTGTGTCATTCTGAGGAGGCGAAGCCGACGAAGAATCTTTGAAAGAGGTTCGCTTCGCAAGATCCTTCGCTGCGCAAGATCCTTCGCTTCGCAAGATCCTTCGCTTCGCTCGGATGACAAGCCCGGGGAGATATGTCGTTCTGACGAGCACTCCTCTCTGTGTCATTCTGAGGAGGCGAAGCCGACGAAGAATCTTTGAAAAAGTTTCGCTTCGCAAGATCCTTCGCTGCGCTCGGATGACAAGCCCGGGGAGATATGTCGTTCTGACGAGCACTCCTCTCTGTGTCATTCTGAGGAGGCGAAGCCGACGAAGAATCTTTGAAAGAGTTTCGCTTCGCAAGATCCTTCGCTGCACTCGGATGACAAGCCCGGGGAGATATGCCGTTCTGACGAGCACTCCTCTCTGTGTCATTCTGAGGAGGCGAAGCCGACGAAGAATCTTTGAAAGAGGTTCGCTTCGCAAGATCCTTCGCTGCGCTCAGGATGACACATTGCTTTGCAGGGACCTTTTATCTTGCGCGGGGCTATCGCAAATGGTACAATAAAGACAATCGAAACAGGAGGGGGAACCATGATCCCGTCGCTGATCCTGAACATTCTGAACGCCGCGATTGTCGCGGGCTGCATCGTCTGGGGCGTCAAAAAAACCGATCCCTGGACGCGGCTGTTCCGCTTTTTCACCGTGCTGTCCAATGTGCTGAGCGGGATCGCGTCGATCGCCGTCGTCGTCTGCTGGCTTTGCTGCGGCGCGCTGCCGTTCTGGGCGCTGCTTCTGAAATACGCGGGCACGGCTGCGGTGACGGTCACGATGCTCACCGTGCTGCTGTTCCTCGGTCCTACCTCGCACGACTGGAAGGGGCTTCTTTCGCGCGCGGATCTGTTTATGCATCTCATTTGCCCGCTGCTTGCGATCGTGTCGTTCCTCGTCTTTGAAAAGACCGCCATGCCTGCGTGGTCGATCGCGATCGGCGCGCTCCCTGTGCCGATCTACGGCGCATGGTATCTCTACAAAGTCGTTTTTGCGTCGGAGGAACAGCGCTGGGAGGATTTCTACGGCTTCAACCGCGGCGGGAAATGGGCGCTGAGCGTCGGGCTCATGGTGCTTGCGGGCGCATTGATCGCGCTCGCGCTTTGGGCGATCTGATCCGTACGAAATAGAAAACAGCTCAGAAGAGAGACTCTCTAAAGGTTGGTTTTCAAACGCATCCAAAAGCCTTCCCCTTGAGGGGAAGGTGCCGAGGAACGAGGCGGATGAGGTGTCGGATTCGCGCAAGCAACACCTCATCAGTCAACCTCGTTGCCAGCTTCCCCTCAAGGGGAAGCCTCTTTTTTCCGGAAGAGCGCACTTACTCACCGCTTATCAGCGGTGATACCTCCTGCGTCGGGACGTACATTTATAAAAGCAGTTTCTTTTCCAATGGGGTTCGTATTGACCCCTAAGGAAAAGTTGAGGCGGTTCAAACCTCAGCTTATAACATTTGGAACACATCTTCCCTGCTTATTGCTTTATGCGCATAGTAGTTTTCAAATGTTTATATAGTAAAGATGAGACAATACGCACATATGCGGAATCTTTGTGAACACTTGCTACTTTCGCTTGTTCTCCAAAGACTTATATACTATACTTGCAGCAGATACTTTCAGAGGGAGCTGACTATGAGAATCATATACAGATCATTAACTGTCTGCATGATTGTTTTGATGCTTGTCGTTTCCTTTGGATGCAGAACTGCGACATACACAGATGAATCAGCTGCTGACCGAGTATTTGTTATCAACGGCGATACTATGTCGGACGGCTTATTGTCTTATCGGCGACGTTTGCCGGACGATTGGAGTTATCATGGTGGCTATTCCTATCAAATCGGAACCGTAAATGACGGAAAAGCACTGCTTGCTTCCGATGAAACCGGTATCATTGTGAAACAAAGAAAACCAATCTATGCCGATATGGATTATATTTCATGGGTTAGATCTGATGTTGATCTGGAGAATATGTCAGAAGAAGAGTGTGACGTGATCGCAGTAATTGAAAAATGCGGAGAATTCACACTTTCGGAGCAGGCAAAAGCGGAGTTTATAAAATGGTATAACACATACAGAACTGCCAAAGACTACACAACCTATCATGGAAAAAACAGATCAAAAATATACTTTGCCTACCCTGCGCTTCACGATTTACATTTCAAGGGAGAGTACCTTTTCGTTATGGACACTAACTCTATCCGCATTGTGAATATTGAAGGTCATGTTTTGGGAACATTCAACTCGGATACTACGCTGTTTCAAGAGATCGAAAAGAGCAAATAAAACCTTCTTACAGATTATTGATACCCTTTACGGAGCAACAGATGCAGATTATTCATTCATAGTTCAAAGAAACAATTATGCAAAAACGGAGAAGGTTACCCTTTCTCCGTTTTTGTTCAATTTCTCCTTGACAAAGCGTCTCCGAAGAGCCGTTTTTTTATTTCCGGAACGCTTCGAGCTTATGCTTGACGCGCTGCATGGCGTTGTCGACCGATTTCAGCGGTTTTTCGATGCGCGCGGCGATCTGCGGATAAGAGAGACCGTCCAGATACAGACCAAGGACCCTCCGCTCCATCGGGGACAGTGTTTTTTCAAGGTACAGGACCATTTGTTCGAAGTTCTCGCGCCCGATCACGACCTCCTCGGGATCGGCGACATGCAGCGAGCGGATCGAATCCAGAAGCGTCACTTCGCCGTCCTCCGACACCGGAGAGCGGTTCAGCGAAACGTAATGGTTCAGCGGCGTATGCTTTTTGCGCGTGGCATTCTTGATTGCGGACAGGATCTGGCGCGTCACACACAGCTCCGCAAAGCTTTTGAACGACGCCGCTTTGCTTTCGTCGTACTCACAGACCGCCTTATAGAGTCCCAGCATGCCCTCCTGCACGAGGTCCTCGTGATCCGCGCCGATCAGAAAATACGAATGCGCGCGCGAACGGACCAGCTGCTTGTAGCGTTCGTACAGAACGAGTTCCGCCTCGCCGTCGCCTTCGCGGATGCGGGCAAGCAGTTCTTCGTCGGAGCGCGTGTTCATTCCGCGTCCTGCCGTTTCTTCTCGAACATCAGGATCGCCGCGGCGACGCCCGCGTTCAAAGAGTCGATGTGACCCTGCATCGGAATGGATACGAGAAAATCGCAGTTGTTGCGAACGAGTTTACTTAGCCCTTCGCCTTCGTTTCCGATCACGATCGCAAGCGGTCCCTTCATGGCTGCGGAACGCATGCTTTCGCCGTTCATGTCCGCGCCTGCGATCCAAAGCCCCGCGGCCTTCAACTGTGTCAGCGCCGCCGAAATGTTCACCACCCGTGCGATCTTCACATATTCCGTCGCGCCTGCGCTGGCTTTCACAGCGGCGGCAGTGACGGAAGCGCTTCTCCGTTTTCCGATGATCACGCCGTGCGCGCCTGCGCAGTCTGCGCTTCTTATGATGGAACCGAGGTTATGCGGATCTTCCACGCCGTCCAGTACGATCACAAACGGCGCTTCGCCCTTTTCCTTTGCCGCGTCGAGGATATCGGCGATCTCGCAGTAGGTCACGCCCGCCGCGTACGCCACGACGCCCTGATGGTTTGCGGTCTTGCCGCCGTGTCCGAACGGCATGCAAAGCTCGTCGAGCTTCTTGCGGTCGACCTCGCGCACGACAAGCTTCCGCTCGCGCGCAAGGGTTACGATCTCGCCCAAAGAGCCGTCATGCTCGGTCGTGACCAGTACGCGGTCGATGCTGCGTCCGCTCTTAATCGCTTCGCGCACCGCGTTTCTGCCGATCAAAAGATAAGGCTGCTCATCGCGTTCGTTGATTTCCGGCGCAGGTTCATATGTGCGCTTCGTTTGCTCATCGCGTCCGCGCCTGCGTTCAAACGGCTTTTCATCGCGTTCGTACGGCTTTTTGGAGTAGCCGTTTTCCGGATAGGGCTTCTTTTTGCGCGGTTCGCCTTCGTAGGGCTTGCCTGCGTTGGATTTCCGGTATTCGCGTTCACCGGTTCCGTAGCTCTTTTTATCACCCTGATACGGCTTTTTTCCGTAGGGCTTGTCGTACTGCGTGCGTGCACCGGTTTCCCGGGAGGCGGGGCGTCTTCCGTAGTCTTTTCTTTGATCGCTCATGATTCGGGCTCCTTTTCGGGTTCAATTTGAAGGGCAAGACGCATCAGCTCGCCGATGCGTTCGTCTTCGCCCAGTAGATACAGATGGCCGAGCAACGCTTCGAGTCCCGTCGCCACGCGGTAATCGCGTACGTCCGCATGCTTCGGCACGGTTCCGGAATGCGCGTTGCGTCCGCGCCGGAACGCCGCCTGCTCGGATTCGGAAAGCTTGTCCGCGATGCGGCGGTACGCTGCCGCCTGTCCCGCGGCGCATACGTGCTTTGCCGCCTCAAGGTGCAGCGCGCGCATCGGAAGCCGCAGCGTTTCCGCAAGCACCGTGCGCACGTACAGGTCGTAGACCGTGTCGCCGAGGTACGCAAGCGTCAGCGCCGGCAGCGAAAGCGGGTCCGCCGGACGGGGAATGACCATATGGTCGACAATACAGGAATGCATACTCATACTCATATATCATACCTTCTTTTTCCGCCGAACGCAACAGAAAACTGAAAAAAAGAGGGTGTTAAGAATTGACGTATCTCAACACCTTCTTTGAATGAACTGCAGCTGCCGCCGCATGAATGGACTTCGTCATGAATTGCCTGCGGCATGAATTGATAACTGCGTTATTATGTGGGAAAGGTTTTCCGTCCGAAAACCGACCATTATGACGGCTTCGCCGTCAATTCATGTGCCGTAAGGCACAATTCATGTCCTTTGAACATTTCATGGAATGAAGTGAGGATTCATCCGGGAGATGTTAGGAATGGCTTTCTTCACATATCACCTAATGCAGCGCAGATTGAGCCTCAGACCGTACCGGTCATGACGACGGTCAGTCTGCCGGGAACAGCGGTCACCGCACCGGTCGCAGGGTCCTGCGAGAACGCTGCTGCAGGCACGGACAGGGTCGTCTGCGTGCCGGAGGGCAGTGTGAGCCGGTGATCCTCGAACGTGAAGTCCGAGATCGGCGCGCCGTTTACGGTCACGGAGACATCGGACAGCGCAAGCGGGAAGTCGTCGGTGATGACGAGATCGGTCGCTTCCTCATTGCCGCGATTCTCGATGATAAACGTAACGGTCATGGCGTCGCCTGCGGAGACGGGATCGGGCGCCATTTCCTTGGTGATCGTCACGTCCGCGTAGGACGCGACGGGCACGGTTGCGGACACGGTCAGCGGATCGGTCGTGCCGATCGAAGCCGTGTTTACGATCTCGCTGCCGGACAAAAGAGGCGCAAAGCCGTTGACGGTCGCCTTATAAAGCAGCAGCGCATTCGAGCCTGCGGGGATCTCGGGGATTGTGAACAGCACGCCCCCCTCCTGTACCGCGGGTGTAAGCTCCGCAGAGAACACGCCGTCGAGGTACAGCGCGGCAGGTCCTGTATAGGTCAGCGGCTGTACGGGCGCGGTCCCGCCCGCCGGCGTATATGCGCCGAGGTTGTCGAGAACGGGAAGGTTTGTGATCGCGGCGCTTCCGCCGTTTTCGAATGACAGGATGTAAGTCAGGTCGGATTGAAAGCGATATGCTTCGTCCAGAACGCGCTTCGCAGCCGAAAGCGCAGCGATCATTTCGGTCGTCGCCACGTTTGACAGCACGGAGGCTGTCGTCGCGCCGTAGGTATATGTCAGGTTTGCCTGATTGGTAATGATAGCCATTGGATACTCCTTTCCGGACGGCAAGGCCGTCCGCTGTATACTATGCAAATAAATACACGGGCGTGATTTCACACACCCGTGTTGACGCGCGGCACAGCCGCAAATGAGATCCGTTATTTGTCCTTCATTTCGTTCTTCTTCATCTCATAGAGCTTTTGCAGATACAACACCGCGTCACTGAGCAGCCAGATGATGACGCCGTAGACGAGACCGGTGAGAAGCTTTAGGAAGAATTCCGAAAAGATCACGCCGCCGGAGTATTTTTCGACGATCAGCGTGACCGTATACACGACCGAGGTGAGCAGATAGAACAGCATCACCACGACCGCAACGGCCTTTGCGATCAGACAGAACATGCCCTGATCCTCCGCCCATTTGCGGAAAGCGGTCCTGACGTCCGGCGCTTTTTCGGACTTCTTTTCCTTCTTCGGCGGATCAAAATCGGGATCGGGCATCGGGCCGATGTGCGCACCGCATGCGTCGCACACGGTTGCATCGTCGGGCAGGGAAACACCGCATTTCGGACAGTACATCATAGGTTTCTCCTCCTTATGAAATCGGTCAGTTCAGGTACATATTGATCAGCATCTCATATGTTTCGCGATGATAGACAGCCGCGGCCTTTGCTTCCTCAACCCATGCATCCTGCTGCGCCTGCCATGCGTTTTTCGAGATCACGCGTTCGGCGGTCTCGGCGATTTCGGCTTCGATTGACGCGCGGTCGATCACGCCCTCCGGAAGGATCTCAACAAGCCGCGCGATGCAGCAGTCGCCGTCAACGAGGATCGGTTCGGAGTAAGCGCCGACGGTGAGCAATTTCGCCGCTTCGGCAAGCGCCGGATACTTCGGCTCGCTGCCGTCCAGGAAGACGACCTGCTCGAAGCGTCCGCTTTCCTCGTCATCATGCGTATTATAGAGCTCCATGGCGTCCGAAAACGACATGCCGCCCGAAAGGTCCGCATACGCCTTGTCCGCGGTCTCCTTTGCACCGGCGCTGCGCTGCGCAATGAGCGCATCGAGCGTTTCCTTCAGCTTTGCGTATTCGGTCACGATCTCCGCCTGACGTTCTGCATTCTCTCCGCGAAGTGCAAGCGCGCCGTATTCAGCTTCCAGCTCCGTCATCGCGGTCCTGGTTTCATCGAGCTTATCGGCGTCGCTGTTATCTGCGGGGATGTAAATAATCTCGATCCGCGCGGCTTCCTTCGGCGCAAACAGGCAGATCGGATCGTCTGTAAGCGCAACGCCGTTCCGGCAGTCAAGATACGTTGAAGGATCTTCGGTAAACGTCTGCTGCTGCTCGGCAAGCGTGGTTTCATACCATTCGTCGATCGCCGCCCGGTCCACGGAATTCTCTGCGGCGAACCGTTCCTCCAGAAGCGACGAAAACACAGCCATGCGTTCGCTCGAAAGCGCGCTGTCATACCGCATGGAAAGGTAGTCGTCAAAGGTATATCCTTCGCCGTACATATAGGAAAGCTCGTCATTGATATCCGCAAGCGCACTTTCACGCTGTTCGTCGGAAAGCTCCGAAATGTCCTCAACGTTCCCTTCGGGATCGCCGTAGTAACACAGCAGCTTATCGCGTTCTTCATCGACCGCCGCCTGCGCGCTTGCAGCGCATTCCGCTTCCTGCTCGGCGGAGAGCGTAATACCGAGTTCCTTTGCCTTCCATTCGGGCATGTAGTATTTGATCAGCCATTCCTCGGTCATGCCCTTGAACTGATTGAGCATTTCTTCGTCCATGCCGTAGCTGTAGGAGAAGTAGTTGACATACTGATCGAACGTGTCACTGAATTCCTGCGCGGTGATCTTGATATCGCCGAGCTCAATCGCGATCGCGTCGCCGTCAAACGCTGCGGACGAAGGCGCTGCGGTTACACCGTCCGGCGCCGCAACGGAGCCGGAGGACGCCGTGGGATCTGCGGTCGTTTCCGTTTCTTTCGGAACGAGGCATCCCGTAAGCGGCAAAAGCAGCAGCGCCGCCGTCAGAAGTGCAAAAAGCCGTTTTTGTATCTTCATAAAACAAAGGTAGTTCCTTTCTGTTCGTTTTGTCTATTATACTCCGACGTCGGCGTCGGTGCAATGCATCAGTCTGTAAATTAATTGTGGAAGTTTTTTGACAAAATCGCGAATAACAAGCTTTCTGTCGGTCCATTGGACCGCCGCAGGCTCGTTTGCCAAAAGCTTCAGGTTCGGTTCCGAGGACAGGATGGCAAGAAGCTGCATCCCGTCCGGATGCGCGGACGCGTCATAAGTAAGCGTTGTTTTTCCGTCGCGCACGGTGACGGCGGAAAAGCCCGCACGCCGCGCGTAGGCACGGATCAGGGCAAGCTGCATCAGCGTCATGACCGGCTCGGGCAGGTCGCCGTAGCGGTCGTTGAACTCGTCTAATAGGTCCGTATACGAATCGCTGTCCTGTATCTGCGCGATCCGCTTGTACATGCCAAGCCGGTGCAGCTCCGAGGGCAGAAACGACTTCGGAATATACGCGTCGATCGGCACGTCGACCGTCGTTTCAATCTCCGGCGCGACCGTTTCGCCCTTTGCCTCGGCAACGGCGGAGCGCATCAGTTTGCAGTAGAATTCATAGCCGACGTCCGTGATGTGCCCGTGCTGCTCCGCGCCTAAAAGACTTCCCGCCCCGCGGATCTCAAGGTCGCGCATCGCAAGGCGGAAGCCCGCGCCGAACTGCGTGAATTCGCGGATCGCAAGGAGACGCTTCTGCGCCGTTTCGGAGACCGCGCGCGCCTGCGGCACGGTCAGATACGCGTACGCCATGCGTGTCGATCGCCCGACTCTTCCGCGAAGCTGATAGAGCTGCGCAAGTCCCAGCTTATCCGCGTCGAGCACAACGAGCGTGTTCGCGTTCGGAATGTCCACGCCGCTTTCCACGATCGTCGAGCAGAGCAGGATGTCGTATTCCTTGTTGATAAACGCCATCATCGTGTTTTCAAGCTGCGCTTCCGGCATCTGTCCGTGTGCCATCGCAATGCGCGCTTCCGGCAAAAGCGCCTGAAAATGCGTCAGCGTCGAGCCCATGGTCATCACGCGGTTCGACACGATAAATGCCTGTCCTCCGCGGGAAAGCTCCCTTTGAAGCGCCGTTGCAACGAACGCGTCGTTGTATTCCGTCACGAACGTCTGTACGGGAAAGCGGTTCTCCGGCGGCGTTTCGATCGTACTGATGTCGCGAATGCCGGTCATCGACAGATTCAGCGTCCGCGGGATCGGCGTCGCCGTCAGCGTCAAAACGTCGATTTCGCTGCGCAAAGCCTTGATCTGCTCCTTGTGATTCACGCCGAAGCGGTGCTCTTCGTCGATGATGAGAAGCCCGAGGTTTTTGAACTTCACCGACTTTGCAAGCAGCGCATGCGTACCCACGACCACGTCGATCTCGCCCGTTTCGAGCCCCTTTTTGACCTCGGTGCATTCCTTTGCGGATTGGAAGCGCGAAAGACACGCGACCTTCACCGGATAGTCTGCAAACCGCTGCAAGAGCGTATGGTAATGCTGCTGCGCAAGGATCGTCGTCGGCACGAGAAACGCCGTTTGCTTGCTGTCCTGCGCTGCCTTGAACGCCGCGCGCATCGCGACCTCGGTCTTGCCGTAGCCCACGTCGCCGCATAAAAGCCGGTCCATCGGACGCGGGGATTCCATGTCGCGTTTCACGTCGAGAATCGCCTGCGCCTGATCCGGCGTTTCCTGATAGGGGAAGGCGTCCTCAAGCCGCTTCTGCCACGGCGTGTCCTTCGAAAACGCGAATCCGCCGTTGCTCGTTCGCGCCGCGTAAAGCCGCGCAAGGTCGACCGCAAGCTTCTTTGCGCCCTGCCGCGCCTTTTCCACGCGCTGCTGCCACTCCGCACCGCCGAGTTTACTGAGCTGCGGAGGGACTTCCGCGTCCGCGCCGACGTATTTCTGGATGCGGTCCAGCTGGTCGGTCGGGATATACAGCCGGTCGTCGCCGCGATAGGCGAACAGCAGATAATCCTTCGTGCTGCCGTCGACCGTCAGCTGCTCCACACCGAGGAATTTTCCGATGCCGTGCGCCTCATGCACCACGTAATCGCCCACCGAAAGGTCCGTAAACTTCAGCGTGGCACCGCGTTTTTTTGCGTGCGCGGAAGGACGCTTTCCGAACAGCTCCTGCGCGGTGAGTACATAAAGATGTGTTTCCGGAAACGCAAAGCCCTGTGGAAGGGATTCGGATACAATCAGCGCTTCGCCGCGCACCGGCGGGCGAACGAGATGATCCGCATAAGCGATGTTCAGATCGCTGCCCCTTAGCACGTCGCGCATGCGCTCCTGCGCCTCGCCGACGTACAAAAGCACCGCCTCCCGCGCCTTCAGAAGACGACCGAGCTCGGATAAGAACTGCGCGGAATCGTTGAGATACGCCGGAGCGGGTTCGACCGTAAAGCCAACGCGTCCGCGATGTTTGAAATTTGTGTATGGGCGGAACAGCGCGTAGTATGCCGCGCTGTGTGTCGTGTCGAGCCGCCGCATCAAAGCGTCCGCTTCGATCAGAAGCTTCCCCTGCGACGGATGCCCTTCGCCGCGTTCGAGCGTCGCCGCCACGGTTTCCGAAAAGACCAGCTCAGCCGCCTTCGCCTCGTCCGCAATGCGACTCGGCTCGTTCATCAGGATCAGGCTTCCGTTCGGAAGATAATCGAGCAGCGTTTCGGTCACGGGGTAGAGAAGCGGTACGAGCACGTCCGCGCCGACGCATGGGCGCTGCTCCTTCCACGCTTCGCGCTGTGCGTCAAAGCCCTGCGCGTTCTTCAAAAGCCTGAGAGCCCTTGCCATCGCTTCCTGTGTCTGCGGCGTTTCAAACGCCGGCGGCAGCACGGCGGAACGCGCCTGCTCGATGCTGCGCTGCGTCAAAGGATCGAATACGCGCATCTGGTCCACGTCGTCGCCGAAAAACTCGATGCGGTACGGATACTCCGCCTGCGGCGGGAACACGTCGAGGATGTCGCCGCGCGCCGCAAACTGCCCGGGACCTTCGATCTCCGCCGTCCGCTCGTAGCCCGCTTCCGCAAGCTTTGCCATGAGATCGCGCGGATCGACCGTATCGCCGACCGTGATACGCACGATCTGCGACAAAAATGTCTCATGCGGAACGAGACGCTCCATCAAAGCTTCGGCACAGGTCACGATCAGCGAGGACACGGAAAGCGCAAGCCGCGACAGCACTGCAAGGCGCTCGGACCGGCGTTCGGACGAAACTGCTTCCAAATGCGTCAACGGAAGTTCGCGCGGCAGATACAGCCCGGTATCGGCTCGATATGCCCGCTGGAGCTCGTATATCCGCATTGCCTCCGCGGGCGTCGGCGCAACCCAGAGGACGGTGTGCTCCTCGCTTAACGCGGCGTTTACCGCAGGGCGGTGCGTTTCACTTAAGCCGAATACGGCGACCGTTCCGTCACCGTTTTCCAATGCTGCATGCAGCTGTCGATAGCCGGGGTCATTCGCGACCGCGTGTAAAAGCTCTTTCATATCACTTATATGGTGCAAAAATGCACCAATTATTCTTCCTTGCCGTGCCCGTCGATCGAGACGGACTTGTTCTTTTCGTGCTTCTTGTTGTACTTCGTCTGCGCCTCGCCGATGTTGCCGGATACGATCAGCTTTGCTGCGTCCGCCGCGTGTATGTATACCTCGTCGAGCGTCTTTTGCTCCTCCTTCGAGGGGCGTTTCAGCACATAGTCACGAAGCTGCAGGCTTTCATCCTTGCCCATGCCGATGCGGATGCGCGGGAAGCTTTCGGAGTTGATGCACGCAATGATCGAACGCATGCCGTTGTGACTGCCCGCCGAGCCTTTTTCGCGGATGCGAAGGCTGCCCAAAGGCAGCTCAATGTCGTCATAGAGCACGATCAGTCGTTCCGGCGGGAGCTTATAGAAGTGCATCAGCTGCTGTACCGCGTCGCCCGACAGATTCATGTACGTCTGCGGCTTACAAAGGATCACGCGCTCGTCTCCGATGCGCCCTTCGCCGTACAGCGCGGAAAAGCCCTTGGTTTTCACGCGCACGCCGAGTTCCTCCGCCAGCACGTCCAGCGCCTGAAAGCCCGCGTTGTGCCTTGTTTTTTTATAGCTCAGCCCGGGATTTCCGAGCCCCACGATAAGATACATATCCGTTCCTTTCTGCAAAACGTATTGCCCCACGCCCAAAATAGGGGAGGGGTTATGGGGCTTTCGCCCCTCGGTTTGCAGAAAAACTTCTGCAAACCGGTTTTCCGTTTTCGCCTATGCCCCTTCGGGTCATGCGAGCGGCGAAAACGGCAAGGTGTCAGATGCGCCGCGCATGTCGCCGCATCTGACGGATTTATTATATCATGTCTTTCTTCGCCGTGCAACAGAAAAGGGCTGCCGAAACAGCCCTGTTTATCAAATCACTTACTCGATTCCCGTCATATCGTAGCTTTCAAGCCACTTGTTCGCGGTTTCGCAGACCTCCTTGAGGCATGCTTCGTCGAACGGCGTGGTAAGATCGGCGTGCTTCAGAAGGTCGACGAACGTTCTGCTGCCGCCCTGCTCGGTGTACGCCATATAGTGCTTCCAGGCGTTTGCCTCGTCCTTCTGGATCATCGCCCAGATCTCCAGCGCGACCGTCTGCGCCAGGCAGTAGTCGATGTAGTAGAACGGGACCTCGTAGATGTGGCTCTGCCGCTGCCAGCCCTCGCCCTCGCTGTAGAACGGGATCTCGCCGTCCAGACGGATCCACGGCATATAGATGCCTAAAAGCCGCTTCCACTCCGCGTGACGCTCTTTGGGCGTCATGTCCGGCTTCTCATAGACGATATGCTGGAAGTGATCGACCATCGTGCCGTAGGGAATGAAGGTCAGCGCGCCGGAAAGATGGCTGTACTTGAACTTTCTTGCGTCGGGACCGAAGAAGCCGTCCGCGTTTCTCCAGCCGAAGAACTCCATGCTCATCGAGTGGACCTCGCACGCCTCCGCGCTCGGGCAGGAATACTCGATCGGAACGCGCTTGCGGTTCATCCAGTATTCAAAAGCGTGCCCCGCTTCGTGCGTGATGACCTCGACGTCGCCCTGCGTGCCGTTGAAGTTCGAGAAGATGAACGGGCGCTGATACAGCGGAAGCTCGGTCTGATAGCCGCCGCCTTCCTTGCCCTCGGTGGACAGGACGTCCATCAGTTCCTCGTCGAGCATCGTGCGGAAGAACTCCGAGGTCTCCGGGGAGAGCGCGTCATAGAACTTCTTACCTTCGGCAAGGATGTCGTCCGGCGTGCCCTGCGGACGGGGATTGCCGCTTCTGAAATCGAGCGCGGCGTCCGCAAAGGAGAGCGGATAGGGCTTTCCGAGCCGTTCCGCCTGTTTCCGGTAGATCTTGTCCGCGAGCGGTACGAGGTACTTCTGCACGGCCGCGCGGAACTTCTCGACGTCCTCCTTCGTGTAGCAGTTGCGCTCCATGCGGTAGTAGCCGAGCTGCGTATAGCCGCCGTAGCCGAGTTTTTTGCCCATTGCGTCACGGAGATGCACGAGCTCGTCATAGATCGCGTCGAGGCGTTCCTGATGTTCCTTATACCATGCGCCGTCCGCTTTCCATGCGGCAAGACGGCGGTCGTCGTTCGCGTCGGTCTTGAACGGGGTCAACTGGGAAAGTGTATACACACCGCCCTCGAACGGGATCTGCGCGGACGCGAGCAGTTTGCCGTATTCGGTGGTCAGTTCGTTTTCCTTCTGCATGTCCTCGATGATCTCGGGGGAGAAGGTCTTGCGGTCCATTTCGGCGTTCACAAACAGCAGATCGCCGTACTCGGCTTCGAAGTCTTTGCGGAAGGGCGAAGAAAGCATTGCTTCGAGCCATTCCTGCTCGTATTCCTCGATTTCCGGACCGATCTCGTCCCAGAATTCGATTTCGCCGTCGTAGAATTCGTCGCGCGTGTCGATCGAATGACGGATGTACGCCAGCGTACTCATCGTACCGAGGACCTTTTCTTCTTCCTCCTTTTCAAGGAAGACGGCTTTCGCCTCCTCATAGCTCTTGGCATTCCTGAGCCGTTCGGTCAGGTCCCTGAGCTTTGCCTTCACCGCGTCGGGATCGGGACGGTTATACGGCATTTCCGAAAATTTCATACGGTTTCTCCTTTCGTTCGCGCCGATCGTCCGACGCTCCGTTCAAATCATCAGTATATCATGCTTTTTTGCCCTTTTCAATAGAAGAACGGTTGTCCGTCCGCACTCTTTTTCGTATCAATAGTGACACGGCGGCGCGGTTGTGGTATGATGCATATCATGAACGGGACAGGAGTGTGTTTCGCATGAAAATACTGGTCATAAACGGCAGCCCCAAGCGAGAAAAAAGCGATACCATGCACATGACCCGCGCATTTCTCCTCGGCATGCAAGACACCGGGGAAGTGCAGATCACAACGATCCATGCGATCGACAGACACATCGAATACTGCACGGGATGCTTTGCCTGTATGAACAACGGCGGGACCTGCATCCATACTGACGATATGCGCGGCATCCTTGAGGAGATTTTAACGAGCGACGTGCTTCTTTTGAGTTTCCCGCTCTATTGCTATGGCATGCCCGCGCCGCTGAAGGCGCTCATCGACCGCACGCTGCCGCTCTCCTCAATGGCGATGCAGAAGGTCGGCGACCGCTACGAGCACGTCGGGCAGGCGGATTTTTCGCATCTCAGATATGTGATGATCTGCGGCTGCGGCTTTCCGAACAGCAAGCACAATTTTGAGCCGGCAGTCGCGCAGTTTCGGCCGTTGTTCCCGCACGATCCGCTGATCCTGACGGTTCCCGAAAGCCCGATGTTCAATGTGCCGAGCGCGGACGTCGTGACAAAGCCGCGCCTTGCGCGCATTCGCGAAGCAGGCAGAGTGTACGCCGAAACCGGCGCGGTCCCGGAAGCGCTGACGCAAGAGATCGGTTCGCCGATGATCCCGGAGGAGGTCTATGCCGGGATCGTCAACGGCGAAAGAAAATAAAACGCAGAAAGGAAAAACCATGAAATTCTTCGACCTGTTCAAACGCAAAAAAGAAACGCAGACGCCGCAGGAACAACCGCAGCCTTCCCCGCAGAAGGCGGCCGTCCAGACGACGAAAGAGGTTGAGCCGTCGGAATATATTGACGATATCACATTCGTCCAGGAAATCAGGCATCTTTCGACAGGGTCATGGCAGCAGTATGATATCCTGCTGGCGGCAAGCCCGTACGGCTGGGCGTATATGCTCGACTCCGCGCAGTATCTTGCGCATGCCGATCTGGAAGGCATTTCGGAAGTTCAGATCGGCGATCTGTATCAGCAAAAGACCAACGTTACGCAGGCTTTTCGGAACAGCGGCATGAACTGCGCGCAGGTACCGGAGATGCAGCATGAATGCGGCATGCTGTCTGTTGCGGGAATCAGCAAAACGCTGCATGCGCCGACGAAGATTGTCTGGATCAATCAAACGCGCACGATGCGGCTGTTCACGCTGCTCGATGATACGGAAATGATCGCAAAGTACGTCGAGACGGTCATTCGCAGATCGTTCGGCACGGAAAACGCGATGAAGCGCGGAAAGCCGATTCCGCAGAAACCGAAAAACCCATAACGGTAGGCGTTCCATCCAAGGGGAAGCCGACCTTTTGCCCGCGCGGGGAACGTGCGGGCTGTCTCTGTAATGAAGCAAAATGAAGAACGACGCGCTGACACTGCGGTGGGATCGACGCGCACTACGGGGGAGAACTATGATCGTACTTCGTGACATGATCGAATCGGATATCGAGGACTACGTGCGTTGGTTCACGACCGAGACCGAATGGGGGAAGGAATGGGACGCGCCGTGGGAATGGGAAGAGACGACGGAGGAAGCGGAGCGCGAAAGCTGGACGGAATACTATGAAAGCGTGAAGGACCTTCCGCCGGAAGAGCCGCGTCGGAAGTTCGAGATCGAGTTTGACGGCAGACACGTCGGCTGGGTCAGCCGCTACTTTGATCTCGATTATCTCGAAAATCCCGAAAAAATCCCCGCGGTCGGGATCGACATTGCGGAACAGGACGCGCGAAATCACGGCATCGGCACGGAAGCATTGCGGCAGTTTATTGCATATTTGAAGGCGCAAGGCGCAACATGCGTCTATACGCAGACGTGGTCGGGAAATGCGCGCATGCTGCGCACGGCGGAGAAGCTCGGCTTCGTTCCGTACGACCGGGTTAAAGACCTTCGCACGGTCCGCGGAAAGCAATACGACGCGCTGACGCTGAAACTGGATCTTGATACGGAGGAACAACCATGACCGGATATATCGCGGAGATGCGAAAGCTCGTCGGACATCGGACGCTGATGCAGTGCGCGGCAAGCGTTGCCTGCATCGATGAACAGGGGCGGATCCTTTTAGGAAAGCGCGCGGACAATCATCTGTGGGGCTATTCCGGCGGCGCGGCGGAGATCGACGAGCGCGCCGAGGACTGCGCAAAGCGGGAGCTGTTTGAGGAGATGGGATTGCATGCGGACGAGCTCACGTTCTTTTGCGTAAATTCGGGACCGGATGCGCATTACATCTATCCGAACGGCGACGAGGTCTCCAATTTCGAGATCGTGTACGTCTGTAAAAAATGGCACGGCGAACCGACCGCATGTGACGGGGAGATGGAGGAGCTGCGGTTCTTCTCCCGCGACGAAATCGACCTTGATAAGATCATGCCGCCGACCCGGCGCGTCGTGTCGGCGCTCATTGAGCGGATGCCCGAATAAAGAAATAAGCCGTGTCTGCCTTTCGAGAAGATGGACAACACGCCGGAAAGCCTTCCCCTTGTTATGGGGAAGGTGATCCCGAAGGGATCGGATGAGGAGTACACGCAGAAAAGCGACAGCTTTTCGCGGATCCGATGAACCCCCTCATCACCGCTTCGCGGCGTTCCACTTCGTTACATAGGAAGTTCGCGCGACGACGCATCGCGTCGTCTAACGCGTACCATGCTTCCCCGTCCCGAGACATGGTCGTTGCGCGTCGCTTTACCACTTCGTTACAGAGGTAGATCGCGCGACGACGCAAAGCGTCGTCTACCGCGTACCATCTCTCCTTCAACTCCCTGTCTCGGTCGCACCTCACCTCGCTTGCTCTGCCACTGGCAGCGCTCGGATCGGTGCCCACCCTGAAAGGGGGAGAAGCCTCGGCATACCAAAGTCCTGTGTATATAATCCGATTTGGTTAGGGCTCAACCAAAAGCCTTCTTCTCCGAGGAGAAGAAGGCGGAACGGGCAACGGACGCAGCGCGTGAATCCCGCAAACGTACAGTATGATACGGAGGAACAACCATGATCATCCCGGTCGACCGAACAAATCTATTTGAAGCGGCGGCGGTGCACGCCGCGGCGTGGCGGGAATCGCACCGCGCGTTCTGCGCGCCTGCGTTTGTGGACGCGCATACGACGGAGCGGCAGGCGGCGTATCTTCAGCGTAAAATGGATGCGAACAGCCGCGTCTTTCTCCTGGTCGAAGAAAAACCGGTCGGCGTCGTGTCCGTGACGGAGGATCTCATCGAAGATCTGTATGTGCTGCCGGAGGAGCAGGGGAAGGGGTACGGAACGAAGCTTTTGCGCTATGCGTTGGGCGTCTCAACCGGCACGCCGGTTCTTTGGATCCTTGAAAACAACGCGCGGGCAAGGCGGCTCTATGAACGGAACGGCTTTTTCGAGACGGGAAACCGGCATTCCGTGCCGAACGGTCTCGACGAGATCGAATTTGCCCTGAAGGAACCGCGCATGGAAACGGACCGGCTGATCCTCGACCGCGTGAAGGAGACCGATAAAACGGACTATTTCAACAACATTTCCCACGACAGGAAGGTGCTGGAAACCTTCGTCTGCCGCTATGCGGAATCGCTCGAGGCCTTTGATTTTTCGACATATCCCGGGCGGGACGACCTCTTTGCGATCCGCTTGAAAGCGACGGGACGGCTCATCGGCATCATTCTGTATTTCGACGAGACCGACGGCACATGCGAGATCGGCTACGGGATCGGCTCGGAGCATTGGGGAAAGGGCTATGCGACCGAAGCGGTAAAGCGGTTTCTCACATTTCTGTTCGAGGAAAAGGGCATGAAAACCGTCACGGCGTCGTACTTTACCGGCAACGATGCCTCCCGCCGCGTGATGGAAAAGTGCGGCATGCAGTATCTTCGCTTTTCTCCGCAGGAATTCGAATACCTCGGAAAGCCGCGCGATCTCACCTATTACGCGATCGACAGGGCGCAATTCAAATGCATGAACCGCTGACAGCCAATCAACAACAAAGCGCCGCACGCGGCGCTTTTGCTATTTCAGTTTATCGGTTCGGCAGAGAATGTAATCGGTTGAAACCTTGTAATAGTCGGCAAGCTTGACAAGATGGCGGATCGGAAGCTCGCTTGCGCCGCGCTCGTAGCGGGCATACATCGTCTGCGATGTGCCGAGCATTTCAGCAATCTCCGCCTGCGTTTTATCGTGATCCTCTCTTAAGTCGCGTATGCGCTTGCGATAATCCATTTCTCTATGATCCCCACAGTTTTTTTCAGCATACACCAGTAAATATTTTTACTATTTAGTAAATAACTTTACTAAAATAAAAGTATAAAGAATGAACGGGGGTTTACTGTGGCTTTAATCAAATGCCCGGATTTCGGCAAGAATGTATCGAATCAAGCAAAAGCATGTCCTTTTTGCGGCTGTCCTATCGGCTCGGCAGCTTGGGACTTTTGCCCTTTCGGCTTCATTGTGGGGAAAGCGTTTGCAGATCGGACGTTACTCGCCGTAACTCGCTTTTTCCCGTATTTTCAGAATTTTTTCAGAGGGCGTACTGTAGATGACCGGTGAAAGCCCAGGCGGTTTCATCAGATCATAAAAATGACTGTTGACAAAAGCAGGATTCTCCTATATAGTAGCAATATATTACTATATAGGAGATTTATTGTGCGAACCAACGGTGGCTTCCAGATTTCCAAGATCAAACAATTAGGGGACCGGGTGTTTGAGAAAATACTGACAGCCCAGGGAATCGAAGCGTTTAATGGAGCTCAGGGCAGGATACTCTATGTGCTTTGGCAAGAAGACGGAGTGCCGATCAAAACAATCGCAGAGAGGTGCGGGCTGGCTATTACTTCTTTGACGACGATGCTTGAACGTATGGAAAAATCCGGTTTAATCATCCGTCAGCAAGATTCCGGAGACAAAAGAAAGACCCTCATCTTCCTTACCGATAAAGCCAAAGCATTGAAGGAGGATTACGACGCCGTTTCTGACAGGATGAGTGCCATTTTTTATCAGGGTTTTACGGAAGAGGAGATCCGGAACTTTGAGGAGCATCTGGAAAGAATCCGTTTGAATCTGGAAGGGTGGCAGCCGGAATGAGTAAGTGTATCAAAGACCTGATCAAAAACCTGAATCTTGTGATTGGCTGCCCGGTCGGATGTGATTATTGCTATGCCCGGAACAACTGCCGGAGATTTCATATCACAGATGATTTTTCCAAACCGGAATACTACGAGCATAAGCTTAAGATCCTGGAACGGGAAAAACCCGGCAACTGGCTGCTGACCGGCATGAGTGATTTATGCGCCTGGAAAGACGAATGGCTTGAGGCTGCATTTCAGAAGTTGCGGGAGCATCCGCAGCATGAGGCCGTCTTCTTATCTAAGCGGCCGGATCTATTGAAGATCAATACCGACCTTTCCAATGCCTGGTTTGGTGTGACGATCACCAGAAAATCAGAACTGTGGCGGCTGCAGGCACTGAAGGAGAATGTCCGCGCAAAGCATTATCACGTGACATTCGAACCGCTCTTTGATGATCCGGGAGAGGTTGACCTCACCGGGATCGACTGGATCGTGGTCGGTACGATGACCGGCGCAATGAAGAAGAAAGTACATACGGAACCGGCATGGGCATACAGCCTGACAAAGCAGGCTCACGCTTTAAAGATTCCGGTATTTATGAAGGAAGACCTTGTTTCGATTCTCGGAGAAGAAAACATGATACAGGAGCTTCCTGCTGCATTTAATAGAGTCATGGAGGAACAAAAGAAATGGAACGGCCGGTCAAGGTAGGCTATGTAGAAACAAAGAGCGTGATGACAAAATCCAACGCACCACTGGGAGGCTATTCTGTAAATCCCTATGTCGGATGCCCTCATGCCTGCAGATATTGTTACGCTTCTTTCATGAAGCGTTTTACAGGACATACGGAAGACTGGGGCACATTCATGGATGTCAAGGAATGGCCTGAAATCACAAATCCGAAGAAATATGCCGGGCAGAAGGTAATTATCGGTACGGTTACCGATGGTTATAATCCCTTGGAGGAAACCTTTGGAAAGACCAGAAAGATTCTGGAGGAGCTGAAGGACAGCGGCGCGGATATCCTGATCTGCACAAAGTCTGATCTGGTACTCCGCGATCTGGATCTGTTGAAAGAAATCAACAGGAATAACAGACTGACGGTCTCCTGGTCGGTCAACACACTGGATGAAAGCTTCAAGGACGACATGGATAATGCCGTCAGCATCGAACGCAGGCTTGCCGCGATGAAACAAATCTATGATGCCGGCATCCGTACCGTCTGCTTCATTTCTCCCGTATTCCCCGGAATCACGGATATCGAGGCAATCATAGAACAGGCGAAGAATCAGTGTGATCTGGTATGGCTGGAGAATCTGAACCTGCGAGGCGGTTTTAAGAAGACCATCATGGATTATATTGCAGAGAAATACCCGGATCTGACGCCGCTGTATGATGAAATCTATAACAAGAAAAACCGCAGCTATTTCGAAGCACTTGAAAAGAAAGCCGAAGAGATTGCCAAGAAGTACGGCTGCAGGTTCGTGGACAATGAAACTCCCTATGAGAGAGTTCCGCAGGGACATCCCATCATCGTAGATTACTTCTATCACGAAGAAGTTCGTGGAACCGCAAACAGCGGAAAGAGAAACAAATAAGCAATCAAAACAAAATCATTTATCAGCAGGCTTTATCACAGGCAAAAAATATGGCAAAGAATGTCACAATAGCTTCACAAGATTTTTTAGCACTCTCGCTTGACGAGTGCTAAAAAGTGTGCTATAACATAATCGAACAGAGGAACAGAGAGGAACGAAAGGGTAAAAGGCCCTAGGTTCCAATCCCTCCTTCCCCTTGCTCAAAACGGCAGATTTGAGTAAAGGAGTGATTAGTATGTTGCCGAGTATTTGGAATGAAAACCTGTGGGATGAGTGGTTCGGATTCCCTGAATTGAGAGACATGGATCGTGCGGAGCGTAAGCTTTACGGACGTCATGCGGATCGTCTGATGAAGACGGATGTGCGGGAGCACGAGGATCAGTACGAGGTCGATATCGACCTGCCGGGCTTTGCGAAGGAAGAGATCAAGCTGGAGCTGAACAACGGTTACCTCACGATTAATGCCGAGAAGAACCTGGATCAGAACAAGGAAAAGCAAGGCAAGCTGATTCGGCAGGAGCGTTATTCCGGTTCGATGCAGCGCAGCTTCTATGTGGGTGAAGAAATCACGGAGGAGGATGTTAAGGCATCGTTCCAGCATGGCGTACTGAAGCTGCTGATTCCGAAGAAGGAAAAGAAAGCCCTGCCTGAGAAAAAGACGATCGCGATCGAATAATCGCGAAACAGGCAACAGCCGAGGGATTTCCCCCGGCTGTTTTTTTAGATCAAGGGTGCTATTTGATGCCCTTCAGCAAACAATAGAGAATGGCAAACGGTAAAGCAAGGATTGAAATTACCCAGATCATTGACCGGCCCTCCTTTCGTCGTCCATTAATGCTTCAACGATCTCTATTTCTTCCATGAAGTCGAGGAAATCTTCCGGTTCGACGCGGTGACAGCAAATGCCTTTCGTCCAATAACAGGTTGATTTGGATGAAAAGAATAAATGCCGGATGAAAGGGTTGGAGTGTATTAGCCATTTGTAATGAATCAGGTGTTAAATAAAAGGAGCAGTTCAGAAACCCGAAAGAGGAGATCTGAACGGCTCCTTTCTTGAAAGATCGTATTTGCAGAATGCGCCTGCTAAAAAACTCTGCGTAAATCTCGCTGAGGTCTGGAAAACCGCCGTGAAATATGATACAATAAACTAACTGCTTCGTGCAATCAGCTATGAACCTGTAGAGGGAGGTTGTCATGGTAAAGAATAATGTCGAGATCGATATCAAGACGATGTGCATTGAAGCAGGAATAACCCAGGCAAAGCTTGCAAATAAGCTCGGCGTTACACCTGCGTATGTGAACCGCGTGATCCGCCGGAAAGAAACTGTAGTCAATCGCACATTTACAAGACTGATCGAAGCCCTGGGATACGATATTCTGATTACTTATGTCAAACAAGACCCTGCTGCTTTGAACAACGTCGAACAGAAAGGAGTTACATTCTAATGGCTGAAGATAACCAGACTCTATTCCGTAAGAAAGCAATGGCGCGCATTTCCTCTCCTGAGGATCTTACAAGCTATCTGCGCGTAACAAGCCCCGGAATGTGGATCATCCTGGCAGCGGTCATCGCCCTGCTTGTGGGTGTATTTTCCTGGTCTGCGGTGGGCACGCTGGAAACAACCGTGGACGCCACCGCCATCGTACAGGATCACAAGGCGCAAATTGTCGTATCCGGTCAAGGCGCGGACGGGCTGGAGGCTGGGCTGCCCCTTCGTATCGCCTCACAGGAGTTCGTGATCGCGTCGGTGGACTATGACGAATACGGTCGGGCCACGGCGCAGGCCGAAGTGTCCTTACCGGACGGGACTTATGACGCAACCATCGTTGTGGAGCAAACACGGCCCATTGAATTTCTGCTGGAAAGCAGGTAGTTTAGTGGTTGGTGATTAGTGGTCAATAGGCAGAAGAGATGAAGATAAAACCAACTCTTACAAAGGGCGTGGCCAAGGTTCCGGTGGTCATGCAGCTGGAGGCACTGGAATGCGGTGCGGCTTCTCTGGCAATGCTCATGGCTTATTACGGCAAATGGGTACCGCTGGAGGAGGTGCGCCTGGCTTGCGGCGTCTCCCGCGACGGCTCAAATGCGAAGAATATCTATCTTGCAGCGCAGCACTACGGTTTTGATGTCAAGGCGATGCGTATGACGTCGGAGTCGCTTCAGACCAAGGGGAAGTTTCCCTGTATCGTCCATTGGAATATGCACCATTTCGTGGTGCTGGATGGTTTCAGAGGCAGATATGCCTATCTCAACGACCCGGCGCGCGGCACGGTCAAGGTCACGATGGAGGAGTTTGACAGCGCCTTTACAGGGATCGTGCTTATCCCCACGCCATCCGAGACATTCCAGCCAGACGGAAAGCGCCGGAGCACCATAGATTTCGCCCGCAAGCGTCTGATCGGCGCCGGGGCTGCGGTGGCCTTCGTCATGCTGGCGACCGTGATCTCCTATCTCTTCGGCATCGTCAACTCGGTGACCTCGCGCATCTTTCTGGACCGCCTGCTCACCGGACAAAACCCGGATTGGCTCTATCCGTTTCTTTCGGTACTGATCGCCCTGGCGGCGATCCAGATCACGGTCTCGTGGGTACAAGCGGTGTACTCGCTGAAAATCAACGGCAAGATGGCCGTGATCGGGAGCACCAGCTATATGTGGAAGGTGCTGCATCTGCCCATGGAGTTTTACTCCCAGCGTCTGGCGGGCGATATTCAGTCGCGCCTCTCGCTCAACAGCTCCATCGCCGGAACGCTGGTGAATACCTTCGCGCCGCTTCTGCTCAACTCCATCATGATGGTTTTTTACCTGGTGCTGATGCTGCGGCAGAGTCCGCTTCTGACGCTGATCGGCATTTCCACGCTGATCCTGAACGCCGTGTTGTCCAAGATTATTTCCGACAAGCGTATGAACGTGGCGCGGGTGCAGATGCGCGACGCCGGGATGCTGGAGGCCGCCACGGTCACGGGGATCGAGATGATCGAGACCATCAAGGCCAGCGGCGCGGAAAACGGCTTCTTCCAGAAATGGGCCGGGCACCAGGCGGCGGTCAACGCCCAAAGCGTGGAGGCGGCGAAAACGCAGCAGACCATCGGCATCCTTCCCGCCTTTCTCGGGACGCTTGCCAATTACGCCGTGCTGCTTCTCGGCGTGTGGCTGACCATGCAGGGAAAATTCAGCCTGGGCGCGGTCATGATGTTCCAGGGCTTCCTCGGCTCCTTCATGTCCCCGGCCATGACGCTGGTTTCCGCCGGGCAGACGATTCAGGAGATGCGCACCCAGATGGAGCGCGTAGAGGACGTCATGGAATACCCGGAGGATGAAAACACGGAGGATCATCCGCAGTCGGAGGAAAAGCTGGAAAAACTCAACGGGACGGTTGAACTGAAAAACGTCACTTTCGGCTATTCCCGGATGGATAAGCCCCTCATCGAGGATTTCTCCCTGACCCTGAAGCCCGGCGAGCGTATTGCCCTGGTCGGCGCTTCCGGCTGCGGGAAATCCACGATCTCCAAGCTCGTTTCGGGCATGTACCAGCCCTGGAGCGGCGAGATCCTGTTCGACGGCAAACCGCGCAGTGCCTATCCGAGGGATGTGATGGTCGGCTCACTGGCTGTGGTGGATCAGGATATCATCCTCTTTGAGGACAGCATTGAGAACAACATCAAGATGTGGGACGATACCATCATGGATTTCGAGGTGATCCTCGCTGCCAGAGACGCGCAGATCCATGACGATATCGTACAGATGCCGGGCGGCTACCGGCATAAGCTGAGCTCCGGCGGGCGGAACCTCTCCGGCGGGCAGCGGCAGCGTCTGGAGATCGCCCGCGTACTTGCGCAGGACCCCACGATCATCATTCTGGACGAGGCTACCAGCGCGCTGGACGCCAAGACGGAATATGAGGTCGTGAACGCGATCCGCGACCGGGGCATCACCTGCATCGTGATCGCCCACCGGCTCTCCACCGTGCGGGACTGCGACGAGATCATCGTGCTGGACAAGGGCAAGGTGGTCGAGCGCGGCACCCACGATGAGCTGATGGCTCTGGGCGGCGCATATGCCGACCTGGTGGCGAATGAGTAAGGAGGGAGCAAATGGGTTGGTTTGAAAATCAGATCCAGGACCGGCGCGAAGCCGATCAGCAGCTCCTGGAGGAATCCTTTCTCCGCATTGCCGGTGTGGTCATGGGAGAGAAGGACGCCCAGCGGATCGGTGACGCACGGATCATCACGAAAAGCGCGATCGATGAGATCTTAAAATACTACCACTATAAACCTTCCGAGCTGCCGGAGAGCATCACGGATCCCGACGAGCAGCTGGACTACTGCCTGCGGCCACATGGCATGATGCGCCGCAGCGTGGAGTTGAAAAAAGGCTGGTACAAGGACGCCTACGGGCCAATTCTGGCCTTTCGCAAGGACGACGGCAGCCCGACAGCCCTGCTGCCGGGAACGATCTACGGCTACTATTTCAAAGACCCGGCCACCGGGAAGACGGTTCGTCTGAATGCCGAGACCGAGCAGCTCTTCGACCCGGACGCGATTTGCTTCTACCGGCCGCTGCCGCTGAAAAGCTTAAGCATCCCGGATCTGCTGCTGTACATGAAGCGCTGCGTTTCCACCAGCGACATTTTCATGATCGTCTTCGCGGCGATCTCGGTGTCCGGCGTGGGTCTGCTGATCCCGCGTCTCACCAGGGCGCTGACAGGCCCGGTGCTCGCAAGCGGACGCGGCAGTGCGCTGATCGGCCTTGCGATCTGCCTTGCGTGCGTGTCACTGTCCATGCAGCTTTTCTCCTCGATCAGCGCCATGGTGTCAAGCCGCCTGGAGGCCAAGACCTCACTGGGCGTACAGGCGTCCATGATGATGCGCCTCATGTCCCTGCCGGCCAGCTTCTTCCGACAGTACAGCCCGGGCGAGTTGAAAAGCCGCTCCATGTCGGTCAACCAGCTCTGCTCCATGCTGATGAGCATGGTCATGACCACGGGACTGACGAGCCTTACGTCCCTTTTGTATGTCACGCAGATCTTTCGCTTTGCGCCGAAGCTGGTCATTCCCTCTCTGCTGATCGTGCTGGTGACGGTGGGCTTTTCCGTGGTCACGACCTTTGTACAGATCGGCATCAACCGAAAAAGGATGGAGCATGCGGCCAAGGAATCCGGCATGAGCTATTCCATGATCTCCGGCATCCAGAAGATCAAGCTTTCCGGTGCGGAAAAGCGGAGCTTCGCCAAATGGCTGAATCTCTACGCCGAGGGGGCGGAGCTGACCTATAACACGCCGATGTTCCTCCGTGCCAACGCCGCCATCAGCACGGGGATCTCGCTCATTTCCACGATCATTCTCTATTATCTGGCAGTAAAAAGCGATCTGAACCCGTCCACGTATTTCGCCTTCACGGCGGCCTACGGTTCGCTGATGGGCGCCTTTTCCACCCTGACCGGCACGGCCATGAGCGCCGCGCAGATCCAGCCGATCTTAGAGATGGCGGAGCCATTCCTCAAAACCGTACCGGAGACGCAGGAGAACAAGGAGATCGTCACAAATATCAACGGCGGCCTGGAGCTGAGCCACGTCTCCTTCCGCTATGATGACGATTCTCCGTATATCCTCAATGACCTCTCCTTAAAGATCAAGCCCGGCGAATACGTGGCCATCGTGGGCCGGACGGGCTGCGGCAAATCCACGCTCATGCGCCTGCTGCTGGGCTTTGAGAAGCCGGAAAAGGGCGCCATCTACTATGACGGCAAGGACATCGAGAGTCTGGATCTGGGCTCCCTGCGCCGGAGGATCGGCACGGTCATGCAGCAGAGCGGCCTCTTCCAGGGAGATATCTATTCCAACATCGTCCTCACAGCGCCCAGTCTCTCTATAGATGAGGCCTGGGACGCGGCGGAAAAGGCGGGGATTGCCGACGACATCCGCGCCATGCCCATGGGGATGTATACTATGGTCTCCGAGGGCGGAGGCGGCATCTCCGGCGGGCAGAAGCAGCGGCTGATGATTGCCCGCGCCATCGCGCCGAAGCCGAAGCTGCTGTTCTTTGACGAGGCGACGAGCGCCCTGGACAACAAGACGCAGAAGCAGGTTTCCGAGGCGCTGGACGCTATGGGCTGCACCCGCGTGGTGATCGCCCACAGGCTCTCCACCATCCGCCACTGTGACCGAATCCTGGTGCTGGACGGCGGGCAGATCGTGGAGGACGGCAGCTATGACGAGCTGATCGAAAAGGGCGGCTTCTTTGCCGATCTGGTGGCGCGGCAGCGCGTGGATGCAGAGGCGTAACATGGCAGAGCTTCTGAAGCCGGACTTCGAGACAGTGTTTGAAGTCTATTATGATCGCGTGTACAAATACGCCTACACGATTCTGCTCAATCGGGAAAATGCCGAGGATGTGGTGGAGGAGACCTTCCTTGCCGCCTATGTCGCCTATCCCGGCTATGACCCGGCGCGCTCGTCTCTGGCCACCTGGCTGACGCGCATCGCCCACAACAAGGCGGTGAATCTTGTGCGCTCTGCCCGGTACCGCCGGGAGACGGCGATGCCGGAGGGCTTCGTCGATCGAAGCCCCTCGGTACAGGACGAGCCGCGGTATACGGTGCTCTGGCTGTATGCGCGGCTGACCCGGGAGGAGAGAGAATTCCTTGAGCTGCGCTATACCATGGGGCTTACAGACAAAGAAGTCGGTGCGCTGTACAGCCTGGAGTCCAAGGCAGTCAACAAACGCTACCAGCGGCTTTTGAAGCGCTGTCGGCAGCTTTTGGACGGCGGGGAAAAACCCTGAAAACAGTGTAAATCCCCTGTCTCCAACCGGCGGTCTGCCTTGTATATAGAATAGAGTGGTCATGAGACCGAGCTAAATAATTATACTGAAAAGGAGAACAAAACCATGAGCGGAGAGATCAAAAAGGAAGCGCAGGATACGGAGCTGAACCCGGAAGATATGCATAAAGTCAGCGGTGGCTACGTCATTCACAACGATGATCCTATGCCCTCAATCTTCTGCTCAAAATGTGGCGCAGAAATGGTCAAGAAAGGGAATGACTACATTTGCCCTAACGGCTGCAAATAATGCGAGCCGCAAGAGCAGAGACACCTTGTCCCTATTCCCCTGCGAGCAATGAATGATCGGAGAAATGACTATGAGCAAAGCATCTGACCGGGACGTGGAAGCGCTGCTACACAGCGCCGCGTTTCCCAACCCCGCCCATAAGGAGGCCTTGCGGCAGCGTCTTTTCGGCGACGAGGCTGAGCTGGAGCTGGACGATCTCGCCCTTGTGGCGGGCGGCCTGACCGAGTCCTTTGTTCCCCCGGAGGCTTGGACGGACAAGGAAACGAGACATGCGTAAAACAAGCGTTCTGGAACGTCTGGCCGCGGATTACCCCCAGCTTTACCTGAATCCAGATACGGACAGCCAGGAGGCTTATCGCCGCGTGGTGCTGCGGGGCGAGGAGCCGGAGCGGAAAAGCCTGGCTCACTACCGGGGCAACCTCGGCGACCGGGATGAGATCGCCGACACCCCCTCCGGGCAGGTGCGGGTGGTCACGCTGGGCAATCGCCAGGATTTTGAGCTGGCGCTGCGTGGGCTCATGGCGGCGAAGGACGGACCGGAGGCTGTAATCCCGGAAAGCCAAGGCGCGGCCATGCTGACCGTGTTCAACTGGCCGCGCATCCACGCCCATCTGGCGCTCTACCCGGAGGAGGAGCGGGCGGCGGAATTCAAGCGCTTCACCGCCGTACGGGAAAACTATGTCGATATGTTGGTGTTGCTGTCCCGGGGGCCGTACAGCCACGTGGACGCCGTCGCTGTGGGCGAAACGGAAGCGGCGTGGCTCGAGCATTCCGACACCATCCGCCGCTATCACGAGCTGACCCACGTGATCTGCCGCAGGCAGTATCCCGGCGACGTCGCTCCCATCCGGGACGAGCTGGCGGCCGACGCGGTTGGCCTCATCGCCGCCTATGGGTGCTTTGACCCGGAGACGGAGAAGCGCTTTCTCGGCATCCGGGACGGGCGCTATGTCGGCGGACGGCTGGGAAACTACACGGACCGGCCGGAGGAACTGGCCGGGGCGGTCTGCGCCGCCCTGGAGCGCATCCGAGCCATGATGGACAAGCAAGCGGGAACGGAGCCCTTCCGCCTCATTCCCGCGCTGATGCAGGCAGCAGAGATCGGAGAAACGAGGGCGTAAACACATCAAATACAAAATTCTAATTGCAAAAAAGGAGAATCGGAATGAACAAAAAGAATGTTATTGCAGCGCTTGAAAAGATAGGCGTAACAGACAGTGAAAAGCAGGCAGAGTTCTTCAGAGCCTTAAAGGAGTCCGCCATCATGGATCAGGAGCTTGACCTTGATGAGCTTGAGCAGGTATCGGGAGGAGACTGCAACCTCAGCGATCAGGAAGCGGATTACTACTGCTGCGTAAAGGATCATTACAGAAGCAGAGTTATGCACGGATGCGCGGCTACTGTCGAGAACGGCTCGTCCTGCAGCAATAATGATTATTGCGTCAACTGGGCCATTGCTTATCGATGCACAGGAACTATCTATGATTGGGATACCGGAAAAGTCAAAGAGTAAGATACCCTCTCGATGATTACGACCAGGATAGAGAAATGAGGTATATTCTAAATCAGGGCTATGAACTTTGCGGCTGGAAGGGCCTTCCTTTTGCGCTGCGATATCCGGATCTCATAGGTGTTGATTTCTTCAATCGAGAGCAGTTTGAGATCGTCCTTGCCATGGATGGGCAGCACGATGTCGACCGGGCATCTCTTACGGAAGTCCAGCAGAAGCTCCTGGACCGGCTTCTCAAATGCGGAGCCGCAAGAGAGTGCCCGGAAGGCGGGTGCCTTGACAAATGGCAGGAGTACAAATGCTATCCCGCCATGCATAAGTCGGAGACTCAGTGGTCTATAACAGGGCGCTGCAATTATAACTGTCGCCACTGCTTTATGTCAGCACCGGATTATAAAGGAGAAGACCTTACCCTTGAGCAGTGTATCTATATCCTGGATGAGCTGAAAAGATGCGGAATAAGGCGTGTTGGCATAACAGGAGGAGAAGCGCTTGTCCATCCCCGTTTCTGGGATATCATCGACGAGATGAACAAGCGCCTTATCTACATGGATACGCTCTATTCCAACGGAGAGCTGATCACCACTGAGGTGCTGGAAGGCTTCAAGAAGCGCCACATGCATCCTGCCATACACATGAGCTTCGACGGCGTAGGCTGGCACGACTGGATACGCGGTATAGACGGGGCCGAAGAGGCTGTAACAAGGGCCTTTAAGCTCTGCAAAGAGCACGGTTTTCAGACGAGTGCTTCAATGTGCCTTCACAAGCACAACATAGGAACGCTCAGGGAATCCATAAACCTTCTTGCGCAGCTTGGAGCAGTCCACCTTAAGATGAACGTAGCATCGCCCGAGGGCAGATGGGCTTCTGAAAAAGAGCACTTCATAACACAGGAAGAGGCTTTCAGGGCTATAATCGATTATCTTCCGGAATATGTGGAGGATGGCATGCCCATATCGGTCCAGTTCTGCACGCTGATTGATTTCAACAAGGAAAGAAAGTTTGTCGGGATTCCCGCTGCGCGCTTTTCAGGAAAAGATATCGCAGCCAAAACGCCTGCCTGCGGAGCCGTTAAGACCGGAATGTATATCAGCCCCACCGGCATGGTGCTTCCGTGCATGACACTCGGAGGAACTCCGGTAGAAAAGCTGTTCGACAACATACTCGATAAACCGCTGTCCGAAATTCTCACCGATTCGTATTACAAAAAGATGTCGGTGCTGAAGATGGGCGAGTGCATAGAGCATAACGAAAAGTGCAGAGACTGCGGATACCGGCTGGACTGCGGTGCCGGATGCAGGGCCTGTGCCTGCAGCGGAGGGAAAACGGATTTTATGGGGATCGATCCCGATACCTGTGAATTCTTCCTTAACGGCTGGTATGAAAAGGCAAAGGAGCTTCGCGATCAATATACGCCCTGCATGAAGGCCGCCGGCAGCGAAGCTGCACAAGAGTAAGGGGTCGTAACATGTACTGTGTACTGACCGAAAAAACCGCGCTTCGAAGCTGGCCCCATGTGCCGTATGCCTACTACACAAAGGAAGACCCGTACGCAAAGAGCCTCACAAAAGACGAATTTGAGCATTTGCTTTTGTGCGACGGAAAAAGCGATCTTAAGCCTGACGAAACCATCCGGCATCTTTTGAAAAAGGGACTTATCCGGGAATGCAAAAAAGGAGAGCGAAACAGCAGCTGGTCCTCTTTCAGAAAATATGAAAACCGCTATTTTCCGAAGATGAATTTCATGATGACAGGCAAGTGCAACTGCAACTGCCTGCACTGCTTCAACGCTGCGGACAACGCGCCGATCATGAGCGAGTGGAGCTATGAAGAGACACTGGATCTTCTGGATCAGGCAGAGGCCTGCGGCGTGAACGCTATCACCATCACCGGCGGAGAGCCCATGTTGCACCGCAGGTTCATGGATATCGTAAAGGCCATTTATGACCGGGGCATGTTTGTAGAAGAACTAAATACAAACGGCTGCTTTATAGACCAGCAGGTGCTCGGCAAATTCAGGGAACTCGGCTGCAGCCCAAAGATAAAGATATCCTTCGACGGGCTTGGCTGCCACGACTGGATGAGAAACCGAAAAGGGGCCGAAAAGCAGACGCTTGATGCTATGGAGCTTTGCATCAAAAACGGCTTCAGAGTCATTTCCCAGACCCAGGTCCACAGGCGCAACCTTCATACCATCATGGATACAGCGCAAAGGCTAAGCGACATGGGCGTTAAGATGCTAAGGCTCATCCGCACCACAGAAACGCCACGGTGGGCAATGAACGCTCCGGAAAGCTGCCTTTCCATAGAGGAATACTACGATAAAATGCTCGACTTTGCGGCATCCTACAGGGAGCTTGATACAAAGATGGAGCTTATCATATGGCAGTTCATGCGGGTCCATCCCTATAACAGATCTTACAGCCTGGATCCGGTGCATTGTGCGGACGGGAACTACAATGCTTCCGCGCCTCTTTGCAAGGGCGTGCGGGGCATGGTAGGAGTCACTTCCTCAAAAGATGTCATACCCTGCCTGCAGCTTACCGGGGTCTTCGAAGACCGCGGTATTACGCTGGGCAGCCTTGCCGCAAACTCTTTGAAGGAGCTCCTTACAGGCAGCAAATATCTGGAGTCTGCCTGCTCAAACCTGAAAGATAAGCTGAGTGCAGGCACAAAATGCTCTTCATGCGGGTATTTTAAATACTGCAACGGCGGCTGTCCGGCGCTTTCCATGCTTTTTACCGGCGACCAAAACGGGCCGGATTTGACAAAATGTCTGTTCTATGAAAATGGTTGGTATCAGAAGTGCGTTGAAAAGATGGGTGATTGGCGCAACATTGACAGTATATCGCACCTGAGGGAACGGAGCCTTTCCGAATCATTCCCGCGCTGATGCAGGCAACAGATATTGCTGTCATGATTTTATAAGGAGGAAACACCATGAGCGAAGAAATCAAAAAGAAGTACAGGACGCGGAACTGAGCCCGGAGGAGCTGGACAAGGTTGCGGGAGGAGTGGAACAATTGGGGATATATAAATGTCCTGATTGCGGTCAAACATTTCTTTTGGAATCTATGTTAAAGGACCATTTATGTATCGTCATATCGGGTTCTTTTTCTAAAGCTACTTCAGATTAACTACATCTGATTTACACAGGAAGTCACGCGGATCATGGCTGGAAATGAAAAGCCGACATTGGCAAACAACACACACGAAGGAGTATTTTCAATGAAAAATAGGTTTAAGCAAGCTGGTCAAACACAAATGGTTGCATGTCGGCGTATTGTTCTACATGCGCGAGTTATCTCAAAAACGGCTTTGGCCTGTCAACAGAGCTTGGCCGGGATGACTGTGTGAACGGCGTTGTAGAAAAGATTAAAAGGATCGTCAACGGATAAGAATAGAGCGGTCATGAGACCGAGCTAAATAATAATGATTGAAAAGGAGAACAAAACCATGAGCGAAGAGATCAAAAAAACAGAAATGGACCTGGAACTGGACCTGGACGCGCTGGACCAGGTCAGCGGAGGCGGCCTTCTGCAAGACCTTATCAACAGGATCGTAAATTCCGGAAAAGCGCCCGAATACAAAAGGATCCTCAAGACCCAGGGAAAGGCTGCCGCCGCGGCCGCGTGCTGCGCGGACAACCCGGATCTGTGCGGTTTTTGCGCAGCAGCTGTCACGATGCTCAAATAGACCGGGAAGGACGTTTTGACGAAAGAAGCAGGCCATGAACAGAATCAGCGAAAATCCGGTCACAGGGAGAAAACTCGCGCTTGCCGAGAATGGCGATCTGTGCGTCAATAAGAACGAGCAGTGGCAGGCGCTTGGCTTTAACGAGCGTTTTGCCGGGGATTTCCCGCCCTGCACCTTTCAGGATATCCTTTACGCCCGGGATGATTTTTATGCCGCCGGTACAACGGACGACGGACAGACGGTGCTTTACTCCTCTCTGACGGGAGAGCTCTGGACACCCGTGAATCTGACCGAGCAGCACTATTGGGAGGGGGAGGGCCGGCTGCCGAAGGGCGGCGCCGTGAAGCTCTTTTTCGAGCCCTGCATGGATCAGATTCTGCTGGTCAGTGCCGGCGGGGACGTGGCGATCCTTCCGGAATGCCCGAAATGCGTGAAGATCCTGCATCTGACGGATCGAACGGTGACGGACGCGGCCTATGAGGATCACCGGATGACCTTCACCTATGAAAGCGGAGAAACCGAAACCTTCTCTCTGGCCACCGCTGACCGGATCCGGGTGTCGCTGAGCTTTGTGAAGGAGGCCCTCGCCAAGGGCGGCGAGCTGATCGACGTCCGTCCGCAGCACCGGCGCCTCGCCGAGGGGCCGATCCCCTGCACCGCCGCCGTCGATCCCGAGGAGCTGGACGATTACCTCGAGAACAAGGACCCGGATACGCGGCTGTTCTTTATCTGCAGCTTCGGGATCGTCGCCGACCAGGCGACCTGGCACGCATATTACCTGGGGTTTCACAATGCCCGCTCTGTCGGCGGCTGGCACAAGGGGATGCATATCGACTGACGCGGCGCCGCGAGAGCGGCGCCGAGCTCCAGGGCAAGCCGTAACGATACAGGAGGACATTATGATCTCATTACGAGGACCGAAACTGAAAATCTTTGCCGCCGTGCTGGCGGTGATCGCCCTTGCGGCGGGCATCTATCTCACTTTTTTCCGTTCCCAGGGCTTTGTAAAGACCACGGGCACCATCGTGGCGCTGCGTGAAGACTCGAGCGACGACAGCACCGTTTACTTCTCCACGGTGGAATATACCGTGGACGGGAAGACCTATACCGGCGAGCTGGACACCGGCAGCGGCTCCTATAAGGTCGGCAGGACCATCCCCGTTCTGTACGATCCCAATGACCCCTCGGTCGTGCACGACGGAAGCGGCGTGGGCATCTATTTCATAGTCGCTGGCGCCGTGATGCTGGCTGTCGTGATCTGGAGCAGCGTTCAGAAAAAGCGGGGACTGCAGCAGCTGGAGGATCAGCACGCGCTGCACGGCGGCGCAGCTCTTGCGCCTTCTGTGCAGGGCGAGGAGCGCGAGCTCTACTTCCTGTCGGATACGGGCACGGCGAAGATCGGCCACCGCATCGAGGACAGGCAGCGCCGGGTGCTGTACGAGGCGAAGATGACGAAGTTCAGCATCACCTCGCCCTACGGCTTTGACTTCATCGACCACGAGCATGGCCGCACCACGCCCCACCTGGTGGGCCATGAGGAGGAATCGGAGTATCATTCCTTCCTTCTGGACAGCAACTATACCTTTGAGCTGGACGGAGTGGATATCTGGAAGTACCTGAAAAAGAACGGGATCGACGTGCAGACCGAGCGCATGGACGGCGCTGTCTGGCCGCGCTACCGCGTCTCCCGCGACGGCGTGGAGATCGCCGTTCTGGAATCCAGCAGTCAGTATGTCCACGAGGAGGACGCCGAGCAGCACAGCGTGGCGAGCAAGCTTGCCGTCCCGGGCTTTTACCGCATCCGGACATGCGAGGAGAACCTGGACGCGGTGTTTGTGACGGCCATGGCCTTCGCCCGCAGCCGCGCCCTCAACGACGAGGGCGGCACGTTTGGAAAACAGATCCGCACAAGCCTCGGCAAGAAATAATCTGGTATGTTCACTTGCCTAAAGCAAACAAAGCGATCATTTGATTTCCTTTGGAAAAGTGACAATTATAAAGGAGATGATCATTCCATGGGTGTCAAGGGGACGGTTCTCTTGACACTATGGAACCAATATTAAAAGATAATTATTTATTAGAGATTGATGGTATTAACAGGATTAAGGAGTAATTATGGAGCAGAACCAATTATTTTTCTACGACTTTGTAGAAGGACGCATCACTATTCCGGAGTTTTTGGAAGAAATTGGTAAGAAGCCGGAACTTCTTCAATGGCTGCAAAACATTGTCGCTGATTGGGACGATGAAGAGGTAACAGTTGACTTAAGTATGCCGAACGGAATAAGAAGGAAAAAGGTGCCGTATGACGTCTATAGAAAGCTGCAGGAATTGAAGGATAGTAAACGCAGCGAACTAACGTACCAATTGAATCTTCGCGGTTGGATCGCTAAGATTATGAGAATAGCATTCCCGGATAATCCACCGGTTAAGGATTTAACGTTAGCAAACCGATACAGCTTTTTGCTAGAAGTGTGCCCTTCTTATATCGATGGTGGTGAAGTGGAAGAAATAATAGCAGAGATTATAGATTCAATCCCCAAGGAGCTTTCAAAAACTGCCGCAAAGAAATGGGCAAGAGAGCAGATAATAAAAAGCTTCCATATAGAAGGTCAACATTATCCTCGATGGATTCAAGGACCGGAATGGCCAGCATATGAAGGCCGCCCAATGAAATATGTTCGTACGGAAAAGCTGAACCAAGAAGCACAAAATCATTATTTTGTCGATTTGGTTACCGGAACAGAACGCGTGGTATTTGATGCTTATTGATGTTGTTTGTCTCAAGTTGTCAATGTGTCAGTGTCAAGGGGGTGTACGAGGGGACGGTTCCTCTGTGTTGACAAATTCGAATATAAAACAAGGGGATTGTGTCAAGAGAACCGTCCCCGTGACACCTATAAGTATAAAAGAAGGCTATGATCTTTACCTAAGGGGGTACTTCGGATGAAGAAAATGATCAGTCTATGGATAGCATTCATCATGTTAACTGCTCTCACGCAAGCTTCTTGTATAGATTCAAAAATCATGATAATACCAAACAAGGATATACAAGAATACACTTCTTCGGAAATGATATCTGTGTTCGAAAAGAATAAAGACTTATTCAATGAAGTTGCGGAAGTTGTTTTGAAGAATGATAGTATTTTGAAAGAAATTATAGAAAACAGCGATGATGATGAAGGTATCTACACGAATACAGATAAAAGATTCTTTACAGATGAAGAGTGGAGCTATATACAAAAATTGTTTGAAACGACAGGACCGTATCAAATTATGAGGAGCATCAAATTTGGTCATGATCTTGTATACTTTGTATTCGAAGCGGAAAAAGAAACGGACGGTTATTATCTGTTTTATGTGCCTAATGGTGATGAAGTAAGCGTGAATGATTATCTGCAAAAGACTGATACAAAAGAACAGATAGATATAACATGGTGGTTAGTGTGTCGAACACAAGAGGGTTGACGATTGAAGTGTGTCAAGTTGTCAATGTGTCGGTGTCAAGACTAACTATTAAAAGTCAAGACCTCAATAGGTGAGTTTGAAGATTATTTGAATATTCATCGCCGCCCTTGACAAACGGTGTCGGAGGGTGTCGGAGGGACGGTTCTCTTGACAGCCCATACACCGAATATATTAACAAATATTGACAAATAATCGCATAAGCACCTTGACAAACAATCGAATTTTCGATTCATATAGAAGTTGTGTTAGGATGTACGCTGCAAGGTAAACTTGCAGCGCTCAAGGAACTATCGTACGAAACGCGCGAGCTTCTTTGATTATGACCACGCGGGGCGCTGCATGGCAAGCAAGGAAACAGTATATAGAAATGCGCTTCCCCTCTTAGAAAAGGCTAACAGTTTCCTCACCATGTCAAATCATAGTTCATACCATTGTTTCAAAGGTGCGGTTAAGATCATTTTGATTCTTTACCGCACCTTTCGTTTTTACATTTTTACATTGGATTGTTATCATCGAAGATCATTGTAATTCAAAAAAGTCTGAAAACCCCCTTGACAAAACTCATCTTCTGCCTTCCTTCCCAACAGCCTGCTCAGCGTGTCAAAAGGTTTTTTGACACGCTGAAGCGCCGCGAATTGCGGCGTTTTTATCATGCGATTGTGCTCACAGCGGCAGGGTCCGTACCCAGTCCTTGAGCTCGCGCTCGGACACCTTCGGCGGGAAGACGCGTCCCTGCAGGACCTTTGCCTTCGAAAGCTCCGCCATGCGTGCGGGCGCTTTCCCGAGTCCCGAGCCGCCGGAGGTGGCAAACGGGATGATCGTCTTGCCGGTAAAGTCGTACGCTTCGAGGAACGTGTCGATGATCGACGGCTCCCGGTACCACCAGATCGGAAAGCCGACGAAGATGATGTCGTAGTCGGCGACCGGAATATCCTTCTTTGCCATCGGCGGGCGGCAGGTTTCGTCCTTCATTTCAACCGTGCTTCTTGCGCTTTTATCCATCCAGTTCAGGTCCGCGTCGGTGTACGGCGTTTCGGGCGCGATTTCACAGAGCTCCGCGCCGACCCCTTCCGCGAGGCGCGCCGCAACCGCAGCGGTCACGCCGCTTGCGGAAAAATACGTTACCAATGATTTGATCATGTTTTGTTCCTCCTTTATAAACTCTCTTTCAAAATCTGCACGACCTCGTCGCGCGTAAGCGTATGGTAGCCCACGCCGTCCATCAGGATCGTCGCGTCGGCGATCCCCTCGATCATGTCCTCCGTCGCGCCGAGCTCGCGCATGGAGCATGCGACGCCGATTTCCTTCATCCATGCGTGCATGGCGTTAAGTCCCTCATTTGCGACCTGTTCGTCGGTTTTGTCCGCGGGATCAATGCGCCACACCTCCTTTGCAAACCGCACGAATTTCGGCAGTCCGTACGGCATCACGAGCCGATAATACGGGAGGGACACCGCGGCGAGCGTCAGCCCGTGCGTCGCGTCGGTGTACGCGCCGAGCGCCTGCCCGAGCATGTGCACCATCCAGTCCTCGGTCTTGCCGCAGCCGATCAGGTTATTGAGCGCCCACGTCGCCGCCCACATGATGTTCGAGCGCGCCTCGTAGTTTTCCGGATCATGAATGACGGTCCGCGACGCGTTCACGACCGAGCGCATCAGAGATTCACTCAGCGCGTCGCTTACGTTGTCGTCCGTGCCGGAGAAATACTGTTCGCAGATGTGGTTGAAGATGTCGTACACGCCCGCGACGGTCTGCCGCATCGGCAGCGAGTATGTGAACTTCGGGTTCAGGATCGAGAAGCGCGGGTTTACGCGTTCGTCAAAGACCTTGCCGATCTTCATCTTCTGCACACGGTTCGTAATGACCGAGCCGCCGTTCATCTCCGAGCCGGTACCCGCCATCGTTAAAACGCATCCGACCGGCACGATCGGGCATGTCGGGTCCTCGTAACGCGCAAAGTATTTTTCCCACGGGTCCTCGTCACAGTGCACGGACACGGATACCGCCTTTGCGTAGTCGCAGCAGGAGCCGCCGCCGACCGCAAGCAAGAGATCGACCTTGTTTTCCCGTGCGATGCGTACGCCGTCACAGAGCTTTTCCGTCGTCGGATTCGGCATCACGCCGCCGTCCTCGACAATCGTTTTGCCGCATTCTCTGAGGATCGCGACGACCGCGTCATAGATCCCGTTCCTTTTGATCGAACCGCCGCCGTAGATGAGCTGCACGGTCTTGCCGTACTTCGGAAGCTCCTCGTAAAGCCCTTTCAGCGCGTCCTCGCCGAAATACAGCTTTGTCGGGTTATGGAAGGTAAATGTTCCGAGCATAGGGTTCTCCTTTCATTTGCGGACGGGGATTTCGATCGCGATCGGGGCGGGATCCGCCTTCGCCGCCGCAAGGAATTTGTCGATCGGCTCCAGCTTGAAACCGAGATCGGACGTCTGATAATGCATCGGAACGACGGTCTTCGGCGCGACGCGCTTCGCAATCGCCCACGCAGCGCTGCCGTCCACCGTGTAAACGCCGCCGACCGGCAGAAGCAGGACGTCGCATCCCTTGATCGCCGCGAGCGTTTCCGCGTCCGGCATGTGTCCGAGATCGCCGCAGTGCACGATGCGCTGTCCGTCTGCCTCGAAGAGAAAGATCGTGTTCGGTCCGCGCTTTGCGCCGTTCACCTCATCGTGGAAGACCGAAAATCCGCGGATCGAAAAGCCCGCGAGCATTTCGGGCTCTGTGCTTTCCTTAATAACCGGCGTGCCTCCGACGCGTTCCGTGGCGCAATGGTCGTGGTGCCGGTGCGAAAGGGTGATCACGTCCGCCGTCACGCGCGGCAGATGCGGGATGCTCCGTTCGTCCGCGGGATCGGTGATAAGCCTCCCGCCCGCGTCGTTGGTGATCAGAAAGGTCGAGTGTCCGAGCCAGGTGTATTGCATGCTGCATTCCTCCGTTCCCATAATAAGATCTTTGCCATGCGAAACAGGCGCTGTTCCATCGCGACGCGTGCGTTTCCGTCGTGCGCCTTCGGCGCGGCAAGGAAGCGCTTTTCGCCGTCCGGCGCCAGGCAGAGAGCGGCATAGAATCCGTCCAGAAGGATCGGATCGTCCGGCGTCTTCGCGTCCGCGTGATGCACCATGATCCAGAGCCGCCGCAAAAAATACGAATCGTCCGGTTCCTTTGCGGGCGGCAGCGTCTCGGCAAACGCGTCGATCGCGTCCGCCGTAAAGAAGAACAGCAGCCAGCCGTTTTCATGTGTTACGCGCGAAAGGAGCGGCACGCCGAGAAGCCGGCAGTCCTTTTCGTGCGCGGAAAGCGTTTCCGCCGCCGCCCCCGCATCGCCGCGTATAAAACTGTTCGTCGCGAGATGCGCCTTTTTCGACGGCTTCAGATCGGGCTTCACGCCGGTATGCTGTTCGACGAACGCGGACAGCGCGCGCTCGATCGCGTCTCTCATGGAAATCATATATAAACTGTATCGGATTTTCCCTGAAAAGTCAACAGGTATGGAACCGCGAAGGATGGGAAATACTCCATCCGAGGTGAAAAAACAATGCTGAAACGATTCTTTACCGGTCTTATCCTGATCCTGCTCGCCGTGATCGGCATTTTGCAAAGCGCCGCGCCCGCAAAGACGGTCCTCAAGTCGAGCGAGGGCGTCCTGCGGCTCCACGTGATCGCCGCGAGCGATTCGGAGGAGGACCAGAATGCAAAACTTTCCGTGCGTGACGCGATCCTGCCGCTGTTTGAGAGCGCCGAAAGCTATGAGGACGCGCGGGCATTTTTGCTGTCCCACGGAAGCGAGATCCAAAAGACCGCCGAGGCGGTCCTGCGAGAAAGAGGGCTCGATGATACGGTGCAGCTCTCTTTGGGCACGGAGACGTTCCCGGACCGTGTCTACGGCGATCTGCTGTTTCCTGCGGGCGAGTATGATGCGCTGTGTGTGCGGATCGGACCCGCCGCAGGGCACAACTGGTGGTGCGTGCTGTTCCCGCCGCTGTGCATTGTATCGAAGACCGGCGAGCGGATCGACCTTGACAAGGTCGAGACCGAAAGCTGGGTCCTGAACCTCATCCGTTCGCTGTTTTAAGGAGGGCGTATGCAAAAAGCTCTGAGGACAGGCAAGATCGTCCTTCTGGCGCTTCTGATCGTCGGCGCGGTGCTGCCGATGATGACGGCGGAGGCGTCCCTAAAGCGCGGGTCCACAGGCGACGAGGTCATTGCGGTGCAGAAGCGTCTCAAGCAATGGGGATACTATTCCGGCGCGGTCGACGGCATCTTCGGCTACGCGACCGAGCGCGCGGTCCGCTGGTTTCAGGAAAAGAACGGGCTGACCGTCGACGGCGTGGTGGGAGAAAAGACCGCCGCGGCGATGGGGTTGAATCTCCAAAGCACCGTTTCCTCCTCAACCAAGCCCGCGTCCGGCGATGTGTACCTATTGGCGCAATGCATCTACAGCGAATCGCGCGGCGAGCCGTATAAGGGGCAGGTCGCAGTCGGCGCGGTGGTCTTAAACCGCGTCAAAAGCAGCTCGTTTCCCAACTCGATTTCCGGCGTCGTTTATCAAAGAGGCGCGTTCTCGGCGGTCGACGACGGGCAGATCAATCTCCGACCGGACGATTCCGCGCTGAAGGCGGCAAGGGACGCCATGAACGGCTGGGATCCGACGGGCGGCTGTCTCTATTATTACAACCCCGCAAAAACAAGCAACCGCTGGATCCGCAGCCGCCCCGTCGTGGTGCGCATCGGCAATCATGTGTTTTGCAAATGATACGAGTTACCAAGAAAATCTGGCTGTTCGGCGTCCCCGCGATCCTTTTGATCGGGCTTGCGGTGATGACCGTTCTGTTTTTCAAACAGCGCAAAACGATCGCGGAGCAGCAGCGCGTGATCGAAGCGCAGACCGAAAGCGCCTACCGCGCGCTCAGTAACGACTTAAACGACCTGAACGTCGCGCTTTCGAAGCTGGAAGCGGCAAGCACGCCCGCGCGTCTTTCGAAGTCCTTTTCGGACGTACGAAGGCTTTCTGCCGGCGCGGTGCGCGCGCTGTCGCTGCTGCCGGTCGCGCACGCGGACGACGAGGGGCTGATGCAGTTTCTGACCCGCACCGGCGACTTTGCCGAGACGCTGATGGACCGCGTGCTCTCGGGACAAATGCTGACCGAGGAACAGATCGGCTCGCTTTCCGAACTCAAAACCTGCTGCTCGGGCCTTTCGGAGCAGTACGACGGCGGGTGTCTGGACGGGCAGTTTCCGACCGCGCCGGAGGATGGCTTTTACAGCGGCGAGACCGACGAAGAGAACATCGCAAACTATCCGTCGCTTCTCTATGACGGTCCGTTTTCCGAAAGCAGCGAGCAGGCGGAGCCCTTGGGACTGCCGAATGAAACAGTGGATGAGAACGAAGCCATGCGCATCGCAGGCGAGCTGTTTCCGGACCGCAAGCTCAGCTTGGACGGACGCACGGAAAGCCTGATCACAACCTTTGATTTTTCCGCAAGCGACGGGAAAGGGGAACTCTGCGTGTCGATCACCGAGCGCGGCGGGCTGCTGCTGTACTTTATGGGCACGCCGACGGGCGACAAGAACGATCCGCCGAGCGACGAGGAGAGCGAACGCCTGCACGCGGCGGCAAGTGCGTACCTTGAAGCGCACGGTTTCGGCAGAATGGAGCCGTCCTATGCGCAGTATTACGCGGGCACGGTCGTCTTGAACTACGCCGCCGTGCAGAACGGCGTGATCCTGTATGCCGATCTTGTCAAGGTCTATGTTGACCGCGACACACAAACCGTCATCGGACTTGACGCAATGAACTATCGCTTCCACCACCGCGACCGCGATCTTTCAATGCCGATCCTCACCGAAGCGGACGCAAAGAACAGTCTTTCCGATTCGCTTGCGCTCGAGCACACCGCGCTTGCGCTGATCCCGAAATCGAATACGTACGAGGTCCTTTGCTACGAGTTCAAATGCACCCGCGGCGAGACGTTCTTCATCGTCTACGTGAACGCCGCGTCCGGCGCGGAGGAGGAGATCTTCGAGGTCTTAAACAGCGAGGAAGGCGATCTTGTGGTATAGCATTTCGACGAAAGCGGGCTTTCGTCTGGTTTTCGACGTCTGCCTGTTGCCGTTCGGCAACCGGGCGGCCGACGGCGCAAGGAGTCAAATGCACGGCGCATGTCGCTGCATTTGACGGATTGATTCGGATCATGTTGACATGACGGGTCGTCGGGGTCGACGACCTCTACAATTGACGGATTGGCGTGTATCGGGTGCAGAAAACACCCACGCGCGATTCAACGCGCGACGGCGCCTCTGTTACCCGTAGGGGCGATGGCGACACGCGGGAAGCGCGCGACGGCACCTATGTAACGGAGCGTCAGCGAAGCGGATATCATCCACCCGTCGGGACAGCGGACGGACGACCGATGGTCGTCCCTACATGGATCGGGAATACAACCGTAGGGACGGGTATTGCCCGTCCGCCGAGAAGCGGTGCGGGAAGGTGATACCACATCGCTCCGCTTCGTTACAGATGCAGATCACGCGACATTGCCTCCCTTGTGCAAAGGGAGAGAAGGCGACGCGCGACTTGACGCGCGACGGCACCTTTGAAACGAAGTGTAGCGGAGTGGACACGTCACGAAGCAGCTTTGCTGCAAGTGACGGAGGGATTGTAGGCGTCGTCAACCGTGTACCATCGCTCCTCAGAATGACAAGTTTTAATTGTTACGATATCGTAGGGGACGTCGACCTCGACCTCCCGCAAAGCAGCACAACAGCGGAATTCGTTACGCCGCGCCCCCGCTGTGTCATCCTGAGAAGCCGGAACGGCGACGAAGGATCTTTTCGTATTATAAATTGACTGCGGTCGTGAATTGCGCTTCTGTAGCTATTCTTCGGCGAACCACCGACCGGCGAACAGGAAACCCAATCCGTACAGGATGGGAATGCAAGGAATCAGACAATCGGGCAGATAAACGGAAAACCAATACAACAGATCAGGCGCGGACCATAACGAACCAGAGTTAACAATCAAGACGTCGAGCCATGCCGCCATGCCGAAAAGCAAATACGGAAACGCCGGAAGAAACCACAGCTTTTTACGCAAGCGTACGCAACGGCGCTGAAGCGCCGTCGCCGCGACGATCAGCAGAAGAATTGCCGATAACAGATGCGCGATTTCTATTCCCTGCATCGAGCCGACGATGATCCGCAAAATCAGACGCAGACCGTGTACTCCGATCAGTCCGCCGAGCGTGACGATTGTCCACAGCTTGCTTCGCAAGAACAACGGCAGCGCCAATACGACGGGAAACAGATGCCAAAGGAGATATTTGGCGTTATCCGGATTTCCCATGGATGTGCGAACCAGCAGAACCGTCGGGAAGAGCAGTACTGCGCCGATTGTCAGGAATACTGCAGCAAGGATCGGATTGAACTGCAGAGATGCTTTGTACTGCGCTTTGCTGTAGCTTGCCGCCTGTTGTACGGTTTCCTTCGTGTCCGCTGTCATTCGGCTGTTCTCACGTTCGCCCTGCAAAAGCGCACGGAGATCGACCTCGTAGAAATCCGCAAGCTCCAGAAGAAGGCTCAGATCGGGCATATGGACGCCGTTTTCCCAGCGGGAGACCGTCTTTACGGAAACGTTAAAACGCTCCGCAAGCTGCTCCTGCGTGAGCGCTTTTTCCTTGCGAAGCTCCTTGAGACACGCGCTGATCTTCTGTAAATCCATTCTGAATCCTCCTTTTGAAGGAGATCATACCCCAAATCGCCTGAAAAGAACAGGACGAAGAACGTCCGGTCGGGGGATTTCTATCAGAAATGCACATGCCGTAGGGGCGGATCGCATCCGCCCGCAGCAGCGGAATTCGTTACGCCGCGCCCCCGCTGTGTCATCCTGAGAAGCCGGAACGGCGACGAAGGATCTTTTCGCGCTTGCGCGCATGATAGGATTACGCCTTGTAGTGCGTTTCCGGACGGTAGTGCGGGAGGGCAAGAAGCACGTCAAGGACCGTAGGGGACGTCGACCTCGGCCTCCCGCAAAGCATCGCAGCATCGAAATTCGTTACGCCGCGCCCCCGCTGTGTCATCCTGAGAAGCCGGAACGGCGACGAAGGATCTTTTCGCGCTTGCGCGCATGATAGGATTACGCCTTGTAGTGCGTTTCCGGCCGGTAGTGCGGGAGGGCAAGAAGCACGTCAAGGACCGTAGGGGACGTCGACCTCGACGTCCCGCAAAGCATCGCAGCAGCGGAATTCGTTACGCCGCGCATCCCCGCTGTGTCATCCTGAGAAGCCGGGACGGCGACGAAGGATCTTTTCGCGCTTCGCGCATGATAGGATTACGCCTTGTAGTGCGTTTCCGGACGGTAGTGCGGGAGGGCAAGAAGCACGTCAAGGACCGTAGGGGATGTCGACCTCGGCCTCCCGCAAAGCATCGCAGCAGCGGAATTCGTTACGCCGCGCCCCCGCTGTGTCATCCTGAGAAGCCGGAACGGCGACGAAGGATCTTTTCGCGCTTCGCGCATGATAGGATTACGCCTTGTAGTGCGTCTCCGGACGATAGTGCTCGAAGATGCGGCAGTCGTAGCGCTTTGCAAGTGTTCTGTGGTCGGAATCCGGACGCTCGGTCCAAAACACGGTCTTTGCGCCGAGCTTGCGGCCGATGAGCATACAAATCGGTCTGTGCCCTCTGCCGAACGCGATAAACTGCGGATGCGTCAGGAAATTGACGCAAAGCGTGTGCATCATGACGCACCGCCAAAGGGGCAGACCCGCCTTGCGCCAGTAAGAAAAGGCTTCGGTGAGCTGTCCGCGGACGAGGTCCGGCGCGTTCTTATAAAACCAGCGCACAATGCGCGGATCGAAGCTCTCCACACAGTAAGGCCCTTTCAGCGTCCGCAGGATCGCAAGCGTTTTTTCACAGAGCTCCTTATAATTCGGCGTGGACTTGAGCTCCACGATCGTGGGGGAAACGCCGTCAAGCACCGCCATGACGTCCGTAAACAGCGGCATATAGTGCTCGGTGCCCTTTAAGGGCATTGCCTGCAGCTCTTCGAGCGTAAAGCTGTCCACGCGCCCCTTTTCCGTCGTCATGCGGTCGACAGTGTCGTCGTGGAAGACGACGACCGCGCCGTCTTTGCTTAACTGCACGTCAAGCTCCACGCCGCATCCGTATTCCGCGGCTCTTCTGAACGCCTCCAGAGAGTTTTCCGGCACGCTCTGATCCTTTTCATACAGTCCCCGATGCGCCGCCATCAGCCCCTGAAACGGCGCAAACTGTTCCTCGTCCGCGCCTGCGGGCAGTACAAAAAACAAATATACGACAAACAGAACAATTATCACGATCCCCGCGATCATCCAACCCATTTTTGATTCTCCCTCGATAATATAAGATTCTTGCCTATTGAGATTATACCATATTTCCGCTATAATGAAAAGGTAAAAATACAGACTTTCGGTCGATCGGGGGCAAATATGAAACTGAACTACAAACGCACGATCTGTGTTGGGTTCGCATTCTTTCTCATCTGTGCCTTTTGGCAGGCGTATGACAACATCATCCCGAAGATTCTGACCGATAAATTCGGCATGGCGCAGGGCTGGTCGGGCGTCGTTATGGCACTGGACAACGTGCTTGCACTGTTCATGCTGCCGATTTTCGGCGCACTCTCCGATAAATGCAAATCCCGCTTCGGCAAGCGCACGCCGTACATCGTGATCGGCACGATCATTGCCGTTGTCGCGTTCGTCGGACTCTCGTTCATCGACGGCGCGCAGCTTGCTCAGATCGGCGACGCGGCAAAGATGGACGAAGCGGGCGTGCATGCCGTCTATGCGGAAGCCGACATCGTCAACGGCAAGCTCAAAACGCACGAGGGCGAGGAGTACATCCTTTCCGAGAAGTATTCCGAAGCCGACATGAAGGACGTCGTGAACAAAGCCATCGCGGGCGACAAGGAAGCGCTCGCGGCGTGGGATTCCTATTTCGTGCCCGCGCGTCAGGCGGTCGCGGCAAAGACCACCGCGCAGAATCGCATGATCCTGGTGCTGTTTATGGCGGTGCTGCTCGTGACGCTCGTTTCCATGAGCATCTTCCGTTCGCCTGCGGTCGCGCTGATGCCGGATGTCACGATGAAGCCTCTCCGCAGTAAGGCGAACGCCGTCATCAACCTGATGGGTACGTTCGGCGGCATTCTGGTGCTTGCGCTCGGCATCGTGTTCGGCACGGGCAAGGCGCCGAAGGCCATGATGAGCTATACGCTGTTCTTCACCGTGATCGCCGCGGTCATGGTGGCGGCGCTCATCATCTTCCTGCTCACGGTCAGAGAACCGAAGTTTGTGCAGGAGATGGAAGAGGAGAGCAAGCGCTACGGCATCGACGACGGCGAGGACGACGACGGCTCCGGTTCGAGAAAGCTCAGTAAAGGCGAGCTTACCTCCCTGCTGCTGATCCTTGCGTCCGTGGTGCTGTGGTTCTTCGGCTACAACGCCGTCACCAGCAAATACTCCGTCTATGCGGGCAAGGTCTTAAACCTCGACTACAACACCACGCTGATCGTCGCGCAGGCGGCGGCAATCATCTCCTACCTGCCCGTCGGCTTTATCTCATCGAAGATCGGCCGCAAAAAGACCATCCTCGCGGGCGTTATCATGCTGGCGGTTGCGTTCGGCGTTGCGGCGTTCCTTCGTGAGGGCAGTTCCGCAATGCTGATGAACGCTATGTTCGCGCTGGCGGGCATCGGCTGGGCGACGATCAACGTCAATTCCTTCCCGATGGTCGTGGAGCTTGCAAAGGGCGGCAACGTCGGCAAGTACACCGGCTACTACTATACCGCGTCCATGGCGGCGCAGGTACTGACCCCGATCCTCTCCGGGTTCCTGATGGATTCGCTGGGACTTAAGATCCTATTCCCATACGCAACGATCTTCGTGATACTCGCATTCGTCACAATGCTGTTTGTCAGACACGGCGACAACAAGCCCGAAATGAAAAAAGGCCTTGAGGCATTGGACGTCGACGACTGATGAAACGGGACAGCTTCGGCTGTCCTTTTCATATATCATATAACTTAACCGTTTCAAACGGAAAAATGGAGAAAGGCGGAAATACTTATGGATCCTGTTTTGCTTTCCGGCAACGAAGCGATCGCGCGCGGCGCGTTCGAAGCAGGCGTCAAGGTCTGCTCGGCGTATCCGGGCACGCCCAGCACGGAAATCTTTGAAAACCTCCCGCAGTATAAAGATGCTTTGTACTGCGAGTGGGCGCCCAACGAGAAGGTTGCGGTCGAGGTCGCGTACGGCGCGTCGATCGCGGGCGTGCGTTCCCTTTCGGCGATGAAGCACGTCGGCGTAAACGTGGCGGCGGATCCGCTGTTTACGGCGGCGTATAACGGCGTTTGCGGCGGCTTCGTCATCGTCTCGGCAGACGACCCCTCTATGCACTCCTCACAGAACGAGCAGGACAACAGGCACTACGCCCGCGCGGCAAAGGTCGCAATGGTGGAGCCCTCCGATTCGCAGGAATGCCTCGACTTTTTGAAGGAAGCATATGCGATCTCCGAGCAGTTCGACATGCCGGTCATCTACCGCATCACGACCCGTGTTGCGCACAGTAAGAGCCTCGTTCGCTTCGGCGAGCGAATTGAGCGCGAGGTCCCCGCGTACAAGCGCAACATGAAATACGTTTCGAGCCCGGCAAACGCGTACAAGAACCACGCAAAGGTCGAAAAGAACCTGGCGGCGCTCGAGGAATACGCGAACACCTCGAAGCTCAACAAAGAGGAGATCAACGGCTCTGAGATCGGCGTCATCACCGCGTCGATCGCGTATGAGTACGCAAAGGACGCGTTCCCGGCGGGCACGTCGTTCCTGAAGCTCGGCCTTACCAATCCGCTTCCGATGGAGCTCATCAAGTCGTTTGCAAAGAAGGTCAAAAAGCTCTACGTCGTCGAGGAGCTCGATCCGTTCATGGAGGAGCAGATCAAGGCGGCGGGGATCGAATGCGTCGGCAAGGAGCTGATCGGCAATATGTATGAGCTGAATCCGCAGCTTCTCCGGGAACGCCTGTTCGGCGAGAAGCCTGAAACGGTCGACGTCGGCGTGAAGCCCGTTTCCCGTCCGCCGGCACTCTGCCCGGGCTGCCCGCACCGCGGCTTCTTCTACACCGTCGGCCGCCACAAGAACTATGTCGTGGCAGGCGACATCGGCTGCTACACGCTCGGCTTTGCGCCGCCTCTGAACGCTTTGGATTCGGTCGTCTGCATGGGCGGCGGCTTCACGGTCGCGATGGGCATGGCAAAGGCGTTCGAAGCGTCCGGTCAGACCGATAAAAAGGTCTTCGGCGTGGTCGGCGATTCCACGTTCTTCCACTCCGGCATGACCGGCGCGGCGGAGATCATCTACAACAAGGGCAACGTGATCCCCGTGGTGCTTGATAATTCCATCACCGGCATGACCGGCCATCAGGACAACCCCGGCAGCGGCTTCACGCTCGAGGGCGAGATCGCCGAAAAGCTGAAGATCGAAGATATTCTCGCCTCTTACGGCTTCAAAAAGATCATCATCGTCGATCCGCAGGATCTCAAAGCCATGGAAGCGGCGGTCACGGAAGCGGCGGAAAGCGACGTTCCCGCGGCGATCATCACGCGCCGTCCGTGCCTCTTAATCAAGCGCATCAAGCACGACATCGGCAAGTGCGAAGTCGATACGAATAAGTGCATCGGCTGTAAGAAGTGCCTTAGCGTCGGCTGTCCCTCCGTGATGGTCGAGAACAAGAAAGCGAAGATCGACGTGACCACCTGCGTCGGCTGCACGGTCTGCGCGCAGGTCTGCCCGATGGGCGCGATCACCCGAAAGGAGAAATAAGCAATGGAAAACAAGAGTGCTCTTTTGGTAGGCGTCGGCGGTCAGGGCGCGATCCTTACCGCAAAGGTTCTCGTCACCGGTCTCATGCGTGCGGGCTACGACGTAAAGATGAGCGAGGTCCACGGCATGTCGCAGCGCGGCGGAAGCGTCAGTACACAGGTGCATTGGGGTGAGAAGGTCTATTCTCCGGTCATCGGTTTGGGCGCGGCGGACATCATCGTCGCATTCGAAAAGATGGAAGCGGTGCGTTATGCAAATTATCTGAAGCCGAACGGCGTTGCGATCATCAACGATTATGAGATGGCGTCTTCGACCATTGCGGCGGGCATGGAAAAATATCCCGAGGGCTGTCTCGAAGCCATGCAGGCGCATTTCAAGGTATACCCGCTGAACGCGGAAAAGATCGCATCGGAGCTCGGCAACGTCAAGTGCGCTAACATCGTGCTCTTCGGCAGCATGGTAAAGGCTTTGGGCATGACGGACATCGACTGGGACGCGGTGATCAGTGACGTCGTTCCCGCGAAGTTCCGCGAGCTGAACCTCAAAGCGTACCACGCGGGCTTCGACGCGGTGTAAGCCATGAAGGTACTGGTCATCAACCCCGGCGCGACGTCCACAAAGATCGCGGTGTTCGAGGAAGAAACCGAAGAGCTTCGCATCTCCATCGACCACAGCGCCGCGGAATTAAAGGACTTTGAACGGGTCGCGGATCAGATGCCGTACAGAAAGGCGCTGATCCTCGACGCGTTGAAAAAGAAGGGCTTCGACCTTACGACCCTCGACGCGGTCTGCGGACGCGGCGGGCTTTTCCGCCACATTCCGTCCGGCACCTACGGCGTCAACGACCGTGCGATCGCGGACATCCTGCACCCGTTCTACGGCGAGCATGCGGCAAACCTCGGCGCGTACATTGCGCGCGAGATCGCGGATCCGCTGGGTATCCCGGCGTTTTTCGTCGACCCCGTGTGCGTCGACGAGCTTTGCGATCTTGCAAGGATTTCGGGCTTAAAGGGCATGGAGCGCGAAAGCTTCTTCCACGCGCTGAACCAGAAATCCGTCGCGAGAAAAGCGGCAAAGGCGCTCGGAAAGCCGTATGAGGAACTGAACCTCATCGTGCTGCATCTCGGCGGCGGCGTGTCCGTCGCGGCGCACGAAAAGGGCAAGGTCGTCGATAACTTCAACGTGAAGGACGACGGCGCCATGGGGCTTGACCGTCCCGGCGCGCTTCCGGTCAACGCGGTCGTAAATCTCTGCTTCTCGGGCAAGACGAAGCAGGAGATCAAAAAGCTCATCAGCAGCGAAGCGGGCGTGTATTCGTACCTCGGCACGAAGGACTTCCGCGAGATCGAACGCCGCGCGTTATCGGGCGACGATCCGGAAGCGACACTGATCTTCAACGCGCTTGCGTATCAGCTTGCGAAGGACGCGGGCGCAATGGCGGCGGTCATGCACTTTAAGGTCGACGCGATCGTCTATACGGGCGGCATGGCATATTCAAAGCCGTTCTGCGACGCGCTCGATTCATACCTTGCGCCGCTGGCGCCGGTGCTGCGCTTCCCGGGCGAGGAAGAGATGAAGAGCTTGGCGGAAGGCGCACTGCGCGTGCTGCACGGCGGCGAATGCAAAACGTATCTGGGGGATGGAAAATGAGAACGATACAGGAAATCATCAAGGCGGCGGAGGGCTTTGCCTCCGGGAAGATCGCGGTTGCCGCCGCGCACGACGCGGACGTTCTGAAGGCGGTCGCCGAAGCGAAGCGCCGCAAGATCGCGGAGCCGATCCTTGTCGGGCATGAGGACACGATCACGTCGATCTTAAAGGACCTCGGCGAGGATCCCGAAAGCTACGAGATCATCCATGCGGACACCGACGTCGACTGTGCCGCAAAAGCCGTTGCGTGCGTATCCGAAGGAAAGGCGAACTTCCTCATGAAGGGGCTTTTGAACACGCCGGACATCATGCGCGCGGTTCTGAAGCCCGAAGCGGGCTTACGGACCGGAAAGCTCATCAGCCACGTCATGATGTACGAACCGAAGTGGCACCGCATGATGGGGCTCACCGACGGCGGCATGAACACGTTCCCGGATCTCGAAAAGAAGATCGAGATCCTTGAAAACGCCGCAAAGGTCTTCAAAGCGCTGGGCTACGACGAGATCAACGCCGCCTGCATCTGCGGCGCGGAGGTCGTGAACCCGAAGATCCAGTCGACGGTCGACGCAAAGGCGCTTTCCGAAATGACCGATCGCTGGGCAAAGTACAACATGAACGTGTACGGGCCGGTGGGACTGGACCTTGCGGTTTCGGAGGCAGCCTGTCATCACAAGCATTACGACGTCAAGGGCGCAGGACAGGCGGACATTCTGCTCGTGCCGTCGTATGAAACGGGCAACGGCATCGGAAAGGCGATGTCGATCTTCGGCGGCGCCATGAACGCCGGCATCGTCGTCGGCGCAAAGGTGCCGATCGTTCTGGTGTCCCGCGCGGACAGCGCACAGGTCAAGCTGGCGGCAATGGCGCTCGGCGCGGTCGTCGCCCGCGGCATGGATTGGTAAAGAAGGAGGATTATCAATATGCTGGTAAACGAAATGGTACAGCTCGGCGCAAAGCGCTCGGGCATCCGCGAGCTCTTCGAGTACGGACTCCGCAAAAAGGCGGAGGTCGGCGCGGATAACGTCTTTGATTTCTCGATCGGCAATCCGTCCGTGCCCGCGCCTGACGCGGTGCGCGAGGAGATCGCGCGGCAGGCAGCGCGCAAGGACAGCGTCAAGGTCCACGGCTATACCTCCGCGGCAGGCGCAATGTCGGTTCGTGAGGCGGTCGCAAAGAATCTCAACGAACGCTTCCACTGCGGCGCAAGAGCACAGAACCTGTTCTTCACCTGCGGCGCTGCGCCGGCGGTGATGAGCGTGCTGAAATCGCTGAGCGTTCCGGACGCGGAGATCATCATTCTTGCGCCGTTTTTCCCGGAGTATACGACGTTCATCCGTGCGGTCGGCAGCAAGCCGGTCATCGTTCCCGCAAACACAAAGGACTTTGATCTGCACGTGGACGAGATCGAGCCGTACGTCACCGCGCATACGCAGGCGATCATCATTAACTCGCCGAACAACCCGACCGGTATCGTTTATCACGAGGAAGCGCTGCGCGCGCTCGGCGACATGCTTCGCAAAAAGGGCGAACAGTTCGGACATCCGATCTACATCATCGCCGACGAACCGTACCGCGAGCTTGTCTATGACGGACGCGTCGCACCGTTCATCCCGAACATCTACGAAAACACGATCGTCTGCTATTCATGGTCGAAATCGTTGAGCCTGCCCGGCGAGCGTATCGGTTACGTATACGTGCCCGACCAATGTGCGGACAGCGAGAACGTGTTTTATGCCGTCGCGGGTTCCGCCCGCGCGATGGGGCATGTTTGCGCGCCGACGACCGCGCAGTACGTGGTCGAGCATTGCTGCGGCATGATGCCGGACATCGCGGCGTACGATGAGAACCGCAAAACGCTTTATAACGGACTGACCGAAATGGGCTACACCTGCGTGTACCCGCAGGGCGCGTTCTATGTCCTGATAAAGGCCCCGTTCGGCACGGCGCTGGAATTTTCCGAGCGCGCGAAGGACTTCAACATCCTCGTTCCGCCGTGCGAGCCGTTCGGCTGCCCGGGGTATCTCCGTCTTTCCACCTGCGTGAGCCACGAGATGATCCTGAAAAGCTTGCCGGCATTCAAGGCACTCATCGAAGCAGGGTTATAAGTTCAGATCCGTTTCCGGCGGAGGCTTCGGCCTCCGCTTTTTTCAGCACCTTAAACAATGAATGCAGAATACGGATCAGTTTTCACCTCATCCGTCTCGGCTTCGCCGATCCACCTTCCCCATCAAGGGGAAGTCTCACAGCTCGGAGGCTTCTCCCCCTTTCAGGGTGGAGAAGCTGTCAGCTTTTTTCAGCACCTTACATAATGAATGCAGAATACGGATCAGTTTTCACCTCATCCGTCTCGGCTTCGCCGATCCACCTTCCCCATCAAGGGGAAGTCTCACAGCTCGGAGGCTTCTCCCCCTTTCAGGGTGGAGAAGCTGTCGATGGTACGCGCGGGAAGCGCGCGATCTACCTCTGTAACGAAGTGGAGGTACGCGCGGGAAGCACGCGATCAACCTCTGTAACGAAGTGGAGGTACGCGCGGGAAGCGCGCGATCAACCTCTGTAACGAAGTGGAGGTACGCGCGGGAAGCGCGCGATCAACCTCTGTAACGAAGTGGAGGTACGCGCGGGAAGCGCGCGATCTACCTCTGTAACGAAGTGGAGGTACGCGCGGGAAGCGCGCGATCAACCTCTGTAACGAAGTGGAGGTACGCGCGGGAAGCGCGCGATCTACCACTTTACGGATTGCTGAGGCTCTCGCAAAGCGCTTCAAAAGCAAGGCGCGTCTCGGACGGGCAATGCCCGTCCCTACAGGGTCGATCCCATCCGGAAACGGTAGGGACGACCATCGGTCGTCCGCCGTTTTTACGGATTGCACAGGCTCTCGCAAAGTTGTTCGGACGGGCAATGCCCGTCTCTACAGGGTCGATCCCATCCGGAAACGGTAGGCAATGCCCGTCCCTACAGGGTCGATCCCATCCGGAAACGGTAGGGACGACCATCGGTCGTCCGCCGTTTGTAACGGAGCACAGCGGAGTGGAATCGCAAGCTGACGGATGAGGGGGTCCTTTTTCTCTAAAATTGCCAAGAAAACTTTGCAAAACCTATTGACAAGTAAACTTGGCAATGCTACAATGATGCCAATAAAACTTGGCAGGAGGAACAGGAAATGAACAAAGAGGAGATCCTTGCAAAGAGCAGAGCGGAAAACAAAGGACAGGACGAGCGGGAAAAGCAGGTTTTGATCAAAGCCGGACAGATCGCGTTTACGGTGGGCGGTGTGATGTGCATGCTGATCGCCTTGTTTAACAGCATACTGGAAATGGTGGATCAGGGCGGTACACGGTTCGATCCGAAACTGAACACCATGCTGTGGAGCATCTATCTGTCGATGCTGGGATCGCTGTACCTGTACAAATATATCAAGCTGAAACAGAAGCATGAACTGTTTCTTGCGATCGCGCTTCTGACGGTCGCGCTTGCGGCATTGGTATGGGTCGCGCTGAAGATGATGGAGGTCCTCTGATGAACGACGCATTGATCCTGAAAAACCGCCTCAAAGATGCGCGCATTGAGACGGGTATGAGCCAGTCACAGCTTGCGGAGGCGGTCGGGGTCTCGCGCAATACGATCAGCTCGATCGAGACGGGGCAGTTCAACCCGACGGCAAAGCTCGCATTGATCCTGTGTATCGCACTGGACAAAAAGTTTGAGGACCTGTTCTATTTTGACGAATAAAGGAGACTGATGATGAAAAAGATTGCAATTTTCGTTCTGTGCCTTGCGCTGCTGCTTCCGATCCTCGGCTGCAATCAGCCGAAAAAGAGCGTGTACGTTATGGGCGTCGATATCGCGCCGGAGGACGTGACGGAGTTTTACTATACCGTTTCGACCTCGACCGTCCCGCCGCATGATCAGCGGTATCGCTTTTATAAAGAGGACGGCGCATACATGTTCTTCCACGAAACGCGCGAGGGCGATCACTTTCCGCTGACCGAAGCGGACGCGACAGTCTCCGAAACGGTGGAGCTTTCGGGCGATCAATGGTCCGATTTGCTCGTCCTTCTCGTGGGCGGCAGGGTAATCGCGCGGCAGGAGCACCTCGAAGACGGCGATTCCGGTCCGTGGCTCTACCTCTACTGGACCGGCGACAAGGACGATATTCAGGAGTTTTCCTTCGTGTCCTACGAGACGCGTCTTGCTTTTGAAGCGCTTTGCGAGAGCCTCAGCAATCCGTAAAAACGGCGGACGACCGATGGTCGTCCCTACCGTTTCCGGATGGGATCGACCCTGTAGGGACGGGCATTGCCTACCGTTTCCGGATGGGATCGACCCTGTAGGGACGGGCATTGCCCGTCCGAACAACTTTGCGAGAGCCTCAGCAATCCGTAAAAACGGCGGACGACCGATGGTCGTCCCTACCGGTTGTTCTGTGATCCCCGTAGGGACGGGCATTGCCCGTCCGAGACGCGCCTTGCTTTTGAAGTGCTTTGCGAGAGCCTCAGCAATCCGTAAAAACGGCGGACGACCGATGGTCGTCCCTACCGTTTCCGGATGGGATCGACCCCGTAGGGACGGGCATTGCCCGTCCGAACAACTCTGCGAGAGCCTCAGCAATCCATAAAAACGGCGGACGACCGATGATCGTCCCTACCGTTTCCGGATGGGATCGACCCCGTAGGGACGGGCATTGCCTACCGTTTCCGGATGGGATCGACATTGTAGGGACGGGCATTGCCCGTCCGAACAACTTTGCGAGAGCCTGTGCAATCCGTAAAAAGGGCGGACGACCGATGGTCGTCCCTACAATTTCCGGATGGGATCGACCCTGTAGGGACGGGCATTGCCCGTCCGAACAACTTTGCGAGAGCCTCAGCAATCCGTAAAAACGGCGGACGACCGATGGTCGACCCTACCGTTTCCGGATGGGATCGACCCTGTAGGGACGGGCATTGCCCGTCCGAACAACTTTGCGAGAGCCTCAGCAATCCGTAAAAACGGCGGACGACCGATGGTCGACCCTACCGTTTCCGGATGGGATCGACCCTGTAGGGACGGGCATTGCCTACCGTTTCCGGATGGGATCGACATTGTAGGGACGGGCATTGCCCGTCCGAGACGCGTCTTGCTTTTGAAGCGCTTTGCGAGAGGCTCAGCAATCCGTAAAAACGGCGGACGACCGATGGTCGTCCCTACCGTTTCCGGATGGGATCGACATTGTAGGGACGGGCATTGCCCGTCCGAACAACTTTGCGAGAGCCTCAGCAATCCGTAAAAACGGCGGACGACCGATGGTCGTCCCTACCGTTTCCGGATGGGATCGACATTGTAGGGACGGGCATTGCCCGTCCGAACAACAAAAAGAGCTTCCCTCGGGAAGCTCTTTTGCGTTTTGGATTACTCGTCGGCGTTTTCGCAGCCGTCGCAGTTCTCTTTTTCGCAGTCCCAGCACTCCATGCGCTTTTCGGCGATCGCGAACAGCGTGTCGAGCATGTCGTCCGGAACGGGCACGAACTCTTCAAGGTCCTCTTCTTCGTTCACAACGATCTCCATGATGCAGACCTCAAAGTCCTCCTCGGGCTCCTCGGGAAGCTCCGCGTCGACCAGAACGGCGTATTCCTTGCCTTCGTAATCAAAATAATCAATGACCTCAAGGTCAAACTCGTTGCCTTCCTCGTCGGTAAAGGTGACAAGATCTCTTTCGTCTTCCATAGCGATTCTCCTTTCGTTTGTACCATTTCATTGTACCGCATTCCTTTGCGCATTGCAAGCAAAAACCGCGGCGCGAAAAATCTTTTTGCAAAACAAAATCAAAGTTTGATTTCCCCTTGTGTATCGGGCAAAAATCGTTTATACTGGTGTCGGATAAAATGCGGGCGTAGGGGGCAATGCATGGACCTTGACTTTTTGGAACGGCTCTCAAAAGCGATCGCGGCGCAGTTCGGCGAAAACTGCGAGGTCGCGGTACACGATCTCTTAACCGGTGACAGGGAGCACACGGTCGCGCTGATCGAAAACGGGCATGTCACGCACCGCAAGGTCGGCGACGGTCCGAGCCGCGTCGTGCTCGAAGCGCTGAAATCGGAGGATCCGAACGCGCTCAAAGATTCTGCGGGGTATCTGATGCGCACGCATGACGGGCGGGTCTTAAAATGCGCCACGGTCTATATCCGCGATGAAAACGGCATGCCGGAGGGGATCTTTTCGATCAATTACGACGTGACGGAGCTTTTAACCGCGGAGCACGCGATCGGCTCGCTGTTGCATCATCAGGAAGAGGAAAAAAAGACGCCGGAACGCATCCCGCAGTCGGTCAACGAGCTTTTAGACGATCTTATCGAGCAGTCGGTGCAGCTGGTCGGAAAGCCCGTCGCCATGATGAACAAGGACGATAAAGTCAAGGCGATCGCGTTTTTGAACAAAGCCGGCGCGTTTCTTATCACCCGCAGCGGCGACAAGGTGTCGAAATACTTCGGCATCAGCAAATATACTTTGTATTCCTACATCGACGCAACGAATACCGTTCAGAACTGAAGAAAGGAAAGCAGTATGGATTTTGAAGCAATCAAACGGGCGGCAGAGGGGTATCTGCCCCAAATGACAAAGTTTCTCCGTGACCTCATTGCGATCCCCAGCGAGAGCTGTGAGGAGGAGGGCGTCATCCGCCGCACGATCGCAGAGATGGAAGCGCTCGGCTTTGACAAAGCGGAGATCGACCCGGAGGGAAATGCGCTCGGCTGGATGGGAGAAGGAAGCCGGATCATCGCGTTTGACGGACACATCGACACCGTCGGCATCGGCAACATCGCAAACTGGGACCATGATCCCTACGAGGGCTACGAGACCGACGATATCATCTACGGCCGCGGCGGCTCCGATCAGGAGGGCGGCGTGGTCTCGGCGGTGTACGGCGCAAGGATCATGAAGGACCTCGGGCTCATTCCCGAAGACACAAAGATCCTCGTCACCGCGACGGTACAGGAGGAGGACTGCGACGGACTCTGCTGGCAGTACATCCACAAGGAGGATGGGATCACGCCGGAATTCGTCGTTTCCACCGAGCCGACCGACGGCGGCATCTATCGCGGGCACCGCGGACGCATGGAGATCCGCGTGGACGTCAAGGGCGTTTCGTGCCACGGCTCCGCGCCGGAACGCGGCGATAACGCGATCTACAAGATGGCGGACATCCTTCGCGAGGTCCGCGCGCTGAACGAGAACACGGCAACGGAGCAGGACGAGATCAAGGGTCTTGTGAAGATGCTCGACCCGAAATACAACCCGGAGCATTACGAGGACGCACGCTTCCTCGGCCGCGGCACGATCACGGCGTCGCAGATCTTCTACACCTCGCCGTCGCGCTGCGCGGTCGCGGATTCGTGCGCGGTCTCTTTGGATCGCCGCATGACCGCAGGCGAAACGTGGGATTCCTGCCTTGCGGAGATCCGGAATCTCCCTGCCTGTAAGAAGTACGGCGACGACGTGAAGGTCTCGATGTACATGTACGACCGTCCGGCGTGGACGGGATTGAAATACGAAACCGAGTGCTATTTCCCGACCTGGATCAATAAAGAGAGCGCGGCGCACGTACAGGCATTGGTCGACGCGCATAAAGCGCTGTTCGGCGAAAAGCGCATCGGTCACCCGAGCGCCATGGATAAGCGGAACCGCCCCTTGATCGACAAGTGGACGTTCTCGACAAACGGCGTTTCGATTCAGGGACGCTACGGCATCCCGTGCGTGGGCTTCGGTCCCGGCGCGGAATCGCAGGCGCACGCGCCGAATGAGATCACATGGAAGCAGGACCTTGTCACCTGCGCGGCGCTGTACGCGGCGGTCCCGATGTGCTATAAGCCGGAAAACCGCACGGACGATGTGACCGAATACCGCGCGGGAAAGACCGATACCAAGTTTGCAAACGACTGAGGAGGAGGATTCCATGAGCAACGTAAAGAAATATACCGACAAGCTGGATCAATTGAAGTTCGACAACATGTACAACGGCGACTTTTTCCTGACGTGGGAAAAGACCGACGACGAGATCGCGGCGGTGTTCACCGTGGCGGACGCGCTGCGTCATCTGCGTGAAAACAACATCTCCTGCAAGATCTTCGATTCCGGTCTCGGCATCTCGCTGTTCCGCGACAACTCGACGCGCACCCGCTTCAGCTTTGCGTCGGCGTGCAATCTTTTGGGTCTCGAGGTACAGGACCTTGACGAGGGCAAGAGCCAGATCGCGCACGGCGAAACGGTCCGCGAAACCGCGAACATGATCTCGTTCATGGCGGACGTCATCGGCATCCGCGACGACATGTACATCGGCAAGGGCAATACCTACATGCACAACGTCGTGAACGCCGTGACCGACGGCAACAAAGCGGGCGTGCTGGAACAGAAGCCGACGCTTGTGAACCTCCAGTGCGACATCGACCACCCGACGCAGTGCATGGCGGACATGCTGCACGTGATCCATACGCTCGGCGGCAGCGACGATCTCGACGAGGCGATCAAAAACCTCAAGGGCAAGAAGGTCGCCATGACATGGGCATACAGTCCGTCGTATGGAAAGCCTTTGAGTGTCCCGCAGGGCGTTGCGGGGCTCTTTACCCGCTTCGGCATGGACGTTACGCTCGCGTATCCCGAGGGCTACGAGATCATGGACGACGTCGTGAAGGTTGCGGAGGAGAACTGCAAAAAGTCCGGCGCGCACTTCACCGTTACGCATGACATGAAGGAGGCGTTCCGTGACGCCGACATCGTCTATCCGAAGTCCTGGGCGCCCTATAAAGCGATGGAGGAGCGCACCGAGCTGTACGGCAACGGCGATTTAGAGGGCATCAAGGCGCTCGAAAAACGCCTGCTCGCGCAGAACGCGGAACACAAGGACTGGGAGTGCACCGAGGAAATGATGCAGCTCACCAAGGACGGCAAAGCGCTGTATCTCCATTGTTTGCCCGCGGACATTACGGACGTTTCCTGCAAAGCGGGCGAGGTCGCGGCAAGCGTCTTCGACCGCTATCGCGATCCTTTGTATAAGCAGGCGTCGTTCAAGCCCTATATCATCGCGGCAATGATCTTCCTTGCAAAGGTCAAGAACCCGCAGGCGACGCTTAAAAAGCTCGAAGCCGACGCCAAAAAGCGTTGGGAGGGCGGCTGCTGATACGGCGCCGGACCATCTGCGGCGAAGCATGAAAACAAAATACAGGCATGAGGAAAGGACGCAGCAGCGTCCTTTCTTTTATGATCTCTTTCGCCGCAGATTAGCCGCGTTTTCGCCCTCTCGCAGTACTTCAGTACAGCTTCGGAGCGAAGAACGCGGCTTCCGCCATCCGTCTGAACAGCCGCCAGGAGGGCGGAGAAGCATAAGCAAAGCAACAAAGAGCGCCGACCGGCGCTCTTTTGCTTTTGTAGGGGGCGGCGACCCCGACGCCCCGCCGTAAAAACACGTCAGCGGAACGGGAAGACGGGATCTTCCCCGCGAATACCGATCACCCGTAGGGACGGGCATTGCCCGTCCGTCAGGTTTCGCGCGGTCCAGTCATGCGATTTTTGTTTATCCGTAGGGACGGGCATTGCCCGTCCGTGATCACAGCGGAACGGGAATCGACAATCCTCCCGTCTGCCTTCGGCATCCACCCTCCTTTGCACAAGGAGGGCAGGATCACACCGACGGACCGTAGGGGCTGACGACCTCGGCAGCCCGCCGAAAAAACACGTCAGCGGAACGGGCGGATACGATCCGCCCCTACGGTAACATATACCCCCCTGTGTGCAGCAACGTAGACATTGTAGACAATGTAGACAAACATATCTTCATACATCATATAGTTGTCGGACTGCGCCGGAATCCTTCTGACAGGAAAGACGTATTATATCATTATGGTATATAAAGAATCATCTTATCTGTCTACAATGTCTACGTTGTCTACATTGTCTACACGTTACAGGGGTTCTTTTGCAATCGCTTTACATAGTATAATCCCCCGCTTTGTTTGTGAAGGATCCGATTTATCACGTTTCGGAGTATTCGGAAACATCACCGTTACGTCATGCTTTTGAAGCTCCCCGAGCGCGGGCGCGATATCCGCCTTGCCGGAGATGCCGTAACCGCGCAATGTATCATACGAATAGAACCGCTTCGGCTCGGCCTGCTTCCCGGCAAGGGCAAGCAGCCGTTCCGTGACGAACGACTTCATGGCGCGGTCGGCTTCCTTCGACGCCATGTGCTCCGAAATAGCTTTGTTGCTGCGCGCGGCGGCTTCGAGATCGTTTCGCGTGACCTCTGCATAGCCCACCCAGTCGAGCGAGCCGTCCTCGTCGATCCGGAACGCGACGGACTGCCCCATTGCCGCATAGTTCGATTTCGTATGCACGAGCACGCGGCGGCTCGGGTCGCGGCCCGTTTCGTCAAAGATCACGCGAAGCACCGAGCGTGCCGCGTTGACGATGTCCGTTGCGCCCAGGATCGCGTCGTTCGCGTTCGCGCCGGCAGGACGCTTATTGACGTGCGCCACGTCCACGATCGCGCAGCTGTGCTTCTTTGCAAGCGTGGCAAGCGCCTGCATGAACGGACGGATCGCGCTCTGCTCGGTCATCTTGACGCTGCTTCCGATAAAGGCGTGCAGCGGGTCCAGGATCACAAGGTCCGGCTTTGCCGTTTCGATTGCTTCCGTCAGATCATGCAATCGCGGATTGCCCTGCCCGTCGGAAAGGCGCAGCTTTGCGCTGTCGGTCGCGTCCATGATAAAGACACGATCAAGGTCCGCGCCTGCGCGGCGCATGCGATCCCGCAGGATAAAGTCCGGGTCCTCCGCCGAGATGAACAGCACCGTCATCGGCTCGAATTGTTCGAACGGGTTTAAGGGGTACCTTCCGTTCGTCAGCTCCGCCGCGATCCCGCACAGCGCAAACGTCTTGCCGGTGCCGCCTGCCGCGGCAAGGATCGTCACGTCCCCGCGCAGGATATACGGCTTCCAGAGGTATTTGATCTCATCGTCTTTGATGTCCGCCGCGCACTTTAAGGGGCAGTTCAGAACGGGCGCGTCCGGCGCGTCCACGTATTCCTGATACGGGTTTTCCGTGAATTCGTTCATGCCTGCATCCCCCTTACATAACACGTGCCCTGCGTTTCGTCCCACGTTTTCAGCATCTCGTAGCGCTCGTGGGAGACCGCGGATACCGATTGCAAAAGCGCCTGAAGGTTTCCCGTTCGGTTTGCGTTTTCGAGCGCGTTGATCGCGTTCGTGAGATTTTCCGCGTCGTTTCTGAGCTTCAGAAGCGATTCCAAAAACCGCTCGCTCTCCTCGGAATCGTCGTTCGGGTCGAGCCGGTCCATCTGATCCTCGCACCAATGGATCACCGCGCATTGCACGGCGTGCGTAAACGACGCGGTCTTTCGGACGGATTCCAGAATGTCCCTGCGCCGCTTTGCCTTTTCACCTGCGTCACGATCCGGCGCTGCGGCGTCCCCGAGCCCGAACGCAGCTGTGATGCGCTTTGCGGCGTCGAAATTGCTTTCGTGAAAATACGCCATCGTAAGGTCGATCGAGGTGCCGCCCGCGTGGCAGCCGAAGCAGTAGAACGTGCCGTTCTCGTAGAACACGCAGCTCGGCGTCCTCTCATTGTGCAGCGGACAGCATGCTTTTACCCGGCTTCCGATGCGCTTTCCTTTGATTCCCGTGAACCGTTCCGCGGCGTCGAGCGCGGAGACCGTCTTTGCCCGGTCGAATATGCTTTCCTGTCTTGTTTCTTTCATATGTGTGCCTCGCTTTCGCTTGTTTTCAACAAAAGCGTAGCACAAAAACTTCGGACAGTTTTCCCGGAATTTTGTCATAATTGCAGCTGAACAGGACTGCCGCTCCCAAAAATCAAAACCGCCCCGGGGTGAGGGCCAAAAGTGCATGATAACGCCGCATGCCGTCATGCGTTTTGCTTCATACACAGAAAAAAGATCAAATCCGTCAAATCCGGCGACATGCGCGGCGGATTTGACTCCTTGCCGTTTCCGCCGCCCGGTAACGCGCAGCGATATAGGCGGGAACGGAGAAAACGGTCGGCAGAAAGCATTTTCTGCCGACCGAATGCAAATCAAAACCGCCCCGGGGTGAGGGCGGCTTTGACAAGGATAGAGGGGGGTAATGATAAGGAGGAGTCCTTATTGATCAATCGGTCGGCGGGAGGGGTAACCCGCTTTCCTTTTGACGAGTTCAGTATAACCCATAAATGCGTCAAAAATGCGTTATCCATGTGAAAGAAGCGTATCAAGAATGTGAAGAAATTGCAAACTGCCTGCCAATAATAGGTAGTTATTTACTTTTTCGGGTAAAACGTGTATACTGTGCGTAAGCGTCGATCGCATGCGATCGACGTTCGCATTCTGCCGGAACACACATCACATAACGGGCGGAGTGCAGCAAACATGGAACAAAGACCGGAAACGACCCAAACAAAACACAGAAAACCCAAAGCAATCGAAAAGACGAAGCGTTCGCCGATTTGCCGGATCGCGACAATCGCGCTGCCGATCGTCGCGCTGCTCATGGCGGCGGCGTTTGTTTTGCTGTGCTTTGCCTATACGCGCGTGCGTCCGGTTCTCACGATTGAGCTCGGCGAAGGCACGCCGCATGCGTCGGCGTTCTCCGTCAACGGGGCGGAGACGGTGTACAAAACGCAGCCGGACGCGCTGTATAAAACGGCCGGCAAGGTTCGCCTTTGGATGCAAACCGGCGCACTGACCGTTCCTGTCACGCTGCGTGTAGCCGATACGGCAGCACCTTCGGCGGAGGGAACGGAAACGACGATCTCCACAAAGGAAGCGCCAACGCCGGATAAACTGATCCGAAACCTTCGCGATCAGAGCATTGTCAGAGTTTCGTTCGAGACCGCGCCGCAGTTCGGTACGGTCGGCGATTACGACGCGGTCGTGCTTTTGGAGGACGCGAGCGGAAATGAAACCCGCGTTCCGGTCACGGTCCATGTGCGCATCGCATCGGACGCGCTCGTGCTGGAGGCGGGAAGCCCCGCGCCGAAGGCGGAGGATTTTCTGATCGACCGGTATACGGACGTTCGGATGGACCCGATCCCGGCAGCGATCATGCACGAGCCGGGCGAATACCCGGTCCGCATTACGGCGGACGGTGTTGAAACGGAAAGCCTGCTCATTGTTCGGGATACCGTCCCGCCGACAGGCAGAGGCGTCACGTTCGTCGCCGCGCCGGGCGAACCGGTCGCGCCGGAGGACCTTGTTGCGGACGTTTTCGACGAAACGGCGGTCACGGCGGCGTTTGAAACGGAGCCGGACCATACGAGCCGTTCCCCGCAGACGATCGGCGTGGTCCTTCGTGATCGCGGGGGAAACGAAACGAAGCTTTACGGCACGCTGCTTTTCACCGGCGTCGCGCCGGTGGAGATCGAAGCGCATCACGGGCTTCTGGACGTGTCCGAGCTTGCGCTGGAAGGCGAATACGCCGACGCGCGCATCAGCTGGCAGTTCACGCCCGACGTGCCGGGTCTGCATGTCATCATCGTGCTTCTGGACGGACAGGAGAATTACGCCCTGATCGAGGTGAAGGATACCACGCCGCCGACGCTCGAGGTGCTGAAAACGACCGGATTTCTGAATCATCCCGAGCCCCCGGAGACGTTCGCGTCGGTTTCGGATGTGACCGGGACGACGCTCACATACATGGACGAGCCGGACTGGTCGAAGGAACTGCAGCAGGTTACGCTCGTTGCGACGGACGCGGCGGACAATCGCACCGAAGAGACATTCACGCTCACGCTTGCGCCCGACGCCGACCCGCCGGAGATCTACGGTGTGGTCGACCGGATCGCGTACGTCGGCGAACCGATCGCGTATCTCAAGGAGGTCTATGCTGAGGATAACGCGGACGGACGCACGGAGGTCACGGTGGAATCTGTTGCGGATATGCAGACGCCGGGCAAATATGCGGTCACGTTCACGGCCGAGGACGCGGCGGGCAACCGCACGAGCGCTTCGTGCACCTATACGCTCGTTGCCGCTACCGTGTCCGAACAGGACGTGCGCGCGCTGGCGCAGGGTGTGCTCAAGGAGATCATAAACGACAACATGGTGCAGGCGGAAAAGCTCAAGGCGGTGTTCGATTACGTCCGAAGCCACGTGCATTACGTCGGCGATTCGGATAAGACGGACTGGCGCAAGGAAGCCGTCCGCGGGTTCAGAACGGGCAGGGGAGACTGCTTTACGTTCTATTCCGTGACGCGCGCGCTGTTGGACGAGCTCGGGATCGAGTACATGAGCGTCACGCGGCTCGGCGGCGCAACGCGGCACTACTGGACGATTGTAAACCTCGGCACCGGCTGGTACCACTTCGATACCACGATTTCCTCGACGCATAAATCGAAATGCTTCATGTGGACGAACGAGCAGTGTCAGATCAAGCCGCACTTCTGGCGCTTCGACAGCTCGAAATACCCGGAGATCGCCGCCGAACCCTTCGATTACAAATCCGTCGTCGCCATGGAAAAGGAAGGACTTCTGCCGTAACCCGCGCGGGAAGGTGAATCCGTTTCGTTACAGAGACAGTTCGCGCGAATGACCTATGTAATGAAGCGAAGCGGAATGGATACCATCCGCCCGCCGTAAAAACTTGCGGGTCAAACAACACTTCATGCGATTTTTGTTTATCCGTAGGGACGGGCATTGCCCGTCCGTGATCACAGCGGTCCAGTCATGCGATTTTTGTTTATCCGTAGGGACGGGCATTGCCCGTCCGTCAAGTTTCGCGCGGTCCAGTCATGCGATTTTTGTTTATCTGTAGGGACGGGCATTGCCCGTCCGTGATCACAGCGGTCCAGGCGACAATCCTCCCGTCTGCCTTCGGCATCCATCTTCTTTTGCACAAGGAGGGCAAGATTCTTAACAACAATGCGATTTTTGTTTATCCGTAGGGACGGGCATTGCCCGTCCGTGATCACAGCGGTCCAGTCATGCGATTTTTGTTTATCCGTAGGGACGGGCATTGCCCGTCCGTCAAGTTTCGCGCGGTCCAGTCATGCGATTTTTGTTTATCCGTAGGGACGGGCATTGCCCGTCCGTCAAGTTTCGCGCGGTCCAGTCATGCGATTTTTGTTTATCTGTAGGGACGGGCATTGCCCGTCCGTCAAGTTTCGCGCGGTCCAGGCATGCGATTTTTGTTTATCTGTAGGGACGGGCATTGCCCGTCCGTCAAGTTTCGCGCGGTCCAGTCATGCGATTTTTGTTTATCTGTAGGGACGGGCATTGCCCGTCCGTGATCACAGCGGAACGGGAATCGACAATCCTCCCGTCTGCCTTCGGCATCCACCCTCCTTTGCACAAGGAGGGCAGGATTCTTAACAACGAATCGTAGGGAACGTCGACCCCGACGTCCCGCCGTAAAAACACGTCAGCGGAACGGACGACCGGCGGTCGTCCGTTCCGCGGTCTTGCCTTCCCCCTTGGGTGGGGAAGAGATGGCGACGCGCGACCTGACGCGCGACGGCACCGCAGTAACGAAGCATGGTACGCGGTAGACAACGCATCGCGTTGTCACGCGAATTACCTATGTAACGGAGCGCAGCGGAGTGGTAAGCGAAGTGTATACGCCGTCAGGCGGATGAGGGGGAGGGTAGTCCATTTCCGCACCGCTTCTCGGCGGACGTGCAATGCACGTCCCTACGGGAAATCGAATACCGTACGGACGACCGGCGGTCGTCCGTTCCGCGGTCTTGCCTTCCCCCTTGGGTGGGGAAGAGATGGCGACGCGCGACCTGACGCGCGACGGCACCGCAGTAACGAAGCATGGTACGCGGTAGACAACGCATCGCGTTGTCACGCGAATTACCTATGTAACGGAGCGCAGCGGAGTGGTAAGCGAAGTGTATACGCCGTCAGGCGGATGAGGGGGAGGGTAGTCCATTTCCGCACCGCTTCTCGGCGGACGTGCAATGCACGTCCCTACGGGAAATCGAATACCGTACGGACGACCGGCGGTCGTCCGTTCCGCGGTCTTGCCTTCCCCCTTGGGTGGGGAAGAGATGGCGACGCGCGACCTGACGCGCGACGGCACCGCAGTAACGAAGCATGGTACGCGGTAGACAACGCATCGCGTTGTCGCGCGAATTACCTATGTAACGGAGCGCAGCGGAGTGGTAAGCGAAGTGTATACGCCGTAAGGCGGATGAGGTCCCAAGTGTGCGGCGAAGCTGCTATTCGTATCTGTCTGCAATTTCTTTTCAACAGTTGAAAAAACGTGCACACCATGCTATAATCAAACGTAATTTGTTCGGCTTATGCCGCAAGGAGGCACCTATGGATCTGAAAGCTTTGGTACGCACAATTCCCGATTTTCCGAAACCCGGCATTCTGTTCCGCGACATCACGCCGCTGATCGGCGACGCGGACGGCTTTGAGGAGCTCGTCAACGAAATGGCAAATCCGCTGTTTGAGCAGGACGTCGATCTGGTTGTGGGACCGGAAGCGCGCGGCTTCATCTTCGGTTCCGCGCTTGCGAACACACTGCACGCGGGCTTCGTTCCGGCAAGAAAGCCCGGTAAGCTCCCGTATGAAACGATCGGCTGCACCTATGGGCTCGAGTATGGCTCGGACGAACTGCAGATCCATGTGGACGCGATCAAACCGGGAAGCCGCGTCGCGATCGTAGACGACCTTCTGGCAACCGGAGGCACGGCGCTTGCGTGCGCAAAGCTCGTCGAGAAGGCGGGCGGCGTGGTCGTGGGATTCGTCTTCGCGATCGAGCTTACGGACCTTCCCGGCAGGGAGACGCTGAAAGATTATCCTGTCGAAACGATCCTGAAATACTGAGAAAGAGACGTCTGTGCCCCGAAGCGCTCGGGGCACAGGCTTTTTTGCAGATGGTTTCCCGACATATGCATTTCGAAAAGACAAGGTACAAAATGCGCAAAAAGAGTACAAACTGTATTTCTAAAGCAAAGCGCGTGTCGGCTGTGCTGATCGCTGCCGGATTGATCGGCGGGATGTTCGGCGGCTGTTCCCGCAAGGATGCGGGACCGAGCGCGTTTGCTGTTCCCGAGATCGGCGGGGGAAACGTTTCCTATGATTCCGGGTATGATTTTCCGGATGAAGCGGGCGATCTTGCAGACGTAGATACCTACTTTTCTGCGATCGGCGCGGGCGGCATGACTTTCATCTATGACAGTGCATACCTCGGGGAAGTTTTCGGAACAAAAGAGGTGACGCTGGAAGATCTGTATGCCGCGGTGGATGGGAACAAAACGATCAGCCCCAGATTCAACGAACTTACAAAAACGTTTTGCAAACAGTACGTCACCTTTGCGCCGAACGCGGATCGCAGGATCCTATATCATAATCTTACAACCATGACGTTCAAGGAGACCGATGAATACGGACTGGCAGTCGACAGCTTCTCCGGAGACGCAAGCGCTTGCTATTCGGCGGATCAAAACACCATTACCTTATTGACCGAGTATTCCTTTGAGAAAGGTACATGGGAGTACCAGACGCTTTTTCATGAGCTCTGCCATGCAGCGAGAATCGCGATCATAAGAACAAAGGACCGGACGTATTACATCCGAAGCGGCGGAAGCAGCTTCAGTGAGGTCATGTGCGACGAAACTCTGAATACGATTTTTTCGGTGCACCTGCTCGGATATGAGGAGCCGGATCTTGCTTATCAGCTGCAGAGCAATTTTATGGATATCATTCTGGATTCCATGGACAACTACGAGATCAGCGACTATATCAACCACAGCCAAAGCTACTTTATCAAAAAGCTGGATGAATACAGCGAAAGTGAGGCGAATGCCGCCGATATGATCCGCTTGCTGCAGGCGCAATACGATGATTTTCATGACGATTCATATAAGCGGGAGCAGCAGGACTATTATCCGCTGTATGATTTTGTCGCGGATGTGTTTTATCAGAGCAGGATCGCTCCCGATACGTCCCTTGGCGAGGCGGAGACCGTGTATGAAGAACTGATCCGCAGAGTAACATTCGACGTGCCGGAGAAATACGAACTGGATGTTGAACACTTCCGCGAGCACTTCCTTGCGTACTGCGAGGCTTCGGGAATTTCCTGAACAACCGGACAGAGTCGGGAGAACGGTTCAAAACCGCCGAAAAAGGGAACGGGTACTCCGTTGCGGATAAAAGATCCGTTGATCATCTCCGCCCGAACCGTTTGATTATACTCCTTTCCGCCGCGCGAACGGTCCATATACCTGTCAGACCGTTCGTTCGGGAGCGCATGAAAAAAACCTTGCGTTTTCGCTTCATTTATGCTATAAATAAAAAGCACCTTGCCGGTGTGATGGAATTGGCAGACGTGACGGACTCAAAATCCGTTGGGCTAATCACCCGTGTGGGTTCGAGTCCCACCACCGGCACCATAGAAAAGACCACCCCTTGCGGGTGGTCTTTTCTATGGCTGTTTGAAGGAAGGGACTCGACTGAGCGACCGCAAAACACCACAGTGCGGTGTTTTGCAGCGAAGCGGGTTTGCGGCAGGGCGGAATGCGCAGCGCGTAGCGCAAGCATGACAGCCCGATATCTACCGCCGCAAACGAGTCCCACCACCGGCACCACGTCGCCGCGGACGTCGCATCGTTCGCGGCGGTTTTTTATCCTTACGGATCAAAACCACCGTTCACCCGCTCCGTCGCGGCTCCTTTCCGCAAACGATCTCGCTTGCTTCGTCTGCTCGGTTGTAAACGCCCTCGCAACGCCTCCGCTGCGCTACCAATCGCTTGCGGGCAAGTCCGTTATCAACACTCGTACCAAAAATCAAGCCACCCCTTGCGGGTGGTCTTTTCTATGGCTGTTTGAAGGAAGGGACTCGACTGAGCGACCGCAAAACACCGCAGTGCGGTGTTTTGCAGCGAAGCGGGTTTGCGGCAGGGCGGAATGCGCAGCGCGTAGCGCAAGCATGACAGCCCGATATCTACCGCCGCAAACGAGTCCCACCACCGGCACCACGTCGCCGCGGACGTCGCATCGTTCGCGGCGGTTTTTTATCCTTACGGATCAAAACCACCGTTCACCCGCTCCGTCGCGGCTCCTTTCCGCAATCCACTGCGTTACAGCGGAAGATCGCGCGTTCCTCGCGCGTACCATGATCCCGCTTGCTTCGTCTGTTCGGTTGTAAACGCCCTCGCAACGCCTCCGCTGCGCTACCAATCGCTTGCGGGCAAGTCCGTTATCACCACTCGATTTCTTTTTACCTTCCGAGAAGGAAAACAGCGGATTATCCCGCTTTTGAGGTGTAATTCACGCGAACGCCGCGGCGCATATCGAGCGCGAGCAGCACATCGTCCGGCACCGGCACTTCGAGATAGCCCACGAACCGGTAACAGATACAGATGCGCTGCATCCGGTTTTTGCCGGTGCCTTCCGTTTCGTACACGTCGATATGTTCGATCAGCTCCCATAACAGCGGCGCTGTCAGCGTTTCCATTTCCATGAACTTGCGGATCGCCGCGGTAAACTGCTCCGTACTGCTCTTTTGCAGTTCCAGCTCATTCAGCCGGATACGATACTCCGCTGCCTTTGCTTTCAGTTCCAACCGTTCCCGATCGTATTTCTGTGATAATTGCGCAAGATGTATTCAGAAAATGGAAGTACCAGGCGTTGACAAAGCGGGACGAGTGTTCCGACGGCAAGATCACCATCGATGAATATGAAGCCTGGCTGGAAGCGTCCTTTCCTAACCGAAAGAAAAAGCAATCATTGGGAGTAACTGTATAAAAGTACTGGGCATTCTTTAGGAATTGTGTTTGTCCAAAAAAGTGGAGCCGTTCAGAAACCCGAAAGAGGAACTGAACGGCTCCTCTTCATTTACGAATCGAAAGAACGAGCGATGTAATCGAGTGAAGGTTTGTGCGAAAGAGTATAGTACCCCTTACCCCGGGAACATGAAGATTCCTTTGGCTACGCTGCGATCTGTTGTTTTTGAAGTTTGTTGTATCGTCTTTGGCGACGAGGATGAGATCGTGATCCCAAATGCTTAGAATCACAAATTCCTGCATGGTTCCGCCTCCTTTTTTCAAAGCGAAAGATCCGGCTTGTTGTCCCGCTGATAAGAGCACCAGTTGCCGTTTTCGGTCAGCTCTTCCCGGGCCAGCACCTCCAGAAGTTCGTCCGCCTGGCCTCGTTTTTCGATCTCCGCGGCCATTCTGGCATAGAAACGCTCCATCTTCTGATGGTCGGAGAGCGTGCGCGGAAGGGAGAGCCGCCCGTAGAAATTCGCCACAAAAAGCGTCACGGCGGAAATCGTCCCCATCAGGATCTTCAAGACCGTGCGCCACAGCTCCACGTCTGCCACCGCCACGGCGGGTCGGAAGATCAGCCCGCCGCAAAAAAGCTCGTAGCCCACGCCCAGCAGATACAGCCCTACGCTCAGAAGCAGCGCAAAGCGCACGGTGCGGTCGCTCACGGCCAGCTTCTCGCCGGCTCTGCAGGAGGCTTTCCGGTGGTATTCCCGTTGCGCCTCCACCCAGCAGGAGCGGATGTCATGGCTCTCTCCCGGCGCCTTTCCGATCGTCAGCGCGCAGAGAGCGTCCAGGATCCACGCGGTCTCCTCCTGCTGCGTCCAGGACAGCAGCCCGGAGGCCTGGATGCCGCTGCCCGCATAGCGCAGATAGGTCTGCACCCGCAGACATTCGGCCAGCGCGCGGTATTCGATATAGCGGCGGTGACAGTCCGACCGCACGGCATAGCGCTGACAGCCCCAGGCGCCGAGCAGCATGACACCGCAGACAAGGATCATCCAGATCGCCTGCGCCTCGTCGTACATCAAAAACGCGAAGGTCAAAGCCGCGCTGGCCACAGCGAGCAGCCCGAGCACGCGCCGATAACGCCCGGCGTATTGTCGACTGAGTTTTCCCGCGATGCGGCTGATCGTCTCCATCTTCTTCAGGGCGGGATCGCCGTCATGTCCGGCGGGAAGCCGGGAGTTTCCCTCTGACGAGACTTTCGAGGCGTTTTGATTGAAGTCGTCCGTTTTGCGCAGAATGTCCCCAACCGCTTCCCGGTTTCCCAGAACAGTCACCGCACCGACCGCCTTTTCCGTGCTTTCCCGGCGCGGCGTGAAAACGTGGAGCACGACCTCATTGCTGCCGGAGCGCGGAGACATGCCGGACGCGGATTCATAACTAAAGCAAAGGGCAAAGTCGACCGCCTCCGCCGTGCCGCAGCCATACTTTCCCGGCTCTCCGTCCCAGAGTGCCAGCAGGATATGGCAGTGTGCCGCTACATAGATCCCGGCCTGCCGGAATTGATACGCCCGGCTGACGCCGCCGGGGGGGAGGGGCTCCGTGTTCGGCGAGACGAACACCTGCCCGGCGCGCTCGCAGTGGTGGGCAAAGCGCGCCAACGCCTCCGGGCTGAAATCCCGCTCGTAATCCTTCCGCTCCCGGGGCAGCACCGCGATCAGCGAAATACGCAGTTCTTCTGCCACGTCGGCGCACAGGAGATCCGCTCCCTCCGCGAGAGAACTCATCATGACGAGTGGTGAATGGGGGCAGAGACCGCGAAGCTTTTCCAGCTCCACCTTCACCGCCGCCGCAAGCGCCGGGCGATCCTGTTCCCGGATCGTCCGGTGTCCGGTGACCCCGATGAGGATCGGGATTGTCTTCTCTGTGTCCATCAGCCCTGAATCTCCAGTTCAAAGCCATAGCTCTGCCCATTGAGGCTGGCGATGGCCTCCTCCATGTCCTGATGGATGCTGACTCTTTCCAGATTCTTTAGGGCCAGCAGCGGCGTCAGGTCGGTGAGGTCCTCAACCCAGCCCAGAAACAGCTCCCGCAGCTCCGGATGATCCGCCGCGAAGGCAGCCAGATCCTCGTTGTTGTGCAGGTCGCCCGCCGCGCCCAACCGCTCGATCTCACAGTCTGACAGCGCGGGGATCCATATGGCGGGGTCGGCGTCCGTGAAATTGATACTCTGGAAGCGCCGGATCGTTCCGATCGCCGCAAAATCTTCCTCCGAAAGCTCCAACTCGTTGACGTGCAGGCTAAATCCAATATCCTCATAGGCTGCGCTGAAATCGCAGTCCGCCAGCGGCGTCAGATCGTCCACCTTTGTGTCGGAGACGTCCAGATACCGCAGCTCCCGCAGGTTCTGCACCCCCTGGATGGTATCCACCGGCGTGCACTTCAGCTCCACCCAGCGCAGCTCCGGCAGGGCGAAGAGCGCGGAGGCGTCGGTCAGGGCGGTGCAGCCCATGGCGGAAAATTCCTCCAAACAGGAGAACACCTGAATGCCGTCCAGGCTTTGGATCGGCTGGTCAATCAGATACAGTTCCCGCAGGCCGGTGAGCACGCTGAGCTTGTCCAGATCTGTGATCACACCCGGGGCGAGAGGCGTCACAGCGTCCGTCTCGAGGTCGTGGAGCTCAAGCGTGGGGTTCCCGTTTTTGTCCCCGTGCTCCCAATCCTCCCAGATGTCATAGCGGTCAGGATCAAACAGTTGATTGCCCGCGATACAAAGGCGTTCCACTCGCCGCAGCAAAGCCGCGGGCAGGGTGTCCAGCTCGTCCAGACTAAGAAGCTCCACCGCGCCGTCGAAGGGCTCCCAGCTGCCGTCGGGGTAGGCCACCTCGTAGCTGTCGAAAATGCCCTCATCTACCAGCTCTTTCGCCTGCTCCTCCACCTGGGGCGGAACGGTCAGATTCCCGCCGTTGAGGCGGCGCAGGGGCGAGAGATCCTGAAGCTCGTCAAGCCCGACCAGCTCGATCCCGATTTTTTTCTCGGCTGAGAGCGCGTCAAGCAGGCTCAGATCCACCAGGTCCGGGATGCTCTCCAGACGGAGCTCCCGTGTTTGCAGGCTGTCCAGATCCGGAAGGCTGTACTGCCCCACAAGCTTCAGATAGCCGAGATGGCTGCCGGAAAGCGCAGCGTAATCCGTCAGGCGCGGGCAGCCCACAATTTCCAGCGCCACCTGGCCGCGTTCATCGAACAGCGTGGGGATGGCTTCGATCCCGTTTAGAGAGCCGAGATACTGGCAGTCCCGCAGTTCCAGCCGCCGCAGAGAATAGGGCTTGAGACCGCTGAGGTCGCGCAGATCGCCGTAACAGATGCTGAGTTCCTGAATTCCGTCCGGAAGCTGGTTCAGATCCACTCCCGCGCAGGAATAGAGCATGAGGAAGTCGATTTGCGCGTCCTGAATATAGGGCAGCACGGCGGAGAATTCCCCGCCCCGGCTGTCGTTGTTATTCCGGGGGTTCACATGCAGATAACCGTAATTCTTGATGGTGGCCAGCCCGGAATAGTCCAGGACATCTCCGGCGAAGCCCAGGCTGATGCGGCTCTGGTGGGCGGCGATCCCCTCCAGGAAGTCCATGTTATTCAGATTGCAGCCATAGAGCCCGATATCCCGCAGCTTCGGCAGATCGCTCAAGAAAGAGGCATCCCGCAGAGCGTCGGGGTTTTCATCCCCCTGCACATGGATGCTCTCCAGCGCGGTACAGCCCGCGATAGGCGTATAGTCCGTGACGCCGGGGCAGTATTGGATCTCCAGATTTTCCAGCTGCTTGAGGCTCTCCAGGGCGGAGATGTCACGCAGCCTGCCCATGTCCCACAGCTGCAGGGCGCGGATCGGCTTATCCTTCAGAAAATCGAGATCGTGCAGGGAGAGCGCCCCCAGCTCCACTTGCGACAGCTTTTCACAGGCGGCAAGCCCGGACAGATCGGTTTCGCCGTAGTCCTCGCCGTTTTCCATGCGCAGATATTGCAGCTGCGGCGGGGCAAAGGCGGAGAGATCCGCCGCGTGATAGAGGTCGATCCAGGCATGCTGGAGACTTGCGCAGTCGCTCAGCGGAGAATAGTCCGTAATCTGGGTAAGCTGTGCGTCTAACCTGTGCAGCTTTGCGCCGCGCAGCCATTCCAGGCTGTCGATGTTGCAGCGGCGGAGGCTCACGCCCTCGAGAAGCGAAGCGCCGCTGAGATCGGGCAGCGCCTCTGCGTCCGCCTCCACATCCACCAGCGTCAGAAAACGCAGCTTCGGCATGCGCTCGAGAAAACGCAGGTCGTCGTAGCGGGTCATGGCGTATTCATGCCCGTCCTCCTTGCTGTACCAGTGGTTGCCGTCCTCGTCCCAGTTTTCATAGGCCACCCAATCGGCGTCAAGCCAGTTTTCCCCCGCCTCGCGGAAATCCGCATCTGTGAAATAGCCGAAATAATCGCCCACGATGACTACGTCCTCGATGGCGGCCAGGTCTTCTTCCGTGAGACCCATGGGGATATAAATCTCGTTGGCCGTTTCCGCCATGACCAGCACAGCTTCCTCTTTCTGTGCGCCGCGCCAGATCAGCAGGCCGACAACGGCCAGCAGCACGAGCCCGGCAGCGCCGAGGATCAGCGGCAGCTTCGACTTCCGCTTCGGCAGTGCGTCAGCGATGCGCTCGGCGGTATGCGCCGCGTCCCGCCCGGATGCGGGGATGATGTTGCGGGCGTAGAGCGCATTTTTGATCGTGTCCGGGATGGGAGCCGCGTCCAGCTGCACGGGCAGCACGTTCTCCGCTCCCGCGGCGACCAGATCCAGCAGCGCGCCTGTTTTGCCGTCGTCGGCATAGAACGCCTCGGACAGTGCCGCCAGTACGAGATCGTTTTTCCCCGGAACCTCCGCCGACACACGCAGTCCCTTGGCCTTCAGCGCGTCCAACACCGGCTGCAGCGCCGCGCGGTCGGCGTCGCTGCACAGCAGACAGATTCCTTTTTTACGCATATTGCATCCTCCCTCAAAATGAATCAGGATTCCCGGATCAAAACCACCGCAAAGGCGGCCTGTTCGCTCCATTTCAGCGGCAGCATATCCCGGCTGACCGTCACGGTTTTCAAGTTCGATAAAGCGTCCAGAGGCGTCAGATCGCGCACATCGGTGTGTTCCAGATGCAGCGTCTCCAGACTCGGCAGCTCCGTCAGCGCGCTCAGATCGTCCACACTGCTGCCCGCGAGGCTCAGAGACCGCAAAAGCCGGTGTCCGTTCAAGCCGGATAAGTCGTCCAGCGGCTGACAGATCAGGGCGAGGCGCTCCAGCTTGACCATGGATTGAATCAGACGCAGATCAGACACCTGCCCCCGGATCACCGGAGCTCCGTTGACACGGCAGGTTCCGTTCGCGTCGAAGGAGACGGCGGCCTTGCTGTCCATCGTCAGATTCCCGCAGAAATACAGTTCCGGGATCTCGGCGATCTGCCAGCGGTAGATCGGGTCCTCCGAAATGTCCAGCGCCCGGCGGATGGCCCGCTCCTGCTGCCTATCCGGGAAACTGACGGCGAAGAACCGCTCCGCCTCTCCCAGCTCCACGACAGGCACCGGGGTGGGCGTCATGGCCGGGATCGCCGTCTCCGCGGGGCTTTCAGCCGCCGGGATCGGGCTCCATTTCCCGGTCGAGAGCGCGCCGAGCGTGCCGGCTGCCGCCAGGAAAAAGAGCAGCGAGGCGATCAGCCCCAGCACCCGCCAGGGAATACGCTCCGTAAAGCGGCGGTGCAAACGGCGGGGCAGAAAGCCGGAGCGCAGGATCGCGTCCGCTCGCGCCGACGCTTGGTCAATCAGCGGGATCTCCGGGCAGCCGACCAGAATGTCTTCCCACTTTTCCTCCGGCGTCACGTTCTCCAGCCGGACGAGCAGGATCGGTTTTCCCAGCCGCGCCGCGGCCTTCATTTCGCTGTAGCAGTTGTGGGACGCCAAGGCTCGCTCGGAGAGGAAGAAGATCACACGCTCGCAGCTCTGCATGTGCTGGGCAATGTTGGCGGGCCAGTCGCTGCCTGCCGGGATGCCCTCGTCATACCAGAGGCGCCAGCCCTTCTCATGCAGAATGCGGATGGTGTCGAGGACAGTATCGGACTCGCGGTGGGCATAGCTGATAAAAGCAAAGGGACGGCGGCCCTCATAGGGCTTGAAAAAGCTGCTCATGGGCCGTCACCTCCGCTCAGGGTAATGACATAGTCGCCCTCCGGCAACTCGGCACCGTTCAGCAGAGAGTTCTGCGGCAGCTCGATGCGCTCTAAAGCGGGCAACAGCGAAAGCTCTTCCCAGCTCTCCGGCAGTTCCTTCAATCGCAGGAAAGTGATTTCGGAGATGCTCTCCTCCGTGATGGCACCGCCCGCAGCCTGCCGCACGGCAGCGTGCAGAATCGGGTCGCGGATCTGCACTTCATCCCGCGATGCCGGAGAAAGCCATCCGAAAAGCCGAAAGCCGGCGAAGGAGACGGCGGAGAGCAGCAGAGCCAGGGCACAGAAAAGCAGCGTGAGCGTTTTCATAACGCCGCCGCCTTCTTCAATCTTGATCGGCTCACCGATCATGTCCTGGGAAAAGCCCTCGGCATGCAATACAGCGCTCTCCCATTCCTCCCCGGACAGCCGATACAAGGGCACATGCGGGATCGTCTCCCGCAGATTCATGGCAAGACGGCGATCCTTCTCGTCCGGGTCCAGGCAGAGGATCGGCCGGTTGAATTTCTGGTTGACGAGGACGGCGCTTTTGCTGTCCTTGTCCGCGCAGAGAGCGTCCGTCAGATACACCGCGGTCAGCGCGGCCTTTTCGCAGCGCTCCTGCCGGTGCAGCAGTTCCTCCGCGCTGCCCGCCGGGCCATAGCAATACCACACCCGGCAGCCCCGGCTCAGCAGCGGGCGCAGGAGCTTCCAGACCCGTTCGCTGTCGTCCTCGGCGAAGGCAAAGTACAGGTACGGCGCTTCCCCTTCATAGGGAGGGCACTGTTTCATCCATTTCGGGGTCATCCTTGTCTACCTCTTCGACCAGACGAATACGCCGTCGTTGTCCCGCAATAAAAACGTGGCGGCGCCGGACCAGTCATCCTCGTCCCGCTCATCGCCGTCCAGCCGGTACATCTCGGCGAAAATCAGTTTCTTATCCCGATGCATGATGCGGATCAGCTGCACCGTCGCGCTCACGGTCTCCTCATGGCGGCAGAAAGCCGTGAAAGCAACCTCCGGAAGGCACTTGGACAGGGCAAGGCACAGCTGACTGAAAAAGTCATCCGGCGAGCGTTCATTCACAGGCGACTGGATATCTCCGCAGCGCGTCAGGGAAAGCTGTGCGCCGTGGAGCCGCAGCCATTTGAGCGCGCAGTTCGGGTGCCCGGCGAGCACGTCGAGCTTTGCGGCTTCCCCGCCGAAACGGAAATAGCGCTTGCTCAGAGAAGAGATCTGCTCCGCCTCCGCCGCCCAGGGCAGCTCTTTCGGCACATAGAGCAGCTTGATCATGCTCTCCGTGACGGCTAAAGCGCTCTCCGCCTGCGCTTCGTTTTCAAAGATAATCCGGACAGATACAAGGTTTGCCATTCGGTTTTCCGTCCCTCGCTCACAGCCTGTAGATCCGCAGCCCGTCAAACTTTTTCAGCAGCTCCAGCAGTCGGTTGAAGGGCTTCCAGTCCTTGCCCTGGTAGCTGTGGGGCAGCCGCTGGTAGTGGGCGCGGATCTCGTCGTGGGTGAGATGCCGGTCCATACACAGCTTGTGGCAGCGCAGCTGCTCCCGCAGGGCGGCGCGCGCGGCCTTCTCATCCTCCGGAGAGACGTCCAGCGGCAGGATTTCATAGTCAGTCCCGTAACGCCAGCCCATGGCCTGGTGTTCGCGCACCCAGCGCTCGTGCTCCATGGGGGCAAAGATCGCCGTGTCCTTGGCGCTGAAATGGGTGACCAGCTCGAAATCCACCGGCCGATCCGTGTAGAAGCAGCCGATGGCGTTCAGATACGCCGCGAAATAGCGGGTGCGGCCGAGGGTCGAGAGCTGGTATTCCAGGGAACTGGCGTGAAACTTTGCCTCCATCTCCTCCCGGGAGGGATCCCCGGGCATGCTTCTGGCATGCAGCGCCACCGCGAAATCATAAAAATGCAGGAAGTTGCTTCCGGAGAGATAGGTGCGCTTGCGCCTGCGATCTACCTTGCGCAGGCTGGGGCGAATGGTCAGCGGGAGAAAAGACGTATCCACGATCTTTTCAATGTCCGCCGTGAAGCGCTGCTCCTTCTCCGCCATGTCGCTGTAGGCCTTGAGCCGGGGCGGCTTCCCGACCTCGCCGCCCTCTTCCCAGGCGCGGTAGCGGCGCTTGAAATCGTCGATCTTTTTTTGCTCCGCCTGGTCATAGTAGTAGACGGCGGAAAGCGCACTGCCGGAAAAATCGAAGTCGGCGGCCAGGGGGTGCAGCTCCGTACGGGAGTTGCGGCCGTAGGCGGTGCGGTCCCAGCACTGCAGCTCATCGCAGAGCATCAGCAGCCAGGCCAGGGGGTGGAGAGCGGCTTTCAGCGGCGCTTTCCGCTTGGCTTCGTCCTTATAATAAGCGATGGAGAACTTGTAAAGACTGTTGTGCAGCATGATGGCGGAGAGCACGTCTACATGCATGGCGTTGAGATTCTCCGCGCCGAGCTCCTCCGCCAGCTCCTGGTACAGGCGGGAGGCGCTGAAGAAGGCGTGATCCATGAAATACCCGAAGCGGTTGGGCTCCGTGGGCTTGCGATTCAAAACATCCCGCATGTATTCCTCGGAAAAACCGTAAGCCGCGCCGAGCTTACCCGCAATGTCCCAGGCCAGCAGTTCGATGGTGGTTTCAAAGCGCCTGCCGAACAGGGTCTCAAAGTGTACCTTTGACACCTCGTCCAGGGCGATCAGCGCCTCCACATCGTGGTAGGCCAGATACAGGCTGCCCTTGCCGCGCTCCTTTCGCTCCACTTCAAAGTAGCTGAGCACCTGCTCAAAGGGCAGCTCAAAGGGATAGCCGATATCATGGAACAGGCTGGTCAGGCCCCAGTACTCCAGAAACAGATTGGCCGCTTCGTTCTCCCGCCGCTCCTCCAGGTGATAGAACGCACGGAAGCGGTCTCGATAGACCTCGTTGGTCTCATAGATCGCAAGGCCCAGAGCAAACACATAGACCGAGTGGGAGTAGTGATCCCGGTGCTTCATCAGCAGGGAGCTGCCGTTGGCCTCGTATTCGCTCAGCAGCTCCACCATCTTGCTGGACTTGCCGTACTGACCGATGAAAAGCTCCAGAAAGCAGTAGTAGACCGCGTAGGCGTCCTCGGCCGCGCCGGAATCGATGAAGCTCTCCAGCGATTTTTCCAGGCAGAGGCGGTCAAGATCCATCTGCATGTTGTAGGGGATCTGCCCGCTCTTCAGGCTCATCCCCTGATAGACGCCTGTCTCGTTTTCCTCCGCCTCTCTGGCCGGGTCAAAGCGGAGCTCTTCACAGCGGTTATGCAGAAAGCGGAGCGCGGCGGATTTGAGATCGTTCCGCCCTCTCCGATTGCTGTAAAGGGGAGGCTGCTTCGGTCCCACGTCGGCGCCAAAGCGTTCCCTGTTCTTCCTGCGCATGGTTTCGATTGCGGTATAGGCCATGGTGACGTCCCTCCTGTTTCTTTCGCAAGCAAATCTGCTTACAACATTCCAGTAAAAAGTATAGCAAAAGAAAAGCGCCAATTGGTGTGCAGGCTGCACACATCGGCGCTTTTCTCGGAATTTTTTTGCGGTATTCAATTATTCATATACGAAGGTAAAGGGCACTTGGCCGAGAGCCTCGGCGGCGGGACGCTGCGTCCGGCTGATAGATACCTCCTCCAGCTGCGGCAGCTCCAGCAGAACGCTGAGATCGGTGACCGGGGTTTCTGCCAGCTTCAGCACCTTCAGCCCCTTGTGCAGAGCAAGCGGTGCCAAATCCGCCACGGCGGTGTGGTCGATCTCCAGCCGCTCCAGTCGGGTCACCCGGTCCAGCACATGCAGATCGTCCAGTCCCGTCCAGGCAATACGCAGATCCAGGATGCTCTTGCCGTCCAGGTACCGGTAGCTCTCGGTGGCGTTGGAGATGTCCAGAAAATCGAAGTTGCCCAGCTGCGCGAGCACGGCGGGGTCATAGCTGCGCACGTCGCAGAGATCCAGAAAAGCCAGGTTCGGGCATGCGGCCAGCGGGGAAATGTCCCGCACCGGATTGTCGTTGATCCCCACTGAACGCAGACGATCCATTCCCGCGAGTACAGAAATATCCGTGATGTAGTTATGCTTGAACTCCACTTTGCTGAGCTTGGGAAGCTCTGCAAGGGCTGAGATATCCGTCAACTCCTGTGCCACGATGCCGACCTCTTCCAGATTGGGCATGACCGCCAGATCCCTGAGATCCGTGACAGATCCGCGAGCGCTGCGGCCCTCCGCATACCACCGGTTGATGGCGGCGTAGAAGCTATCGGCATCCGGGTAGGCGGTATCTGCCACGATGTATAGGGAGGTGACCCGCTCCAGCATATCCTCTGTAACAGGTTTATCAGCGTCAAGCCCGAGATTTGCCCGCACCGCCTGCTCGATCAGCGGCTGGGAGAACACCGCCGGCCGCCGGTGCACACGGGCAAAAAACCAGATCCCGCAGGAGAGCAGCGCCAGCAGAAGACACGCGGCCGCAATAGACAGGCGTTTCCGTTTCTTGCGCGCCTCCGGTCTCGCGGCAAGCAGCGCGCGCTTTACCTGCTCCACATTGTCAAAGCGTCTGTCGGGATCAAAGAACACACAGCGGGAAATGACCTTTTCCACGGCGGAGCGGCTGTTTTGCGCGACCTTCGTCTCGCGGTGCAGCAGCCAGTACAGCAGCATGCCGAGGGAATAGATGTCCGATCGCGCGTCCGTCTGCGAAAAGCCGTATTGCTCCGGCGGGGCAAAGCCCTGCGTTCCGAAGGCGACGGTGTCTGTTTCTTTTTCCGTACGGACCCGCGCAATGCCGAAATCGATCAGCACAGCCGTCCCGTCCGGGCGGATGACCACGTTCTGGGGCTTGATGTCCCGGTGGATCACCGGCGGCGTCATGCCATGCAGCAGGTCAAGCTGGCCGCAGAGCTGCACGCCGATGCCTATGACCTCTTCCTCTGTGAAAACCTGATCTTTGGCCAGCTGCGACAGCGTCTCGCCGGGCACGTATTCCCGCAGCACACAGCGCATTTTCTCATTGCGGTACTCCGCCAGGAAACGCGGCATCGGCGCGGCGTCGATTGTCCGCAGGGCTTCCGGTTCGCTTCGCTCAAACAGAGGGCTCTCCCGTAGATAACACTTGACCACACAGAGCTCACCGTTGTCACGGTTCGAGGCCAGCAGCGTCCGGACGTTCTCTTTTTCTGAAAAGCATTCCAGCAGCTCACAGCGCCGCGTCAACTCTAACGGGTATTCCGCCTCGTCGGGGAGATTCAGAATTAGGGTGCCGGCTTCAGTCGATTTCATTTTTCAGCCCTCCCAGCAGGGTCAGTCCGTATTTCGTCAGGTTCTCCTGAACGGTAAGGATGGGGAGCTTTTTCTGGAGAGCGTACAGGATTACAGCGTCCCGCTTCAGCCGGGGATAGAGCTGGCTTTTCCCAGCCGCGCGCAGAAGCCTCTGGGTCTCGTCCACGCTCAAACCCAGACCGAGCGCGAGCTGGATCACCTTGTCGCGGGAGGGCCGACGCGTTCCATTGAACAGCTGGTGGCCGTAGGTCCGCTCGATCTGGGAACGCTCGATCACCTGGGCCGGGACCATATCCCGCTTCTCGCAGGCCTGTTTCAGAAGCGTATAAAAGTCCGGCGATTGAAGATTGCTTTCGTTTCCTTCCAGGTAGGTGTCGAGATCTGCCGCCTTGAACAGGCGGTTCATCAGGGTGTTTGTGTTCACTCGAACTGCCATGGTCCTGCCTCCTTTGTGGTAGGATACTTTCAGTATACACGTTTGGGGATGCCTGTGCAATACACACCGCAAAAGTGATCGGATATACGCAAATCAAACCAATATGGAACAAAATGGAATCAGAGCGAATACAGCCTGTGCAGGCTGTCCCGCCAAAAGACGCGGTTATCCGCGTTTTGGGATTGCGCCCGTGATGCCTTCCGAATGTTCGCATGCACATTCACTGCATGGAATGCGAAAAAAACTGTCCGAAAGGCGCGCTGAAATAATGCCGCCTGATGAAGGATGCACAGCCGCCGGTTCGACCGGCGGCTGTGATCGTTTTCTCCCGGATCAGGGAGACCGTTTCGGAGATCCGCTGTTGACACGATGTCAATATTGTGCTATACTATCAATACTGACACAATGTCAATAGACAATGCGCGAGGGGGAGCGACGAATGATCAAAGGGACGCCGGAAATGATCGCACAGCGGCGGGAGACGATCATCAACGCGTGTGAAACGCTGTATCGGACGATGAGCTTTCGGGATATTACGCTCAAAGAAATCGGGAACGCAGTACCGTTTTCACGCCCGACGATCTACAACTATTTCGAAACCAAGGAGGAGATCTTTCTTGCGCTGTTCACGCGGGAATACGATCGATGGAATGCGGATCTTGAGACAATCCTTTCGGAAAACGAAACGCTTGAAAGGGGACAGATCGCGGACAGAATCGCGCGCTCACTTGAAAAACGAACGCAGCTGCTGAAACTTCTTTCGATGAACAACTTTGATATGGAGGCAAACAGCCGACAGGAACTGTTGACCGCGTTCAAGGTGTCCTACGGCAAATCGCTTGCGAACGTGCGCCGCATTCTCGAAGCGTTTTGCCCCGAAATGGACGCAAAAGGTGTTGAACGCTTCATCTACGTGTTTTTTCCGTTTCTGTTCGGCGTCTATCCGTATACGGCGGTGACTGAGAAACAGCGCGCCGCGATGCGCGACGCAGGCGTTGCGTACACCTATCAATCCGTTTATGAGATCATCCGCGCCTGCATTTGCGGATTGTTGGGCGAAGGAGGGGAAGACTGATGATCACGGTCAATCTGTACTATCACGGCAAAAACGGCAGTGCGCGGGCGTTTGCCGAAGAAATGGAACGATCGGGCATTGCGGATGCAATCCGTGCCGAGAAAGGCAATTGCGGGTACCGGTATTTCGTTCCGCTTGATGATCCGGAAACAGTGCTGTTGATCGACACATGGGAGGATCAGGCGGCGATCGATGCGCATCATCAAAGCCCGATGATGCAGATGCTTGCGGCGTTGCGGGAACAGTACGATCTCCATATGGAGGCACAGCGCTTCACATCGGCAGACGTGCCGCAATCGGACGACAGATTTATCAGAGAATAAAAACGGAGGATTTGGAAAATGAGCGAAAAGATCGTACAAACGGCAGGCAGAAATCAGCTCGGCGAGTTTGCGCCGACGTTTGCGCACCTCAACGACGACGTGCTGTTCGGCGAGGTCTGGAATGACGAAGCGATCGACGTAAAGACAAAGTGCATCGTTACGGTAGTATCGTTGATGGCATCGGGAATAACGGACGCGTCCCTTTCGTATCACCTGCAGAACGCGAAGGCGCACGGTGTGACCAAAGCGGAGATAGCGGCGATCATCACCCATGTGACGATGTACGTCGGTTGGCCGAAGGGGTGGGCAGTGTTCCGCCTTGCCAAGGAGATCTGGAACGAAGACGAACCGACATGTTCCGAACGGGACGCGCTTTTGTTCCCGATCGGCGCGCCGAACGACGCGTTCGCGCAGTATTTCGTCGGACAGAGCTATTTATATCCGATGACAATGGAGCAGGTGCCGACATTCAACGTGACCTTTGAGCCGGGCTGCCGCAACAACTGGCATATCCATCATGCCGACAAAGGCGGCGGACAGCTTCTGATCTGCGTGCACGGGAAGGGCTGGTATCAGGAGTGGGGCAAGCCCGCAAGGGAACTTCGTCCCGGCGACGTCGTCAACATTCCCGCAAATGTGAAGCATTGGCACGGCGCGGCAGGCAACAGCTGGTTTCAGCACGTCGCGCAGGAGATCCCGGGCGAAAACGCAAAGACAGAGTGGTGCGAGCCGGTCTCCGACGCAGATTATGAAAAACTGAACGGACAGGTGAAAGACAAATGAAGCGCAGATCCTTTTTGATCGTACTGCTCTGTCTGCTTCTGCTTGCGGGCTGCGGCAAAGGCGCGGCACAGAGCGCCGTCCCGAATGAATCCACGGAAAAGCCTGCCGCGGAAGCGACGATGGAAGCCGTAAAAACGGCGGAAGCGGTATCGACGGAGATCCCTGTGACCGAAACGCAAAAACCGACGACGCCGGAGCCGCAGGCGGAGGAGACGCCGGATGCGCCGCGTTCCGACACCTTGGTGGTGTATTTTTCCAGAACGGGCGAGCAGTACAACGTCGGCGTGATCGACGAGGGCAACACGGCGATCGTGGCAAAGATGATCGCGGAGGAGACGAACGCGGATCTTTTCGAGATCCTGCCCGAGGAGGATTATTATCCCTACACCTACCGCGAACTGACGGATGCGGCAAAGCGGGAGCAGAATGAACATGCGCGTCCGGCGATCGGGACAGCCGTCCCCGATCTGTCTCCCTACACGAAGATCTTCATCGGTGCGCCGGTATGGTGGGGCGACTGGCCGATGATCCTCTACACGTTCTTTGAAGGAAACGCGGAAGCGCTCAAGGGAAAAACGCTGATCCCGTTCTCCACGCATGAAGGCAGCGGACTGTCCGGCTTTGATAAAAAGCTGATGAAAGCATGCCCCGAAAGCACGGTTCTGAAGGGACTTGCCGTTACGGGACGGGACGCGCAGAACGACCGCGAACGCGTGCGGCAGATGGTGAAAGATTGGCTTACGGAGCTCGGATGATCCATGAAACGCGCGCGGATCGTTCTTGATATTCTCATGACGGCGCTGCTGCCGGTGCTGACGGCGTATTCGCTTGCGGGCGAAACGCTGCATGAAATCTGCGGCACGGCGATGCTTCTGCTGTTCATTGCGCATCACATTCTGAACCGTAAGGCGACGGGCGCCATGTTCAAAGGCAGACAGAGCGCGGAGCGTCTGTTTGGCACGGCAGTCGATCTTCTGCTCTTTGCCGTGATGATTGTGCTGCCGCTGTCCGGGATCGTACTGTCAAAACACCTCTATACATGGCTGCCGCTTTCCGGGCTTTCCGCACTCGCGCGTACGATGCATTTGCTTGCGTCCTACTGGGGATTCGTGCTGATAAGCGTGCATCTCGGGCTGCATCTCAATCGGTTTCTGCCGAAGCGCAGGAGCCCGAAAATCGTCCTTTCCGTCATTCTCTCGCTGATCGCGGCTTACGGCGTATACGCGTTTATCAAACGCGACATCGGATCCTACATGTTCCTGAAAACACAGTTCGTGTTCTTCGATTTCGACGCGCCGCGCATCCTCTTTTTTCTCGATTATCTTGCCGTGCTGATCCTGTTCGCGTGGGTCGGCTGCGGCGTTACAAAACTACTGCATCATATCGGAGGAAAACACAATGGCTAATCTGATTCTCTATTACTCCCGCAAGGGCGAAAACTATGTGAACGGCAGCATCCGGTCTCTCAAAAAAGGCAATACGGAGATCTGCGCCGAGTTCATTCAGAAGGCGGTCGGCGGCGATCTCTTTGAGATCGACACGGTAAAGCCGTATTCCGAGGACTATATGACCTGCACCGAAGAGGCGAAGCAGGAGCTTCGCAGCAACGCGCGTCCGGAGCTGAAAAACATGCTGACCGATATTTCGGCGTACGATACGGTCTTCGTATGCGGACCGTGCTGGTGGGGGACCTTCCCGTGCGCGGTGTTCACACAGCTCGAAGCGCTTGATTTCACCGGCAAGAAGGTCGTTGCGCTGATGACGCACGAGGGCAGCGGGCTCGGACACACGGAGCGCGATCTTCAGAAGACGCTGAAAGGCGCGACCTTCGGCAAGGGCCTTGCTGTTCACGGCGCGGACGCCGCGGCAAGCGAACGCACCGTCGCAAGTTGGGCAAAAACACAGGCATGACGGACAAAGAACAGATCGAACAGCTGTATCACGATATGTACGCCGCCATGGTCAAAAAGGACCGGGCAGAGCTTTTGCGCGTGCATGACGCGTCCTTCGTGCTTGTTCACATGACCGGCATGCGGCAATCGAGGCAGGCGTATATCGACGCGATCCTGAACGGGACGCTGAACTATTATTTGGAGCAGACGGAGTCGCTTGATATCACGGTACAGGGGGATACGGCGCGTATGACCGGCAAAAGCCGCGTGACGGCTGCCGTCTTCGGCGGCGGCAGGCACACCTGGCGGCTTGCACTGGATTTCACACTGAAAAAGACGGACGGCGCATGGAAACTGACAGGCGCCGCCGCAGCGACCTATTGAATATTGCAGAAAGCGGGTAAACAATATGGACTATCGTACATTGGGGAACACCGGTCTTCGCGTCTCTGTCATCGGCATGGGGTGCGAGGGCATGAACGAGGAAGATTGCGGCATGGCGGTGAAGCTGTTCGATGCGGCGGAGCGGCTCGGGATCAACTATTTCGACCTTTACGCCTCCGATCCCGTTCTTCGCGCGGCGATCGGGAACGCCCTTTCGGGCAGACGCGACCGATTTATCATTCAGTCGCATCTTTGCTCGATCTGGAAGGACGGGCAATACTGCCGTACGCGCAACCTTGCGGAAACGAAGCAGGGATTCGAAGAAATGCTGCGTCTTCTCAAAACGGATCACATCGACGTCGGCATGATTCACTACTGCGACGCCATGGCGGATTGGGAGGAGATCGTAAAAAACGGCATTCTCGATTACGCAAAGGCGCTGAAAGCGGAGGGACGCATCCGTCATATCGGGCTTTCGAGCCACAATCCGCTCGTTGCGGAGCGCGCGGTCAAAGAGGGCGGGATTGAGGTACTGATGTTCTCGGTCAATCCGTGCTACGATCTGCAGCCCGCTGACGAGGACGTGGAGCAGCTTTGGAACGACGAGGCGTATGCAGGTGTGCTCACCAACATGGATCCGGACCGGCAGAGGCTGTATGAGACCTGTGAAAGTCTGGGCGTCGGCATTACGGTCATGAAGGCGTTTGCGGGCGGCGATCTCTTAAACGCGGCGCTTTCACCCGCGGGTGTCGCGCTGACCGCGCATCAATGCATCGCATACGCGCTGTCGCGCCCTGCGGTGTCGGTGGTGCTTGCCGGCGCGCACACGGTCGAACAGCTGGAAGAAAGCGCGGCATACTGCGAAGCGAGCGAAGAAGCCCGCGACTATGCCGCGGCGCTGGCGTCGTTTCCCCGTATTCATTGGGAAGGGCATTGCATGTACTGCAGCCATTGTGCGCCGTGTCCGATGGAGATCAGCGTTGCGGACGTAACGAAGTTTCTGAACCTTGCCGAGGCGCAGCCGTCCGTCCCGGAGACCGTGCGCGAGCACTATAAGGCGCTTTCACATCACGCGGAGGAATGCATTCAGTGCGGCGCGTGTGAAACGCGCTGCCCGTTCGGCGTCTCCGTGCGGGAAAATATGCAAAAAGCAGTCAGTGTGTTCGGATACTGAGAATCATAGGAACGATTCAAAAAGCGACGTCTGCCGAAAAAACGGCAGACGTCGATCCGGCTTAACGGTTGTAAGGCAACAGGCAACACATAGAATGAGCCGCATAAGCGCGCTGCAGACGCGCACACAAACACATGGGAGGAAGAACGATCACATAAATCCGTCAAATTCAGCGACATGCGCGGTGAATTTGACTCTTTGCAGCACCCGCCGCTCGGTGCATCTTTGCTGCATAGGCGGGGGCTGAAAAACCGGGGGATGTTAAGAAAGTCCAAAGTGTGTCATCCTGAGGAGCATTTATGCGACGAAGGATCTGAAAAACAGCGGTTTTACTGCTTTTTTTGAAGAGATTCTTCGCCTTCCACTTCGTTACAGCGGAAGATCACGCGCTTCCCGCGCGTGCCATACTCAGAATGACAGGACTTTTTTCACAGCCCCTGAATTCAACGGCAGACGTCGATCCATTCCGCGTCGGGACAGGCACGTTCGAGCTCTGCGATCGTGAGCCGCACGGCGCTGTGGTCCGTGCCGGCGGCGGGGTAGACGATCTCGTGCAGCTTCAGGCTTTCGTCGAGGTAGACCGTGACGTTTTCGTTGACGCCGAACGGGCAGACCCCGCCGACCGAGTGCCCGATGAGCGGCTCGACAAGCTCCGCGGGGATCATCTTCGCTTTGCAGGAGAACCGCGCTTTGTATTTGGCGTTGTCGATGCGCGCGGCGCCTTCCGCAAGGATCAGAACAGGGCGGTCGCCTTGCAGAAACGACAGCGTCTTTGCAATCATGCCGGGTTCGCAGCCCAAAGCTTTTGCAGCCTCGGCAACTGTTGCGCTGCTGTGCTCGGGAATGATGATATGGTCCTTAAGACCCTTTTCCCGAAGGTAGTTTACCGCTCGTTCCAATGACATGCGCCGATCCTCCAAACGTTGGTTTTCATCAGTATAGCGCATTTTGGCGGCATTGAAAAGACCTTTGCGGTTTCTTTCGGAAACGCTTGCATTTTCGGGAATGCACTGTTATACTTTTGCACGCAATACAGAAAACAGGGAAACAATCGGACATGATCAGCGAAAAGAAACGAAAGATACAGGCACAGAAGAAAAAGCTCCCGCTTCCCACGGCGGCGGATACGACCGCGGCAAAGCGGCTGTCCGGACAGGAACACGACGCAACGTTTTACGGAGAGCTTCTGGAGTTTACGGTCTCGCTCGCAAACAAGCTGCAGGCTTGCGGCGCGGAGACGTATCGCGTGGAGGACACGATCAATCGCATCATTGAGGCATACGGCGTTGAACGCGTGGACGCGTTCGTCATTCCGAGCAGCATCATGGCAAGCATGGAGACGGACGACGGACTGATCCTGACGAAGATCCGGCGCCTGAAAAGCGGCGAGACAATGCTGGACGGCATTGAACGCTATTCGGCGCTTTCCCGCCGCGTCTGTACGGAAAAACCGAGCATGCAGGAAGCGCGGAGACTTCTCCGTGAGACCGAAAAAAAGGTATGCCGATACCCGCTCCCCATCTATTATCTCGCCGCGTTTCTGATCGGCGCGGGCTTCGGCGTGTTCTTCGGCGGCGGGATCCTCGAAGCGCTGGCATCCGGTGTCTGCGGACTCGCGATCGGCGCCGCCACACGGTTTATGGGCAGGTTCCATGCGAATGCGTTCTTTACGTCGTTTGTGTGCAGTTTTGTCCTTGGATTTTTGGCGAATGTTCTCACGGCGATCGGATTCTCAAAGAACGCCGATATCACGGTCATCGGCGCGATCATGCTGCTGGTTCCGGGCTTTTTGTTCACCAACAGCCTCAGGGACGTTATCTACGGCGATACCATGTCCGGGCTCAACCGCCTTGTGCAGGTGCTGATCATTGCGATCGCGCTGGTGTTCGGCACAAGCTCCGGCGTAAGCCTGGCGCGGTATATCTTTCCGAACGTCGTGTTCTCTCTGGAGCCGCTCGACCATCCCCTGTGGATCCAGTGCATGGCCGGGCTCGTCGGTACGCTCGGGTTTGGACTGATGTTCAACATGCACGGCAGAGGCATTCCGTTCGCGCTCTTAGGCAGTGTGATCTCCTGGCCGGTCTGCGTGCTGTGCATGCGCCTCGGACTTTCGGAGCCGATCGCGTATCTCGTTGCGGCGGCGGTGTCGTGCTTCTATGCGGAGATCATGGCGCGCGTCCGCAAGTTCCCGGCGACGAGCTACCTGATGTGTGCGCTCGTGCCGCTGATCCCCGGCTCCGGCATCTACTATACGATGGACTTTATCCGCCGCGGGATGCTCAGCGAGGCGTATAACAAAGGGATGCTGACCGCGGCGATCGCAGGTTCCATGGCAGTCGGCGTACTGCTTGTTTCCACCGGCTTCCGCATGTGGGGCGTGTCCAAGAGAAACCGCGACCTGCGTAAAAAACGGAAATGACCAAAGACGGCGCTCCGGGTCGGAAGCGCCGTCTTTCTTTCTTCGCGGCAAATTGACAGGTGCGCGGCGAACGTTTATAATAATACAAACGGCGCGGAAAGCCGCGCAGGGGAAAGCGTGAGGGTGAGCTGATGAAGGGATCCTATGATTTCTCGGTCGTGACGGCCGTATACAACGCGAAGGAGTTTCTCGACGAAACGGTCAGAAGTCTGCTGCGGCAGGATTTCGGCTTTTCGCGCGTGCAGCTCATTCTGTGCGACGACGGCTCAACCGACGGCAGCGGCGCGATCTGTGACGCGTATCGGGAGCAGTATCCGGACAACATCGTTGTGATCCATAAGGAGAACGGCGGCGTTTCCTCGGCGCGAAACGCAGGGCTCCCGCACGTGCGCGGCAAATATGTAAGCTTTCTCGACGCGGACGATCTTCTTTCGAAAAACGCGCTCCGCAAGGTGTTTGCGTTCTTTGAGGCGCACCCCGAAACGGATGTCGTTTCACTGCCGATGCGCTTTTTCGACGGCAAGGAAGGTCCGCACATGCTGAACGGGAAATACAAAAACGGCTCGCGCGTGATTGATCTATGCGCCGAACCGAACAGCCCGCAGCTTGCGGTGACGTCGGCGTTCGTGCGGGCAAAAGCGCTGGAAGGCAAATCATTCGATACAAACCTCAGCTATGCCGAGGACGCAAAGCTCCTGCAGTCGATTCTGATCGAAAAGCAGACGCTCGGCGTGGTCGCCGACGCGATCCATCTCTACCGCCGCCGTTCGAGCGGACAGGCGAGCGCGATCCAGAATTCGGGAAACTCGCCCAAATGGTATTTTCCGTACCTTGAGCATTTTTGCATAGAGACGCTGAACGCGTGCAGAGAACGCCTCGGCACGGTCCCACGCTTTGTTCAGTATACGATCGCATACGATCTGCAATGGCGCGTCCGCCAGCGCAAGCTCCCCTCGGTGATGTTCGACGAATCGCAGAAGGCGGACTATCGCCGCCTGCTCGGCACGATCCTTTCCGAAATCGACGATAGCGTGCTTGCGGACATGCACTTTATCCATCCGTATCAAACGGCACACATGCTGTATCTCGGGCACGGCGCGCGTCCGACGCCGGCGCCGGAGGCAGGCGAACGCATGTATCGGTACGGAAACGGCGAACCCTTTGAACTGCGGCGCGACCGCATCAGCGTGGAATTTTTTACCGTAAGAGACGGATGCGCGATCGTTGAGTGTTCCGCACTGCAGGCGTTCGGCGTCGACGCAGAGCCGCCTGAGATCGTCGCGGAAGCGAACGGCGAACGCTTCGCGGGCGTGCGCACGGATCGAAACAAGACGGAGCTGTCGCTGGATGAAGAGATCGCGCGCCGCTACGGATTCACGTTTGAAATCCCGATCCCGAAGGACAAGACCCCGCTTGTTATCCGGTTTATCCGGCAAAGCGCGGCGGGTGACGAACCGATCCGCGATCCGCGTCTTACGCAGTTTTTCCCGATTTCCGAAAAGCTGCCGCATTCCTATGCCTGCATCGGCGATCGCGTGCTGTGCTATAAAGACAACGCGCTGATCTTTACAAAACGCCGTTTCCGATTCTTCCGCGAGCTCGGATTGCTTTTTGATCTTCTGAAAAAAGGCGACAGGATCTCGAAAAACGCCGTCGTCGGCAGGCTCGTATACGCGATCGCAAAACCGCTGCAGAGAAAACCGATCTGGCTGTTGTCCGACCGCACTATGGTTGCGGGGGACAACGGGGAAGCAATGTTCCGCTATCTTTGCGCGTTGAAGCAGCAGCCCGCAAAGCTGTACTTTGTCATATCCGACCGATCCCCGGACTATGCGGCGATGAAGGACGTCGGACGCGTCGTGAAAGCCAAGTCCTATCGGCACAAGATCCTGTATCTTCTGTCCGAGATGAATATTTCCTCGCATGCGGACAGCGACGTCGTTTCACAATTCCCGGGCTACAACGAGCCGTACCGCGACATCGAAAACCGCATCCGCTATGTCTTTTTACAGCACGGCGTGATCAAGGATGATCTGTCCGGCTGGCTGAACCGCTACCACTGCAACATGTCCGGATTTGTGACCTCCGCAGAAGCGGAAGCGGAATCCATCCGAAACGGCGCCTACTTTTATCCGGCAGACGCGATCTGGCTGACGGGACTTCCGCGGTTCGACCGGCTGTATCACGACGAAAAACGCTGCATCACGATCATGCCGACGTGGCGGCGCGCATGGTCGACGCCGGCGGATCCGAAAACGGGTCTTCGCGGGCTCAGGGACGGCTTTACGGACGGTGCGTTCTATCGGTTTTACAACGCGCTGCTGAACGACCGGAGGCTTTTGGACGCGGCAAAGAAATACGGCTATACCGTGCGCTTTTTGCCGCATCCGACGCTGCAGCCGCATGTGGACCTGTTTACGAAGAACGACGCGGTCACATTTTTGCACGCGGACACGCCGTATCGCAGGGTATTCGCCGAAAGCAATCTCATCCTGACGGATTACTCCTCGGTCGTGTTTGACTTTGTTTATCTTCGGAAGCCCGTGATCTATACGCAGTTCGACCGCGAGGAGTTCTTCTCCGGCGAGCACGTCTACGTAAAGGGCTATTTCGATTATGACAGGGACGGCTTCGGCGAGGTCGAGACGGATTACGAAGCGACCGTCGACCGACTGATCGAATACATGGAAAACGGCTGCAGGCTCAAGGACAGATACCGCGCACGCATCGACGGATTCTTCGCCTTTAACGATACCGAAAACTGCCGCCGCGTGTATGAAAAGATCCGCGAACTCGAAACGAAAACGAAATAACATTATGATAGCAAAAGCCGCCCGGGTGCTCCGGACGGCTTTCCTATTATTCTGCGGTTTTCGTAGGGGAGGGCGCCACCGGTCTCTCGCCGTAGTGTGGTGTAACAACTTAATCTTGTCATTCTGAAGAGCGTAGAGCTTTAAGATCCTTCGGCTTCGCCTCAGGATGACACATCAAGTATAAAATGTCACATCGCAGCAGGGGCGGATCGCATGTCAAGCTTCGCGCGGTTCAATCAACTACCCTTCCGTCTGCCTGCGGCATCCACCCTCCCTGACAAGGGAGGGTCGAAAACTCCCCAGCGGATCGTAGGGAACATCGAATAACGTTCCGCAAAAAGCCGCCCGGGATTTTCCGGACGGCGTTTGCTTTAATGCTTCTATTCGCTTTGTTTGCTTCTGCCGGGAGGGTAGTCCCGTCCCAATAGTTCATCCAGCGAAACGTCGAAATAATCGGCGATTCGGATCAGCGTCTCATAATCGGCTTCACGCTGATTGTTCTCATACCGGCTGATCGCGTTTTGCGATAAATGCAGATCCATCGCAAGCTTCACCTGCGAGATCCCCTTTTTGATTCGCAATTCCTTCAGTTTCACGTTGACGCTACCTCTTGACGGTAGTATACCGAATTGGTATAATCAAAATATCCCAATATGGCATATATTGCGGAAGAAAGTGAGGGGGAATTTGCGCAATGAAAAACGGAATGAGACGAATGATTTGTGTCGTACTGGCGGTTATGATGCTGCCGTTCTTTGTCGCTTGCGGCGAGAAAAAGGATCAGGTCGTCCATGTCGGCGAAACCGTGCAGTACGGGGATTTTGAGTTTACTTTTTTACAACAGGAGATTGAAGTTTACGAGGGCAAATTAATCGTAAGACTCAATATTGATTGCGGATTTAAAGGAGATGGAACCGCATCTATATTTTCTCACGATTTTCATGTCTATGCTGATGGAGAGGGACTTGAGATGGATGACAGCTTTTCTGATAGAGTACATGTATCGAATGGAAGAACATCCGATTTATCGGTTACCACAACGGTTCCTATTGACTCGAAAACAGTCGAATTTGATTATTCCAATTCTTATTATTCAAAACAATGGGGCAAGATTACTTTCGTTGTGGATATTCCGCAGGACTATCAACCTGAAGACGATTGGGTGCTCGGGAATTGGACTGATCGCAGCAAAGATACTGATTGGATCAAATACAATGACGAGTCAAAGTTTGTCTTCGGTAGAGGAAGAACAGGCGCTTATTCGTATGAGGATTACGATAACCCTGAGAAGAATGATTCAAAGTCGTTTACATATCGGTATTTGGATGATAGATATATTTTGGTGAGTTTTGATGACGATACTAATATTTTAATGTTCCATAGTGAATATACATATTTTGGAGAAAGGACTGAAACATTGGAATATTCTGGTGGAAGATCATTGACCAGAGAATAATAGTCTGCATGTTCGAGAAAAAGCGCGGCATGCGAGGGCTGTATCCCTAAAATATCGAGAATGGCACAAGCCGTCCGGTTTCGCGGACGGCTTGTTTGTTTTATGCAGTCTTCTTTGCGTGCACGCTTTCCAAAAGCCTTCCCCCTTGGGTGGGGAAGGTGTCTCCGAAGGAGACGGATGAGGGGGACGAAAAAGCCGCCCGGGTGCTCCGGACGGCTTTCGTATGCGTTGAGGCTGCTAATCCTCGATTTCTATTTCTTTAATGACGCACTCGTTGCCCTTTAAGAGCCACGTTTCGCCGCTGCCGCAGTATGGACACGTACGTCCGTACTGCACCGTGGGATAGGTCCTTTTGCACGCGTCGCACCATGTCACCGCGGGGATGGTCAATAGCTCCAGCTCGGCGGTCTCCAATACCGGCTGTTTTTTGCGGAAGTAATTCCAGCAGTCGACAAAATAATCCGTCATGATGCCGGACACCTCGCCTACCTCAAGCGCCACGCGTGTGATCTTTTTGATGTTCTGCTCCGCCGCGGTCTCCTCAAGGGATTTGGCGAGGTGCAGAATGATGCCCATCTCGTGCATATCAGTCCTTCGTAAGCTCCTCGATGCTGACAGAATTGCCGGTGTGCGGATGCGTTTTGTGGAATTCCTTGGTCGCCTTGTTATACGCTTTGCGCTTTGCCCGCATCATCTTCGCTTCCTTCGAGCCGCTGTGCAGCAGGATCTTGATCCCGCGCTTTGCCGCATAGGAGAGAAGACCCGTGACCTTGTCCTCCGCACGGCGCATATCGGAATTCTGCGGATGATCGCGCAGAAGATGGATCGCGTCGAATTCGCAGCGCGTGGTGCAAAGCCCGCAGCCGATGCACTTGTTTGCGTCGACGATCGTTGCGCCGCAGCCGAGGCAGCGCGAGGTTTCGATCTTTACCTGCTCTTCGGTCAGCGGAAGCGTCGGATCGCGGAATCCGTTCTTTGCGTCGATCGAAGGATCTGTGGGCGGGACCTGCCGCTGTGCGTGATCGTACTCGTCGATCGCGATATCGGTCTTGTCGAGCTCCTTAAAGAACCGGCGATCGCGGCCGAGCGTCTGGTTCACGCTGTTCTTCGATACGGCGCGGGCGAGTGATTCCGCCGCCATGTGTCCCTGACCGATCGCGTCGATCACGAACTTCGGTCCCGTGAACACGTCGCCGCCGACAAAGATCATCGGATCGTCGGTCTGATAGGTGAACGGATCCGCGACGGGGTAGTTGCCGTGATGGAACTTCACGTTCGTGCCGTCTAAGAGCTTGCCCCATTCGATCGCCTGACCGATCGCGAACACGATCGTCTTTGCTTCCACTGTGATCGTCTCGTTTTCGTCATACTTGGGGGAGAACTTTCCGGTCTCCGGGTCGATCGTGCTGACGCAGCGCTTTAAGACGAGCCCTTTGACCTTGCCCTGGTCGTCCACGAGGACTTCCTTCGGACCCCAACCGGGTTGGATCTTCACATTCTCTTCTTCGGCTTCCTTGATCTCCTCGGGAGAAGCGGGCATCGTCTCGCGCGATTCGAGGCAGAACATCGAAACCGAGCCTGCGCCGAAGCGGTGCGCGGTGCGCGCGCAGTCGATCGCCACATTGCCGCCGCCGACGACGATCACGTCGCCTTCGAGCTTACGGGTGTTATCGGAGAGCGCCTTGTTCAAGAAGCTCACCGCGATCTCGGTGCCTTCGGCGCGCTCGTTCGGAACGCCCGGAAGCCGTCCGCCCTGACAGCCGATCGCGATGTAGAACGCCTCATAGCCCTGCTTCTTGAGCTCTTCGATGGTGATATCCTTACCGACCTCCACGCCGCAGCGGATGTCGACGCCGAGCGCGCGGATCACGTCGATCTCCGCGTCGATGACGTCCTTTTCGAGCTTGAACGACGGAATGCCGTAGGTCATCATGCCGCCGGGCTTTGCGTTCTTTTCAAACACGGTGGGGCGATAGCCCATTTCGCCGAGATAGTACGCGGCGGAAAGGCCCGCGGGGCCCGCGCCGATGATGGCGATCTTCTGCTTCCATTCGCCGGTCAGGTTGTTGATGATCTTCTTCGGTACGTAGCGCGTTTCCGCGGAAAGATCGCGGTCGGCCAGGAAACGCTTTACGTCGTCGATCGCAACGGGCTGGTCGATCGTGCCGCGCGTGCACGCGTCTTCACAGCGCTTGTTGCACACTCTGCCGCAGATCGCGGGGAAGGGGTTCTCGCGCTTGATGAGCGCAAGCGCTTCCTCGTAGCGCCCTTCCTTTGCCATCTTGAGGTAGCCCTGAATCGGCACGTGCGCGGGGCACGCGGTCTTGCACGGCGCAGTGCCCGTCTTGTGCGTGTTGACGCGAGCGGAGTCACGGTAGTTCTCGTCCCATGCGTACTTGCCCCAGCGAATACGGTCGGGAAGTACGGATTTCGGATATTCGACCTCGGTGCCGTCCTTTCTGCAAAGCTTCTGACCGAGCTTCAATGCGCCTGCCGGGCAGATCTCCACACAGCGTCCGCAGGCAACGCAGTTTTCCTTCTTGACGCTTGCGGTGTACGCGGACTTACTCATGTTCGGCGTATTATAGAGCAGTGAGGTGCGAAGCGCATTGCAAATCTTGACGTTGCAGTTGCAGATGTCGAAGATGTGGTCGGAGCCGTCGATGTTCGTAACCTGATGCACGTAGCCGTTTTCCTCGGCACGGCGCAGGATCTCGAGCGCTTCCTCCTTGGTGATATAGTGTGCTCTGCCGGTTTCAACGGTGTAGTCCGCCATGTCGCCGACCTGAATGCACCAGTCGGATTCGTCGTCCGTGCAGCCTTCGCCGATCATCGCGCGGGATGCGCGGCAGGAGCAGATGCCCGCGGACAGGTGTCCGTCGTACTTCTGCAGCCAGTAGGAGATCTTTTCGATGCTGACCGATTCGCGGTTGGCGGCGACTTCCTTTTCGACCGGGATGACGTGCATGCCGATGCCGTTGCCGCCGGGACGCACCATCGAGGTGATGTGCTCCAAAGGCAAAAATGTCATGCGCTCGAACATCTTCGCCACCGGCGGGTTATTTTCGATGCGGTCGACCGAGGAGTTGAAGAGCTCCGCGCTGCCCGGCACGAAATAGCTCGTGCGGTAGCGGATCTGCTTCGGTGCGCCGGGGATCGGACCGTTGTCGTCGTAGTGATCGCCGTAGTCGTACTCGACGAAGCCGTGGACGCACAGAAGGTTCAAGGTCTCCTTGAAAAGCTGCTCGCCCATCTGCTTGTTCATTTCGAAGAGCTGCTCGTAGGTGTACCACTTACGCTGCTTCATGGACAGCGCGACGTCGACCTCGTTTTCGTTCAGGATCTCGCGAAGACCCCAGTATTCCTCGTCGGTCGTCTTGAGTCCGAACAGCTTGTGCGGCACGTTGTCCGTGATCTTCGCGCCGAGCTTTGCATACTTTTTCTGCAAAACCGGTTCGCCGTCATACTTGGATTTGGTGCGTGGATTCTGGTCGTAGGTTTCCGGCATGGCGTTTCTCCTTTATTCTGAAATGGTTTCGTTTTTCCAATCCGCAACGGCTGCTCTGAGCCACTCTTCCCAAGCTTCGAAGCCCTCGCCGGTCTTTGCAGACACCGCGAACACCCGGATGGTCGGGTTCAGCTTTCTTGCACGCGCAACGCACGCATCGAAATCGAAATCAAAATACGGCGCGACGTCGGTTTTCGTGATGATGAGCACGTCGCTCTTTGTAAACATCAGCGGGTATTTTAAGGGCTTGTCGTCGCCCTCCGGCACGGAAAGCAGCATCACGCATTTGCCCGCGCCGGTGTCGAATTCCGCGGGGCAGATGAGGTTGCCGACGTTTTCGAGCACGACGAGATCGAATTGTTCATCTCCGAGCCCTTCCAAGGCGCGGCGCGTCATGCCTGCGTCCATGTGGCACATGCCGTCGGTGTGCGCCTGCACGGCTTTTGCCCCGATCTTTTCGATGCGGACCGCGTCCACGTCGGAATCGACGTCCGCCTCCATGACCGCAATGCGCATTTCATCCTTGAGATCGCGGATCGTGCGCTCTAAAAGCGTCGTCTTGCCCGCGCCGGGCGACGCCATGAGGTTGATAAGCAGCGTGCCCTTCGCTTTGAGCTCGCCGCGCAAAACCTCCGCGTCGCGGTCGTTCGACGCCGTGATTGTTTCCTTCAGCTCGATAATTTTCATGGTTTTTCCCCTTATAATGTCGTATATTTTATTATATCAGCAATCCTTGTATAACGCAAGAAAAAAGAGCGCCGCGCGGGTGCTCATTTCTGCGTTTGTTCATGCTCCAAAAGCGCTTTCTTGCGTTCGATCCCGTACGCAAAGCCGGTGAGCGAGCCGTCCTTTCCCAGCACGCGGTGGCAGGGGATAAAAAGGATCAGCGGATTGCGGTTCAATGCGCTTCCGACCGCGCGGGCATGGCGGGATGTGAGCCCCATGGATACGGCAAGGTCCCCATAGGTCACGGTTTTGCCGTACGGAACGGATGAAAGCGCATCCCACACCGCCTTTTGAAACGGTGTGCCTTTCGGCGAAAGTCTCGGCGCCGGTCCCGGGTCGCGTCCCCCGAAATACCGATCGAGCCACGCCTTTGCCTCGGAAAGAACGGGGGAGGACGGTTCGGTTTCGGCTGCGCCGTCAACGAACGCTGCCGAAACGAGCACATGAGAATCATCCTCGATGCGCAGCGTGCCGAGCGGCGAACAATAGAAAAATGCGTTATTCAAAGCGGTTTGCCTCCCACGGCGTGGGGAAGTCGGTCACGGCGAAGCTCCCGGCGTCCGTTCTTGCATAGGCGGTATCCGTTTCAAGCGCGGGAACGGCGAGCTCATCCGCTTCGACCTTCGTGGGCGTCACAAGGAACAGGTTCTCGCCCTCCTTGGACAGGTTGAAGCCGGTGCAGAACGGATCACTGTCGCTTTGCTCCGTGCCGCCGGTGCAGTACAGCACAAGGTACTCCCCGGGCTTTATGACCGTGCCGTCGGGGAAGGTGTAGCGGAACTGGTGGTGCTTCAAATCGTTCGTAAACCCATAGCCGGACAGATCAATGTCCGCGTCGGTCGGGTTAAAGATCTCGACCCAGTCGACCGAGCCGTACTGCGGATGCAGATACGCTTCGCGGTTCGAGGTCATGACCTCAGTGAACTTCGGCAGTCCCGTGGGTTTCGGCAAAAACCATACCGCCGCCGCGGTGATCGCGGCGATCACAACGATGAGCACGGCAATGAGAATCAGCGCACGCCTGCGCGTGAGCCCGATGTGTTCCTTCTGAAACTCATTCTCAAACGACAGCGTGTCGTCAGCCAAAGATGTGTCTTCGGCAGCGCGCTTTTCTTCAACATTAAAATCATCCGTTATTTTTTCCATATCCGCATTATACATGAAAAAAACTGTTTTCACAAGCGGAAATCTGTGTTATAATGAATTAATCCGGAAAGGGGTCCATTGTATGCAGAAGTATTTATTGTCGTTGGATCAGGGCACGACAAGCTCGCGCGCGATCCTATTCGATCTCGAAGGCAGGATCGTCACATCCGCACAGTTTGAGTTCACGCAGCATTATCCGATGCCCGGCTACGTCGAGCATGACGCGAACGAGATCTTAAAGACCGAGCTTCAGGCAGTTCGCGAGGTTCTGAAACAAGCGGACGTCCAAAAGGGCGAGGTCGCCGCAATCGGCGTCACGAATCAGCGTGAAACGACGATCGTGTGGGAGAAGGCGACGGGAAAGCCCGTGCATCCCGCGATTGTGTGGCAGTGCCGCCGCACCGCGCCGCTGTGCGAACAGCTCATTCGCGAAGGCATGCGAGACTATATCGCGCAGTCGACGGGGCTTCTCATTGACGCGTACTTCTCCGCGACGAAGCTTCGCTACATCCTCGACGCGGTTCCGAACGGACAGATGCTGGCGGAGGCGGGCAACCTCCTGTTCGGCACGGTCGACACATGGCTCATCTGGAACCTCACCGGCGCGCATGTCACCGATTACAGCAACGCGTCGCGTACCATGCTTTATAATATTCATACGTTAAGCTACGATCCGGTCATCATGCACCGGCTCAACATTCCGGCGTGCATTCTGCCGGAGGTGCTCCCATCCGCGCATGTGTACGGCTTTGTGAAGGACGGCATCGAAGGACTCGAAGTCCTTGCCGGCGTACCCGTTGCGGGAGATGCGGGCGATCAGCAGGCGGCGCTGTTCGGACAGGCTTGCTTTGAACCGGGTCAGGCAAAATGCACCTACGGCACCGGCGGATTTTTGATGATGCAGACGGGCGAAACGCCGGTCGCAAGCAAGAACCGGCTTCTCACCACGATCGCGTGGGGCGTCGGCGGCAAGGTCCGCTATGCACTGGAGGGAAGCATCTTCAACGCGGGCAGCTCGATCAAGTGGCTCCGCGACGAAGTGGGATTGATCTCTTCCGCACATGAGATCGACACGCTTGCCGAATCCGTACCGGACGCGGGCGGGGCATACTTCGTTTCCGCGTTTACGGGTCTCGGCGCGCCGCATTGGGACATGTACGCGCGCGGCGCGCTCGTCGGCATGACCCGCGCAACGAACCGTGCGCACATCGCGCGCGCGGTGCTCGAAGGCATCGTCTATCAGGTGGGCGACCTTGCCCGCACGATGGAGTTTGACAGCGGCAAAAAGCTGGAGGAGCTCAAGGTTGACGGCGGCGCGTCCGTGTCGAACGTGATGATGCAGTTCCAGGCGGACATGCTCGACGTGCCGGTCAACCGCCCGAAATGCGTTGAATCCACGGCGCTCGGCGCCGCGTACCTTGCGGCGATCGGCGTGGGGCTGTATCGCGACGAGACCGACGTTCTGCATTACTGGCAAAGCGAAAAGATCTTCCAGCCCGCGATGAGCGAGGTCGAACGCGCAAACCGTCAGCGCGGCTGGACAAAGGCGGTCGAAAAGGCAAAGAACTGGGAAGACTGAGAGAGTTTACAGTTTAGAGTTTATAATCCGAAGGGAGATAAAAATATGGCAATCAAAGAAACAAGACCTTATGTGGACTGGGAAACCATCGGAAACTTCATCACGGACGCGTTCGTCGCGTACGGCGTGCCGCGTGAGGATGCGGAAATCTGCGCAGACGTTCTGATGGAGAGCGACCGCCGCGGCATCGAGAGCCACGGCGTCAACCGCTTCAAGCCGATTTATCTCGATCGCATCAAGGCGGGCATCTTAAACCCCGTCACCGAGTATGAAGTGATCCGTGAAACCCCGACGACCGCGGTGGTCGACGGACATGACGGCATGGGCATGGTGATCAGTAAGCGCGCCATGCAGACTGCGATCGACAAGGCAAAGCAGTACGGCATGGGCATGGTCGCGGTGCGCAATTCTTCGCACTACGGCATCGCGGGCTACTGGGCCACGATGGCGACGAAGCAGGGCCTGATCGGCATCACTGGCACGAATGCGCGTCCGTCCATCGCGCCGACGTTCGGCGTGGAGAACATGCTCGGCACGAACCCCTTAACGATCGCGCTGCCGACCGACGAGGAGTTTCCGTTCTGCATCGACTGCGCGACCTCCATCACGCAGCGCGGCAAGATCGAGTATTATGCGCGTAACGACAAGGACACCCCCGCGGGCATGGTCATCGGCAGAGACGGCTCCGCCATGACCGATTCTAAGCAGATCCTCATCGACCTCACCAAAGGCGAAGCGGCGCTTGCACCGCTCGGCGGCATCGGCGAGGAGCTTGCGGGCTACAAGGGATACGGCTACGCGACGGTTGTGGAGATCCTCTCCGCGGCGCTGCAGGCGGGCAGCTACATGAAGATGCTGACGGGCATGGATGAGAACGGCAACAAGCGCCCGTATCATCTCGGTCACTTCTTCATCGCGATCGACCCGGAGGCGTTCATGGGTCTCGACACGTTCAAGAAGACCTGCGGCGACATCCTCCGCGCGCTGCGCAATTCCGAAAAGGCGCCGGGTCAGGAGCGTATCTACACCGCGGGCGAAAAGGAATGGCTCGTGTGGCAGGATCGCAAGGACAAGGGCGTTCCCGTCAATGCGGCGGTGCAGAAGGAAATGATCGCCGTGCGCGACGAGAAGCATCTCGACTATCATTTCAGCTTCGAACAATAATCAAACGGCATATCGGAACCGGATCGCGCGCGCGGTCCGGTTTTTTATTCGCGGGTAAACGCCGACATTATTGCATTTTTCGGCAAAATGTGATATAAAATGAGGCATGAAACGAATCCTTGTGATACTGCTTTCCATCCTGTTTCTGCTTGGCTGCGCGGAATATACGTCTGCGTCGAATGAAACTGTCCCGGAAACGGAACCTCCGAAAATTACAAACATCGAAGACAGCGCTGACGTAATCGTTGCAGCCGCCGAAACCCCCGTGCCGGCAACGGAACTGCCGCTGCCGACGCTTCCGCCGACGCCGTCGCCTTCGCCGACGCCCGAACCGACCCCTACGCCGGAACCGACGCCCACGCCGGAGCCCACGAAGGACCCGAACCGCCCGATGGTCGCATTGACGTTTGATGACGGTCCGAACATGACGCTGACTGTGCCGGTGCTCGAAAAACTCGAGCAATATCACGTCAAGGCAACGTTCTTTGTGCTCGGATCCGCAATCAACGACAAGAACGGATATATGCTCCAGATGATGGTGGACGGCGGGCACGAGATCGGCGTGCACGGGCTGAATCATGATGTCATGACACAGTTTTCCGGCAGAAAGAACGCAGAACGTCTATTAAAAACATGTGAAGAGATTTCGAGCTGGGTCGAGGGCGGCTATCAGCCGAGAACGATGCGGCCGCCGCAGGGAAAAACCAACGGCCACGTGAAAAGCGGCGCGAAGCAGGCGGGGCTTGCAGTCATCCGGTGGTCCGTGGACACCTACGACTGGAAGACGCAGAACGAAAAAAAGATCATGGATGTCGTGAAGAAGCAGACGAAAAACGGCTCCATCATCCTCTGTCACGACCATCATAAGCCGACGCTCAACGTGCTCGACGAAATGATCCCGTGGCTCCTCGAACAGGGCTATGAACTGGTGACGGTTTCCGAGCTTTTGGAAAGCTCCGGAACGCCGCTGGAACCCGGCGAGGTCTATTTCTGCAAGGAGATCAACGATTGAATCGGAAAGGAATCGCAGTGCGGTTCCTTTTTTGACGGCATGCCGGACGGATCCCTTGCATTTTCCGACCGGATATGACATAATGCAGCATATGAAAAAGTGCCTTGTATGTTTGCTGATCATCCTTTTCTTGCTCGGCTGTTCGACAAAAAGCCCCGCTGCAGAGGTACCCTTGCCGACGGATACGCCCGCGCCGACGATTGCCCCGACGCCGGAGCCTACGCCGGAGCCGACACCCACAACGACGCCCACGCCGACGCCGGACCCTACGCCTGCACCTACGCCGACGCCGGAGCCCACGAAGGACCCGAACCGCCCGATGGTCGCATTGACGTTTGACGACGGTCCGAATATCCAACTGACGATTCCGGTGCTGGAAAAACTGGAGCAGTATGACGTCAAGGCAACCTTTTATGTGCTTGCAGCTGCGATCAACGACACGACGGGACCGATGCTGCAGCGTATGGTTGATCAGGGCTGTGAGATCGGACTGCACGGGCTGACGCATGAGCTGATGACGAACTTCACAAGCGAACAGAACACGAGGCGGCATCTGAAGGCGTGCGACGTCATCTCGGGGTGGATCGAGGGCGGCTATCAGATCAAAACGCTGCGACCGCCGGGCGGAAGCTGCAACAGCCGTGTTACGCGCGGGGCAAAGGACGCCGGCCTTGCGGTCATCATCTGGTCTGTGGATACGTTGGACTGGTACACGCAGAACGTCGAAAAAATCATGGACGTCGTCAAAAAGGAGACAAAAAACGGCGCGATCATTCTCTGCCACGACCATCACAAGCCGACGCTCGACGCGCTCGACGAAATGATCCCGTGGCTCCTCGAACAGGGCTATGAACTGGTGACGGTTTCCGAGCTTTTGGAAAGCTCCGGAACGCCGCTGGAACCCGGCGAGGTCTATTTCTGCAAGGAGATCAAAGATTGAATCGGAAAGGAATCGCAGTGCGGTTCCTTTTTTGACGGCATGCCGGACGGATCCCTTGCATTTTCCGACCGGATATGACATAATGCAGCATATGAAAAAGTGCCTTGTATGTTTGCTGATCATCCTTTTCTTGCTCGGCTGTTCGACAAAAAGCCCCGCTGCAGAGGTACCCTTGCCGACGGATACGCCCGCGCCGACGATTGCCCCGACGCCGGAGCCTACGCCGGAGCCGACACCCACAACGACGCCCACGCCGACGCCGGACCCTACGCCTGCACCTACGCCGACGCCGGAGCCCACGAAGGACCCGAACCGCCCGATGGTCGCATTGACGTTTGACGACGGTCCGAATATCCAACTGACGATTCCGGTGCTGGAAAAACTGGAGCAGTATGACGTCAAGGCAACCTTTTATGTGCTTGCAGCTGCGATCAACGACACGACGGGACCGATGCTGCAGCGTATGGTTGATCAGGGCTGTGAGATCGGACTGCACGGGCTGACGCATGAGCTGATGACGAACTTCACGAGCGAACAGAACACGAGGCGGCATCTGAAGGCGTGCGACGTTATCTCGGGGTGGATCGAGGGCGGCTATCAGATCAAAACGCTGCGACCGCCGGGCGGAAGCTGCAACAGCCGCGTTACGCGCGGGGCAAAGGACGCCGGCCTTGCGGTCATCATCTGGTCTGTGGATACGTTGGACTGGTACACGCAGAACGTCGAAAAAATCATGGACGTCGTCAAAAAAGAGACAAAAAACGGCGCGATCATTCTGTGCCACGATCACCACAAACCGACGCTCGACGTGCTCGATGAAATGATCCCTTGGCTCCTCGAACAGGGGTACGACCTCGTGACGGTCTCCGAGCTGCTGGAGAGCACGGGTCAGCCGCTTGAGCCCGGCAAGGTCTACTTCTCCAAGGAGAGCAACGATTGAATCCAAGCGGGATCATACGGTCCCGTTTTTTGTATGAAGACGCGATTCTTTTTTTCATCGGGAAGCACTTGCAACGCAAGGAAACCTGTGCTATAATATGCACCGTGCCGTGTGCCTGTAGCTCAGCTGGATAGAGTGTCAGACTCCGACTCTGAAGGCCAGAGGTTCGAATCCTCCCAGGCACGCCACATAACAAAGCCACCCTTCACGGGTGGCTCTTGTTATGTTCGGACATGATCGAAGATTCGAACCGACCAGAGGTTCGTACAGGCGGCTTTGCCGCCTGCCCGGCATTTCTTCCTTATTTTCCAATAAAAGAAATGCCGTATCCTCCCAGGCACGCCATAAAAGCCCCGAAAACACTGTGTTTTCGGGGCTTTGTTTTTTTGCTTTTTGTAGCACATACGGTAGCACATACTTTTGTATGTTCGAACCAAAAATGTATAGAGGTTTCCCTCGGGAGCCATATGGTCTTTGGAACCACACAGCACTTTTAGCACATTTTAGCACATTTTTTCTGCAAAGCATCGGAAAAGATGCCATCTTATGGGACGCATTGGACAACGCCCTTTTCAAGTCTCTGCTTTTGACGGTGATCGTTATTCTCCCGGGCTTATTTTTTAGCTCTTTACAGTGGGAACGCAACCGCGTCCGAGTAAAGCTTTTTCAGGATATCAAGGAAGGTTTTCAGACTGTCTCTCTGGTCTTCTTTATGGGTGCATAGAACGCAGGAGAAGCCCTCCTTGCAGTCGAACGGGATCCACGCAAATTGTCCGCTGTGGTCGTTTAAAAAACCGGGAGCCAGGCAGACGCCGCGTCCCGCAGCCACATTCGTCAGGGTAGTATCATGATCAGCGCTGTTAAAGTAATCGATTTTTCCGGAATTGATCAGCCTGTGCTGGACTGTTTTCAAAGCCTGCGGAGAGCCGCCACCTACCATCAGCGTCCGTCCATACAGATCCTCTTCGCGGATGAGGTTTTTACCGGCAAGCGGGTCATCCCTGTTTGCGATCAGATAGATCCGGCTCTCAAAGAGATCATGGACTTGGATACCCGCGACCTGTTTCGTCTGTTCTTTCAGTGCAAAGACGATATCTGCTTCATTCTGAAGGAACGATTCCATGCTGTTCTCATACTGGAAAAGCGGAGTGATCTGGACGTTTGGTTCTGACTCCGCAAACATTCGCATGACTTCAGGAAGAAAATACAACGCCTGCCGCACCATCATACAGATGGAAATGCTGTCACGGTACTTTGCACTAAAGTTCTGGCCCTGCTCGACGGCGCGTTTCAGATCCTGCCGCATACCGGTCAGAAAGGAAACAAACTGCGTACCGGCAGGGGTAAGGGATGCGCCTTTTCCGCTTCTCTCAAAGATCGCAAAGCCGACCTCATCCTCCAAAAGCCTGATCTGATAAGAAAACGTGGGCTGGCTGACGAACATGTTGTCGGCTGCCCGGCTGAAATTCAACGTATGGGCAAGTTCTATACAGTAATCGATCTGTTTGGTGGTCATGGTCTGCCCTCGCTATTTAAATGTTAAATCAAGTATAGCATGTTTCGATTGGACTTTGCAATACTCTGCCCATATAATAAAGACAGATCAAATAACGGCGTTTTGCCGGATAAGAATAACAGGAGGAACCAATCATGGCTAAAACACTGATCGCATTTTTCTCAAGGGCGGACGAGAACTATTTCAGCGGCGCGATGAGGTATGTGAAAGTCGGAAATACCGAGATCGTATGCGGCATCATCAAGGATCTTACCGGAGCAGACAGCTTTAAGATCGAGATGAAGGATCCTTACTCCCCTGTATACATGACCTGCATTGAGGAGGCAAAGAAGGATCTGCGGGCAAAGGCCAGACCGGAACTTGTCTCCATGCCGGAGTCTATCGATGAGTATGACACGATTGTCCTGGCTTATCCCAACTACTGGGGCACGATGCCGATGGCCGTATTCACCTTCCTGGAAGCCTTTGATTTCACCGGCAAGACGATCCTGCCTCTCTGCACCAACGAAGGAAGCGGCATGGGCGGAAGTGAACGCGACATCAAAAAGACCTGCCCCGGAGCAGATGTGAAAGCGGGACTTCCCATCACCGGAAGCCAGGCGGCAACTTCAAAGGCAAGCGTAGAACGCTGGCTGAAAGCCAATCGTCTTCTGTGAGGCTCGTCAGAGGAGAATCTGATATGTCGGGGAATCCGGATGCAGAAGCAATCTGGCAGGCATATATCCGCATGTATGAAGGCATGATCGCAAAGGACGAAAAAACTCTGAATGAAGTACTGGATGACAGCTTTGTCCTGGTACACATGACGGGGTTGAGGCAGCCGAAGGAAGCCTTTATCAAAGCAGTGCTGAACGGGACTCTGAACTACTATTCTGCAGAGCATGAAAACATGCCGGTAGAGATCAGCGGAAACACAGCGGCCTTGACCGGGCAGTCCTATGTGACTGCAGCCGTGTTCGGCGGAGGAAAGTCTAACTGGCACCTGCAGCAGAAATGCTGCCTGAAGAAAACAAACGGCGTATGGAAGATTACCCGGAGCGTGGCAAGTACATACTGATATGAATGGAGCAATCAGATGAAGAAAGAAGTTATGATCGTGACCGGCGCGGGGCAGATCGGCATGGCCCTGGCCCGCAGGACCGGATTTGGAAAGAAGATCATCCTTGGCGATAAGAGCATGAAGAATGCGGAGACCATCGCAGAGATCATGAATAATGCCGGATATGACGTGGTACCTTTTGAGATGGACCTCTCGTCCAGGGAAGATATCCTGGCTATCATTGCGAAAGCTTCAGAATACGGCGAGATCAAGTATCTCATCAACGCCGCGGGCGTTTCTCCATCCCAGGCTCCCGTTGAGGCGATCCTGAAAGTAGATCTGTACGGAACGGCAGTATTACTGGAAGAGGTCGGGAAAGTGATCGCGGAAGGCGGTGCCGGTGTGACCATCTCCAGCCAGTCCGGCTGGCGCATGCCGCAGCTGACGCCCGAGGAGGACCGGCAGCTTGCCATGACACCGACGGAGGAACTGTTGAGCCTGCCTCTCCTGCAGCCGGAAAATATGAAAGATACACTTCATGCCTACCAGCTTGCCAAACGCTGCAACGAAAAGCGGGTCATGTACGAGTGCATCCGCTGGGGCGAGCGTGGTGCAAGACTGAATGACATTGCCCCCGGCATCATCGTGACACCTCTGGCAGTCGATGAGTTCAACGGCCCGAGAGGCGACTTCTATAAAAACATGTTTGCCAGGTGCCCGGCGGGAAGACCCGGAACGGCAGACGAGATGGCAAACATCGCAGAGCTTCTAATGAGCGATGCCGGTGCCTTCATCACCGGTTCCACCTTCCTTGCGGACGGCGGTGCAACGGCGAGCTACTATTACGGACCGCTGCAGCCGCAGGCCTGACCAAAAGACAAGCCAGCCGGAAGACCGGCTGGCTGTAAGAGCATAAAGGAGTAAATATGATTAATAAATTCTTCCCTGAAATACATGGCAACTTCGGCTTCGGCTGCATGCGCCTTCCCATGAAGGGCGGCAGTGTAGACTATGAGGAATTCTGCCGGATGGCGGACGCCTTTATCGATGCCGGACTTAACTACTTTGATACCGCACACGGCTACATCGGCGGACAGTCAGAAACTGCGATCCGTGACTGTGTGGCAAAGCGCTATGACAGGAGTCAATTCCTCCTGACGAACAAGCTGACGGATCCCTACTTCAAGAAGCAGGAAGATATCCGTCCATTCGTTGAAAAGCAACTTGCCTGGTGCGGTGTAGACTATTTTGATTTTTACCTGATGCACGCCCAGGACAGGAATAACTATCAAAAGTACAAGCGCTGCCAGGCTTACGAGACCTGCTATGCGCTGAAGCAGGAAGGGTTGATCCGCCATTTCGGCATCTCTTTCCATGATAAGGCGGATGTGCTGGATATGATTCTGACGGAGCATCCGGAGATCGAGATCGTGCAGATCCAGTTTAACTATGCGGACTATGAGGATGCCTCGGTGGAAAGCCGCAAGGTCTACGAGGTCTGTGAGAAGCATGGGAAGCCCGTGATTGTCATGGAGCCGGTCAAGGGCGGCAGTCTGGTGAACCTTCCGGAAGAAGCTGATAAGATCTTCAGGGACCTGAATGGCGGCAGCAACGCCAGCTATGCAATCCGCTTTGCTGCAAGCTTTCCGAATATGGCGATGGTCCTCTCCGGTATGAGCAATATGGACCAGATGCAGGATAACTTAAGTGCCATGAAGGACTTCCGGCCGCTCGATGAAACGGAGCTGGCTGCCGTCCGGAAGGTCTGTGAGATCTTCCGCAGTCTGGACCTGATTCCCTGCACCGCCTGCCGGTATTGCATCGAGGAGAGTTCCTGTCCGAAGGGAATCCGTATTCCGGACCTGTTTGCTGCAAAGAACGCCCATGAAGCTTTTCACAACTGGAATACCGGTTACTATTACAACAACATCATCACCGGCGGTGAACATGGGAAGGCTTCTGATTGCATCCGATGCGGCAAATGCGAAAAGGTATGTCCACAGCATCTTGAGATCCGAAAGCTTCTTCAGACCGTGGCAAAGACATTCGAGTCATAAAACGGGAAAGAAGGATAACAGAAATGAATGAATTATATGAACTTACGAGAAAGCGGCGCTCTGTACGCAGGTATGGTACGGCCCATATTGACGATGAAGTGATCCATGAGATCATGAAGGTTGCCTTGACCGCGCCGACATCCTTTGGACATAAGCCGGTAGAATACGTTGTTGTGCGCGACAAGGATATGATCCGGAAGATCGGAGCCTGCAAGCAGATGGGCGGTTCCCAGATCAACGGCGCGGATGCTGTGATCGTCGTCATGGTCAAGACGGCGGACAAGCATCAGGCCGAATTCTGGATCGAGGACGGCGCAATAGCGTCTGCCTACATTCTGCTCGCCGTAGAACAGTATGGGCTTGGAGCTTGCTGGGTGCATATCCGGAACCGCATGGGGCAGCGAGGTACTTCTGATCAGGAGATCAGATCCCTGCTCGATGTTCCGGATGGCTATACCGTGCTGAATCTTGTCGCTATCGGTGAGAAGGCCGAGGAAAAGAGGGCTTATACTGATGCCGACCTGCACACCGGGAACGTGCATTACGAGAAATATTAAGGAGAGACGATATATGGGTTTTGATTTGCACCGGGTTTAGCGGTATTCGATGCACTGACTTCAATTCTTGTAAAAATCGGCATTGAGGGCGTTGACTCGAACCTGGCGGCGGTTATCCGTACGGTGGTTGTCGTGATGAAGCTGCAGGCCCGAGTAAAACAGGCGCTATAACAGAATAACACCACTATGAGGCCCGGAACAAAAACAGTATCCGGGTCTTTTTTATGAAGATATTAAAACGTCCTTGACAAGTAGTTACAGGCAAGACTGTCAAACGCGCCTACGGTATACGCACTTGAAAGCAGCGTCGGGTAAGCTCCTGCAACAAAAGATCTGCAATCGGGGTGAATGTCTGGTATTTTCTCCAGATCACATACATTTCTGTTTGCGGAACAGACGATAAAGGTCTAAATACAACTTCGCTGTCTTCCCCGGTATTTACCAGTTTATCCAAAACAACGGCATAGCCCATCCCGGCCTTGACCATGACAGAACCGTTGTATACAAGGTTATACGTTGCAACGATATTCATATCCTTTGCGGCAGATCCAAGCCATCTTGGAGATTCCTGGTCGATCCACTGTCTGGAACAGATCAAAGGCAGCTTGTCCAGATCGGAAACGTCGAAGGCGTTTTTCCCTGAAAGCGGATCGTCCTTCCGCATCAGGATTCCCCATGTATCCTTCATGGGAAGTTCCAGATAATTATATTTTGAGAGATCTACATAGCTCATGACGATGGCAAAATCCAGCAATCCTTTATCAAGCCGCTCACAGACATCAGAGAGGTTTCCGCTGTAAATGTTGCATCGGATCTTCGGATAGTTCTTCTGCAGAGAATATACCGCTTCTGCAAACAGTGACATGGCTTCGGACTCCGGTGCACCGACGAAGATATCTCCGCTGTTTGTTTCTTCAATTGATTTGAATTCAGCTTCTGTTTTATCCACCAGTGAGAGAATATCCTCCGCCCGGTCACGCAGCAGCATTCCCGCCTCTGTGAGCCTGATACTGTAGTTGGACCGGATGAACAGTTTAGCGCCAAGCTCGTTCTCCAGCTCTTTCAGCTGCTTTGACATAGTCGGCTGGGAGATAAAAAGCCGTTCAGCCGCACGCGTCATATTGCCTTCCCTGGCAGTTTCAAGAAAATATCTGAGTACACGGATCTCCATAGCAGAACCCTCCTTCTTAGATATTCTACCTAAGAATAACTAAAAATTCAATATGAGTATTAGACATTTCTGAAGCTGCGGAATAAAATGAATTCAGAAAAAGAGATCATTGCCTTGAAGGAGGAACAGCGTATGGCCCTGGCAAGCAATGCGATGGAATGTCTGCATCAGAATCTATGTGATGCAGGATGCAGTAAGGAACAGATAAAACTGTGTATGGAACTTTCGGATAAAGGAGACCGGAGCAGGATGCTTTTCATTCTTAAGGAACACAGGAAGGAACTTTTGGATACGATCCATGCACATCAGAAAGCGCTTGACTCCCTCGATTATCTCATGTTCCAGACAGAACAAAAGGAAGGCAATAAACGATGAAAAAACGGATCTTAACTGTTTTTATCGCATTGACAATGCTCATAGCTATGACAGGCTGCGGAAGCCGTCAGGAGCAGAATACATCTTCTGACCCTGCCACAGGAGAGGCAGCAGCCCGGACAACAGAGACAGACAAAGCAAGTGATCCTCTTCAGGAGGATGCGGCGCAGATGCCGAAAGAAGATGATTCTTCAAATACAAGCGGGATGAACGATCCGGTCCGGCCGTCAGAACAGGCGGACGCAGAGAAACCGGCCACAGAAGAGACAGGCACAGAGGAGGTAAAAGCAAAAATGCTCAGGATGATGATCGGAAACACGGCAGTTGCTGTTGACTGGGAAAACAATGAGTCTGTAGAAGCGCTGAAGGCGCTGTGCGAAAATGAGCCGCTTGTGATCCGGATGTCCATGTACGGCGGCTTTGAGCAGGTAGGCCCCATTGGCAGCAGGCTCCCCTCGAATGATGTACAGACAACCACATCTGCCGGAGACATTGTGCTGTACTCCTCCAATCAGATCGTCGTATTTTATGGTTCAAATTCCTGGGCCTATACGAAGCTCGGGCACATTACCGATCAGGATGCGTCCGGAATGGCCGGCCTCCTCAGTAACGGAAATGTGACGATCACGATCAGTATGGAGGACGCAGAATGAAGATCCTTGTATTAAACGGAAGCCCGCATTTAAACGGATCTACTTCGGATATGGTCAATGCCTTTGCTCAAGGGGCGAAGGAAGCCGGTCACGAAGTGGAAATCATCAATGTCGCTCACAAAAACATTCATGGCTGCATGGCCTGTGAGTACTGCAGGGAAAAAGAGCCGGGCATCTGCTGCCAGAAAGATGATATGCAGTCCATCTACCCGGAGATCCTGTCCTCGGATATGGTCGTGTTTGCCTCCCCGATCTATTACTTTACGCTCTCGGCACAGCTGCAGGCAGCGATCCACCGAACCTATTCGATTGACATTCCGAAGAACATAAAGAAGGTCGCGCTGATCATGAGTTCCGGAAGTCCTTTCGTCTATGGGCCGGCCATCACACAGTATTACCAGTCCATCGTGGAATACTGGGGTGTGGAAAACGCCGGGATCTTTACGGCAAACGGTGAGCAGAACAAATCCCGGGAGAAACGGGATGAATTATATGGATTCGGCAAAAGCCTGAAGAGCTGAAGTCCATTGGAGGAAGAAACAGATGAAAAAGAAACTTATGGCAATCATAACGGTAATGGCACTCTGCCTGTCCCTGGCTGCATGCGGAAACAGCAGCACGCCTGCATCCGGACAGCAATCCGATCAGGGCACAGCCCAAAGTACGGAAACAACAGGGCCGGCGGAGAATGATTATTCCTCACAGGTACAGGAAAATTCCAGCCAGCTGCAGGAAGAAGAAAAAAACAAGGTTGCAAAAGACGGTGCTGACATGCAGACAGAGGATAAATCCATTGCAACCCGGCTCCCGATGGAAGGCGGCACAAAAATCAACATGTACTTTGGCGATACGCTGATCACCGGTGTGCTGAACGATTCCGAAACAGCGAAGGCACTGATCGAAAAGCTGCCGATGACGCAGCACATGAGCCGCTATTTCCACGATTTCTGCGGCGTAACGGAGGAACTCCCGTACAATGAAGATGACGTCCATTACGGATGGCTCAACGGTGATATCGATTATGCCTTGAATGCGCCGTATTTCACGATCCTCTTCGAGGATGAAGATGTCTCGGAACAGTATGGCTATCAGGTCAATATCGGCGTGATCACCTGCCCGATCGCGGATATCGCCGCTTTGCAGGGCTCATATGACGTTCGGATCGAGCTGGCTGACTGATGTAAGGAGTGACAATGATGAAGCATTTTTCAAAAATCATTTCAATATTACTGACCATAATCATTCTTGGCGCTGCACTGGCTGGGTGCTCAGGAAAAGGTAATGAGACATCCACCCAGACACCTGTACAGACCGATACACAGAATGAGAGCACATCTCCCTCTGAAGCTTCCGGGTCAGTACAGAATGAGTCTGGTGCAGTTGAAGACCATAAAGTCCTGGTCGTTTACTTCTCTTATACCGGCCATCTGGACAGCATGGCGCACTGGATCGCCGATGAGACCGGCGGCGACATTGTCCGTGTAACGGCAAAAGAGGCTTATCCAGATGATTACGACGAAACCGTTGACCGTGCCAAGGAGGAGCGTGACGATAACGCAAGGCCGGAAATCGCTGTGGATCTTACGAAAGAACAGCTTGCGGAATATGACACGGTTTTCTTCGGCTTCCCGGTATGGTGGTATGATCTGCCGATGCCGATGTGGACCTTCCTGGAAAGCTATGATTTTGCCGGCAAGACGATCATCCCCTTCATTTCTCATGAGGGCACATCCAATGGAGGAAGCGCTTTTCAGAACATGAAGGAGCTGGCTCCGGATGCCGATATCCGCTCCGATGATTATCTGTCGATTCGCGGAGGCAAGGTGGATTCCTCCGAGCAGGATGTCCGCTCCTGGGTAAGCGGACTTGGGTATTCCAAATGAACAGGAAGCAGATGATGCGGATGACCGTCGATTGCTTAATGACGGTCATACTGCTCCTTTTGATGGGGTATTCCCGTGTGGGGGAAGCTGCGCATGAATGGCTTGGAATCTCGATGTTCCTGCTGTATATTATCCATCACATAATGAACAGGAAATGGTTTTCAGGCATTTTCAAAGGAAAGTACAGCCTGTTCAGGGTTGTGCAGACAGTGCTGGTCATCCTTTTGCTTATTACCATGATTGGTTCGGCAGTAAGCGGGATGATCCTGTCAAAGCATGTATTCGGTTTCCTTGACCTTAAGGGTGCATCCTCGGCCCGGGAGATCCATATGCTCTGCGGATACTGGAACTTCATCCTGATGTCTCTGCACCTTGGGCTGCACTGGACCATGATCGTAAAAATGGTCTCAAAGAAACTGCCAAAGGATAAACCGGTCTTAAAGTGGACAGCAAGGATCACAGCGGTGCTGATTGCCGGATACGGCATTTATGCCCTGGCTGCCCGACGGATCCATGAGTACCTTTTCGGAATGACAAAATTCGCTTTCATTGATCTCACGGAACCGATTGTCCTGTTTTTTCTGGATTACCTGGCCATAATGGGACTGTTCGTTTTTATCTCGCATTACACTTCCGAGGGAATCAGAAAGTTCCCGAAAAAGCAGACGAAAAAATAATCAATGATATGAGGAGAATATTAAGATGCAGGCAAAAATGCTGGACGGAAAAGTGGCGATCGTATCAGGTGCAAGCTATGGCATGGGATTCTCCATGGCAGAGCTTTTCGCAAAAGAAGGCGCTAAAGTCGTCATGACTGCCAGGGGAAAGGAAAAGCTGGACGTTGCGGTGCAGCAGATCCGGGACCAGGGCTATGACGTCACCGGTGTCGTGGCAGACAATAAAAATCTCGATGATGTAAAGAGAGTCATTCAGACAGCACTGGACGTATACGGGGATCTGGACATCGTCATCAACAACGCCGCCATCGGCGAGCAGAAGATGATCGACGAAACGGACGACGAATGGCTGGAGCATGTATACCAGACCAATGTATTCGGACCGTTCCGTTTTATCCGGGAAGCACTGAAGATCTTCCTTCCGAAAAACGAAGGCTGCATCATCAATATCTCTTCCGTAAACGGTGACCGTCCCTTCTGCGGCGCGTCCTATACATCCTCCAAGGGCGCGATCAGTACGCTGACAAAAAACGTTGCCATGCGCCTGATCGATACCAACATCCGCATCAATGCTGTCGCACCCGGCGCAACTGTAACGCCCGCACATCTGGCCAACAAGGCCGGCGAGCAGCCCGGCGGAGCAAAGATGCTGGAATACAGCAAGCACTTTGTCTACTTCCCCGGACCGGAATGTGATCCCATGGATCAGGCGAACGCGTGTCTGTTCCTGGCTTCCGACATGGGAAAACATGTAAAGGGCCAGGTTATCCAGGTCTGCAATGGAGCATTTTTATAATCAGGGGAGAAGGAAAATGAGTAAGAAAGTAGTCCAAACGGCTGGCCGTGAGCAGCTGGGTGATTTTGCTCCGATGTTCGCACATTTGAATGACGATGTGCTGTTCGGCGAAGTGTGGAACGAGGAAGCCATTGACCTGAAGACAAAGTGTATTATTACGGTCGTTTCTCTCATGGCATCCGGCATCACGGATTCGTCCCTGACATACCATCTTCAGAATGCGAAGATGCATGGAGTCACAAAAGAGGAAATTACCGCAATTATCACACATGCCACCATGTATGTCGGATGGCCGAAGGGCTGGGCGGTGTTCAGACTGGCAAAAGAAGTCTGGAAGGATGAAAAAGAATCATAATGAAATACAGAATCAACAGAAAAACAGGAGACCGTATTAGCGAGATCGGAATCGGCTCCTCCTACATGTTCGGTGCCGGGATGGCGGAAGCCATCCGGGCACTGCGCTGCGCCGTGGAAGGCGGGATCAATTACTTTGACCTTGCAGCAGGCGACGGGAAGACATTTCCGATCTACGGAGAAGCCCTGCACGATGTGCGGAAGGACATCTTTTTCCAAATTCACTTTGGTGCGGACTACTCCGGAGGCACTTACGGATGGTCGTTAAACCTGAATACGATCAAACGCTCCGTGGAAGAACAGCTGCGTGAGCTTCGGACAGATTATATTGACTATGGCTTTATTCATTGCCAGGATGAAGTCGCCGATTGGGAAACCTATCTGGAAAACGGCGTATACGATTATATTCTACAGCTGAAAAAGGACGGTATCGTGAAGCATATCGGTCTCTCTTCCCATACGCCCTCAGTCATTCACCGGATCCTGGATGATGCCGATGTGGATATGCTGATGTTCTCGGTAAACCCGGCCTATGATTACGGTCACGGTGAATACGCGAATGGCAGCGTGGATGAGCGCAGTGCCGTTTACCGGCGCTGTGAAAAAGAAGGGATCGGCATCTCCGTGATGAAACCCTTTTCCGGCGGCCAGCTGCTGGATGCAAAGCAGTCTCCTTTCGGAAAGGCCCTGACGCAGTACCAGTGCATACGCTACTGCCTTGACAAACCGGGCATCCTGACGGTGCTCCCGGGAGCGCAGAGTGTGCAGGAAGTAAAAACCCTGCTGGCGTATTACGACCAGCCTGAGGAGACGACGGACTATTCCGTAATCAGCTCCTTTACCCCGCCTAAAGAGCTCGGAAAGTGTGTTTACTGCAATCACTGCAAGCCCTGCCCGGTTGGGATCGATATCGGCCTGGTGAACAAGTACTATGATCTGGCACTGGCTGGGGATGCTATGGCAGTGGAGCATTACCGCACGCTGGAAAAGAACGCGGATGATTGCATTGGCTGCGGCCACTGCGATAACCGATGCCCGTTCTCTGTGAAACAGAGTGAACGGATGCAGGAAATAAGATCCTATATGGGCTTGAGAACCCGATAACAGAAAGGGAAAGCATATGATGCCCTGAAGTTTTTTATCGCCAGGGTAGTATCATCCATCATAACACTCTGATACATAGCGCCAGGGATTACACACTAAGATCATAATTTCTTCTGAATCGGTTGTATTTTTTAAGCGGAGTGGTACATTATTATTAGCTTTTATGTGTGCAGATAAGATTGCTGATTCTCATAGCACATTAATAGCACACAACGGTTGGATTATTGAGTACATATTGGACTTGTACGGACGGAGTGGAATGGAAAAAACTCCCTAAAATAGGCGTTTTTTCAGATAATTAGGGCGTTTTCGGACTTTGAGTTTTATCGACTCCGACTCTGAAGGTCGCACGTTCGAATCGTGTCAGGCACGCCAAACAAAATACCCACCTTTGCGGTGGGTGTTTTGTTTTTGCGCTCTATGAGCGCATATTCGAACGTCGTTCGTACAGACGCCGCAGGCGTCTGCCCGGCATTTCTTCCTC